>Ga0210390_10000004_pt1 | contig 733933 bp, 640 predicted proteins | sample IncBWH11OmetaG_FD_161050 | JGI IMG/M metagenome (GOLD analysis project Ga0210390, IMG submission 161050) | Forest soil microbial communities from Barre Woods Harvard Forest LTER site, Petersham, Massachusetts, United States - Inc-BW-H-11-O ... | reverse complement strand
TAGGAAAATCAAAACCCTAGGAAAATCAAAACACTAGGAAAATCAAAACCCTAGGAAAATCAAAACCCTAGGAAAATCAAAACCCTAGGAAAATCAAAACCCTAGGAAAATCAAAACCCTAGGAAAACCAACCTAGATGGCTTCTAGAGGAAAACATCGGACCGCGAAGCATACATATAAGAACACCAGAAAGAAAAACAGTGGTGGCTCAGCTTGGCTTACGCGCTGGGCCGGTTGCGCGTGAGATCCCTCGCCCCGCTGGAGAAAACGCGGGGCTTCGGGATGACGCCGACGGGGAGAAGTGCACGCTGCTTTTTCAAACTGACCACTACCGATTTCTCGATGTCGAGTGGCTTTCTATGAGTACACTGTAATTCGTTGTAGGAGAGTTCCGGCGACCTTGTCCTTTTTTCGAGGAGTGACTGCACACGGCGGCCCTCGCCGGGCCTTTGCAGTTTGACCGGTTTGGAAGCTGTCCTCGGTAGCAGGAGCTCTGTAACCGGAAGTGCGCACCACGAAAGGCAACGTAGCTTGCAGACAGCCGCCGCTTTGGTTTCATCCGAGGCCTCGCTCGCCCGCAAACTCCGCCTCACCGATTACTTCACGCTCGGCTGGGGCACCATGGTCGGCGTCGGCTGGCTCGTCGTCATGGACGACTGGCTGCTCCGCGGTGGCGCTCTCGGCGCGCTATTAGGTTTCGCCATCGGCGGCGCGCTCCTGTTCCCCATCGGCTGGGTTTACGGCCGTCTCGTGGCCGCCATGCCAGACGCGGCTGGCGAAATCGCCTACACCGCCGCCGCATTCACCCGCCCCATCAGCTTCTCCACCGGATGGATGATGATGCTCGCCTACTTCATTGTCTGCCCCTGGGAGGCGGTCGCCGTCGGCCGCATCGCCGGCTACATTGTCCCTTCGCTCGATTCGCTCGAACTCTATCGCATCGCCGGGCGTCCGGTATATCTTCCGCATCTCGTCATCGGCCTCGGCCTCACCGCGCTACTCACCACGCTCAACTATCGCGGCATTCGCCTCAGCGCAACCTTTCAAAACTGGACATCCTTCGGCACCCTCGCTCTCTTCATAATTTTTGTCGCGCTCGGCGCCAGCAAAGGGTCGCCGCGCAACTTCCCTCCACTCTTCACCCACGCCCCTCTGGTTTCGTTCATGCTCGTGGTTCAGATCGTCCCCTATTTCATGACGGGATTCGAATCCGTGACCAAAGGTGCGGAAGAATCTGCTCCCGAATTTCGATCGCAGGCATTTTCGAAAGCGATCTGGATGGCCGTCCTCGTTGGCATTCTCTTTTACACAATCATCATTGCCGCGGTAGCCTACGTTGCTCCCTGGCGTGAGTTGACCGGCGAAAAATTTATGACGGCTGTCGCCTTTCAAAATGCAGTCGGCTCGCGCTGGATCGTCAACATCATCTTGGTCGCGGCTTTGCTCTCACTGGTCAAATGCTTCAACGGAAACTTCGTCGCCGCCAGCCGCATGGTGTTCGCCCTAGGACGTCGTCGTCTGATCGTTGAACACGCGGGATCGATCCATCCTCAACATCAAACGCCGTCAGTGGCAGTGCTCTGCATCGGCATAGCAACCGCTGCGTGTATGCTCCTCGGAGATGCGATCCTGGTGCCCATCACCGAAGTCGGCTCCGTCGCCTGCGCCATCGGATGGGCCGCAACCTGCGCCGCATATCTGCGCATGGCCCGCCGCAAATCGCTGCCCGGACAGTCGAAGCTTACAGCCGGCGAATTATTTGTGGCGACCTTAGGATTATTCGTCGCCATCGCGATGATTCTGATGAAAATCGTCACCGCGATCCCCGGCCATTTCACGATGTACGAATGGCTCGCCCTCGCAATCTGGATTGTGCTTGGCGCACTCTCGCATCGCCGAGCACGAACTGCGTGAATCTGGATCGTTGTGATTTTGGGTGTTGATTTTGGGTGGCGCAGCGCTTTCAGCGCTGCGTTGAGGATCGTCTCTTGATGGTCGGCTTTAGCCGCTGAGGTAACGATGCAAAAAGGAAAAAGGATGAAGCTCTACAAACGAAATCTCGCGCTCCTGATCGCCCTGTTGTTCGCTGTAACACTGTCGCCCGCACAATCCGCCCAAACCTTCGACCTCGTCATCACCAACGGCCACATCATCGACGGCACCGGCTCCCCTTGGTACTCCGGCGATCTCGGCATCCGCGACGGAAAAATCGCCGCCATCGGCAACCTCTCCGCCGTGCCCCGCAAGCGCAGCATCGACGCCGCCGGCAAAGTCGTCGCGCCCGGCTTCATCGACATGCTCGGCCAATCCGAACTCTCCATCCTCGTCGATCCGCGGCTGCCTTCGAAAATCTTTCAGGGCATCACCATCGAAATTACCGGCGAAGGCGGCTCAGCCGCGCCGCTCAACGACGCCATCATTCAAACCGATCGCCCCGGCTACGATCGCTACCACATCACTCCCGATTGGCGAACCTTCCGCCAATATTTCGTGCGCCTCGAAAAGCAGGGCATGGGGATCAACCTCGCCAGCTATGTCGGAGCCACGCAGGTCCGCCGCATGGTTCTCGGCGACGACAACAAACAGCCCACCGTCGAGCAACTCGAGCAAATGAAAGCGCTCGTCCGCGAGGCCATGAGAGACGGCGCAGTCGGCGTTTCCACTGCCCTCGAATACGCTCCCGCCCCTTATGCGAAAACTGAGGAGCTGATTGCCCTCGCCGCCGAAGGCGGAAAATTTGGCGGAATTTATTCCACCCACATGCGCGATGAGAGCAACTCAGTGCTCGAAGCCATTGACGAAGCTCTCCGCATCGGCCGCGAAGCCCATGTCCCGGTAGAAATCTGGCACATCAAAGTCGCCGGAAAGACCAACTGGGGACGCATGCCCGAAGTCGTCGCCAAAATCAACGCTGCCCGCGCCGCTGGCGCCGATGTCACCGCTGACACTTACGCGTATACAGCCTGGTTCAATTCTTTTTCAGCCTTCGTTCCGCCGTGGGCGCACGATGGCGGCGACGCAAAAATGGTCGAGCGCCTCAAAGATCTCGCCACGCGCGAGCGCATCCGCAAAGACCTGCTCACGCCCTCGAAGGGCTGGGACAACGAATGGCAGGAAATCCCCGGCCCCGACGCCATCATGATCGGCGTCGTTGAGAATTCAAAGATGCTTCCGCTTCAGGGCAAGCGGCTCTCCGAAATCGCAAAGCTCTGGAACAAAGATCCCATGGACGCTCTCTTCGATTTCCTCATCGAAGATCCCGACACCGGTGTAGCCGTCTTTGGCATGTCGCAGCCCGATGTCACGCTAGCGCTGCAACAGCCCTGGGTCGCCATCGACAACGACTCCTCGGGAACTTCACCCGAGGGCATTCTCGGCCAGGAGCATCCTCATCCCCGCGCCTACGGTACGTTCCCGCGCATCCTGCGCAAATACGTTCGCGAGGATAAAGCCTTAACGCTCGAAGATGCGATCCGAAAATTCTCCGCACTGCCCGCGCAACGTCTGCGCCTCATTGATCGCGGTGTGCTCAAAGCCGGCATGTGGGCCGACGTAGTCATCTTCGATCCCGCAACCGTGCGCGACGTCGCGACCTTCGACAATCCCAATCAACTTTCCGAAGGCATGGACTACGTTCTCGTAAACGGTACGCCGGTAATCGAGAGTGGAAAAATGACGGGAGCCCTCCCCGGAAAAGTCCTCCGCGGTCCCGGCTACGCCCCGTAGCAAAGATGCAAATGTAGGGAAAGCCACTAGGCGAAGATGCTCATGTAGGGACAGCCGCCCTCGGCTGTCCCCGGGCGCAGCCCGGCGTTGCCGGTTCTGTCAACCGGCAGAATAACAACCTGGATTGTTTGAATGGGGCTTCAGCCCCCGTCCAGCCCCTCATAAAATCGGGCCTTCAGAGTGTGCGGAAGAGCAAGAATCTTCGCTTGCGTATGAAGTAAACCTCCGAATTTTCAGCCGCGAAGCGGCGATAGAATGCAGCCCACGGCGCAAGCCGTGGGTAGGAAGTGGGAAAGAAACCAAGTCCCGGAGGGACGACATGAGTTCTCACGCACACTCTTCAGCCCCTGAGGCACGCCTCATTGCTTCAATCTCGCCTGCTCCTCCGGTGCCAACAACTCCACCCTCGGCTCCCACACGGTTCCCGTGATGCTGTAAACCGCCGCCCCCGCCGATTTCCCGTCACCACTGCTCAGCTTAAAATCGAGCGCGCGCCCCAGCGACGCATTCCCCCTAATCTCATACGCACCCGCGGAAGAAATGATTTTCCCTTTCTCGAGATCGATCTTCCCTGCATGCAGCCGCGCGCGCCCCTGCCAATGCGCCACTCGCAGCGGCCCCTCATCGTCCTTCAACGTGACATGCGGCAACACTCCATCTCGCAAATCGAATTGCAGTTCGCCCTCTGCCGATTGCCAGAACTCGCCGGAGTTCGCACCCGTTCCGCTGAGCCGGTAAATACCTCCGGCAGTGCCTGAAACCCACGAATCATGCATCGCATCGGCCGCCTGTTGCAGCGCTATCGCCGTGAACGTTCCGCTCCCCGTGTAAACGGCAGGACTTACCGTGAAATCGCCTTGCCACTCGCCAAGATGTTTCCCGCCCATCAGCTCCGCGCGCAAGTCGGATATCTTCAGCTTCCCGTGGTCCAGGTCGAGAGCGGCGGTAACCCGCTCCGCATTTATATTTCGAATTTGCAAACGCCCTACGCTTACTTTGCCGGAAGCGCGAAGGTTCTGTAGAAACGACGGCGCTGCAGGCCCAGCCGAACTCAGCACCTGATACCATCGTCGTTCACTCGGCTGTGAGCCCGCCCACGCGCGAAGATTGCTCAGCCCCACACTCTCCGTATTCAGATTGAAGTGGACAACGCACGCCCCCGGCATTCCACAACCGCGAGGTAAGCTCACCGATCCTGTCCATCGAGCATCCGCCGCCCGCGCGCTCAATTTGTCGACGCGTGCCTCACCCGGCGAAAGATGCAACACTGCCGAGGAAATCTCGATCGGCCCATTCACTCCTCGCACCGTGGCACGCACATTACTCAGTTGCACGTCTCCCGTTACTTCCGGCGATGAAAATCCCGACGCACCGGAAACGTTTCCCGTCCACGATCCTGCGATCTCCACATTCATTTGTGCCGCGCCCTCAACCGTGGCCTTCAGCGCTGGAAGTCCCAAGAGGCTAGCCAATCGCAATGTTCGCGATACCTGCCCATTACCGCGGATCACCATGCCATAACCTGACCGCCCGATCCAGCCTCGCGCCTGTGCTGGCGCAGTCTGTCCCAGCGCCACAGGAAACGGTCCGTACTCCACACGCAGCCCGTTCGCAGCCGGAAAAACTTCAGGCAGAAAAACCTTTACGCTCGATCTTCTGCTGTTCTTCTTCGCCGCGCGAATGTTCGCATCATCCGAGGTCAACACAAACGGCACGCTTCCTGGAGACACATCCACTTTATTGCTCGCAGACTGTAATCGAAGATCGGCAATCTCACCCTTGCCTCGAAACTCCGGCCCGTGTGTAGACGCTCCCAACTCCCGAACCACGAAATTCCCTTGCACGCTTCCTGTGGGGATAAGATCCGCCGGCAGGTTTTTCTTCGCACGCCGTGCCAACTGCACCACTCCAGTCATCGGAACGCCTTCCACGTTCAGCGTCAGATCGACTGTGTGAACTCCGGGCAGTCCGGCATCGCCGTGCAGCGTGATCGAGCCGTCGCCCACGGGCGCACTGCAAAAGATCTCATGCACCACGCCTTCCGCCGAGTTATACCTGCCATCGCAGTGTGCCGCCAGCCGCAGCCCTTCGCTGCTCGCGATGTCGTACCGTCGAAAGTCCTCTATCGACGCATCGGTGGCAACCTGCATCGCCGCCGGAGTTCCACCAAGTGTTGCCGAAAGGTGAACTCCCCCGCGCCAGCCCTTGTCGTTACCCGACACGAGTTTGGTCATTTGCCCCAGTTGCGCACGATCCCAATCCAGGCCGAACTGCAGCGGAGTCTCGCGCAGGCTTCCGGCGCGCTGCCATACTCCATTCATTCGCAGCAGGCCCGTGTCGCTTAAGTTCATGTCGGTGCGCAGCGGCTCTGCTTTCAGCCGCACTCCCCACGCATTTTCTGACTCCTGCCATAACGCAAAATCCGCATTCAGCAACGCATACGGTTTCTTCTCTTGCCCCGCTTTGAAATTGATGCGGCCGGAATTGGCCTCGATGTATGGGAACCCCGGCCGCGCTTCCGACTTCGGCTTCGCCGTCGGCGCCAGCGGAGTGCGCGCCGTGCGCTCCAGCAAACTTTCCCAATTCCATCGCCCGTCTTCTCGGCGCACCAGATTCAAGCTGGGTTCGCTCAATTCCAGCCGCGAGATCTCCAATCGTCCGCGCATCAGCGAAGTCAGCCGCACCACCGCGGTAACCTCCGGTGCGCGCAACATAGGCTCCGCGCCGAATGCCGGATCTTCGTAAATGACTAAGTTGCTGAGATCGAATCCCGGCCGCGGCAGGAATCGAAGATGAACCGACCCAATGTCGGCAGGGCGCGCCACCGCGCGGCTGATGGAATTCGTAATCCGCGTTTTCAGCCGGGACACACCGGGGCGCAGAAGAAAAAGGCCCAGCAGAATTACCACTGCCGCGGCCACAACTCGCCGCTTAAAAGAAGAGAGTTTCACCGCACCACTCGCAGCGTCCGCCTCCACCGCGTCTCATCGAAGAAGTGCAACACCACGTGCGCCAGAAAACCAATGCGGTCGCCGATCTCGGTCTTGCGGTACTGATCGCCCGGAGTTTCAAACGACCAATAGATAAACATCGGCCGCCCAATAATATTTTCCTGAGGAATAAATCCCCAATAGCGGCTGTCGAGGCTCACATCGCGGTTGTCACCCATCGCGAAAAAACGGCCGGGTGGCACAACCAGATCGTCCCCTTGAATGTGCGCCGGCAGCTCCGGTTCCCAGCACGGATACACGTTCGAACTCTCCGAGGGTGGCACCGCGGGAAAGTCATCTCGATATGCATTCGGGATAGAATCCGGCGCGTGAACGACATAGGGTTCCGTCAACGCTTCGCCATTCCGGTAGACCACGCCGTTGCGCAAGTGGATTCGATCTCCCGGCACGCCCATGATCCGCTTCACCACATACAGTCCCGGTTCGCACGGCGCAAGGAATACGACGATATCGCCTCGCCGCACGCCACGATAGGGAAGTATCGGCCCCATCCACGAAGTCTGCGGCGCAAACTGAATCCGGTTCACAAAGACGTGATCGCCAATCAGCAGCGTGTTTTCCATCGAACTCGAGGGAATCTCGAACGCCTGTACTACAAATGTGATGATGAATAATCCCGTCACCAGCACCGCGGCCAGCGACGACAGAAACTCGACAGTCGTCTCGCGCGGTTTCTCGTCGACTTCGTCCTGCGTCTTAATTTCTTTCGTTCTAACGTCTTTCTTAGCCAATGGTTTCATCCAGCCTTGGATTCATTTCTTAATTTGAAATCGAGTAAATTAAAACCCGAAACGAGCGTGTATGACTTACCAAATTGCCCAATTACCAAATCTCTTCAATTCACCAGCCGGAGCGTCCGATTCCACCGCGTGATCTGGAAGATATGCGTAATCGCATACGCAAAGTGATATAGTTTACCACCCATCGAAGACGGCACAATCCCTTCGCCCTCGCTCCCTTTCACCGACCAGTAAATCAACAACGGTCTTCCAATAATGTTGGCTTGCGGCACAAATCCCCAGTACCGGCTGTCATAACTGTCGTCCCGGTTATCTCCCATCACAAAATAGTTTCCCTGCGGAACGATGAGCTGTCCATTCTCTACCAGTTTTCGCATCTGGATCCACCACTCCGGCGTCACCCCCGGCGCAATATCCAACTTCGGAAAACTATCGCGGAACGCATCGTTCGCCGGCCTCGTCAACTGTATATAAGGTTCCTTCAACGGCGTTCCATTCACATAAACCTGCTTGTTGATGAGTCGAATCCGGTCGCCAGGCACTCCGATCACGCGCTTTACAAAATGCAGAGCCGGGGTCACCGGATAATGAAACACCACAATATCCCCGCGCTTCACCGCTCGGTAGGGCATCACGTAGTCGGCGATGCCGCCTCCGCCATAGCAAAGTTTATTCACCAGCAGATAATCGCCGATCAGCAGCGTCTTCTCCATCGACGGCGAAGGAATCTGAAATGCCTGAACGATAAATGTGATTACGAACACCGCAATCACAATCGTCCCTAGCAAAGACTGCAACGAGCCGGTCACATCACCTCCCGCGGCTACAACTCTTCGTTCCGGAGGATGACGGGCCGACAAAGGATAATTCGGCAGACTCGCCTCTGGCTCCGGCACACCAGCAGCGGGTTCTGGCACGGACACGCTCGCCGCAGAAACGTTCGGCACCGACACGTCCACAGCTCGCTCGTTCGGCGGTCGCCCGTCTGCCAAGTTTTCGCCCGCGAAATTCATCTACTTCAGTCCCCAACCTGTGCCCAGCTCCAGCGCACGAGCCACCTTATTTCTCCACCGGCCGTGCTCCCCGCGCTACTCGATCCGGCTGCGGCCGCGATGCCAGATACGACAATAACTGCCGCGCCGCATCCTGCTCCGCCATCTTCTTTGTAGATCCTTGCGCCCGTCCCGCGAATTCCACTTTGCCTTCGCCGTTCTTTCCGTTCAGACGCACTTCCACGGTAAACGTTTTTCGATGATCTGGCCCCGCCTCTTGCACCAGTACGTACGACGGTTGCGGCATGCCCAGGCCTTGCAACTTCTCCTGCAGCGCCGACTTGAAATCCGACATCGGCAACGTGCCGCCTTCGCGCTCCATGCGCTCGAGCTCCGGCCCCAGAATTTCCCGCAAGATGAATTCGCGGGCCGGTTCCATTCCTCCGTCCAGGTAGATCGCCGCTAGCACCGCCTCCAGCGCGTCTACCATCACTGCGGTTTTGCTGCGCCCGCCGCTCTTTTCTTCGCCGCGTCCCAGGCGCAGATAGTGCCCGAGTTCCAATTGTTGGGCGACTCGAACCAGATGACGTTCGCTTACCAGATGAGCCCGAAGTTTGGAGAGTTCGCCTTCCCGGAACTGCGGAAATCGCTGAAACAACTCTTCGCTGGTCACCAGCGCCAGAACGGCGTCGCCCAGAAACTCCAGCTGCTCGTTGTCGTTGACCGTATACTTTCTGTCGCCGCTTGGCCCCTGCGCCTCCAACTCCCGTGCCTGAGAGCTGTGGGTCAACGCCTGCTCGATCACCGCCCGGCGGCGAAAGTGGTAGCCCAACGCCGTCTCGAGCGCGGTGATTTCCCGTTCCTTCATGGTGACGCCACGAACATCAAAACCCAGCTGATCGTCAGTTCTTCGCCGGCGCTGCGCCGCCCGTCAGCTGCGTCAGACGATCCCTTTCCTTTCGCGCGGCATCTCCGGTGGCCGTTCCTTCCTTCGTCAAATCCACAGCCTGCCCGGCGTACTTCAGCGCCTCCGGGTATTTGTTCTCCTGGTCCAGCGTCAGCGAAAGCCGCAGAACTCCAACCGGATCCAATTGCTGCGGAAACGCGTCGATGGACTTTCGCAAATTTCCTTCCGCATCCGCCCACGATTTCGCGTTGTAATCGATCGTCCCCAGAATCTCGTAAGCTTCGGAACGCAGAAAGTTCTTGAACGCAGCCAGTTGTTCCGGCGGATAGCCCGAACTCGGAACGTCCGTATCCACGGTCACCAGAGCGCGCTGCGCGTCTTTCTTGGCCTCTCCCAGCCGCTGATCTTTATCCAGGTCGGTCTCGCGCGTCCGCTCCGCCAGCACCTGCGCCACCGAAACTAGCGCCTCCGGATCATCCGCATCGAAGCTCAAAACCTTCTGCGCCATTTCCAACATCTTGTCGGCGTTGTTGGCCTGTTGGTATTCGTGCATCACGGATTTGTAGAGCAATGGCCGCAGTTCGCTGTCCGGAAACTTCGTGGCGAACTCGCCCACCGCTTTCTCCTGTGCCGCCGGATCGGTCAATGCCGCCGCCGCTTTATAGGCATCGAACTCGGGTTGGGTCTTGGCCTGGGGCGGTCGCTTTCCCGCCGGCGCCGCCGTTTGTCCCGCTGGCGGCGTCTGCGCCGCTCCAGCCTTGTTCTGCGCAAAACTCCAGCTTGATATTCCCAGCATCGCGATACTGACACCGATCATAATCGCCGCTCGCTTCATGCTCTCTCCTTGGAACGCATTTGGTTATTACGCATTTGGTAATTTAGTAATTGAGTAATTTAAGAATGCGCGATCTTGCTTCAAAAATTACCCGATTACCAAATCGCAAAACTGCTAATTGCCAAATTACAATTCCCGCCCCTCGAAATTGTACCCGCGTCGTCCTCTACTGCGGCTTCGCTGGAGGCTCATACGCTCGCTCCAGTCCGCGTTCCGCGGCAGCCTTGATTTCCGGCAGACCTCCGCCAGTGTTCAACGCTGCCCGATACTCCTCAATCGCCGCCGTCCGGTCTTCTTTCATATCCAGTATCCGCCCCAGATATACGTGCGACCATCCCAACACCTTCGGATCCTTTGACGATTCAATCGCTTTTTTAAAATTGTCCTGGGCTCCGTCGCGATTCTTGTTGGCTACAGCAACCTCCGCCAGAATGAACAGCGCCCGTCCCTGGTCTCCAATTTTTTTATCCAGCGCCTGCTGCGCCAGTTCCTGCGCGCCCTTCGGATCGCCCGCCGCCAGCCGCTTCTCCGCCGTCACCAGCATCCGCCGCTCTTCCGGCCGCGAAAACTGCACCAGCTCCGGAGACGTCGCACTCGCAAACTGAACCTCGGCGGCCGCTTTCTCTTCTTTCTTCAGATCCACGCTCTCGATCATGCCACCATACGTTGCTCGAATGCCCGCCGGATCTTTTTCGAACGCCACCACCTGATCGTAAAAATACCGCGTCAGAATGTAGCCCTGTTTCACCGCGTCATCCACCGCCTGCGTCCGCATCGCTTCCACGGTCTGCTTGTTTCCGCTCGTCCGGATTTCAATCGCCCGCACCATGCATTCCGTCACCAGCAGCGAGATGTCATCCTTAAAGCTCTGTTCGAGCGGCGCGCGCTTCACCGATTGCAGCAGAGGTTCCAGCCGCTTAATCGCCGTGAAGTGCTTGGATGCCAGCGGGTCCATCTCGTAATGCAGAAACGTATGGCGTATCTGCTCCATCTTCAGCACCGAAGCCTGTACCGGTTCTCTGGGTGCGCTCGGCGCCGGGAACACCACGACGTAGTAATCCGCTCCGTAATTTCGCGCGTCCGTCTCATTCGGAGAACCCATAAAATCCAGGTAGATGGTGAACCTTCGCCCCAAATACTGTGCCGAAGGCTGCTTCAAATAAATTTCCGTATCGAACACCATCTTGGCCAGCGCTTCGTGATAGCGCTGCATCAACGCCGCGTAATCGTTGCGATGCCGCTCCCAGATCCCGTGGATTCCTGCTTTGTCGTAAAATTTTTCCAGCAGCGCTCCAAACCCTGCAATCATTGATGCATCCGGCGGCAACTCCTCCTCTTTCACTCGCGGCACAAAATGCGGAGGCCCATCCATATACAGCGCCAGCGAAATGTAAGGCGACAAGCTGCGTGTCGTATTCCTTTCCACAGTGCGTCCCTGGTAGAAGTCGCACAGATTCGTTAGCGCCTCTTGCCCTTCCGTCGAGCTGCGCAGATTCCTCGCCACCTCCGCCCGCACATTCAACCGCGTCGCATCCGAAATATTCAAGTCCTGGTCGTAGCCGCACGCGTTCAGCGCCGCCAACACGGCAAAAACCGTCTCGCTGGTATCGAGCGAAATCGGCGTCCGGTTCGACGGAACAATATTAGGCGGAGCTTTCGGCTGCTCCGGTTTCGACGTAGATTGACCCTGCTTCTTTCCCGGCTGGTCCTCCGTCGCCGTATCCTTCGACGAAGATTGCCCCGGCGAAGTTTGATCCTCGGGAGATTGATTCTGTGTAGGTTGAGCCTGAGTAGACGGATCCTGCGGCGGCTGCTCCTGCCCCGCGCACACCGCGGCCAGCAGCCCCAGCACGGCCGCAAACCATGCACTTCGCAGTCGCAAACTCAGGAAAACCTCCACCGGATGATTGCCGTTCCAGGCGCTCAATACCCTCAAGTGTAAGGACTTCCACGCGGAGGGTCAAACCCGGCGCGGCGACATTCCGATCAGAAGGTGAAACGCCCCCCCACGGTCGGAGCACAGTTGTTGTTGTAGTTATAGGGGACGCCAGGACCATGCGGAATCGCAACGGCCAGACCACCGCTCACCCACGAATACGCAATTCCGGCAAAACCGTCGAAGCGCTTGGTGAAGTGATGATCCAGATACAGCGACCCCTCGTTCAGCGTGCCCGCGCATGAACTGCGGAACCCGGCTGTGGCCGAGCAAGTCGGTGGACTACGAAAGTCGTTCTGCCGCTGTTGATACCAGGAGAAAGTGATGTCGGTTTTGCTATCGTAGCTGTACTTCGCGCCCGTCCACCAGATGTTCACTAACTTCTCATTGTCAAGATTGTTGTCTTCGACCCCACTCATGAAATAACCGCCCTGGTCCGAAGCGCCCACGCCCAGCGGGTTCGTCGGATTGTTCTGCCAGATATATTCGTAGCCGGCAAAAAACTTCACCGGCTCCCACGTATATTTGGCAGCGACCATAACGGCGCGGTTGTCGGTTACGATCCCATACACGGTGTTATGCGTGTCGATCAAATTGGTCCCGTTGATGGGATTGGTATTGATGCTGTCCGTGGACGACTGATAGGGCGCCGACAAACTCTGCGGCCCAAGCAACGGATTCAACACGCTGATCGCCTGGTTGTATTGTTGAAAGACAAGGTCGGCGGAGAACTTGCCGGAGTTTCCCCCGAGGTCAAATCCATAGGCGTTGTTCTTCGCCTGCTCCGGCATGCACGTCGTGGCAGTCCAGGTAGAGGAGGCCGAGTAGCAGCCCGCAGAGCCATCGGCGAATTTATACATCGCGCCGAAATGCACGGGACCGTAGGCGATGCGATACTTCAGCGCATCGTCCCAACGGCTATTCTCAGTATCGCCGCCGCCGGCCATCGTGCCGTTATACCCGATGTAAGAAAAGGCATAGGCGCCGCCCGCTGGATCGTAAAGCAGCATCGCATCGGTGCCGAGAGAGCGCTGACGGCCGAAGGTCAGCGTCCCGAAATGTGTGGACGATACTCCACCATAGAATTCATCATTGAAAGGTTGGCCCGCGCGCGCGCCGTCGATGGCGATGGAATAGCTGGCCCTGGGAAGGCCGTTGTTGATGGTATCGGTGGCTGACGCGTTGGCCAGCAAGCCGGACTGCGGATTGATGCCAGTCGAAGCGTTAAACACAACCGACCAGCCCGGCTGAAACTCTTCCTTGCCCCGGATGCCCACACCCGTTTGCTGCAGGTTGTTCGGTGCGACCAGGAACCGATGCTGATAGCCGTTCCGATTCACCAGCGATTCGCCTTCATAGTTGTAGCCATTTTCCGGTAAGCCGTGGCTGACCCAGCCGGCGCCAACGTCATACGCACCGTACACCGTGATGCCATGCCAGGTCAGTGCGCAATCGGTGGTGGCAAACTCGTGGCCGCTCGTGCACGGGTCAGGCGTGTTCTGAGCAAAAGTTAAAGATGACGAAAGCAAAAAACTAATCGCTGCGATCAACAGGTAAGCCTTGCGCATTTTCGACCTCGGGAAATCACTTCGTTGGGGTAGGACGCGAAAGTGTACATTACATACAATTATACTGTCCAGGACTATACGACTTAGTACGTCTTGTAATCAGCTCGTGGGTTACACTTACGCGAATGCGACAGAGTTGACCGGGAATTTCGTTGTCGCTACGATTGCTTCCCGATGCAAAGGAAGAGCAAATCCGAAAAGAATATGGAGGGGCTGCTGCACCTTCGAGATGCAGCTCTGCAGCTAGGGATCAGCTTCCCAACCATCAAGCAGTGGATTTACAAAAAGAAGATTCGCAGCGTCAAAACCGCCGGAGGCCATCACCGCATCCCGCAGACTGAACTCGACAGATTACTTTTTCGAACGCGGGGAAAAACCGAAAAGGAGCGCCACGATGTTCTGCGCCGGGTCAGTGGCCGCAATCAATTAGTCGGACGAATCGATGCGGTTCGCATCAGTGGCCTGATGGCAGAGGTCATGATTTCGATTGGCGGGCAGCAGATCACCTCGATCATCACCGCCCGTTCCGCTCGCGAAATGCAACTCAAACCCGGCCAAACCGCCGCGGCCCTGATCAAAGCGACAGAAGTAATGATCCTGCGTATCTGAACATGAAAAAGCGATTCTTCATTCCGCTGCTGCTTTCACTCGCGCTGCAAGCCGCGTTGCTCCAGTGTCAGCAACTCACCGTTCAACCCGAAACCGGCAAACAGACTGTGCTTTCCAGGGCCGACATCGAAGCCCTGCCTCACAGCAAAGTCACAACCGGCACTCCGGATTCTCCAGTCGCCTTCGACGTGGTGACGCTCAAATCTGTGCTGGAGCGGGCGGGAATTACTTTCGACAAACTGAGCGGAAAACGCCTCGCCTCTTGTCTTCTAGTCGAAGCCGCCGACGGCTATCGCGTCGTGATTGCTCTTCCGGAGCTCGACCCCGCCTTCACCGACAAACAGATCTACGTCGCGTTCTTGAAAAATGGAAAGCCGCTGGACGAAAAAGAAGGCCCCTACCGCATCGTCATTCCCGACGAAAAAAGAATGGCCCGCTGGGTACGGCAGATCATAACTTTGAAAATTGTGGATGTGGACTGATGATATCGGTCGAAATCAAAAATCGTTCATGATTCGCCGTGCCTCTGGAAGAAAATCAAGACTAGGAAAACAAAACTAGGAAAACCAAGGCTGGCAATAAGAATTGATGTCGGGCCGAAATTAAAAAATGATGTCATTCCGAACCGGGCGAGAAGCCCGGTGAGGAACCTGCTTTCCTCATCACTCGTTACGATTCGCCGTACTTCTGAAAAACCAAGACTAGGAAACCAAAACTAGGAAAACCAAAACTAACAATTAAGAATTGATGTCGAGCCGAAATTAAAAAATCGATGTCATTCCGAACCGGGCCAGAGCCCGGTGAGGAACCTGCTTTCTCATCACTCCATCACGGTTGCCGTGCCTCGAGAAGAAAATCAAGACTAGGGAAAACAAAGAGGCCTGGAGAATCACTAGTTTTAGATTAGTTTCTTCCTACCCGCGTACGCTGATCCTCGAGAACGACAGCACCGCTCGTGACGAGATCGGTCGCCCCATGCTCATTGCCGGACGGAAGGTCGTAAAAATCAGCATCCTCTTTACTTCCGGCAGAAGTTGTTGCGACTCGCCGGGATCGGAAAGAATCCTGTAGTCCTGCACGCGACCGTTCTTGTCCACGTACGCTTCAATCACCAGCGAGTCCGTGTTCATCGAACTCAACGTCGTGCCGAAAACGCTCTGCTGCAACTCCGGCCCGGTATTCAGCACCAGCGGCACATCTTCATTATTATTCGCCTGCAATTGCCCCGGCATCGCCAGGATCGCGGTGACTAGACCAAAAATCAACAGAGCGCAAACCAGCCCCGCGGTTGCCGGCACCATAAACGCTTCCAGCGCATTTTCCAGCCGCACCCGCAAACCTTCAAACCGCCCACGCCGCGTCTCCGCCGCCTCTCGCGAAATGGCCAGCCGGAGTTTTAACCCAAGATCCACCGGCTCCTTCGGACGTCCCACGCTTACCAGCATCTGCTGCGTTCTCCGCAGCAACGAATATTCGCGATTACAGTTCGCGCATCCATCCAGATGCTCCCGCAATGCGCGCATCTGGTTCCCCGTAACCGCTCCGTCCAGATATGGAGACAATAACTCCCTCGCCCCGGAACACTTGAGCGTCACGCCCTTCGCCGAAAGAAACTTCGTGGCCATGTGCTTCATGGCGTCACCTCAATTTCTCCCCCTCCAGAAACCCGTCGCGGCAAGTTCACCGCATCTTCCTCCGGAGCACTGAGCCCCAACTCCTCACCCACCTCGCGGACATAAGGCGCCAACCGCTGTTTCAGCGCCTGCCTCCCGCGAGTCAATCGCGACTTCACAGTACCCAACGAAATCTGCAGCAGCTCCGCGATCTCTTCATACGACATCTCTTCCAGATCGCGCAGAATCAGAGTTGTCCGGTAGGGTTCCGGAATCTGCCGCAACTCCTCGTCCACTCTTCGCTGCACTTCCTGATGCGCCATCGTGTCGAACGGAGAATCATGCTGATCGGTCAATGCGCTCTGCATCGCACCATCCCCGTTCACCAAGCCCTCTGATTCCGCCGGCTCAATCGACGTCTCATGCGCCTTATGCCGGAACCACCATCGCTTCCGGTTCGCCGCTTCGTGCAGCGCAATCCGGTAAATCCACGTCTTTAAACTTGACTCGCCATGAAAGTGCTTCATCCCGCGGAAGACCTTCAGAAATACATCCTGCGTCGTATCCGCCGCGTCCGCCGGATCGCTCACCATGCGGTAGACCAAACCGTACACCGGCCGCTGAAATTCGCCAATTAACCAGGCGTAAGCCGCTTCCGAGCCGGCCTTCAGTTCCGCGACAATCGTCGCCTCTTCGGTCCGTGCTCCGATCGCGCTTGCCAGATCTCCCAAGGTGGTCGCTCCCGCCACTATCGGCGTCCCTCGATTATAGGATTTTCCATCGCATCCCGCACCGAAAATCGCGCCGCCCCAGCCCGTTAGCCTATTAACCATAGACTCCGTCGACGCGTCGCGGGTTCCCGCTGCTAAGTGATTTATTTGCAATAACTAGGAAAACCAAGGCTGACAATAAGAATCGATGTCGGCCGAAATCAAAAATCGATGTCATTCCGAACCGGGCGCCAAGCCCGGTGAGGAACCTGCTTTCCCATCGCCTATCACAGCTGCTATATATTTGACGATAAAATCAAGGCCGGGAAAACAAAGAACTAGGGAAAACCAAGACTAGGAAACCAAAACTAGGAAACCAAAACTAGGGAAGCAAGACATTGATCAAACCTGGACGAACACCACCGGCCGATTTAAGCTGTACTCGCCGCCTTGGCCCCGGCCGGCAGCCTCTTAAGAATCTCCTCTAAAGCGCTCAGCAGCTTACCCGGCCCCTTATCCATCTCCAGTCCAGACTTCTCGAGAAAAGCAAACGCTCCATCCGCCTGCAGCTTGGTGGCGTTCTTTTGCGACATTCCAGTCAACACCACCACCGGAATCCCCTTCGTCGCCGCATCCTTCTTCAGCGCTCCCAGCACCTCAGGACCGCTCATCTTCGGCAAAAGCATATCCAGCAAGATCAGATCCGGTAATTTCTCCCGCGCCAGGCGCAGCGCTTCATCCCCATCGACCGCGCTCGTGACGTCATAGCCCGCCCGAGACAGCGCCCGCTCCGTCGCCAGTCTCAGAAACTTGCTGTCTTCCACCAGCAGTAATTTGGTCATGCGTGCCCGCACCTCGGCAATTCCGGATGTCGGTCAACAACCATCAAATATCGACCTTGCTTACGGAATTCGCCATCCCAAATAACCATCGGCAGATTTCGCAGGAAGCCCAGCCCGGTACCCATTAGTGCTCTTTAACCTAACTGCCCGTTCTCGATCCTTGTGGCTGCAACAGCCTTGCCACCAGCGCCGTAACCACGCGTTGCGCTTCTGCCGCTTCCTTCGGCCCGATCTTCTTTTCTATCAGCAGCATGGCCATTCCATGAAGCACCACCCACAAGGCCATCAGCAACTCTTCGTGATTGTCCGGGGCCGGCCCCAGCGTTTCCAGCAGCTTTCGCCTCATCGCCTCCCGGGACGGCCGGCCCGCGGACTTGGCTCCGGCGCGGATCGCCCGCGGCGAATGAAACAGTTCGTAGTCTCGCTGATGAAGCAGCAGGTACTCGTGGGGATGGCTTACCGCAAACTCCAGAAAACGTTCACAACCCTCTTGCGGAGTCGCCGCGCTTTCGACTTGCGCCGCCAACTCCAGCCGGATGCGCTGCAGCAGCGCGCGAAGAATATCCTCTCGCGTCCGGAAGCGCCGGTACACCGACGGCGTATTCGTCCGCGCCTCTCTGGCCACGGCCCGCATCGTCAGCGCTTTCTCCCCGCCTTTTCTCCACAGCTTTTGCGCTGCTTTCAAAATCAGGGCTTCCAGATCCGGATCAGGTCGCCGTGGCATTCTCTATCTTCCTTCAAGAGAGTGAGCCTCTCTCCGGCTTGTGTACTGCCTTATATAGTACCTGCAACCCGTTTCCATTCCTAAAGTTGCGTGCATACCGCCAGTCGCTCAATTTGAAAATCTCCTGTGTTGCGCCTTTTGCGTCATCTCTAGTCCCGCGTTTTCACCAGCGGGACTAGGGATCTCCCGTGTGCACACAACTGTCCCTTTTCAAACGAGCAATGACCTGCAGGCCGCTCCGTCGCAGAAATCGTCTTTCCATAATATTCTGTTGACATCGTAAACATGACGCTGTAGAAGATATGGGCAGTGGCCTCCCCACGTAACTTTCGTTACAGGCCACTCACGCCGCCTGATCGCAAGCGGGCCGCGCATCAGACTTACCCCCACGCACCAAAAGGACGGCGCAAGCCGTCCCGTGTCTACAAGCGCAGGGTCTTAGCTCTCAGGTCCTGGGATCATCTCTCAATCTGAGAGAAGGACCCAAATCCTCGCCCCAAAATAATCTTTGTCATTCCGAGCAAGCCGGAGCGACAGCGACGGCGCCGTCGAGAGCCTGCCCTGAGCTTGCCGAAGGGAACCTGCTGTTTCGCTCTATCCTCCACAAAAAAACGCGGCCCTTGTGGCCGCGCATTTTCCTGGAACCTACTCCAGCATCACACGCCAAAATAGAGAACGTCAGTCCCGCAAGTACATAAATCCCAATTGGGGAACTGAGAAGGCCGCGCATAGCGCCTGTCATCTTGAGCGAAGCACGCCCAGCGGAGAGACCTGCTGTTGTAGGGACAGCCGCCCTCGGCTGTCCAGTCCGAGCGCAAGCTCGGAGGTGCTGGCAGCGGCAGCAGCGGGGGCACGAGTTCGTGCCGCATGAGCGCCTCAAAAAGAACCGCGGCTTCAGCCGCGGAGGCACGCCCAACCGCGCTGTCTTCCTGAGCGAAGCATGCGGATTCGCTTTACGAATCCGCATGCGCAGTCGAAGGACCCCTCTACCCCCAGCACTGGCAAAGACCCGTCAGGGAATTCTCTCCACGGCCGCCCCATCCGTCCTTAAATCCCGCAACAACTTCTCAAACTCCCGCACATACAAATCATGGTTTTTCCACTCGCTGAAGTCGGGGATGTAGTATTCGCGAATCTCGGTCGCCAAATCCTCTCCTTCGTGGGCATCGAACAGCTTCCAGTCGCGCAGCGCCTCATACGACGCCAGCCGGACCGGAAACAGCACGCGCTTCTTCTCCGCCACTTCCCGTTTGCGCGCGTTCCGGACTTCCGTCTTCACCCACTTGCTCGACATGCTGTTAGGCGACAGAATCAGCAGCAGCCGCTCATATCGGCGGATCGCCTCATCAATCTGCTCTCTCGGCCAATCTAGGTTGCTCGTGTGGAGCGGACACTCTTGTCCGCTGCCTTTGACGTTGATCTTGATTTTGATTTCGGTCTTGATTCTGGCTTCGGTCCTCCAGAATCGTGCACCGACCCATGCAGCCCCCGTGGAAGAGCGGCTTCAGCGCCGCGTAAGACGCACAAATAAGGAACCCGGCTTCAGCCGCCAAGGTCCACTCAACCCCGCTGTCATCCTGAGCGAAGCATGCGGATTCGCCCCACGAATCCGCATGCGCAGTCGAAAGCCTGCCCTGAGCGAAGTCGAAGGGGATCCCTACCCCCCGGCACCGGCGGAGAGCCCGTCAGGGAATTCCCTCCACTGCAGCCGCCCCGTCCGTCCTTAAATCCAGAACAGATTCTCAAACCCTCGCACATGCAAATCGTGGTTCTTCCACTCGCTGAAGTCGGGGATGTAGTATTCGCGAATCTTGGTCGCCAAATCCTCTCCTTCGTGGGCATCGAACAGCTTCCAGTCGCGCAGCGCCTCATACGACGCCAGCCGGACCGGAAACAGCACGCGCTTCTTCTCCGCCACTTCCCGTTTGCGCGCGTTCCGGACTTCCGTCTTCACCCACTTGCTCGACATGCTGTTAGGCGACAGAATCAGCAGCAGCCGCTCATATCGGCGGATCGCCTCATCAATCTGCTCTCTCGGCCAATCTAGGTTGCTCGTGTGGAGCGGACACTCTTGTCCGCTGCCTTTGACGTTGATCTTGATTTTGATTTCGGTCTTGATTCTGGCTTCGGTCCTCCAGAATCGTGCACCGACCCATGCAGCCCCCGTGGAAGAGCGGCTTCAGCGCCGCGTAAGACGCACAAATAAGGAACCCGGCTTCAGCCGCCGAGTTACGCTCAACCGCGCTGTCATCCTGAGCGAAGCATGCGGATTCGCCTTACGAATCCGCATGCGCAGTCGAAGGATCCCTACGCCCTCAACGATGTCTCAGCCGCCTCAGGGAGTTTCTCCGCATCACCGCGCTTGGGAGAGCACGATCGTGAACGGCTCGGGTTTCACGAAAAAACGGTCATCCCGTGAGAAAATTGGGCTACTGCAGGTAAGGCTTTAAAAATGGCCCTTTCGTTCCTTAACTACCCGAGATTTTTCGGAGACAAGCTCCAACTTAATCCGAAGTTGCGCGCAGCCATTGATTCCTCGGTCGGCCTTGTTGCTGACATGCTCGAGGTTAGTAAATTGCCGTTCTTCCCAGACTACACCGGTCATGGGGCGCAACACCTCGCCAACCTGCTCGGCATAGCGGATAAGCTTATTGCCGACGAGGCCCGCGATCTTTTTACAGCAGAGGATGCGGCTATCCTGATTTTTTCCACTCTGCTGCACGATCTAGCCTTACACCTTAGCGAGTCGGGATTTATGTCCCTCCTCACGTCTGAAGCGAGATGGGCAGCCTCGTGGGGTGAGTTCTTCGCTGAAGCGAGGCGATGGGACGACCTCAGACTTGTAGAGTTGTTCGGAGCTGATGAGATCGGGAGCCCGCGCGCCCTTGTTAAGAACCCATTCGATCAGTATGACAACCTGACTGAAAGCGACCGCAAGTTGATAGGCGAATTCATAAGACAAAACCACGCAGAACTGGCCTACCATTTCGCCATTTTTGGATTTCCCGGCTCCAATGGTCAGCTGATCCAATTCGGAGATTTCGATCCAGAATTGAAGAAACTAGCGGGTAGTGTTGCGCGCAGTCACGGATACCCGCTTCGAGAGTGCATCCAGCTTCTAGACAATATGCAACTTAGTAGGCTAGAGCACGACGACGTGCACCCAGTTTTCTTGATGGGCGTCCTGAGAGTAGCCGATTTCCTTGAACTTGGCACCGATCGTGCGCCGCTTATCGCATTCTTATACAAAGAGTTCAAGAGTCCTATCTCTGAGAAAGAGTGGAGAACAAACCAGACATTCCGGAAGATAAGCTGGGCAAATCCAGATTCCGAATCTATACATATCCCCTCCACACCGAAAGACATTTGTTCGTTTCTGGAACTCAAGAAATGGCTAACAGCCATTCAGTCCGAACTGGATATGACATGGGCCGTTTTCGGGGAGGTGTATGGATCGCATCGGAAGTTTTCTCGTTTCGGGCTGACGATTAGGCGAGTGCGATCAAACGTCATAGATAATCCGGTGAGTTTCGCCAAGAGTGCATCGTACGTTCCAAAGAGGGTGGAGCTTGGCGTTGCCGGCCCCGACGTTCTGAAGCTATTCATTGAGCCACTCTATGGTGAGCGCCCCGAGATCGGAATCCGCGAACTGATACAGAATTCCGTCGATGCGGTCAGGGAACGTTGGGAGTACGCGAAGAATCACCCGCAGTTGTCAGTGCCGCATCCCGAAGGACAAACGGTTGATGTCACGGTGTGGCTTGACGATCCAGATGAAAAAGGGAATTCCCTATTGACAGTTAGCGACAACGGTATAGGGATGACAGAGGAAACTGTTGCCAATTACTTCCTGAAAGCCGGTGCGTCATTCAGAAGAAGTATCGCATGGAAAAAGGAGTTCGAGTCTGGAACTGGCGGGACGACTTTTAAATCAAAGGTGCTGCGATCAGGACGCTTCGGAATAGGAGTTTTGGCAGCTTTTCTCCTAGGAGACGAAATCGAGGTCCTGACGCGACACGTGACCAGTGATCGAGGAATCCGTTTCTCGATGCGTCTGGATCTGCTCCCGCCGGCTGCAGAAATCGCCCCGATCCAGTTGAACTACGACTCGGACCTGACCACAGGTACCACGATCAAGGTCAAAGTGACGAAGGTCAGGAAAGACCCGCAGGGAATTGCGGGAACGAATATCTTTACTGGTTCCGACCTATGGGATTGGTATTGCTTGAGATCCCCCTCCGTGATGCGACTTCAAGGGCGAGACAAGAAAGCACTCAAGCAATCCACGATACTGCCAGCCGAGGAGACATCGTTTTGCCGGGGCTGGCACAGTCTACCCTCATCCGACTATAGAACCGTTCACATGCTGGTCCCCGGCACACCTGGCGCCTACGCACCGGACCTGACCTGCAATGGTATTAAGGTTAAGGAGACAGGCGCGGGATTGTTCGTTCGGAGCGAGCCTACTGCCGTCCACTGGAAAAGGGACATGTTCCCGGGTCAGGGACCGTTTAGGTTGCAGGTACCAAATTTTTCGGTTTTCGATCCCGACGGGAAACTTCCACTAAATTTGCAGCGAACGGCACTCACGAGCATGCAACTCGATTTCCTACCTGAGGCATTTGCAGCGCAGACAAAGGCGGCGCTGGCTAAATTCGTGCAGACCGCGCCGCAAGGGCCAACGCTCACAAACGAGTTTCATTCAGCCTTGACGGACTTCTTCGGATTCGAGCAGGCGTTTCCAGTATTCTTCACTAAAGTAGGTACAGCGTTGCTGACTACGACAAACCTGCGGAATGCGGAGGTTCGGAACTGCCTGCTGATCACTTCGGAAGCGCTCGCGCAGGGCCAGCTTTTGCACGTTCAAGATAGATACGACTCTATTCTTGTCGCCCGGTCTGGCTACCACGGTGCCTCTCCGATCTACGCACTTAACGCCTTGAACAGCTGGGTAGCGAGCGCGCGTGTGATTACTGGATCCGACGACGAACCGGTGGTAGGGAAGCCGTTGCGGTTCAGATACAAAGAGTTCTCTGTCAACGGGCTAAACATTTACAGAACGGCAAACTGCTCTCCCACTTTGTTGAGGCGAGATGAGGTCGAAATGATCGGGAATATGTTCCTAGGAGAAAAGGGCAAGGAACTAACCGCGCCCAAAGATTTTGTAGCGGCGGAGCTGTTTCTAAAGAGCCCGGTGACGCCTGAACAACCCCCGCTCGAACTATCAGTTGAGCGTTATTGGGAGCAGATAATCCGCGAACCCGCGGTTCCGTTCGAGTTCTGGGAACGTCGGTCAAAGCTGAAACACGTGTATGACGCCCTCAGCGAGTATTTCGCTGATTTCGAACGCTGGTAAGAACCAGGATTGCTGCCCCTACGTTCCCTCACTCCACCCCGCCAAATACTCTTCCTGCTCCGGACTCAGCCGATCGATCTTAATCCCCATCGACTCCAGCTTGAGCTTGGCCACTCGCTTGTCGAGTTCGTCAGGAACTTTGTAAACTCGCTTCTCCAGCGTCTTGGCATTCTTCACCATGAAGTCAACCGACAGCGCCTGGTCGGCAAAGCTCATATCCATCACCGACGCGGGATGCCCTTCCGCCGCCGACAGGTTAATCAGCCGTCCCTCGCCCAGCAGATTGATCTTGCGCCCGTCTTTCAGCGAGTATTCGTCGACAAACGCACGCGTCGTGCGCTTCGACGAGGCCATCTTCTCAAGCGCCGGAATATCGATCTCCACGTTGAAGTGCCCGGAGTTCGAAATGATCGCGCCATCTTTCATCAAGTCAAAATGTTCTTTTGTCAGCACGCTCTTGTTGCCAGTCACCGTGCAAAACACATCGCCGAGTTTCGCCGCTTCGGTCATCGACATCACGCGGAAGCCGTCCATCACCGCCTCCAGCGCCTTCGTCGGATCGACTTCCGTGATGATCACTTCCGCGCCGTTGCCGCGCGCCCGGCTGGCCAGCCCGCGTCCACACCAGCCGTAACCGGCCACCACAAACTTCGACCCAGCCAGCAGAAAATTCGTCGCGCGAATAATTCCGTCGATCGTCGACTGTCCGGTGCCGTAACGGTTATCGAAAAGATGCTTGGTGTCCGCATCGTTCACCGCCACAATGGGGAACTTCAGCACGCCTTCCTTCGCCATCGCGCGCAAGCGGATCACGCCCGTCGTCGTCTCTTCCGTTCCGCCAATCACGCCTTCCAGCGCATCCGTTCGCTTGGTGTGGAGGATTGTCACCAGATCGGCACCATCGTCCATGGTGATGTGCGGCTTGTGATCGATCGCCGCCAGAATGTGGTTGTAATACGTGTCGTTATCTTCACCCTTGATCGCGAACACCGGAATGCCCTGATCGCGCACCAGGCTGGCCGAAACGTCGTCCTGGGTCGAGAGTGGATTCGAGGCGCACAACACCACATCCGCTCCGCCGTCGCGCAGGCAGATCGCCAGGTTCGCCGTCTCCGCCGTCACGTGTAGGCACGCAGAAATGCGAATCCCTTTCAGCGGTTGGTTCTTGATGAATTCTTTGCGGATAATCTGCAACACCTTCATCGATTGGTTCGCCCATTCGATCCGCTTCTTGCCTAGTTCCGCCAGTTCCAAACTTTTGATATCGCTGCTGACTTGTGCTGCTGTTGACATACGCCTCCTGTGGCGTCTTCACTGCTGAAGATGTTTGTTTACGAAGTTAGTGATTACGAAGAGTAGTTAAGATTTCCTGTGCCCTGTCAGGATACACGATTCCGCCCCGACATCGAAAATCCAAAATACCCTTAGGGGAATAGGACTTTCGGTGCATCACAAACGCTGCAATTTCCGCAACTCATCGCACCCGGATTATGTTCACATCCTTACCGGTTGTCATCCCGAGCGAAGCGAGGGACCCTGGTTTCCGCCTGCAGCGCCACAGCAAAGGGTGCCCCACCCTTTCGTTCTTTGAAGGGTAGGATTCCACCAAATGTTTACACCTATAGCTCTCCGAGCTGCGATTACTTCCTTCCCGCGTGCACCGGTTCGTGTACTCCCGCGTCACTCGCCAGCTTCGCCGCCTTGTCCGTCGCTTCCCACGTAAAGTCCGGATCGTTGCGCCCAAAATGTCCGTACGCCGCCGTCTTCTTATAGATCGGCCGCCGCAATTTCAGAGAATCGATAATCCCCCTCGGCGTCAGCTTAAAATGCGCGCGAATCAAATCCGGGATCACGGCAGGATCCACCTTCTCGGTGCCAAACGTATCTACTCGCACACTCACCGGGTCCGCCACGCCGATTGCGTAAGCCAACTGCACTTCGCAACGGTCCGCGAGCTTCGCCGCCACAAGATTCTTCGCAATGTAACGCGCCATGTAAGCCGCCGAACGATCCACCTTCGTCGGGTCCTTTCCAGAAAATGCTCCGCCGCCATGCCGCCCCATGCCGCCGTAAGTGTCGACGATGATCTTGCGTCCGGTGAGCCCCGTATCGCCCATCGGCCCGCCAATCACAAATCGTCCCGTGGGATTGATGTGATAGTTCGTGTCTTCATCCAGCAGGTGCGCCGGAATCACCGCCTGAATCACGTTCTTCAAAATTCCCGCGCGCAATTCGTCGTTGGTCACGGTCTCCGCATGCTGCGTGGAAATCACAACCGCATCCACCCGCAGCACTTTCCCCTTCGCATCATATTCAACGGTCACCTGCGATTTTCCATCCGGCCGAAGAAACGGAAGCGTTCCATTCTTGCGCACTTCCGAAAGTCGCAAGGTCAACTTGTGCGCCAACGAAATCGGCGTCGGCATCAACTCTTCATTCTCATTCACCGCATACCCAAACATCATTCCTTGGTCGCCGGCGCCGCCGGTATCGACGCCCATGGCGATGTCGCCGGATTGTTTGTTGATGGTGGAGATAACGGCGCAGGTGTTGCAGTCGAAGCCATAGACGGCGTTGTCGTAACCGATGGCGGCCACGGTGCCGCGGACGACTTGCTGAAAGTCGACGTAGGCTTTGGTGGTGATTTCTCCGGCGATGACGACAAGGCCGGTGGCGGTGAGAGTTTCGCAGGCGACGCGACTCGCAGTATCGTCGGTCAAGCAGGCATCGAGGATGGCGTCTGAAATCTGGTCGGCGATCTTGTCGGGATGGCCTTCGGTCACGGACTCAGAAGTAAATAGAATACGGTTCTTCGATCTGGATATGGCGGCCAAGATTTTTCTCCTTAGAAAAGTGCTGCAGATTTTACTTTGGCGAGACCTGCCGTCGGGGTAAGTGGTCGCTTAGGATGACACTAGAAGGCTACCAGACGGTTCGTGGTCACGCAATGACTTTAGCTTTGATTGCATCCTGTTGAGTCCAATCGTGCAATTGCGATGTTAAATGGAGGGATCGGGGCATTGAGTGAACATAAGCGTCAATGTTTATCGTATCGACCTGCAGGGTTAACATGTTGGGCGGGTTTTTTCCAAAAACAGAACATTGATGGATGGAAGCCTGCAAGTGATAGGGAACAGGATGAGATCGCCGCGTGAAAACCTGACCTAAACGGGGAGTAAGCAGTGGGCCGGGAGTGGAGTGTTGTTCGGAAAGTGAAACGCCGCTGATGAGGACGTAGGGATCCTTCGACTGCTTCGCTCACGAATACAGAGGCGAGGAGTTGACAGAAAAGTAAACCTCATTGTCTGAAGTGGCGTTCCTAGTTTTTGCGCGTCGATGCGGTAGGCAGTGGAAAAACATAATTCTGGCCGTCGACGCTGCCCAGCAGCTAAAGCCGGCATTGAGAAACATGCCTCTTATCGCAGCGGTGAACCGCTGCGCCACCCGAGAACAAAGTGCAAAGGCGCTTTTTCCGCAATCCTATGGAACTCGTCCCTGACTGGAGTTCGAGAGGATCAAAAATTAAAATCAATGTCAAAGGCAGCGGACAGGAGTGTCCGCTCCACACGTGCGTCCAAATTCGGACAGTATGCGTCTAGCGGAATTACTCTCGAAAGGGCGGGGGCGGATGCGATAAGATGCTCCCGGCCTTATGAATTTTCTGCTGTGGTACATTCCGTCGGGGCTTCTGGCGCCGTTGCTTTTCATCATGGTTCGTAACCGCGCGTACACGGTGTGCCCGTGGTTTTTTTCTTATGTTGTTTTTGCGTTGGCCGCGGACATGGCCCGATTCGTAGTTCACAGCCGCCCTAGCGTCTACTTCGCGACCTATTGGATTACCGAGGCTGGCTACTGTCTTCTGGGAATCCTTGCGATGTACGAAGTGTTTCGCGTCATCCTTCGGTACGTTGGGCCGCGCTGGTGGACGCACTTTATTTTTCCAGGTGTGGTTATCGCTGGCACAAGCTTGAGCCTGGCCCGCGCTCATTCCGCCCCCCCACGGGTTAGCGGACTGCTCTACTACATTGTCATCGGAGAGATCGCCGTGCGGTTCGTGGAAGTGTTCGCCGTACTGCTGACGGTCATCCCGCTTTTCGGTTTTCGCAGGCACCGGTATGCTCTCGGGGTGGCCTTAGGGTTTGGGTTTTATTCCGCTGTTGGGCTCTTGAATACGATCAAGTTTGCGGACTTAGGGACAGCGTTTAAATTTTGGTGGGGCGTGACCTCAGTCGGGGCATATTCCATTGGCGTGCTGATTTGGATTTGGTTCTTCCGCGTGCCGCTAGAGGATGAGCCTCTGCCAACTCTCGAACCGGCGCAGGCGTCCGATGCGCCGCGCAAATATCCGGGCCGATTGGAGAGAGTCCGCCGTCCGTTACTTCGTATCGGGGCAGGACAGTGAGTCTGCGTGCGGGCATTCTTTCGCCCCTGCCGGGGCTTGATCCCTTTCCCATTTCCTACCCACGGCTTGCGCCGTGGGCTGCGTTCTATCGCCGCTTCGCGGCTGTAACGGAAACTTCGTCTGCGAAAGACAAAATCTAGTTCTCACGCAGTCTCTCCGGGGCTTGCTCGTTTCCCTCGTTTTACCCACAGCTTTACGCTGTTGGCTGGATTCTTAAGCCGCCCTTCGACTGGCTCAGGGCAGGCTTTCGCAGCTGAAAGCGAGTATCTTTCCCAACGTTACTTGTGGGTCGGAGGCTCTGTGAAGCCCCGTCCTGTGGGGCATTCGGGCCTTCTGGCGCTGCCGATTTATTAATGTTTTAGTTCAAGAAGCGAGTCTTAACCTCTTAGGTTCGCGGCTCGATCAAGCCTCAGAGAATTCACTTAAGCTGGCCCGCCGGGCTAAACTACTCTCAGAGGCGCTTCGGCGCTTCCCCCATAACTCAATAACTCAAGGAGAAACACAATGAAGCGAATTTTCGCAGTTGTGCTTTTGCTGTTATCGCTAGCCTCGGCAGCATTAGCCGACGGAGGGGGTGGGATGCCGCCAGCGCACGGGAGCTCGGCCACGTTGCCCAATATAGGCGTCGTCGCCTAACCGAATTATTCTCGAAAGCCGGGAGCAGATGCGATAATCTGCTCCCGGCCCCATGAGCGTTTTCCTACGCTACATTCCGTCGGCTCTTCTGGTTCTGTTGCTTATCCTGATGCTGCGGAATCGCGCGTACAAGGTGTGCCCATGGTTTTTTGCCTACGTAGCATTCGGAGTGGGAGCGGATGCTGCGCGGTTCGTCGTCGATAACAACCCACCCGCTTACAAGGCGACCTATTGGATCACAGAGGTCGGCTACTGTCTTCTCGGAATCCTCGTGATGCACGAGGTATTTCGCGCCATACTCCTTGTGCGCGCGTGGTGGACCTATTTCATCTTTCCGTCGATTGTGGTTGTGGCGATTGCTTTGAGCCTGGCCCATACGTGTGCCGTCCCGCCGCGGATTAGCGGTTTCCTACTCTACGTTGTCACGGGCGAAATTGTCGTCCGATTCGTGCAGGTGCTGATCTTCGTCGGGATTGCAGTGCTCGCATCTTTCTTTGGCCTTCGCTGGCGCCAGTACCCCCTTGGTATAGCCACAGGGTTTGGGCTCTACGCCACGGTTGCTCTGCTCAGCACGATTAAGTTTTCGGATTTTGGAACCAGGTTTAGATTCCTTTTTAATTTGAGCTCGCTTGTGGCATACTCTGTTGCCGTAATGATTTGGATCTGGTTCTTTCGTGTGCCACAGGAGGAAGAGCCTCCTTTGGATCCCAAGCTGGTGGCCCACTACATCGCAGTGCTGGAGCAGTATATGGGTTGGATGCGAAGGATGCGTTAGGCATGATTTTTTCGATAGTGACGTGGTTGATCCTCTCGTGCAGCGCGCTGGAGTTGGTTTATCTTTTGTATTTGGCCTGGTCGAGCACCAGGGTTCCCAAGCTTGTTCTTGGCGATGTAATCCATTTCTTATACCCCGTCGATTCGTCTCTGCTGGCGTCGTTGGTCGATCCCGCTGCGGATTTTGAATTGCGCTGGAGCCTGAGTCCGCGCAGCTTTCGCGAGGAGCAGCGGCGGCGCATGCGCCTCTATCGCGAACTGCTCGGGCGCATGGCGCACAATTCCGCGGTTCTCGCCGAGTTCGACAATGCCATGCGGGGCAACATCGCCGGACCTGGCTCCAAGTTGCAGGAAGCGGCCGTCAAGGTGCGGCTCTACTGTATGTTCTCCCGGGGAAAGCTTCGCTTGTGGTTGTGGCTTCCCAGTGCCTTCTGTGCGGTTGTACCTCCGAAGCTTGCTCGCTTGCGCATAGCGGCGGACCTTGACGGGCTTCAAGTCTATGAGGAGCTGAAGATGGCGGCTGCGGAGGCGTTCGCGCAGTTGCGGCCTGCGGAGTTGGAAGCTTTGACTAACAATCTGTGACAGTGGTATCCCTTCCGTCGTGTTACACAACGCTCATGATCGCCAATCCGTTGCGTGTTAACAAATCCTAGCAAGCTGCGGAAAAAAGCGAGGGCTGATGAGGCCGCGCTAGAGCTGCTCTTTCGCCCCGTCAGGGCTTGGTCCTTTTTCGCTTCCAAACCCACGGCTCTCGCCGTGGGCTGCACTCTGACGCCGCTTCGCGGCTAACGATCAAGTGCGGACCACGACCGTGAACGTCATGGGCCTTCCCGAGCTTGTTTGTGGAGTTGCTTTTACAGATTCGTGGGTGGAGTTTGCGAGGGGAGGGGTTCGCGGAGGCCGGTGGAATCGAAGGTGAAGGTTTTTACTTCGCCCTCGTTGCCTTGGGTTGGGATGGTTTTGCCTTTGAGGGAGAAGCTGAGGCCGGCGGCGTTGCCGGTTTTTACGACGATCTCTTTCGTGGCGCGAACGGAGGTGCCTGCGGGCGCGATCAGGGTTTCGGTGGCGACAGGGTTGCCGTCGGCGGTGATTGAGATCCAGGAGGTTTCGGTAGCGCGAATGACGAGGGTGAATGTTGGCAGCGGTTTCGATGCGGCGGCATGAGCGGCGGTCTTTGAGGCTGACGTTTCAGGTGGGGAGTCGGCGTCATCATCGGCGGAGTTCGGAGCGGTAGATTTTGCAGACGCGGACGATGGTGCTGACGATAAGGGTGTGTTGGTCGTGGGGGACGTTGGAGTAGGGCTTTGCGTTGTTGCCGCGGTTGTCCCGGCGGAGTTTTTCGCTGCGGGGTTCTCGATGGAGGCGGTGTGGTCTGGCGCGACGGAAGCGGCGGACGGGTGCGTTGCCGCGATTTGCTGGCGGTGGCGGCGATAGCTCCAGAAGGCGAGAACGAGGGCTACGAGCAGCAGGGCGACGGCGAGTTTCTCCCACGGGATTGGAATGGAATACTGGGCAGTGTCTTCTGCTAAAGCGGCTGCGGAATATTTCTTGGGGAAACGTTCCACAGGAGTTGCGAGTGGCTCTGATGGGGCAGAGACCTTTGACGCGCGCGGTTCCGGTGGACGAGCTTCACGTGGACGAACTTTGGATGGACGGACTTTGGGCGGACTAGCTTCGCCAGGGCGATCAGGTGGGCGAATCTGCGCAGGAATTTTTGCGGCAGCGATGGCGGGCTCGGCGCGATTCGCGGCGATAGCAGGCAGGTTCTCTTGAGGCGGAACCTGGGTGCCGTTCAGCGCGGCGAGATAGTCGGCGATGGCTTCCTGTTCGTCGAGGCCGACGTGGCGGGCGTAGGCGCGGACGAATCCTTTATTGAAGACGCCGCCGGGAAGCTGGTCGAAGTGTTCCTCTTCGAGGGCGCGGAGCATGCGGGTGCTGATTTTGGTGGTATTGGAAATGGCGTCGAGTTCGATGCCGCGCTGCTCACGCTGTTTGCGAAGTTTGTCCCCGAACGCGCCCAAGTGGTGGCTCCGGCGGGAGGGGTCTGCGTCCCACCCGCATCGAGATGAGGATTCATCATAGGCGAAGGCGGGCGAGGATGCCACAGGACAAGTTGGGTTCTTGTGTCTAGCCTGAAAGAGCGGGGCCTCAGGGGCTGAAGCCCATCCTTGCTGCTGCCGAGCGGCGCGGCTGAAGCCGCGCCATTTCAAAACGAGATCGAGTCCATCAGAAGCAAAGTTCGAATCCTCAAGAGACAAAAGTAGAATCCATCGGCGTTGGGTCCGTTACTGCGCCTTGTCTTGGAGAGTGATGGTCATGGTGGCGGTGCAGGTTTTGGCGGGGTCGACGAAGGCGGAGCCTTCGCGGTTGGCGGCGGAGGCGCGGAAGAAGAGGCCTTGCTTGGTGCGGTCGGGGAGTCCGGTGAAGCGGGCTTTGCCGTCAGAGTTGGTGCCGATTTCGAGGTCGAGCTTGCGGGCGTACATGAATCCGTAGGCGATGTGGACTTTGATGTTGGCGGCATAGACTGGGGCGCCGGACGGGTCCGTGATGGTGAAGTCGGCTGAGCAGGGGCCGATGGCTCCGTCGATGACGGGGACGGATTTGGGGTCGACCGGAGAGGCGTGGGTGAGGGTTGCGAGGAGGATGGCTGATAAGAGGAGGGTGTGGGACTTAGATCGCGGCATATGGATAAGATTACGCTTCCGGCTAACTGGTCGGGGCTCGATTGCGAAGTCTGTGGGGGGGCTGTCGATCTTCGCTCGACTGGACGGCCGAGGGCGGCCGTCCCTACATGAGTCGAGCAGCGTGCAAACAGGCAGATTCCTCCTTCGCTGTCGCTGGCGCTCCGACTCGGTCGGAATGACAAGTGTGATTTGAGTTTTCTTTTTGATAAGAGCTAAGAGCTGCATCCCGTTGGCTTTGGGGGTTCTGGTTACCAACGTTCATTGCCCGGGGCGCGGGGTGAACCTATAATTTTTGGAACTGTCACCCGTCTGCGCAAGGGCTGTTATTAGAAACTTCGCTGCTTGAAAATCGTGAGTCGAAAGGCGCACGGACCACCGCTCGAAAGGGCGGCGAGCAACTTTCGAGGGCGAATTTTCTGAGATCAAGTTTGCTGAGATCGTTGTTCTGAAATCACTGTTCTGAAATCACTATTCTGAGATCGTCGTTTCGAGATCGTTGTTGCAAACGTGTTGGAGACCAAGGAACCCGGGATGTCGCAAGCGACCGGCACTCAACTAACCCGACAGAGCCAGGAGCTGAATATTTTCCACGACGTGGCGAAGGCGCTCACATCGTCGCTGGATCTCGATTCGATTCTGCAGACCATCATGGAAAAGATGGCGGAATATTTCCGGCCGGACACGTGGTCGTTGCTGATGGTGGACGAGGCGCACGACGAGATGTACTTTGCGATCGCGGTGGGTGCGGCGGCGGAAAAGCTGAAGGATATTCGATTGAAGGTGGGCGAGGGGATCGCGGGATGGGTGGCGAAACACGGCGAGGCGGTGATTTTGGCGGATGTGGAAAGCGATCCGCGGTTCGCCAGGCGCATCGATGAAGCCACGCAGTGCGAGACGCGGTCGGTGATTTGCGTGCCGCTGCGGTCGAAGTTGCGGGTGCTGGGCGTGATTCAGTTGGTGAATGTGGACATCGCGCAATTCAACGAGCAGGAAGTATTTTTTCTGCAGTCGCTTTGCGATTACGCTGCCATCTCGATTGAGAATGCGCGCTGGGTGGAAAAGATCCAGGAGTTGACGATCACCGACGACTGCACTGGACTCTATAACGCGCGACATCTGTACAAGACGCTGGAGACGGAAGTTTACCGGTCATCGCGCTTTGCTTATGAATTCAGCGTGCTGTTTATCGACCTTGACCATTTCAAGTCGGTGAACGATACGCATGGGCATTTGGTGGGGAGCAAGCTGCTGGCGGAAATTGGATATTTGGTGAAGGCGCAACTGCGGTTGATCGATTTCGCTTTTCGATATGGCGGCGACGAATTCGTGGTGCTGCTGCCGCAGACCAGCAAAGACCAGGCGCTGGTGGTGGCGAAGCGGTTGCGGGATGCGCTGCGGGCCAGCAGCTTTTGCCGTGCCGAGGGATTGGATTTGAATGTTCGAGCTTCGATTGGGCTGGCGACTTATCCGCACGACGCGCGCGATGCGCATGACGTCATCCGGCAGGCCGACGAGATGATGTATCTGGTGAAGAACACTACTCGCGACAATATTGGGGTGGCGCAGCGGGGAGTGATGAAGTAGCGATTGAGTGATTGACTCATCGGGTCATTGAGTGATTGAAAAGCAGCGTGGATTTTCAATCATTCCAACCTCTATTGACCCACAAGAAATCAGGCTAGTCGGGGCAGGTTCCGTCCAAGTATTCGGTTGCGGTTGAGGTATACCACCACGCTTCGCCGGGATGAATCTTGCAATATTTTTTGATCCAGTGATTCGCACGGCGGTTGGCGACGGCGTTTCCGATGGCTTGCCCGACCTGATATCCCTGTTGATAGATTTGAACTGTATCGGGCCGTCGCGGTTGTGGCTGGGTTGCGCTCAGGCAATTCAGCGCATTGCTGTTCGTCAGACAGTTGGTCGGTGTAGGCGAATTTTGGGCGGTTGCCACGGTGGCGAAGAGTAAGACGATGGTGGCGGTTTTCATGTGGATTCTCTGTGCAAGTGTAGGGAGTTGAGGGAGAGTTTTAGAGTACGTCGGTGTGGGGGCTGAAGTGCATGAGATTGAGAGATTGAGTGATCGGGTTATTGAGTCATTGAAGAATGTGGATTTTCAATGCTCAATCGTTAGATCGCTGAAATTTGTTCCTTTCGTTTCAGGCGTCCCTCTGGGACGCGGTTCATTGTCTGCCTGTCCACCCGGCGTTGAAACGCTGGGCTATTGTCGGGCGTCCCTCCGGGACTCGTTGATTCAACCTCACTCCTAGATCTACATCCCCGAGCTTAGGCACTGGAAGCGACATCATATGATGCTATAATCAGTGCTTGGAGCTTCCTATGAGAACAACCCTTGCACTGGATGACGATCTGGTACGCATCGCCCAGGAGTTCACAGGAGTAGAAGAAAAGACGGCGCTAGTGCGGGAAGCGCTCAAGGCCCTCATCGAGCGGGAAAGCGCCCGCAGATTGGCCTCTCTAGGAGGGGCAATGCCGGAATTGAAGAATATCCCGCGCCGCAGGATGAGGCGGAAGTGATTCTCGCCGACACGTCGATTTGGATCGACCACCTGCGTTCGGGAAACAAGGAAATGATCAAGCATCTTCAACAAGGGCGCATTGTGATCCATCCGTTCATCATCGCGGAGCTTGCCCTTGGATCTTTACCGAAACGCGCGCAAACTCTTGCGCTGCTGGATCTGTTACCGCAGGTGCGAATGCCACAACTGGCGGAGGTGCGGCTGATGATTGAGGCTCGTGGCTTGTATAGCTTGGGCATTGGCCTGATCGATGCTCATTTGATAGCGTCTGTCTTTATCAATACGCCTACGCTGTTGTGGACAGGGGACAAATCGCTCCGCAAGGTCGCAGAAGGTTTTGGCATTCACGCCAGCCTGGCTTAGGAAAATTGAGCAATTGAGCGATCGGGTCATTGAGTCAATCGAAGTATGTGGATCTCAATCACCCGATCACTCAATCGCCAGACCGCTCAATTTTTCTTTTCGTTCGGCTGCGGTTGTGCTTCGGGCTTGGCATCTGACTTCGGTTTCGCATCTGGCTTTGCATCCGGCTTCCAGGGGTTGGCGTTTGGGGGGGCGTTGGGGTTTACGGCGAAGTCCCAGACGTAAAGGTTCATGCCGTCTTTTCCCTTGCTCTCGATCACTGCGTACTCGCCGGGGGTGAGAGGCTCGGTTGGAGTTAGTTTCAGCCAGCCGCCGCTTACTTTGTCGATGGTCGATTTCACGGCGCTCTGCTGCTGAGTAATTTTGCCGGTGGCACTGCGCTTGAAGTCGCCGAGGATGCGCTTGCCGCCTTTCACCTGAACCCGCACGATGCGAAAGCGATCGAAGGGCACGATCGCCTGCACGGGTTGTTGCGGCTGGACAGGACCTTGCGCTTGAGAGCGCGGGGCGTCGAGGCTGGGCTGGCTAGGCTTGTCGGAAGCGGTTTCACCGGGCGGCGGCTGGTTAAGAGATGGGTCGTCATCGAGATTGATGTAGATGGAAGGGACGGCGATGTGGGCGCGGAGAGTGGCGTGTTCGCCATCGAGTTCGATGATCTGCTTGGCGCCGGCGATGGGATTCAGGGCTCCGCGAATAAGGTTGCCGCGAGTGTTGGGATTGATGTCGCCTTCGGCTTGCTGCATCTCGTCGATTTGCGGCTCGCCTTTGAAAGTGTCGAGCAGGTAGACGCCCGAATCTTCGGGTAAGCGCAGCCCGGGGGCGACCTGAGGAAGACGCGCGAGGTCGGCTTCGCGGTCGGGCTCGGTTTCTTTGTCGATGAGGGCGGCCTCGGGAATTTTGGGCGGGGCGGCGCGCTCTTTCTCGAATTTTTCGGTGGCGGCCCAATCGATGAGCGATGAGGGAAGTTCTTCCCACTCATCACGCTCGGCGCTGAGGTAGCGGACGCGATCACCTTTCACTTCATATTTCGTGACGGATTGGTACGAGCCATCTTTGAGGATGAGGCGGTGGGCCATCTCTTGGGCGTGGGAATGAAAAGCTAGAGTTAAAGTAAAGACGCACAGAGCGGCGGTGAGGAGTGTGCGACCTAGCAGGGGTGAGGCTGTGATCATGCGAGTCATACGTCTAGTTGGATGCGCGGGTTTCGATTGTCTTTAACTATTATCGATCCAGATGGGGTCGGTCTGCCAACTAGCGCCGGGGTTCTGAGCGCTATCGCCTGTTAGCAACAATTAACTTTCGGTTTGCCACGGGAGTAGTTGCGATCGAATCAACCGGGTTCCTGGCACCGATATCCCAACATCTCACCAATCGCCTTCCAACGTATGCCATGTTTGACGCGGCAGTTCGCTGGCTAATGCTTCGTGCAGCGATTAGGGCTGTCCGGGCTCGTCATGTCATTCAAAATGGCGGTCAACCCAGACTCGTTTTGCAAAGCTGGTACGGTCGCACCCGCACCGTACACCGCTTCGGCTACAGGGCAATTCTGTACTGCATAAAGTGAAAATCCCGGATTCGCCGCCGCGACCTGCTGGCCAAAGAGCCAGCCCTGACCTATGGAGTTGTTCAATGTTCCGGTCGCGCAAAGCCAACTGGTAACCACCGTACCGGGATATTGAAAAGTCGGCGCAGCCGGAGCGTTCACAATGCTCTGGCTCAACCAACCAATGTCAGACTCAGGTGTGGTCATCTTCGGCCCGCCACAGAACTTCTTTCCGGTCCACGCTCTCACGCTGCTGAGCGGACTATCCAGATAATTGACGGAGCCATTCCAGGGTGCCTGAGTTCCCATCTGGCAGAACGACGGACTCCCTTCACACACGGTCTGCGGAGGTGGAATCGGATCCTCGCAACCCTGCTCGATGTCACTGAAGACCGGACCGGACAGCAGAGCAACTTTGTCCAGGTGATATTCCGCAGAAGTGGCAGCGCCGTACCAAGCTAGCGCGAATCCCAGAGCCCCGGAACCCGCACTGAAACCTTGCGCACACATTCCCGCTGTGGCCTCTTTGGCCTGCAGCGGCCGATAGAAAGTGCTGTAAATGTGGGACAGAAATGTCGCAGGCCGACAGGCAGCCGCTTGGATATTCAAGGGGTGCGGAGAATCGGGATTCCCGCTGGTTGAGTCCTCCCAATCGCTGTCCCATTGCAACTGCACTACCTCGTAGCCGGCAGCCGCGTATTTAGTGGCGAATTGTGATTCCTGCTCTTGACTCGCGTTCTGCCCTCCAGCGCCCGGAAGCAGCACGACCACGCCCAGAGGAACGCCACTCGGCATCAAGTGACCGAAACTCAGGCTGATGTTTTCGGTGTCGGGACACGAAATGCTATTGTCCACGAAGCAACTCATGCCGCTGGCAAACGGGTCGGTCGAGTTCTTAGCGGAGGGGCAACTGGCAGACTTACCCAACGTGAATTGCCCGAGAACGGTGTTTTGCGCCTCAGCAGAGACTATTAGCCCGAGCATCACTGCGAGCAAGTACAACAGCCAATTAATCCTGTTCATTTAGCACCTTACCTTTCTCGCCGCTCTGCTCCCGGTCGATCATGTGGCCGTGCGGCTTCAACACGTGCAGGCTCGCCTCTCTGTGCTTCGCGTCACCGCCTCTGTCTGCATGCACTGCAAAGCGGGTACGCTCTCACCAATCACCTTCGACCGTATGCCATATTTGACGCAGCATTCGGGAAGAAGACGTGGGCGCGACTGTCACATGTTTGTTAAAGGATTGTCTGGCGCGCGTGACAAAGAGCGGACGCTCCGCGCACGCAAAGCCTAGCGATGGATGCTGACTACCGACAGTTGATGAAAAATCGCCATAACGCTCAAAACCTCTCAAAGAGCTTAATTGGCCTAACAGTCGGCCTGCATGGCCGTATAATTGCCCTTGTCGTCAAAAGGCCGTGAAATCAGTGGGGAACCAAGCGTCAAACCTTGAGAGTCGAGTAGAGGAGCGGTTCGGGGTTCTTCCCAATTTTTTCCGCCTCGCACCTGAAACTCCCGAGATTATCGAGAAACTGTGGGGATTCGCACAGGCTGCCTATCTCGACAATCCTCTGCCCTCCGTTTTTAAGGAGCGGCTTTTCGTCCACCTGTCCCGCTTCTGCGCCGTCCGCTACTGCATTGCTCGTCATGTTGGTTTCCTGGTGGGGCTTGGCCATCCCGCTGGCGATCAGACGGTGGGTATTCAAAGTGTCACAGATGTCGTTGAACTCCTTCGACGGCCCTTTCCACGCGGACAAGAACTTCAATCTCGTCTATCGCTGTGTGCATCCTGCCCCGCACCCATTGTTGAAATGCCAACGGCCAACATGCAGATGGAAGATGCCATCTTCGTATTGGCAGGGCACGTGTTTTTAAAGACTTCCGACTATTTGCTGTGTCTTGGCGCACTGGCGCGGCTACTTGGTCCGACTCGCCTGCAATACTTACTCTTGTTCTTGACGTTTGTCAGAGCAGCGCACTATTGGACTGAAATACATCCTGAAATCGCCCTTGAAGATGACATTAACAAACTACTGGCGACACATGAAGCATTGGCAGGTTGCATCCTCAATGACCCGGAGGCCAGGGACAGCATCAGCCAGTCGCTCCTAGATGAGTTGCCAGAGCTACGCGTAAGAGCTGATAAAGCTGTTGGCTTGCTCGCTGCAATCGTGGACTCATCTGAGGATGCCATCGTCAGCAAAACGCTGGATGGCATCATCACCACTTGGAACACGGGGGCAGAGCGGTTGTTTGGCTACACCGCTGGCGAAGCGGTAGGCCAGCACATTTCATTGATCATCCCGAGCAATCGCAAGGACGAAGAAACGGTCATCCTCGAACGAATCCGGAAGGGCGAACGAATCGAACACTTCGACACGGTTCGCGTGCGCAAGGACAAGACCCAGTTCGATATTTCGCTGACAATTTCACCTGTTCGGGACGCCAACGGAAAGATTGTTGGAGCGTCGAAAATCGCCCGGGACATCACCCAACGCAAACAAATCGAGCGAGAGCTGCGCGAGAGTGAAGAACGTTATCGAACGTTGGCGGATGCGCTCGACACCCAAGTACAGTTCCGTACGCAGGAGCTTGAGAGGAGAAATTCAGAACTGCGTGACCTCTCGGCGCTGCTCCTGGGGTCTCAAGATGCCGAGCGGCGGCACATAGCGCGGGAACTGCACGATAGCGCCGGACAGACATTGACCGCGCTCGACTTGCAGCTTACACAAATCAGGGAAAACGCAGAGAAAGATCCTGCTCTTGCCAAAGACGTGCAGTACGCCGAAGAGTTGGTCCAGCACCTGGCGCGAGAACTACGCACAACCTCGTATCTTCTACATCCGCCGCTGTTGGATGAGACCGGCATTTCGTCCGCACTAAGTTGGTACGTGCAAGGTCTTGTAGAGCGCAGCAGTCTGGAGATTGATTTGCAGGTTCCCGATAACTTCGGCAGACTCCCATCCGAAATGGAACTTGTCATATTCCGCCTGGTGCAGGAATGCTTGACAAACATTCATCGCCACTCGGGAAGCAAGGTTGCGCTGATTCGAGTTGAGCGCGAAGAAAACACTATCCACGTAACGGTTGAAGACCGAGGAAAGGGAATGTCCCCGGAACGACTGGCTGCGATTCAGTCGCAAGGCACTGGAGTGGGAATCAGAGGAATGCGCGAGCGTGTGCGCCATCTTCGCGGCGATTTGGTTATCGAATCCAACGGCTCCGGTACGAAAGTCTACGCGACTCTTCCATTGACGACATCACTCTCACCCCACAAGAGCGACACCCAGCGCGTTGTAGCATGAAACCAGGTGCCATTGACGAGGGCGGACAGCTGGCCGGGAACTGTTGAAACATCGGATAGCACTCATTGAAAGCTGCGGGGCGTGAGCGCTATCGCCTGTCAACAACAATCACTCCGGCAATTGCCCAACTGGGAGCCGGTCGCGATTACTTTCCATGGGCCGACTTGCCGGTACTGATGGTTGGTATTATGCTGGCGCTCAGTTGTCCAGGTTGAACCTCTGTACGAATCAAAGAGAAAGAAGGAGGAGATCATGTTCAAAGTCAGTGCGCTTGCTTTCGCAGGTCTCATGACTGGCCTTTTGTGTTGTGTACCCGTGGCGCCAGCCCAGGTTGCCGTCGGTGTAGACATCGGAGTGGCTCCCGTGTGCCCTTATGGGTACTTCGACTATGCTCCGTATGACTGTGCTCCGTACGGGTACTATGGGCCCGATTGGTTTGTTGGCGGGGTATTTATTGGAGCTGGTCCCTGGTTTCACGGCCGTCACGGCTTTTACGGCCACGTCGACAACCGCTTTGATCCTCATCACGGATACGTTGGACCGTTGCCCGAGCGCGGGGCGCAGCGCTTCAACCACTTTCAGGGTAACGAGGCGCGGGATGGCCGAGGCAACATAGGTGACGCTGGGCATGAAGCGAGAGGTGAACACGCACTCCCGGGATATCGTGGTGGTGGCCATGGTGGGCATGGCGGGCACCGCTAGAGCACGACGGTTTACTAGAGCACGATCCGTTTAAGCGAGAGACGAGATAAGGCGCGCGAGGCGTCAAGTCTCGCTAACAGATCCAGTTCCCGGGGCGGGGCGACCCGAGGACTGGAATGATAGTCGTAGTTGGGGTTGGATCGCGATCATCCAGAAGGCGTCTACTCGCCAACCAGCGCGCGGGGGCTGTGAGTGCTAATGGCCTGTCAGGTGACGTAAACAGAGGACGGGGCTGACCTGCGTTGACTGTTACTCTTAACTCTCAAACTTTACTCATGAGGAGGCGTCACGGCGGGTAGCGAGCCTTCAGGATGATCGCGCAGATACTGCTCGATTGGCTCATCGCGTAGCACGAAGCGGAAACCTCTCCGCGCATTTGCATCAGTGGTCGTTCGCAAATCCAGTTCCTCGAACGGAATCGCGTGTTCCGCCGGTTTCGTGCCAACTTCCTCAATCATCGTGAAATGAAGCTGATCGTCGACGAGCCAGTAATCGGTCACGTTGAGAACCGTGCCATCTTTCAAGGAGAGTTGCGGCCGGTCCGGTCTCTCTTCGCCGTAGTCATACACAGGAGTCTCGTACACCTGCGAAACATAGTTTGTGGGGCCAGGGGAGGAGACGTCGGTGTAGTCGAGCGTCCAGGACCAGAAGAGGTCACAGGTCGCCCACGAACATGAGTTCAATCCCCAGAACGGTCCGCGGAAAAGAAAGGGGGATTCGTAAACGACAAACGCCAGCGGAAATCGGCGAATCGGACGGTGAGGAGGGCGAAAACCAGCCATGCGGAGTGCGCCCGCAGACGAGGGCGCCGAGATTCGAGGAGCAGAGATCGGTGCATAGATACTCGGTGCTGAAGAAATCGAAATGTGGGGAACATGTGGAGAGACGTGAACTTCTCCTCCGGCAGTGTGGCCGGTGGCATGCTGTGCCGTAGCCGGCGGAGTACGGACACAAACGAGGAGGGTGCAGGAAACGACGATGAGGAATTTCTTGAGGATCGAGCGGCGAACCAAGGACACCATATTCTCACCCCCTTGCAGTCTGGGCAGATTCCGCGGACTCGTTACTGATAAGTGTAATCCCTTAAGCGCCCAGTTTCTATTTCTTGGCGGGGGCCGGACAAGTGAAAAACGCCTCGAGTTTGTCAGCGGTTGCAATATCGCCATTACGCTCATTGACGGGCATAGCCAAACGCCTCATTTTCTTTGACCCACCTTCCCGATGGGCGTCAGATGCGTAGAATGAAGGGGAGACGCCGCCGTGAGTGAGGCGCAGGGGAGCCAGTTGCCATGGACACACAGAGCGAACGCTATCCCGAATCGAATCCGGCCAAGGTCGAGGCGCATATCAAGAGCGCTCAGCAGATTCTGAAGACTCTGCAAGAGAAGATCGGAGAGCATCCGGAGATTGGCGCGGCCATTACGAAGCTGGAGATGGCGCTGAATGACTTGGCGATCCAGACTGGCGGGCTGCTGTAGCGGATGGGATCGGGCTGTCGAGCTTTGCTCGACCCTTCGGCTTCGCTCAGGGCAAGCTAGCCGGGGGCGGCTGTCCCCACATTCAGTATCCCGGCCACCATCTGGGCCATCTTCGCTCATCGTCTTGTAGTATCCTCGGCTTATCTATATTCTGTTGCACGCGTCGTTAGTTGGACGCGTCGTTACTTGGATATATCAAGCCACCGTCTCTGCGAACAATGAACCCTAAATTAATTTCATGCTGTTTTGGATTTGGTTGGCTCGTGTTGGGCGCGAGTGTGGCCGGGCAAACTTCCGCGAAGCCGGCGCCGAATGCGGTGGCTTATTCGGTGCAGGGGCAGGGGCCTGCGTACTCCGCGCAGGCAGGCGGGCCGGTCTCATACGCGTCGATGACGGAGATCAACGGGTTGCTGGCGCAGTTGGAGACGACCTCGAAGAGCACGCAGGCCGACCTTACGAAGCTGCGCATTGAGCGCTGGAAGACTGACGGGGGCACGAAGAAGCAGGCGCTGGGCAATGTGGATTCGATCCAGCGCAATTTGCAGAGCGCGTTGCCGGAGATGATCGGGAAAGTGCGGAACGCGCCGGAAGATGTGCCGGCGACCTTCCGGCTCTACCGAAATCTCGATGCTTTGTATGACGTGATGAGCAGCGTGGTGGAATCGGCGGGAGCGTTTGGATCGAAGGACGACTTCCAGTCGCTGGCGAACGATCTCAGTGGATTTGAGGGAACGCGGAAACAGATCGCGGGACGCATGGAAAATCTGGCTGCGTCGAAAGAGCAGGAGATTGTGCGGCTGCGCGCGGACTTGAAGACGGCGCAGGCAGCGATTCCGACGGCGCCTCCGAAGAAAGTTGTGGTCGACGATAACGAGCCGGCGAAGAAGCCGGTAGTGAAGAAGAAGCCGGTAGCGAAGAAGCCGGCAGGAGCGACAACGCCGGGGACGACGGCTCCTCCTGCGGCGCAGACGCCGCCGGCGCAGCAGAAGCCGCAGTAGGGGGTAAAGCCCGGTTGAGTTTGGGATGCTCTACGCGGCGCTAAAGCGCCGCTCTTCCACGGTATTTCGGCGGCTCTTCCACGTCTAGAGACCGCGCTCATCCAACGGTGTTCGCCCCTCCACGAATCTGTTACCCTTCCTTTCATCAAGATCGAGACTCATGAGTCCTCACGGCAGCATTCCGGCGGCTATTTTCGGGGTGGTCATCATCTGCGTGGTGTTGCTGGATGCGTTTGAGACGGTGGTGCTGCCGCGCCGGGTGACGCGGCATTTCAAGCTGACGGCGTGGTTTTACCGGCGCACGTGGATTCCATGGAGAAAGATTGCCGGCCATATGCGGCCGACGCGGCAGCAAAGTTTTCTGGGATACTTTGGCCCGCTGTCGCTGATCATGCTGCTGGCGTTCTGGGCCGCGAGCCTGATTCTTGGCTTTGCCTTGCTGCAATTTGGGATCGGCGAACACGAACAACTGAATAAGGAACCGATCACGTTTGGCAAGCTGATCTATCACAGCGGCGAGACTTTCTTCACTCTTGGTTACGGTGACATCGTGCCTACATCTGGCCCAGCACGGGCGCTTTCGGTGCTCGAAGCCGGGATGGGCTTCGCGTTTCTTGGAGTGGTGATCGGCTATTTGCCCGTGGTGTACGCATCGTTCTCGAGGCGGGAGATACAGATCTCGATGCTGGACGCGCGGGCTGGATCTCCACCGACGGCCGTGGAGTTGCTGGTGCGGCTGGCGGGGACAACTGAGTTGGACCAGATCGTGCTCGATGGCGTGATGCGCGACTGGGAGCGCTGGTCGGCAGAGTTGCTGGAGAGTCATATTTCGTATCCCGTGTTGAGTTTTTTTCGTTCGCAGCACAGCAACGAATCGTGGCTGGGCGCGCTGCAGGCGATGCTCGATGTGACCTCGCTGCTGATCACAGGAATTGATGGGATACATCCGGGACAGGCGCGGTTGACCTTCTCCATGGCGCGGCATGCGGCGGTGGACTTGGCGCAGGTAGTGAACGCGCGCTACGATCCGCTGGCGCCGGAACGTTTGGATGACGACGATTACAACAAGCTGCAGGAGACGCTGGCCGCGGCGGGATTCAAGTTGCGCACCGGAGATGATGCGCGGCAGAAGCTGAACAAGTTGCGTGCGATGTATGAACCGTATTTGCACTCGATGGCGAAAAACTTGATGGTCACGTTGCCGCCGTGGCAGCATCCGACGAAGTTAAAGGATAACTGGCAGGCGGGACCGTGGGACCGGATGATCCAGGCGAAGGGGCTGGCGATTCTGGGTCAGAAGCCGGTGCAGCCGCAGATCAGCGACGATCATTTCTAGCGGGACTGCGCGTCGCAGATTGTCGGGACTATCGTGAGGAGATCGGGGCGTTGGGAGGCGTTATGGCTTTATGTGGAATTCCGCGAATTGATGATTTGAACCAGGGAACAGCGGGGGCGACAACGATTGGGCCCGGCGACCCTGACACCGAAACTGTGGGTGTGATCCAAGGGATGCTCATTGGGCAAGGGCAGAGAGGGTTGCCGAATTTGCTGAGTCCTGACTGCGGAAAGTTTGGTCCGGTGACAAGTGCCGCGGTGCAGAACTTTCGCGTGCAGCAAGGGCTTGCAGCGGGAAATCAAGTGGATGCGCAGACGCTGCAGGCGCTGGTGCAGGCTCCGGCTCCTTCGCCGATTCTTTCACGCGGATATATGACGCTGGTGCTGGACTTTTCTTATGGTGGGATGGCGAAGATCCTGAGCGTAACGGCGCAGATGGAGGGAGCGGGGAAGTTCGGCGCGATGAACTTGAACAGCGATAAGGCCGGTATGTCGTTCGGCTTGATTCAGTGGGCACAGAAGCCGGGTCGGCTTACGGAAATTTTAAAGGCATTTCGCAGTGCTGGCGCAAACGACTTCGCAAATATTTTTGGAGGAGGCGATGGCGGCGTTTCCGATGGGATGATTGCACATACAGAACAAGCTAATGGTGGCATCAATCCGGCGAGCGGGGAAACCACAGATGCAGCGTACGACTTTATTAGTGAACCGTGGGTGAGCCGCTTCCGGCAGGCGGCTTTGTTCAAGCCGTTTCAACAAGTGCAGGTGAGGACGGCGCTGGACGATTTTGGCAGATCGCTGAACCTGATCGAGCAGTACGCGCCGCAGTTAAATACCGAACGTGCCCTCGGGTTCACGCTGGACCTGGCGAATCAATTCGGCGATGGAGGAACGCGCCGTGTTTTTCAGGCGGTGTGGCAGGATGGCATGGCGATTCCCGACGCGCTGCAAGCCATGGCGGATGAATCGGTGGCGCGCATTCAGGATCCGTGGAAGGCGGCGACGCAAGTGCGGCGACAGCATTTTATTTCGACAAATTTTCTTTCCGATTTGCCGTTCGCCGATGCGAGCGGCTCGGGTGTCGCGGCCTAATCGAAGACATCCTTCAGGAAGCAAACCCGCGATGGCGTCTGCTAAGATCGCGACTTTATGAAATGTGTGGGTGAAAACGTGGTGCGCATTGAGGCGGAAGCGCTGCGCGCGCTGGCGGATCGCATTGGCGGTCCGATGGCGGAGGCGTTTCAGCGAGCCGTGGATTTGATGTTCTCGTGCGCGGGGCGTGTGGTGGTCACGGGGATGGGGAAGAGTGGGCTGATTGCGCGCAAGATTGCGGCGACACTGAGCTCGACGGGAACTCCGGCATTGTACCTGCATCCGGTGGAGGCCCTGCACGGGGATTTGGGAATGGTGGTGCGGGGGGATGTGGTGCTGGCGTTATCGGCTTCCGGCGAGACTGAGGAGGTTTTGGCTTTGCTAGCTACCATCAAGCGGTTGCGGGTGCCGCTGATTGCGATGACGGGAGATGAAAGTCAAAATCCCCACCCTGACCGCAAAAAGCGCGGCAAGGGTGGGGCACCCTCTGTGATGGTGGTCGCCGACCAAAAATCAAAGTCAAAGGCAGCGGACAAGAGTGTCCGCTCAACACAATCAACTTTGGCGGCGGCGGCGGATGTGGCGCTGGATTGTTCGGTGGCGGAGGAGGCTTGCGCGCTGGGTCTGGCTCCGACGGCTTCGACGACGACGATGCTTGCGTTGGGAGACGCGCTGGCGGTTACGCTCAGCGAGAAGCGTGGGTTTAAGGAAGAAGATTTTGCCAATCTGCATCCGGGTGGGAAGTTAGGGAAGCGGCTGGCGCGAGTGGAGTCGCTGATGCACACGGGCGAGGCGCTGCCATGCGTGGGGCCTCAGACGAAGATGCCGGATGTGATCTATGAAATGTCGCGCAAGAAGCTGGGCGTAACGGCTGTGGTGGAGAGAGGGAAGCTGGTGGGAATTATCAGCGATGGTGATTTGCGGCGGCTGCTGGAGAAGCGCGGAAAAGATGTGCTCGATCTGACGGCGGCGGAGGCGATGACGCGTGGTCCGAAGACGATTGCTGCTGGAGAGTTTGCTGCGACCGCGCTGGCGTTGATGGAGGAGAAGAAGATTACTTCTTTGATGGTGGTCAATTCTGGTGGAAAGCTTGAAGGGATTGTGCATTTGCATGATTTGTGGGGGACGGAAATGGTGTAGGAATTGAGTATTTGAGTGATCGGGTCATCGGGCGATTGAAAAACGAATGAACATTAAATTACTCTGGATTTTAATGGCGCAATCGCCCGATCACACAATCGCTCAATAATTTGAGGCCTTATGTATCACTACGATCCGAATACGGCGCTGGAAGAATTGACGGAAGACGCAACCCTGCCGAACCCGGTGCATGTGCGTGACATGATTCTGCGCAAGCACCCTTCGACGGACAAGGCTCTGGAACTGAACCGGCTGTTTGTGGAATATCAGAAGCTTTTTGGGGAGACGCAGAAGCTGGGGAAAGAGATTCTGGCGAAGCTGGCAGGGTAGTTCAGACCGGTGCAAGATCCAGAGGGACGATAAACTGTATTCCCTTCACGCGCTCCCGTGCAATCGGTTGTCATTTGTTATGAAAAGATTTGTGTTTGCACTGCTCGCGCAGGAGCGTTGTGATGCGTCGGGCGCTCGCAATGCCTTGTTGATCCGAATGGCGTCGTAGGGTCGTTCTTGGACCGATGCTTATTTTTCCCAGGCCGAAATCTTCGATAGCATTAGTTCCATTTTGGGAAAAATGGAACCAATAATGATGCATTTCCTGATTTCCATTCATTGACCGCGGAACCCGGCCCGACTAGAATCCGCAAGAATCTTTCATTCTTTGCCCGTTCGCGCCTTGCGCGTTGCTAGCCAGGATGGAGTGACATACTCACAAAATGTTCTCGGGCCCCGCTCCTTGAAGTCATGATTTTGGAGGAGCTCTATGAGGAGTTCTCAAAGCGACAAAGTTAAGTTCATACGCAAAGCCTCGGATAAGAGCGAGGCCAAGACTGTACCCAGACCATTTCCCGTCGTAGGCATTGGGGCATCCGCGGGTGGGCTGGAAGCCTACTCCGAGCTCTTGCATAACCTGCCGGAAAAAACTGGCATGGCCTTCGTGCTGGTGCAGCACCTCGACCCCAAGCATCAAAGCGGGCTGCAGGAAATTCTCGCAAGGACGACCGGGATTCCCGTCACAGAAGTGACTCACGGAACAAAAGTCCAGCCCGATCATGTGTATGTGATTCCGCCCAATACTGACCTGAGCATCACGGGCGGTATCCTGCAACTAAGTGGTCGCACGATGGTGCACGGGCAGCATATGCCCATCGACCATTTTTTCCGGTCCCTGGCGAAGGACGCGGGCCAGCGAGCTATCGGTGTGGTGTTGTCGGGAACAGCTTCTGACGGCACGGAGGGATGCCGCGCCATCAAGGCGGCCGGAGGGCTTGCGTTCGCGCAGGAAGAATCGTCCGCGAAGTATGACAGCATGCCGCGCAGCGCTATCAATGCCGGCGTCATCGACTTCATCCTCGCACCCAAGGACATTGCCCGCGAGTTGGGTGGGATCAGCCGGCATCCTTACGTCACGCGAGTTTTGTCGGAGAATAAGGAATTCAAAGGGATGGTGGGAAGCGAACTGGACGCGCTTTTCGGGCTGCTGCGCGAGTCGTCCGGAGTGGATTTCACCAATTACAAGCACACTACGCTACAGCGCCGCATCCGGCGTCGCATGGTCGTCCATAAGATCGAGAAGCTGAAGGATTACGTTCGCTTCATTGGGAAAAAACCAGAGGAGCTCGACGAACTCTACCGCGATCTCCTGATTCACGTCACAGGGTTTTTCCGGGAACCGGAGGCGTTTCTTGCCCTGCGCAAACACGTTTATCCAAAATTGTTCGAGGGCCGCAAGCCGGATAATCCCATCCGGGTTTGGGTGGCGGGCTGCTCCACTGGCGAGGAGGCCTACTCGATTGCGATTACTCTGCTCGAGTATCTCTGGGCCCACACCCGGAACATTTCGCAAGCCGCCACGAGCATTCAGATTTTTGCCACCGATATCAGCGAGACGGCGCTTGATCGCGCCCGCACCGGCCTGTATACCGAAGCGGCGGTGGCTGAGATTTCACCGGATCGTTTGAAGAGATTCTTTGTGCGGCAAGACGGGGGATATCAGGTCAATAAATCGGTCCGGGACATGTGCATCTTTGCCCGGCAGAATCTGGTAAAAGATCCTCCCTTCTCCAACCTTGATCTGGTCAGCTGCCGCAATGTTCTCATTTATATGGGTCCGGTTCTGCAAAGAAGAGTGATTCCTACGCTGCACTATGCCCTGAAACCGGGCGGCTATCTGATGCTGGGGGAGGCGGAAGGACTTGGGGGATTCGGCGATCACTTCGCGCTGGTCGCCAAAAAAGACAAGATCTATCAAAAGCGGAAAGCCAGCGCACGTCTTGCGACGTATTTCCCCGATTCGCACTACGCTCCACCCGGAGGCGGAGATGGCAAGACACTCCGCCAATTGCCGGCTCCATTTACCGTAGAAAACGAAGTGGAGCAATTGCTGATCAACCGCTTTGTCCCGGCCAGTATCGTGGTCAACGATCAGATGGATATTGTGCAATTTCAGGGCAAAACCGGCCCCTATCTGGAGCCGGCTGCCGGACACCCAACATTCAATCTGTCGAAGATGGCGCGCGAAGGATTAATCGTGGATCTTCGCGCGGCATTGAGTACCGCCAAGAAAACCAACGCTCTGGTACGGAAAGAAGGGATTAGAGTTCATGCCGAGGGAGGCACGCGGGAGGTCGCCGTGGAAGTGCTTCCCCTGCGGAGCCACGGCTCCCAGGAACGCTACTACGTGATTGTGTTTCAGGAGAAGGTTTCGACGCCCTCCCGCGCGGAAGGGAAAGACCGGGGACACAAACCGGGGAAGCCGGCCTCGCCAACGCTACGCGAGAACGACCTTCTGAAACGCGAAATGACACAACTCCGGGAACAGTTGCAGGCGTTGATTGACGACCATGAAACCACGATGGAAGAGTTCAAGTCAGTCAACGAAGAGGTTCTGTCGGCGAACGAAGAGTTACAGAGCACGAACGAAGAACTTGAAACTGCCAAAGAGGAACTGCAATCCACCAACGAGGAACTCACAACCCTCAACGAGGAAATGCAGAACCGCAATAGCGAATTGAGCTCAGCGAACAATGACCTACTCAATCTGCTAGGGCAAGTGGATATGCCGGTGGTGATGGTGAGCAGCGATCTTCACATTCGCCGCTTCAGTCCGCCTGCACAGCGAATCCTAAATCTGATGCCGAACGATGTAGGCCGGCGTTTGGGACAGATCCGGCCGAATCTGGACTTTCAGGAAATGGAGTCGATGGTTCGAGAAGTTATTGAGCGCGAGCATCAGCAGCAGCGTGAAGTTCGCACACTTGATGGCGGCGCCTGGCACTTGCTGCGCATTCGACCCTACGAAACCTGGGACCATAAGATCGAGGGCGCGGTCATCAGCCTGCAAAACATCGACAATCTCAAACGGATGGTCAACCAGAGCCGCCAGTACGCGGACACTCTAATCGAAAGCGCCCGGGAAGCGATCCTGGTTTTGGATAGCGAGTTAAAGGTTACGGTCGCCAATCCGGCCTTCTACCGGGTGTTCGACGTGACAAACGAAGAAACCGAAGGCCGGGTGGTTTTCAATCTTGGCAGTGGGCAGTGGAACACGCCGCGATTGCGGCAATTGCTGGAGGAAATTGTCCCGCAAAATTCGCGCGTGGACGACTTCGAAATGAGCTACGACTTTCCTCACATTGGAGAGCGCAATATGCTCCTCAATGCCCGCCGTGTCGAACTGCAGCCGGGGCACCCATTCATTCTGCTGGCCATCGAGGATGTGACCGCGAGTCGGCAAAATGGCGCGGCCTGAAACTTGCGATTTCATTAGAAGCAATGCGGCGCCGCGAAGTCAAAGTTCTGGCTTAGCTCTCCGACTCAAGGTAGAATCCAAGTCGGACGAAATGAAGCGTATCTTCCATCCTTTTCGAAGCGCATCGCGGCAACTGGGGCCGTTGGAGCAGCGGCTGCTCGACGCGTTGTGGGCGAAAGGCAGCGCGACCGTCCGCGAGCTGGTGGAGAACGGTTATGAGGATCTGGCATACACCACCGTCATGACCACGCTCGACCGCCTTTACAAGAAGAATGTGCTCATGCGCGAAGAGGAGGGCCGAGCGTACCGCTATACTCCACGCCTCAGCCGTGAGGAATTGCATTGCGAGGTGGCGGGGCAAGCTTTTCGTCAACTGCTGGACGCGAGTCCGGCCTCGACCTTGCCGCTTTCGTTTCTAGTGGAAATTCTTGGCGAGCGTGACACCCAGTTGCTCGACGATTTGCGAAAGCTGGTGGAGAAAAAGCGGCGCGAACTCAATCAACGGGAACCGCACACGAAGGAGATTGAGTAATGTTCGCCGTGCGCGGGATTGCGGTCTCTCTCTCGATCTTCGTAGTGATTTACGGCGTCTGCTCGTTGGCAGTTTTGTTGGCGTGGCGCAAGGCATGGCTTTGGGTCCAGTCGTATCCAGCAAAACGTTGCGCCGATCTGCTCTTTATCCTGCGCACAACGCCGTTTGCGCTGGCGACTGGGGTTACGCTTGCCTTTGCCGTGCCTTCCTTTCTGCTGCTGGAGCCTCGTACTGTAGATGAACCGATCGGCGGCGTGCCGCTGATTCTGGGCTGCTGCGGAATCGCGGTGATCGTGGCAGGAGTGTGGAAGGCGGCAGCGGCCCTGTTTCGAGCTTCGGAGAACATTGCGCGATGGTCGAGCCAGGCAACGGCGGGCGCTCGCAGTCCAGTCAATTCCGGAAATTCAGTGACCGTGCGGCGGATTTCTGGCCCCGTTCCACCGCTCACGGCTGCCGGCATTCTGCGGCCCAGTATTTGGTTGTCGAGCACAGCCGAGTTCGTGCTGAACGAGCGGGAGTTACAGACCGCGCTGCGACACGAGGGCGTGCATGTGCGCCGCTTGGATAATCTGAGAAAGCTGGTTCTGCGTGTCGTGGCGTTTCCCGGAATGGCGGAATTGGAAAGCGCGTGGTGCGAAGCAACGGAAATGGCCGCCGACGATGCCGCAGTGTCGAGCGCTGCGGAAGCGCTGGATCTGGCTGCGGCCGTGATCAAATTGTCCACATTGACCCCTTTGCGGCCGCCGGGAGAACTGATGACCGCATTGGTCCACACTCCGCTGGAGTCGGTAAATGCGCGTGTGGGCCGTTTGATCGCGTGGGAAGAACGTCGGCAGAATCCAATTCCCGGATCGTCGTTGCGATATGCGACGTTCGCCGCCCTGGCGCTGGTGGCGGCTCTCGCCGTATCCTACAGCCAAATGCTGGTAGGAATGCACGCGGCGACTGAGTGGCTGGTGCGGTAGCCCGCATTAGCGCTGCGAGTAGAATTCCCTCCTGATCGCTGCCTCGTCCAGTGATAATCTTGAATAATGCCTCGCGATCCCGCTGCGAGCTCGCGCCCTCCCGCAGCTGTTCAACATTCCAGGTCTGTTCTCCCTGCTCTCATCGTAGGAGTATTCCTCGGAGTCCTGGCCGTTGGCTCGCTTGCGTGGCTGATGTTGTCGCAAAGTTCGGGACAAGCTCTGTTGAGCCATATGTGGTCGGCGGCGACGGGCAGAGCCCTGACCATCGATGTTGGCCAGCCCACCGTCGTTGATCGCATTCAACGCCTGCAGCGTTTGGAGACCGTGGTTTATACCCTGGATAAGCTGGTTACCGGCGCAAAACAAAACGCCGTCCTCCCGGATTTCCTGGCGGGAGATCGCTTGCTGATGATGGTCCATGGCGACGTTGTTGCCGGAATCGATTTCTCAAACTTGAAATCCGGCGACGTCAAAGTCGAGAGCAAGCGAATTCACCTGCATCTTCCAGCGGCGCAGGTGTTTGCTACCCGACTCGACAGCGCGAAGACTCGCGTGTATTCCAGACAAACCGGGCTGCTCGTCCCCACCGACCCGAACCTCGAAACGCAAGTACGACAGGAGGCCGAACGCGAGTTGCAAGAAGCCGCATTGGCCGATGGCATTTTACGAACCGCACAGCAAAATGCGGCTTCGACCATCACCAGTCTGTTGCAGGGTTTGGGCTTCGAGAAAATCGACTGCGATTAACCGTCGCGTTCAGTTGTATTAGAGACTCACCCGGAAGCCCAACTGCGCGGCGAATGGAATGCCGTTCCCGACCCCGAAGAAATGTCCCAGGCCGCCGGGTATTTCAATCTGCTTAGCTAACTGAGAGTCAGTGAGCGGAAAGCGCTGCTCTCGCCATTTGTCTTCCTGGGTTGAGGAATTCATCGATTCATAGTGCAATACGCCAAAAGGGAAACGTTCCAAACAGGAGTCTAGACTTCTTTGCGAACGAAGTTCGAGAGGCGATGCTATGCGATACGTGGCAGCGTTCTGCTTATTTATCTTTCTGATCGGGTGCAGTGGCGAAGCTCAAGTTCTCCCTACATCGAATGGTTCTTGCGGGATTAGTGCTTCGGGCGTGGAGTCCTGCAATTGGATTTCTGCAATAACTCTGCGGGAGGCGTTCACGGCGAAAACCGTTGACACGTCTGCGGACTCGCGCCCGAGACTATTCGTCACCCACTGCTCTCTCTCGCCCGGAGCGCCTTTGACTCCACTAGTGGAGGGAACCGACGAGCTCATTGTTGCCATGAATAATGGCGAACTCGTGAACGCGAAAAAATCACCTGAGAATCACATCGAGGTTTCAAGCGGCTTCGTGATGTTGATGCCGAAAGAAGAGCCATATCTACTGAAAAATATTGGAAAAGAGAATCTCGAGTTGCTGGTGATTGAAGTAAGGAGGTGAGCATCCCTGCAATTGCCCTGCCTCTTCAGACCGATGGTTGACGAAGAATCCCCATTACACTCATTAACGGGTATTTAAATTTGCATTTGTAAGTTCTAGAAATTCAGCCGGACGCCTAACTGCGCGGCCTGTTAGCGTCAGTTGACTTACTGGCGCATAATGCTGGCATGAATCGAGCGTCTACGCGAAAGATTGTCGGTATCGCCGTCCTAATCGGGAGCGCGCTTACAACTCTGTTGTCTCAGCCCACATGAAAGCCGCCATTTACACCAAAACCAAAATCGGAAAAGTCCTTGAGATAAAGGACCTCGAACAGCCGGTTCCGAAGAACAACGAAGTCGTCATACGGGTTCGCGCCGCTTCCATCAATCCTCTGGACTGGCGAATGAAGAGCCATCGGCCCGGCGTCGATGTCGCTGGTGAGGTAGCAGCGGTGGGAGGAGCTGCGACGCAGTTCAAGCTCGGTGATGCCGTGTTCGGCCTCTGCAAAGGGGCCTTTGCCGATTACGCTTGTGCGCATGAGGCCAAGTTAGTCAGGAAACCGGAAAACCTGAGCTTCGACCAAGCCGCTGCTGTGCCGGTTGCGGGTTTTACCGCGTTGCAAGGGCTTCGCGACAAAGGACATCTTCAGCCGGGGCAGAAGGTCTTGATTAACGGCGCGGCGGGAGGAATCGGTACCTTTGCCGTGCAGATTGCGAAGTCGCTTGGGGCTCACGTAACTGGCGTGTGCAGCACGAAGAATATCGAATTGGTGCGATCGCTCGGTGCCGACCGGATCATCGACTATACCTGCGATGACTTCACTGAGGGCAGCGAACGCTACGACCTGCTTCTGGATAACGTGGGGAACCGCAGATTGTCAGCGATGAGACGTGTTCTGGTTGCGAATGGGAAGTGTGTCATGGCCGGAGCGCCCAAGGAACTCCGAGCCGTGCTTACCCGATTGCTAAAAGCATTCGCGTGGTCGCCGTTCATCAGGCAGAAGTTCACATTCTTCATTGCGAAAATGAATCGAGACGACCTGACGACCCTTTGCGAACTCATCAGGGTGGGGAAACTCATCCCGCAGATCGACCGACGCTATCCGCTGGATGAAACCGCCGACGCCCTCGCTTACGTAGAAGAAGGACACGCCCGGGCGAAAGTCGTCATTGCATTCCAATAGAACCAGGGGCGCTGCCAGAATTTTCTGTTTAAAGGTTCAGGCGGTCTATTAGTCTTAATTGTCGTAACATCGCCGTTACACTCATTGACATTCACGTCTGGGATAGAGTCGCGTTGCGGCTTTGATACCCCACGCTCGAAGCCGTCTGTTGTCCGCGGACTGGATTAATCCGACCAGGACGTAGGTTCTGGAGTGGCCTGGAAGTGATGTAAGCTGAGGCCGTCGCAAGAACCGAATCAAAAATGTCCGTTTGAGGGGTTAGTATGCAAAAAGACGTTCTATTGGAAATGGTGAAACAAAACGAGGTTACTAGCCATTTTTCTTTCGACAGGGTCACAGAAGAAAACGCTAACTTAAGGTTGAACGACCAAACAGCTTCAATTGGCTTCATTTATCGTCACGTCGGTGAAACGATTCATCTGTTCGGCCAGTTTTTCGGCATACCGACTGATGTGAAGAATACGACGATAGGGCAAAAAGATACGGATCAGCATTATGAGGTCGGTGACAGCAGGGAGTTAATCGAACGAGGATACCGAATGCTCCACGATATCGTAGAAAACAGCAGCGACGAGAATTGGCTCAAGCCCGTTGATACTCCCTTCTTTGGCACAGTTCCCACAGCGAGATTGTTCGCCCATGTGCTTTTTCACAATTCACATCATGCCGGACAAATCTCTATGACGCTAGCGAACGGAAGTAAGCCAGAGCGAATGCGCAGGTGATGGTTGGTGAGTTGGTGAAACATCGCCTTTACACTCGTTGACAGTGGTTTCAATTGGCGTTCCTCAGTGAGTTCTAGAAAGTAACCCTGACACCTAACTGCGCGGCGAACGGAATGCCAACCGTCGTTCCCGGGCCGAAAAAATCTCCCAGGCCGCCTGAAGGCACCAGCAACTGCTTGAAGCTGGTGATGGGCACAAAGTTAGTGCAGGCGGGCGGATCCTGGCAGATGGCCGTGGCATTCGCAAGATCGTTCACTGGATTGGGCAGGGCCGAGATGTCGGTGACGTAGTTCGCGCCGGGATTGTTGCGGTTGAAGATGTTGAAAAATTCGGCGAAGGGCGTGATCGACAAGCGGTCGCCGAACTTGAAGGGACGGCTCACGCGGATGTCCGCCTGAATGAAGGGCGTGCCGCGGAATTCGTCGAGCGTCGATTCCACACCGTTGATCACGGCGCGTGTCCTAACGGGTGTGGTGAGCGTGATGGGACGCGCGCTTTCCGCTTGGGTGATGGTAGTGAGCTCGATACCTACCGGCAGATGTAAGGTTCCGGCAAGAACAAAGCGATGGGTGACGTCCTCGCCAGACGGCCCGTAGTCTCCAGGCCCGAAAGGATTCAGCGGATCGCACACGCCGTTTACATAATCGAAGAGTTCACCAAGCAGGCATCCCCAGGTTTTCGCCTTCGAGAGCGTGTAGTTTGCGGTGAGGTTAAAGCGTGAGACATTGCCTTGCAGGCGCACCATGAGCGCGTTGTAGCTGGAGCGGTTGTCGGATTTAAATAGATTCAGGTCGGGGACGACGTTCGCCTGGTTGGGATCGTCCGCGGCCAGCAACGGAGTGAACAGATTCGTGCCGCCAGTGAAGCTGTAGCCGCGATAGCCGTGGTTGCCCTGTTCGTGAATGTAGTCGGTACTCAGCGCCCAGTGTTGATTGAAGGCGTGCTGCAAGCCTCCGGTGATGTGGATGGCGTAGGGCGTTTTGTAGTGGCCATCGATCAGATTACCCACACCTCCGTCGGAGTCACCGGGAATGCAGCCGGTGCCTGTAGTCGCGGGAACGTTGGGATCGAACGAGCACGAGCCCGGGGTAACGGCGTTGGTGGAGTTCACTCCCTGAAACGCCGTGGCCCATCCGTTTTGCGCGAGATCGTTATAGAACATGCCAAACCCCGCGCGGATTACGGTGTTGCCACTGTCGCCTGGAGAGTATGCGATGCCCAGGCGCGGGCCAAATTGTTTGTGGTCGTCGTGCGGCAGGCTCACCGGAATTTGGAGCGCCTGCAAGGTAACGAAGGCGGCATTGTCCGCCTGGCTGCGGCCCGAGCCTATGAAGAGTCCATACGTCGTCTGCCAGCGCAGGCCGTAGTTCACGGTGAGGTGCGGCGTGACGCGCCAGGAATCCTCAGCGTAGAGGGCGAGGCGCTGCACGCTTTGCGAGAAGCTGCCGTCGCCAGCGGGAGTTGTCGAAGCGCCGGCGGCGTAGTCGATGGGAAACTGAGAAGGATTGGCGACATAGAACGTCGGATCCTGAGGAAACTGGTAAAGCGTTTCAGCATTCCCCGGGAACGCTCCGCTTAACACCGGCTCGTGAATGAAGTTGATTCCGAACTTGAAGGCGTGATCGCCAGTGGCGTGGCTCACGTCGTAACGGAGCTGATATTTTTCCTGATTGCGCAGCGATGGGAAGAGAGTGATTGGCGTTGCGAACTGGTTGTCGCCGAAGGTCTCGAAACCAGAAACCGTCAGAGAGGTTGCGCTAAAGGGAAATGCCAGGGCGAAGCCCAGAGTCGAGTTGCGCGCCTGCGTGAGATGCAATTCGCTTGCGTCAAAAACAAACGTGCCCAGCCACCGCGAGTTGAACGCGTAGGTATTGCTGAGCACTGTGTTCCAGTAATTGTTGTGCGTGGTCAGTCCGGTGGAGGGCAGCGTGGCCTGCGCTACCAGTGCGTTGTGCGTGAGGTAGCTATCTTCCGAAGTGCGCAGGAACCATTGCGATCTGGGTGATTGCGCCCAGTCGAAGCGCAGCGAGCCGATGTAGTCGCGGAAGGGAATCGGCACGTTGGCGGGCACGGCAATTGATGGAACGCCAGGAATCAGGCCGCCCGAAGCCAGAGTGGAAAGAGCGTCGAACTGCGTAATGCTCGCGGGGCTGTAGGCGATGCTCGCGTTTTCGTGCACGTACTCGAAGGAAGAGAAGAGCCAGACTTTATCTTTCACTACCGGGCCGCCGAGAGTCGCAACATAATTCTGGCGCGAAAACGGCTGTTTGGGGTTTGGCGCCGGGTTCTCGATGGGGAAACGCGCGTTCAGCGCGGCCTGGCGATCATAGATGGCTCCGCTGCCGTGCCAGTCGTTGGTGCCGCGCCGGGTAGTGATGACGACCGAACCGGCGGTTGTGCCTCCGCTGTCGGCGTCTTCTTGCGCGGTGCGCATGGCGAATTCCTGAATGGCCTCGGGAGAAAAATTTTGCAGGAAGCCGCCAATCCAATCGTCCGAGTTATCGCCGCCGTCGACTGAAAGATCGTTGTTCAGCCCGGAACTTCCACCAGTCGAGACCGCGGTGATGCGCGCTTTGGTTGGATCGGAGGGCTCGACCGGCTCGGTGCCGGGAACAAGATAAGCAATGTTGGCGAAGCTGCGGGCCGCGAGCGGAAGAGTTTCAAGATCCTGGCGAGAGACCACGCCCTGGTGAACCACGCTGGCCAGATCGATAGGCTGCGAAGTGATCGACGAAGCGTCGCCGTGAACATTAACCGATTGCTGCCCGGCAGATAGCTTCATCCCGACTGTAATGTCGCGCACGCTGGCGACGGCGATGACCACGTCCGCCTTGGCCGGGGCGAAGCCGGCGGCGGTCACCGTGACACGATAGCTGCCGGGAAGAAGGTCATCGATGCGAAACTCGCCGCGGTCTTCGCTGGTGGCCTCGCGCTGCACCGAGGAGGCGGACAATTGCGCGACGACTTTGGCGGAGGAGATGCGAGCACCAGTAGGGTCCTGCACTGTGCCGCGCAGCGATCCGCGGGAGTTCTGCGCGTGCAAGGCTGTGAGCAGCGTGGCCAACAGCGCAATTACAAATGCGGTCTTGTGCGAATATTTTTTCATGTTGGAGAGCAATCAGGCGCGTGTCACTGTGTCGCTGGGAAACTACAAAGACTAGACCGCTGCGCTGGCTACTACCAGAGGTCGTAGGGAGTTCAGTACCCAGTACCCAGTACCCAGTAAGAGCCAAGCGTTGACTGGGTACTAGGTGCTGGGGCCGGCTAGTCCGACCAATGCGCTGGCTTGCGGTCCCAGCGGTGATGTTTCAGTTCGTCGAGCAGCGCGGCCTCCAGCTGACCCGCGTCACTGACGGCAACGTTCTGGGCTACGTGTTCGGCACTGCGCATGCCGATAATCGTCGTGCTGACCGCAGGATGGGACAGGACGAAGCGCAGAGACACTTCGGGTAAGGTCATCTCCGCGGGCACGATTTTCTTGAGTTTGTCGACCCGGTGAATCGTGTTCGCCAGGTTTTCCGGGCCAAAGTATCCCGAGCGCCAATCGTTTTTCGGGAAGCGGGTTTCGAGAGTCATCTTGCCGCCGAGGCTGCCTTCGTCGAGCGGCACGCGCGCAATCACGCCAACGTTGAGTTCCTGGCAGAGGGGAAACAGTTTGTCCTCGGGCGCTTGATCGAAAATGTTATAGATCACTTGGACCGCATCGACCAAGCCGGTGTGCAACGCCTTGATGCCATTCTCCGGCTCCCATCGATTCAGGCTAAGTCCGAAGTGCCGAATCCAGCCGCCATCTTTCAATTTCTCGACCGTCGAACGGAATTCCGGTTCATCGGTCCAGCTGTCATCCCATACGTGAAACTGCAGCAGGTCAATCGAATCGACGCGCAGCTTCTTACGGATCAAGTCGGCATACTTGAACACGTGCTGCGAAGAAAAAACGTCGCTGTATTTGTAGGAGGGAAGCGCGGGCCATTTGTTGTTGGCTGGAGGAATCTTCGAAGCCGCGTAAAGCTGCTTGCCGGAATTTTGCTCCACAGTCTTGCCGAGAAGGCCGTCGCTTTTGCCTTCGCCGTATGCCCAGGCGGTGTCGAAGAAGTTGCAGCCGGAGTTGACGGAGAGTTGTAGAGAATCTAGCGACTGCCGGTCGTCGGAGCCGCTCCAACCGCTCATCCCCCATAGCCCGTAAGCAATGTCGCTGACTTCGAATCCGGTTCGGCCCAGCTTGCGATACTTCATTAGAAATATTCCTCGTATGAATTTGGTGGCCCGGTGTTCAGGCGGGGTAAATCCTAGCAGTTTTGGCGGGCGCGCGAAAATGGCAGATTGACACAAACTACTGCTGTCCTGTTTTTTTGATGCAAAGGATCAAAATTATGCGGCCAGGAGATGGCGCTAAGAGTGTTCCAATGAGCCTAGGTTGTTAGTGAGCCCAATTGCTACCGTTTGTGGAGGTTCCCCGATGAACTCAGACCGTCCTTCTACCAGCAAGATCCTTTACCCTGAAGACGAACGCAAAGCTCCGGCTTCTCGATTTACCGACGAAAAAATATCCGACGATTTCGGAGCAGAGACTAAGACCAACAGCGCCCTCGCGCCTGCCGGGTTGAAGAATCCGTTCTGGAAGTAGTGCATAATCGCGGCGGAGCGTAAACCATAATTGTCATCCCGAGCGAAGCGAGGGACCTTGGTTTCTGCAGGCGTCGGCGACGCATACGCCGCAAGCAAACACCAAGATCCCTCGCTTCGCTCGGGAAAGCAGCTCGACATGGGAATGCTGCAACCATGTGACCGGTTACCGCAGGATTGGCAGGCACAAGCACGGTTTCAGCGTGAAGGGAAGCGCCGCCATCTTCTCTAGTGCGGGATGCAGTTGGGCGTCGCGGCAAGGCTCCAGAGTAATTACAAAAGGTAGAGCGTTCCTGTCGAACCCTGGTTTTTGCAACACCGCATTAATGTTCAAGTGGTGAGCCGAGAGGACTGCGGCAAGGCCTGCGATAATTCCTGGCTGATCTTTCACCAGAAAGCGCAGATACCACGGCGTCTCAAAGTCGCTGCTCACTTTTGGCGGATCGAGTTTTAGCGGGCGGTGAGCGCGCGGTCCGGCGGCAAGACCTTCAGCCACGAACATCAAGTCTGAGACCACCGCGACGGCCGTGGGGTCTCCTCCCGCGCCAGCCCCCAGGAAGGCCGTGTCGCCGCCGTATTCTCCCGAAGTCAAAACCAGATTCAAATTCCTCTGCACGCGTCCAAACGGCGACGACGTGGGAACCAGGCTGGGGCCAACGTCAGCAAATAAGGTGATCCCTTTCAAATCCGCACGCGAAATCTGACGGATAGTGCAGTCCAACTCCGCGGCATAGTCGAAGTCGACCGCGTCAACCGAGCGGATAGTTCGAGTGCGAATATCTCCTGGAGAAACGCGAGCCTGCAAACCAGCCAGTACGAGGATGGAAAGTTTGGCGCGGGCATCGCTGCCGTCGAGGTCTTCGCTGGCATCGGCCTCGGCATAGCCATGCGCCTGCGCTTCTTCGAGCGCCTCGCTGAACGGGATGCGGGAGCTCTCGATGCGGCTGAGAATGTAGTTACAAGTGCCGTTCAGAATGCCCGCGATGCCGTGCAGTCGATCTCCGCACAACCCGGCCCGCAGCGCGGGAAGGACGGGAACTCCGCCGGCGACGGATGCTCCAAACTCGAGCTGGCAGCCGTTTGCGCTCGCGAGCTGCAGCAAGTCCGGCCCATGACGGGCAATGAGCTGTTTGTTGGCCGTAACCACCGATTTGCCGGCGCTCAATGCGCTCCGCACCCACTCTTCCGCGGGGTTCAAACCGCCGATCAGTTCCACGATGATGTCGGCATCAGAGTTGAGAATGGTTTGGAAGTCTTCCGTCCAAACTACGTCTCTCGGAACCCAGGGCTGCTTCTTACGCTCGACATTGCGATTGCAAATGTGCGTGAGGCGCAACAATCCATCGCTGCGCTCGCACAGAATTTTTGCAGTAGCACGGCCTACCGTTCCGAAGCCTACCAGTGCAACCCGGCGCGGAGAATTGCAATCTTGGGGTGTGGAGGCGAGGTTGGCGTTGGAAGCCTGCTCTGGCTTAGTCTTGGGCAAAAGTTGCTCCCAGAAGTAGAAATCATTTTTATCATACGTGGAGTTGCGGCAGCGCGAAGTGGAAAGCGGACCCTAGGCCGGGCGGCTTGCCCGGCAGAGTCAGCATCAAAGTTGATAAGATGATGCGATCCCGCCGCAGTCAAGGCCAATGCCTTCTGGCGAGGAATCATAAAGCGGAACCTTTTCCAACGGCGCCTCTCGCCTTTTCATGCCGAGCGCTACGGTCCGCCACCACGCCCGGCTGGGAGGAGAATGGATGATTGGAAAGTTCGCGACTGTAAGTGCGCTGACGTTGCTTCTTACAATTTTGGCTCTGACAAGTCTTCTTGGAGGTCGAGCATTCGCCCAGACCGCGCCCGCTGACCAACCTCCTGCAACCCCGCCGGCGGCATCGGCTCCGCCAGCGCAACAACCCTCAAGTGACCAGGAACCTGCGGACGAGGCATCTACCTCGCGAAGAAAAAAGCGCGCTCACGAATACAAGAACTGGGTTTATAACGTGGGTGCGGGCGCGCAGGTCGACAGTGGCGCGACCAAGACTTTCGTGAGGGGCGGGGGCGTCACGGGCTCGGTCGGCGTAGCTCGCAATGCAAACAAATACCTCGGATTGCGCGGGGACTTCATTTTTGCGGATCTGCCGCTCCGCGATTCGTCGCTGAGCTTGGCGCAGGCAGCGAGCGCAACCTCTTATGCTTTGGCAGCCACGGTCGATCCCATCATCAACATACCCGTGAGCAAACTCTATAGCGGATACGTTCTCTTCGGTCCCGCCTATTACCACCGCATGGGCAGCTTGAATTCCGACACGACCGTTCCCGGCGGTGCATGTAGCAGGTTTTGGGAATGGTGGGGCGCTTGCCAGAATTTTAGCGTTCCCCTCAACGGCAGCTTTACCAGTTCCAGCCTGAACCAATTCGGCTACAACATTGGTGCGGGCGTGACTCGCAAAATGCCGAGCGGTGTCGAAATCTATGCCGAGTACCGTCTGATGCACGGATCGGGCGATCACACGACAACGGATATACGTCCAATCACGATCGGCGTGCGCTGGTAGGGAAGTGTCTTCAGTGCGAGTGTGCAAGCCGTCAAAGGAGGCTACTCCGGATTCGCGCGATAGCTCCAGAGATCGGTATTCAGTTTTTGTAACTGCACGAATGACGCGGCCGGGACCGGCTGTGAGGTCGTCGCGGTGGAATTGGCTTCGAGCAATGCTGATTCGACAATGTGATGCGCGGGCGCAAGTGAGCAAGCCGGATCAGTGGCCGTTGCGTCGCCCGTAAGCAGCAGAGCCTGACAGCGGCATCCGCCGAAGTCTTCAGCGCGGCGGTCACAGCTGCGGCAGGGTTCCGGCATCCATTCTTCTCCGCGGAAACGCTGGAACGATGAAGACTCCCGCCAGATGTACTCCAGAGATCGCTTGCGGACGTTTTCAAATTCAAGTCCCGGAATGATTTCCGCGGCGTGGCAGGGAAGAACTTTGCCGGCAGGATTGATGAGCATCAATCGACGGCCCCATCCCCCCATGCAAGCCTTCGGATAACGCGCGTAATAGTCGGGAACCACCGAATCAACGCGGATGCGTCCGGCAAGGCGCGTTTCCGCAGCGGCTACTGTTTCAACCGCGCGCTCCAACTGCGCGCGCGTGGGTAGCAGCGCGGCGCGGTTTTGCAATGCCCAGCCATAGTACTGGGCGTGGGCGATCTCCATGCGCTCGGGCGTGAGCTGCTCGATGAAAGCGATCATCTCTTCGAGGTGATCGATGTTCTGGCGGTGAATAACCAGATTCACCGTGAACGCGATCTTGTGGCTGCGGATGATGCGGGACAATTCGACCTTGTGAGCGTGCGCCTTGGCTCCGGCAATCCAATTGGCGGAGTCCTCCCGCGAATCCTGAAAACTAAGCTGAATGTGATCGAGTCCCGCCTCGACCAGCGCCTGCAATCTCGGTTCACCAAGCCCGAGGCCGGAAGTAATCAGGTTTGTATAAAGTCCCGCGACGCGCGCACCCGCAATGAGTTCCGTCAGATCGGGACGAGCCAGCGGTTCGCCACCGGTGAAGTGCGCGTGCAGCATGCCAAGCTTGCCCGCCTGCTGGAAAACGTCAATCCATTCTTGCGTCGAAAGCTCTGAGTTCACCGCGGCCAACTCCAGCGGATTCGAGCAGTAGACGCAATGAAGTGGGCAGCGATGCGTAATCTCGGCGATGAGGGCAAGCGGGTTGGGAATCATTGGGTGCGGTGAATCATGAAAAAAATCAGTAGTCGACAATCCGCTTGTGCCGCAGTTGCTCGAGAAACTGGCTGATGTCGCTGCGAATTTTGGCTGGGTCGGCGACGCTGAACTCAGCTTGCAATTCCGCAATGATCTGGCCGAAGGTGCGTTGACCGTCGCAGCGCTCAAGTATCTGGCGTCCTGTGCCCTGCAGCTTGATCGCGCCTTCGGGAAACAAGATCACGCGCTCTTCGCCCGCTTTACTCTCAGCACCCCAGCGGCAACCGGCGGCCAGCCGGGGCTGGCTAGAATCTTCCGGAGGAGGCACGCTAGTGTCCCGCCCGCTGGGTCCTCGGCGCCGCGAGGAAAAGCAGGTTCCTCCGCTTCGCATTGCGATTGATGAAGCCAATCGCAATGCTCCAGTCGCAATGACAAGGTGTTTTAGATCCCCACATCACGCTAAGAGGCCTCGATTCGAAATGCTCCAGGCGGTGGCCATCCGGGCTGCACGTAAGCGAAGTAGAGGGCGTCGAGTTGCGCCCACAGAATGTCACACTTGTCGCGCAAGGCCTGAATCGCTAATTCCTGCTCGGCTCGCGTCTTCGCATTGTCATAAACGTAGTTAACCGCGAATTGTGAATCCTCCGGCGCCTGATAAAGTCGGGCTTCGAAATAATCCAACCCTCCCGCAAGCCAAGGATAATACTGCCGCAATTTTTCCACGCGTAGAGTGATCAGCTTGGTCGAAAATAATTCCGTCAGCGAGGAGGCTACCGCTTCCAGCAGAGAGCGGCTGCGAACGATATTCAGATATTCGTTCACCGCGAACCGGGTCGCGGGAAGAATTCCTGTGCCGGCGCGAACCTGCGCCGGCTCGAGGCCGGTGGCTTCCGCGAGTTTTATCCAGCGCTTGATGCCGCCCTCGCTGGTGGCGTCGCCATCGTGATCGACTACGCGCTTACGCCAGGCACGGCGAAACACGGGGTCGGGACCGCGCGAGAGAATGATCGAATCCTTGATGGGGATAATGCTCTGATAGTAATAACGATTCAAGGCCCACGCTTGCAGTTGTCCGCGGCTGAGCTTGCCTTCGTGCATCAGCAGGTGAAATGGATGCTTGTGATGGTAGCGTTCCTCGCCAGTGGCCTGCAGCCGGGCGCGCAGCTCTTCGAGCGAAAGCAGAGGCGCGTCGGTGGCCCCGATTTCTTTGACGTGGCCGTCTTCTATAGGTCGAACTGCCATCCATCCTCCGCGATTTCCCAGCCCGCGTCCTGCACCTGACGATGCTGCGGGCTGGCCTCGTCCAGGATGGGATTGGTGTTGTTGATGTGTAGAAATATTTTACGCGGATGGCGCACTCCCGCCAACTTCGCCAGGATATTTTCGACGGGGATATGGCCCATCTGGGTTGCCGTTTGACCGCTTCCGCCCTGCACGCGGATCAATTCGTCGTCGCTCCAGAACGTGCCGTCGAAAAGAAGTACGTCACAGGAGTTGAGTTGTTGAATCAACGCATCCTCCAGATGAGGAACGGCCGGCATATAAGCAAATCGAAAGCCCGACTGCGACTCGACCATGAACCCGAGGGACGCTTCACCAGGCGTGAGCTGCGACCGCCGTTCTGGTCTCACATATGCGGAATAATGAGTACTTAACGAAAATGCGCGGCAGCGTATCCCCAAGTCTTCGCCGTGCGCGCTGCATAGACTGAATTCGGTTCCGGACTGAAATTCGCTCCATACGGCTTGATTCGGAACGCGCTGCAACATCGCGAACATCGAGTTGTCCTCCCGAAGGATGCTGCAAACGGAAGTGGTGGCGTGAATGCGCAACGGCTGGAGTTCGCGTAACAGAAGCAGTCCGAGGACGTGGTCGACGTCGGCATTGGCCAGCACTACGCCTGCGATGGGCGACTGGCGGAAACCTTCGCGGGGATGCAGTTCGGGGGTCGCTTCAATTTGCGCTCGCAAATCCGGAGAAGCGCCCAACAGAAACCACGATTGCCCGTCCTGGGTGATCGCGACTTGTGTCTGGGTGCGCGGCTTGCCGCGGAATGTGCCAGTTCTCACGGCGCGGCAATTTGCGCAGGAGCAATTCCATTGCGGAAATGCGCCTCCAGCCGCCGAACCGAGAATCTTTACTCGCATCCTTGTGAGTTTACAGCCTGAGATTGTTGCCGGAGGTAATTCCGCGAGAACCTATCAATCGGTTTCGAAGGGTTTCAGCGTAGTCGCATGGAGTAATCCGAACGTATGCCACGATGACGGGAGGTGCGTATTCTTAGCGAGTGGACTGCGGTAAATGTGAAGGTTTATGCGCCTCAGCGGAGAATCTGAGGCTCGCAAGTCGCTTTCCGCTTGTATTTTCGGGCACTACCACCGCATACTGGTAAGGACCTTGTTATTCGGGTCGCAGCCCTCCCCCCGCCCTCCCCGTTTTTTCGCTTCCCCTTTGCGTGGCATCCGCTCATCAATTACAAAGTTACCCGCTGGCTCAAATTACGAACCGCTACGAAATGTATTCCTTGATGTACTCATCCTGAGTGTGCGCCAGTTGGTTCAGGTCGCCGTCGAAAATTATTTTGCCATCGCGCAGGATCAGAAAACTCATGGGCACCTCGCAGTGCTGGCCGGGAGGTAGCGCGATCATGCGGTTGTTCCGGCTGTCGAACTGGTGCGTCGCCATGGTGAAGGCGTCCTGCAGTCGATGCGTCACGAGCAGGGCGCTGGTTTTGTTCACATCGCGTTGCTTCACAATCAATTCAATAATCGTGTTTGAGGTCACGGGGTCGAGACCTCCGGTAGGTGAATCATAAAGCAGCAATTCCGGTTGTGTAATCAACGCACGCGCAATTGCCACGCGCCGCCGCATGCCACCGGAAAGCTCCGAAGGATCGAGATCAAGGGTGTGTTCAAGTTCCACAAAGCGCAGCGCCTCGCGCACTTTGTGATCGATCTCATCGTCGTAGATGCCATGTTCTTCGGTTAGCCGGTAAGCCACATTTTCGCGAACCGAAAGAGAATCGAACAGCGCACTCTCCTGAAAAACCATCCCAATTTTGCGGCGCAACGCGAAGAGGTCCTCTTCACGCATCTGCGTTACATCCTGCCCGAGGACGAGGATGCGTCCAGAGTCCGGTCGGATGAGCCCCATTGCCAGCTTCAGAAGTAAACTTTTTCCCGACCCTGCAACGCCGAAGATTGCCTTGGTTTCTCCACGATTCAAGCGGAAAGAGACTCCCCGCAAAACGTCGTTCTCTGAAAAAGAAAGCTTCACATCTTCAAACACGATGGCTGGCGTGGAATCTTCTTTCGCGGTCACGGCGGCGGAATCGAGCGGCAGGGTCGGCGTGGACATACGATCAGTGATACGAGAGCACGGCCATCAGGAAGCGGGTCACGAAGAAATCGAGTACGAGAATCAGTACGGAAGAAGCTACCATCGCTTGCGTGGTGGCCTTGCCCACTCCCTGAGTTCCGCCGCTGGTGTTCATACCGTAGAAGCAGCCGATGGTTGCAATCACGAACCCGAAGAGCACCGGCTTGATCAGTCCCATGAAGATATCTTGAAACACCAGCGTCTCCCAGGCATTGGACCAGTACTGCCGGGCGTCAAGGCGCAGAAGAACCTTGGCTACCATCGACCCGCCTGCCAATCCCACTAGATCGGAGATGATCGCCAAAAAAAACAACATGAACACGGTGGCGGCCACGCGCGGCGTGACGAGCTTCTTCATGGGATCGGTGCCGAGGGCGCGCATGGCATCGATTTGTTCGGTTACCACCATCGACCCCAGCTCGCTGGCCATGCCCGAGGAATTTCGCCCGGCGACCATCAGGCTGGTGAGCACCGGTCCCAGTTCTCGAACCATGGAAGCGGACACCAATTCGCCGATCAGGTTGATGGAACCGAAGCGGCTCAGAGTGTTCGCGGCCTGCAGCGCCAGCACCGCTCCCGTGAAGAAGCCGGTCAAGAGAACGATGGGCAGCGACCCTACGCCAATGGCATCGGCCTGCTGCACAATATCGCCGACGTAAAGCGGTTTGCGGAACAGATTGGCAACGGCGTGCGCGCAAAAGAGCACGTAATCCTGAACCGATTTTGTTTTTTCTTTGGCGAGTTCGGTTGGCGAGATGAGTTGCATGCGGTTCAGAAAGCCGCAGCGATTGAACCGCTGGGCTTTTCGGAACTATAGCAGAAGATGACGGTAGAACTTTAATCGCACGAGAACCTGAAACCCAGGACCGGTCAGCGGAGCCCGGAAGCCCTTCTATTCCGCGAGTCTTCTTCTTGTTCTTGATCTCGATATTCAACCGGCCGGGTGCCCCAGAGCCTGCCCTGAGCGAAGTCGAAGGGTCTCGCTTTTACGAGACCCTGGGACACCCGCCTGGCCTAGCTACGAATCAACTGCTCGGCATCGCGTTGCTGGCACGCTTCCATGACCGCGAAAAAACGCACGTTCACCTGCGCCCGGTCTGATTCCAGGCGCGCCACTGTCTCGGCAAAGGGTCCTTGCAGCAAGTCCGATTTCTTCTTGAGCCGTTGCAGCCCTTGCACCGCGTTATCAATTCCCTGATTCACCTGCAACAACGCTTCAAACAGATGTGCTTTCGGCATAGTTATATCTCCTTGATTGTTGAATCGTTTCGTTGGTCACTCTGTCTTTTCGTTTGTCATTCCGAAGCGCGGCTATCGCGCGAGGAATCTGCTTTCCCGGAGCGTGCAGCATCAGGGCGGTGCGTGGGCATTGCATGGAAGCGGAAGGCGCAGTCCGAAAATGGGACTGAAGCGGAGGAAATCAGCGTGCGCGGGTTGCAGTGGGAAATGGAACCCGCTACCTTTTGTAGGAGCCATGGTTGCCTCTTGGTTAGGCGACTTTGGTTAGGGGCGCGCCGGTGTTTCTAGCACTGGTGCGTCCCGCTTGCGATTGAGCTACTGCATTATTCCTTCCGTACATCTCAATTGTCCGATTAGATCAGCCATAGAAAGCAACGAAGGGATATGGGTACAAACGAGATGATTGGCCGGGTCGTCTGGAACTTCAGTGTCGCCGGGTGCGGGGACTTTGGCTTCCGCTCCTAAAGCTGAAGCAGCCGGACAGAGCAGAGACCGGAAGCTCTTTATCCGCGGGTCTTTTTCTTGATCTCGATATTCAACCGGCGGATTTTTTGATTGAGCGTGGAAAGCGGAATCTTGAAATGCTCGGCGGCTTCCGTCTGATTCCAGTTGCACTTCTCCAGCATGTCGGTGATGATGCGCCGTTCAACGTCTTCCACGATTTCAAACAACGATGCATCCGCAGGCGGATCATGCATGGTGAAAGACGATCCCCGGCCCAATAAATTGTCGGGCAGAAGATCGAGACCTATATCCGTTCCCGAAGACAATACGACGGCTCGCTCGATCACATTTTCCAGTTCGCGCACATTCCCAGGCCACGAATAAGACATCAAAGGGCGCAGCGCCTCCGGAGTGATGTGGCGCACTGGGCGGTCGTTTTCTTCGGCATATTTTTTCAGGAAGAAATCGACCAGCAGAGGAATATCTTCCCGGCGCTGGCGCAGCGGAGGAAGCTCAATCGTGATCACATTCAGGCGGTAAAACAAGTCTTCACGGAAGCGGCCCTCGCGTACGAGCAAGCGCAAGTCAACATTGGTGGCGGCGATGATGCGCACATCCACTTGAATCTCCTGCACTCCGCCGAGATGCATGAACTTGCGGTCTTGCAGCACGCGCAGAATCTTGGCTTGCGTTTCGAGGCCCATGGTCGCGATTTCGTCGAGAAATAACGTGCCTCGATCGGCCATCTCGAACAGGCCCTTTTTCGAAGCAATCGCGCTGGTAAAAGCGCCCTTCACGTGGCCAAAGAGCGTCGATTCCAGCAGGTCGGTCGGCATGGAGCCGGTATTCACCGGCACAAAAGGCCGGTCATGGCGCGGCGAATTCAAGTGCGTCGCTTTAGCAATGACTTCCTTGCCAGTGCCGCTTTCGCCCTGCAGCAACACGGTGGAGCGGCTGTTGGCGACTTGCGCCACCAAGTCGAAGATCTTCAGCATGGGCTCACTTTTGCCCACAATGTTTTCGAAGTTGTAGCGCTGCTTGAGCGCGCGCTTCAGTTGAACGTTTTCTTCCGCAGCCCGGCGCCATCCTATGGCTGCGCGCACGTCGGCCAGAAGCTTCTCGTTATCCCATGGTTTCTGGACGAAGTTGGCGGCTCCGGCTTGCATGGCGCGTACGGCGTTCTCAACCGTGCCATAGGCCGTGATCATAATTACCGGCAGTCCGGTTTCGTGGGAACGAATCTCGGCCAGAATTTCCATGCCATCGCGGCCGGGTAAGGCAAGGTCGAGCAGGATCAGGTCGAAAGGATGCTCGCCGATACGCTGTAGACCGGCTTCTCCGCTCACAGCCGTCTCCACGGCAAAGCCTTCCATCTCCAATAGGGTCTGCAACGATTCGCGAATCTCCCCTTCATCGTCAATGATGAGCACAGCGCCAGCGAGACCAGGATTTCCATTCATCAGCGCGTTCGGAATCACTGCCGTGTCAGACATTCTCAGCCTCGAACGTTCTTTCTGCCCTGCCTAAGCCGTATCGTTTACGCATGAACGGTTTTCCTGCTTAGGGGGAAATCCAGAGTGAAGGTCGTCCCTGTGCCGGGATGGCTTTCCACGCGAATCTTGCCTGCATGTTCCTGGATGATGCCGTAGGTGACGGAAAGGCCGAGCCCAGTGCCGCGGGCCTGACCTTCACGAGGCGATGTTTTCGTGGTGAAGAAGGGATCGTAAATGCGTTGGATGTGCTCCGGTGCAATCCCAGATCCGGTATCGGAAACAGACACACTGACGCTTTCGCCGTTCGCTGTGGCTATGCGCAGCCGGCCCCCGCCTGGCATGGCGTCTTTCGCATTAAGAAACAAATTCAAGAAGACCTGCTGCAGTCTCCCCGGATTGCCCTGGATGGCAGGAAGCTGTGGCGCAAGCGCGTTCTCCACCTGCACCTTGGCCACTTTGAACTGATGGTCCAGCAACGCCAGCGTGTCGGCAATGACTTTGTTCACATCGACGTCGCGTACCTCACTGCCACTGGTTCGAGAGAAGTTCAGGAGATTGTTTACGATCTCTGAGGCGCGAAAGGTTTGCCGCGTGATTTTTTCCAGCAGCCCGGATTTTTGCGGATCGCCCTGCAGTTGCTTCGCCAGCATCTGGGTGTAGGAAGAGATCACGGCCAGCGGCGTGTTCACTTCGTGGGCCACGCCCGCCGCCAGCAAGCCGATCGACGAGAGTTTGTCCGCTTGCGAAAGCTGCGTTTCGAGATCGGTGCGCTCCGTGATGTCGTCCATGATGATCAGGCGCCCGATCACCTCGAACTTCCGCGTCACCAGGGGCGCGAGCGCAACATTCACGCTGCGTATCTCGCCCGCGGGGGTTTTCAGGCGGAACTTGTAGAGATTACGAATGCCAGGCTCCCGCCGCATGCGATCGAATTCCTCGACGAACTGGGCTGGGAAGATTGCTTTTAGCGGCTGGGTCAGAGTTTGCCAGCGCGGCAATGCGTACATCACTTCCATCTGTGCGTTCCAGCTCTCGATCCGGTCTTCCATGTCGAGGGCCATCACGCCCACGTTGATGGATTCGACGATGTTTTCGTTGAAGTCCTTGAGGCGCTCATACTCGGCGGCCTTCTGCTGCAGCGAGGCATAAAGCTGGCCGTTCTGGATGGCGATGCCGAGGTAGCCGCCCAGCGTTTCGAGCAGCTCCATATCTTCGCTGGAGAGGAAGTCGCCTTGGGTTGTTTTTCCGAGGCCGAGCACGGCGACGGTTTTCTGCTGCGCGTGGCAGGGGATGTAGTAATTCAGATCGAGACGTGCGATCGCCTGCTGCGCTTCGGGAGTTTCGCGCGGCACCTGGTGAGTATTCTCGAAGAAAAGATGTCCCGCTTGCTCTGGCCGCGACACGTTCAGAAACGTGAGATCAATGTTAGCCGGCGCCGACAAGCCGAAGGCTTTGGCCAGCACCAATCGGTCCGCTTTTTCCCCCGCCAGGAAAATCGCCATACGATCGACCGCAAGCGTATGGGAAAGCCGGTCGATCAAAGACGAAAGCATGGTGTTTAAGTCGGTCTCAGAACTTAACTCCCGACCGAACTCGAGTAGCGTGCGGCGGTAGTCATAGCGCGTACGGTAGAAGTATTGATCGACTCGGTCCTGAATCCACTTGCGGACCGGATCGAACAGGAGCGCGGTCACAACAACGGCGAGAATCAGACCGATGGGTCCGCTGCTTGGCTTCTGCCTCTGCACCAGTTCGGCGACTGCCGCCACGAGGCCGAAATACATTCCCACCACGATCGCGGCCGCTAGCGTATAGACAACGCCGCGCTTGAAGATGAGGTCCACATCCATCAGGCGGTAGCGGAAGATGGCATATCCGAAGGTGAGCGGCAGCAAAGCCAGCGACAGTGCGGAAAGCTTCATGGTCGCGCCGGGCAATGAGCCCATCAGATACGGGACCACGTAGAACAGGGTGTAGGGAATGATGGCCAGAATCGTGCCGCGAGTCACCCACTTCAACTGCTGCCGCAGGATCGTGGTACTGGCTTTGCGATAGCTGTACCAGAGCAACGTGGCAGCGGCGAGAAAGAACAACGAGCCGTAGGACATTTCCATACGGTCGAGGTTCCAGCGCAGCCGCTCGCTGGCTTGCAGGGAACGCATGGCGGTGACGTGGGTGGCTAGCAGAACCGTCGCCGGCAAGTAAACCAGCGCCAGTAGCCAAGGATGCTTGCGCACCGTCTGGCGTTTCTCTGGGAAAGTCAGGACAAAATGAAGAAACAGAGCAGGCTGCAACACCCCGGCGGCGATGTTGCCCCAATAGATGGTCCAATCGAAATCGTTCAGCTTGCCGGTGTATTTGAAAGCGTAGGCGATGAACGAGACCAAGCAGAAAATGTAGAAGTGCGTCGAACCGGGAGCGGTCCAGCGGCGCAGCAAGACGTAGAGCCCGATGCAAAGGTAAATGAGAGCAATCAGCCGCAGCCAATTGTTGAGCGATCGTTCAGCAGGGACCAGAATGACGCTTGAATCCAGAGGAACTGTTTGCCGCAGCAGGGAATAAGAAGCCTTAGACCAGACGCCAGTACGGTAGAGCTGGCGCTCCAAGCCGGACATATTCTGGACTTCCTGTCCACTGATGGACACCAATTGATCGCCGGCCTTGATTCCGCTTTTGGCACCAGGCCCGCTGGGATCAACTCGGTCGGCAGTCAGTCGCCCACCGTGTTCGATCCACCAAACGCCGTCATCGGGGACCGTAAACTTAAGCTCGGCATCAAGATTGAAGCCCGCAAAGACGACCGCAGCTACGGTCAGCAGGAACAGGAGTACCGCAACAGAACGGACTTGGCTTTCCCGATTCATGGGTTTCAGCGGCACTCCCACGGGGCTGGCGAGAAGTGGATCAACGTCCGCCAGCGCCTGATCTCCAATGAGCAACTTCGCTGCCATGTCAGTTCCCAACCGGGAAACGCTAAGTGTCGCACTTCAAGCGACTTCCGAGATTGTAAATGAGTTATGAAAGACCAGCTACCGCTTTTTGGAGGTTTCTGTGAAATTGTGTATCTGACTGGGCTGGAACGTTTTACGGATCATAAGAAAATGCCGCCCAAGTCGGGGCGGCAAGCGAGGGATTCCCTTAAATTGCTACAGATCCTTGCGCAGGCAGTCTCCGAATCCTAGTCCCGGCTGATAGCGGAACCCGAGGGTTAAGAAGGCCAAGCCTGCTTGAATTCCGGTGCCGGTCCAATATTGGCGCGAATCACATTCATGAGTTCGTCATTGTCGGCGGGCTTTTGAAAAAATGCGGCTGCCCCCGCCTTCAGTGCGCGTTCTTCGTTCATTTGCGGATCGCGGGCGCTCAGAACGATGACAGGTATCCCGGCTAGAATGTCGCTGTTCTGCAGTCGGTCGAGGACCACGAAGCCATCCCCAACAGGCAAGCCGAGATCGAGAATGATCAGGGCTGGACGTTCTTTTTGGGCCGCAGAAATGGCCGAATAGCCGTCGGTGGCGGTAGCAACGTCAAAGTTATTGGCTCGCAGACGCAGCCGCAAGGCGCGCACCAGATCGGGATCATCATCGACTACTAGGATTTTGCTTGGCATTACATCCTCCTTAGGTTAATGGTCTGTTCGTGGTTTCAGTTAACTAGCTGTGGGTGCTTACCGGGAATAGAATGCTTGCGCTCCATGCTGGCCATGATCATGGCTGTGGTCTGATCGGCAAAAGCACTCACCTGTTGTTCCAGGCTTTCATCCGGCCCAGGGGGAGTAAGCTCAATCTGGGCTGCCATGATCGTGAGCGTGCATTTAGTTTTAAGATCGGGTAACTTCTCCAATTGCTCGCGGATGCGAGTGGTCATAATTCCGCATTGTTCAAGGTCCGTAGAAGCGACAACGAAGAAAGTCTCCGCCGCTCCCGAGGCGCCCATCGGAGGCAGCACAAGATCTTTGTCGAGGTAGACGCAGCGGCGCAGAATGTCCAAGCACTGTTGCGCTGTTTCCTTCCAGTTTCCGCGTGGGGGGCTCGAGAGCGGCGTGAGTTCCACCCGAACCAGCGAGAACGCGGGGCGCAATTGGTCTTGATAAGTGACGGCGGGGGTTAGCAGTTTGGCTAGAGAGTAAATCGGGAGGGTGAAGCTGAAAGTGCTCCCTCGACCAGGATCACTCGAAACCCAGATACGCCCTTCATGAAGGCGAACGATTTCTCGGCAAATATAAAGACCGAGTCCCAATCCGGATCGACTGCTATCGCTAGCTTCGGGGTCTTGGTAGAGGCGATCAAAGATCAGCGCTTTGGTCTCAGGGTTGATACCACGGCCGGTATCCGTTACCGAAATGTAAACTGAACCCGGATCCGAATCCACCATGCAGGCTTGCAGCATGACCGAGCCATCATGCGGCGTAAACTTGATGGCGTTATCCACTAGATTAATCATCACTTCAAGCACTCGGTCTGGATCGGCAAATATGAGCGGAAGCCTTTGGTCGAGCCCGATTTCCAGTCCGATCCCTTTGTCGTTGGCCGTGGGTCGCATCATGGCAATGGTTTGCTGCGCCAGCTCAGCGAGCGAGATACAGCGTGGTTCGACCCGCATTTTGCCAGCCTCGGCGCGAGTTGCTTCGAGCAGATCGCGGATCATGGCGTGCAATTGATTCACGCTCCTCAGGATGGTCTTCAGGTGATCGGACTGATCGGGGGCGACCGGTCCAGCCAACCCGTCGAGAAGCAGGGTTACGTACTGATGAATGCAGGTTAACGGCGTGCGGAGTTCGTGCGAAACGTGCGACAGAAATTGATTCTTAAACTCCAGTTGCTGCTTCTGCGCCATCTCGAGGGCGCGGGTCAGAGCCTGCCGTTCCACGGCGTACCCAATGGCGCGCTCCAGGTGTTTGCTAGTGAGACTATTCTTGAGCAAGTAATCTTGTACGCCGGAATGCACGGCCTTCATGGCCAGAGTGTCATCATCCTGGCCAGAGAGCACGACCACCGGCACGTTCGGCGAGTGTGCGATGAGCCGGCGAAATGTTTCCGCCCCTTTGCTGTCCGGTAAATTGAGGTCCAACAATACAACGGAGGGAGTCTCGAGCGACAAGGCGGCGAGTCCATCCGCTAGCCGGTTGACGCAATTCACTTTTACATGCGAGTGGCCTTCCACCAGCCGTAAACGGACCAGATCCGCATCCCCGGGGTTGTCTTCAATCAGTAATACGCTTGTCATTGGAATCGTCATCATTCTCCTCGTGGTGGCAGGTTTACAAAGTTGAACCAGAATTTCTCGATCGATTGGATTGCGAAAAAAAAATCAGTTAGATTTCCCGGCTTGCTCACGTAGCAGTTCGCGCCCAGTTCGTAACTGCGGACGATATCCTGGCGCGCCTGCGATGTGCTGAAGATCACAACCGGAATTCGGCACAGCTCCGGAGTGCTCTTAATATCGGCGAGTACTGCCTGGCCATGTTTCTTAGGCAGATTCAAGTCCAGGATGATCAGATCGGGCCGAAGCGCGTTCATATATTTCTTGCCGCGGTTCAGAAACGTCCAGGCCTCCTCGCCATCTTCAACATTGCTGATTTCGGGATGATGCGCGCTCCCCGCCAGAGCCTCGCGCACCAACACCACATCGGCCGGGTTGTCGTCGACTACCAGGAGCTGAGGCGCGGCCCTCAAGACTGCACCCCCGACTTGTCGTCCGCCCGCGCAGGCAATGTGAACTTGAACGTGGTACCGGAGCCGGCCCGCGGTTCGATCCAGATTCTTCCGCCATAGCGTTCGACGATTTTTTTGCAGATGGCCAGGCCGATGCCGTTCCCCGGGTAATCGGCGCGGGTGTGCAGGCGATGAAAAATTACGAAGACGTTTTCCGCGGACTCTGGCGCGATTCCAATCCCGTTGTCGGTGACGTCAAACAACCATTGCTGATTCGCTTTTTCCACTTGCACGGAAATCACTGGCTGCTCTTTTCCACGGAACTTGAGGGCATTACCGATCAGGTTCTGGAAGACCTGCGCCACCTGCGTTCGATCGGCCCACACAGCGGGAAGATCGGCCCGAGTAACCACGACGCCACTTTCCTGAATGGAGGAAGCCAGAGTCTGCAGCACTTCATCGACCACGGCATTGCAATCGACGGTTCCACTGGTACCGTTCCGCCCCACTCGCGAAAACGCCAGCAGATCCTTAATAAGCACCTGCATGCGCATCGCTCCCTCAGAGGCATAGCCGAGGAACTTATCGGCATTCTCATCGAGCTTGCCGCGGTAGCGCTCGGAGAGTAGCTGAGTGTAAGCCACGACCATGCGCAGCGGTTCCTGCAGATCGTGCGAGGCGACATAGGCGAACTGCTCGAGGTCGGTGTTGGAGCGCGCTAATTCATCCACCTTGCGTGCCAGATCTTGCTCCACCTGAAGGCGCAGCGTTCTCTCTTGTTTTTCGACTAGAGCCCGGCGAATGGCCTCGGGCAGCCGTGCCAGCCCATCTTTCAGAACGTAATCCGTGGCCCCGTCCTTGATGCATTTCACCGCAGCTACATCTCCCAGTGCGCCCGTAACTATGATCACTGGAATGTCGAGACCCTCGCTGCGCAGGATTTCCAGGGTCTCAACCCCTCTCCACTCGCCCAGGTTGTAGTCCGCGAGAATAATATCGGGAGGTTCTTCCTTCACTTGCCGCCGGAAGTCGGCAGCTGTGCGAACCACGGTATTGGAAATTTCGAAACCGGCTCTCCGCAGCCCGTGCAACAGGAGTGCGGCATCGTCTGAGTTGTCTTCTACCAGCAGAAGCTGCAACTTGGTCTTGAGTCTGGTTGAGTCTTGCTCTTCGAGCCTGGTCGTGGCACTGCTCATCGCGTCCCTCCCGTAGCGGCTCCCCCGCCATTTCTTACCGGAGGCTGGTTGGTGACCAGCCAGTACAGGCCCACCAGCTTCACTACTTTCCGGAACTCGGCAAAGTCCACCGGTTTCTGCAGGTAGCTGTTCACCCCCAGCTCATAACCGTTAATTCGGTCGCGCTCTTCGCGTGACGAGGTGAGAAGGACTATCGGGATATCCTTGGTTCGCGGATCGCCTTTGACCTTCTCAAGCACCTGCATTCCATCCACCTTGGGCAACTTCAGATCGAGCAGGACCAGCTTCGGCGGTTGATCGAAAGAACGGTTGCTGTGGGGTCCGGTGCAGAATAGAAACTCCAAAGCTTCCTCCCCGTCGTGGGTGACGAAGACGTGGTTGGCGAGATTCTCAGCCCGCAGAGCATGCAGCGTCAGATCGATGTCGTCTTGACTATCATCGACTAAAAGAATATCGACTTCAGTTGAGTTCATCTTCAAGCTCCTGCCACTGTGGCCTTGTTCTCGGCACCGTCGGGCACGACTTCGGCCGGCATGTCCCTGGCATGTTTCGCGGCGCCAAGGGTAAAATAAAAAGTTGCGCCCATATCGAGTTCGGAGTTCGCCCACACCCGGCCTCCGTGCTTGTGAACGATGCGTTTCACCGTAGCCAGACCAATGCCCGTGCCTTCGAAATCCTCGGCGCGGTGCAGGCGCTGGAAAACCCCGAATAACTTGTCCTGGTACTTCATGCTGAAGCCGACGCCGTTGTCACGAATGAAGAAGAGAATTTGCCCGTTCTCCTGCCGGTGGCCGATCTCGATCACGGCTCGCTCACGTGGACGAGTAAATTTGAGCGCGTTGGCCAACAAGTTCTGGAAGACCTGTTTCACCAGAACGGGATCGCACATTGCAGAAGGCAGTTGCGCAATCTTCCACTCGACTACGCGGCCATTCACTTCCGGCTGCAACAGGGATATGACATCTTCGATGATCGAATTTAGTTGGGCGGCTTCCTGTTTGAGAGCGTGACGGCCAACCCGTGCCAGGTTCAGAAGTTCATCCACCAGCAGTCCCATGCGGCGAGTGCCGTCTTCAATGCGGTGGAGATGACTGAGCGCTTCGGGCTCCATTTTGGGGCCAAAATCTTCCAGCAAAATCCTGGAAAAGCCGCCGATGTGGCGCAGCGGCGCCCTCAGGTCGTGGGAGACCGAGTAGGTGAAAGCCTCCAGTTCAAGATTCGCCGCCTTCAATTCTTCCGTTCGCTCTTCCACCCGCGCTTCGAGTTCTTCGTTGAGCGCACAGATTTCGCGCTCGTCCTTTTTTCGTTGCGTAATGTCGCGGAAGGCCACCACGCCGCCACGCGTCGCACCATCTTTTCCTTTCAAAGGGCCGCCACTAATCTCGAGCCAAACCCCTTCCTCGAGCTCCGGGTTGCGTAGAACGATCTCGGCACAACTAACGTCGCCGTGAAGGGCGCGCGCCAGGGGATTTTGCTCAGCCGGGAGAGGCGTGACGCCGTCGGGCAGGTAAACGCCGTAGTGTGAATTCCACTCGCCGGGGGGAACGTTTTCCGCGCCCATGCCTACGATCTTCGTTGCGGCGGGATTCCACAGGATGAATTTCCCGTTTTCATCGGCGGCGACCAATCCCTCGTCGATGCTGTCGAGCACCGACTGCAGCATGATGGTCTGGGTCTCCAGCGACTGCTGCGAGCGGATCAACTCCTCGGATTGAAGGTAGAGTTGGTCCGTCTGCATGGCCAGTTGGCGCTCCGCTTCCTTGCGAGCCGTCACATCGATGACGGTGGCTTCGATCACATCGCCAGCCTCATCTTCGCCCTTCACCAAAACCAGGCTCATAACCACCCAGACCGGGTTGCCGTCTCTTCCCTTGAAACAGACTTCGTGGTTGTTAAGCGCGTGGTTCCTCTCAAGCAACTCGACGAGATGCTTGCGCTCTTCCGGGTCCATATAGTGGATCTCGGGTGTCGGCCGGGCTAGAAATTCAGCGCGAGAGTCATAGCCCAGCATCCGAACCATGGCGTCATTGGATTCAAGGATGCGGCCGTCAAGAGTATTGCGCAGAACCCCGGCGGCGGTACGCTCCACGAAGCGCCGGTAGCGCTCCTCGGCGAGTAGCCGCGCTGCCTCGGCTTGTTTGCGTTCGGTGATGTCACGGGCAATCTTGGAAGCGCCGACAACCACGCCGCTGCCGTCCCGAATGGGCGAGACGGTCACGGAAACGTCGATGCGCTTGTCGTCTTTCCGAATGCGTACAGTTTCATAGTGCTGGATGCTCTCCCCGCGCCGGATGCGCGCCAGAATGCCGGTCTCCTCGCCCGCCAGCTCCGGCGGGAACAGCACTAGCATGGGTTTGCCAATGATTTCCACTGCCGGGTATCCGAATATCTTTTCGGCGCCGCGATTCCACGCGTTGATGATGCCGTTCAGATCTTTGCTGATAATGGCGTCGTCGGAGGAATCGACCACCGCGGCCAGGCGCTCGCGTGTCTCCTCCATCCGCTTGCGCTCGGTGATATCGGCGCGGATCGCCATGTACTGCTGGGGCTTCCCGTTGGTCTCCAGAAATGGAACGATGGTCGTATCCACCCAATAAATCGAGCCATCCTTGGCGCGGTTGCAGATGTCCGCCCGCCACACTTGGCCGTTCGCGATGGCGTGGTACATCTGCTGGAAAAACTCTTTGGGATGATGGGCAGAATTGAGAATGCGGTGGTTCTGGCCTAGAAGTTCATCCCGCGAATACTTGCTGATGGCGCAAAACTTGTCGTTGACGTAGGTAATGGTTCCCCGCACGTCGGTGGTGGCGACGATGGCATGCTGGTCGAGGGCGAACTTTTGGTCGGACAGGTCCTTGAGCGCTCGCTCGCTCGTGGCAAGGCTGTGCTCTAGGGCATCGCTCGCGTTTTTCCGCTCGACAATCTCGGACTCGAGGGCCGCTGTCCGTTGCTCCACCCGCTCTTCCAGTTCGGCGTTCAGCGCGCTGAGCTGCGTCCGCGCCCGGGCACTAATATCGGTCTCGCGACGGATTGCCGCCCCTGCCACTACTAGAAAGATCACTCCCGCAAATGTGCCCGCGATTGTGATGAGGTCAGTCCTGCGCCTTCCGGTGGTGGTTTTTCGCGTACGCTGGCTCAACAACGCGGACTCCTCGGCCTGCATTGCCAGAACCGTACCGTGCACCACTTTTATGAGCTTCTCAGTCTCAAGAACCTCACTGGCTGTGGGAACTGCATCCCTCTGCAGGCGGTTTGAGACCATTTGCTCAGCGAATTTCAGCGCAGCCCCGATCTGGGGCTCTAGCAAATCGATCCGCTGTTGCTGGCTAGGACTATCCGAGGTCAACCCACGAAGAGCCTCAACATCCTGAGGTGGGGTGTCTTTCGAGGCGTGATAGTGCGCCAGTAAGACGGCATTCCCACTCAACGCAAAGCCCCGGGCGCTGGTTTCCGCTTCAGTTACATGCTGCAGAGCGGTCTGAAGGCCGTGCATTACGGTATAGGTGTGGGCAACGAGGTCGGATTCAGCCGATGCCGATCGTCTGCTCCTCCAGGAAAGAAAACCTAGCAAAACGATCAAGGACACAGCTAGAGCGATTCCGCTGTTTACCCAGCGCCTGAGTGGTGCGTCGGCCACCGCCGCATCAAGGCGCTTGCGCTTGGTGATCTGCTCTTCCAGCCGGCGATTTTTTTCTTGCAGGTGAATTAGGTTCGGCACCGCAACTGCCTGCGGAACGAGCGGTATCAGCAAGATCGCGATAGCGACGGAAATCGTCGCCGTAACCCCCTTGACGATGCCAGCGAATAAATACGATGCGTGCCAGATATTCCAAACCTCCATCAGATGGGTGGTGCCACAAGCTAGGATGAAACCCCCAAACATCCAGAAGATCCAGTTGAAGGGAAGATCGCGTCGCTTGCGTATGAAGTAAATGAGGACAACTGGAATGCAGTAGTACGAGAGCGTGATCAAGCCGTCAGAGATAACGTTCAGCCAGACCAGCCGCGGATCCCATAGGTAACAGTAGCCGTGCGGCATGAAATCGGCGGATCGAACTGACAACACACCTCTCATCTTGCCGATCATCCAGAGCAAACCCGCAGCCACAGGGGCGGCGATCCCTGCTTTGGTGAGGCGAGATGCCACAGCGTACTTCACAGACAGAAGGACTCCTCGAGCGTGCTCTGGTGGAACGAAGGTTTGTGAGAAGGCTGCAATACGGCAACGTGGCGCAGCCTTGCCAATCAGGTTATCGGCGGACTGGAGGCAAGCTTTATCTCTGGAAGCGGCCTGCGGACTATCGAAAGGAGGCTCCGGAAGGTGTACCGCCGATCACTGTGCCTTCGGACGTGATCGAGGCGAGGCTCCGTTCACGAAGGCCCGGGAAATGCTGCGCTGAATGAGCGTTTCTTTAGATCGAAAAAGTTAGACGAGGCTCATTCCGCTCAAGGAACATTTGCCCCGAAAAAGAATGTGAAAGACGCACTTGAAGAGCGGAGAGTTAGAACGATAAAGAGTTAGAAAACGACAAATCGAATCGAGAAGCAACCCGTGCTCAGTATCAGCCGGCTTTGCGTTCGTCGGTGATTGCTGCATCCGGGTTAACGTCGTCTTCGTCCCATTCGAACGAAAGCGCCCGCGCGGTGGTCTCGATGGGCTCGAGTTGAGGAATGTCGTCGGCCACCGAAGCTCCCAGTTCTGCGAACTTTCGCGCCGAGACTAGCACACGGCTCTCGAGCGAGCCCACAGCCTTGTTATAAGACTCGACTGCGCGGTCAAGCCCGGTGCCAACTGAGGTGATGTGGCCTGCGAGGTTCCGCAGGCGGTCGTGCAATTCTTTGCCGAGTTCGCTGATCTGTTGCGCGTTGCGCGCCAGCTTCTCCTGGTTCCAGCCGTAAGCCACGGCTTTCAGCAATGCGATCAGCGTGGTCGGCGACGCGGGAATTACGCGGTTCAAAACGCCGTGCTCAATCAAGCCGGAATCCTGTTCGAGCGCGGCACTAAAAAATGTTTCTCCAGGAAGAAACATCACTACAAATTCCGGCGTTGCATCGAACTGCTCCCAATATTTTTTGCCGCTGAGCGTATTCATGTGGTCGCGCACCTGCCGGGCATGATTGGTCAGACAGTCGCGGCGCGTTTCCTCGTCGTTAGTCTCGAAGGCGTCAAGAAAAGCTTGCAGCGGTGTCTTGGCATCCACCACCACATGTTTGCCGCCCGGCAACTTCACCACCAGGTCAGGCCGCAGGCGTCCGCTATCGGTGGTCACGGTTTCCTGTTCGGCAAAATCGCAATAAGAAAGCATGCCGGCGATTTCGACCACGCGCCGCAACTGAATCTCTCCCCAGCGTCCGCGCACGTTAGGGGTGCGCAAGGCCCGCACCAGATTGCCGGTCTCCGATTGCAATTCTTTCTGCGTAGTGATCAGCGATTGCACCTGGGTATAAAGTGCCGAGTAAGCTTTGCCGCGTTCGATTTCCAGTTGCTGAATCTGCGTGTCTACTTTATTCAACGACTCCCGCACCGGCGCGACCATCTCGGCTACGGCTTTCTGCCGGCTCTCAAGGTCGCCGCGCGCCTCGGCCTGAAAGCGCTCCAGGCGCTCTTGAGCAAGCACCAGAAACGATTGGTTGTTGCTCTTCAAGGCATCGGAGGCCATTGCTTTGAACGCGTTACGTAACTCTTCACTGGCGCGGGTAACCAGATCCATCTTTTCGTTGCTGGTCTTCCGTTCCGATTCCAGTGCGGATTCTAATCTGGCTTTCGCGGCAACTACGTCCGTGTGAGCCTGCTGAAGCCGCGCCAGATCGGCGTTTTGGGCCGCTAATTGCTTTTCCATCAACGATAAGCGGGCGCTTAGCGCGGCCGCGCGCGAGCGTAGCGCCAGCCAGGCAATCAAGCTTCCAAACAATAGGCCGATGACCCCTATGACACCTGGTTCCATAGCGAAGGTAACTTCTTAAAGTGGATTCCGGATTCTAGCGTAGCACCAACGGCAAGTTTGAGCCTGCGGTTTGAAACTAGCAGCTTTGAAACAAACAGGATCCTTCCCAGGGTCGCGTCGAGTAGGCACATGCGATGCCTCGGGTCTCAAAAATCGTGTTGACGATTGTTCTGGTCACAGGCGCAGCCTCGTTCCCGCCGTCGAGCCGGGTGATGGCGTCATCGTCATCAAGCGGAAAAGATGCCGCTAGCGAGAAATCCGCGCAGCAGGCAAGTCTAAAGCCGGCGTCGGCGACCGCTCCTGACATTCCATTCCGCGATTACGACTCCGCCGCTGAACAGGTGCTGCTCGATCTGGCGAATCAGGCCAGAGCGCACGCCGGCGCATCGCCACTCGCGCTCGATAACGGACTCTCTCAAGCCGCTCGCATCCACGCGGAAGCGATGTTTGCGGCTCGGCAACTTTCGCATCAATTTCCGAACGAGCTCCCCCTTCCACAACGTTTGGCGAGCGCGACCCGCCTTCAACTCGATCAGGAAGGCGAGAACGTCGCTTTCGATTTCGACGCTGCCAGCGGACATCAACATCTCATGCTTTCGCCTCCGCATCGAGCGAACCTGCTCAACCCGGCCTATAACGTGGTCGGGATGGGCGTGATTCGCAGCGGTGGCCGTCTATATATTGTGCAAGACTTCGGCCATGCCCTCCCCAATTATTCTGCGGCCGAAGTCAAGGAACGAATCGCGGTGGCCGTGACCCAGGCCCGGCAGCAAGCCCGCCAGCCGGCTCTCGCCCGCCGCGATCTTTCCAGGCATGACCTCTCTATTCACGATGTTTCCAGTCGCGATCTGACTGGCAAGGGCCTGCCCTTAGCCGATGACGCAGCCTGCTCCATGGCGCAAGCGGATAAGCTCGGCACCTCCCCCGTTCAACAACTCGCGCAACGCTACACCGTACTCACCTACACTAGCCTGCATCCCGAGACGTTGCCCGCAGAAGCCGGACGCGTTCTCGACGATCGCAATCTGCGCAGCTTCTCAATCGGCGCATGCTACGCGCGCACGAACACATACCCGACGGGCGTGTATTGGGTGGTGCTGTCGCTGGATTGAAACGACAGACAGGTCTCAGGCTTGAGCGTGTTCGAGGTGCTTTTAACCTGGGCAACTCGATCGACTTTCCCGCCTTGCGTGCGATCTGAAATACTCTTCACACCCCACTTCCGGGCCGTAGGTGCCGATCGCCCACGCAGGTTAGAATGCCCGAATGGAAAACCCTGACCCTGCCGGATTCGAAGCCTGGTTTGCTGCACACCGCGAGAAGATCGAGGCTCTGATCGACGAAGGCTGCACCGCAGTTGAGCGCGGGGAACCGATTGAGGGCGACGATGCGCGTTCAAGGTTGAACGAGATGAGGCGGGCGAAATTCCCGCGGTACTTTAATTACGCTGCGCTAACTCTCCGTCCCCTGCCGCCGATTCCGTGCCTCGGAAGAACGAAGAACCGCTGCAGACGGTCAACTCTTCTACTTTAGTGGCACGCTGTAGTGCGACGCCACGACTTGCCACTTCCCGCCGTTCTTCATCCACACATCGGTGAGCCGGTCGTGATACTCGTAGGGCTTCCCGCTGGACAAGCTTCTCTCGTGATACGCGCCTGTTACCACCGCCGTGTTGCCGTGCATGCGAACTTTGAGTTCCGACATTTCTGCGACCTCTACGTGCGTGGAGGATTCGGCGCTATGGCTAATGTAGCCGGTCTTGCCGTACGTGTTCCCGTCCTCGACGGTGATGACAAAATCATCTGCCAGCAGCGACGCGAGAATGTCGACCTGCCGCTTCTTATACGACTCCGTCCACTTCAATTCCATCGACCGAATATAGGCTGCGTCGGATTTATCTTTATCCTGATCCTGCGCCGCCGAAGGGATCGCGAGTCCGGTAAGAATGCAGAGGCAAACAACGAAGGCTGAAGCCATGCGGGAGTTCATACACCTGTTTCGCACAGTCAGCGGGATGCCGCAAGTTCCTTCTGTGGCCCATGCCGCGTCTGCCGCAAGAATCCACTTCGCCAGATTCGTCCAACACCCGTTTTCGGGGCAGTCGCTGTGCTAACCTTGCCCTTGCCCACCGTCTGCGGTTCCGCGCATGGAATCCTCAGCCTCAGCTCGTTCACCCCTGGGTCGTTCGCCCCAGGATCGTTCACTCCAAGGCCAATCGAAACAGATCGAGCCAAATAAGATCGATCCAATTAACGTCCGCGTCGGCACCGCTGGCTGGTCTTATAAAGATTGGGACGGCATCTTCTATCCTTCGGGCATGCAGCGCCGCAAGCAGCATCCGCTGGTATATCTAGCGCGCTTCTTCGACACTACCGAAATCAACACATCGTTCTACGGACCACTGAAGCCTGAGTGGGCCAAGCTCTGGTGCCGCAAGGTCGCGGCGGTGAATCCGAAATTTCTGTTTACGGCCAAGCTCTACCGCGCCTTCACGCACTCACCCATCGCAGTGATGGAGCCTACTTCCGCCGCCACCATCCGTCCCAGCGACGAAGACGAAGCCCGCACTCGCGAAGGCCTCGACGCCCTTGCCACCGAAGGACGCCTGGGCGCTTTGCTCATCCAGTTTCCCGTGTCGTTCAAAAATACTTCTCTCAACCGTGAATATCTCGAGCGCCTGCTGCGCCAGTTCATCGAATATCCCCGCGTGGTCGAAGTACGCCACTCCAGTTGGAACGACTCGGAGACTCTGGCTGCATTCGCGCAGATGAATGTCGGCTTCTGCAACATCGACCAGCCTGTGCTCGGCCGCTCGCTGAAGCCCACCGAACACGTGACCTCAGCCATCGGTTACGTTCGCCTGCATGGCCGCAACTACGAGCACTGGTTTGCCGATAAAGGTTCCGATTCTGACAATCGCAACGACCGCTACAACTATCTCTACAGCCAGCAGGAGCTGGCCGGCTGGAAAGAAAAAATCACCAGCATCGCCGCCCGCGCGCAGGCCACCTATGTCATCACCAACAATCACTTCGAGAGCAAAGCGGGAGTGAACGCTCTGGAGCTGAAGTCGATGATCAGCGGCCAGCGCGTCCTGGCCCCGCCCACCCTGATCGAGAAGTATCCAGAACTAAGAAGGATCGCAGACGCCGCCGATGATTCCGCAATAACAAGCCCTACACCATTGTTCCCCTAAGCCTGTCGTGCCGTGTCATGCAGAGCGGAGTGGAATTGTCCGCAGGACAATCCCACGCAGTCCGAAAGCCTGTCCTGAGCTTGTCGAAGGGCATCCCTACCCCGCATTCCCGAGGCGTGAGGGGCTGGGGATTCGATGACTACAAAACTTACCCTGAACCAAGGAATTGATCAGCGGCCTTCGAGATTCTTCAGCCGGTCTGATAGCGACTCAACCTCGGCGTCCAGCGCGCGAAGCGCCGCAGCATGGCTCTTCTGACGCAATTCGACTGGGGACGCCCACTTGTGAAACTCGGTCAGCAAAGTGGTTTCCACCTTCTCCAACCGTTGACTTATCCACTGTTTATCTTCGTCTGTTAGCACATCCCAATTATAGGGCAAACGCCCCATCGGATCGCAACGTTTTCTCGCGCCCGCTGTCATGCTGAGCGAAGTGGAATTGTCCGCAGGACAATCCCACGCAGTCGAAGCAACCCTACCCGCGTGCCCGAGTGTAGGGGACGGAATCCTGACTCCGGTCGAGCGCTGTCCATCCCTTCCGAATAAATCCCAACTTCGGCGGCTGCCCCGTCCTTGTCCCTGCGTTCTTTGCAGGGACAGGGCGGGGAATTTGACTTGGCGCCATCAACGGATGGAGATCAAAATCCCCGCCCTGTCGCAAAAGACGCGACAAGAGCAGGGCACCCGCGAGGACTAAAATGAGGAAAGGTTGGGTTGGGCCAGCCTCCTTTGCAACGAGTGTTATAGACAGAGGCTGATCTCCTCCCTCAGCGCCGCCAGGGAGTTGAGCGTGAGGACGAATTCTCTAGAACCATCGGGAGACCGCAGTACCATCGGTCGCTTTTCCTTCAATACCCTGTCCAAGCAATTCAATGTGAATCTCAGCATATGCTGCGCATACCAAGGCCCGGAGTCTCTGCGCCGATTCAAAACGTGCTTCCCCAACTGTCAGCCAGACAAATACGGGACCCTGCGGAAATAGATCAAGATAGACCCTCTTGCGCGCAAATAGCCGGGTGGCCGCAAATCCGAGGTCGTTAACGAAAGTCGTTACGTCCGTGCAGGCGGTACGGAGTTTCTCGTTCTGCTCAATTAACTTCAGGAGATTCTCGCGAGCTTCATCCATGCTGACGCTATTCAAACTGGGATTCGCTTCGAAGAAGGCTCCATATAACGTCCGCCTTGCCCTTCTCGCCCCGGCATCTTGAGAACTCGCAAGGAATCTACTCTGCCTGTCATGTTCTACCTCGTAATAGATCACGCAAACCACTGCGACTTCGGCAAGGAAGGTTAAGATCTCCACGACCAAAGATGCAGTGACCTGCGGCATAGCGGACCGAATCGTACTACCTGCCTCCCGACAATTTCAAGAGCGCATGTTACGGAGTTGGATTTTGTTTCTCAAGATCAATGAACGCTGACATCGGTACCGTTTTCCGAAAATTACGCCGCTTGATCTGGGCTTGAACTAGTTGCACTACGCTGTTGAGGACAAACCCCGCGGCGGGTAGCGCCAAAGACAGCTTTCCGTCTGAAAAGGCGGTCTCTGCTGCTGCGACACCTGCAACGATGCCGCCTCCGCCAAACCACTTCAGCAGATCAATATCTATGTCAGCCCATTCCTTCTTTGCTTCGTGGTATGACTGCGTCAGTTCGTCTTTGAAATCGCGAGCGAAACGCTCGCTGGCTTGGCTCGGGTGAGCCTTCAACCGCGTTCCAGACCTTGCGGAGATAGGTTCTGAAGCCGCTAAGTCGCTCCTCTTCCCGCATCGTGTATGCAAACTTCGAGCTCACGTGGTCTAAGAATTTGAAGTCTAGTGCTTGAAATGCCTTCGTTAGTGGAGTCCATGTCTCGCTTGTTGAATCGAACCGATCGCGCGCGCCTAGAATTTCGCTCCACCTGTATCGAACATTGGTGTAGGGAAAGGCGCCGGTTGCTTGGCAGAGATATAAGCCCGTCTCAAGATTGGTGCCTGTCCGAGAGGCCATATACTGAGCCGGCATCTTATCCATAGTTTCGCCGGTAAGAAAGGGATTACTAAGCCGCTCCGCTTCCACATACTTGATGAGATCGGACACTTGCTTATCTGTTGCGCTGGGGTCCATTTCTCGATATGTCCGTTCGATGTAGTCGGGAGGGCATGAAAGAAACTTCTGCAACATATGCTACTTAAAGATGGACTCGTCAATGTCCTTTCGGGTGATCGGATTAGCTTTTGAGCGCTGCTCGGCGGACTTGAGTGTCTCCACGAACAGTGACCGGTCGAAGTCACAGGGGTTGGGAACAAAGGTGACAAACCCTTTATCAATCCATGGAGTCATTGCGAGCAGCTGGAAGAGCATGCGGAGCGTATCTTCGACCCATTCGTCGGGATGAACTAGAGGGTTATATTATTCCGCAATTCGATTAGGATTCTCGAACGGGTTGATCAGGATGATTTCGTCTGCATAAAGGCCAAAACGGCAGACATTCTTCACAATCAATTCAGGGGCATACTCCCCCAGATATAACGCCCGAAGGCTCGAGCCCGGCTCAGGTAGTATGCTAAGAAGATCTGTGGAGAGCGGCCATAGTCGCGCGACAAACTCGTAAAACTCTCGTACCTGAGCGCCGCATATTCTGCGTTTGACTGTGTCCCAAGGGCGATTCAGATCAAAGATATCGATGGCTGCGCTTAGGAGCGCAAGGTTTTTCTCCCTAAGAGTCTTGGATGAGTCCGCATATTGTTTGCGCTCAGAACGATTCTGCGAGAGGCGTCCGCAGCAGTGCTTATACTTCTGCTTACAGCCGCACGTGCACGGATCATTTCGACCGGGGGCTCCCATTGCGGGGAATTCTAAGTGATACCTAGCGGGATTGGAACGGGAGTTTGACGGGCGGCCGTTCAGGCTCGCTTTTGGCTCTCTTGGGGCAGTTCGGAGCCGGACAGAGAAGCTTCAGGGACAGACGCTACCCTCGCGCAACGGCGTGGTCGGCGAGGCGGCGTTTGTTATAGCGCAGGGCGACGTTCATGAATACGTTGCCGAGAGAGGTTTCAAAGCAGATCATCAGGGCCTCGACGTCTTCGCTGGACTTGTCGCCTTCATTCGAAGTGAGCAAAAGCGGCGGATGGACGCGGAAGTGGAAACCCTGGTCATTCAGCGCAGAGACGGCGTTGCCGACAACCTGGTTCGCCAGTTCAAAGATGGTTTCTTTAATCAGTTCATCGGACTCGGGCAATTCCGCGCCCGCATAATGGCTGGCCACGCGCAGCGCGGTCTGGGGCTCGAGGTCGAGAATGATGCGGCCCTCGACGTCGCCCGAAAGCGCCACCATGCCGGCAACACCCTTGCGGCGGTAGCCGGTTTCTTCCATCGAAAGGCTGTCCACCTTCGTGGTGCAATGCAAACCTTGCGACAAAACCGCGTCGGCAGCATTGATGAAAGGCTGAATCAGCTCCATCTTCATGCGATTAAACTCCCGCGCCAGCCGCGGTGGCCACGGCGCCATCTTCTCCCATCACATACTTGATGACCTCGTACAGCACTTCCGGTTTCACCGGTTTCTGCACGAAGTGGCGTGCCCCGCGCTGCAGAGCGGCGACAATGTTTTCCTGGTAGCCCACGGAAGACACCATCACGATGCGCGCCGCGGGATGCGCCTGCACGATCTTCTCGGCGGCCTCGATGCCCTCCATCTGCGGCATGGTGATGTCCATCAGCACGATGTCGGGATGAGTGCGGTCGAACTCGCTGATCGCGGTGAGCCCGTCGCCAGCCTCGCCCGCGACCTGCCCGCCGAAGGTTTCGATCATGCGAGCCAGGTTCTTGCGCGCGAACACGGAATCGTCCACGATCAGGTAGCGAACCGGTTGGCCGTCCTTGCTGCGTTTGACTGCTGCGAACTGCTCCATAACACCCTCCCTCTACATTTCAACACGGCGGTTACCCGCCTGCCAGATGACTCAGGTCACCAAACCGCATTAGAAACCCCTCGTCAGAAGATCAGTTTTCAGCGGCCGGCGCGGGCTGTTTGCCCTGCCCCGCCGCTCAGTCCATGGCCTTCGGTGCGTCCACAAAGCGCTTGCAAAGTGGCTGCAATCACGTCCAAAGCCATCACCCGCCGGGCATATCCACGCTCGACGGCCGCCTTCGGCATGCCATAAACCACGCAGGATTCTTCATTCTGCGCGATCGTCATTCCGCCGGCCTTTTTTACCTCGCCCAGACCCTGCGCGCCATCGTCGCCCATACCGGTCATCAATACAGCGATTGCCTGCGAGCCAAATTCCTCAGCCGCACTGTTAAACAGCACGTCCACGCTGGGACGGTGGCCGTTAACCCGCTCCTCGTCGTTCAGAACCACAACGTCTCCGATGGCCAACCGCTTTACTTTCATGTGCCGGTTACCGGGACAAACCAGAACGCGTCCTGCCTGCAGCGTGTCCCCCGACCGCGCTTCCTTCACTTGCAGAGCGCACAGTTCGTCGAGACGGCGGGCAAACATATCGGTAAAGTTTTCAGGCATGTGTTGCACCACGAGAATCGATCCGGGAAAGTCTGCCGGCAACTGTGGAAGCAGGAATTCGAGCGCTTGCGGCCCTCCAGTCGAAATCCCGATCGCAACCGTCCTGCTGGGTGGGGGAGAGGATTTTGCGGCCGAGATCTTTTCAGGGCGAGGAGGCAATCCCGGCAATATTCCGGGACGGACAATCTTGCCTACAGCGGCGGCCTTGATCTTGGCGATCAATTCCTTGGCTGTCTCCACCATATGCCCCGAAGCGTCCTGCGGTTTGGCGACAAAATCGAAAGCGCCAAGCGCCAACGCCTTCAGCGTGATTGAGGCGCCTTCGGTAGAGTGCGAGCTAACCACAATTACCGGCATTGGATGCCGCCGCATGATTTCCTTCAAGGTGTCGATACCGTTCATGCCCGGCATTTGCAGGTCAAGCGTGACCACCGTGGGCCGCAACTCCTCGATCTTCTTTAGGCAGAAGGTTCCGTCCATGGCTGTGCCAACGACCTGAATCGACTGATCGGCATCGAGCATCTGCGGGATCAGCTTGCGCATCAGCGCCGAATCATCCACTACGAGCACGCGTACTTTGTTCGTATCCATGTTGTTCGTATGCATGTTCGCGCTCATGCGTGGCCTCCGGCTGCGCCCAGAGCAAGCCGCATACGATCGCTCTCGTTCAGCAGCAAACCGCTGCTGGTTAGCCCGGCGTCTTGCGGACGCGAACGAGAAATATGTTCCACGACTGCCAGCAGGTTCAAGATCAACACGACTTTTCCATCCCCCAGAATCGAAGCGCCGTTCACCAGATCGGTGGAGAAAGTTTGGTCGTCCAAAGCTTTGATGACCAACTCCTCTTCGCCTTCCAGAGCGTCGACGATCAAACCATATTTCTTTTCGCCAACAGTGATTACCAGAACAAACAGTTTGATCGCGTGCCGGTCGCCATCGGTCGCGGGTGGGCGTCCGAGGCGCAACAACGGCAGCACCTGATTGCGTAACTGCAACACTTCATAGTTGTCGACCTGATGGACTTCGGATTCCCGCGTGCGCGCAATCTGGTTTACTGCGTTCAGCGGAATGGCGTAAAGCCTCTGCTCTACCCAGAACAACAGCGCCTTGATAATCGCCAGCGTGAGCGGCAGCTTCAACCGGAAGGTTGTGCCCTGGCCGGCGCGAGTCTCAATGTGAATGGTTGCCTTAAGCCGATGCAGGACGCTCTGGACTACATCCATTCCGACGCCGCGACCGGAAACCTCGGTCACCACTTCGGCAGTGCTGAATCCCGGCCGGAAGATCAGCTCCAGAGATTCGGCCTCGCTTAGGCGTCCAGCTTCTGCCGCCGTGATTAATCCCAGATCGATTGCTTTGGCGCGAATTTTTTGGGAGTCGATGCCGCGCCCGTCGTCGCTTACTTCGACCACCACCTGATTGCCCTGATGATGGGCGTTCAACCGGATATTGCCTCGCGGAGACTTGCCGAGTCGCTGGCGCTCCTCGGCCGGTTCGATGCCGTGGCTGACGGCATTGCGAACCAGATGCGTCAGAGGCTCGGCAATAGCGTCGAGGATGCCCTTATCAAGATCGGTTTCCTGCCCGCACAGTTCCAGATCCACTTCGTGCCCGCACTGCCGTGCCACGTCTCGCACGATGCGGGGAAAGCGCCGGAACAGTTGTCCCACCGGCACCATGCGGATCTTCATCACCGAGCGCTGCAGATCATTCAACACGCGTGACTGGAAACCCATCGCGTCTGCGAACTTGCCCCGTAGAGGCTCTTTGGGGAAGCGCTGGGCGAACTCGTTCAAGGCCTGCTGCAACATCGATTTGCCAATGATGAGTTCGCCGACCAAGTTCAAAACGCTGTCAATACGTCCAGCTTCCACGCGCAGAATGTTTTCCGTGAAGCCCTGGGGCGCAAGCTCTGCAGGGGAGGACGTGGCTGATCCAGGTGTAACTTGAGCAGGCGACGCCTGCGTCGGCTCAGAAGTGGTCAAATCCGCATTGTCCGGCACTGATGCCGCTGTCAGCTCGTCGGCGGGATTCTTGGCGGCCTTTTCAGTGGCTTTCGATGGTGAGGCAGCATGGATTATGGTGACGCTGCATTCGCTGGCGATGGTTGGAATGTGGCATCGTGCGGCAATTTGTGCTTCGCTTTGCGCGCTGGCGAGCACGAACTCAACATGCTTCGAAGCCGCAGGGGATTTCGCATCCGGCCGCACTACAAGAACCTGGCTGATTTCGCCGATCGCGTTCTGAATCAGTTGCCGCGCCGCGATCGGCATGGTGCAGTGGGGATCGATTTTTACGACGACGTCGTAGAGTCCAAGACCTGCAAATTGCGCTTGCGCGATTGCGAACTTTTCTGCCTCGGTCCAGTCTTTGCCGGGCTGGGTTGTCGAGCCCGCGGATTTTTTCTTGCGCCGCGTCTTCTTGGTGGCCGGCGCAGCTGTCAGTTCGTCGATTCTTTGCCGCAAACTTTTGGTCGCCGGCATCGGGCTGCCGGAGTGGTACGCCGCGAGCATAGCGGTAAACACGTCCGCAGCGGCGAGAGAGATTTCGGCCAGCGCCTCGTGCCCCGCGGCGGCATCCATTGAAAGCGCATCCTCGAAGTGGTGCGCCAGTTCGCTCAACTCGCGCAGTCCGCAGGCCGCTGAGTCCCCCTTCAGGGTGTGAACCGTACGGCGGATCGAGCGCACAATCTCTTCCTCGCCGGGATTTTTCTCCAGCTTGAGAGATTCCTCGTTCAACGCCTGCAGCAGTTCCTGCGACGTTTCAAAAAACAGCTCACGCAGTTCCGCTCCACGGTCATCGGGAGGATTGGTCACTCTTGCACCTCAAGCCGCTGATACGCCGTGCCACTGTCGCGGTGGATCATGCGAAACTTCTCGGTGAGCCCCAGCAGGCTTTCCGCGTGGCCCACGAATAGGTAGCCGCCCGGATTTAGGCAGCGGTAGAACTTTTCGACCAGCCGCTTCTGTTCCGCCTCGTCGAAGTACATCATCACGTTCCGGCAGAAAATCACGTCGTTGCGCTGCGGCAGGTACTCCGTTTTCAGATTGTGAAAGTCGAAATGCACCATTTCTTTGAGAGGTTTCTTGATAGCATAGCGTTCGCCGACTTTATCGAAGTAGCGCAGGCGAAAGCCGTAATCGACCGTCGCCATCTGATGCTCGCTGTACGTTCCTTCCTGTCCGGCGCGCAGCACGGAATAACTGATGTCGCTGGCCAGAATCTCGACCCGCCATGGAGGCGGGATCAGCGGCTTTGGCAGAGAAATTTCAACGGGCAGCGGATTACGCATGTAGTAATAGGCGAGGGTGTCGGCGGCCATCATGCCGAGCGTATAGGCTTCTTGTCCCGTAGAGCAGCCTGCGCTCCAGATCCGCACCGAGTACTCGCGGTGCGCCTGCTTGAGCTTCAACATGTCTTCCAGAATGTATTTCTGAAACAGATCAAGTTGAGCTTTGTGCCGGAAGAAGCTGGTTTCATTGACCGTCAGATTTTCTACCAGCTTGGCCAGTTCCGCTTTGCCTTCCTGGCTGATCAGCAAACGGTAGTAAGAATAGAAGGAATCGGCGTGACACTCGCGCAGGCGGCGCAGCAGCCTGTCCTGCAGAAAATGCGTGCGGCGCTCGTCGAAATGCATGCCGCACTCCTGATACACGAGCGCCTGCAGCAGTCGAAGTTCCGCTTCCGTCAAGATAGGAGCCGGTGCCGCTCCGGATGTACTCATACTTTCTCTCGTTCCCCGCGCCCGCGATTCAACCGCCGGCCTGCGTTATGGCTCATCGGCCGGCAGCGCCTCGCGCCTCGGTTTTCGCCGGCTTGCTTTCAGCGGCCGCCTTCTGCTGTAACAGACTGGCCGGGGCCAACAACTTTCCCATGTCGAGTAACACGATCAGACGTCCTTTTACTTTGGCTAATCCGGTGACGCAGTTGAGCCCACCTTCCTGGAATATGGCGGGCGGAGCTTCCACGTCCCCTACCGGAATTTTCACCACTTCTGATGCTGAGTCGACGATCAGTCCAGCCAGCCGGCCCGTGTGTTCGACGACCAGAATCCGGTTCTGTCGTTTCAGTGCGGCCTGCTTCTGACCAAAGCGTTTGCGCAAGTCCATCACGGAAACGATCTTGCCTCGCAGATTAATCACGCCTTCCAGATAGTCAGGCGCGTCAGGCACCGCGGTGATCTCCGGCACGCGCACGATCTCATGCAGCGAAGCGATCGGTACGCCATAGGTTTCGCGCCCGATCTGGAAGCCCACGATATGGAGTTCAGTGCTCATCGCTGTCCCGATTCTCAGTAGCGCTCGTCGTTAGTAGCGCGATCCCGCCGCCGCTCGCCGTGCATTGTGCGTTTTGTCTTCTAGTGCTGGGTGCAGCGCGCTCGCGGACTCGTCGAGCGTGAAGCGGTCCATGAAGTCGAGCAGTCCGCGCGACATCTTCGACATCTGCTCGGCCGAAGCTGCCAACTCGGTCGATCCCGAGGTTGATTGCTGTACCAGTTCGCGCATGCGCTCCATGGCCTTCACCACGGCTTGAGCTCCCGAGGCTTGTTCTTCCACAGCGGAGTTGATTTCATGGGTGATTTCATTCAGCCGCGTAGTTGCCCGTGCAATCTGGGACGAGCCGTGCGACTGTTCATTGGTGGCTGCGCCGATTTCCTGGGCGAACTTGTAAACTTCGGTGACTACGTTCGAGATTTTGCGCAGAGCGGCGTTCAGCTCTCCGCCGAGATCCAGGCCTTCGTTCACGATTCCAGTCGAGCGATCCATGTTCTCGACCGCCTTGCGCGCTTCCTTCTGAATGCTCTGGATCAGTTCGGAAATTTCCTTGGTCGATTGCGCCGATTTTTCCGCAAGCTTGCGGACTTCGTCGGCAACTACTGCGAAGCCCAATCCATGTTCGCCGGCACGAGCCGCTTCGATGGCGGCGTTCAGCGCGAGCAGGTTGGTTTGTTCCGCCAGGTCGTCGATGACCTCGATGATTTTTCCGATGTCGTCGGCGCGCTGTCCCAGGGCTCCGATGATTTCTCCGGAGCTGGTGATGGTGGCATTAATGCGATTCAGACCGTCGGTGGCCTTTTCCATGGTGGTAATGCCACTGTGCACTTCTTCGCGCGAGCGGTTGGAGATGTCGAGCAGAACCTTGGCCGTATCGGCCACACGCTGAATGGACGCCACCATCTGGTCGATCGATGCCGAGGTCTCACTCACGCTTGACGCTTGGAGTTGCGTGCTCTTCACCATGTTCTGCACGTTCACACTCATTTCGTGCATGGTGCTGGTGACTTCATCGATGGCGGAGGAAGCCTGCAGGCCGACTTTGGCCGAATCATCCGATGCGTTGGCCACCTGTCCGCTGGCGCTGGCCACCTGCGCCGAGGCATCGCGCACGCTGCGAACCAGGCGCGCCAGGCCTTCCACCATCTTCATGAAGGCATTGCCCAGCGTGTCGCGCGTGGAACGCGGCTTGACTTCGATCCTGAGGTCTCCTCCCGCAATCGACTCAGAAACGCCGGCCATTTCCTTCAGGTACGTAACCATCTGCGAGAAGGTGCGTGCCAGTTCGCCAATCTCGTCCTCGCGCTGGGTTTTGATATTGCGGTCGCGTTGCAGTCGATTCAGGAACTCAAATGTGTTTTCAAGATCGCCGGTATCGCCAATCTGCCGCGAAACTGTCATCAGGTTATTCAACGGCCCGGTAATGGATTTCGCGGTGGTGAAGGCGACCACCAGGCCCACGCCCAGGGCCAGCAGCGTGCTCACTACGGAAAACATAATCGTAAGGGCGCTGGCGGTCTCATCCGATTTTCGCCGGGCTTCGACCAGCTTTCGGTTCTCGCCATCGGCTACGTCAAGTGCGTCGGTAGAATTCTTTACCCAAGAGGAGGCATCTTTCTGTAGGTAGTAGATCTGTAATTCGGCGACGGTCGCGTTGCCGGAATCCACGTCTTTGCGTTTATCGATCAACGGCTGCGCGAACTCCTTTCCCCAGGCCTGCTCCAGTTGTTCGACCTTCGATAATGCGGATCGCTCCTGCTCGGAGTTGGCCAGCGATCGGCCCTCGCCGAGCTTTTCTCCCAGCGTGCGCATTCCCTCATTCATCCGGTCGACTTCGCGGGTATCGCCGCTCAGCAAGTAGTTGCTGAGATAAAGGCGATTCTGCATCATCTGGAAGCGCACTTCATTGGTGGTCTCGGCCAACTGCAGCGACGATGTGGCCGCAGCCTTGGCCGCGTGTTCGCGCTGCACCGCAAGCAGGTTGACGAGGAACAGCACCACCACCATGCTCAGGATGATTCCGAAATTTACGTATAGCTTCTTGCCAATCGTCATGCCGTTCCTCCCGGCCTGTCTGCCCTACGCCGCCGCTATTGATCTGGTCGGCTCCCATGTAGTGCTTGCTTTACTACGGGTGAGCTTCGAACTTGAAATCCACCACGCCCGAACTCTCCACCGCCGCCGGTTCAAAGCGCCACTTCTTGACGGCTTCCAGCGCCGCATTCGCTAATACCGGATGCCCGCCGACAACTTTTGCGTTCTTCACCGTGCCGTTGGGCAACACTACGATTTCAACCTTTACCGTACCGGTGAGGTTCATCTTCCTCGCCAGCTCTGGATATACAGCTGGCACCTTGCTCTTGACTTTGCGCGAGATTTCTCCCTGCACATCGCTCTGAGTAGTCTGCGCTCCCAGCCTTGTCGTTCCCGTTCCGGCCGACAATGCCAGCACAACCACTACTGCCCCCACCCGCCGCAAAGACACAGTTCCTCCTTGGAAACAAAACTGGTACCCGCGTTGGAGCAACGCCGTGGCCACGCGTAAGCTTTTGAAAAAACCAAAGTCATCCATGGGATATATCGGCAAAATAAAGACTTACTCCAAGACTCCACATTTGGCGGTCGTCCTGTTCCGGGATTAGGACCGTCTCACATTCGGCATCTCACGTCGCCTATTCTCAAACTGAGATACGCGAGGCCAGATTTTATCGGGATTCACACTTAGGCACCCTCCTTGCATTTCACTTGACTCAAATTGAGATGACGGGATAGTTTTCCATTAGATTCAATCACTTTGAGATGACGGGATAGTTTTCCATTAGATTCAATCACTTGTGAGAATTGCAAAAACGCTGTTGCGACGAACGGTGGCGCTCTGAACATTCCCGAAGGAAAATCGACGCCGCCGCCGCATAGCCGGTCCTCGTCTCATTCCGACGAAGCGTTTCAGAAACTCCTTTTGCGAATCGCCGGCAAGGCCGCGGAACGCGCCGACTCCGCTTCGCTCATCCAGCTCTTCTGCCATGCGACTCGTGAGTTTTTCCAGGTCAGCGGAGTTTATTTCTGGCGGCGCCATCCCGGCGATGAACTCATTGGCGAGCAAGCCGATGGCAAGATGGCTGCGAGTTTTCCCGGCATGCGCTTGCTTTCTCGGCAGAGCGCCGTGACCGCCGACGCCGTGCGCAACCGCCGGACGATTTTCGTGAATCGAGTGCAGTCTGTGAAATTTCCGCTGGCGCAACAGTTCGAAGCACGGTCGCTGATGGCCGCGCCTCTGGTGGTCTTTGACGAAGTGATCGGCGCGGCGACCTTTCTGCACGATTCCGAAGAAGTGTTTTTCGACGAGGATCTCGCCGCGAAAGCTACCATTTTGGCTGGACAAATGGGCAGCCTGCTCGAAGCCACGCGGCTGGGCGAGGCGTCGCGTGAGGAGCATCGCCGGGCTGAAATCCTGGCTGAAGTCGCCACTGCTCTGCACGGAACTCCGGATGTCGCTTCGGTGATTGAGGCGCTTGCCGATCGGCTTCGGTTGCTTTTGCGGACGCGGCTGGTGTCGATACTCCTGTGCCGTGAGGGTCCTTTTGAACTGCGCGCTGTATCCGCTGAAACTCCGCAGTTGGCGAACTCCGTGCGCGCCGGCCATGATCGCCAGACCATTCGCTTCGCAGCCGACTTGGCGCAACGCGCGGTTTCCGCTGGAGAGGCGATCACCATCTCCATCAGCAGCGAGTTGCATTCACTCGGCAGCCTGGTTTCTCCCGGAGTGTTAATTGCCGCGCCCTTTCGCACGGCGCGCACCCAGGGTGCGATCCTCGTCTATCCTCGTTCCGATTCAGCTTTTACCGCGGAGGAGAAGTCGCTGGTATCGGCCATCGCCGGCTTCGGTGCGGTCGCGGTGGCTCATGCCGAACTCTGCGCCACCGCCCAGGGCCAGGCTCGCGAACTTCATCAGTTGCTCGAGATTTCTTCCGAGCTCAGCTCCAGCGGCAATCTCGAACATTTTCTGCAGGCGTTTGTGGGGCGTGCCGCAGATTTTCTCGGCTTTGGCCGATCCTTTATCGCATTAGTGGAAGCTGGACAATTTCGCGTCCGTTACGGCGTGAAAAACGGCGTCGCACAGCGCATCGACGCCGTTTTCCCGGAAGGCATCGGGACGCATACCTTGCGGGCCAAAGAGGTTTTCTGGTCGGACGATCTCAACAAGATGCCCGGCGCCAATCTCGACGTAATCGCCCAGTACCAGGCGCGGCAATTGCTGTCGGTTCCCCTGCTGGGCCCAGATGGGCGGGTGATGGGCATGTTCGGCGTGCTCGACCGTCTCGACGGAACCGGTATTTCGCGTGAGGATATTCGGCGCGCTCGCGCTTTAGCGGCCCAGGTTTCCGTGGTGCTCGAAGTTGCGCATAGCCTGCACCAGTCCGAACTGAACCGCAGGCGTTCGGACGTCTTGCTGCAGTTGGCGCGAGAGATTGATGGCGTGTTGCACCTGCCCGATTTCGCACGGAAGTTCATCGAGCGAGCGGTGGATTTTGCGGGCGCGAGCGCAGGCGCCTTTGTGCAACTTCACGGGGGTCGATTCTACAATGTTACTGTCCATCTGCCGTCTCAGCCCAATTCGCACCAGACTCTGACCGAACATATTCAACCAGGCCGCTCCGCCAACGAACCGATCAGTGACGTCGACGTTGGACAGGCGCTTGCTACGCGCAATCTCGCAGCCGAAGTCCGCGTCATCGAAAATCGCGCCGACGAAGAAGCATGGCAACAGCGCTTCGCTCGCGCCGTATCGGAATTCGTAGCCAATCAGCCAGGTGCAATCGTTTCCGGTTCCGCCGGCGAATTGCTTGGCTCCGAACTTGCCTCAAGCCTGGACTGGGCCGACTGTGTGGCCGTGCGCCTGACCGGGCCTAACGGAGAGCTTTCCGGTTTGCTTTTTCTTTCCGGCCGTGGCCGGCCGCTCACTGCGGAAGACCGCGATCTGCTCGAGGCGATTGCCAGCCACGCGGCCGTGGCGCTGGAAAATGCCCGCTTGTTCACTCGCATCGAACAAGCGAATAGCCACTGGCTGGAAATCTTCGACGCCATCACCGACCTTATCGTGGTTCACGATGAGACCGACAAAGTGCTGCGCGTCAACCGTTCTCTTGCAGCCATGATCGGCGTCGCCCCCAGCGCGCTGATCGGGGTTAACATGCGCGCGCTGCTCGCGCTGACCAGCGAGGCTACGCTCTATTCCTGCCCTTTTTGCCGCTCGATGGGAGGGGACGCGGACGAGTTCGTTCATCCTGCTCTTGATCGCGTCTATCTGGTTTCGACTTCGCGCGTGCATGGCGCTTCCGGCGAAAGCCTGCAGACCATTCATGTTCTCAAAGACATTACCGACCGTCGCGAGGCCGAGCGCCGCTACCGAGAGCTCTTCGACAATATTCAGGAAGGACTTTTCTTCAGTACGCCGGAGGGCCGCTTCATCGAGGTAAACGATGCGCTAGTTGCCATGCTTGGTTATTCCAGCAGGGAAGAGCTTCTACAAGTAGACATTCCCACTCAGATTTATTTTTCTCCCGAACAACGCAAGATTCATTCCGAGGCCATGGAAAAAGATGGCTACATGCGAAATTTCGAGGCCACGCTGCGCCGCAAGAACGGATCTCCAATTTACGTTCTGATCAACGCCTTCGGCATGTACGACCACATCGGCCGCTTGCTGCAGATTCGCGGCCTCATGTTAGATGTGACCGGACTTCATAACTTTCAGTCGGAGTTGCAACGCGAACGCGACTTCTCAGGAAAAATCCTTAGCAATACCCAGAGCCTGATTCTTGTCGCCGACACCGCGGGTCTGATCAGCTACGCCAACCGCCGCTGGTATGAAGCGGGATTCGAACAGCGCGAACTTCTCGGGCGTCCGCTGTTGGAGTTGGCCGCTCCAGGCTACGTGCGACCGTTGGCAGATGCGCTGCAAGCCATTCTTCGCGGCGGCCAGGTCGACAACCTTGAGCTGCAGATCATGCGCGGCAACGGCAACGCCGGCCATTTCTCAGTCAATCTCAGCCCCATGCGCGACGAGCGGGAAAACATCACCAGCATTGTTGTAGTGATGACCGATATCACCGACTCCGCTGAACTACGCGACAAGCTCGTCCACGCCGAGAAAATGGCCGCTGTCGGGCAACTGGTCTCTGGCGTCGCTCACGAGGTGAATAACCCACTTACCGCAATCCTCGGATTTGCCGATCTACTCATGGAGAATCCTGAGATTCCAGAAAATGCGAGGAAGGATTTGCGCGTCATCCTCCAGGAAGCGCAACGCACCAAGCAGATTGTGCAGAACTTGCTCAGCTTCGCCCGCCAGATGCCGCCGCAGCGCAATGCCGTGCAGCTCAATCTGATCCTGCGCCGAACAATTCAACTGCGCTCTTACGATTTCAACAGCCACGGAGTCGACATTGTCGAAACTCTTGATGAAGAACTCCCCGATGTTATAGGCGATGCGCACCAGTTGCAGCAGGTGTTCCTCAATATCATTAACAACGCCTACGATGCCGTGCACGAAGCCGGCCGTCCCGCCCGAATCGAGATCATGACCACCAAGGCCGGCGATGCGGTCGAAATTTCTTTTCGCGACAACGGCTACGGCATTTCTCATCCCGATCGCATCTTCGATCCCTTCTTTACGACGAAAGAAGTCGGGAAGGGAACTGGCCTTGGCCTCAGCATCTGCTACGGCATCGTGAAAGAACACGGAGGCGAGATTCTCTGCCACAACAATTCCGATGGCCAGGGAGCCACCTTCATCGTCCGCTTTCCCACAGCCCCGCACACCGTTTCTCTCGGTGTGGCCGCAGGAGTGACTCAACCATGACGACCTCAGCCTTCCAACCCGCGCCCTTACCTGTTCTGCTTATCGAAGACGAGCCTTCGATTATGGCTCTGGTCAGCGCCACGCTCGAGCGCAATGGATATGGCGTCGTGTGCATCGAGTCCGGCGCCGAGGCTCTGCGCCTGCTCGAAAAAGGAAAATTTCTCGGCGTCGTATCGGACATGCGTACACCTGGCGGTGTCGATGGCGCGCAAGTGCATGCCTGGATTACTGCGAATCGTCCCGACCTCGTACATAAAGTCGTCATCATCACAGGCGACTATGCCAACGAAGAAACTGTCAGCACGCTGCGCAGGATTGGCGCTCTCTACCTCGAGAAGCCATTCCGTGTGCAGGATCTTATCTCCGCTGTTGAAAAAACGATGGGGAAAGCCCGATGAGCCACGTGCCCAGCAACTCCACTCTGAAGTCCGCTTTGATGAAGCCCGGTCTTAACAGTGAAGAACTCCGCATCCGTCTATTGATTGTCGATGACGAGCAGACGATCAGAAAGCTCTGCGTCACCGTGGGCGAGGCTCTTGGCTTCATCTGCCTCGAAGCTGAGAGTGGCGAATCGGCCCTTACGCTGCTTGAAGAGCAGCCGGTTCACATGATCCTGAGCGACATGGTCATGCCGCATATGTCAGGCCTAGAATTTCTGGAGAGGGTCAAGAAAATTGTGCCTCGCACCGAAGTCGCGCTCATGACTGGACATGGCTCCATCGAAACCGCCGTGCAATCCATGAAGCTTGGTGCGTACGACTACATCACAAAGCCGTTTTCCCCGCTCGAAGAGCTCCGGCTTTTTTTGCGCCGCATGGCGGAAAAAGTTCGGCTGGTGGAAGAGAACGAATTTCTGCGGCAGAGGACCGATTCTGAAACCGCCGTGCACGGCATCGTCGGCTCGTCCGCGAAAATTCAGGAAGTTCTGCGGCTGGCTTCGCGCCTCAAAGACACCCGCACTTCCGTCCTGATCTCCGGCGAAAGCGGCACGGGCAAAGAACTCGTCGCCCGCGCCATTCACTTTCGTGGCGCGTTCGCTAACCGTCCCTTCGTCGCTATCGATTGCGGCTCTCTCGTGCCGACGCTGATCGAGAGCGAACTCTTCGGCTACGAGAAGGGAGCCTTCACCGGTGCCTTGAAATCCAAACAGGGACTCTTTCAAGCCGCCGACACCGGCACGGTTTTTCTCGATGAAATCGGCGAGCTGCCGCTGGAATTGCAAGCCAAGCTTTTGCGGGTGCTGCAGGAAAAAGAAGTGCGTCCCGTGGGCAGCAATCAGCGCGTGAAAGTGGACGTCCGCGTAATCGCCGCCACCAATCGCGATCTCGAAGCCGCGTACAAAAACAAAACTTTCCGCGAGGATCTTTACTTCCGCCTCAACGTCGTCACCGTGCACGTCCCCGCCCTGCGCGAGCGCCGCAGCGATATTCCCATGCTGGTGAACTGGTTCTGCGAGCGCTACGCTCCCGGCTCCGATCTGCACGTCTCGAATGCTGCCATGAAAGCCCTGATGAACTACGATTGGCCCGGCAACGTGCGCGAGCTGGAAAACTGCGTGGAGCGTGCCGTCGCCCTCGGCAACGGATCGTTGATCGACCTCAGTGATCTGCCACCATCTATCGCCGGTCTGAACATGCCCGTGTCGCGTCTCAATTCAGACTCCGCGGCCAGCCTGGTTTCAAGTCTCGCCAGCGCAGCCCTGAATGCGCCTGCGGGCTCGCCATCTGCTCCGCTCTCGACGACTGACTTGGAAGAGATCGAACGCGCCACCATCCAACGCGTATTCGAACAAGTGAAAGGCGACAAAGCCCTGGCCGGCCGCATGCTCGGCATCAGCCGGGCCACGCTCTACCGCAAACTCAAGCGCTACAACATCAGCGGGAGTTTGGATTCGGGATCCTCAAGCCACACACTGCAGTGAAATGGACATCATCTCCCATGCGCTAGTTGGCAACATATTCAAAGAGTTTGCTCGCTCCCCTTCGGCGAAGGACAAGCTGATTATCGTCTTGTTTGCTTTCCTTCCCGACATCCCCGTTATGTTCCTGATGTATCCCTTGCTCGGACACGCGAACGGGCGACCCTACTGGATTCCCTACAATTCAGACTGGGTGGGAGCTAGATCGGCACATCCGATCTTGTCGATGAGTTGGGAGATTCCACATAGTCTCTTATTTTTCCTGCTGGTTATTATCCCGCTGGTGTTTTGGCTGCGGCTGCCGAAGCTGGCGATTCTCTCTTATCTCTCACACATATTGCTCGATCTCCCGACCCACACTGGAGAATGGGGAGTAAAGCCGTTTTACCCTTTGCACTGCATGGTGAATGGCTTCACGGATGCATGGGCATGGCCATTTTCCTACATGGCGATTTCGTGGATTCTTTTGTTAGCCATCGGCTGGTGCCTGCATTTGCACACGAAGGCGAGGGCGTAGCGATCTTCCTCGCGGAAGAACTGCGCGCTCTCGCCTCGTGTTATGAAGCACTGGTTGCTGCCGGCAGCTCCATATCCTTTGCGACTTTGGAGCATTGCCACTGCCGCACCGCGTATTGAACGCGCTTTTCGCGGCACGCCAATTCAACGTTGAGGCAGCGCCCAGAACGCAACGGCTCCCTTGGTGTACCCAGCCGGCGCGTCGTCAACGCTCGAGTAGTAGTAAAGTTGTGTCCCGCCTTGAAAGTCTTGAGCATGCGACGTGAAAACGTTCACGGCAACTGCGCCAGGTTGACTTCCGGAATAGACCCAAAACACAGGATAACCACCGGTGAAGTTCGGAGGTACCTGCGGGTTGGTTGAGTAGTAGGGTACCTGGGTCCCAGCGCTGTCGTGCATGCGGATGTAGAACACATAGACGGGGGCTGTACCCGGAACCGGATAGGAAAACACCTGGAACGAGGCGGCTCCTGCGGGCACGAAGCCAGCATTCGGCGAAACTATCGTCCGGCTCGTCCAATAGTTGTACACGAGGCTCCCGACAGGGTCAGCCGACCGAAGGGTGGACATAATGAGCGCGGTCGGGCCCGACTCGTCGAGATACCACTGCGAGTTGGCATTCGCAGGATTACCTGTGCCGCTGATGTACGGCGACTCATAGCCACTGTCCAGCCACATGTACTGGTTCCACGCGATACTCTCGATTGACCACGCTGGGCCCGCGGGCGAGGTGGTGTAGTTCGTGGGATCCATCGCCCCGTTCGGGTCGAACAGCTTCACTGCGCCATCGGGAGGCACCAACCGGTAGCTCAGAAATAACCGCGCAGAGTTGGTCACGCGGAACGCGGAATCCTGGTTCGTGCCGACTTGGAGGAAATCGAGCGTGTTTCCAGGCTTGGCATACACCCAAGCGTTATTTGTAATACCATCCGGAGCGCTCAACGACTGCTGGTTTGCCACGCTTCTGATGCGCAGTGGAATCCCGCTGTCGGCAGGAAGGTCGGGTATGGTCCAGTTTGGAGGCGGGTCCGGGAAGGCGAAAGTGGTCTGCCACTCCCAGTTGTACCAGTTGTGCAACGAGGGGTCGAACAGATCCGAGTAGCCGGCTTCGGGACCACTGTCGTAAAGGCACTTCTTCTGGGTCTTCTCTAACTGGCGCACGTAGGCCAGTTGGTCGTTGGTCCCGACCTTCAGGCCAGCCATGCAAGCCTGCACGGTCTGCCCCTTGCCGGATTGCCCCTGCCCCAGCACGTAGGTGTCGTCGCGGTTAGCCTGATTGTCATACCAGCTCTGCATCTCCTGCTGGTTGTAGCTGAGCCAGTTGTTGACCAGCGTGGTCGCTTCGGCCCGCGCCACCGACTCCCGCTGCTGCAACGGCGTGCCCATGGTGCGAATAAATGCCGCCCAGAGATCGATGGTCGCCTCGACGGCAACGAGCGCGGCCCCGTCTCCCGGACCCTTTCCGTTGCCACCGGGTGTGGTGTTCTTCATATTACTGGCTTTATATGTACTCCAGCTCGAACTGGACCACCCCGTGCCGGGTTTCCAAACCACGTCCCCACTGTAGTAGGCGTTAGGACCAACCCAGTCTGTCAGGGTGGGGTGCGAGTGCTGCTCGGAGCCGGCGGCGCACAGATAGCTCTTCACCTGCCGCACCTTGACGTAGTTGTCGGTGGGGACGCGGACCGTGTGCTCCGAGCTAAACGAGTCCTCGAACAGGTGCGCCGCCCGGCCAAAGAGGAAGTAGTTGCGGTCCACATCAGCCCGGTCTGAGTACCCGCCTCCGTCCCAAACGATCATGTCTTTCGGCGGTGCCATCGCCGCCGCGACGAAGTACTTGATGAATCGCTGCTGCGATATCTGAGCGGCGGCCACCCCGCCTGCTCCTTCGCGGTCGTCATAGCGGCGCATGAAGTGGTCATACTGAAGTTCGGCCGGCTCTTGCGTGACCGCGTCAAGGCAGTCCGTGGCCCATGGAAGCTTCCCCTTCGAGAGGTTGTACCCGCCAATGTCCACCCAGCGCTCGCCCACGATGGCGTCGTATACCGCCATGTATCTGGAGACGTAACGCTGGCATGCGTCGTCGCCGACGGCGCAAAGCCGCGCTTTGATGCGCGCCACCTCGGCTTGCGCGCCTGCACTCGAGATATCCCGATTCTTGGCTAGTCCCTGCGTCCAAGGTATCGGAACCTTGCGCGGATCGTTCTTGTCCGGCATGTCGGGGTCGGAGAGAGGGGTGTAGCCGAGCAGTTCGATCGCCGCCATCCGCGTCACCCACTCGTGTCCCATGGGGATGAGGTTGAAAATAATGTTGCCCGCACCACTCTGCGTGTAAGCCCCTCCTGAAGGAGCACCGAAATCAGAAAGCAGAAAAGCAATAACGGCCAGCACTGCGAATCGACGACAAGACATAGAAACTCTCCTTTCGAGTTCTCGATGCCCCGGCTCAACAAGAATGGGATGTACGGCGCCGCAGAGAGCCAGGGACGGTGAGAGCGGCGTCAACTGAAACTATGGCCCGGGAATTTTCTTTCTGCCGCTCCGTCAACAGGCTGCAGAGTAGTTTCAGGAGATCCCGGTTCGAATCATTTTTACGGCTGAATGCTGGGGCCCACACCTCGGAAGCTACCTGAGGTGTTTAAGGAATGTCACTAGCAGATGTACTTGTGCTACGCGCAGGACTAATAAACTTATCGCGAGGGAATGTCAAGAATATTTCGGAGGTTACTTACTCGTAGTTATCACTGGTGAAAGAACTCAGCTTGCTTACAATGTGAGGTCAACAACAAAAAAGCACCCTGAGATAACTCAGGGTGCGTGTGTACTTACCTCGAAAATAAGCCTCTACACTCCCGGCGGCTTCTTTTCTTCCTCCCGCTTTTTCTCCTCAGGTGTCTGCGGTTTTGCGGGCGGCTTTGAAGGTGGTGCGGGCTTGGACGCAGCTGGAGGCGGCGTCCGTGCCGGTGGTGGAGTCGCCGGCCGCTGTGCCGCGGGAGGCGGATTGTGCGGCTGCGGGCGCTCGGTCGGCGGAGGCGTTTGTGGACGCGGTGCTGGAGCGGGTGCGGCCGGTTTCGGCGGCGGTTGATTATTTGGCGGACGATTATTCGGCTGGGCTGCAGGAGGCCTGTTCGTCTCTGGTTGATTCGGTGGAGTCCGGTTTGGCTGAGTCGAAGGTGGACGATTCTCAGGCTGATTCGGTTGCGGCCGGTTCGGCGGTGCTGTCTCCGGCCGATTGTTCGGCGGATTCATTGCTGGCCGATTTGGTTGCGCCGGCGCAGGCTGACTCGGCGGCGCCGCTGGCCGATTCGGTTGTGCGGGTGCGGCTGGGGCAGGATGCTCATTCGCTGCGGGCGGATTGCCCGGTCGATTCGGCGGCTGGTTCGCTGCCGGAGCAGGTTGTCCCGGCCGAGTTGCTGGCTGATTCGCCGCTGGCGCTGGTTGTCCGGGATGTGCCGCGCTTGGGGGAGCACCGGGCTTACCGACGGCTGCGGTCGCCGGTTTGCCGGGAGGCGCAACCCTTACCGCGGGACGTGCCGCCGCTGCAGCCGCAGGTCTCAGCGTTTGCACTTCGCTTCTCGCCAGTGGTTGTCCGGGATGCGCGGCCAGAGCCTGTTGTTGTTTCGCAAAGGGCACCGGTGGAGGCGGAGGCGTTTTCTTGGCCACAACCTGCCGGCTCGCAATCGCTGCCGGAGGCGCAGCTACATGTCCCGCAGTCGACGCCCTCCCGCCCTCGACGGCTTCGTGGGTCGGAGCTACCTCGACCCGTGCACCCACCCGTGCGGCAGCCATGTCGCGCGCATTTACCGTGACCACATTTTTGGCTACGGGCTGCGCGCTCGCAAATGAGTGTTGCGGAACCACCACCACCGCGCCCTGCACACTCCGATTCACATACGTGACATTCGTGATGTTCGTGGTGGTGTTGTTAATAACTGTTGTGTGATAGACGTTAGTCACCTGCGTAACGTTCACTGTCGTATTGCTGACGTTGACACGATTCACGTAGGCCTCGCTCACGTGATACGAAGGCACGTACACTTCCCGCGGACCGAGCGGGAACCATCCGACGTTGCCGCCGAAGCCTCCGGGACCTCCGCCGACGAAGACCACCAGCGCGGGCGCATACACGGCATGCACCGCAGGAGGACCGGCGATCCAACCCCAGCGTCCGCCGACGCTCACCCAGCGTCCGTAGTGAAACGGAGCATAACCCCACGGCGCGTCATCGACCCATGTATAGCCCCAAGGCGAAATCCATGCCCAATGGCCGGTGTGGTAAGGAGCCCAGCCAGCTTCAACCCGGTTCGGAAACCAGACGTGGCCGTAGGTGCCATCGTCGCGCCAGTCGCCGTAGTCGTCGAGATCCTCGTAGCCAACCACATCGTGCGACAGATACTGTGCTGAACGGGAGTAGTCGTAGCGATGATCGCGTTCTTGAGCCCAATTGTCGAAGCCATCGGCATCACCGAGATCGGACACTTCGGCATAAAGTTGATCGGTGCCGCTGAATGTTCCCCGCTGCCCGCCGTGCAAGCGAAAATCTTGGCCGTTGCCGGTGGCTTCGCCTTCGCCTTCGCGAATGCTGATGACCGTGTAATTACCGTCGGCGCTGGCCTCCACGCGATAATGTCCCGGCTGACTAATCGTGAATGCCTGGTTCGGAGTATCGACCTCGAAGTCATCATCCCCGTTGAGCCTGCGCACGGTGACGCTGATGGCTCCCGACGTAAGTTGAATTTGAACCGTTTGGTCGTCGAGATCCAGAAACGAAAAACCAGTATTGGCCGACATACGGATCACGGCCGATCCGAGTTGAATTTCGGCACGCGAGCCTTGATCGGTCCAAAGCTGGTCTCCAGTGGTCATCGGACGGTTGGGAACCGCTCCCACCCACTCCGTTTCTCCTGCTGGGAGGAATGAAACCGAACCTTCCATATATCCGAGGCGGGCAACGCGGCTGGGTGGATCGTCCTGATCTCCATCCTGCGCCGCTGCTCGCGTAGGTAGAACTGCCATCGTTAACGGGATTATGGCGAGCGCCATCGCAAACACCGCGCCCCGCCAGCTTAATTTTCTGAGTGTTGTTCTCATCGATGTTGTCTCCCAAGCTTCTTACGGTTTTTCTCGCGAACATTTGTTCGCGAGCTTTCGACTGCGAAACCCGACGTTTCGCAAAAACTCCAACCTTTGATGCGGGATTTTGTCTGCCCGGAATAAGAGTCTTCCGAGCTTTTTGTGCAGCGACCTACGATCGAGCGTTACGAACAGGCGCACCCTCTCGATCCAAAAATGTGAAGCAAGTGTATTGAGATAGAGGATAGCAGGTCATCGAGTGCCTAAAGATTTATCCCGCCAGCGCGTGGGAAGTTGCTGTGGAAATGCCAAGGATCGAGGCGCAACTTTTTAAGCTTTTCCGGGTTGAAACCTATACGCCGCTATCGTACCTCTTCCGTTTCGGAGTGTCCGTGAGCAACCAAGAATCGGTCTTACCGTTATGTCCCGTCTGCAACAAACCTGTACCCCTTGAAACCGCCAAAACTGATGGCGATGGCTGTGCGGTCCATGAGGAGTGCTATCTGCTTGCCGTGCAAGGCAAGACAGGTCAACGCTCGCGCGGCTCGACTAGGAACTGAGAGCTGTAGTCCCGTCCCTGAATCGCCTGCCTGTCCCGCGGGGGACCTGACCCTGCCACCTGCAGGGGTAGATTTCGGTAGTGCTGGGTGATCCGTGGTAATGTTCGGGTGTCGATTTTAACTTGTGGGCACCGCGGCTCCCAATATGGATATGGGCCTTGCCAGCTACGGTGTAGTCGTTTTGGGGAGGCTTATCTTGCTAGGGCCGATTAGGCAGGTCATTGTCGCGGGAGCGGCCCTGTTCGCTGTAGCTGGCTATAGCGCTAGCGCGTTCGCCCAGTTTGAAACGCGATCAGCTACTCCAGTGAACTCGGTTCCACTCTTCGTGGTGGCTGCGGACTTCAACCACGACGGCAAGATGGACATTGCCGTGGCTTCGACCTACCCCCCTGCGCAGGTTCAGGTGTTTCTGGGGGAACGGGGACGGAACGTTCGGGCCTCCTGTCTCATACGACGTTGGTTCCGGAAGCGGCCCCATCGCCGCCGAGGACGTGAATAGGGACGGCAAGATTGACTTGGTCGTGGTTAACGGGGCAGACGATAGCGTTAGCGTTCTGCTGGGAAACGGGGACGGGACCTTCCAGCCCGCAATGAACTTCGCCACGCCTCCAGACCCAGTCGCGCTGGCCTTGGGCGACTTCAACGGCGACGGAAAGCTCGACATCGCGACCGCGGACGTGCTCAACAATTCGGGTAGCTGCGTCTGCATAAGCGTGCTGCTGGGCAATGGAGATGGCACCTTTCAAGAGCCGCCCATCGTCACTCCTCTATCCGTAACTCCATTTGCCATGTCGGCTGGTTATTTCAATGCCGGCAAGAAGCTAGACCTTGCCGTTACACAGGATTTTGGCAGCAGCTCAGACGTGCAGATTTTGCTGGGCAACGGAAATGGAACCTTTACTGCCGGGGCTAGCTACCCAGTTGGTCCTAGCCCGGGATCGATCATCGCTACGGATCTAAGGAAAGACGGGAAGATCGACCTCGTCGTGGCGGAGCTTGAGGGGATTGGCGTGGCTGTGTTCTTGGGCAACGGTGACGGCACTTTTCAATCCGCGGTTGAGTACCCAGTAGATTTTGCGCAAGCGGTAGCAGTGGCCGACCTTAACGCCGACGGAAGTTTGGACATAGCCGTTGCGAGTGACGAGAAAGTTAGCCTGTCCAAGGGTGCCGCAGCGGTACTTCTGGGTAACGGAGACGGAACCTTCCAGAGCGCGACGTACTATCCGATGGGCCAGTTTCCGCGAGACATAGCGATCGCCGACTTCAACGGCGATCACCAGCCCGACCTAGCTGTGGTTGACCAAACCGGCGGCAAGGCTTACGTGTTGCTGAATACGGGGGCGGTGAGTCTTTCGCCGACAACGCCCGTCGAGTTTCATGGGCAGAAGACGGGCACGAAAAGCAAACCACAAACCGTCACCCTCACTAATACGGGCGAGGCGACACTCAGCATTACTTCGATGGTGGTAAAGGGCGAGTTCGGCATGGCCTCAACCTGCGGGAAGAGCGTTGCGCCGGGGACCAATTGCACGCTCAGCATCGATTTCTCGCCAAGAACGAAAGGCGGAAAGTTGGGCAGCATCTCGATCCACGACAGCGCGTCTTCCAAGCCCCAGGTGATAGAACTGACTGGAACCGGAAAGTAGCCTAGGATAGACATCCCCTCATTATTCCTTGAGAGACGACTGAGTCAGCCTCTGTTGAGACGGGCGTCTCACCCTGAGACGGGCGTCTCGGCGGACGTCTTCGCCGAACCTCGAGTGATGTGCTAACTGACTGAAACCTATAGCGCTCCAGTGCTACTCCTTCCGTTCCGCACGATGGTCTTGGTCTTGCTTCTCTTTCTGCATAACCGCGGATTCCGGCTCCCCAAGGCTCTTCCTAACCGGGAAGAGGGGGAGCCCCAACCGCATTCAAGAGAGAAGAAAGGTTTTACGTTAACTTGGCATACTCGGCTACAGCTCCGGCGCGTGCGCAAACCAGTCCAGTCAGCGAACTGGCGCGGTTTTTTCCTGAGGCGACGCCGGTGCGCATCCCAGTTCAATTTACCCGCAGCAGCCGCACCGGCGATTGTAGCCAGCCGGTGGCAAGCGGCCTGCCGGAAAACACCGTCATCGAATTTGGTACCTCGCGAGAAGTGTTGTTTGCCTGCACTACGCCGCTGGAGTTCGCCGACGTTCTACGTCTGCGCAACTCCGATGGCTCACTCGATACTGAAGCTTCGGTCGTGGCGGTGCAGTATCACCCCGGCGCCACGATTGTTGCCGCCCGATTTCTGAACGCCGTTCCCAACTGGATCGTGAAATCATGACCCCATCCCAGCCTTCGTCACCTCAGACTTCATCAACGCAACCAGCGTCGTCAGAGACTCCAGGGTCCGCTCCAGACTTCGCGGCCCTCTGGGCGAGCGCTCGCCAGCTTTATCCCATCTACATGGAACTGGCGCGCGAGTTCGTCATCGATACACCGGCCTGCGACGACCTGGAGAACGGTGTGGACAGCCCCAACCGTGAGTCCGTCGAACAGGCACAGCAGTGGCTGAACGACATGGATGATCGCATCCAGGTTCACCAGTTGCGGCAGTTTCTGCAGACCAGTTCGCTGGTGGAACCCGCGGGCTTGATCGCGCTGCTACAGCATTTTCTGGCGAGGACCGACAGAACCGATGCCGCGCGCGACAAGATTGATTTTCTGCTGGTGCAGTATTTCAGCCAGAGCGCGCCTACCGATTTGTCGGACGACGAAGCCGACAATTCTTATATTGCGCAGAGCCTGCAACCGATTCTCGGCCCGGTAGAGCTCAAGGCCCCGGTATGGTTGAACGCTTTGGATCGAGTTCTCGAATCCGCGCGCCGCTGCCACTCGCTCGATGAACTCCTGCACGGTGGTGTGCTCGAGCAGGGACGCAAAGCTAAAGCCCAGGCTGGCGATTTGTTTTACCTGCCGATTGCGCTGGTCGCCTTTACCCGCTTCGGCTATCTCATGCGGCGTGTGTTCTTCCGTTTGATGCTTGCCGATCTGAACGACATTCTCGACGGACTCAGCGAATTGGAAGAAAAGGGAGTCGAGACCATCGATTGCCGCAGGGCACAGTTCTCCGCGCAAGAACCGATTATTCGACTGCGCATGATTTGCCAGTCGTGGAAGGTAATGTTTCAGGCCGAGTATTCCTCCGGTCAGCCGCTGCGCATGTTGGTTGACCTGCGCGCGTCGGTCGATGCCGCTCTGGGGCGGGATGCAAAAAGCGATGCTGGGAAGCCCGCGCAACCTGCCGCTTCAAGAGCTACGGAAAAAGCTGTAACTGCCAAGGCACCGCCGGCCAAAACCGCGCCAGTCAAGGCCACCGCTCGGCCACGCGCTGCAGCTGCGGCGGCGGGGGCTGCAGGATCAAAGACGGCTTCCTCGTCGGCTACACCACAGGGTGCTGTTGAGCCGGCAGCCGAATTCGCCGTGGCCAACGACGACGCCCCGGAATTCGAAGTGGCCAGCGCTCCGGAAGAATGGAATCCGGACGCGGATTTGCAACCGGGCAAAAAGAAATAGAGACAGAACTGGCGCTCAAGCGAGCGCCGCTTAAGAAAAACATGGAGTCGCGTCAGGCGCGTCAGATTTTACGAAAAGGAAATGTGCAAGTGGATCGTCCGACTGTACTGATTATCTCCGACGACGTGGAATTTTCCCGGAGCCTCACCGCGCGCTGGCAGCAGGAGCGCAACGCACCCACGTTTACCATGCTCAGCGGAGATTTGTGGCCTCGTTCCGTCGACAATTTCGAGGTGGCAATCGTAGGACCGCTGCGCCGCGAGGTGCTTTCGGTAGTTCTTGAACCCCTGCACTCGACGCAGCAGCCTTTGTTCTGCGTTTGTGATGATTCCCCAACCGCGCAACTGGTGCGTCAGCGGTGGCCGCGTACTGCGGTGCTGCGCTCCGGAGGAAACTGGCTTGAGAGTTTGGTTCTGGCTGCGAGCGAAGCCGTGCTGCGTGCCTGTGCTGAGGTTCACGCCCGCGCCGCGGAACAGACTTGTGCCGCGCTGGAACGCGAGGCCACGCTTGGGCGTTACATGCTGGAGATGCGCCATGGTCTGAACAATGCGCTGACCTCGCTGCTGGGAAATTCCGATTTGTTGCTGATCGAGCCGGGCAGCCTCTCGGCCCAGGCCCGCGCTCAGATTGAAACCATTCGTAACATGACGCTACGCATCCACGAGGTGTTGCAGCGTTTTTCATCGCTGGAAAAGGAAATGAACGTGGTTGCCCAACAGGCCGAACGCGATTCGGGCAAAGCCCGGGCCTTGGCCGCTGGCGTGTGAGTAAGACTGAGGACTGGAGCCGCTGTCAAACGAAACTAAGGAACTGAGAACAGAAATCATCCTCCCCTGGAAAGATGCCGTCGTTTATGGAGAACAGTTTTCTCGCAGCGCCTGGAAGCACCCTATGCATAAGTTAATTACGACTGGCACCGTCCTCGAGCACGAGCTCTCGGAACTACGCTCGCTTATTGAGCGCCAAACCGGAATCGTACTCGATTGTCCCAACAGCGCGATGGCCGCGCACGTAGCGGATTTTATCGAGGCGCAGGAGTTGGGATCGTCCAGCACGTTGCTCGAACGCCTGCGTTCTTGTGAGCAGGATCCTGCGAGCCTGCCGGCGCTACTCGACGGCTTGATCAACACCAACACCGGCTTCTTCCGTCACCCCGGTGCGCTGAATGCGCTGACCCGGCAAGTGCTGCCGCAGCTGTTCGCGCGGAAATCGTCCGATGGACCCAATCCACTGCGTATCTGGAGCGCGGGCTGTGCCACAGGTGAAGAAACTTACTCCATCGCGATGGCGGTTTGCGACGCCGTGAGCAACAGCGCGGCGAACAACTCTGCGAGTTCGAATGGGGGCAACACGAATGGAAGCGGCAAAGCCGCTGCCCGCAGCGGGGGGATCGTCGATAGCACGTCTAGTAAGAACGGCGTCGCCAATCTTGCCGGACTGACAATCCATATCGTGGGCAGCGACTTGCTGCCGCAGAATATCCAGGCCGCCGACCGCGGCGTATATCCTCAGTCCGCTCTGGACGGGCTGCCTCCGGCGAGCATTCGCAATCATTTCTCGAAAATCAGCTCGCCTGCGATTCTGCCGGTTGAAGCGGATGACGAAGACCAGAGTGCAGGGCGGGACGATAGCCGGTATGGCGAACGCTACGAGGCAAAACAAAAAGCCGGCCCTCAGAGTGCTCCCGCTAATGGGGCGCATCTGTTGGTGAAGCCGCGCCTGCGCAGCATGGTGACTTTTAATTGCATGAACCTGGCGCGCCCCGGCTACATTGGCCGCTTCGATTGCATCTTCTGCATGGACGTGCTGCCTCAGCTTTCGCGTGCCCAGCGGATCGCGCTACTCGAGCGCTTGCACCTCTACCTCGAGCCCGGCGGATACCTTTTCCTAAGCCAAACCGAAAAGCTCAGCGCCCCCAACCTGAACTTCCGTTCCGAAACCTTCGACGGTTATACGTTCCACCGCAAGCCGTTGGCGGCCAGTGCGGCGTACGGAAGATAATTGATCGAATTGTCTATTTTAGATAAAATGGACATATGAAAGCCGTGTCTGCCACCGAAGCCAAGCAGCACTTTGCTGCCATTATCGACGCCGCGCAGAAGGAACCCGTGGTGGTGCGCCGCCAGAATCGCGATGTCGCTGTCATCATCTCTCCGGAACAATATGAACGGATCCACAGAAATGACGTGGAGGAGTTGCTACGCTTTTGTGATCGCATTGGTCGCAAAGCAGCCGCGCGTGGGATGACAGAAGAAATCCTCGCTGACATCCTCAAGGATTGATGGATATTCTCTCGCGTGTCGTGGTCGATACCAACATCCTAGTGAGCCAGTTGATTCTCCCGGAATCGCTGCCCGCAAAGGTTCTTGCCCAAATCGAGAAGCGATCGGTTCTCCTCTTTTCAGAGTCGACCATGGATGAACTGGCTGACGTTCTCTCCCGGCCAAAGTTCGATCGATACGTCAGCCGGGAGGCCCGAAAGGGTTTCATCCAACGCCTTGGACGGATTGCCGAGTTTGTTCCCATCATTCAAACTGTGCATGAGTGCCGTGACCCAAAGGACGACAAATTTCTGGAAGTAGCATGGAACGGACAGGCGGATGGGATCATCACGGGCGATTCGGATTTGCTGGGGATGCATCCGTGGCGGGGGATTGAAATTCTTACCCCGACAAAATATCCCAAGATATAACCACCAAACGGCGACCGCGAGCCGTAAAACTCCCTATTTGCGAACCTGCGGCCTAGGTAAGCATTGATAGAATGTGAGTCCTTGGCCTAGGCGAGACTAGATTGAAGAAGCTATTTACAGAACGCCACGGAATGAGCGAACCACGTGTCAAGGAGGAGCTCGACATCGAGCTAACGCAGGGCCTTCTTACAGTGATCAATGCCAAGATCGATGAGCACCTGTTTGGAGAGGCATTTTCGGAGGAGTGTCCAGACGGCGGAAACCGTAGCATAGGCTGCGACCCTGAAAAACTTAAGGCCGGGTTGTCTGCGTACAAGGTGATTTGGCCGCGTGGCTGGCCAGATGAAAGTGGCAACTGGCCTAGCGATTCGAGCCTTTTTGATTTGATCGAATTTCTGTACGAACATGCCGGTATGGCAAAAGCTTATGGATTTCATTCCTTCTTTGGCCATAGTCACTTTGGCTATGACCAAGCCGAAGGCCGGGCCAGATTCGAAGGGGACATCAACAGATTCTTCGAGCGGAATGGGCTGGCCTTTGAGTTAAAGGATGGTGAGGTCATGCGGCTTGCGCCGAGCGGACTCCAAGAGGCATTGGTGGGTGCGGTGTTCGCAACGGGAGATGCTGATTTGGATCGTCTGCTGGAAACGGCGCGTCAAAAGTTCTTAAATCGCTCCTTGGAAGTTCGGAAAGAGGGGTTAGAGAAGCTGTGGGATGCTTGGGAACGCCTAAAGACAATCGAGCCGGGTAAGGACAAATCTTCACGGGTCAAGGCTATCCTAGACAAGGCTGCTAGGGAACCCGTCCTTCGTGAACGACTGGAATCCGAAGCTCGAGAACTGAATTTCATTGGCAACAATCTGATGATCCGACACACCGAGGTAGGAAAACCCGCGGTCGAAGAAAGCACGCAAATTGATTATCTTTTCCATCGAATGTTTGCGCTGGTGCGATTGCTTCTCAAGTCGAGCGGACGAGGCGCTTAAGAAACGCTGTGCTGCGGAGAAATTTCACGCAAACAAAAACTCCTTCGTTCTCAACTCCTTAATTGTATCCCGCAACTTTGCTGCCTTCTCGAACTCAAATCGCTTAGCCGCTTCGCGCATGTCACTTTCAAGTTTCGTGATGTACCCGTCCAGATCTTCCTGCGACTTGAACTCTGGCATGCCTTCGGCTTCGCCGCCGGTCAGATCGATGTAGTCGGCGGCGACGATCCCGGCAAGCGTCATATCGAGCGGGCGCACGATCGATTCCGGCGTGATTCCATTCTCTTCGTTGTATGCGGTCTGAATCGCGCGGCGGCGCAGGGTTTCGTCGATGGCGCGCTTCATGGAATCGGTCATGCGGTCGGCGTAGAGGATCGCGCGGCCGTTAAGATGGCGGGCGCAGCGTCCGATCGTCTGGATCAACGATCCCTGCGAACGCAGGAAGCCTTCTTTATCCGCGTCGAGAATTGCGACCATCGAAACTTCCGGCAGGTCCAAGCCCTCACGAAGAAGATTGATGCCGATCAATACATCGAATTCACCCTTGCGTAGATCGCGCAGAATCTTTACGCGTTCCAGCGTCTCGATCTCCGAATGCATGTAGCGGCACTTCACGCCAACTTCGGCATAATACTCCGCCAGGTCTTCGGACATGCGCTTCGTCAGCGTGGTCACCAGCACGCGTTCGCCCTTCTCCACGCGGGCGCGAATCTCGTGCAGCAGGTCGTCGATCTGTCCCTTCACCGGACGAATCTCGACCTCAGGATCAATCAGCCCCGTCGGCCTAATAATCTGCTCGACGACGACGCCCGCCGACTTGGTCAGCTCATACGGCCCTGGCGTCGCCGAGACGTAGACGAGCTGATTTGTACGATGTTCAAATTCCTCGAATGTCAGCGGACGGTTGTCCAGAGCCGAGGGCAGGCGGAAGCCATATTCCACCAGCGTTTCCTTGCGCGAGCGGTCGCCGGCGTGCATGCCGCGCAGTTGCGGAATCGTCTGGTGCGACTCGTCGATGAACATCAGAAAATCGCGCGGGAAATAATCCAGCAGCGTTGGCGGAGGCTCGCCCGGCATGCGTCCCGTAAAATGCCGCGAATAATTTTCGATGCCGTGGCAGTAGCCCATCACCTTAATCATTTCCAGATCAAACTTCACGCGCTGGTGCACGCGCTGCGCTTCAACCACGCGCCCTTGCTTTTCCAGTTCCACTTCCCACCACGCGAGCTCCTTCTTGATCGATTCGACCGCCGACGCTCGCGTCTCATCTTTCATCACATAGTGCGTCTTGGGATAAATCGGCAGCCGCATGTACTTCTGCTTTACCGTGCCAAACAGCGGATCGATCTGCGCCAGCGATTCGACCTGATCTCCCCACAATTCAATGCGGTACGCCATGTCGTCGTAGGTAGGGAATACCTCGATGACGTCGCCGCGCACGCGATACGTGCCGCGCTTGAACTCGCCGTTGGTGCGCTCGTAGAGAATGTCGACCAGCTTGCGCGTGATGTCCTCGCGCGTAATCTTCTGACCTTTTTCCAGAAACAGCATCATGCCGTAGTAAGCCTCGGGCGATCCCAGACCGTAGATGCAGCTCACCGAAGCCACAATCAGCGCATCGCGGCGCTCAAATAAAGACTTGGTCGCCGAGAGACGCAGCTTGTCGAGTTCGTCATTGATGGTCGCTTCTTTTTCGATGAATAAATCAGCGGCCGGAACATATGCCTCGGGCTGGTAGTAGTCGTAATAAGAAACGAAATACTCGACGGCATTGTGCGGGAAGAAATTCTTGAACTCGTGATAAAGCTGCGCCGCGAGAGTTTTGTTATGCGCCATCACGATTGCCGGCCGATTGACCGCCTCGATCACTTTCGCCATCGTGTAGGTCTTGCCCGAGCCCGTAACGCCGAGCAATACCTGATGCTGCTCGCGGTCATAGACGCCGCGCAGCAGCGACTCGATGGCGCGGCCCTGGTCTCCCTGCGGTTTGTAATCGGAAACGAGTTTGAAGTCCATGGAAAGCAGCTTCTAGCCGTTAGCTCCTAGCCTTTAGCCAACCAGGTCGTCATTCCAGGCGAAGCAGCCCTGGATTTGTCATTCCGAGCGAAGCGAGGAATCTGCTGTCCTCGCGCCCATCTTCATAGAAGGCAATTTCGTCGAGCGAGAATCTTTCTATTATATCGCGGCCCAAACGCGACGCGGCTCACCTACAACTCCGCCAGCACCCGATGCACCAGCGAGATGGCGATCGATCCTTCACCAACGGCAGAGGCCACGCGCTTCACACTTTGGGCTCGAACATCACCCACCGCAAACACTCCCGGCATGCTGGTCTCGAGCATCAGCGGCACGCGCTGAAGCGGCCAATGAAAGTCGGATAGGACCGGATCCAGATCCCGTCCGGTGAGGATGAAACCCTTCCTGTCGAGCGCCAGGCAGCCGTTCAGCCACTCGGTGCGCGGCGACGCTCCCGCCATAATGAACAGGTGGCGGATATCGTGAATGGAAGTCTCGCCTGTGTTCTTGTCCCGCCAGGTCACACGCTCCAATTGCGCATCGCCGTCGAGAGCTACGATCTCCGTTCGATAGTGCACGTCGATCGCGGGGTTTTCTTCGATGCGCTGGATAAGGTAACGCGACATCGTATCCGACAACTGGCTTGAGCGCACCAGCATGTGGACCTTGCCCGCCGTCTGCGATAAATAAACCGCCGCCTGGCCAGCCGAATTTCCACCACCAACTACGATTGAATCGTCCTTACCGCACAACTGCGCTTCAATATAAGTCGCTCCGTAATAAATTCCCTGGCCTTCGAACTTCTTCAGGTTGTCGATTTTCGGCTTGTTATACTGCGCGCCACTGGCGATCACTACGGAGCGCGCGCGAATGGTTTGGCCGCAGTCCACGGTCAACTCGTATGGGCGCTTGTCGCAATTCAACTTGGTTACGGAGTTCGCGATCAATACCTTGGCGCCAAATTTCTGTGCTTGCGCGGCGGCGCGCCCGGCCAGTTCGTTTCCTGAAATTCCTGTGGGAAAGCCAAGATAGTTTTCGATCCTGGAACTCGAACCCGCCTGTCCACCGGGAGAGTTAGCCTCAATCACCAGAACATCCAGACCTTCGGACGCGCCATACACCGCCGCGGCCAGTCCAGAAGGCCCTGCGCCAACGATCGCCAGATCTCTCACTTCCGAGGCTGCGATGTGTGCATTCAGACCAAGGCATCTCGCCAGCTCCTGAATCGACGGGCTGCGCAGCACGGTGCGGTTGTTGCAAATGACAATGGGAACATCTTCGACGGTGACGTGAAAGTGGTCGAGCAAATCCTGATAAGTAAAGTCCGTGTCGAGATCGACGTAAGTGTGAGGGTGTCCATTGCGGGTGAGAAACTCGCGCAGCAGAAGCGTTTGCGCGGAGTGCCGCGACCCGAGCAAGATCACGTTCCCCGCGCCGCGGTTAATCAACTCCACTCGGCGCAGGATGAAGGCGCGCATGAAGATCTCGCTCAGCTCGGCATCTCGCGCGACCAGCGTGCGCAAATCGTGATTGTTCACTTCGAGGAATTCGCCGGGCGCCGTGACGCGGCCGCGCGCCAGGCTGAGGCGTCCAGAGATGGTGGTCATCTCGCCGGTGAAACTTCCGGCCTCGTGGCGAACGATGAAGCGTTCGCCCTGCCGGTCCGGCTGCACGATGTCCAGGCTCCCCGAGAGGACCACAAAAAACGGGACGTCGCTATCGCCCGGCTCAAACAGAATCTCGCCCGCCTCTACCTTTCGTACTTTGCTCAACGGACGGATACGGTCGATCTGCTCGGCAGTCAGCGTTGGAAAAGCGTCGCCGCGAGCATCAGCGGCAAGAGGTGTCAACTGAGAAGACATGGATTCCCCGGATCCGTCAGATGAAGATAAGGTTGAAAGTAGTAGATGATGCCGACACAGCTTCGGGTTCAAACGGTCCACCTGGAAAAAGTCTCACGAATCCACTCGACGAAACTGCGGCGCTATGGCTTCACTTCCCCCACACCAACAATCTTTGTTGTCGCGCGGAATTTCTTATAGTCGCGGAAGGCCTGTTCCACCTCCACGTTGAAATTCTTGATCAAGGCGAGGCGCACATCAACTTTTAGCGCAAGATGCTTGGGCAACCAGACTTCGTCATTGATTCGCGTTTGCTCGAAAATGATTCGAGACCCCTTATGAACGCGTGCCAGGAACCATCCCAACGAAACGGTGTCGATGCACTCGATGTCCATCTTGGCCAGTTGGGCTTCATCCTTGTCGATCCATACCCGGCCGTGAAACTTGGGCAGGAACTTCGCCTCTTTCATGTGCGGTTCGTAGCCGGGACACGGCTCTGCGTCGATTACCCAGGCGTCGCGGCCACCTAGCGATTCATTTCCCACCAAGTGGAAGTTGTAGGCGTCGGCCACTTCAAGCACAAACTTGCGTCCCTGTTCGCGGTCCTTCTCTTCTTTTTCCTCGCGCTTTCTGCGGGCATCCTCAGATTCATTCTTGCGCTTGTCGATGATCTTCTGAATCTTCTCTTCCTCTTTGGCGGCACTCTTAGCGTCGAGGGCTTTGTCGTCTTTCTCGATCAACCGTTGCACTTGCTCGCCATAGATCTCCATCACTTCGTAGGTCTTCGCCTCGCTGGAGTTGACTTGACCCTTACCGTCGAGCTTGTGATCCTCATCGCGTTCAATATAGGTGTAGTCGCGCAGCCGCTTGTCGTTCTCCATGTCTTTTTCCGCGACCACGCGAAATAACTGCTGCATCTGGACCTGCGAGAGTGCCCCAGTTTTATCCGGCGTCAAATTGAGCGCGGCTTGATCCTGACCGTAAGCCAGCGCAGAGGCAAGCAGGACGATGAAGGCAAGACTGCGAGGAATCACGTGCACATTTTATCGTACGGGTTGAATAACAAATAAGTTCAGTTCTGCGGCTCTTCATTGGTTTCGATCACGAAAGTTTACAGACAGAAAATAGACAAACTGATTACATCTTCCTGACACGGGCTAAAGCCTTCAATCCTTAGCATTTGGTCACGAGCCGATGGGAAATCGATGACGGAAGGAAGAAAATCGCCCGATTGTGCCCATTTCCGCTCACGAAGGAGGATATCGACATGCCCCGTTGCTACAGCCGCGCTTTTTCGCTCGCAACTCTACTCGGACTCGTGCTGATGCTTTTTCCCAGCATGGCCGCCGCGCAATATAAACTCACCAACCTGGTTTCGAATCAAACGGGAGGGGGCAATCATACGGACCCTCTGCTGGTCAACGCATGGGGACTCACTTATGGCCCCGGCGGACCGTTCTGGATCAGCGATCAAGGCTCGGGTTGGTCCACTCTATACACGGGCAATGGCACGAAAGAGGGTTTGGAGGTGTTGATTCCCTCCGCCAGTGGTAAGGGGCCAGGTTCGCCGACCGGCATTGTGCACAACGGATCGCAGGACTTCCAGGTTCAGGGATGGCCTTCGATCTTCCTGTTTGCCACCCTGGATGGAACCATCAGCGGCTGGGCGCCGCAATCAAATCCCAATGCGGCGATCATAGCCGTCACCACTCCCGGTGCAGTCTATACCGGTCTGGCAATAACCAGTAACCCGTCGGGTAATTTCCTGTTCGCGGCCGACAATGCAAACAATAAGGTGGACGTTTTCGACGCCACATTCACCCTCGTGACGTCGTTCACCGACCCGACTGTCGCCGTGGGCTTTACTCCATTTGGCATCCAAGATTTCGGAGGACTAGTCTATGTTTCGTTTGCCAGCAGCGCGGGCGCGGCGGGAGGCTATATCGATATTTATAGCGAAGGCGGCGTGTTCCTGAAGCGCGTGGCCGAGGGAGCGCCGCTCAACCAGCCCTGGGGGTTTGCCATCGCGCCGAAGACTTTCGGACCGCTGAGCAACACCTTGCTGGTCTCAAACAACACCAACACCGGCACGATCAACGCGTTTAACAGCATCACGGGCCAGATTGTGGGAACGATAGCGGACACCAACGGAAAGCCGATTCACATCAACCAACTGTGGGGCATAGAGTTTGGCGGCGGAACGGCCAGCGATGGCGCTCTGAACCAACTCTTCTTCACCGCTGGTCCTGACAACAATTTAGCAGGAACCTTCGGCCAGATCGTGCTGCCGGTTCAGTAAGAAGTAGTTGATCGAATGAGGTGATGAAACTGCGCGGCGGGACGATTTGTTTGCGATCGTCCCGCCGCTTGAAATTTATGTACTGTCAAGTTTTCTAGTGTTCCTCTTCAAAGCCTTTCCCAGACACTCTGCCTGAAATAGGCGATCATCTATGCGATGCAAGCGCTGGGCCATGGCTGGCGTGATCAGAGGATAGTGCTTGATCTCGAATAAGTGGTAAACGATGAACCACACCGGTTGATCGGTGGTCATCCAATTCTGTCGATCGAAGCGTTTTAAGTTTACGGGAACGGAATAACGCCGCAACGTTCGTTCCCGGCGCAAGTTGAAATAGACGTTGAAGTAACTCAAGGCAAGTTCACGCAGCGTCCGGTAAACCGGTTCGCGCCAGCGGCAGCCCGTGTAATTTGATTTGGCGACGGCACCCCAGCAGCCGTTATCGCGAAAGATGGCGAGGACATGGTCGGTGTCGTGCTCCGCTTCAAAATCAAGCAACAGCGGCGGATAACCATTCACGCGTAGCGCGGCCGCGGCAAAGATCGCGCCTTCGAGACAGTGTGCGGTTTGCTCGGCCAGCACCCGGCGCGGCGACCAAGCGGTATCCGCAAGGTGGTAGGGGGCATCGTCGAGAAACTTTTGGATGCCATAGGGATTTTTCATGCCGCGCAGCTTGCGCAGTTCCGAAGCAGTGAAGCTACTGATTGCATCGTTCATGGTCGGAAGAGTTTACATGAGAGCGGGGCAGGAGAAAGAATATGCGGCTCTGCGCGTCCCGGCCTTCTAAGACGTGAAAACCTGGACCAGTTCGCCGGGAGTATCCACAAGCACATCGGGCGGATTCCCGTGCAGAGTATGGGGTGCAAAACCGTAGTTCACGCCTACCGTCCATAGACCTGCATTTTGGCCGGTTTCCACATCGACGTGAGAATCGCCAACGATCACCGCCTCCTCCGGACGCACGCCGGATTCTTCGAGCAACTTTCGTGCTCCTTCGGGATCGGGCTTCTTGGTCGCAAAACTGTTCCCGCCGTAAATTTGGCTGAAGAACGGACCCATGCCGAGGGCTTCGACGATGGCGCGGGAGGGGACAACCGGCTTGTTCGTGAGCACTACCATTCGCCGCGTGGCCACATTCGAGTTCGGGCGACGATTTCCGTTTGAACCTTGGCGTCGCGAATTCTGTATGGATTGCAGAGCCTTAAACATGCCCTCATAGACCGTGGTGTGGTCGAGTTTGTGTTCGCGATAGTACGAGAGAAAATACTGCAGACCCTGCCGCACCACCGCGTCGTCAACGATCTCGGCGCCCAGCGCCCGCTGAATCAGGATTGGGGCCCCATCTCCCACGTAGCTGGCGATGACATCATCCGGCAACTCGGGCCGCCCGATGTGGCGCAGCGCGGCATTGACGGAGTGCACCAGATCGAGACGAGAATCGATCAGCGTGCCGTCGAGGTCGAAAATCACGAGTTTGATCGAACTTGGGTCGAAAGCGCGGCGAACCTGAATCATGCTCTTTCAGGATAAATGATCGGCTGCCCTGGGAACGCCGCTTGCTGCCTTTGCGCCCGTATAATTCCCCAATGAGCAAGAGCTGGAAGACGCGTTTAATTCACTCCGACGTGCAGGTTCCGGAGGGATACCGGTCGCTGGCGAGTCCGGTTTACCGTGGCTCGACCACGCTATTTCCCGACGCCGCTTCGGTCGACGACAGCTGGGATCAGCACGAGGTTGGTTATTCCTACGGCCTTTACGGCACGCCTACCACGCTGGAATTGGCCGGCAAAATCTGCGAGCTTGAAAAAGGTTATCGGACCATCATCATGCCCGGAGGCCAGGGTGCGATCGCGCTGATCAACCTCGCGTTTCTTAAAAGCGGCGATCACATTCTGATTCCGGAAAGCGTGTACACACCGAATCGGAAGTTGGCCCGGAATGTGCTGCGCCGTTTTGGAGTTGAAGCGAGCTTCTACCCGCCGGAAATCGGCGGCGACATAGAAGGTCTGATCCGTGACAATACGCGCCTGGTCTGGTGTGAGAGTCCGGGCTCGATCACCATGGAAGTGCAGGATGCGCCTTCCATCGTGGAAGCTGCGCACGCGCGAGGAGTGCTCGTGGTGCTCGATAACACCTGGTCCGGCGGAATATTCTTCGACGCATTCGCGCATGGCATCGACATCACCATGCAGGCCCTGACGAAATATGTTGGCGGCCACAGCGACTTGCTGCTGGGCTCGGTCACAGTGAAAGACAAAACTCTGTACGAGCAGTTGGGAGCGACCCAGCAACTTCTGGGCTGCGGGGCGTCGCCCGATGATTGCAGTCTGGCCCTCCGCGGCATGCGGACCATGGCGGTGCGGTTGAAGCACATTGAACCTTCCGCGCTACGCCTAGCTCGCTGGCTGGCTGCGCGTACGGAGATTGAACGCGTGCTGCATCCCGCGCTCGAAGGCTCGCCCGGGCATGAATTCTGGTGTCGCGACTTCACCGGCTCGGCGGGTGTTTTTTCCATTGTCTTCGGGCCGGAAGCCACCAAAGCCGAAGTTCTTGCGTTCGTCGATGGCCTGGAGTTATTCGAGATCGGCTACAGCTGGGGTGGGGTGACCAGTCTGGCCGTGGCTTATGACTTCCACGTTTCGAAGGGCCGTCCGAATTATGGGCATCGGATTGTACGGCTGAACATTGGGCTTGAGGATACTGACGATCTGCTCGCGGACTTGGAGCGATGTCTAACCAAAGTATGGGGCTGATTACCGCCGGTGCGAACTTCCATGTTTTCCAATACCCGATTCCGATTTACAATACAACCTGCCCGATGGTGCAGCGCACCTTACTCAAGCGTGCTGCATAATCAGGCAGCGCACTAGCGCATTCATTTACTCTCGATCAGGAACCGGATGGCGACGACCAGAACTGACCCCAAGCTCTCGCTGGCGAACGGAAAGAAAGCTCGCAGCTACGAAGGGCTGACGCGTGAGCAACTGATCGAAGCCTACCGCCTCATGTATACCTCCCGGCGAGTTGATGACCGGGAGATCCTGCTGAAACGTCAGCAGAAGGTTTTCTTCCAAATGTCAGGCGCCGGGCATGAGGCCATCAGCGTGGCGGCCGGGATGGTGCTGAAAGCGGCTTACGACTGGTTCTATCCTTATTACCGTGACCAGGCGTTGTGTCTGGCGCTGGGCGCGAAGCCGCTGGAAATGTTTTTACAGGCGGTGGGAGCGGCTGATGATCCGACTTCGGGCGGACGCCAAATGCCCATGCACTGGGGTTACAAGAACTTAAATGTTGTGACCCAGTCGTCGCCGACAGGATCGCAAATTCTGCAGGCGGTGGGATGCGCCGAGGCCGGGCGCTATTTTGCGCAGCGCCCCAAGGCGGCGGAAATTCCGACGACCAATAACACTCCGGATTATCGCCAGTTCAAAGATGTAATTTTTCACGGCGACGAAGTGACCTATGTTTCTTTGGGTGATGGCACCACCAGCGAGGGTGAATTTTGGGAGGCGATGAATGCCTCGGCACTGAACAAGCTGCCAGTGATTTTCTGCGTGCAGGATAACGGTTATGCTATCTCGGTTCCGGTTGAGGTCCAGACCGCGGGAGGCAACATCTCGCGGTTGGTTTCCGGATTCCCCAATTTTCATTTTGAGGAAGTCGATGGCACCGATCCAGTGGCGAGCTATGGTGCATTTCACCGTGCCGCACAATATTGCCGTGACGGCCACGGGCCGGCTTTCGTGCACGCACACGTGATTCGTCCGTATTCGCACTCGCTGTCGGACGATGAGCGCCTCTATCGGCCGGACGCCGAACGAGAGCGCGATGCGGCCCGCGATCCAGTCTCCCGTATGCAGATGTTCCTGCTGCGCGAAGGTATTCTCGATGAGAAGGGCATCAACGAACTCGAAAAACGGGTTGAAGAAGAACTGCAGGTAGCAGTGGATCTCGCTCTTGCCGCCTTGCCGCCTGCGCCCGAGAGCATTTTGAAATACGTATATTCGCCCGATCTCGATCCGACTTCAGAAGCGTTCGCTACGCCGGCCCTTGTAGGCTCCGATTCTGCAGACGGCAAGAAGCCGGCGGCGAAGACCATAGCCGATCTAATCAACGCTACGTTGCGCGACGAAATGAAGCGCGACGAGCGCATCGTGATCTTCGGCGAGGACGTGGCCGATTGCAGCCGCGAGGAGTACTTGAAGCGCAAGCTGGTGAAAGGCAAAGGTGGAGTCTTCAAACTGACCTTTGGCTTGCAGAACGAGTTTGGCCCGGACCGGGTGTTCAATTCGCCGTTGGCCGAAGCCGCCATCGTGGGCCGCGCCATCGGCATGGCTACGCGCGGGCTGAAGCCGGTGGTGGAGATTCAATTCTTCGACTACATCTGGCCGGCGATGATGCAGATTCGCAACGAAATGTCGGTGATTCGCTGGCGCTCAAATAATACGTTCTCTTGCCCGCTGGTGATTCGCGTGCCGATCGGCGGATATCTTACCGGCGGTGCCCTCTGTCATTCGCAGTGCGGAGAAAGCGTGTTCACGCATATTCCAGGTTTGCGTGTGGTGTTTCCCTCGAACGCTCTCGATGCGGCAGGGCTCTTGCGTACCGCGATTCGATGCGATGATCCTGTGCTTTTTCTGGAGCACAAGCGCCTTTATCGCGAGACCTACGGTCGTGCGCCTTACCCCGGTCCCGAATACATGATTCCGTTCGGCAAGGCAAAGATCGTGCATCCGGGAACGGATCTGACGGTGATTACTTACGGTGCTATCGTGCCGCGGGCGCTGCAGGCTGCTCAGAAGCTCGAGCAGGAACATGGCGTAAAAGTCGAGCTCGTCGATTTGCGATGCCTGAATCCGTTTGACTGGGAGACGATTGCAGCTTCTGTGGCGAAGACGAATCGCGCGCTCGTGGCCTATGAAGACACATTAAGCTGGGGCTATGGCGCAGAGATTGCGGCGCGCATCGCGGATCAACTCTTCGACCAGCTGGATGCGCCGGTGCGCCGCGTCGCAGCCACCGACACGTTCGTCGCCTACCAGCCGATTCTGGAAGACGCCATCCTGCCGCAGGTCAACGATCTTTTCCGCGCAATGAAAGAAATTGCGGAGTACTAAGAGCGACTTCGATTGCCGGTAGTCAGTGGTTGGAAAACCTCGCTTAGCTCTCCTCAACAGCGTGCAACATAGACCTTCGTGCGAACGCCCGCCCCGCAAGGGTTTGCACAGAGTCTTCCGCCCCTGAGAGTTCCTTGCAATTGACTTCGGCGTCACAAGCTGCCTAGTATCCACTTGCCACTCTATTGGGAGAACTGGTAATGCCACTTCGTCGCAAGTTTCACTCCAATCCGTTCGCAAGGTTTGCAAGCTTACTGTCCGCACTGCTTTTCGCCGGCGCTTTGACGTCTGCCTCGCAAACCGCGGTTACCACCTATCACAACGACAATTACCGCACCGGGTGGAATTCGACGGAAACCGTGCTCACGCCGGCGAACGTGGGTAGTTCTTCGTTCGGATTATTGTTCAAGGTGAAACTTGACGATCAGGTGGATGCGCAACCTCTGGTGGTTCCGGGCGTAAACATCACAGCAGGAAAATTTCCAGGAACACACGATGTCGTCTACGTTGTCACCGAAAACGACACCGTCTACGCCATCGATGCCAATACCAGCACCGTTCTCTTGACGCAAAGTCTGGGCAAGCCGGTGCAGATGCCGCTCGGCTGCAACAACAACGGCCCCAACGTCGGCATCAATTCAACCCCGGTGATCGATCCTTCCAGCAACACACTGTACGTGATCGCTTACACACAAGACAATACTGGCCCCACTTACCTCGTGCATGCACTCGATCTGGGAAGCCTTACCGACAAGGTGACTCCCGAGATCGTGACCGCGTCGCACACGCTTATCGATGGAACCGCTTTTGTATTTAATGCCAAGTATCAGCGGCAGCGTCCGGGTCTGCTCTTGGCGAATGGCAATGTGTATGCCGGATTCGGCAGCTTTTGTGATTTTTCTGCGAACCTTTCCCGCGGATGGTTGCTCGGTTGGAATGCGGCAACGTTAACACCGCTCTCGGCCAACGAAGTTTTCGATATCCAGCCCAAATCGCCGAACAGCTTTTTCCTATCGTCGATCTGGATGTCTGGCTATGCACCTGCAGCGGATGATTCTGGCAACGTGTTGTTCGTCACGGGCAATTCCGATCCTTCAGGAACCACCTACGACGGTGTGACAAATATTCAGGAAAGCGCGATCAAGGTGTCAGCGAACCTGACCGAGGTAGTAGACCTTTTTACTCCGTCAAACCAAGCCACTCTTGACCAAGAGGACAAGGATTACGGTTCAGGGGGGGTGCTGATTTTGCCGGACCAGCCGGAGCCGATTCCGCATCTGGCGGTCGCGGCCGGTAAAGACGGGCTCATGTATTTCATGAATGAGGATAAGATGGGCGGTTATTCAACCGTCAAGAATAACGTCTTGGGGATATACTCCATCGGCCGATGCTGGTGTGGCCAGTCGTATTTTGTGGATCCGACAGACGGCTTAGCGCGCGTGGTGAGTAGCGGTGGCCATCAGGTGGAAGTATGGAAGCTGCAAACCTCGCCCAGTCCGAAGTTGACGGCCATTGGCGGTGGCACGGTCTCCAGCGGGCAGTTCGATGGGTTTTTCACCAGCGTATCTTCGAATGGCACCGCCAGCCCGATCATCTGGGCGATCTCGCGGCCAGTATCGCCGGGAGCCAATATTGGGCTCTACGCTTTCAACCCTGAGTCTGGCGGGAACGAGTTCACAGTGCTCTTTAAGGCGCACGCCGGGCCTTGGCCAAACTACAACGGCGATGCCAACCTGGTTCCAGTGGTGGCCAACAGCAAGGTCTATGTCGCAAGCTATCAGCAATTGGAAATACTCGGGCTAAAGCAGGGTAAGAGTCAGACGCAGCCGCGAAAATAGGAAAAATCTTACCGCCCGGTTTGCAGATACGGGTCATATCGTATTTGACTCGGGCAAGCAAGGCTTAGTCTCCCTGCCGTTTCTGTTGGATCTGACCCTTAGCGGCTAAGCTCTCCGCTCCGATGCTGGGTGGTCGACCCGCATTGCGCCTCTTACCGTGGGTTCAACCGCTTCCGAGAATAGTGAGCGATAGATCAGTCCGCCGAATGCACCACCAATGATCGGGGCAACCCAGAACATCCACAACCGCTGCAGCGCCCATCCGCCGGCGAAGAGTGCCGGGCCGGTGCTGCGGGCTGGGTTGACTGACGTGTTGGTCAGCGGAATTGAGACGAGGTGAATCAGCGTCAGGCATAAGCCGATGCCGATTGGAGCGAAACCTTTGGGCGCGCGTGCGTCGGTCGAGCCCATAATCACGATCAGGAAAAACGCCGTCAATACGACTTCCGCGACGAAGCCGGCAAGAAGGGAGTAACCTCCGGGAGAATGCAGGCCGTATCCGTTCGAGGCAAAACCGGCATGTACATCGAAGTTGGGATTTCCGCTGGCGATTACGAACAGCACGCCTGCTCCGGCAATGGCACCTGCGACTTGGGCGATCACATAGGGAATTAGATCGGAAGCAGCGAAGCGTCTGCCTGCGACCAGACCAATACTCACCGCGGGATTCAAGTGGCAGCCCGAAACATGTCCGATGGCAAAGGCCATGGTGAGGACCGTCAGCCCGAAAGCCAGGGCTACTCCGGCGAAGCCGATGCCGACCGCAGGAAAGCCCGCAGCGAGCACCGCGGCGCCGCATCCTCCGAACACCAGCCAAAAGGTCCCCAAAAATTCTGCGATAGCTCGCTTAGTGAGGGTCATAGAATCTCCTTGGATCGGCGACTAAGAAATCGTCGATAGAAATCGCATCGGTAGCAAATCCGTCGATAAAAGGGGATCGATCGAAATGTTGGTACACCGGGGCCGGATCGACGGCGAGGCGAAGGTTACCACAAAGCAGACGGAAACGAAACGGCTACCGCAGAATTAGTTGCTCCAACTCTCTCGACTGGCGTCAGATCCAGAATCTGCTAATGCTGAGCATCCGTTTCCCAAAGCCCAAGCTCCGACCTCGGGCTTCGGTTACGAAGGCTTTTTCCACAAGCTGATCCGGATTGCTCCTTCTCCCATGCGATGCTACGCTCCGAACAGGTGAGCTCCGTTTCCTCCAATTCCGTAAAAGCGATCCCGGCTGTATGTAGTGTAGCGCGCAGTGTTTGGTATGAATGGCTGCACTCGGCGGCCGCGGAGGTGTGGCTAAAATTTTTGCTGGCGCTGGTTGGATTGGGCCTGGCGTTCGCGGCGGCGTTGTTTTCAACTGCCTCGCGCGAGGCAGGTAATCTGTGGGCTTCCGTCGTACTGGCGTCTCTATCGCTCCTGCTGGCAGCGTTTGTGGGCCTCGTCACCGTTCCCTACCTGGCCCGCCGAGTGGCTTTCGAGCGCCTGCGCGAGACTTTGGACTACGAGGTTACGAAGGTCGGCGTCGTCTATGTGTTGGTCACGCTGGTGATCGGCATCGCGGCGCTCAACACAGCAAACAATCTGCTCTACCTTGTGGTCGCCGCCATGTTGGCTGCGATTCTAGTCTCCGGTGCGGTCTCGGCGCTGGTGCTGCGTGGTTTGGAACTGGAGGTGCGTCTGCCCGAGCACGTATTTGCCAGGCAACCAGTCGTGGGGCGGATCGTGCTGCATAACCCGCGGCGCTTCCTGCCTTCGTTCTCGATTCGCGTGGTGGCGGCGCGCAAGAAGAAAAAAACCGGGAAGCAATGGCGTTGGGAGCCGACCACTTTCTCTTTTCCGCCGCATCGCTCTGCTGAAAATCAGTGGCTAAGAATGCGCGACTGGCGTGTAATCCGGGTGAGTGCAACTCCACCCGGCGCGGGAATTTTCGACGGGATGGTTTATTTCCCGTATTTGCCGCCGGGAGCGCAGTTACAGGCGGAGTTGGAACTGTGTTTTGAGCGGCGCGGGCGTTATTGCGAATCGAGTTTCGGCGTGGCCACCCGGTTTCCCTTTGCCTTCCTTACCAAAAGCCGGCACATCGCACTGCAGCGCGAGATCTTGGCGTACCCGCCGGTTGAGCCGGCTGATGAGCTGTTTGAAATCCTGCCGCTGGTGCGTGGAGAGTGGGAGAGCTTTGTGCGGGGGCGCGGCTCCGACCTGTATCGTATCCGCGAGTATATGCCCGAGGATTCGGCGCGCCATGTCGACTGGAAGGCGACTGCCAAGTCCGGATCGTTAAAAGTGCGCGAGTTCAGCCGCGAGGACGAGCGCAAGCTGTGCATCGTCTTTGACAATCCGGCGGCTGGGTTGATTTCGGCGCAGGCCTACGAGCGCGCGGTAAATCTCGCGGCCTCGCTGGCTTGGCACTTTTCTTCGCAGCATGCGGAGGTCTCTTTCGTGGTTCCGGGACAAGGCCGCTACGGCGATCTGTATGAGTTTCTTGCGCGGCTGGCGGTGATTGAACCCTGTGCGGAGCCACAGGCTCTCGCAGGGAAACAAACCGCGGACGCATTCGCTGAAATAAACCTGGGAAGCGTCGGCGAATACAAGATCATTCTCACGGCGCGGCCTCACGGAAGTTTGCCTTCCGCCTTGAGCACTTCGTCGTATTTCGTATTCCTCGGATAAGAGAAAGCTTCGCGCAGATAAGGCACCAGACTGGAAGAGAGGCGTGGATTCATCGACCTCGGTCTATCCCGAAATGGTTCACACCAGCCGGAATTTCTCTTCTTCCCCAACCCTTTGTTCTTTCCATGCATCTCGTTTGGGCCTATACTCGCGCTCCGGTACAACTTTTGGAGTACGAAGGAACCAGAGCTTCGGGAGGACCAAATGCGTATCTGCGATCTGATCAAGAATCAGGAGACTTGGCAGGCGGAGATGAGCCAGACTGTGCTGGCAACCGTGCGCAGCATGGTGGAGCACAACATCGGCGCAGTACCCGTCATGCACAACGGCAAACTGGTAGGAATTTTTTCCGAACGCGATCTGATGAAACGCGTAGTGGCCGAAGGCCGGGATCCCGGCGCCACCTGTCTCGCCGAAGTCATGACCGGCGATCCGGTTTCCATCGGTACGAACGACGAGCTGGAAAATTGCATGGCCCTGATGCGGCAAAACGGCTTCCGTCACCTGCCCGTGTGCTTCGAAGGAGAGCTGGTTGGGATGGTTTCGTTGCGCGACATTCTGCTGCACGATTTGAATGAGAAGGATGACGAAGTGCGCATGATGCGCGCCTACATCCACTCGGTTCCCGACGCCTAGAAGGACGATGAGGGTCCCGTCGGGTGAGTCCGCGCTGGGCGTGTATCCGCATCATCCAAAGAGTCGATATCAAAGAAATGCACGGCTTGCTGGCAAGCGTGGCTTCGGCCTTACGCCGTCACCTTTCAGAGTTCCTTCCACATCGAAGCCGGAGCCTGCCGAGAATGGCCCAAAGGTAACGTTACTTTCGGTTACCTGAGTGCATTGAACCCGCGTGTCAAAACATTTAACTTCTCTAATAACGCTGAACCACTCTGTCTAATGCATTTCGCGACGTTGGCGCTGAGGCCGGCAGCGCTGTTTCGGAGTTAGGGAAGTTTTTTCTGATGAGCGAAAAGGTCAAAATTCTATTTTACGCACTCTGGTTCGTTCAACCCGTGCTCGAAGCGGGGATCGCGATCTTGATGCTCAGACGCGGCCAGAACCGCACGTTCAAGTATTTTTTCACGTACATAGTAACGCAAATTCTAGACTTCGCCGTGAGTGTGTGGGCCTACCGGTGCAGCGACTTGGTTTATTTTCGGATCTCCTCGTGCAGTACTGCGATCAGCGTGGCTCTGGGTTTCATGGTCATTCACGAAGCTTTTCTCGATATATTTCGGCCTTTTCACACGTTGCGGGACCTGGGCACCGTGCTTTTTAAATGGGCCGGTCTCGTGATGCTTTTGGTGGCTGGCGTAGTGTCGGTCTCGAACAGCTCGTCCAGCTTCGCGCCGTGGGTTCAAGCCATATTGACTGCGCAGCGGTGTGTCCGAGTTGTCCAGGTTGGGATGGTGCTGTTCCTATTGTTCTTTGCACGCTACCTAGGGGTAAGCCGCAGGCAGCACAGTTTTGGCATCGCACTCGGTTTTGGCATGTTCGCGGTCGTGGAGTTGCTGCTGGTTGCTTCGTGGAATGGCTATCACCTGGGAGATGTAGCGATGAGCTTCATCAATATGGGTGCCTACGCAGGAGCCTTACTCACATGGTTGTTCTATACGGTTGCCAAGAGTCCTGCCCGCGAGGCCGGGGCGGCGCTGCTGCGCCCTCAGCGGTGGGAGCAGGGGCTAACAGATATTCATCATCCACTGCCAGCCGACTCTTTGATCCCCATGTTCGAAGGAATGGTGGATCGCGCTCTATCTCGAACATCGGTCTCGCCAGTCGTCGCGGAAGAGAGGCATGGACTTGCTGCCTCGGCAGCAGTCCCCCTGAGCGGCGGCTCTGGCCTCTCTGCGCTGTCGGCCAAAGTGGGCTCAAAACCCCTCGGTTAACTTCCGCTTTCTCCATTTTGTCTAAATCGGCGGAAATTCTGTATTTTTCATGAAATATTTATTTGGAGCTATATTCTTCCAAAGTTCCCACAGGCGCCCATCGTAGTTACTTTGGTAACCTACAGATTTTACTGTATTTACAAGAAATCCGCGGGAGCATCAGAAGCGGCTGACCTGAAGGGGAAAGGCTAGAAGACAGCATGCCGCGTAGGTCCTACTTGCAGAAGGACTTGACTCATGCCTTATAATTCTCACCGCGTCACGAAGCCCCATTTTGGGAATCCATGACGCGACAGGAGAAACCCCATGAAGAAACTAATCAGGATTGCCATCCTGATGTTAGGACTTGCGGGTATGTATGCAGCAGCATCCGTCCCGAAGCTCACTCCCGATGGAAGGCCGATGAAGCTTCCGCCAAGGAGCATGATGAAGTAATGCTGTGGGTAAACAGTTGAGTAGTGTTTAACTGATACCGGTGGTGGCCGCAAGGTCACCAAAGTAACCAGTAGTAACGGGCCGAACCCTTGGGCTCGCTATATTTGGGCTGACGGGCTTTCATACAAACCGTCAGCCCTGTTTTTTGCTTGTCATTGTTTTTGGCTCTTGTCATTCCCGTGTTCCGCGCTTTTGCCATTCAGTTTCCCCCACTTGTCATTCCGAGCGAAGCGAGGAACCTTGGTCTTTGCTGAGGGCAAGAAGAACCAAGATCCCTCGCTCCGCTCGGGACGACAGATATTAAGAAGACTTCTCAAGTGCGGATTGCAAGGCGCGTTGCAATTCCGCAAGATCGCTGACCGGCGGCTGGCACGCAGAACCGGAACACAGCACCGCAAACGATTTACCCGAGCGCAACTGCGGCAAATTCGGAATGGTCTCGGCCAGAGCAGGAGGAAGATTTTCTGCAACAGCCTGGTTCGCCGTGAGCCGCAGCGTGGTTTTGTTGAAAGCGAAGCTGGCGGTGGCTATGGCTGCCAGGTCGCTTGCCGAGTCCGCGGATCCCTCCCCAGCAATCACGATCACTTGCACCGGACTCTCCAACAAATAGATCACCGCGATTCCATAGGTCGCGGCAAATATTCCGTATTGTTCGGCCACTCCGGCAAAGGCTTCCAGCGTTTGCTCTGCCTGGTCCCAATACGCAGTGTCCCCGGTGTAATGGTGCAGCCGCAGCAGCGCAATCGCTGCCATCGGATTCCCTGCCGGCGTGGGAGAATCCTGCAACGGCTTGCGGCGAGTCGAGAGCACACCCAGGCTCTTTCCATCCGCGGCCGGCTCAGCGTCGAAGAACCCTCCGGAAACCGCATCGAAAAACCTGGCGATCATCGCGTCGGTGATCGCCCGTGCGAACTTAAAGTAGCTGAGATCGGCCGTTGCCTCATAAGCGTCAAGGCAGGCCAGCGCAGTCGCGGCATAGTCATCGAGCAAGCCGGAAACTTCCCGGTGTTCCGCCGTTGGATCGGAATAAGCGACCACATGCAACAATTGCGCAGCGCGGACGCCCTCGTTCGCGACTTTTACCATCGGCTTCCAAGCCTCGGCCAGAATCCGATCCAAGGACCGCAGCGCAAACTTTCGCGCATTCTCCAACCCAAGCACCTTCGCCGCTTCAAGATATGCGCTAACGCACATGCTGTTCCATCCCACATAAATCGTCTTATCGACGTAAGGGGTGGGCCGTTGCAGTCGTGCCGCATACATTTTCTTCTTCGCTGAAGCAAGCAGGTCTTGCACACGCTCGGCACTCAGGCTCATTCGCTGCGCAATCTCTTCGATCGGAGCGCGCACAAAAAGCACGTTCTTCGCGGGATTGTGGTGCATCTCGCCGACTTCGTTGATGTCGTAGTGCAGCGCCGCCACCTGCGCTTCTTCTTCGCTTAAGACGGCGTGCGCCTCATCGAGCGTCCACGTAAAATAATCGCCATCGTCGTCCATGTTGATGTCGGCATCCTGCGAAGCGTAGAAGCCGCCGCGGTCGCGGTCGCTCAGCCACTCATCCATCCAGCGAATAATGTCGCGTGCCACGCCGGCAAAAAACTCTGAGCCGGTCGCCTGATAAGCGTGAACGTAATTCTTCAGGAGTTCGGAGTTGTCGTAACACATCTTCTCGAAGTGTGGCACTACCCAGCGCTCGTCCACCGAATAGCGATGAAATCCGCCCGCCAAATGATCGTAGACTCCGCCGTTGGCCATATGCTCAAGCGTGGTGACGATCACATTGCGAAGCTGTTCAGCATTTGTGGGGACAGCGGGTACCCCATCCTTCTCGCGCTCTGTGCGAGAGGGTGGGGATTTTGACTTCCGCGCATACCTCTCGATCAATAAATCCAGCGCCGCAGGATGCGGAAACTTTGGAGCCTGCCCAAACCCGCCATGCTGCGCATCGAACATGCTGAAAGCCGATTTCTGAATTGCCGCAACGATGCCCGCCGAAACCCGCCCGCTGCGTCCGGCAAACGACTCGTTCTGCGCGATGGTGGTCTCCACCATCTTGGCCTGCTCCATCACATCGCCATTTTTTTCTTTGTAAGCGTTGGCAATGCTCAGCAGCACGCGCTTGAAGCTGGGACGCCCATATCCGTCCTGGGGTGAGAAGTATGTTCCGCCATAAAACGGCTTGCCATCGGGAGTAAGAAACGCCGTGAGCGGCCATCCCCCCTGCCCGCTGACAGCGCTTACCGCAGCCTGGTAGCGGCTGTCGATATCCGGACGCTCATCCCGATCCACCTTCACCGCGATGAAATGCTGATTCACAATCGCCGCGACTTCCGGATCGTCATAAGACTCGCGATCCATCACATGGCACCAGTGGCACCACACCGCCCCAATATCGAGCAGCATCGGTTTGTTCTCGCGCTGCGCCGAAGCAAATGCCTCCTCGCCCCACTCATGCCACTGAATCGGCTGATGCATGGCTGAACGGAGGTACGCGGACGAGGCGCGGGCGAGGGAGTTAAGGGTGGAGGTGGTCATCACTTAAGTCTAGCCGATATGATAGTAGCCGGACTGGGCTTTTCCGCGTCCTTACACGTTCTCTGAAAAATCAGGCCGATCACGTCGAGTTGGAATAGAGCGCGTCGTTCTTATGTGATGGCGGAGCTGAGAAATAACTATTCCGACGTGGACTATTCGATGTTGAAGAAGGACAGCGAACAGTTTCATAAGGTGGCCGAGATTGTGAATGACTCCAAGACGAAACGAAAAAAGCGAAGGCCAAGGCGGCAGAGTAGGCTTCGGAGCGCACCACATCCCGCCGCCGCAAGATCAGCCACAATTAGCGTTGGTTCGGATTGGCCAGCTAAGGGGCCCGTTTGGATAGATTCCTCAGGCCCCTCGGCTTGCCCAGTGACACAATCCAAGCAGTCAGCCCGTCGGGCGGACAAGTTTCTCGCCCGGGACAGGTCTTGACGCAAGTAATGCAAGTGGGCGAAGCCGGAGCCGCCTGCCATCGCATCCAATGTAGGTTCATCTAGGTGTAAATCAGTCTAAGGAGGCTAAAGTGAAAACTACCAAGAAGCTCAAAATCAAGAAGCTAACTCTGCAAGACAACAGGGGCCCAAGGTACAAGGCGAAGTTTATTCGCCGGTAAGAAGCAAGTCAAAATAAGGTTATATATATTGTTATATGAATAAAACTTAGGACGCAGCCTGGATTCCGCCCTTTTATATAAATCGCTTGGTTCAAGTGTAATCGGTTACGGAGGTGCGCCACATCCGACAGCCACAGGATTCCGCCAAAATTGTGTAGGTTACGACTGCGGCTATGGCAATAAAATGGGCCCCGCTAAATACTAGAGTTCTAGGGGGCCCAGCTTTACGGATAAGCAAAGTTACGTGACCTGCGATTAACTACGTGATAGCCTCCTTAGACTGATTCACAAGAGCGGCCCGTATTGCATAGACAAGTAAACTTCACGCCACAGCTGAGGTCTGCGCGTGTGCATAGGACGGTTCCCCCACCTGCCATTGCATCCAACTTAGGTTTATCCAGATCTTGCAGAGTTACCTTCTTGATTTCGAGCTTCTTGGTAGTTTTCACTCTAGCCTCCTTAGAACTGATTTACAACAGGGGCCCAAGGTACAAAACGAAGTTTACTCGCCGGTAACAAGCAAGTCAAAATAAGTTATAAGTATCGTTATGACAAAGCGTATTCGAATATCGACGCACTAGAAGTACCTGCGCCAGTCTAATGCTACCCCGTCAAAGCAATTCGAATGGAAGTGAGGTCCATAGTAACAAAAGGAGCCGTGCAGATAAATTTCTCAAGCCTCCCGCTCGTCAGATGACACATCCATTTAATCAGCACACCCCTAACGTTGCTGCCCTAGCTTCTCATTAGGCGGTCCCGAACAGGTCTTAAGGCAGGTAACATAATTGGTGAGCAATAACCCACCGACCGCCACATCTAAGGTTGGTTCATCTACGTTTTGCAAAGTCACTTTCTCAATTGCGAGCTTCTTAGTCTTCCTCACGTTAGCCTCCTCAAACTTAGCAACTGAAAACGAAAATATCTCCTCACCCGGGTCACCTGAAGATTTACAAGGAGCCTCTTGGTTGGATTCCTCGAGACTCCTTGCTTGTCAGGTTACACAAATCCATTTAATCAGCACGCACCCAAACGTTGCTGCCCTAGCTTCTCATTAGGCGGCCTCGAGCAGGTCTTAAGGCAGGTAACATAATTGGTGAGCAATAACCCGCCTGCGACCCCATCCAAGGTCGGTTCATCTATGTTCCGCAGGGTTACTTTCTTGATCGCGAGCTTCTTAGTCTTCTTCACGTTAGCCTCCTTAAACTTAGAGATTAAAGACACAACATAAAGCTTATTCGGGATAAAGGAAGCTAGTCAACACAAGTTAGGATTCTCATATATGAGAAAACGGTTTTTTCGTACCAATAAAAAGGGGCCCCGTTTGTATAAATTCCTCAAGGGCCCTTGGCCGGTCAAGTGACATCAACACCTTGCAACAAGGAGCCCTTGGTTAGATTCCTCGAGGCTCCTTGCTCGTCAGGTTACACAATCCAATAATCAGCAAAACCCCGCGCGTTCAGGCCCGGGCTTCCCCGGCGGCAAGACCGAGCAGGTCTTGGGACAGGTGACATAGCATGTCCCAGCACAGGTGTCGCCCGTGTTGCCGCCCGCCACTCCATCCAATTTCGGTTCATCGATGTTTCGCAAGGTCACTTTCTTGATTCCGAGCTTCTTAGTTTTTTTCAAGTTAGCCTCCTTCAAGCATGTTGGACGACATGACGCGCAAGCCAATCCGTGGATCGTACTAGTTGGAGAGCAATAGGTCAAAGCAATTCATATCGAGCAATAGGAGACAGAGCGCTTCTCCCAGGGTAACAAGAGGCGTTGGAGTAAGTTAAGGTTGTAAGCGAAAATTCGCTAGTAAACTAGAGCCAGTTAATCATTACTGAAGAGTAGCTTATAACTGTTCATAAATAGAAGATCTCCTCCTTCTGAGTGACGAAGATCCGGAAGCTATGAACCAGTAGCCAGCAGCTGAGTTCCAATTCTGCAGTAAAGATCAATCGCGTCAGCGAGCTGCCGCTTTTCGATGTACTCGCCATCCGTATGCGCGACGTGAATCGATCCTGGACCAATCAGCAGCGGCTCGCCCCAGTTCGTTAGGTTGGGAATGTCGGTGGTGAACTTAGCGATCATCGCCGGCAGACTGTCGACCGTGCGCAGGCGCACGAAGGGGATCTCCAGCGGAAATGTAACCTTGACTTGATCTCCAGCAGTCTCGAGAATTTGCCGTCGCAGATCTTGTGAAGAACCGACGAGACGATAGAGCAAGTGCGCGTGAGCGTAATCCGGAATCACATTGGACGCGCGGCCGCCTTCGATCAACCCAATATTCAGCGTGCACGGACCGATCTCCGGATCGGACGGCAACGGCATCACTCGCAGCCGCGAAAGAGCCGCAATCAGCTTGTCGATGGCGGATTCTCCAAGCTCGGGATAAGCCGAATGCGCCATGCGCCCGGCAGCAGTGACCTCCACGCGCAATGCTCCCTTCGAAGCGAGCGCGATATGGTTCTCGGTTGGCTCCCCGTCGATTAGATACTTGCAGCGTTGCAATTGCGGATTCTCCGCATACTGCTTTGCAGCATATTCGTTCGCTATTTTCGCGCCCAGCATGTCACCCTCTTCGCTCACCACAAACAGGAGTCCAACGTAAACGCCTTCTTGGCGCAACCGTTCTGCCGCAGCGACCTGTGCGGCGATGATGCCCTTCGCATCGCACGAGCCACGACCGTAGATGCGCGTCGCATCTTCGGAAGAAGGAATGAATGGCGGAACGGTATCCATGTGCGTGGAGAACACGATCGCTGGATGCGGCTGCTCGGGCGATGTGGCGTAGACGTTAAAGCGAGTGCCTTCGACGGGCATTCTGCGGGTTTGATAGCCGACTCGGCAAAGCTCTCCATAAAGATAGTTCCCTACTGTTGCTTCGTTACCGGTGATCGATTCGATGTCGACAAGTTGGCGAGTGAGCGTGATAGCGTCCATTGCAAAAGCATAAACTAAGGAGCACGTTTCGGCTTGATCTTTTACGTTTCGAGCCAGGAGCTAGAAGCGCGCTCTGGAATGCTGAAAGTTCGCGACTTAAAACATGCGTTTCAAAACTCACGACTCGCAGCAAATCATGTAATCTGAATTCCGTGCACGAGAGTTCAACGATTCGTTCATCCTTCCTCGAAGGTCCGGCGGGGAAGCTGGAAGCGCTGCTCAATGCGGGCGCGGAGAACGCGACGCATGCGGCGGTAGTCTGCCATCCCCATCCTCTGTTTGGCGGGACGCTGCATAACAAGGTTGTGTTTCACACCATGAAGGCGCTCAACAGTTTTGGGTTTCCGGTGCTGCGCTTCAATTTTCGCGGAGCGGGGCTGAGCCATGGCGAGCACGATCATGGCAACGGAGAAGCCGACGATGTTCGCGCGGCCCTCGACTGGCTCGACAGCGAGTTTCACTTGCCCATGATATTCGCCGGCTTCTCTTTCGGAGCCGCGGTGGGGTTGCGGCCGGCGTGCGCAGACACGCGAGTGAAGGCGCTGATCGGCCTTGGAGTTTCGGTGGGCACAGTAACCGCCGACACAGAGACACTGCGGACCTATACTTTTGATTTTCTGCGCGACTGCACCAAACAGAAACTGTTCGTCAGTGGAGCGCGCGATCAGTTTGGTCCGCGGGCGAAGCTGGAAACTCTGTTTGCCCTGGTGCCGGAGCCCAAGAAGTTGGTCTTAATTGAGGGCGCAGATCACTTCTTCGAAGGAAGGTTGCGCGAGTTGAGAGAGACGGTTGAAGGCTGGGTGAAGGAAGCCGTCAGCCCTCCACCATCAGCTCTCAGTTAGATCCGGATCTTTATAATCATTGGCTATGTCCGCGAGCCGCACTTACGAAAACCACCCCCAACAAATGCGCGACACTGCAGTGGAGATCTTTCGTCAGGCTCTGGCCGAGGCTTCGATTCCCAGCGCATTCTCGCGGCATGTGCATTGCGAGCGCGGAGTGTTGCGTGTCCGCGAGGATCTCTATGACCTGCATGCTTATTCGCGCGTGCTGGTTGTCTCGATCGGCAAGGCCGGAAACTCGATGGTTGAGGCGTTGGCGCAGCAGGTAGGAGAATCTTCTCTTGAGGGCATTGTGGCGAGTTCCGTCGAGCCTTCCACGCAGGTGCGCGGTTTTCGTTATTTTCGCGGTGGGCATCCTACTCCGAATGCAGAATCCATTCACGCAGCCAATGCCATTCGCAAGGCTCTTGATGCGCAAACGTCGTCGTCGCTAGTAATTTTTATGCTTAGCGGCGGAGGGTCAGCGATCGTTGAGAAGCCCAGCGACGACGAGATTTCTCTCGATGATCTCATCGCAACCTATCGTGCGCTCGTGCATTCGGGTGCGCCGATCGCGGAAATCAATGCCATCCGCAAACATCTTTCAGCCACCAAGGGCGGCAGACTCGCGCAGGCTGCCTTTCCGGCACAGCAGGTTTCACTGCTGGTTTCGGACGTTCCCGACGCTACTCCCGATGCTCTCGCATCCGGACCGACGATGCCCGACTCGACCACCGCCGAGGATTGTTACCGCATCGCTGAGAAGTATGGATTGTTGCCACAGCTGCCCCATTCTACGCGCGAGCTTTTTGAGCGCCAGGCTCTCGACGAAACGCCCAAGTCGGACGATCAGGCATTTCATCGTTCGCGCTGGTGGACGATTCTCTCCAATCAATCCGGGGTGGAGCAGGCGAGTGTCGCAGCCGGGCGTGCTGGCTTCGCCGTGCATGTGGACAATTCCTGTGATGACTGGGATTACGAGCATGCGGCGGAGCATTTACTGAAAAGCGTGCGTGAGTTGAGAAAACAATCTGCTCGTGTTTGCCTGATTTCGGGCGGGGAAGTGACGGTTAAAGTTGCGAACGGTGGAATCGGGGGACGCAATCAGCAATTCGCGCTAGCATGTGCCGCGAGGATTACGGGAGAAAACATTACGGTACTGAGTGCTGGGACCGACGGTATTGATGGGAATAGTCCAGCAGCGGGCGCGGTCGTGGATGGAACTACGATGGAGCGGGCGCAGTTGAAGGGGCTTGACATCCGAACAGCGCTTAAGAAGTTTGATGCCCATCCGTTGTTCAGCGCGCTCGGCGACTCGATTGAGACTGGACCGACGGGAAACAACTTACGCGACTTGAGAATTCTGCTGGCGTACTAGTGTCGATCTGGAATAGTTCCGCCGGTCTTTCGCCGACGTGAGCCGTTGCAGTTACGCCGCTTCGCCTTTCACCTGCACTCCCGCCCACTTTTCCAGCAAAGTTAACGTCGCGGCGTAGTCGAGATCGCGGTGGCCATCTTCCGTGGCCATTTCGTAAACCTCTTCTACAGTTTCAAGACCCGGCAACTTTACGCGGGCTTCTTTCGCGGCTTCGAGTGCGAGCAGAATATCCTTGTGCATCAGGCGCAACGGAAAATTGGGAGTGAAGTCGCGCTGCAAGACGAAGGGCGCTTTGTATTCCACGACTCCGGAACGCACCATGGTGGCCTCGATTAGCGAGACGAGTTGCTTTGGATCAATGCCCAGCTTGGTGGCAAGCGTGAGAGCCTCGGCGAAGCCTTCAAAGATGAGGGCGATCTGCAGGTTCATCGCGAGCTTGGTGGCTTGACCCTTGCCCGTCTCGCCCATGCGGAAAATCTTTTTGCCCATGGCCGCGAACAGGGGATTGAGCCGCTCGATAGTCGCTCCCTCTCCACCAACCATGAAAATCAACGTTCCATTAGCGGCGCCGATCTTCGATCCGGTCATGGGAGCGTCGATATAACCCACTCCCTTGCCGCGAACGCGCTCGGCAAATTTCACCGTGGCGGAGGGTGAAATCGTGCTGGAATCGGCGATGATCATGCCTTCGGTCAGCGACTGCTCCACGCCTTCGGGGCCAAACAAAATCTTCTCGACCGCAGCGGTATCGGAAACGCAGAGCCAAACCACTTCGGCTCCCTGTGCCGCCGCGGCGGGAGTGGGGGCCATGCCGGCGCCCTCCACGAGCGTGCCCGGCGTGCGGTTCCATACGGTGACTTCATGACCGGCCTTGACCATATTCGTGGCCATAGCCTGCCCCATAATTCCAAGACCCAAGAAAGCTACGCGCATCTATGGACTTCTCCTCGCGATGAAAGCAACCTACGAATTAGATATGAGCGAGAGGATCGAGGTCAAGCAAAGTAGATCAGAGAGCGCTTCCAGAAGCTTGTCATCCTGAGCGGAGTGAGTGCTTCGCGAAGCGAAGCATTCACGCAGTCGAAGGATCCCTACAGCCCATCGACTTCTTGTGCCTCCACGGGGAGTTCTCTCCCAACGCTGCCGTGCGAATTCCCTTTCGCACCGCGGCAGTTGCAAACTGGCTAGGGATCCTTCGACTCCATTGGTCTCGCGCGAAACGCGAGACCAATTCCGCTCAGGATGACAGTGCGTCAGAGTCGGTTGCGCCCAGTGGTCAGTGGTTAGTGGGTCAGTGGTCAGTGGGTCCAAGCTGAGCCACCACTGTTTTTCTTTCTGGTGTTCTTTTGCATGCTTCACGGTCCGATGTTTTCCTCGAGAAGCCATCTAGGTTGGGTTTCCTAAGGTTTTGATTTTCCTATTTTGCTCACGGTCGATTTCATCGCATGCGCCCTCTAGATTTGCGTTGTAAGTCAAATTGGAGCCAAGGATGACCCCGCGAAGAATAGCTTTGGCAATGGCCGACCGCTTATGGCATAAGTCTCAAGTGCCGATTTTCATAGAACGTTTCGTGCTCCCGGTTTTTGTCGCGCTAGTGATAGGCTTGGCGGTGACAAACCCAATGGGATTCGACTTTCAGCAGCGAATGAGCGGTGCTCTAGGTCTGATTTGCTTCGCCTACTTTCTGGGTCACACGATACATAAGCAGAAATCATTGCAGCCACCGCCCCCGCCGCCGCGAAAAACTGAGGCAGAATTACCAGCTACACGACCTCAGCTTCTTATCATCAGATGGGGTCAGATTGAGCCGGAAAAGGCCGTTAGGTCATCCCATGCGGGACAACAAGGGTTTTACATCAAAAACTTTGGATTAGGGGAAACCGCGATAGGCGTCCGCGCCAAGCTGACGGTCCCCACGGAAGTGCCGGACGTATGGACTAGCGGAGAAGGTTCGACCCCGACTATCGCTATTGGAAAAGATCAAGAAGCGTTTGCGCCTCTCTGGAGAGTGCTCGGCGGCCATCTGCTTGGGAATATACTGACACGCTTTGACCTTCCGAATTTCTTGGTGCAGACCTACAACGGCAAATTCGGGAACAAGGAAATTCCGGTCACACTTCGGTATAGCAGCAACGGCAGGAACTACGTGACCACCCAAAATTTGATCTACAGTCCAGAGCAGCGTTACATCGTCGGTTTCGGCAATCCGGTGCAGACATTAGACGCGGAACCTTCGCAATGATTATCCTTGACAGAATACTTGTTAGGTATATTGCTATTGGGTCATGTCGAAGATCATGCTGCAAGGTTACCAGTGCGAATGCTGCGAACACATATTGATTCCAGGAGAGGCAAGCGTAGAGGAACCTAAAGTTTGTCCGAAGTGGGGAAAGGAGTGTTCCGTATGTTGGGTTTCCTAAGGTTTTGAATTTCGGTGCAATTCGGCTTGCGCGCCGGGCCGGTCAAGCGGGGAGGTCCTTCAGATCAGAGGCAAGATCTCAATTCGCAGGAACATGAAGAGCATGCATCAAACGGTGAAGATAAGTTCAATCCATTGCTGATTTGCCCCCGCTACTAAGCTGTGCAAGAACATTCACATCGACACCCGATCAACTACCCGGTATAGTTTCGAGGACGTGGTCACGACCGGATCGATTTGATTCACGGTTGGATCCGCGTTAAACCCCTGCGAAAATTTAACTTCCCTACGAATCTAAGGACATCTTCGATGAAGAACAGACTCGTCGTTTCCTCCGATAGAAGCGCTTCGTTTTCTCTCCTCATCGCTCTGTTCGCGCTGGCGATTCTTCTTTCCGTGTTGCCCGCGGCGGCACAATCGGGCACTGTGAAAATCAGCCAGGACACGTTCACCAATAGCGATAGCGATCATATGACCGAGGTCGAGCCCGATATGTTTGCATGGGGCAACACGATTGTGAGCGCGTTTCACGTGGGCCGGCGGCCGGGGTCGATCGGATGGGGCAGTGCCGATGTGGGGTTCGCGATTTCGACCAACGGCGGCGTGAGTTGGAAACATGGAAGCCTTCCTGGGCTCACCGTGAACTATGAAGGCGGGACTTACGGCGCGGCCGCCGATCCGTCGGTGGCCTACGACGCGAAACACGGGCAGTGGTTGATTTCCACTCTGCCGCTGGTGGGCTTGAATGGCGGGGCGCAGTTCATCGGGGATGTGGCTGTAAGCCGTTCGCCGGATGGATTGACCTGGGGGAATCCCATCAACATCGATAAGACTCATCTCGATGACAAGAACTGGAGCGTCTGCGACAACACGCCCAGCAGTCCTTTCTATGGCAATTGCTATACGGAGTGGGACCAGGCATACGGCACCGGCGATGTCTTGATGAGCGTATCAAGCGACGGCGGACAAACTTGGAGCAAAGGGCTTGCTTCTTCGGACCATGCCGGCGGGCTGGGCGGTGAGCCGCTTGTGCAGCCGAATGGCACGGTGATTGTGCCGTTTGAAGGTGGCGGCATCGACGTGTTCAGCTCTACCAATGGCGGTACGAGTTGGGGTAAGAGCCAGGCCATCGCCAGCATCGACAGCCATTTCGATGCGGGTGGAATACGGAATCCGAATCTTCCTTCCGCTGCGATTGACGGCGCAGGCAAGGTGTTTGTGGCGTGGTCGGATTGCCGCTTCCGCAAGAGCTGCACGTCGAACGATATCGTGATGAGTTCCTCTTCAGACGGCAAAACCTGGAGCGCGGTGACGCGAATTCCGATCGATCCGACGACGAGCACGGTGGATCATTTTCTTCCTGGCATCGGCATCGACCCGGCAACCTCGGGCAGCACGGCGCACATGACGATTGTTTATTACTACTATCCCGTCTCGAATTGCACTGCGAAAACCTGTCAGCTGGATGTTGGGTTCGTCACATCGTCCGATGGCGGTTCCACTTGGACGGCGGGAGCGCAGATTGCCGGACCGATGCGGCTGGCGTGGCTTCCGGTTTCTGACAACGGACCGATGGTGGCGGACTATATTGGAGTTTCTTACGTGAACGGCAATCCGTTCGGAGTGTTTGCCGTAGCGAAGACGCCGAACGGCACTACGCTGGCGGAATCCATGTACACGACCAAAGCTCCACTGCCCGCGGCTGGGAGCGCGCCGCGATTCAGCGGCCTCGCAGATAAGCCGGTGGCAGGCGCGAAATCTGACCACGAAATGCACTTCTACTACGACGATGAAGGCAAGCGGGAGATTCCGCGTTCGCGATGGATTGCGAACACTTCGGGGCAGTAGGCAATTCGTTTCGATCAGGCCGCCGGCATCTTCTACTCGGCTTCATTTGTGCGGTTTAATTTCGCCTCGCCACATCTTTCCCAGGACTACCCGAGTTGGGGGGAACCGCAGGAATTACGCGCGCTGGTAAGTAAACTGAACTAAAATGTTGCGTGTGGCTCGCAGAAGTCATCCAATAACAAGAATCGGTAAGGATGATTAAAGCAACGCTCCGCAATCCGGCTCTCCGCAAACGCGCTTCGCAGTTCGGGCGTCTGGTCCGGCACTCAGCCGTGACTCCACTCTGCGGCGAGACCCACAAGCCCCGGCTTGTTTCCAACGGACAGTTGGGTCTGACGTTCATCGGGCACTCCAGCTTTTTCCTGCAGCTGGGCGGGCAGAATGTGATGATCGATCCGAACTTTGCGCGCTGGCTTTTTGTGCTGAAGCGGTTGCGGCGTCCGGGATTGCGAGTTCGCGACTTGCCGGCCATCGACCTTGTCCTGGTGACGCACGCACACTTTGACCATTTGCACCGGCCGTCGCTGCGGGCGATCGTGCAAAACAATCTGCGCACGCGAAGAACCGCGCCGGCTATTATTATTCCGAGCCATGTCACGGATCTGGTTTCGGACCTGGGTTTCTCGGAAATTATCGAGCTTGATTGGTGGAAGAGTTCGCGGTACGTCAATTTGACAGTCACACATGTTCCCTCGCGGCATTGGGGGGCGCGGATTCTTAAAGATTCGCACCGCGGTTACGGCGGCTATGTGTTGCAGGCGGGGAAGCATTCGGTCTATCACGCTGGCGACACCGCATATTTCGCGGGCTTTCGTGAGATCGGGCGGCGCTTGTCGCCGGAATTGGCGCTGCTACCCATCGGCGCTTACAACCCGGCAAGTTTTCGCAACGTGCATACCAATCCGGCCGACGCGACCCAAGCCTTCCTAGATTTGAAATCGCGCTGGATGGTCCCGATGCATTACGGAACTTTTCGCTTATCGCATGAGCCGGTCGACGAGCCACTACAACTGCTTGACCAGGAAGCGCGCACGGCAGGAATCGAGGACCGCGTCGTGGTGCTGAAAGAAGGCGTTACTCGGTTTTTCTAACCTAAATTCTTCTGAATCTTGCCCCGCTGTAACACTTTTTTGACAAACCATCCCCGCAATTTGGTATAAGCTCGGCTGCACTAAATTTATCCCCTTTGGAGGCCAAACATGACCGTTCAAGCGATTCCGCAGGGTTATCACACGCTCACTCCTTTCATGACGGTGCGCGATGCTGCCCGCGCTATCGAGTTTTACAAGCAGGCATTCGGCGCAACGGAAAAAGGCGTAATGAATGCGCCGGACGGTAAGGTGATGCATGCCGAGTTGATCATCGGTGACTCTATTTTTATGCTGGCTGACGAATTCCCGCAATTTGGATCTCTTTCGCCGCAAACCACAGGCGGGTCCGGCATGGGGCTGCATATCTATGTCGAAGATGTTGACTCAGCCTTTGATCGCGCGGTGAAGGCTGGAGCGAACGTTGAGATGCCGGTCAGCGACATGTTCTGGGGCGACCGCTACGGTAGACTGGCCGATCCCTTCGGTCACAAGTGGTCGATTGCGACTCACAAGCGCGACATGTCACCCGAAGAAATGGATAAAGAGATGAGGCAGATGCCCATGCCGAAGAGCGCCTGAAGGGTGAAACAGATTTCGGCTGGTTTGTAGAGGGCGCGACCCTTTGGCCGCGCCTTTTTTATGGTTCTAATACCTCCGTAATGCCCTAATATCCGCTATTACACAAGTATTACAGTGGTTGACCCGATCTCTTGGTAGGTTAAATATGCGCGAGCCATTCAAGACTCGACTTCACAAGAACAACGGGAACGGGGCCGACTTTGGACATGCAACTGGAAAGCCTGGAAAAACGACAAGCCGCAAACGGCGAAATTAATTGGGTAACCGCAATCTTCATGGGGTTGTTTCATGTGGGGGCCATAGCGGCGCTTTTTTTCTTCACATGGAAGGCATTGTTCGTTGCCATGTTCCTGTGGTGGGTGTCGGGCAGCCTGGGCATCGGCATGAGCTATCATCGCCTGCTCACGCACCGCGGCTACAAGACTCCGAAGTGGGTTGAGTATTTTATAACCGTCTGCGCCACGCTCGCGCTCGAGGGCGGACCGATTTTCTGGGTGGCTACGCACCGCATTCATCACCAGTATTCCGATCAGGATGGCGACCCGCATTCGCCGATCGAAGGCAAATGGTGGGCGCACATGGGCTGGATTCTCATGGGCAAATCGATGCACCATGACACGACCACGCTTGCTCGCTACGTTCCCGATCTCGCCAAGGACAAATTCCACGTTTGGATTACGAAATATCACTATGTCCCGATGATTGTGTTGGGCGTCATATTGTTCGCGATCGGCGGCCTTCCGTTCTTGATGTGGGGCATCTTCATGCGCACCGTGGTCGGTTTGCACGCTACGTGGCTGGTGAATTCGGCCACGCACTCTTGGGGTACGCGCCGTTTTGCCACGCGCGATCTCTCGACCAACAGCTGGTGGGTAGCGTTGCTGACTTTCGGGGAAGGCTGGCACAACAATCACCACGCGCATCCCACCGCGGCGCAGCACGGCTTTCGGTGGTATGAAGTCGATATGAACTGGTACGGAATCTGGGCCCTCAAGACGCTGGGCTTGGCTTGGGACATTAAGCGCGTAAGGCTCGCGGACCTAGAAACCGGCTTGGTGGCAGCACCAAACGGACGCTTGATTAGCGCTGCATTGCCCGAGGGCGCTGCAGCCGGGGACTAAAGTCGGAAAACGTATCGAGAAATTTGACCCCGGTCCCGTGACCGGGGTTTTTGCTGTCTGCGGAAATCCCTAAACACAGAGGGCGCGGGGGAACACAGATTCGTTGGCGCTTTGAGTTCTCTACATCCCTGCTTGTAGAGAACGCGCTAAAATCAGCGTGACACCATGCGCATCACGAGCCGCCGCGGAACGATCGTCTTCTTTCTTTGCTTGGGCATTGGCCTGGTAACGCTGGCGGTAGCTCTCAATGTTGGATGGATCATCCTCAATTGGCGTCTGAGAGTGCTCCTATTCTTCGGCATCATCTTTTTTGCCTTGATCATCGCGGGCATGATCGTGAACACAACGTTTCTGCTGCGCGAGATCCGCCGCAGTGAGCAGCACGACAGCTTTATCAATGCCGTCACTCACGAATTGAAAACGCCGGTTGCCTCGATCCGCCTGCATCTGGAAACCCTGCAGCGTCGCGATCTGCCCGAAGCGCAGAAGCAGGAGTTCTACCGCCTCATGCTCAGTGACACGGATCGGCTGACGGAAACCGTCGAACAAGTGCTGCGAGCGGGACGCGCGGGGGACAAGAGAGCCGGTCGAGACAAATCGGCGGTCGACTTCCGCCAACTTGTGCACGAGTGCATGGACGCCGCCCGCACCCGCCACCATCTGCCTCCGGAGGCGATTCGTTACGAGGAGGTTTCAAGCAATGGCGCGGGCCTGAGGGTGCTGGGCAGCGCCGAGGATCTCCGCACTGCCGTTTTCAATGTTCTCGACAATGCGATTAAGTATTCTGGCGAACACGTTGACGTGCGCGTGCGCTTGAACGTGCCAGACGAAAAACGAATCGTGCTCAGCGTGCGTGATCACGGGGTTGGTATTGCCGCCGACGATGTGAAGAGCATTTTCAAACGTTTCTACCGGGTCAACCACCGCTCGCTTGCGCATGTGAAGGGAACCGGGCTGGGCCTGTTCATCGTGAAAGCCATCGCGTCGAAGCACGGCGGCAAAGTTTTTGCCGAAAGCGCGGGCGAAGGCAAGGGCAGTACGGTCACGATGGAACTGCCAAGGTCTTTGTCATGAGAGCGACCGCATGAGCCGCGTTTTAGTTGTGGAAGATGAAGCCCATCTGGCGCAGGGGCTGCGCTTCAATCTGCAGGCGGAAGGTTATTCCGCCGAAGTGGTAGGAGACGGAGAGGCCGCCACAGAGCGTTTACTCGATAAGAAAGAGGATTTCGATGTGATCGTTCTCGACATTATGTTGCCGGGCAAAGACGGTTTCAGCGTGGTTGCCGAACTACGCGCGGCGCGGAATTACGTACCCGTGCTGATGCTCACGGCGCGCAGCCGCCCGGAGGATGTGTTGAAAGGTTTTGCCGCGGGTGCGGACGATTATTTGCCGAAGCCTTTTGATCTGTCGATTCTGCTGGCGCGTTTGCAGGGACTGCTACGGCGCAGTAAGTGGACGCGCGCAGATCAGGCGTCGGATGCGGTTTCGAACGCTTCTTCTCAGGCGTCGCTTAATTCCTCGCAGGCGGCATCGGATCCCCGCAGCGTAAGCGACTTCGGAACATTTTCATTCGATGGCAGGACCATCGATTTTGGCACGCTGGAGCTGCGCACCGCCGAAAATGTCATTCATCTGACGCTCATGGAATCGGAGTTGTTGCGCCATCTGGTGCGCAACGATGGGCGCGTGGTTTCGCGCAAGCAGATTCTCGAGGAGGTCTGGGGTCTGCACGAAGACACCGACACGCGCGCCATCGACAACTTCATGGTTCGTCTGCGCCGTTATATCGAAGACGATCCCGCGCAGCCCAGACATTTGCTAACGGTACGTGGCGTGGGTTACCGGTTCCTGGCGAATCCAGAGAAGAAGTGAAGCCGAGCCATTTGCCTCGCCTCCGACATTTCATGTCGCCGCAGCGCTTAATGAAGGCCACAAACATCGATGCCCTTTGCCGGGAAAGTCCGCCGAAGGGCATCGATGATGTAGAAATCCAAATGATTACTGCAGCTTCTGGTTACTGCTTCTCATAGACCGCAGTGCTCGTAACTTTCTTGCCTGCCGAGTCGCTCGAGTGAGTGGTGAGGGTGCGAGTCTTGCCGTCGGCTGAAATAGCGATTCGAGCGGTGAGTGTGACTTTGCCGTCTTTCTTGGCTGTTGCCTCCATGGTGCGGTCGTCAATCTTTTTATACGACCGTGTGTCGGAAGTGGCATCGCCGGTGACCGGATAGTCCTTGCCATCGAACTTGCCCGTCCACTCATTATGCGTGGGTTTGCCTTGACCATCGACGCCATCCAGCGTGGCCTTAATGTTGTCTCCAACGGCTTCATAATTGACCGTGAGATTTTTCTGAGTCCCGGGTCTTACCTTCGACTTGGCTTCGTCGAGCTTCCAGGTCCCCAAGTGTGGATTTTCCGCGAAGCACATCGTCAGGGCGACAAAGAGCATTGCGACCGTTATTACGGTCTTTCTTGCGTGCATGTTTCCTCCAGGGTGTGAAACGGTTAGCTTGCTAACGAGCACCGCATTCTAGGCTGCGTGAAGTGTTTTCCGCAACTAAGAGGTGACTGAGGGTTATGAGAGATTGGCCTGCTACGCGCGGCAGAGTTCGGCGACCAGTGTTTCCCGCCGCTCCTCCGCGATGTGGTCCATGCGCCCCAGGACTACCGCGTAACCCGACAATGAAATTCCTGCGAGCAGGAGAAGAATCACGGTCGCGATCCAAAAGCTGCCGTAGTGCCGTGCCACCCAGAACACCGCGGCTCCGATGCCCACGATGACGATTTGCAATCCCAGGCTGATGAGCACCGTTACCTGGGAGGCGCGTTGCCGGCCGAAGGTGGAGTAATCCAATTTCTTCGGCGAATAGATCGACAGCAGATTGCCCACGGAAAAATTTAATGGCGCAGCAAACAGCAGCCCGGCAAGGGTTGCGATGGTTACGTCGAACGTAGGCCGGCCATAGAGGTAACTGACTCCCATCCATGCCACGATTGTTTCGACGGCCAAGATGGCGGCGTGAGTGAGGTTTTTGCCGAGCACAATTTCGCGGAAGCTTACGGGCGACGCGAGAAAGAACTGGATGCCGCCGGCGTCTCCGCCGAAGTTGTTGTAGACGAGATTGGTCAGCATGAGCAGCGTATATCCGGCTGCGGAAGGAAATGCCAGGTTGGGAGTGTGGGCAAAAAATGAGCCCGAGTGTCGGGCAGAATTCATCGGCCCAAAGCGAAAGATCACCAACACGAAGATCGGCATGATCAAAGTCAGCAGCATGGGACCGCTGCGGAGAAGATAGCGGATTTCTTTTTCGAAGACCGCCGCTACAGGAGACGCGACTCCAGGCAGATTCCAGCCCAGCCGGAGCGATCGGTCTCTGGGTAGTGCAGATGTGGCAGCCACTTCGCTTAAATTTTCGCCGCGATACTGTGCCCGCAGGCGCACGTGCAGGCTATAGCCAATGATCAAAGCAAACGCACCCAACAGCGCGAGCGAGCTTACGGCAGTCATGAATCGCGAAAATACCGCTTGTGCGACGGCATCGGCGGCGAGGCCCGGCGGAAGAATACCCTGCACGGGGAAAATGGCCTCGACGAACTTTAGTACTTCCGGGCGCGCGCGTTTGCCGAAGTATCCAGTGAGCGGACCGATCATCTGAAGACTCAGCATGACAAGCACAAACATAATGCCGAGAATTTCGCGCGTGCGGCGCTGGGCCAGCCATCGCTCGACCCAGGCGAAAATCATCTGCATGAACAATAGATTGAAGGCGGCAAACGTCAGCAGAACGAGCAGCGTCCAAGGCAACAGCGAGGGTTTCGCGAAACCGACGCCCAACAGAATTCCGAACGACCACAGGCTGCCGAGAACGGTTGCGGGATCAAAGGCTCCATAGGCCATTCGCACGAGGAAGTATGAGCGGTAGCTCAAGGGAAAACGCAGCAGTTCGGAAGAGTCAGGGTTATTGGTGAAGGCGGTTGCCATGATGGGGAAGAATTGCCAGAAGAAAAATACGATCCACAGCAAGATCGCAAGCAGTTCGGGCTTGCCTCTTTCAAGAATGAAGAAAGTCATTCCGGCCATAAAGGCCATTCCGCCGAGCCCACCGATGGCGAAGGCGATCGACACGATGACTTGCGAGAGCAGCTCAAGCTTCGCTCGCTTGCTACGCAGGCCATTGGCGAAGAGTCGCCAGCGTAGCCACGCGATGGTCCGGAGTTGTCCGCGCTTTTTCATGGCCAGGTCGCGGTCAATCATGTTGCATCATCCCAGCCACGAAAGCTCCTGCTCTGCGGGGCGCGACCCACCGACGGTGCGCAAGAAGATTTGCTCCAGGGTCATTTTTTCGCCGGATGGCCGTGCGCCATTCGCCGAACCATCGCCTGAAATATCAGCCAATCCGGCGTGGGTTTGCGCCTCAACTCCAGCGCGCAACTCTTCGAGCGATCCCTGCGCCACCAAGCGACCCCTATGAATGATGGCGACGTGACTGCACAGCCGCTCCACGATCTCAAGCACGTGCGAGGTAAGAAAAATCGTGGCCCCACGCGCGATCATGCCTTGCAGCATCGTCTTGAGCGTTCCGGCGGCGATGGCATCCACGCCTTCGAACGGCTCGTCCAGGAACAGGACCTTTGGCCCATGAATCACGGCCGCGGCCATGGCCAGTTTTTTCTGCATGCCGTGGGAGTAGTCGGTGACCAGCTTCTTTGGCTGATCGGCAAGCTGCATAAAATCGAGTAGCTCCGCCGTACGTTTGGCCGCGGTTTCGCGGTCGAGCCCATACATGCGTCCTGCAAAGTTCAGAAATTCAGATCCGGTCAGCCGCCCGAACAGCGCCATGCCCTCCGGGACGACGCCGATCTGCCGTTTCACTTCTACGGGATGCGCGGTCAAATCAATCCCTAGAATTTCGATCCTTCCGGAGCTGGGCGCGAGTAGACCAGTGAGCATTTTTATGGTGGTCGATTTTCCAGCGCCATTGGGTCCGAGAAAGCCAAAGAATTGTCCCGGAGAGACTTGCAGGTCGATGCCATCAACGGCAAGCAATTCGCCGAAGCGCCGAGTTAGGCCCTGAGTAGAGATCGTGGGAGCGGCTTCCATCAAGATTCTGAATCTAGCACAGCCAGGAGAATCCTGTGCCGTGTTTTGGGAAGGTTTCGATGGTATAGTTTTGGCCGTATGCAAGCGGCGTTTTTTAGCGCCTTTGGGCCGATCAAGGGGAGAAAATGGGAAACCTTCGATTCAGTTTCGTGAGCAGTTTTCAAGCGCTGGTTGCAGTCGCAGTGTTACTGGCTGGCTCCGCGACGGCGAGCACGACTCAGATTTACAGTTTCGCTGGCGGCAGCGACGGCGAATATACGGATACAGAATTAGTCATGGACGGCGCTGGTAATCTTTACGGAACGTCGGTGCAAGGCGGCACGTTTGGGGGCGGAACCGTTTTCCAGTTAGGTCCTTCCAGCGGCGGTTGGACCCATACAGTCCTCTACAACTTTACTGGAGGAGTCGATGGAGGAGAGCCCTACAAAGGCGTGACACTCGACGCGCATGGCGACCTCTACGGAACTGCTGTGACTGGTGGTGGCGGCTCTTGTGAGGGCGGATGCGGCGTGGTCTACAAGCTAAGCAACTCTGGTGGAGCCTGGACGCAGAGCGTGGTCCACACTTTCACTGGCGAAAATGACGGGTCTGGTCCGGGAAGCCCCGTGGCCATCGACAAACATGGCAATCTTTACGGAACGACGCCTACGGGAGGCGCAAACGGGTTCGGCGTCGTCTACGGGATAAAACCGGTCGCCAACGGCTGGAAACTGATTGTGATTCATGCCTTCACGGGAGGTACTGATGGGCTGGGAGGATCAGCAAGCCGGTTGCTGCTCGACACTGCCGGCCATCTGTATGGAGTGAACACGGTGGGCGGAGCGAATGGTTTCGGCAACGTGTTCAAACTCGCGCAGGGCAATGGCCAGTGGCAACTCACGACGCTTTATTCTTTCAAGGATCAACCGGACGGGGCGTCACCCTATGGCGGCCTGATTTTCGACAAGAGCGGAAATCTCTACGGCACGACTTATTACGCTGGCGCGAATGATGTCGGCACGGTTTATAAGCTCACACCCAACGGAAGCTCATGGACCGAATCTGTGCTCTACAGCTTCAAGGGTGGCAGTGACGGCGACAGTCCGATCAGCACTCTGGTGAGCGATGGGCAAGGAGATATGTACGGGACGACCAGCGATGGCGGGGCCGCGAAATGCGGCTGCGGAACGATCTTCAGAATTTCACCAGGCAGCGGCGGCATGTGGACGGAGAAGGCCGTCTATCGTTTTCCGGGCGATCCGAATCCCGGATTCGCCTATAACGGAATGGTCTTCGACGGGAAGGGAAGCTTCTACGGCGCGACCGTGCACGGAGGCAGCGGGAACGACGGAGCCATTTATAAGTTCACACCATAAGTAGAGGCGAAACTCCCCGGCCGGCTGGGTTTTTCGTTTGGAGCGTCGCAAAATCTCGAAGAAAGGAACCCGCAAACGCGCAGTGCCGCGGTGCGGCTACTTCTTCTCTTTAACTGGCGTTTCTGCCTGCTTTTTCTGCGCGTCTTCCGTCCAGGGTGGAACGATTCCAACGACTCGTGCATAGGCGATCGACTGCCCAAGGTGCTCCGCGCCATGCCGAACAATGAAGAGCAGAATGCCGCGTTCCGTATTTTTTCCGCCAAACCAGTCCATGCTTTTATCGAGATCTGAGTCGGGCATGGCGGTGATCGCCTTGCGCGCGTGAGCGAACGAGTCTTTCAGGGTGGCGATTACTTTGGTCTTATCCGTCGTGGATTTCTCCAGACTCTTAATATCTAGGCCGGGCGGTGGCGGCGTTCCCATAAGTTTATAAAGATTATAATTTGCGGCGGAGACGTGCAGAAATACTTCCGCGAAAGAACGCACATCGGCGGCAGGCCGCCACGTGTACTTCTCGGCAGGGATGGCCTCGGCGAGGCGAGTAAACTTATCCTCCTGCACGATGACCTCCGACAAGACTTCGGAGCGGTAGCCGCTAACTCCGGGAGTGCCCTCTTTGTAGGGATTGACTTGTGCGACGAGGTGCAGCGTCACAAACATCGGAACAAAGACGAAAAGAGCAAGAACAATGCGCTTCATGGATTGCCCGTCCTTTCAGTTGCTCGCAATTATAAGGGTTGCTGCTTAAAGGTGATTGACGTTCCGCCGTATGACTGGTAAGCGAGCAAACGTAAAACGCCCCGGCTTTACGGCCGGGGCGCCTGATCTGGCAGAACTGCTGCAGCTTAGAAGAGGTTCCAGAGGAACTGGTTGTAGACCTCGTGATGAAACTGCACTTCCGGCGCTTTAACGAATGTCCCCAGAGAGCGCGGGCACCGATCCGCAGCGGCCTGCTTTAAGTCCGCGTAGCGTCCTTTCACGTCTTCCCCGAGGATTTCAGTCGTCCATTCGGATTTGCGGAAGTTCGCCATGGCGTCGTAGATGTTGTCGGGTAAGTAACGCTCCGCCTGTCGCAGGTTTTTGATCTTCGCGGTCTCACCGTCGATGCCAGTCTTGAAGATCGAGTAAAGCACCAAGTAGGGGTTCGCGTCCGGCGACACCGAGCGTACTTCGACGCGCATGCTCTTTTCGTTGCCAATCGGAATACGGATCATCGAACCACGGTCGACTGCCGACGCTTTGATCTGGTTGGGTGCCTCGAAGTGCGGATCGAGACGGCGATAGGCGTTCACGCTGGCATTCAGCAGCAGGCAGACATCGTTGCCATGAGTGAGGATGCGATCCACGAAAGACCAGCCCGTCTTGCTGAGCTTCTCTTCGCCCTTGGCGTCCCAGAAAAGATTCTTGCTGCCATCGCTGATCGAAACATTGGTGTGCATACCGCTTCCGTTCACGCCCACGACTGGCTTGGGTAGGAACGATGCGGTGAATCCCAGGTTAGTCGCGACCTGCCGGCAAATCAGCTTGTAGAGCTGAATCTGATCTGCGGCCGCCACCACTTCGCCGTAGCCGTAGTTAATTTCGAATTGCGAAGGAGCAACTTCCGGATGGTCCTTCTCATTCTGGAAACCCATCGCGCGCTGCACTTCGGCGGTGGTGTCGATAAAGGTGCGCAGCGGATCGCCGGGCAGCGAGTGATAATAACCGCCGGTGTTGACGTATTCGAACTTGCCAGTTGAGTGGTAGTTGCGCTCGGCATCCGCACCGTTGAAGAGGAAACCTTCAATTTCATTGGCGGCGTTTAGGGTGTAGCTCTTTTTCTTGTGCAGATCGCCCGCGTAACCTTTTAGCACGCCGCGAATGTCGGCGGCGTAGGGCGTTCCGCCCTTATCGATGACTTCGCCGAACACCAGCACTTTGCCCGAGCCGAAAACATCCGCTGGACCCCAATAAAACGCCGACCAGTCGATGCCGAGCCGCAGATCGCTTTCGCGCTGTGCGGTAAATCCGCGAATTGAGGAGCCGTCGAAGGTGAGATTGTCCCAGCTTTTGATCAGAAATTTTTTATCGTAATCCAGCATGTGCAGGCGGCCTTCGAGGTCGCTGAAAAGCACGGTGATGGCTTTAATCCGCTTTTCGTCGGTGAGGTACTTCAGCCGTTCTTCCTGGATCTTGTGAATGGCGACCCGCTTCCTGCGCTGCTCCTTCGCCTCCAGATTCATTTCTTCCAGTTCGTCGTAAGTGAGTGCTAGGAAATTGCGCAGTTCGTTGGGCATGGATGTCCTTCAGTCTCCTCGTGAGTTGTCAGTAAATAACCATAACGATGAACTATCGGCAAACCGCTCCACGAAACATGGAGTTGCATTGGCTGGGGATCAACCTGAGAGAATATCGCGAGTGCGCCGTGCGGAACAATCGAAAAAGCTGATGGGATGCATAAAAGAGATTTATCAGACGTTCCGCTTCGGGCGTTCCGTTTTAGAGTCGATCTACTGGATTTCGAGTGAAATCACGTTCGCCTCTCCGTTGTTGGTTTCGCGATAATTGATGGCCACTTTCTGGTTGCTCCAGGAACAAGAGAAATTGTCGGCGCCGATAAGAACAAGGTGATTCCGGTCGGCCACCGTCATCTTCCAGGTTTTTTCTCCCGAAACCACGGTTAGCACAGCGGCTGGCGGGGTGGCGCAGTCCGCATTGGTCAGTGTTCCCTTAATAAACTTCGCGGGTCCCAAGCGCACCGGCGCTGCAGTGGCGTTCGCGGAATCACTTTTAGGGACTTCGCGCTGCGTTGTGGTCAGGGCTGTTAAGGGTTCTCCGGGTTGCGCGCCGGCTTTCAACATCGCTCTGAATTGCCGCGCCTGCGTGAGCAGCCCTGTTACTTCCAAAGCGAGCTTGGGATTGTCCGTAACCTGGAGCGCCTGAAGCAGCGCGATTGTCTGATCCGGCTGCCGCTTTGCCATATAAAGGTTGGCTAAATTGAAAAGGTAACTCTCGTTGCGCGGGCTGATGGCTATCGCTTTCCGCATCGTCGCGATCGCTGTGGCCGTATCGCCCGAGGTAGACTGCGCGAATGCCAGAAGCGCGTACGAATCGGCAAAGGTTGGGTCGAGACTGATGGAGGTCTCCAGTTCTTTGCTGATTGCGGGCACATCAGCATTCGCACCGAAGCCGCTCTCCCGAGTGATGAGCAGGGCGTTGTAGTAGTGAACCCGCGGATCTTTGGAATCCAGTTGGGAAGCGCGCTTAAAATATTCCCGCGCTTGAGTGAAGTCCTGTTTCTGCAGATACGCATAGCCCAGGCCGCGGCACGCTGCGAGGTTGTTTGGGTCGGATTTCAAAATGTCCTGAAACTCGGTCAGCGCCCGCTCCTGGTAATCGCGCGTATGCAGATGAATATCCGCCAGCACCGCATTACCGGTCGCCGTAGCGAGCGGCGTCACCGTATAGTTGCTGGAGGCGATGCTCGGCGGCGTGGGAATCGGATAATACTTGAAGCGGCCGCTGGCGGCGTAGTTGCGTAACGTCCTGTCGAACTGTTGCGTGTTCATCCCGAAGGCTTGTTCAACGGCGTCTTCGATGCTCTTGTGCTGGCTCAGCGTCAGGTCAAAATAAATCCCGACTTTGGGCAAGAGGTTGTTGTCGTAGATGTAATGCATCAAAATCCCAGACTCGGCGTAGAACGTAGTGCGATGGTCGCCACTCTCGTTGTAGGTGGAGGTGTTCTGCTGCACCCTGAGGAGATCTGCGATCTTCATCATTCCAACTTGCTCCAAGATCGCGTATTCATAGTTCGGAATCTTGCCGACCTGCGCCTCTTTGCTGTCGACCTCAATACTGGAGAAATACTCAGCGAAACCCTCTTCAAACCAGGGAGCAAAATCGCCGGGCAAATTGCCATCCATTAACTGGTGGGCATATTCGTGGAAGACGACGACCCAGGGATTCTCGACAGACATGTCGAGCATGATGAAGCTACGGTCTTCGCCGCCCTGAAATAATCCGGCGACCTGCGTCGGCTTGCCGTTGAAAAGTGGCGCAACCTGCCGCATCTCCTTGGTGTTGCGGAAAGCTACGATTTGCAGCGGAACCGGCAGGTTTACGTTCGCCTTTGTCATGAGAGCGCCAAAGACGGCTCGCATCTGCTCGAAGCGCATGGCGACTTCACGGCCCCGTTTTTCGCCTGCATCTGTGACGACGGAGAAATTCGGCGAACGCACCTCTACCCATTGAGACTCGCCGGCGAAACTCGGCGATAAGGCGCACAAGACAAAAACGAACGCAAATAGGCAACGGAAGATGGAAGAAGACCGTTCAGGGTGAGCGTTCATAGCACAAGTCCTCGGCTCGGTCGCCGCTATCCTACACCAGCCGAAGGCGGATTAGCGCACGCCGAGGCCCCGTCCAGGCATCAGGTGGATAATCACCCCCAGCGCCGTCAACACCGCCACAAAGTAAACCGTCGTGGCGCGGCTGGAATGAGGGGGCAGATTCTTGGCGAAAAATATTTGATAGCCTGCCCCCAGTGCGACCAGAAAGAACATGTTTTCTCCCAGCAGAAGCCATAGAGCAAGAGACGCTGTGAGGAGAACGATGCGCTCCGTTTTGCTTAAAGCCAGCACGGCCTGTCCGCCGTCGAGCACCCAGACGGGAATCAAATTCAATAGGTTCAGAGCTGCTCCCACGCGTGCCAGCGCAGCCCACAGCGGATTGCCCGTCTGCCACCAGAGCGCGGCGCATGCCAGGGCTGTGAAGAATCCGGCGAGTGGTCCCGCCAGGCTGACTTCGGCTCGTGTTTCGAGCGATACGCCGAGCGCCTGCCAGCGCACGTACGCTCCAAGGCCCGGCAGAAATACCGGCATCTCAGCGGGCAACCCGCGACGCTTGATATCGATGAAATGTCCCATCTCGTGGAGCAGAATCAGCACCGCGAAGCCGATGCCGAACTTCATTCCGAATGCAGCCCAATAAATACCAATGAAGGCGGCGAAGCTGAGCAGAAACTTCAATTTAAACAGCGCAGTCAGTACGAACTTGCCTTTGGCCAGCAAAACCGCGATGGGACCCACCGGTCCCAGCTTTTGAGCCCACTTGTTTTCGCTGGGAGGAGCCGGCTGCAGCCGATTTGCGGCAGCGTCCAGAGCGCGTGCATGTTCTTGAATCCAGCTCGCCTGCCTCGAATTCCCTGGAAGGAGTGCGAGTCCCGACAGCCATCGGTCGCGTGCTTGCGGCAGATCGCCTTTGGCCTCCAACGCTTTCGCCTCGGCCGCGAGTTGGTCGAGTTTTTCGGCGTGCACCAGAGCATGGCATTGATCGCACACGAGCGATTCGGGTGCCAGTTGATGGGCGCAGCGCTGGCAATTGCGAATGAGTTCTGGAGTGGTTGTGGGCACGGCTTTGAAAGAATGTCCTCTAAATTCTACGCGAGGCGTCCTAAGGTTGGGGGGAGTCCCTGAAAGGCCCGTAGACCTGCAATGGCTTTCCGGCAGTTATTCTTGCGGCGATCCTCATGCCCACGAAAAGAATGACTAGACCGATCAGCCACCCGAAACTTAGTCCGCCGTGCCACACCTCAAGGAATGGAGATGCTAGTCCGAGCAACGCGGCGCGTAATAGCCAGCCTCCCAAGCTCAGGCGTGGCGCTGTGCGTCTTGGCGCTAGTTCTGGATTTTGCTGCCCCGAATCCGACTGCTCTTCCTCAACTTGCCGCTGGGTCTGCTGCTGATGAGCCTGCCTCTGTTTGCCGGCATAGTGAATCCAGATCGGAATCGCCGCCGTCGAGACCGCGGCGTACGTAAGTAAAACGGCGGCGATCTGATAGCGTCTTCCGCCTACGCCGTTCGATCCCTTCATCATTGCGGTGCCGACCATCCAACCGACGGCCAGTGAGACGTAACCAATGATCAGACCCGTAGCGATTTCGAAGACGGCGTAGAGAATCATGCCGGCAACAGCTGCGCCGATGCCGAACAACAGAGCGCGCACAAACGCCGCATGGGTATCCTTGGCCAGTTCGCCGCGCATTTTCTCAGCGCAACTGGGACAAGCCATCGCTCCGTTCAGCCGGTAGTAGATCCCAGCGATCGGCTGGTGACAGTATTGGCAGTGATCGCCTCCCGGCGATCCAACATACTCGGCGGTTCCAAACTGCGGCGTGGGATTGTTGAAACTGTCAGTCATGGCGCAGAACGATAGCACAACGCATAACGGCAGCAAAGAGAGATTTTCAGCGGGTTCAATGTGGTTGGAGAGATTACAGAGTAGAAGAAATGACTACTGACGGTGCGCCGAAGCTCCAGCCGCGATCTCACGCAGAGCGCTGACAAATCCCTCAGCAGCGTCCGGATCGGCCAACGCTTCCAGGTGCACCGTGGCGGAGAATTGCGGCGACTCTGGACGGAAGCGCACTTGCAGAATATCTTGCCGCCGCGCTGACATGAGCGCGTTCAGCTCCGCGGTAGGATCTTTTTTCCAGTGTGTCCGCGTGGTTAAGATCACCGGACCGGGCTCGTAGAAATCCCACTCGCGTTCGTCATTCTTGCGCGAGGAACTCCCCCGATTGTGCGCGCTCCAGCGATGCCGCACCACTTCAAGATGGAAGCTCGGAGAACCGCCCAGGTCGGCTTCGAAGGTGAGTGTTTCTTTTTGCCGCTGGCAGCAGCTCACCAGCCACTGAATCGGTAACGCCCGTGGCCGGAAGCTCATGGTCACGCGCGCATTTTCGAACCAGCGGGAGGGAAAATGCAGCCGCGCCTGCAGCCGCGAACTACCCATCCAGCGCGACTCCAGGATGCGACCTTTGCCGGCGCATGCGGTCTGTACCCAGCGCAGGGCCGCCGCTCCTTTTTTTCGATTGTAGGCGGAAAACACGAAATACCACAGCCCCAGCACGGCGACTGAACCGGCGACGTCAATGAGCAGAAGGCGCCCCACACGCTTTCTCGGATGCTGCTTCCTCTGATGCTCATGGTACGACCGAGGTTGCGGCGAAGCAAGGGGACAATTGGCTGGATTTCGCCTATGCGTAAAGTCTAGGAAAATTCTGTGGAAAACTTGGAGAAAGTAGCGTACTCATCCCAAAACGAACTTGCCCGGTTCCGCGCTGCGGCCTTCCAGTCGCCGCATTACAATGGCGGCGTGCCCTCCAACGCTCGCGACTTCCAGATTCGGAACTATCGGCCCGCCGACTTTGATGCTCTATGGCGCATCGACCAAACCTGCTTTCCTCCGGGTATTTCCTATTCGAAAACCGAGCTCAGGCTCTACATGCGTCGCCGCGGCAGTTTTACACTGATCTCCGAAAGGATTGCCGGCAAAGCGCGGCGCAGTCCCGATTCAGGGGAAATGAAAAAAAGTTCGGATATCGCCTTGGTAGACGGTGATATCGCTGGCTTCATCGTGGCAGAAGCTGGCAATCGGGGGTCCGGCCATATCATCACCATCGACGTAGTTGCCGCGGCGCGCCGTTTCGGCGTTGGGTCGAAGCTGTTGAAAGCGGCCGAAGATCGAATAGAAATTGCCGAATGCCATTCGGTGGAACTCGAAACCGCTGTGGATAATATTTCCGCTTTATCTTTTTACAAGCGCCACGGCTACAGCGTGATAAGAACCTTCCCTCGTTACTACGCCAATGGCGTTGACGCATTGGTGCTACAGAAAGAACTGCAGGTCGCTTCGTAGGCTCAGTCGCGAACAGTTGCCCGCTCCAATCCTGAAGCAGGCTCCGAACGCCAAGAAAAACAGCCAAGCCTTAGGCACGACCAAACGTGCTCTCTCCGCTGCGATTTGAGAGCCTTCTAATTCGCTATGGTGAGTTGCATGCTCGTTGGAAGGCGCACTGCCTGTCTCCGGCAAGCTGCAGATTTTTTGCTGGGCGAGTGAGGGCGCAGCAAGCCAGCCTCCGAGGGATAGTCCAGGAATTTCGTTCGCTCCGATACCGAAAGGAAATTGTGTATGCCGAGGTTTACCCAGGGCTGTCTGTTACCGCTTTTTTTGCTGGTGTTGAATTTTTCCGCCGTGGCGCAGGATCCATCCAGTTTGCCAGCTCGCGATACCAGTTCCCCAGTTACGGCACTGCCGCCGCCCCCTCCCGGCACCTTTGATGAATTGATTGATCGAGTGGTTGAGCGGGAACATCAGTTGCTAGAGCAGATGCGCAACATGCGGCCGATGGTCGAAACCTATGTGCAGAATCTGAAACCGCAGGTCAACGGCAAACCTTCTCCGATTAGTGATCAGTATTTACTGGGGCGCCTCGACATGAGCGATGGACCGCAGAATGTTTCCTTTACCGGGCAGCAGGGCTTTGGCAGGGGAAAGTTCATGGCCAGACTAGAGGGGGGGATTTATTCGCAGCATCTTGAATCCCAGGGCTTCACCCAGATGATCATTCCCGACACGGAATTCTACCAAAAATATTACAAATTCAATTTTGTGCGGCGCGAGTTTCTGGGCGAAGTGCGCTGCCTGGCGATTGACGTTCAACCCAAGCCGGACGCGCCACAAGGGCGATTCGAGGGTCGGATCTGGGTGGAAGACCAGGGCTATACGATCATTCGTTTCAACGGCACTTACTCGCGGCCAAAGAGTAACCACTCTTACTTTCACTTTGACAGTTGGAGGTTGAACCTGCGGCCGGGAGTATGGCTGCCGGCCTATATTTACAGCGAGGAGTCTGACATGGACACCGGCGGCGGGAAAGTGAACCTGAAAGCGCAGACGCGGCTATGGGGCTATGATCTGCGCGCGCTGGCCAAGAGTCGCAACGAAGAGTTTGCCCAGATTATGGTTGATCCGCAAGAGCCGGTCAAAGATCAGAGCGCGGTCCCGTCGGATCCGACCCCGGTGGTGGCGGAGCGGATGTGGGAGCGCCAAGCGGAGGACAATGTAGTCGACCGGTTGGAGAATGTCGGCTTGCTGGCTCCGCCGGGTGATGTCGACAAGGTGCTGGAGACGGTGGTAAACAACCTGATCGCCTCCAATAACCTCGATCTGCAAACTGACGTGCGTTGCCGGGTGCTGCTGACGGCGCCGCTGGAATCGTTCGCGGTGGGGCACACGATTGTGGTCAGCCGCGGCTTACTGGACGTACTGCCCGACGAAGCATCCCTTGCTATGGTGCTGGCGCACGAACTCAGCCATATCGTGCTGGGGCATCACTTCGACACCAAGCTGGCATTTAATGACCGCATGTTTTTTCCCGATGATCAATCCTTTAAGAGGCTCGATTTCAAGAGCCGTCCTGGGGATGAAGCTGCGGCCGATGAGAAGGCCTTGGAGTTGCTGAAAAACTCGCCATACAAGGAAAAGCTGGCCAGCGTTGGTCTATTCTTGAGAGCGCTGCAGGAGAGCGCTCCGGAACTGCCCAACCTGATTCGCGCTCATATGGGAAATGCAATGGCTGCTCCGAAACGCATCCGCATGGCGGCGCTTCTGCCTTCGGCGCCGCAGTTGGATCCGCAACGCATCGATCAGATCGCGGCGCTGCCCCTGGGCGGGCGTATCAAGCTTGATCCTTGGTCTGATCAGGTAGAGTTGGAGAAGGCTCGCCCCGTGCCTTTGGCTTTGGCGAAGGAAAACATGCCGTTCGAGATCACGCCGTTCTTTCCTTACGAAACCCGCCTGATGCACGAAACGTCGGACAAGGTCGCGAACGGAGGATCCTTGTCAAAGTAGGGAAGAGTCCAACATCTGGTGTGAGGTAGAAGTCGAATTTAGGACAGCGCAAGAAACCATTTGCGCTGTCCTGCTAATCCCAGCTACCTTGCCTGTGATGAAAGTCGCACCCCGAAGAGTCCTCACCGTTAAGGTCGCCGTCGCCATTCAGGGCGAACTTGGTTCCTTCAGCCACGAAGCCGCAGAGCGCATGTTGCCGCGTTGTGCCGTCGTCCCCTGTGCCCGATCCGCCGAGGTTTTTGACCGCCTGGAGCGCGGTTCGGTTGCTGCCGCCGTGATTCCCATTGAAAACTCTCTGGCCGGCACGGTGGCGGAACATGCGGACCTTCTGGTGACTCGCGAAGTATTCGTCCAGGGTGAATTCCTGTTGCGCATTGCGCACAATGTCATCGCCACGCCTGGAGTCAAATTCAGCTCCTTGCGCAAGGCATTCTCGCATCCCGTCGCGCTCGATCAATGCCGAGATTTTTTCCGGAGTTATCCCAGGATTGAGCCGGTCCCGTTCTACGACACGGCAGGTAGCGTGAAGCATGTGGTAGAGCATCGTCTTCCCGACGCGGCGGGAATCGCGGGTCGCCACGCCTCTCGGCAATACTCCGGAAAAATTTTGCAGACTGGAATTGAAGATGACAAACGCAACTTCACACGCTTCTTCCTGATTCGAAAATCGGTTACGAAACTCAAGCGCCTAATTCCCAGCGGAGCAAACAAAACTTCCATCGCCTACAAGCTGAAGAATCAGCCCGGCGCGCTATTCAAGTCGCTCAGTGTCTTCGCCCTCCGCGACATCAGCCTGAGCAAGATCGAGTCCCGCCCCATGCGCGGACGCCCCTGGGAATACGTCTTCTACGTCGATTTTCTCCGGGGAGACGATGAGCCTGCGCGTAATGCCCTCCGCCATTTGGGCGAGGTCGCTGAGTTCGTGAAGGTATTGGGAATTTACCGGGCCGTCTGAAACGTGGAATCGGGGGCAGGTCTGCCCATTCTCACACTGCCGCATTAGCCCCGGTACCTTAGGCATCATGTGGGGCTGAGAAAAATACCGATAGAATACAAGAATTCGTGTGCCGTCCGTCACGAATGAAACCTTTCCGGCCGAGTATCATCTAAGCTTGAGTGAGTTACACTCAAGGAGAGCCAATGAGCCAGCAACCGCTTTCCGAGCAAGTTCCTAAGCATCGGGAAATAAACGATGTACGGGCTTTGCCCGTGCTTCCTGTGCGGGATACCGTTCTTTTTCCGCACGCCGTTCTGCCCCTTACCGTGGGCCGTGAGAGTTCCGTTCAGTTAATCAATTCGCTCGGCGAAGACAAGACCATCGTTGTGGTGGCGCAGCGCGAAGCCCGCGTCGATAGCCCCCAAGCCAGCGACCTTTATACCGTCGGCACTTCCGCAATCGTTCATAAAGTCGTCAAGATGCCCAACCAGAGCCTTTTTGTGTTTGCCGAGGGGCTGGAGCGGGTGCGTCTGGGCGAGTTCACGCAGTTGACTCCATTCATGCGCGCGCGAGTGTCGCCGATTCCAGAGGCAGTTCCGCCGGATAGTTCCGAAATCGAAGCGCTGCAGCGCAACGTGCTGACTCTGTTCCAACAGATCGTGGCCGGTTCGCCAACGCTTTCTGACGAACTCTCCACGGTGGCCATGAATATCGATGAACCAGGCCGCCTGGTGGATTTCATCGCGTCGTCACTGCCGTCCCTGTCTACACCGGATAAGCAAGATACGCTTGAAACCCTCGACATCCGCATCCGCCTGGAGAAGATTAATCAGCATCTCGCCAAAGAACTCGAAGTCCAGCAGTTGCGCAACAAGATCCAAAGCGAGGTGCAGGATCGCGTGCAGCAGACGCAGCGGGAGTATTACCTGCGCGAGCAGATGAAGGCAATCCAGAAAGAATTAGGCGAGCAGGACGAAGGCGCGCGCGACGTCGACGATTTGAAAAAGAAAATCGACGAAGCCGGCATGCCCGACGAAGTAAAGAAAGAAGCGCTCAAGGAATTGGGTCGCCTCTCGCGCATGTCTCCCATGGCCGCGGACTATTCGCTCACGCGCAACTACGTCGAGTGGCTGGCCGTGCTGCCGTGGAACAAAACTTCTGGCCAGGAAATCGAAATCATCAAGGCCAAAGAAATTCTGGATGCCGACCACTACGATCTCGAGAAGGTGAAGGATCGCATCCTCGACTATCTCTCGGTCCGGCGGCTGAAACCGAACATGAAGGGTCCGATTCTGTGTTTTGTTGGCCCCCCCGGCGTCGGTAAAACTTCACTCGGCAAGTCGATCGCACGGGCGCTGGGCCGGAAATTCGTACGGTTATCGTTGGGCGGCGTGCACGATGAGGCGGAGATTCGCGGCCATCGCCGCACGTACATCGGGGCATTGCCGGGCCAGATCATTCAAGGCATTCGCCGTGCAGAGACGAAAGATCCGGTCTTCATGCTCGACGAAATCGACAAGGTCGGCCGCGATTTCCGCGGCGATCCGGCTTCGGCGTTGCTTGAAGCGCTCGATCCTGAACAGAATTCAACGTTCCGCGATAACTATCTCGATGTCACCTTCGACTTGTCGAAAGTGCTCTTCATCACGACCGCGAACATGCTCGACCCGATTGCCGAGCCTTTACGCGACCGCATGGAGATCATCGAACTACAGGGCTACAGCGAGGAAGAAAAGTTGCACATCGCTCGCCGATATTTGGTTCCGCGGCAGGTGGAAGAAAACGGAATCACGACCGAGCAGATAGAATTTCCCGACGAAGCCTTGCGCTACGTGATTCGTCACTACACGCGCGAAGCGGGAGTGCGTAGCCTGGAGCGCACGATCGGTACGATTTGCCGCAAACAAGCGCGGCGGCTGGCCGAAGGCAAAACCGAAAAGCTTGTGGTCACGCAGGAAATTGTCCAGGAGTTTCTCGGCGGCATCAAGGTTCGAAGCGAAGGCGAAATCGAAGAGCGCACTGAACGGCCCGGCGTGGCTGTCGGTCTCGCATGGACTCCATCGGGTGGCGATGTACTCTTCGTTGAAGCCAATGCGATGAAGGGCAAAGGTGGATTCACCATGACCGGCCAAATCGGCCAGGTGATGCAGGAATCGATGCAGGCGGCCCTGACCTGGGTGCGTTCGAACGCGGCACAGTACGGCATCGCGGAGGACTTTTTTGCCGACCACGACATTCACATGCACGTCCCCGCGGGCGCGATCCCGAAGGATGGTCCGTCGGCGGGCGTGACCATGGCGACCACTCTGGTTTCGTTGTTATCAGGCCACCGCATTCGGCCTCTGTTGGCAATGACCGGCGAGATTACTCTAAGTGGAAATGTATTGCCGGTTGGAGGCATCAAAGAAAAAGTGCTCGCAGCGAAACGCGCCGGTGTGACCGACGTGATCCTGCCGGCCGAAAATAAAATGAACGTCAACGAGGATCTCACACCCGAGCAACTCGAGAACCTCACTGTTCACTACGTGAAAACGATTGGCGAGGCGTTGCGGATTTCATTGCCGGCGGTGGCGGAGTCGGCAGCCGCAAAAATGCTTTCGAAGCCGAATGAAGGGAAGGGGTATCCGCCTGTTCCGCCGGTCAAGGTGCCCGACATAGCAAACGACAAGGTTCTGACCACGCGGGCGTGAAGCGAGGGCGGTTAGGATCAGCGATTCGAGGCTTTAATTGCCGTTCCCTTACGGGGACCGGCAATTTTTTTTGCCTAATAACCGAGGTATTGTTCCAGCGTTTGGCCCGCCTCAGCCGAGAAAGCCGCGGCGCTCGCGTTAAACTGACGGGGCTAGTCCTACCTATGCGTGTGCACATTCTCTTTTTCGGCATCTTGAAAGATCTCGCGGGGAAATCCAGCGAGTGGATTGAACTGCGCGACGGCGCAAAAGTGGCGGATGTATTGGCACATTATCAGTCGGTGATTCCGCGGATGAAAGAATCGATTGCATCACTGGCCGTTGCCGTCAATCAGCAATACGCCGGGCCGGAAACTGTACTGAAAGCCGATGACGAAGTGGCTCTCCTGCCGCCGGTGAGCGGCGGGTCGGGAAGAGCATCCATCGTTCGCGAGCCTATCGATACCGAAGGCGTGCTGAAGCGCACCAAGCAAGGGGAAGACGGGGCGGCCGTGGTATTCGAGGGAGTGGTCCGGAACCAGACGCGTGGCCGCAAAACGCTGTATCTCGACTATGAGGCTTACGAGCAGATGGCACTCGATCAGATGGAGGGGCTGGCTGAGCAGGCCCTCAGGCAATTCCAAGTGCGTGAGGTCGCCTTGGTGCACCGGCTGGGACGCTTGCAGATTGGGGAAACCAGCGTGCTGATCGCAGTCGCGTCGGCTCACCGCGCCCCCGCTTTCGATGCCTGCCGTTGGCTGATTGATACTCTTAAGCGCACCGTTCCCATCTGGAAGAAGGAGTATTTTGAAGACGGCGCGGTGTGGGCGGCTGGTGAACCATTTCCCGCAGAAATTCCTCGGGGAAGTTTCTAAGGCCGAGGCAGCCCATCGGCCGACGGCGCATCTAACTGAGCGGATTGACGTGCCTGCGCGGGCGTCGGCTCGGAGCGTCTCGCTCTGCTCCGTAAACAGTCAAGGCGCTGTCCCACGTATACTTCTTTTTCCGAATGAGAAAAAGTTCCACGCTGATCGTGCTGATGCTGGCTTGTGCTGTGTCGCGAGCTCAGCAACCTCCAGCCCACAGTCCCTCGACCCGGGAACCAGAGAGCACGCTCAAAGTCGACGTCAAACTGGTCAACGTTTATGCCACGGTGACCGATCCTCAGGGTCACCCGGTGGCGGGTCTCAAGAAAGAGAATTTCGCGCTGCAGGAAGACGGCAAAGACCAAACGATTTCGGTATTCGACAAGGAGTCCGCGCTTCCACTTTCAATCGCGCTCGCCATCGATACCAGCCTGAGCACCCGGCGCGACCTGCCTTTGGAGCAAGCCTCGGCGAAACGCTTTGCGCGGACCATCGTGAGGCCGGTCGATGGTTTGGCGGTATTTGGTTTCAGCGAAACCGTCGCGCAATCCATCGGTTATACCGCCGACTTGAAGCGTATCGACGAGGGCATTGACCATGTCCGGCTGGGTGCAGCGACGGCGCTCTTCGATGCGATTTATCTGGTTTCGCGCTCGTTAAACCATCGCCAGGGACGCAAGGTGATCGTGCTGATCACCGACGGCGGCGATACCATCAGCAGATTCGACTATAAACAGGCGGTGCGCGCCGCCGAAGAGGCCGAGGGCATCGTTTATAGCATTATCGTGGTGCCGATAGAAAACAGTGCGGGGCGCGAAACCGGCGGCGAGCATGCTCTGATCCAGCTTTCGGAGGACACTGGCGGCAAGTATTATTATGCGACCTCGATGGCGCAACTTGATGATGCGTTCCGGCAGATCAGTGACGAACTTCGCACGCAATACCTGCTCGCCTACTATCCATCACAGCGCACCTCGAACTCGCAGTTTCGCCGTATCCAGGTAAAAGTTGCCGGAACGCAGGATGCGCCGTCCTACCATGTGCGGCATCGGGCTGGCTACTATACAGGTCCATCGGATTTCTGAAAGCCGGTTCTCATGAGATTTTCGAGTGATTAAGAAGAAAGAGAGTGCGCATGTCTGGTATTCTCCGAGATTGCCCCGAGCGCCTGGAGAATGGTTTAGGTTCCGCCAAGAGATCCGCCTGAAATATGCGGGTGACTCGATATTGCCGAGGCATGAGTTGAACCGGCATCCGATCCCGTCGAAGCGCGGATTTTCCAACTACTGAGTTGCTGGAAAACGCTGAAAGAATGTGAGAGAGGCTTAGTGAATATTGCGAATCCAAGGTTAACGATGTTGGCCCGAATGGCCCCGCATGTTTTGGCCGTGCGAATCGGCATGATCGCGGTGGTGATTCTTTTGTTGGCCGTGCCTTTTCTGCCGGCGCAATCGACGGTAGCTACCGGCAGCATCGTCGGTGTGGTGAACGATCCGTCGGAAGCGGTGGTCGCGGCCGCTAAGGTGACCTTCACGAGCAAGAGTACGGGTGCTGTGGTCCGCGTGACGACGTCGTCGGCTGGATTGTACTCGTCCGGCCCCATTCAAGCGGGAGAATACGTTGTGCAGGTAGAAGCCAAGGGCTTTAACTTGGCGGATTTCACTGCCGTCGTTCAGATCGGAAAAATTACGAATGGCGACATAAAGCTACAACTGGGCACCGAGAAGCCCGTGATGCGCCTGCCAACAAGCACAGTCATCCCGAACACCGAGGAAGGCATGTTGCAAGGCTCGCTTCGTGGGGATCAAGTGGAGAGCTTGCCGGTCAACGGACGCGATCTCATCGATCTCGGTCAGCTTGAGCCTGGAGTGCAGCTCCAGGATGCCGGCACGTTTGACGCGACCAAGAACGGCATCTCCGCGGCTTCATTCCAAAGCCGATTAGGGGGATCGGCGCGAGTGGCCGTCGATGGAGTGGAGATCAACGATGAGATTGTCGGCGGGCCGACGCAGAATCTTCCCGCGAGCGCGATCCAGGAATTTCAAATGGTTCGTTCGTTGCCGGATCTCTCCACTGGCTTAACATCCTCCGGCGCGTTGAACGTCGCAACCCGGTCTGGCAGCAACCAGATTCATGGAGAGTTGTATGGACTGTATCGCGGCGATCAGGGTGCCGCGTCGCTGCCGGGTTTTGGCATTTCATCTTTTCAGCGGGAGCAATTCGGCGGGCGCGTAGGCGGGGCAATTATTAGAGATAAGTTCTTCGTCTTCGCCGACGCCGAGCGCGTGAAACAAGATGTCACGAACCAGGAACCATTTGCTTATCCCTTTGATGGACTGAATACCACTGTTGCCGAGCCTGATCGCGAATTCGCTACCGATGTGCGGTTGGACTGGAACATGAAAGACAATCGGCGGGCGTTCTACCGGCTCAATTTTTTTCAGAGCAGCGATGTGCGTCCCGATGGCTCGGCCAGCTCCACGCAGCTATTCGGAAACGGCATCAACACCGAGACGCATACTGTCGGAATCGATTTCCATACCGGCCTCTATGCGCACAGCGTTCGCGTCGAATATTTCAAGCTGCGCGACGCGATCGAAGACGCCACGAGCGATTTGAGCGGCGTGAATAACCCAATTCCAGGGCTCGGCATCAACATTGGCGCATCCACGGCGGGGAATTGTGCGTTCAGCAACGGCGGCAATTATTGCGGCGGGCCGAGCTGGCTCGCGCCGCAGCGCACGGTTCAATCGAATGAAACAGCGAAATACAATGGCGGCCGGATCCTGCATGATCACCTCATCCGCTATGGGGCCGTGTTCAATCGCATTAACGGCGGACGCTACGCAGCTTTCTCCGCGTTCCCCCAAGTAGGCACAACTTCAGATGGAACATCCGCCGATCCAACTTCCTACGCGGCGGATTGGGTGAGCCTGGGAAATGCGAGTGGCTTCTCCACGGCGCAGTCGGCGTTTAATTTTCCAGCCGGCGGACTAGGTCCGGACAATCAACTGGAGTTTTACGTCGGAGATGTTTGGAAGGCGACGCCGAAATTGAATTTGACCTATGGCGTGCGCTATCTCCACGACAGCAGTCGGCAGGACACTGGCCTGGGACCGTTGCCCGACCTGAATCAGTGGTCGGCGGGACTAGGGAATAAGATTCGCGATCCGAAGTTAGATTTCGCACCGCAGTTTGGTTTCGTCTGGGATGCGAGCGGCACGGGCAAAAGCGTAGTCCGCGGCGGCGCGGGGCTGTACTATGAAAATCCGCTCTTGAACAATCTTGGGTTCGATACACCGGCGCGCCTTAGCAAAGGAGTCTTCAACGATGCCCCGACGGTTTGTCAGGGAGGAATCGCCGATGACTTCGTCTGGCCCACAAGCCTCGTAGGAGTGACCTCGATCGCTGGAGGAGCAGCAACAGTAGTGAACACTCCAGCCGGGTTAGAGGCGAAGCCGACTTTCTGCGGGCAGACGATCTCCACGGTTGCTCCCGAAATCCTGGCGCTAAGCAGTGCTCTTCAGGCAGCTACGGCTGGGGCCTCCCGGTCGCAGCCGAATGCTAACTTCGTGGGCACGGCATTAACCGCCTTGAGTCCAAATTACGCATTGTTTTATCCCGACTATCGCACTCCGCGCTCATGGCAAATGAACCTGGGCTTTCAGCAGGAAATTCGCCCCGGAACCGTGCTGAGTTTGGATTACGTTCGCGACGTTGGCGAGCACTCCTTAATTGGCGAAGATGTGAATCACAGCGGCGCGGCGCGCAGCTTCAACGAAGCGAATGCGCTGGCTGCGCGTGATGCCGCTCAGGTAGCCAACGGTTGCGCTCCGGGTTTGAATCAAGCTACTTGCATGATCAAGGCGTTGGGCCAGGCCGGTGCCCAAGTGGCCTATTCCTCGGCAGGATTGGATTCGAACGTTCAGGCGGTTGGCGGCGGGCCGTGCTCCTATTGCGCTTTCCCAGGCGTTACTTCGATTAGCGGCAACCGCGGTGCGGTGGGCGGGCTCGACATGCTTTTTTCCGATGGCCATTCGGTCTACACCGGCGTGCAGATGAAACTGGTGACGCGCCTGGTCAAACCGGCGCAAGGCATCAATGCAGCGAACTTCCACGTGGCTTATTCAATTTCGAAATATATAAGCCAGGCGCAGGACCAGAACTTCATTAATCTGGCGACCAACAACGACCGGCCAACTCAATACACGGGGCCGAACAGCCTCGATCACAGGCATCAGATTTCGTTTGGTGGAACTTTCGATATGCTGTTCGATGTGAAGTTGAGCATGATTGGGCACTTCTATAGCCCGCCCGCGCAGAACCTTGAACTCCCAGAGCTGACGAATGGAGGCGAAATTTTCGCTACCGACTGGTTGGGCACTGGACTTGGCGCGTCAGCGGCACCCGAGCCTATCCCCGGAACTCAAATCGGCCAGTTCGAGCGGGGCACCGACATCACCAATCTGCGCAAAGTTATCACGACCTACAACCACACCTTTGCGGGAGGCCTAACGCCCGCGGGTGCGTGCCTGGCCGCGAACACCACCTTATGCCCCGGCTTGGTGGATGGCCCGCAGGTTTTGACCCAGGGCGATCTGAGTGCGCTCGGCTGGGTTATGCCCACGCTGAACGGCGTTGCCCCGCAAGCGGTGGGCATTCCGTGGCTCAAGTCGATGGACTTAAAAATATCGCGGTCCTTCAGCGTGAAAGATAAGGTGACCATCGAGCCCAGCGCGGCCGTGTTCAACGTCTTCAACTTCTGGAACGCATTTCCGGCGGGCAACTTGCCCGGACCCTCGTTGCTTCCCGGCCAAAACGGCCTATTGGCGCCAAACGTGGTGGGCGGCGTGGTTCCCGGTTCGAGCCTCACCCCGTTCCGCAACAGTTTTCAGTCGGGAACCTTTGCTTTGGGCGCTCCGCGCCAGTTTGAATTCGGACTGCGCGTCACGTTTTAGGGAACTGAGTCGCGTCATCGCTACGCTCTGCACCTTGTGTACAATGTCCCTATGCCTTTCCGCGCTCAGGGAAATCCCAACGCCGCCAAGCGTGGCCGGACACCACCCCCAGAAGAGACCTTCGAGGAAGCCAACTTTCTCAAAGCTCTCGGGGAGAGGCAGAAGCAAGTCAGTGTCAAGCTGATGGATGGCCAGACCGTGAGCGGATGGATCGAATATTACGACAAGCACATGGTCCGCCTGACGCGCCAGGGTGCGCCCAATCTTTTTATTTTTAAACACGAGATCATGTACATCGCCGAAGATGGGAAGAAGTAATCGCTCCGCATGCGCGGGATTTGCCCGAGACCCACGACCTAAGACCTGAAACCCTGAATACCAGTGCCCGATAATCCCAACCAGAGTTTCCTCCCTGCCATGTCAGTGATTGCCCGCGAAGCGGGCGCTCTGCTGATGGAATACTTTCACCAACATCTAAAGATCGAATATAAGGGCGAGGCCGACTTGGTCACGGCCGCAGACCGTGCCTCGGAAGCTTTGATCCGCGAACGTATCCGGCGGCGTTGGCCTTCGCATGATGTCCTGGGGGAAGAGCAGGGGCTCAACGACCAGAGCAGCGACTATCGCTGGTACGTCGATCCGCTCGATGGCACGACGAACTTTGCCCACGGATTTCCCGTCTTCTGTGTTTCGATGGCCCTGGAGTGTCAGGCAGTAGAACAGCGTGTGTCCGGAAAACCCGCGAGCCGCATTGCCGCCGTCATTTACGATCCCACGCGCGATGAGCTATTTTCCGCCGAGCCGGGAAGAGGTGCACAACTCAATGGCAAGCCGATCCATGTTTCAAGAACCGCAGCGCTGAAAGAGAGCCTGCTGGCTACCGGCTTTCCCAGCCAGAAGCGGCATAAGAATCCGAATATTTACTTCTATCATCAGATTACTCTGCACACGCACGGCGTGCGGCGTGCGGGTTCGGCGGCGCTTGATTTATGCAATGTGGCTTCTGGGCGCTTCGATGGATTCTGGGAGTTCAATCTGAATCCGTGGGATACAGCGGCGGGGGTTTTAATTGTGGAAGAAGCTGGCGGGAAAGTAACGCGCTTCGATGGATCGCAATTCGAACTAAACAGCCGCGAAACCGTGGCTTCGAATGGCTTGATCCACGACGCTATGCTGCAGGAGTTTAAGGAAATTTTTGATGGAAGGAATATGGAACCCCTGCCAGATCCGCGAGAGTATAAGAAGAAGTAGAATTTTGTTCTGGCTGGATCAATGTGTTTTAGCCGAAGTTCGAAGATTTCGAAAACGACGGCAGGAGGGCGAGGTGTTGAATATGAATCATAAGGGTCGCATTCCAACCTCGGTAGCTTTTTGTGCGTCGCTAGTCTTTCCGCTCGTGCTGCGCGCTGGCGTGGCATCCTCATCTCCGGCTGCTCCCGATCCGTCTTATGTGGAGTCGTTTGAGAAATGGAAGGCGGAGCAGATCGACGACCTGAAACAAAACTGGGTTCCGTTGGCTGGGCTGTACTGGCTGAAGCCGGGGGCGAACACCTTCGGCACCGACTCGGGGAACGCGGTCGTCTTTCCCAAAGGTCCCGCGCATGCTGGAGAGTTTGATCTGGATGGGAAAGACGTCACTGTCAAGCTGGCTCCGGAAGCGCACGCGACGCTCGCTGGAAAACCTTTAACAGTCGCGAAGCTGGACTCCGATGCCGCGGCACATGCCTCGGTGGTTGAGATGGGCACGCTGCAGTTCCACGCAATCGTGCGCGGCGAACGCGTGGGCATCCGCCTGAAGGATACCGACAGCGCAGCCGTGCACAACTTTCACGGGTTGATGTTTTATCCGCTGGACATGAATTACCGCGTGACAGCGACCTGGATTCCGTCCGATGGAAAGACGACAATCGATGTTCCGACTGTGTTGGGCGATACGAGTTCGACGCCGGTTGCTGGCACTGTTGTGTTCAAGATCAACGGACAAGAAGTGCGGCTTACCGACTTGCGCGGCAATCCATCGAAAGGACTTTTCTTCGTTTTTAATGATCTGACCGCGAAGAGCGATACGTACCCGGGCGGACGTTTTCTCGAAACCGATCCAGTGGTGAACGGGAGTGTAGTGCTCGACTTCAACCGGGCCTACAACCCTCCGTGCGCGGTCACGCCCTATGCGACGTGTCCTTTGGCGCCGAAGGAAAATCGGCTGATGGTAGCGATCCCTGCGGGTGAGAAATTCGATAAAGCTGCGCACGCACATCACTAACATCGGCGCATAACGGATGTCATAACGTCGGTCTCGATCTCCTGATCGAGTTACAATAGATGCGGACCGGACAGCCCGCTTCCGACCGTTCCATTATTAAATAAATTCCTCAAACGCTTAAGGCGGACCGTGATCAACTCTCTCTTGGAACGCAAAATTGCAAAGCGGCCGGACAAAGTTCGGCTGCAGGGACGCATTCTTTTCCTCACCGAAGACCCCGAATTCATCAAGCGGCAACTCGCCGGCGAAAACTTGCCGTGGGATACGAAAAATCCGGCGAACAATCCCAAACTTCGCGACGACATTTCGACCGACGAAATTACTCCGGCGCACTACTGCTTCTACTTTGACGAGACGTTGGGCGAGATTCCTTATCTTGGTTTGAAATGCGGGGATGTGACGCCGATTGGGCGCGGCGACGTGAAGCGAGGCGGCTTCGTGTGCGCGGTGAGCGGCAAACGGCGCGGCAAAGGCTCCAGCCGCGAGCAGTCGCCTTACGCCGAGATGTGTGCCGGCATTCAGGTGGTGATCGCGGAAAATATCGAGCGCATTTACAAACAGAATTGCCAGAACCTTGGACTGCTGACCTCGACCGACTTTTCGCTGATCGACAAGATTTGCAGCGGAGAGGAAATTGCGCTGAGTGAGTTCACGGCGGGCGAGGATGAGATTACGCGTCAGGTTATCGAATACGGCGGATTGTTTCCCTTCAATGTGGCGAGAATGCAGAAGAAGGTGTTTCTGCCGCCGATTAAGACCGCGCGGCGCCCGATGACATTAGCGGAAAAAATCTTCGCTCGGCACATGATCAACGACAAAGGCGAGTTAGGCGTTCCGGCTGTGAAGCCCGGCGACACTGGTTTTGCCCGCGCAGATTTGCGCTTCAGTCACGAATACGTTACGCCAATGGCTGCAATCTTTTTCGAGCGCTACGTGGGTAAAGATGCAAAGGTGAATGACGCTTCCAGTATTATTTTCTTCCGCGACCACCTTACTTTCCTCGATGAAGTTATCTCGGAGGAAAAGAAGAAAATCGGCCTGCTTGATCTTGCCACCCAGCTCAAACTCAAGCAGCAGGATTTCGCGGTGAAGCAGGGAATCAAACTGCACGGAGAATTGAAAGACCGCAAGGGCTCCGAGGGCATTTGCCACTCCATTGTTTTGGAAAGCTACGCTCTGCCCGGGCAATTGAACATTGGCTCCGACTCGCACACGCCCCACGTAGGCGCAATCGGCTGCGTTGCTTTCGGCATTGGCACTACCGACGTCTTCAACAGCTGGATCACAAAAGACGTGCGCGTCAAAGTGCCGGAGTCAGTGAGGATTGTGATCCGCGGCAAGAAGCACGAGAACGTTACCGCTAAAGATTTCATCTTGAAAATTCTCAGCCTCGACTATGTTCGCAGCGGCAAGGCGCTGGCGAAGGTCATGGAATACGCCGGTGAGGCGATTGAAGAACTCAGCGTGGATGAGCGTGCCACCATGACCAACATGGCCGCCGAGATCGGCGGATTCACCGGTATCGTCGCTCCGGATAAGAAGGCGGTCGAGTTCCTGGTCGAGCGGCGCGGCATGGACCGTGCCAAAGCTGAGAGCATGATGCAAGGCTTGTACAGCGATCCCGATGCGCAGTATGCGCACGTGATCGACCTCGACGCAGCGGAGATTACCCCGATGGTGGCGACGCCGGGCGATCCGGGCAATGGAAAATATGTTCGCGAGCTGAATACGCCCGTGCCGGTTGAGATCGCATACGGGGGCACTTGCACGGCAGGCAAGAACGAAGATATGGATATGTACGCCGCAGTGCTGGCCGATGCCCTCAAGCACGGCAAGCGCGTGGCGGAATCCGTGCAGTTCTACATTCAGTTTGGATCGCAGGAGACACGCGAGTACTGCCTGCGGAAAGGTTACCTCGACGTGTTTCAGAAGGCTGGTGCGCATGTGATTGAGCCGAGTTGCGGAGCCTGCATCAACGCCGGGCCGGGAGTGTCGACGCGTCCCGACCAGGTGGTGATCAGCGCGCAGAATCGCAACTTCCCCGGCCGCAGCGGTCCCGGCCAGATGTATCTTGCTTCGCCGTTCACGGTTGCGGCAAGCGCCGTTGCGGGGCATATTGTTGAATATGAGCCCAGCGCCGAACTAGTGGGAGCGTAAGCAGTTCTGTCGGAGCGTAACCGATCGAGCTGGTCCATAGCCCGCCGTAAGTGGCTGAATTCAGGCAGAGTGGCCGAAATCAGCCACTCTGCCACCTGCAACTTTTCTCCGTCTTCTGAGTTCAAATACATAGGCAGTTCAGATTGAAATAGAATCTGAAGGCCGGCAGATCTGGGGGGAATGGCGGATCTGAGACAAGGGGGATCACATGCGGTACATGAAATATTTGGCTTTGGTTGCGGTACTGATGCTGCCGCTGGCTTACGCGCAGCCTTCTCAGGCACAGGTTGCGGTCGGTATTGGAGTTGGCGGGCCGCCGGTATGCGACTACGGTTATTACGGATATTACCCTTACGCTTGCGCTCCTTACGGGTATTACGGACCCAGTTGGTTCTCTGGCGGCGTATTCATTGGCGCCGGCCCGTGGTGGGGCTGGGGACGCCCGTGGGGTTGGGGAGGTTGGGGCCGCGGCTTTGGACGTGGTTTTGACCGTGGCTTCGGGCGCGGCTTTAATGGGCGCGGCTTCAATCATGGCTTTGCCGGACGTCCGGGGTTCGGTGGACGCGGCTTCGTAGGTGCTCGCGGCTTTGCGCATGGTCCGGTCGGTGGCTTCCACGGTAACGTCGGTGGTGGATTTCATGGTGGGATGGGTGGCGGATTCCACGGCGGCGCGGGTGGATTCCACGGTGGTGGCGGCGGACACGCCGGGGGCGGACATCGGTAAGATTCTAGTCCACGCCCTCCAGTCATACAGTCAAAAACGGTCGGCAGCAAATCAGCTGTCGGCCGTTTCCTTTTTGTTCACGAGACCCTTAACTTCCGCGCGGTCTCAGAGTCCTCTGAGAAGCAAGTCCCAACGATCTAGATCCAGCCCCGGCAATTTAGCTTGTATCGCGCCTTCGCATTTCTTGCTAGAATGTGCGGTTCGTGGGAGAGAACTGCGACGGCGTAGTAAAATATTGATATAGATTTTAGGAGACTCACACCCTTATGACCTACGTGATTGCTGAGCCGTGCATCAACACCAAAGACACTGCATGCGTGGATGCGTGTCCGGTGGATTGTATCCATCCGAAGAAAGACGATCCCAAGCACGCGGCGGAACCTTTGCTCTATATCGATCCAGTAGAGTGTATCGACTGCGGCGCGTGCGTGCCGGTGTGCCCGGTGTCTGCCATTTTCGCGCTCGACGATCTGCCCGAGAAGTGGAACGAATTTACTGCAAAGAACGCGGCATACTTCGGTCGATAGCGAAACGGCTGACACATCCTGGCAGCTGGCCGATTTCTTTAAGGGCGCAACGCCATATGGCGTGCGCCCTTTTCCGTTCGCGCAAGGAGCGTGGGATCGTCAGTTCCTCTCGATTCGGCTAGCCTCATCCCCTCGTATCCGCCTACGGAATCCGCTGTATTGTGCCATTCGAGACCAAGAGCTACTGTCACTTTGTAAGTTCCTAGTGGTTGAGGCGGTCATGGGTTAGTGTTGCGATGCAGGTCGCACATTCGGACCCTCACGACCGCCTTTTTTGTTGCTCCTTACCCACCTCGAAATCCGGTTCGCCTTTTCCGACATTCCCATCTGTCCATTACAATCCATCCATTGTTTCATCCGAATTTCTTTTCGGATTGAACCTGTCGGTTTTCTATGGCGCTTAAGGAGACGGAAGCGATCGTCATCCGCACGTATCCGCTGCGAGAGGCTGATTTGTTGGTCACGCTGTTCACGCGCGCGGAGGGCAAAGTGCGCGGGGTGGCGCGGTCGGCGAAGAAATCGAAACGGCGCTTTGGCGGCGCACTCGAGCCGCTGACCTATGTGCGGGCATTCTACGAAGATCGCGAGCGCCAGGAACTTGTCCGGTTGGATGCGTGCGAAGTGCTGGAGTCTCCGCTGGCTTCAGAAGTCAGCTACGCGCGGGCCGTGGCGCTGGCGCACGTGGCCGAGTTGCTCGATGAGTTGTTGCCCGACCGCGAAGCGAACGACGCCGTCTTTCGCCTCACGCTCTCGGTGCTGCACGTCATGACCGGTTCCGATGTATGGATGCCGGTCACCTATTTCGAATTGTGGTTGACACGGTTGGTCGGCTTTTTGCCCGAGTTAACGGAGTGCGTCGTCTGCGGCAGAAGTCTAAACGGCAGTCGCGCCTATTTTCATGCACTGGCCGATGGCTTGATGTGCGTCGACGATAAGCGTCTGGCTTCGTCGGAGATTTCCAGCGAATCGCGGTCACTGGCGGCGCAGATGTTTCGTGCTCCCGTCGAAAGCTTCTCCGCGATGCCATGGACCAAAGCACAAGCGGCCGATTTGCGGAAGTTCCTGATCCAGATCCTGCAGCGCCATCTCGAAAAAAAGCTGGTGACAGCGGGAATGCTGGAGAAGAGTGAATTCTGAAACTTGGCTAGTTTGCGAGTTGCTTTTCCTTAGGCAGCCCCGCATTGATGACGTCTAACTTCTGGAATCCGTCTTTGATCACCGTTGTTCTGATATTGTCTTTCGTCACTGCCACGCCTTTCATCATGATGGCAGGAACGTGTTTCTTGCCGTTGTAGGCCATTCGATCCTCGCGGATCTCTTCGCCCCTCATCAGGCGAACAGCTTCATCGGCGGCCAGCGTGGCTTGGTTCGGGATTGATTTGTAAACCGTCATGCTCTGGGTGCCCTCGATAATGTGTATGATCGCCAGCAGATCCGCATCTTGTCCGGAGACCGGTACCTTGCCCTCGAGCTTATGTTCCTGAAGCGCCTGAATCGCGCCTCCTGCCAACGCATCACTAGACGCAAGAACGGCGGCGATGTTCCCTTTGGAAGAATTAAGCGCATCCAGCATATGGAGATATGCTTCTTCGGGCTTCCAATCCTTGGTGTAGTCGTCGGCGATCACTTTGATCTTGCCCTGATCGATATACTGCTGCAGTATTCTCATCTGCGCGTCGTGCAGAACCTTTGCGTTCGCATCACCTGGAGAACCCTCGATCAGGACATAATTTCCCTTGGGCGCAACGGTTATTAGGTATTCTGCCTGCGTCCTGCCGATCTCAACTGGGTCAAAGCTTATGTAGAGATCTACGTCGCTGTTCAGCACCAGGCGATCGTAGCTGATGACCTTCACGTGCGCGGCCTTCGCCGCATCCACAATCCTGCTGGCTTTCGCCGTATCGTGCGGCAGCAGGATCAATACCTGGATGCCTGCCTTGATCATCTCCGTCACCTGGCGAAATTGAACATCGTCGTCTCCCTTGGCATCTGCCCAAACCGTCTTCACGCCCAGTTGCTGCGCGCGGGCCTGAAAGGAGTCGAGGTCGGTTTGCCAGCGCTCCCCTTTTACCGCTTCCAGGGAAAAACCTATTTTCGGTTGCTCAACGCTCTGCGCCGGCAGAGCCTCTACAATGGTCAAGGCGAACATCAACGACACAACCACCCGTGTGGCAATATTTTTCATCGCGAGTCACTTTCTGCCCTTAGGATTTGCCTTAATTATGCTTAAGATTTAATAGAACAATGATCTCTAATCGCTGATTCGAGAGTACTTCAGTAACGCGGCGTAGTCTGCTGGAGCCCCCTCAAGGCTGATCAGATCATTCATGGCAAGAGGTTTAAGGTGTCCCCGAGCCGCTAGCTGACGGCTGCCGTGCCGTTCCGTTACAATCACAGATTAGCGTTCCAGCGTGCGGACAAACTGTGCCCCCAGCCAACCCCAATTCGCTCACATTCCAGGAACTTATCCTGCGTCTGCAGGCGTTTTGGGCGGAGCGTGGGTGCGTGTTGCAGCAGCCTTATGACGTGGAAGTGGGGGCGGGCACGATGGCGCCGGAGACTTTTCTGCGCGTGCTGGGGCCGAAGCCTTACAAAGTTGCGTACGTGCAGCCGTCGCGGCGTCCGGCGGACGGGCGGTACGGGGAGAATCCCAATCGTCTGTTCAAGCACATGCAGTTGCAGGTGATCCTGAAGCCTCCGCCGGAAAATGTACAAGAGCTGTATCTGCAGTCGCTGGCCGCGATTGGCATCGACCTCCGCCAGCACGACATCAAGTTCGAGGAAGACAACTGGGAAGCTCCGACGCTGAGCGCGTGGGGCGTGGGCTGGCAGGTGATGCTCGACGGTCTGGAAATCACGCAGTTCACGTATTTCCAGCAGTGCGGCGGCATTGATCTGTTTCCAATTTCCGCCGAGCTGACCTACGGACTGGAGCGCATCGGCGCCTTCATGCAGGATGTGGATTCGATCTACGATATCGTGTGGGCGCGCGATCCCGAAACCGGGAATGCGACGACGTACGGTGACGTGCGCCTGGCCGATGAGTTGCAGTTTTCGGTTTACAATTTCGAGTCCGCCGATGTGAGCAAGGCTTGGAAGCACTTCGATTTGTACGAGGCAGAGTGCCAGGCGCTGATCGCGGATTACTCAGCACTGGCAAAAGATAAAGTCGCAGGCGATGGTATCGCGCGGGAAAAATCGCGCGCTCCGTTGCTTGGCGCTTACGACCTTTGTTTGAAGTGTTCGCATCTGTTCAACATTCTCGATGCGCGTGGCGCTATCTCCGTGACCGAGCGCGTGGGTGTGATTGCGCGCGTGCGGGCGTTGGCTGTGGGAATCGCTAAGGCTTGGGTCGATCAGCAGAAGGGCGAGTCAGCGTCGGAATGGTCCGATGAGCCCGAGCCCGCCAGAAAGAAGAAATCGGAAAACGGAAAGTTAGCACCGGTCGGTTCGTAAGCGCATGTGCCACAAAGGCATTTAGGAAAACGAAGCAAGTCATGCCAGATTTTCTACTCGAGATAGGATGCGAAGAGATTCCCGCACGCATGATTGATGCGGCAGAAGTCAGTCTGTTGACGGTTGTTAAGAACACGTTGAAGCTTGCACATCTCCTGGCTTCTGGGATGCACTCGAGTTCCTTGAGCACACCACGACGGTTGGCGGTGACAGTTTCAGGTATTGCTGCAACGCAGGCAGATGTAAGAGAACGAATTGTCGGTCCCGCAGTGAACGTTGCCTACAAAGATGATCAGCCCACGGCGGCGGCGCATGGCTTCGCGAAGAAAGCGGGCATCGATATTTCGCAGATCGAAATCGTCAGCACGGGGAAAGGCGACTGTATCGCGGCAACGATTACGAAAAAGGGTCGCTCTGCTGCCGAGATTCTCATTGAAAATCTTCCGAAAGAACTCGCCTCAATCTATTGGCCGAAGAATATGTATTGGCGCAAGCCGAATGAGCGCTTTGTGCGTCCCGTGCGCTGGCTCGTGGCGATGCTTGACGACGAAGCGATTCCGCTGGAGTTTGCTGGGATTTTTGCGGGGAAGCTTTCACGCGGACACAGAATCTTATCCGACGGCGGCGTGACGATTCCGCGCGCTGGATTGGCCTATGTGGATGCTCTGCGCGCGGCCAAAGTTTTGGGACGTGCTGAGCGCGAACATCAAATTCGCAAAGCGCTGGACGCTGCCACGCGAACGATTCCCGGAGCGCGGTGGCGAGAAGACAAGTCTTTGCTCGAAACCGTCGTGAACTTGACGGAATTTCCTTCCGCGATTCTTGGCGGATTCGATCCGCAGTTCCTGGCGCTGCCGGAAGAAGTGCTGGTCACCGTGATGCGCGATCATCAAAAGTATTTTGCGATCGAAGATAGCGGCGGCAAACTGCTGCCGTATTTTCTGGCGGTGCTGAATACCGGTGGCGACCCGCAGGGACTGATCCGGCACGGCAACGAGCGCGTGCTGCGGGCGCGCTTCAATGATGCGCGATTCTTCTGGCAGACGGATCAGAAAAAATCGCTGCTCGAGCGATTTGAGTCGCTAAGCCATGTCACCTTCCAGAAAGATTTAGGCAGTTACTACGAAAAGACGCGGCGAGTGCAGCGTTTGTGCAGTTGGCTGTGCGAAATCGTCAAACAAAGCGGCCTCGCGGTGCGCGCGGGCGTAGTTCACAAAGCGGCTTGCCTGGCGAAAACCGACCTGACCACAGAGTTGGTCAAGGAATTCACTGAGCTGCAGGGAATCGTGGGCGGACTCTATGCGCGAGTGCAGCCACTCGATCCTAGCCTGCCTGAATCGACGCGATTTGCGATTGCGGATGCGATCTATGATCACTACAAACCGGAGTCGACCGAAGATGAGGTACCACGCTCGATCGAAGGTGCGGTGCTTTCAGTCGGCGACAAGGCGGATACGATTGCCGGTATGTTTGCTCTCGGCCTGGTCCCAAGCGGATCGAAAGATCCATTTGCGTTGCGGCGGCAGGCGAACGCGATTGTGAAAGTGATCGACAAGTATAAGCTGCCGTTCCGTCTTAGTAACCTGATGCGGGATGCACGCGCAGGCTACCAGGGATCGGAAGCGGAGAAGAAGTTTGTCGATGACGAGAAGTTCAACGAGTCCGTGCGAATATTTTTTCGCGAGCGCCTGGAGTTTTATCTGAAGGATATGTGCGGATATGCTTATGACGTGGTGAAAGCCGTTCTCGCCGCGGATGCAGGCGATGTTGTGGACGCGTTGGCGCGAGCAGAATCCGTCAAGCAAGTCTTACACTTGCCCGAATTCTTGGCGATTGGCGCGGCGTGCAAGCGTATGCGTAATATCCTTAGACAGGCGCACGAAAAAGGTATTTCGCCCGCCTCCGCCTTCGAAGATTTGCCAGATTCGGCGCAGGAAGAGAAGAATCTGGCAGCTTATGTCGAGGTGAATGGGCCAAGGGTTGAAGCGCTTCGCAAAAAGAAAGAGTATGGCGAAGCACTAATGCTACTTTCGACGGCACGCGAACCCGTGGGTTTATTCTTCGACAAAGTAATGGTCATGGTGCCGGATCAGAAACTGCGTGCAAACCGCCTTGCGCTGCTCAGAACTTTGCTCAAGGAATTCTCGACGATCGCCGATTTCTCCGAGATCGTTACCGAAGGCAACGGATGACCCCGAGGACTTGCTCACGGCGCGAATGCGAAACGGCTACGCTTTACATGAATCAACTTTAGATAAACAGCCTGCCGGCCTCACGCCGCGCGCTAAGAACTAAAGAGAACCGAATCACAAAGGACTAATCATCATGGCGACAATTACCCTCCCTGGAGCGGGCGTGCAGGAAAGCAAGAAGACCTCAACCAAGTATGTTTATTTTTTCGGTGGCGGCAAAGCCGATGGCGATGGCAAGATGAAGGACACTCTTGGCGGCAAGGGTGCCGGCCTGGCGGAGATGACCAACGCTGGTCTGCCCGTACCTCCGGGATTCACCATCCAGACCGAAGCCTGCCGTGAATACATGCGCCAAGGTGCTGCGTCGAAAGACGTCGATCGCCAAATGGACGATGCGCTGGGCAGGCTCGAAGCTTTGCAGGGCCAGAAGCTGGGAACGGGCGACAATCCGTTGCTGGTAAGCGTCCGCTCCGGCGCAAAGTTTTCCATGCCGGGGATGATGGATACGATTCTGAATCTCGGATTGAACGACAAGAGCGTGGAGGCGCTGGCCAAGCGCAGCGACAACCCGCGATTTGCCGCCGATTCCTACCGGCGATTGATCCAGATGTTTGGCAACGTCGTCCTCGAAATTCCGAAGGCGGCCTTCGACGAGGTTTTTGATGCAAAGAAGAAGCAGAAGAAAGCCAAGCTCGACACTGAGCTCGATGCCAAAGCGCTGAAAGAAGTAATCGAAGAATACAAGAAAGTCGTAAAGAAACACGCCAAGCGTGACTTCCCGCAGGATCCGCATGAGCAATTGGTTATGGCGCGGGATGCGGTGTTTCGCTCATGGCAGAACGATCGTGCAAAGCACTACCGCCGCATCAACAACATCGACGACATGCTCGGCACGGCGGTGAATGTGCAAGCCATGGTCTACGGCAACCTCGGCGACACCAGCGGCACTGGTGTGGGCTTCACGCGCAATCCCGCGACAGGTGCGAAGGAATTCTACGGCGAATTTCTGATGAACGCTCAGGGCGAAGATGTGGTCTCCGGCGTTCGCACTCCTGTCCATATTTCTGAGCTGCATAAGATCATGCCGCAGGTTTACGACCAGCTACGCGATATCACGACGCGCCTGGAGAAGCACTATCGAGATATGCAGGATTTTGAGTTCACCATCCAGGATGGCAAGCTCTACATGCTGCAGACGCGTAATGGCAAGCGCACTGGCTGGGCCGCAGTGCGGGTTGCGATCCAGATGGTGGAAGAAGGACTGATCACAAAAGAAGATGCGATCTTTCGCGTAGAGCCGAATCAGCTTTACGATTTTCTGGTGCCGAGGCTGGATGAGAAGAGCACGAAGGTGGAAGTGCTGGCGACGGGATTGCCTGCATCGCCTGGTGCGGCCGTCGGACAGATCGTCTTCACTGCGGAAGAAGCCGTGAAGAAAGCCGGACATGGAACGAAGAAAAACCCGGTGATTCTGGTGCGCGCGGAAACTACTCCCGAAGATATTCAGGGGATGGAAGTGGCGGCCGGCATTCTGACGTCGCGCGGTGGCATGACCAGTCACGCCGCTGTCGTCACGCGTGGAATGGGCAAGTGCTGTGTGGCCGGCGCGGGCGACATTCAAGTGGATGAGCGTGCCAAACAAATGCGGGTCAAAGGGCAAGTGTTCAAAGAAGGCGACTGGATTTCGCTCGATGGTACCAGTGGTCGTGTGATCAAGGGCAAGCTCAATACTCTTGACCCGTCCACCGACGATGCCGACTTGCAAAAACTGTTGGGCTGGGCAGAACCGTTCCGCAAAATCGGCGTGCGCGCGAACGCCGACATTCCACGAGATGCGGTTCAGGCGAAAACATTTGGCGCTGAAGGCATTGGACTGTGCCGCACCGAGCACATGTTTTTTGCCGCCGATCGCATCCCGCACATGCGCGCCATGATTCTCGCCGACAACGAAAAAGACCGGCGCACGGCGCTCAAGAAGCTGCTGCCGATGCAGCGGGCAGACTTTGTTGGTCTGCTCGAAGCTATGGACGGGCTGCCGGTGACGATTCGCCTGCTCGATCCGCCGCTGCACGAGTTCCTGCCCAAGCGCGAGAAGTTGATGGTCGACATCGCCAGCCTGGCCAGTGCAACCACCAAACAGAAAAAAGATCTGATCGAAGAATACCGCGAGTACGGAGTGAAGGGGGCCGGTGACTTGAAAAAAGTCCTTTCCGGCCTGTTGGCGCGCGTGGAGGACTTGCATGAATTCAATCCCATGCTTGGTCATCGCGGATGCCGCTTGGGCATCACCTATCCGGAGATCACGGAGATGCAGGCGCGGGCCATTATTGAAGCGGCAGTCGCTGTCGAGAAGAAAGGAATCAAGACCCACGCCGAGGTAATGATTCCCTTAATTAGCACCGTAAAGGAAATGGCGAATCAAGGAGCGATTGTCCGGCGCGTGGCGGAAGAAGTTTTCAAAGAGAAGGGAAGGCACGTGCATTACCTGGTCGGCACAATGATTGAGTTGCCGCGGGCGTGTCTGGTTGCGGATGAGATTGCAAAGGAAGCAGAGTTTTTCTCATTCGGCACGAATGATCTCACACAGACGGCGTTCGGATTTTCCCGCGACGATGTGAACAAAATTCTGCCGACCTATCTTGCGGAAGGAATTCTGAAGCAGGATCCGTTTGCCGCGATTGACCAAGACGGTGTCGGCGAGCTGGTGCGGATGGGAATCGAACGCGGGCGAAAGACACGTCCTAAGCTCGAAGTTGGAATCTGCGGCGAGCACGGCGGCGATCCATCGTCGGTGGAGTTCTGCCATCGGGTAGGAATGGATTACGTATCGTGCTCTCCGTTCCGCGTGCTGACAGCGCGGTTAGCGGCAGCGCAAGCTGGAGCTTCGGATAAGTTGAAAATCAAGGGAGGAAGGACGAAATAACGATTTAGCGAATCCCAGATGCTTTATTGCACTCGCTGCAGCCTTGCGATCAACTTCTGGGCGAGACTTTCTTCGGACTCGGACCAGAGCAATCGTGCGCTGGTCCCGCTATTTTTTTCGACGTTCTTCGAGAACTCCACCAGCTTCGCGACATTCTCGCGAATTTTCTCGCTCGTTTGTTCGCTGAGAGACGTCTCGGGCTGCAAGAAAAAGGAGTCAGGTCCAAAATCCACCTCGACGTGCCCGGTCTGCTGATAAGCTCGGTCGTCGAATTCTTCCCCCTGAACAATGAACTTCACGAGCGCAGGCTCCAGCACCCAACTCTCCTTCGTCAGGTCAGGCGTCCACAGATCCCAGGATCCTTCGAAAACGTACGCATAGTCCTCGTGCACTGTTTCAGCGGCGAGTAGCGCGGCTTGGCCAGGATCGATTCCGAGAGGAAAGCGCCGCTCCAATACGGTCGCCTCGTTCCATGAAACAGGATGAAGAGCGAAGTGGGTGATGCCAGGACGTTGAGCCGAGAAAGGGAACTGCTGCAATATGGCAAACGCGTGCGGCAACATTTCCGGGCCGGAAAAATCCGGGAACCAAAGACTGAGATAGAGCGGATCAGGCACATTTGCCTCGATAGCCGACGCAGCTTACCTCTGCGCCGCTGTCCGTAAATTCTAAATTGTTCCGAGATTGTGGGAAAGTAACGACGTACTCACCGAGCTCACAGCTAGGAATCGATGGTTAGTTCTTTGAGATCTTTACGAGTTGCAACTTTCGATTTGCGATTGCAGCGGATGTTATTTGCTCCTCAGTGTTTTGACAGGGCGGTAGGGGATTGTTACGATCAATGGTGCCTCACGCGCCCTGCCTCACATCCGTCCCCGTCGTCTAGCCTGGCCTAGGACATCGCCCTTTCACGGCGGTAACACGGGTTCAAATCCCGTCGGGGACGCCAACAATCTAAAGAAGTTCCGCGGTATCACCGATCTTCTTCATGGTCCAATTTGGTCTAGTTAGGCTGAAGGGGTCTTCATGACCATCCTCACCAGCTTGCTCTGGGCCTCCCGCTTCTAAGGGCTGACTGCCTGCATATAAACGTCGGTGGTCACCTTCACGCTGGCGTGACGAAGCAGCTCTTGCACGACTTTTGGGTTCTCCCCGTTTGCATTCGGGAGCGTTCCAAACGTGTGCCGGAAAGTGTGATACGACACGTGTTTGGTGATTTTCGGCCCGTTTCAGCGCAGGCCTGCCATAATCCTCCATTGGCGGCGTGGGTCGTAGCGGGCTGCTGATCGGATCGCAAAACGATGTTGGCCAGCCTGTGAGGAAACGATAAAGAAGACTACGAATTGCATTTCAGATTTCCAGACGACAAATGCGCTACTGGATACAAACGAAGGGGAGGGCTACATGGATGAGGTTCGCCCCACTAGTTTGAATGAACGAAGGCGATATCCTTTTTGGCGCAAGCTGATAGAGCGCTCCCATCTCCGCCTGCTTCGATTTAGCCAAAGTCTCCAACTGCGGCTCCAGCGATTGATCAGTCTGCGTCCGTTTGGCGAGCCCCGTCCGAAGATCGGAAAAATCACTTTCGATCCTTCCCTTGCACAATGGCCATCGCCTGCGTAGAAACAAAGCTGGTGCTAGATGGTGCAACAGGCAAAGAACACTGTCGCGTGGTCCATCCCGCCCTGCCCGAGTGCAACCACCACACACTGCGGAAACTGATCCAGCTTGATCTGGAGACGCACCCGCCGCAAGCCGCAGTCACCGCCCTGCATATGCAGGCGCAACCTGCGCGTCCGCAGACCGTACAGCAAGGATTGTTCAGCCCGCAAACGCCGGAAGCCGGACGGCTGGAAGTTTTGCTGGCGCGGCTGCGCAAACTGCTCGGCGATGCGGTCGCATCGGCGCGGCGGAACTCCTGGACAGTCATCGTCGGGACGCGTTTCGCATGGCTCAGTTCCTTTCCGATACAGGCGCAACCGCGCCAACCGCCGCCAACGGAACGTCGGTCGATTACTACACCAGCCATAGCCGTCACAGGCGAAGTGCAACGGCCATCAAACGGGGCACCGACATGGCCCTAAGACCGGCTCCAGGAAACGAATTTCCATTTGTGACTATTTGTATCTGCCTGTGATTAAATTCAGCACAGCATGAACGCCCTTGAACTCTCCACCGAAGACTTTCGCCGTTTGGCTGCCAGCGTCGTTGACCTCTGTGCTGGATATTTGTGCACTCTGGACGAACGTTCTACGTTTCCTCAGTCAACCGGTGCAGAAAGCGAGCACATCTTCGACCTCGACCTGCCAGAGCGCGGAATGGGTGATCAGGCCTTTGCCGCCCTTACGGATATTATTGGAAACTCGCGTGCCCAGAACGGCCGCTTTTTCGGATACGTTCAAGGATCGGGAGAGCCAATTGCCACGCTAGGCGATCTCTTTGGTTCAATTCTGAACCAGAACATTACGGCCTGGCGTTCTTCGCCAGCGGGTGTCACCATCGAGCGCACCGTTGTTCGCTGGTTGTCAGAAGCAATCGGCTGCCAAGGTTTCGTCGGGACTCTAACCAGCGGAGGGTCCGCCGCAAATCTCATGGGGTTGGCCATGGCACGCGAGCAGAGAACTCCAGCCAATGAGCACGGTCTTTACAACAGGACTGCGGGCATCATCTACGCCTCAGAGCATGTGCATATGGCCGTGCCCAAAGCCGTGGCCATGCTCGGAATCGGGCGGGAAAATCTGATTACGTCGCATGCGATGATTCCTACCGCATGATCCCGTCGCTACTGGAGCGAGCTATCCGCCAGGACGAGGCGCAAGGCCGAGAGGCAATTGCGGTGGTTGCATCAGCGGGCACAGTAAACACAGGCTCAATCGATCCGCTGCGAGAAATCGCAGCCATCGCTCACTCCCATGATCTCTGGATGCACGTAGATGGCGCCTACGGGGCCCTTGCTGCGATTGCAGCCCCCGACAAGTTCGATGGTCTTGCTCTAGCGGATTCACTTTCGCTCGATCCGCATAAATGGCTGTACCAGCCCCTCGATTGCGGGTGCCTGCTCTACAGGGATGTCGGCTCGGCACAAAGTACCTTCACCTATACAGGCAACTATGCCAAACAACTCAGCTCTGATCCAGTTGAGGGCTTCGCTTTTTTCGAGGAGTCGATCGAGCTTTCCCGCCGCTTCCGCGCTTTAAAGGTCTGGCTCTCGTTGCGCTATCACGGGCTGAACGCATTCCGCGCCGCCATTCAGCAAGACCTCGATCATGCCCAACACTTGGCGGCGGCAATCGAAGACTCTCATTCGCTTGAGCTTCTTGGTCCCGTGGAGCTAAGCGCAGTTTGCTTCCGCCACCTCCTGAACGAGGACGCTTCCGAAGAGACACGGAATCGCTTCAATCTGGCCTTACTCAAGCGTATTGTTGCGCGTGGAAAAGTCTATCTTTCAAACGCAGAATTGAAGGGAAAGTTCTGCCTTAGAGCCTGCATTGTGAACCACCGCACAAAGGAAACGGATATCGATGCACTGCTTCGCGAGGTTCTAGAGGTTGCGCCGATCGTCGCCTCAGAGCTGGTAAGGTGAGCGAACCCGTCAACTTTGTCATCCGTTAGCTAAAGCACTCCGTTTTCGTGTTTGGATGAACCGCAGAACTCGCGTTACCGTCGTCGCGCAGACAAGCGGCCACAAAACTGCGTTAGAGGGCAACCGAGCAATCGCTTGAGTCGTCATACTGCAGTGATAAATAAGATCACTATTGCGGTTGGCTTGCTTTTCATGGTTCCGGCCTGGGCTGTTTCTCAAGAATCGGAGCATTCGCAGAAGAATGCTAATGACTTTGCGCGCTCGGTCTTACAAAACGAGGTAAAAGGCCGAAACCAACGATCACAGCCACTGGATGCTCAAATGGAAACCGAGAAGTCCTGCCGAAAAGAAAATTGATGAGGTAGTAGAGACGAAGAACGGCGACCTCAAGCGCCCTATACTAATAAACGATCGTCCGCTCACTGCCTGGCAGCAGCACGAGGCCGACGAACAGATCTGCAGACTGGTAAGCAATCCCGATGCCCTCCGCAGGTCATTGAAGGAGCAGAATGACGATGCGGCTCACAGCCAGAGAATACTCAAGACTCTGCCCCTGGCATTGATCTTTCGCTTCGGACAGCAGAAGGGCGACGAGGTCGAATTGCGCTTTTCACCCAACCCCCACTTTCGCCCACCTACTCGGGAAGCTCGAGCCTTTCAAGCGATGGAAGGCTCGTTGTGGATCGACAGCAAACAACAGAGGTTGATGGAACTCAACGGACATCTTACCCGCGAGGTGAAATTCGGCGGCGGCTTTGTTCGGGCATCTAAATGCAGGCGGCCAGTTTCACGTCAAACAAATGGAGGTCGCGCAGGGCTATTGGGAAATGACGCTTTTGAATGTGGACATGAAAGGCAAGGCTCTTTTCTTTAAGACTATTAGCGTGCAGCAGAAATTGGAGCGTAGCGATTTCCATCGAGTCTCAGATGGTCTCACCTTCTCTGAAGCGGCTGATCTCTTGCATAAACAGATTGTCGCCATCAGCGCAGGTCAATAAATCAATAATGTCGGTTGCTTGTGCAGGTGCATCTAACTACCAGGAAGGCCATGATCCGGATCATCACTATTGAACGGGAATATGGCTGTGGGGCGGCTGGCATCGCCCGCGAACTCGCTGCGCGGCTGGGCTGGAAGCTTTGGGACCAGCTCCTGACACAGGAGATCGCCCGATTCATGCAATGCGACTGGTCGGAGGTTAAACGACACGAAGAGCGTATGGATCCTCTCTACTACCGTCTCCTTAGGTCGCTTGGAAGTTATGAGGGCAACTCTAGTGTGTACCCGGTAGAAACCCTGGATGCTGATGCCATTGTTAAGATCCTAAGCGGGTCGTCGAGGAAGCTGCCGCAGGCGGCGACTGCATAATCGTTGGCAGAGGATCGCAACAGTTTCTGCGGTATCGTGACGATACCCTGCGGTTTTTTCTCTACGGGTCCAAACACGAAAAAATACGACGCTTAGTTTCAGAAGGTCAGAAAGAGGCTGACGTACAAGTGCTAGTCGACACGGTCGATCGCGAACGTGGCGCTTTCATCAAGAATAACTTCCATGCCGACTGGCCCAACCGATCCCTATATCATGCGATGGTTAGTACTGACGCTGGGGAACAAACGGTGATTCAGGTAATTTTGAACTTCCTCCAACAGAACCGTCCAGGTTATGGTCTCCAAAGAACAGGATGATGCGAGCTGAAAGGGCCGCTGCGACCCTGTGACACGGAATCCGCGTCTACAGAACTGCTGAAAGGCCTCCTCTTCGCTTCGAGACTACCATTGCCTCACCTCTGCGAATTCGATTAGGCTCCGCCACCATTGCACACCTGCGGTCTGCGGCGAGACGATTGGCTTCCTTAACAATTTGCGCGCCGGAGATAAAGCGGAGCCTCAGGCAACCTCTCGTCTTTGCGGTCGTATTTCAGCTTCAGTCACCTATGCACACCCGCTGCTGGAGCATGTGCTCAGGCGCACGCTCGGAGTGCCGCTGTTTCAGGAGCAGTTGATTCGCATGGCAATGATCGTGGCGAATTTCAGCGGCCGAGAAGCGGAGGAGCTGCGCCGGGCGATGGGAATGCGCCGCTCGCAGGCGCGAATGCGGGAACTAGAGGCAAAGCTCCGCAAGGGCATGACAGACAACGGAGTACTGGCCGAAAAAACGCGAAATATGCCTAAGGAAGCCGTTAAAAAGACGGAGAATTAGTGAACGGCTGCCTGAGTGGCGGTCGCGGGTGAGGCAGTGATCTTCACCGAATCGGGCTGCGTCCAGAGAGCCTTGCCGGTCGTCAGGTCTATGCGATTCATCGTGACTTTGAGTTGCTGGTGGTCAACTTCAACCAGGAGGTAGTGATAGTTGATCTCTTTGCTCTGGAAGGGATCGCCAGGCGCCCGCTCAATGGGATACGCATGCGCCGCACCTCCACCCGATACGAAGTAAATAACCCCGCCGCGTTCGTGGCGCTCGTAATTATGAACGTGCCCGGAGAAAACTACGATGCGAAAACGGGCCTTGGCCTGGCGCTCCTCAAGCATTTTTGCCACATGCTGTTCCGGGGATCGCGCAGAGTGGCCGCCACCAAACATTTTCGAATCGGAGGAACTGGTGTAGGGCGGATGGTGGAACATGAGAAACACAAAGTCAACGTCCGAAGGAATACTATCCAGTTTGCCGGCCAGCCATTGGCCCTGTAGTCCGGACATCTCGTCGAGAGCGGAATCGAGCACCAGCGTGAGTGTATTGGCTGCACGTACGGAGTAGTAGCGGCTATTCTTGAGATCAGGGAAGCGCTGGAAGTAGTTGCCCAGAGCGACCTTCTCGTTCCCATGCAAATCGTGGTTGCCCAACGCGGGGTAGACAGGAATTTTCTTGTCACGCCAGATGCTGGTTTCCTTGTCGAAGACCTTCCAATCGTCTGCATCGTAGCCGTTATAAACGATATCGCCCGTAAAGCAGATAAATGCGGGATTCGCTTCCGCAATCGCCTGTACCAAAGCAACCCGTACTGGAGGATTCGCCGCTTCCGTATCTTTCGGATCATGAAAGCGTGTGTCGCCGTAGGCGATGAAACGAAATGGAACCTTGACGTCAAGCTGCAAGTCTGACGGGGGAGATATTTGCGCGCTCGACTTTTTGCTGCACGCGCCGAGCCCGAATAGCGTCGCCAGTGCGCACAGCACGATCGCAGCGTGCCCGAGAGATATCCGGCGCAAACTCATCGATGAAGCCAGCCTCGAAATCATTCTCTTATTTTCCCACGACCAATACTTCGAACTGGCCATTTTCCGTCGTGGAGAGGAAAAGGCGATGAGTTTTCGGATCCAGCGCCATAGTCTTGGCCCGCGGGGCGGTCTTCACCGTTTCCACTATCGAATACATGTCAGGGCTGTCCTGATGAATAACAGTGATGGTACCTTCGCCATTGGAGTTGAAAACCAGCTTCGTCTCCGGATCGAAAGCCGTGGCATCGACGTGATCTCCGATCGGCAGCGTGGTGATTATCTTGCCCGTGTCGGCGTCCAGCACGGCCATAACCTTGCTCCGGCATCCGATGAACAGTCGCCGGTTGGCTCGGTCCATGGCCATGCTGCTCGGGGAAGAGCAAGGAGCTGTAGGCCAACGCTGCTCGACTTTGAGCTCGCGGGCGTTGATCTTGAGAACCAGATTCTCATCTTCCAGATTGTCGAAGACGAAACCCTTGCCGTCGGCTGCCGCGAACTCCGGTCCGCCTCCGAGATCGACAGTGCCCACGGCTTTCCCGGTAGCGGCGTCAATTGCCGTGACGCTATTGCCGCCGCCATTGAAGGCGAAGACTCGCGACGTGGCCGGATCGTAAATGATCGCGTCCGGCTTCTGACCTGTGGGCACATCGGCGATCGGCTTTAGCGACTTCAAATCGAAAATTGTGACACTTGAGGTCTGGCCGTTACTCACGAATCCACGGCTGAACTCAGGCGCGATCGCGACTCCGTGCACGCCGGGCGTTTTTGGAATGTTTCCTGCGACATTCAGAGAATCGATGTCGAGCACCTCGACCTGTGTTCCATGCGAGACGTATAAACGCCGCGCATCTTCATCCACGGTGAGATAGTCCCAACTGCCCTGGCCAGGGATCGGAACCTTTCTGGTGACGGAGTATCCACCGCCGGTGGCCGCGGCCGCGAGTACGGCACAGATCGGAATCAGAAAAATCGCTGGACGGAGTCGACACCTTCGCATTGATTTTGTCCTCGCTTTCAACTTTAAGCTGTCTACCTGAAACTTGTCTGAAGCTAAAAGTGACGAACTCAGAACTTGAAGCGCAGCATGAGCTCAATCTGCCGTGGCAACCCGGTACCCGTATTGGGCGACGCGGCATTGTCATTGTTATTGTTGAAATTCACCGTGGTGTCGATGAGGCCAAGGCTCGCAGTTGGTTGAAGTATCCACTTATTGAGTATCGGATTACCCATACTGTCCGTCGCCTGGGTATAGTCGAAGCTCAGATTGTTGGGGTTCGGATCGCCGTATTGTGTGTGATTGAAGATGTTGAATATCTGCGCTCCTACTTCGATCGAGATGCGTTCAGTCAGCTTAGTCTCTTTGGTTAACGCCAGGTCGATCTGCCAGCTGTTCAAAGCACGGATCAGTCCGTTCGGTGCATCGCCAAACCGGCTTATAAGGCCACACGTATCGACGCAATTCCCGCTGCTGTCGGCGACTCCGCCTAGGGCCAGCGGGGGTGGGGCAAAAGCTGCCGGATTGATGGGAAGGGTGTGATTCTGCACGCCTCCCGGTAAGAATATCGGAACCCCGGGCACAAGGTCAGGTCTTTGAGTGGTTTGATCGTTTCCGTCGGGCAACTGGTCCGGCGAGAAATTTATCATTGTGATGGTGAGGGGATGGCCCGTGTGCCAGAGGCCGATGCTGCTCATTTGCCATCCGCCGATGATCTTGCCTAACAGGCCTGAGGTATTCATGAAAGGCTTCCCGGGGCCGAAAGGCAGCTCGTAAACCGCATTGACGGTTACATTGTTGCGAACGTCGAAGACGCTCGGGCCCTTGTCGCAAGCTAGGCAATTCACATTTTCTGGGCCGTTCGATTCTCCACCGCCAACCGATCCGTCGTTTATGGAATGGGACCACGTATAGCGGGCCTGAAAGGATAAGCCATTCGATAGCTGCCGTTCGAGGCTCAGCATAAGCGCGTTGTACGTGCTGGACCCGATGTCGGACTTGTAATCCACCGAACCGTAGGGATCGCCTCCGGGATAGTATTGGTCAAGCGGCCGTGTGCAATTGGGGTTGCCGGCCGCGTCCGTCCCCTGCGGCGGTGTTATGCAGAAGTTTACCCCTCCACGAGAAAACAGACGAACTCCCCGTGATCCCAGATACGAAGCGGAAGCCAGAAAATGCGCGGGCAATTCGTGGTCGATCGTCAGACCCCAGGTCTCGACGTAAAGGTCGCGACGTCCATGCCGCTGCAAGGCGCGAGGTTGCTGCTGAGGTGTAATGGGTAGGCTGCTGAGGTCCGGATTTACCTGCTGAAAACCTGGTACTAGCGGAGTGCCTGTGCCGTTTGGATCGAAATTGGCGAAGGCAGTGTACCGGTCGCTTTCCAGTCCGGCATTCAAATCGTCGTTTTGGGCTGCACCGTGATAGATTCCGAAGCCCGATCGAATTACAGTCTTCCCGTGAAACACGCCCGGAGCCCATGCGAAACTGACGCGAGGATCGAAGTTCCTATAGTCAGCATTGTAAAGAGCGGGATTCTTCGGACAAGGAGGAGTATTGATAGGGGTCGGAATCTGAGTAGGAAGGGCAAACCGCCAAATGGAGGCTGAGCCGAAGCAGACTCCATGAAATTCGCTGACATCGAACACCGTGGTTCGGTTGTCGGCCTCGTGCGCCACACCGTAATACTCCCAGCGAATTCCAAGGTTCGCAGTGAAAGTCGGGGTCACCTTCCATTCATCTTGGAAATAGGGCATATAGAACGTACGGCGGAGCTTGTGGCAACACCAGGTATCGGTATAGGAGATTCCGTAGAGGTCCGCGTTCTCGAATCCCGTGTCTGCGGTGCTGCTGTTGTCCGCAAAAGAAAGGGTGTTGCCGGCGGTCAGCCCCTGATTAAGCCGAACCCGGCGAATCTCCAAGCCTGTCTTGAATGTATTTCGGCCGTGAACGAAAGTTAAGTTGTCGACAATGCCATATGTGGTGCCGATTTCGTGATCGGCCTGATTGTTGTTAATCGTAACCCAGTTATTCGTTACAACCGAGTAAGGCAAAGGGGGCACCTGCGGATTGATGAATGGCGCGCGATTGATATAGACCTTGATTTCGTTTAGCAGCTTGGGTGAAAAAGTGTGCTGCAAGGCGGCATAGTAGCCAGCCGGATGGTTGATTGTCTGAATCAAGTCGTAGGGGAGCGAACTGCTGCCGTTGGTGCCACTCACCAAACTTATATCCCGGTGCGCGCTGCCATATAACAAGGTCTTGTCGCTGATCTTGTAGTCCATCCGGACAAGCCATGTGTCTTCGTGAACGGTAGTGGGAGCAGGAGCTGTCAGCAGGTCAGAGTCTGGCAAAGGGTTGGCAGCGTTGGTCTGATCCGCAAAGGCTGTGTCGGGATAAACGTGCACCGGGTCGCAGCTTCCAATCGGGCCCGTAGACGCGCGCCAGGCATAGGCCTGAAGAATGGAACACATTTGCGGCGACGTGGAAAGAGTCGCCCGTTGCGTGATGGGGTTCGGTACTAGGACCTGATTGGTCGTCGCTCCATATTGCCGAAGACCCTCGTAGTTTATGAAGAAAAATAGCTTGTCCTTCTTAACCGGACCGCCCAGCGTCATTCCGTATTGCCCGTAGCGGAATGGCGGAATGGCGGGAAGGCCCAGAACATTGAAGTCGTTAAAATTCCGTGCATCAAAAACCGAATTTCGCAAGTAGCCGAATGCGGAACCATGCCAGTCGTTGGTGCCATGCTTGGTCTCGACGTCGATTTGCCCGCCCGCCTGCGTGCCATATTCAGCGTCATACAGAGCGCTGCTGACGCGATATTCCTCGATCGCATCCTGCGAAATTTGCAAGCGCGTCTGGGACTTCTGGGCCTGTTCTTGAATGCCGCCGGCGTCGACACCGTCGATTTGAAAGTTATTGTCGTCGCGCGCGCGTCCTGCGAAACGGATGGTGCGTTGGTCTCCGCCGCCGTCGTCTTGGGCAAAGGGGGCGAGCAGCGTGAAACTGGCCCAGTCCCGTCCATTGTTGGGAAGATTCGCAATCTGCGTAGTGTCGATGACAGTTGAGGCCTCGGCGGAACTGCGATTTGCGGGAGCATTGGTCGCCTTGACCTCAATTTTTTCGTTAATCGTACCCACTGCCAGTTCTATATCCAGAGTACGTGTCTGGCCGACGAGTAAGATGACGTCTTTGACAACCTTGGTCTTGAACCCGGCCGCTGAAACCGTCACGCTGTAACGGCCAACTGAAAGCCCTGGCAGACGGTAGTAGCCTTTCTCGTTCGTCCGCTGTTCCTGGGTGAGGCCGGTGTCGGCAGCCGCCACCTTCACGTCGGCGCCTACAATCACTCTCCCGGCTGGATCAGTCGCCGTGCCTTCGAGTTCGGCGCGGTCTATCTGTGCGAATGCTGACTGCATTCCGATCGAAAGGAGAACGATGCCGAGCACTTGTGCAACCTTGAATCTCAATAGAACTGAGGGCAGTAACAAACAATGTGTTGAATTCATCGACTTCAGCTCCTTGCGGCAAAGAAATGCCAATACTGGAGAATCTTGCGACAGCCGGGCGGCTGAATCGCGAAGACTGTTCTTGCTGCCTAATTAAAATTTCTGGGAACGAATGATTAGAAATCCTAGGGCCGGCGTGTGACCGGGCGATGAAAGGGAGGTTAATATTTTTTCAGGTTGCTTTAGCCGACGTCTGACTTCGGTCTAGACTGTCAGAGAGTCACGCTGGGATGGTCATCCCTCAACGAGCCCAATGAAGCTGCTGATTGTAGAAGACGAACCGCGCATGGCCGGCCTTCTCCGCGAAGGACTGACGGAGGAAGGACACACGACCACCTGTGCCGGAGACGGCGCCGAGGGTCTCGGACTGGCGAAGTCGTACGAGTTTGACGTCATCATCCTTGATCTCATGCTGCCGAAGCTCAATGGCTATGAACTGGCCAAGCGCCTCCGTGCCGAGAAAGTTCGGACGCCCATCGTGATGCTGACGGCACGAGACGCTGTGCCCGACATCGTCCGCGGCCTTGATCTTGGGGCCGACGACTATATGACCAAGCCGTTTTCCTTTGACGAACTGTTGGCCAGGCTCCGAGCGGTGAAGCGGCGGGCCTTGGCAGCTGAGGAAACCTGTCTGCGGGTTGGAGATCTAATTCTCGACCCTGGCAGTCGCGAGGTAACCCGCAGCGCAGAGCGGATTTCACTGACTCGTACGGAATACAATCTGTTGGAGCGCCTTATGTATCGCGCCGGCAAAGTGGTTCCGCGGCAGTCGTTAATCGAAGCGGTTTGGGGATTTGATCGCAATATCGAAGAGAATACGCTCGACGCCTTCATGCACTTGTTGCGCAACAAAGTGGACCTACCCGACCGGCAGAAGTTGATTCACACGGTGCGCGGTGTAGGGTACTTGATCCGTCCAGATGGGCAGGCGTGAGATGGCAGCATGAGAAAACTTTCCATCGGCGTGCGCCTCACGCTGTGGTACCTGGCGATTTTTGCGCTCGCGCAACTCATCTTTGGTGCCGGCATGTGGGTCATCCTGCGGCATCATCTTTATGACCTGGTCGATGATGGTCTCGAAGCGCAGGTCGACGACTTAAAGAGCTTTCTCGAGGCGCAGAAGAAAGATGCGTCAATTGCCAAGCTGCAGGAAGAGGTAAGCGAAGCCTATGCCATCGAGCATCCCGGCGATTATCTGCAAGTTACCGCCGAAAATAATGAGCTGATCTATCGCTCCGCCTTTCTGCAAAGCCACGCGCTGGCGCCTGAACTTCCACGCCAAGGCGGTCGAGCTGCATTCTGGAACCGAGGATTCGGTGCCCGAACCTTCCGCTTCGCGGCGCAGATCTTGCCGGCGAATGGCCACTCCTATACGGTGGAAATGGGCGTTCCGACGGACGATGTGGTCGAGACCCTCTCGACTTTCCGAGATTATCTTCTGCTGTTCGCTCCGCTGCTGCTGTTGGTGGCGGCCACCGGTGGATATTGGCTCAGCCGCAGGGCATTGTCGCCAGTGGATGCGCTGGTGCGAACCGCGCGCGGCATCAGCGGAGCCAATCTCGGCAGCCGGCTTCAAAAAATCGACACCGGAGATGAGCTGCAGCGATTATCGGATACGTTGAACGAAATGCTGGAGCGTATTGAAGCTGCATTCTTGCGGGTCACGCAATTTACCGCCGACGCCTCGCACGAGCTCAGAACACCCATGTCCCTCATCCGCACCGAAGCCGAGCTGGCGCTGCGCCGATCGCGCGGAATTTCCGAGTATGAAGAAGCCTTGCGCCATATTCTGCTGGAAGCAGAACGTACAACCACGTTGATCGAACAAATGCTGTCTTTGGCTCGCGCTGACTCGGGCCGCGAAACGCTTCACATGCAGCCCGTAGACTTAAGCGATACTCTGCGCGGCGTCGTCGAAGTCTGGAGGCAGGTGGCCACGATCCGCAACCTTGAATTTACCGCGGATATCGAGAGCACCGATTTGTTTGTCATGGGCGACGAGGCTGCATTACGAAGAGTAGCGGATATTTTCCTCGACAACGCCTTCAAATACACACCGTCTCCGGGTTCCGTGCATTTGTCACTGGAGCGGAAGACTCAAAGCGCCGTGATCGTAGTTCGGGACTCAGGGGTCGGGATTGCGGAAGACGACCACCGCAAGATCTTTGAGCGTTTCTACCGGACGGATAAAGCTCGAAGCCGCGAGCAGGGAGGAGCGGGGTTGGGCCTCACCATCGCGAATTGGATCGTCATCCAGCATGGTGGTTTGATCGAACTCAACAGCCGCCCTGGCGAAGGAGCAACCTTCCGAATAGCGCTGCACTTGAGCGCGGCTCCGGTTCATAATCCGTTGTTGGCGTGAGTTCATCCACGCCGATTCGGGATTGCCTCTCTGCTGCCCCGAGCGCGGAGCATCCGCGGTTAAATGCCCCGAGACAGTGTGGACAAAAGAGTAGAGCCAGCACTTCGCCACATCATCGGTTTCTGATCGCACTGCATTCGCCAACCGCCCTTGTTGAAAACCGGACTGCATATGTGCACCCGGCGAATCGCCGGTTTATGTGAGAAATGAGAATGAGAGCATTCCCGCTGACGCCGCCCGGCTGCAGGCACTCCTGTCCATCCGGCAGGTTGCGACCCAGGCAGGTCTGAGTGTGGCAGACATAGAACAGACTCGGTGTTTCCTCAATTTCTGTATAGAAACGTTGTTGATTGCAATTCGCGGCGGCTCACAGATGCGCTTGATTCCGAAGGAAAGGCCACCAGTCCGACTGGATCTCGCCATTGAGCAAGAACTCCGGCTATGTGTGCTCAGATCTATCCCGAAATTGCCGACAATTTGCATGACCCGAGCCCTCATCTCGGAGCCTCCCTAACGGAATTTCGTCTGCGCGACTGGTTCCAGATCAGCTATCGCGAGATATTGCGCGATTATGATGCGTTACCCGGCTATCTGCTCCGTGATCAGACGAGCCAGACTCGCTTTTCGATATTGTTTGAGCTATTGAAAAAGATAGCGGCTATTTAATCGAAAGATCTTCCAGATTTTTGGGCAGGGAGGGTAATGGCGGGTGTAAACAGTCAGCAAGAAAATGCCTCCGTGAGTCGTGACTCCTACGGAGCTATTGTACGTAATTCACTAGTGCCACGTAACCCATTAAATCTACAGCCTTTAAATTGGTGCGGAAGGGGGGATTTGAACCCCCACGCCTTTCGGCGCCACCCCCTCAAGATGGTGTGTCTGCCAGTTCCACCACTTCCGCACGGGACTTAAAAACAATCACAAAGCGGCTTGATTATAGCAGAACGAAACCTCATGACTTGACTGCCCACGCAGGAATATCCCAAACACCGCTGGCAATTCGGACCCAAACGGAGGGCTGGCCATCACACATCCTGTGGCACACGCTGTGGCACACGAGTCCTGGGCAGTAGGGTACGACCAACGGTTGTTGGACACCCGCAGTCGGCTCTTACGCAGTTTCTACGTACTTCGGCCTCGCCGCGATTTTGCGATTCGCAGATCCCGTCAGCGGAACCAAAACGATGCTGCGATCTTCGTTCTGAGTCACAGTCCAAAGAGCGGAACACCTGTCGCACAGCCAGTAACGATCCACCCGCTGTGGCGGCTTCCGCATAGGAGGGGGCACGTCAAGTTTCCTGGTGGATTCGTTGAGCACTAGCTGGAAACCCTGCCTCATCGGCAGCCCCGCCCTAACTTTTTCCGCAGGAGCGCCGGACTCGGTCTCCACTAGAAATAGCTTGCCTTCTCGAAGACGCACAAAGGGGGTCGAGCACAGCGGATTTGCACAGTGACTTAGCATCAGGGGCTCCACTGAAACTTTCCCTCTAGTAGTGCATGTGAAATACCAGACGGCACTTAAGTGTTTTGTTCCAATTCCTTCTATTGGAGACGGGGAATTTGAATGGGCATTGCCGCCGAGTGTCCGGCACGATTGCCGACATGTCGTCCGTGTCGCCTACTCTCTTGCGTCGACTCTAAGTCCCGCTCCGCTAACCTGTGGAATGCCGCGCCAGCGTTTCTCAGGGCACCATTTCTCAATGCACGAGTGCTCCCATAACCGCAACCACCACGCCCACTACCGCCAGCACCATGCCCAGATGCCAGAATATCCGCCGCCCCGAGAGTAGGGTGATCGAGGTGACCACTAGGCCAATTTCTAAAAATACCTCGGCAAGGTCATAGCGGTCGGCGCGGCGTCGTTCCATGGCGACTTCCGCTTCCAGTTCGCGCGCCTTGTCTTCAATGTCCTTTTTTTCGCTCTTGTATCGCTCTGCTTCCTTCCCGTATTTCTCGCGCAGCATGCCAACCCCTGCGGCGTCGTTGGTTGCCATCACCGCGGCCAAGTCGCCCACTAACGTGTCCTCATGCTCGCGAATATTCTTTGCCTGGTAATAGGCCCACTGATCAGACGACTTCGCCTGCAGCACAACTTCCTCGGTGTGAGCCCGATGCCCCAGCAACGAAACCACCGCAACGAATACCGCGAGCACCGCCATGGTTAACGACACTGCAGCCAAAGAATGATCTTCTCTGGCTTTCTCGGCGGCTTCACGCAACTCCTGAGCTTCGTCTGGCATATCTCTCCTAATCGTCGTTTCAGTTAAGTTCTGGAGTCTTAGCAATTCTCTCCACAGGCAACTCAGGATACTACGCAATTCGCCATGCCTTCGCCAACTTTTCGGCGACGGCGTTACTCACCCATCACCTTCACTATGACCCGCTTGTCGCGCTGGCCATCGAACTCGGCATAGAAGATGCGTTGCCACGTGCCCAAGTCAAGTTTTCCCGCCGTGATCGCCACGATTACCTCATGATGAATGAGCAGCGCCTTCAGGTGCGAGTCGCCATTATCTTCGCCGGTTTCATGATGCTTGTAGTTCTTGCGAAACGGAGCAAGGTGCTCCAGCCACTGGTCGATATCTTCAATCAGCCCGCTCTCATTGTCGTTGACGTAGACTCCCGCCGTGATGTGCATCGCTGAGACTAGAACCATCCCTTCTTTGACTTCGCTGCGGCGCACGATCTCCTCAACCTGCGGCGTCAGATGCACATAGGCTCTATGGGTTTTGGTATGAAACTTCAAGTATTCCGTGAGAACTTTCATGACAACTTCCTATTTTGAGGTCATTCACAATGAGAACGCACGAGGAATTTTATCTCAATCCAAAGTGGATTTTCCGTCGATTACCTCGGTTACGCCGGTCAGCGAGAGATCGCAGAAACCTCATGCCAGTTGCGTCATACTCGATTTTTCGAGGAGGTTTCGGTGCTGTTCCGGTTGGATTATTTGTCCTGCGTTCTTACTGTCGTCTCGACCGTCTTGTTGGGAAAACGCTGCTGGGAGGGCTGGATTCTTGCGGCGGTCAATAGCGCCATCGTCTGCGTCATCGGATTCCGGACCGCGCAGTTTGGCTTCATTCCGGCGAATGTATTCTGCATCGCCCTCTATGCGGTAAACCTTCGCTCCTGGCGCAAGCCCGAAACCCATTGAGCGGTCGAGGATTACGAGTCTTCCGCTCGGGATTAACCCGCCATCTTTCTTAAGTCTTTTCGCAACGGTAAGACCCAAAGACGCATCCACTAATTCTCCGGGCGACTTCTTAGCGAGGAAGATTAAAGAAAATGCGATATACAGCACGACGTACAAAGCTTCTAACTTCGGTTTTTGCGTTGGCCGCCTTTGCAGCATTTTCAGTGTACTCAGCGCCTGCCCAGGACCCGAATCAGGCGCCACCGGCCACGCCCCAAGAACAGGCACCGCCGCCACCAGATCAAGGGCCGCCTCAGCCAGCGCCTTCGTATTCGCCGGAACAACTCGACAAACTGGTCTCGCGAATCGCGCTTTACCCCGATCCGCTGCTGGCGCAGGCGCTGGCCGCAGCTACTTACCCGGACCAGATTCCCGACGCCACCAAGTGGGCGGATGAACACCACTACCTAACCGGCGACGATCTCGCCAAGGCCATCACCGCCGATCAACTCCCGTGGGATCCGAGCGTGCAAGCGTTGCTGCCTTTTCCCTCGGTCCTAGACACCATGTCTTCGGACATGGATTGGACAAGGGATCTCGGCAACGCTTTTCTTGCGCAGAAGCAGGATGTGATGGATGCGGTGCAGCGCATGCGGCAGAAAGCCAAAGACTACGGCTATCTGCGAAGCAATGACCACATTGTCGTCAGCGGCGGTCCTTACATCACCATCGATCCGGTGGACCCGGCCTACATGTGGGTTCCGGCGTATGATCCGCTGATTGTCTACGGCCCTCCACGGCCGGGATTCTTCGTTGGCGGCGCGATCGGCTGGGGCTTCGGCATCGGCCTAGGGATAGGGTTTCGCCCGTGGGGTTGGGGCTACACGCGCTTTGACTGGGGCGCCCACGCCGTCTTCATCAACAATGCTCCCTGGGGCCGCACCTGGGTTAATCGCGGATTCTATGCCCATCCGTATGGCCCGGGCGTCCGCCGCTGGGAGCCAGCGCGCCGCGCTGAAGGCCACCGGTTGATCCAGCGCAGTGAAGAAGAACGGCGCGCTCCGCATATGGGACACGCTCATCCGGAAGAACGTCACCACAGGTAAGCGCGGACCGCAAAAGAGGCGACTGGCACGTTGGGGTCGCCTCGAAAACCGATTTTCTTGCCCTGTTACTTGAGCCCGAGTTCGCCGTTAAACAGCTGAGTGATTCCGTAGCATTCGCAAGCCGAGCTTTCGAGTTTCTTGCGGTTCAGAATTTTCACTGCGCCATGGGTGTATTCGATAATGTGCCGTTTCTGTAATGATCCGGCCGCGAGGCTCACGCTGGGTCGATCCGTCCCAAGCATCATCGCGAGAAACTCGTGAGTAATCCGCAGTAAGCCGGATTCCACCCGATCCTGGGTCAGCAGCAGCCACCGGCACAGGCGTTGTTCCAGATTATGCAGACGATTGCAGCCGGCCGTCTGTGCCACTTGCATTCCATGCACGGCGGCGTATCGGTTCAGCAATTTTTGAAACTGCGGACTTGATTGCAAGGCCGTTTCCAATACCTCGCCGCTCAGCTTGAAACCTGCTCCGGCAATCTGTATCACCGCACGGTGCGGGCTTCTCGTTATGCCAGCCGCCATGGCCACGGGCGTGAACCCTTCGTTTCCGACGACGCCCACTTCAACGCTCTCACCACTCCGAGTGGCAAATACCAGTGAGACCATGCCTGTATTTAGGAAGTAGGCGAATTCAAGTTTTCGGTGGGGCTCGTGAAGGCTTCGATAACGCGGCAAGACCACAAACTGGAGATGAGCGCGGATCAAAGCAAATTCGCTGTCTGGAATCGATAGCAGTAGGGTATTCGCGACCGGTTTTCCAGCGGTATTCGTGCGTTCCCCGGGATGTAGAGGTTGGGAGTCGCTGCTCACGCCAGTTCGATCGGTCTTACTCATGGCTGCCTCCATCGCGAAATCCGTTTATTTTTGCCGAAAATTTGATGCGATCAAGGGGCGCAGCGGCATGTCAGAACTTTCCCCGCCAGAACCAGTACTCTAGATCACCTTGGTTCAGGGCCTAGCGAGTGTTTGATACCCAACACACTGTAGATCGTGCTTTTAAGTTTCTAGAGAGTGGGGGTGCCCCATGTCTCGCTTCCTTTGCGAGACGTGGGGTTTCCATCAGCCGACCGTCATCGTGTTACAGGGTAACGATTGGGCGGCGAAACAACCATTGCCCGACAACCGATAACTGTGCGGTTTCGACCTGTGGAAATCATGCTGACGAAAATGCATTCCTAGCTTAAGATGGTGCGCATGGCTAAGAAAACCGGAATGAGCGATTCGTCTCTGTGGGTCATCGCCATCATGTTGCTGGCGATTGCCGCATGGACGTTCTTCAAGAAGTAAACGCAATCGAAATTCTTCTTGTAGATGGCTTCGGTCTCCATGCGCACCATGGACGGCGCTAGAGTGTTGATATTTGATTCGCCCTTCGTGCCTTGGCAGGCAGAAACAAGAGAAAGAAAACCTACCTCATCGTCTCCTCAATCTCAGAAATCCAGTCCGGCCGCTTTAGCACTTCGCGCGGCTTGGGACCATCCGCCGCGCCCACGATTCCGTCCTGCTCCATCAGATCGATCAGATGTGCCGCGCGGCCGTAACCGATGCGCAGACGCCGCTGCAGCAGGGAAGTCGAGGCCTTGCCGAACTCGATGACCAATTTCACAGCATCCTGGTACAGAGGATCATCCTCGCCGCCTTCGCCTTCTGAACCAGCAACTCCGTCGCCGCCGCTTCCAGCTTCGCGCTCTTCCTTTGGCGCTTCCAAGAATTGCTGCTGATATTCCGCCGATCCTTGCTGCTTCCAGAATTCCACCACCGATGCGATTTCTTTTTCCGTGACCAGCGGCGCATGCAGCCGATGCACCCGCGCCGATCCCGAGGGCAGGTAGAGCATGTCGCCCTTACCCAGCAGCGCCTCAGCGCCGTTCGCGTCAAGAATCGTTCGCGAATCGACCTTCGTCGCTACGCGGAACGAGATGCGTGCCGGAAAGTTCGCCTTGATCAATCCAGTAATTACATCGACCGAAGGACGCTGCGTCGCCAATACCAGGTGAATGCCAACGGCGCGCGCCATTTGCGCCAGCCGCGTAATCGATTCCTCCACGTTGCTGGAGTCGAGCATCATCAAGTCGGCTAATTCGTCGATGATGATCACGATATACGGAATCGGCTTGTCGTCCGATTCTTCCTCAAACAGGCTCGGCGTGCCGCCGCTGTCGAACAGCCGGTTGTACTGGTCGATGTTGCGGACGCCCTTCGCCGCCAGCAGCTTCAGTCGCCGTTCCATTTCGCGCACGGCGTTGCGCAGCGCATTCGCCGCCAGCTTCGGCTCGGTGATGATCGGGGTATAAAGATGCGGCACGTCTTCGTAGTTGCCCAACTCCAGCCGCTTCGGATCGACAAGAATCAGCCGCACCTGATCCGGCGTCGCCTTGTACAGAATCGACATGATGAACGCGTTGATCGCCACGCTCTTGCCCGACCCGGTAGACCCGGCAATCAGCAGGTGCGGCATGCCATTCAAGTCGGCCGTAACGATGCGGCCGTTGATGTCTTTGCCCAGCGCCATCGTCAGCTTCGACTTCGAGCCCATAAATTCCTGCGACTCGATGTTCTCCCGCAACCAGATGATCTCGCGCTCGCGGTTCGGCACCTGAATGCCTACCGTCGATTTCCCTGCCATGCGCTCGATCAGGATGCTCTCAGCCTTCAACGCTAAACAAAGATCGTCCGTAAGGTTCGTGATGCGGCTGTACTTGATTCCGGCGTCGGGCTTGAATTCAAACGTCGTGACCACGGGACCGGGATTGATCTGAGTGATCTGCCCATGAACTTCAAACTCCGCATATTTTTCCGTGAGCACCTGCGCCAGCAACTTCAATTCGTCGGCATCCACGGTCTGGTGCTCGTCGGCGCGTTGCAGCAAACTACTGGAAGGCAGCTTGTAGCCGCCCGCCGCGATCTTCGGCATCGTCGTCTTAGCTTTGTGATCGCTGTCTGCTCGCTGCGTGACCTCGGGATCCGGCATTGCCTCCGCGGTCGTGAGAGGCTCAATTAAAACTCCGCCCGCTGCTGGAGCTTCCTCTTCAATCTCGGGTTCAAGCGTTCGCTCAATGCCGGTACGTCGAGATTCAACCCGCGCCTGAACCGGCGGCGCAGCTGCAGCCTGCCGTGACGGGATCAACTGCGTCTTTACCACCGGCTTCGAAATCCGCCGCTTATCCAGCTCCCTTTGCTGCTGTCTCTTAGCCCGCTCTTCCTGCCAGTCCAAATAGCGATTCCACAACGCCGTCACAAAGGCAAACCGCGTTGGAGCCCACAGTTGAATCGACGAAAACGAGAAGGCCGTTGAGAGATAGAGCGCAACCGCCAGTACACTGGCACACACAATGTAAGCGCCCGCGAGATTCAAGTAGTGGATGAGCCAGTCGCCAACTACGCGCCCCAGCAAGCCTTCGATCGGAACCACGTGCAGCCAGCGCATCTGCCCCGGCAACAGCGCCAGCAGCGCCGGAATGAACATGGCCAGCCACACGCCGCCCAAGCTCTTCGCCATCGGCGACTGAATTTTGCGCGAAGCGAACCAGCGCATCCCAAGCATGGCAGGGAACACCGGCAGCAGAAAAGCTCCAATCCCGAAGAACTGCAGCATCAAGTCTGAGATCACGGCGCCGACCACGCCGATCCAGTTGCGAGCCGCGTGGCTTCCCGTCAAGACCGAAGCGCTATTGAGCGAGGGGTCAAGCGGCGAATACGACGCCAGTGCGAGGAAAAGGAGGAGCGCAGAGATGCACAGCAGGAAACCGATCAGCTCATTCAGCCGCCGATTGCCCGTGGGGACAAAGATGCTTTCCAGAAAACCCATGTGGGCCGTTCTTTCCACGGACAGAAATCCCGTGGCGCAAATCGGCCAGAGCCTCACCATTATGCCAAGAAGCCACCGCTACATCAACCACGGACTCGTCATCGGGGTACTGAATTGAGTTCCTCGCCCGGCGGCAGGACAGACGGGCTCACCTAAGGTTTTTTCCGTCTTGCGAACCCGCCAACCTTGACTCCGCAAGCTGCCATCTATTGCCCAGGCACCGCTAGCCAAAATGGAGGATGTATGCGCACGGTTTTTCTCTCAGCAATTTTCTGCCTCGCGGCCAGCTTGGCCTTCGGGCAAAGCAGCTACAGCTATTACATATTCGATTATCCCAGTGCCACCGGAACTTATCCCCACGCCATCAGCAACTCGGGCGAGATCGTTGGCGATTACGTCGACAGCCGTAATGTCATCCATGGATTCTCGTACTTCGAGTGGACGTTCTCGCCGATCGATGTTCCGCATGCAACGTTCACCGCTGCCAATAGCGTGAATAATCAGGGAATCATTGTCGGTAGCTTCGGAGTCTCTTCTTCGCAAAGTGAGGGATTCATTCTGCGAAACGGTTCATTCGAGGTGCTGGAGTATCCCGGTTCGTCCTCGACCGGCACAGAAGGCGTCAATGATTCGAGCAAAGTAGTAGGCAACTACAACACCTCAAGTGGCTTGAACGGCTTTGTTTGGAAGCCGACTGACGGTTACAAAAAGCTGGATTACCCCAACAGCACTTCCACCTCGATCAACGCGATCAATAATCAAGGCCAGATGACCGGGCAAGTCAGCCCCCCGTTCATCAGCGCGTTCGAATATTCCAATGGCCAGTGGACCGACTTCTATTATCCCGACGCCATGACGACGACAGGCGACGGAATTAACAACGCAGGAGAGATCGTCGGAATCTGGAGCCCGCAGAATCCTACTGCGCCACAGGAAGGATTCTTGCGGGATTCGGAAGGCAATTTTACGGAAATCAATTTCCCGAATTCGTCGGGCACGGCAGCATCGGGCATAAACGACTCTGGCGCGATTGTTGGATATTACACGGATAGCTCGAACAAGACGCATGGGTTCGTGGCTATTCCGAATGCCAGGAAATAGTGCAAGGTAAACGAATAAAGCGATTTGGACGCGGCCACTTAGCTCGCCAAACAACGACAATAATCCGTCGGTGCTCGGCGATCAGGATTTCCACTTCGTTGCCGTGCCCAATCGCATTCATCCGGCGGATTTCTTCGAACTCCGCGGCTTTTGACTTTTGCATCGTCAAAATATTTTTTGCGATGCGCGCAAGCCTACCCTGCCAACCTCGCTGCAAACACTAGCACCAAAACTCCTACGATGAGGCGGTAGATCGCGAAAGGCACAAACCCATGCTTGCGCACGTAGGCCATGAACCACGCCACCGATGCGTAGGCAACGATGTAGGAAACCACGAACCCAATGGCGAGAACGATCCAGCCATGGACGTCGATCTGGGCGACGCCAATCGGGTTCTCGCCATGCCCACCCCGAAGCGATTTGAATAGTGTGTAACCAGTCGCTGCGACCATGGTGGGAATCGATAGAAAGAACGAAAATTCAAGCGCCGATGCTCGCGACATTCCCACGATCTGGCCGCCAGCAATCGTCGACATGGACCTCGAAGTGCCGGGAAACACCCCCGAGAAGATCTGGCAGAAGCCGATCCACAGAGCTTGCCCCAGGCTCATGTCTTCCATCTTCCAGGTATGAATGCGTCCCCCGCCAGACGGTCCCGCAGCCTCTGACTGCGCATTCATGGCGTCGACAATCCACATGACGACTCCGCCGATCAGTAGCGACCAGCCAATGATGTACAGGCTTTCCAGATGTTTGCCGATCACTTTGGTCAGCAGAAACGAAGGAATCGCCGTGACCACAAATGCAACGCTGACCAAGCCCAGCGGATGCGTGAGCGGCGTGCGGTCGCCGCGCTCGCCGCGAGGAAACGTGGAAAGAAATTTTGCGATGCGGCTGCGGAAGTACACCGGCAGGCAAAGAATCGCGCCCAGTTGAATGACGATGGAATACATCTTCCAATAGCCATCCGACAGGCTGATGTGCAACAGCGCCTCGGAAAGCCGCAAGTGCGCGGTCGAACTGACCGGCAAAAATTCGGTGAGACCTTCGACAATACCCAATATCAGAGAGAGCAGGTAATCGTTCAATCTACCTCCGGAAGTACGGAACAGTATCGCAGAAAAACTTTGCGGGGAGGTTACTCGGAAGAACTCGTGGTAGTAGTGCGGTTCGGCCCTTTGTTGGCGTCATCCTGAGCGTAGCCGTATTTCAGGCGTAGCGAAGGACCTCATGCTCAATCGGCATCGACGTCAGCCAAACCCCACAACCGGAAACCCCTCAGTCGCCCGTGCTGCCATACGTCGCAATCCCTTGCTGCATGTAAAAAATCAGCTTCTGCGCCCGGGAAGCCCAGTCGCTCTGCCCGTACTGGCTCACCAACTTCTGTGCTAAAGCGAGCGCCCGGTCTTTCGACTCCGCAGATTTTTTCTGATTCGGCTCCGTCCGGTAAATTTCGATCAGCGCCGAGCGGCGCCAGGCCGCGTTATACAAAGCCTCCGGTGCTGACGGAGACTGCGGGTGTTCTTTCGCATAGTTCTCGTATAGATCGGCTTCCTTGTCCGGACATTTCGTCATACCTTCCCAGTCGCCACAAAGTTTGTTCTCGAGCAATCGAAAAGCGGCAAGGTCGGCCCACTTCGTGCCGGGATATTTTTTCATCACCAGTTTCATCCACTCTTCCTGCATCTGGCCGCGCATGTAAGAATCGTGTTCGCGCGCCGAAGGCCGCGTCATAACATCGGACCTCTCGATCTGCCAGCGAATATCGGCGGCCCGGTAGAGCGCTTCGCCGGCCAGCGGGGAAGCAGGCATCAAATCGTACAAGCGGTAGTAGAGTCGCATCGCATCCTGCGCGGCATCGCGCCGCCCTCGGCGGCGGCTGGCCTGATCCTCGGAGTCTGCAGCCTCGCCAAAAATAATTCTGTCGCCGTCCTGCGTCGTGCTGGTCACCACCGCCTTGGCCGCAACCCAGCCCGTGATAATTTTCCCCTCCTGTTCTTCCTCGGTTGCGCCTTCGTCACGCCGCGGCGGGTTCAGAATCACCTCCGCATGAATCCAGTCGCGCGCGGTTTCGAGAATGACCAACTCGTTCCCGCGTCCGGCGAGTCCCAGCTTGGCCGAATCCGCCCCCGGAGCAACGTGGATCGACTCCTCCGACACCAGCGTACCGCGCTGCGCATCGGCCAGAGCGAAGCTCGCGGAAAAGACGATCAGAAAAGTTGTGGCGAGCGTTATTGCAAACCTAGGTGAGTATTTTGATTTCATAGATTGCGGAAGCCCGCGGTTCTCCTGCGAGACCTGTCACTAAGAATGAGCCTGACTACACTGTGGTTGCAAGTCGGCGCCTTTATTTTGTGCGCTCTCCGCCCGACATTCGCAAAACAACTGTTAGGATGGCTCACGGATTGTCGATTCCCATGACGCTCCTTACCATCTTCGGACTGTTCGCGGTAACGGCGATGCTGGTTTGCTATGCCCTCGAAGCGCACAGTCGATGGTTCATCCTCGCCTTTGCCGGTGCCTGCATGCTCGGCTCGGCCTACGGATTCCTGCAGGGAGCGTGGCCATTCGGATTGGTCGAGGCCGTATGGTCCGTGGTCGCGATCCGTCGCTGGGCAAAAGCTCCCGCCCCAAAATAATCTGCGCCATCGTTTCTTTTAACCGCGGCGAAATTCTTCCAGCATCTCAGGATCGATGTTTCCGCCGCTGACGATGGCCACGGCAAGTTTTGTCTTCGGTAACTGGGCGGCATGGAAAATGAATCCGGCCGTAGCGACTGCGCCGCTGGGCTCGGCCCGGGTTGCAGGATTTTCATTCAAATATTTTGCGCCTTGCCGGATCTCATCTTCCGTCACGGTGAAGATGTCGTCCACATAGCGGCGAATGTGCTCGAAATTTATGGCGCCAATACTCTGCGTGCGCAGCCCGTCGGCAATGGTGCGTGAGACCTCGGCAGCCGAGAACTGAACAATCTTCCCAGCGCGAAAGCTCGCCTGCGCATCGCCCGCCAGCTCCGGTTCCACGCCGACCACCTTCACCGAGGGCTTGCTCAACTTGATGGCAGTAGCAACTCCACTGATCATGCCTCCACCACCCACCGGCGCAAGTACCATGTCGACATCCGGCAGGTCCTCGAGGATCTCCAGTCCTATCGTACCTTGGCCGGCGATGATGTACTCGTCGTTGTAAGGCGGGACAATTACATATCCATGTCGTCCTGCGAGTTCCTCGGCCTTGATCTGCCGCTCGGCGCTGCCAGGTCCAACGGTGACAATCTCAGCGCCAAGTTCCGCCGTAGCCTCGCGCTTGATCGCTGGAGCATTGTCCGGCATCACAATGACCGCCCTTACACCCAAGGCCCGCGCGGCATATGCCACGCCCTGCGCGTGATTGCCGCTCGAGTAGGTAATCACCCCGCGCTTTCGTTCTTCTTCCGGGATCGAAGCGATCTTGTTATACGCTCCACGAAGTTTGAATGCACCGATGGGCTGCTGGTTTTCCGGCTTGAGAAAAAGCCGTCGCGGGTCCGCGTCACAAAGCTTGAATTCGATCAGCGGAGTATGGACGGTCACGCTGCGAAGGCGTGCGCGAGCGGAGCGGATGTCGTGAAGGGTGACCATGGAGTTATTATCGCCCAATTGCCCAAAGTACCGCGAGCCAGGGAAACTTGACATCATGATGTCTGTTATCATAGCATCATGATGTGAGAACTACTCTTACGCTCGATGACGACGTGACGGCCCTGCTGAACAAGGAAGTACGCAAGTCCGGTGAACCTTTCAAACAGATAGTGAACCGCCTCTTGCGATTGGGATTGATGGCATCGAAGCAACCCGCGCCAAAACCATTCAAGGTGACACCGATCAATCTCGGGCTGCCTCGAGATTTCGATAAAGTAGAAGATTTAATTGAGTACCTTGAAGGTCCAGACCACCGGTGATCGTCTGCGATGCGAATCTTCTAATTTATTCCTATAACACTGGCTCGGCCCGTCACGCCCGGGCCCGCGCATGGCTGGAAGAAATCTTCTCCGGGATCGAAGTCGTGGGACTTCCATGGCAGGCCGCTTCTGCTTTCTTGCGGGTCATGACGAACAGGAAGTTGCCCGGAGAGTGCTTTAGCCTGGTGCAAGCTACGCAGATTGTCAATCTTTGGTTGACCCGCCCCAGTGTACGCGTGCTAATACCGGGAGATCACTATTGGCTGCTATTTCGACGGATGTTGATCGAAGGACAGGCGTCAGGGGCGCTGGTAAGCGATGCGGAGATTGCTGCATTGACGCTTGAATACGGAGGGGTGCTTTATACGGCGGACCGGGACTTCGCGAGGTTTCCGGGGCTCCGGTGGAAAAATCCGCTGGAGTAGGATGGGGACTCGATCCGACTAGCCCCAAATTGCTCCTTCGATCTTCGTCGTGGCGTCCTCCGACGTGGGCAGCGCATTCCAACCCGGTTTGTCGCGCGAAGTCAGATCTCCAAAATCACCGGCATAATCAGCGGCCGCTTCTGCGTCTGCTTCGAAATATACCGCTTCAAGTCGGCACGGATTTTTTCTTTGATCACGCCGTAATCCGCCTTTTCTTCTTCACTCGAGTGCGCCAGCGTATCTTCCACGATGCGCCGCGCTCCCTCCAGCAATCCGTTATCTCCGGGATTGAAGCCGCGGGTCACGATCTCCGGCGTGGTCTCCACGCGGCCGGAAAGCTTGTTGATGGCGATGATGGGCAGGACGATGCCGTCTTCACTCAGGTGCCGCCGATCCTTAATGATCAAATCTTCCACAACATCCGTGCGCGAACCGGAATCGATGCAGACTCGTCCCACGTTTACTTTTCCCGACTTGCGCGCGCCCTGCTCGTCGAAATCCAAAACCTCGCCGCTCTCAATCAGCATCACCTTGCCGACCGATCCTTGCATCGATGCGGCCATTTCCGCGTGCAGCTTCAACTGCCGGTATTCTCCGTGTACGGGAATAAAAAATTTCGGCTTGACGAGGTTGATGATGAGTTTGAGTTCGTCCTGGCTGGCGTGCCCGCTAACGTGAACCGGCGGATACGAGCCATCGTCATAGATCACGTGCGCTTCGCGGCGAAATAGGTGATCGATCATGCGGTAAATCGTCTTCTCGTTGCCCGGGATGATGCGCGACGAGAGCACGACCGTGTCACCCTTCTCGATCTTGGCGTGCTTGTGATTGTCCACTGCCGCGCGCGACAGAGCCGACATCGGTTCGCCCTGGGTTCCGCTGATCATCACACAAACTTTTTCCGGCGGGAAATTCTTCATCTCTCCGGGATTAATCACCAGACCCTCGGGAATTTCCAGGTATCCGAGATCCTCGGCGATTTCAGCGGAGTTGTTCATCGAACGGCCGATGAACGCAACTTTGCGCTGGTGTTGGTGGGCCAGTTCAACCGCTAACCGGATGCGGTGAATCGAAGAAGAGAAACACGAGATGAACAGCCGCCGTTGCGTGTGGGCAAAGACTTCGTCGAACTTGCGCCGCACCGCGCGTTCGCTGGGCGTGTACCCTTTGCGCTCAACATTGGTCGAATCCTGAAACAGTGCCAGCACGCCCTGCTTGCCGTATTCGGCGAAGGCATGCAGATCGAAAAGATGATTGTCGGTCGGAGTGGGATCCACCTTAAAGTCGCCGGTATGAATTATCACGCCCAGCGGAGTATGAATCGCCAGCGCGACGCAATCCACCAAACTATGCGTCACCCGAATCGGATGAATGGTGAACACACCCGCCTTGAATCGTTCGCCGGCGTGAATCTCGCGCAGGTCAGCATCGTCGAGCAGTCCGTGCTCGTCGAGCTTGTCCTCGACATACGCCAGCGTAAACTCGGTCCCCCACACCGGAACGTTGAGCTCCGAGAGAATCCATGGCAGCGCGCCGATGTGGTCCTCGTGCCCATGCGTAAGAATGATCCCGCGAACCCGCTGCCGGTTTTCGATGAGATAGGAGATATCGGGAACAACGATGTCGACGCCGAGCAATTCAGCTTCGGGGAACATTAGGCCCGCGTCGATGACGATGATGTCATCGCCCCAGCGCACCGCCATGCAGTTCATGCCGAACTCGCCGAGGCCCCCAAGGGGGACTACCTGCAATTTTCCACTCGCCATTATTTTTAAGTAACCACAATGCTAGCACACAGATGGTATGAACCTTCGGTGCGGAGAGGAACTTCGGGTCAGGGCTTGATAGTATCCGCACTTTCGGAGACTACCTACAGCGCTCGACCGATGGCAATCCCCGCCGCTCTGAGTTAAGGTTAAGTGAATGGCCGACGCGCAACCCAAATCATGGCTTCGCGGCCGCATCGAAAAGGCGCTCAGCCAGGGCCTTACTCGCGCCTACTCCACGGTGCAGGTCGATCCCGATAAATTTTTGCTACAGCTGCGCACCGCCTACAGAATGCCGATTAGCGGCTATCACGGCGTGTATTCGCTCGAAATGGGTGAACTCGATGTCGTCGCCGACGAGATCATTCGCAGTGGCATGAAACTGGCGGCAGTCGAGGGCGCGGGCTTCGGCCTCGGAGGATTGATCACGATTTTCCCCGATCTCGGAATTCTTTCCGCCATCACCATGCGCACGATTCAGAAGCTGAGCCTGGTTTACGGTTTTCAATTCAATACCGACCACGAGATCGCCGAACTCTGGATCGCCGCCGCCAGCGCCGCAGGAGTCGACATCAGCCGCGAACTCCTCGAAAAAGAAGTGGTCAACAAATTTGTTCCACGCGTGATCCAGCGTATCGCCGCCCGCGCCAGCACTGAAGTGGTCGAGAAGTGGGCCGGACGTGTGATCCCGCTCGCCAGCTCCGCCATCGGCGCCGCTCTCAATTACTGGTTTGTGCGCGCCTGGGGCCAGCGCGCCAAGGCTCACTTCCGTGAGCGCCATTTGCAATACCGCCAACGCACCCAAGAACTTGCCGCACAGCCTCCGCTCATTTTGCCGGCGTTGAACCTCTAGTGTCTCCTCACTGTGATAGAAAAAAGATGATAGAAAAAAGAATGACAACTTTTCATTGCGCTGCGATTCTTTTCGACCTCGATGGAGTTCTCGTCGATTCCACCGGCTCCGTCGATCGCCAATGGCGCATCTGGGCTCGCGAACGAGGAATTGACGAGGAGAAAGTGATTGCCATCGCGCACGGCGTGCGCGCTCTCGAAGTGATACGCACAATAGCGCCGCATCTTGATGCCGAAGCCGAAGTCGGCAAACTCGAAAACCGGGAAGCTGCCGATCACGATGGCGTCGTGGTGATGCCGGGGGCCATCGACCTTGTGCGTTCCATTCCCGCCGACCAGTGGGGCGTGGTTACCTCAGGAAGATACCGCCTTGCCAGCTCGCGCCTGGAACTTGCTGGTGTCCCCACTCCCAGGGTGATGATTGCTGCCGACAACGTCGACCACGGAAAGCCGCACCCCGAGCCTTATTTGAAAGGTGCGGCGGCGCTGGACGTCGACCCGAAGCAGTGTCTGGTAATCGAAGACGCGCCCGCCGGAATCCGCGCCGCGCACGCCGGCGGGATGAAAGTGATTGGCCTGACCAGCACATATCAAGCTTCCGCACTACGCGAAGCCGATGCCATCGTGCAGAAGCTAGCACAGATCAAACTCGTTTCTGCCGCAAGCAAGCTCACAGTATCCCTCGAATGAGCTTTCAAAACTGAGAGCGTGTGCCGCAACAACATACAACATCCTTGTCATTCCGAACGCAGGCGAAGCCGCGCCTAAAGCGCGGCGAGACAAGAGAGGAATCTGCTGTGTTGGTCGAATCTGAGCAAATCGACAACGGCTACCTTAACCAATCTTCCAACCCAGTCCCCCGATCCGTCTTCTCGTCGCGGTATTTCACAATCACCGGCGTATACAAAGAGATTCCCAACTCCGCCGCCGCGCCCTTCTTCACCGCTCGCGACCCCGGCACTACCACCGCGCCCTCCGGAACTTCGAGCGGCGCTTCCGCAGTCGCGCGGTAAACTTCGTCGCGCACCAGATCGTAGAGCGGCGTCGATCGCGTCAGAATCGTTCCCGCACCCAACACCGTCCGTGCGCGCACCAGCGTGCCTTCGTAAATCCCGCAGTTGCCTCCGACCAGCACGTCATCCTCAATAATCACGGGCGCGGCATTCACCGGTTCGAGCACTCCACCGACCTGCGCCGCGGCGCTCAGGTGCACGCGCTTGCCAACTTGCGCGCACGACCCCACCAGCGCGTGCGAATCCACCATCGTGCCCTCATCCACATAAGCTCCGGCATTGATGAACATCGGCGGCATGCAGATAACCGATGGCGCCACGTACGCTCCCAGCCGCACCGAAGATCCGCCGGGAACGATGCGCACGCGGTCAGCCACAGAAAAATGCCGCGCCGGGAACGTGTCTTTATCGACAAAGGTAAGCGCAGCGCATCCCGTCTCCGCAAGTTCGCCCAGCCGGAATCCCAACAGGATGCCGTGTTTCACCCATGCATTTACCACCCATCGGCCGTCGATCTTTTCTGCCGCGCGGATCTTGCCCTGAGTAAGCGCGTCGCGGAATTCAAGAAACACCTGGCGCGCTTCGGGATTATGCTCGACCTCGCCCAGGGCCGCGAGACGCTCGATGGGAGATTTAAGGGATTGCATGGGAATTGATGATTGTTGACTGCCGATCGTTGACTGCTAACTGCTAATTGCGGGTTGAAGAATCACTCTAGCCCTTAAATCAGCGGTCAAAACTCAGCAATCAGCAATCGCCTCTAAACGCATTTGCACTCGCTCCGAATCAACACGCCGGTCATCCCATGCGCGGTCTCGCGCCCCAGCGCCACCGTTGCATAGGGACCGTGCCAGCGCGAGTGGTTGGCATCGTGTCCCGCAGGACGCCCTTTGCCCTGATTGCACTGCCCGCACGATCCGCGGTGCAGCACGATCTTATGCGGCCCAGCCGACCAATTCTCGTAAATGTAGAATTCCGCCGCATCAGGCGCGGGCATGGCCGGCTTCGCGATCAGTCCAACCTCAGTCGCTACCTTCTGCAGCTTCGCTCGCGTGTCGCGGCGCATCGGCAGCAGCGGCAAGCGGTAGTTCTCTTCGATCTTGCCCATCATCGCGAGCACAGCCTTCACCGGCAGCGGACTCGATTCGATAAAATTTCCCTGCATCAAACTCAAGTATTTGCGATGAATCGAGCGCGCCGTGCTCCAGTCATTATCGAGAGCAGCCCGCGTCATGTTCGCCATCTCGTGCGGAATTTCATTGGACGCAACCGAAACGATTCCGACCCCTCCCAGCGCAATCACCGGCAGAGTGAGGGCGTCGTCTCCAGAAAAAACCAGAAATGTCTCCGGCACAGCATTAATCGCTTCGGCAATCTGCGCCATGTTGCCGCTGGCTTCCTTTACCCCCACAATGTTCGGAATCTCAGCCAGCCGCGCCAGCGTCGCCGGTTCGATGTTCGCTCCCGTGCGGCCGGGAACGTTGTAAAGCACAATCGGCTTGTCGCCCGCAGCCTCGGCAATCGCTTTGAAGTGCCGGTACTGCCCTTCCTGCGTAGGTTTGTTGTAATAAGGAGAGGCCGTCAGGATCGCATCAGCCCCAGGCCGCGCCGCAACTTCTTTGGCCTTCTCCACCGCGTCGTGCGTGGAGTTCGACGTCGCCCCCGCCATAATCGGCACCCGCCCCGCCGCCACTTCAACCGTTACATCGATCACATACAGCCACTCGTCGTGGGTAAGCGTGGGGGTCTCGCCGGTAGTTCCGCAGGGAACGAGAAAATCGATGCCAGACTCCACCTGCCACGCCACCAGATTGCGCAGGGCAACGTCGTCAATAGAACCATCCGGATGAAACGGAGTGACGAGCGCGGTGCCGCAGCCACGGAGTTGCATCCTAATAAGATAACGCGAATAGGCTTGTTGAGGGAACGGGCGAAAGGGAGAGGTTTGAGAAGCGCTGCAGTTCGGCATGTTTACGGAGTGGTGTCATCCTGAGCGGAGCCGTTTTTCAGGCGGAGCGAAGGACCTCCGCCTTCACCGGCCTGACGCGCCAGCCAAAATGCACCGCACCGATCTTTGCCTCGGCTACAATTCCCGCCAAACATCCTTAAACTCGTAAAACCCTTTCTTGCCCGCAATCCACTCCGCAGCGCGCACCGCCCCTTCGGCAAATCCCCTGCGGGATTTGGCGTCGTGACAGAGATATATTCGGTCCGCTGCAGATTCCAGCACGACCTCGTGCATGCCCACGACATCGCCTTCGCGAAAAGAAGTAATCTCGAGGCCCTCGTCCGCGCCCTTGCCGCTCGCGTCCTGGATCACGCGTTGGATGGCCATCGCCGTCCCTGAAGGCGCATCTTTCTTATGAGCATGATGCCGCTCGAAGATCTGCCCAGAGTAGTCATGGCGCAAAGCCGCCCCAGCCGCTCGCGCCACATCGAGAAACAGATTCACGCCGACCGAGAAGTTCACCGCGTATACAAACCCTGTCCCACCGCTCTCGACTAATTTTCGAACGCGATCAACCTCCGCATGCCAGCCTGTTGTGCCAACCACCATGCTCTTACCCGCGCCAACGCAGGCTTCGATATTGCCGACAACGCAAGAAGGGATCGTGAAATCGATTACGACATCGATGTCGTGCAGCTTTTCCGCGGTCAAGGCCGCGCCGCCCGCATTTTCCGCAGCGCCCACCACGCACACATGATGCCGACGCTGGCCCGCTACTTCCGCTACCAGCGATCCCGTTTTGCCGCGGCCAAGAATCAGCAAATTCATAGAGAGAGAAGGCGCTCTTACGCAAAAACCTCCGGATCCAGCTCCGAAAAAAACGTATTGTGCAGCCGCTGGATCACATCGGGAACTTCATCTTCCTCGATCACAAAAGTCAGATTAATCTCCGACGCGCCCTGCGAGATCATGCGAATCTTTTTATCCTTCAACTCACCGAACACCAGCGCGGCGATACCCGGCTTGTCCCGCAAGCTCTCGCCCACCAGACACACAATCGCCTTGCGACCCTCGTATTTCACGTCGGCCATCTTCGCAAGATCGGCCGCCAGCGCGGGAATCGCGTTGTTCGAATCGACGGTAAGTGAGACGCTGACCTCCGAGGTCGAGACCACATCGATCGCAACTTTGTGCCGGTCAAACGCCTCGAAGATGTTACGTAGAAAACCATGCGCCAGCAGCATGCGCGGCGCGGCCACATCCACAATGGTGATGCGCTTCTTGACCGCAATCGCCTTGAAAATGTTCTTACCCTGCGGCGCGCGCGTGATAATTTTCGTTCCTTCACAGGAGGGATTCCGCGAATTCAGCACGAACACTGGTATGTTTTTTTGAATCGCGGGCAGTACCGTCGCCGGATGCAGCACCTTCGCGCCGAAATACGCCAGCTCAGCAGCCTCATCAAAGCTGATAACTTTGATGCGCCGCGCCTCCGGACAAATGCGCGGATCCGTCGTCAGAATTCCGTCCACATCGGTCCATATCTCGATCCGCTCGGCGCCCAGGCCCGCCCCCACAATCGCCGCCGAAAAGTCCGAACCGCCGCGTCCAATGGTCGTGGTCACGCCCGACCCGTTCGCCCCAATAAACCCGCCCATCACCGGAACCTGTCCGGCGTCGAGCAGAGGCCGCACCTTGGCTTGCAGATTTCGGTTGGTCTCTCCCTCCTGCGGCACCGCTTCGGTAAAACTGTTGTCGGTTACCAGAATGTCCCGCGAGTCAACGTGCACCCCGTTCAAACCAAGCGCCGAAAACGCCGCCGCCACCATTCTGCTGGAAAGTATTTCGCCGAAGGCCGCGACATGGTCGGTGGTTCGCGGCGTCAGTTCGCCAACCGCCGAAATGCCGCGCAGCAATTCATCGAGCGCTTCGAAGTCCGCTCCCAGTTCGCCGTGAAAATCTGTAAACAGAGCCGTGCCCAGTAATTCGCTGGCGGTGTTATAGTGCCGCTCCTGCAGCGAGCGGCACAGTTTCAACGCAGCCTTGCGTTCTCCCGCACCAGCCGCCCGTGCCATGGTCAGCAGCGTGTCGGTCACCTTGGCCATTGCGCTGACCACCACCACCGGCTTCTGCGGCAGCCGCTGTTTTACGATCGCCGCGACCCGCTCAATGGCTCGCGCATCTTCGACCGAAGTCCCGCCAAATTTCATTACGATCATCGGCGCGACTTCCCAGATAAGTTCAAGGCGGAGTTAATCGGTTGGACGGGATGAGGCTCCATCCGAAGTGGCATGTGGCTCATGAAAAATGCGGCCGACACAATTCCTTTTCCATCCAGTTGTCCCAAGTTGTCAGCGTTTCCTCTTTTTGCACGGAAGATACGTTGAAGTAGACTCTTTGGATTCTAACAGCCGTGATTCACCGGCCGTTCGGGAAATGCCGAAACGAACATGCAGTCTGTCGTCCCGAGCAACGCGAGAGACCTTGGTCTCTGCCTGCGCCGCCCGCTGTGTCGCCCGCGGCAAACACCAAGATCCCTCGCTTCGCTCGGGAAGACAAATCGAACTTCAAGTATTATTTCGGACGCCCGACTTGGTTGCCGAGCACGTATTCATTCAGTGGCCCAAATTTCCGCTTCTCTGCATAGAGCCGCCAGCGCCGGAAGACGATTCGCAAGCTGGCCATCACTGGGATGGAAAGAAAAATTCCGAGAATCCCCGCCACTTCGCCGCCCGCCATCACCCCAAAAATAGCCGCCAGGGGATGCAGTTCCATGCTTTGGCCCATAATTCGCGGGGAATTTACATAGTCCTGAACCAGGCGCCAGATGCCGAGAAACACGATCAGCGCCAGCCAGTGTGTGTAACCCATCAGCAACGCCACGCCTATGATGGCCATTGCACCCGCCAGTGGTCCTACGACCGGGACAAATTCCATCAGGCCGCCCAGCGTTCCCAGCACCAACGCATAAGGCATCCGCATCAGAGCGAGAACCGCAGAATAAGCGACCAGCGTAAGTGCGGCCAAGGTTAGCTGCGCCCGTATGAAATGCGCCAGCATCTGATTCAGATCACTGAGCACTCCCTGCAGCAGTTCTCGTTGCGGCCGCGATTGCACCAACGCCAGCAGAACTTCGCTGAAGGCGCGTCCATCCTTCAGAAAGAAGATCGAGAGCAGCGGGACGATTACTAGCAGCCATGCCTGCTTCGCTACGTCGGCCACGTGCAAGCCAACATTTTTCGCGAGTTGTGTGATTTCGTTGCTGTGATTTGCGAGATAGTCGCGGAGCATATCGACGACTCGGCTGTTCCAGCCATGTTGCGTTTCCAGTTGTTCGGCAATCTGCCCTGAACTTAATTGCGTGATATTTGGCAGCGATTGGCCAAGGCGCGCGCTTTCGCGCCCAATCCTCGGCCCCATCAGGACGAAAAACAGTATTACCAAGCCAAACAGCAACGAGTAAATAATGGCGATCGCCAGCACGCGCCCGCGCACCAGCTTTTCCAGGTTCGATACGATGGGGCTCATCAGGTAGGCAAAAAAAATTGCAAATAGAAATGCCATCAGCGTCTGCCGCGCGACGTAGAGAAACCCCAACCCCAGCGCAAACAGCAGCACCGTGATCAGAACCCGCGCCGTACGTGCATCTGCCACCGGCAAATCTTTGCCCCTGCCGACTCCGAATCGACGGCCGCTTCTCTAATCACGGACTACTTCGGTATTCGCGTCCGCAATCAACACCCGCATCAACTTAAACTGATCCTGATCGTCCACCCACAGAGCCCAGGTGAACTCCTCGCCCTTCAGGTTCAGCCGCAGCAACTGTCGTTCCGTTCCCCGGATCGTGACTTTTTCTCTTCCCACCAGTTCCATCCGCACCCGCATCGACGTACGATCCTGCGGCACTAGCACGCCGAAATCGGCCGGATCCTTCTGGCACCTCTGGGTACCCGCTTCGGGCTTGCAGTTAGTTGCCAGATAGCGCCATGCCAGAACCTCGCGATGGATAAAAAAGTTATTATCCAGAATCGCCGAAGTATTCGGCATCAGAAACGGTTGCTCGGCCGCCTTGGATGACACTGAGGTCGTAATCTTTTCCAGCAAAAATTCGTTTTTCGGCGTCACCAGCAGCGAGCCCACGCCATCGTTCCACTCGTAGCGCAGTAACTCTCCGCTGCCGGTCATCTCCAGATCGGACCTTTGCCCGGACGCGGCGGAGCCTGTTTCCTGCAATTGCGACTTCACCACGCTGACGCCATTCTCCTGCTGCACCGTAAAATTCTCCGTCACTACTCGCTGCCCTCTGACAAAGACGCCGAACGAGCCCGCATCCACCTGCTGAGGCCCGGCGGGTTTCGGCTTATCTTTCTTATCGGCGGCGCAAACTACAACTGTAGACGCCAGAACCGCGACCGCTACCAATCGTATTCGCCCCTTTAAAGTCACTGCTTTCGTCTCCGTCTTCCCCCGCCTGATCTTTCGGAACCCTGTCCCAACCCTACCGCTTGAATGACTTCCGCCGCAATCGCCGCGACCTTTTTCCCGCCCGTCTCCTGCCGATGCCGCGCCTTCAAGTAATGCGGCCTCCGCGCTTCATAAAGCTCGCGAAATTTTTCCACATAACCGCTCAGCAACGGACGTTCCACTCCTTGCCGCTCGGCCTGCTCACCGCACCGCCGCCACAATTCCTCCACGCTGGCATCCAGAAAAACCGTTGGAACGCCTTCCGCCTCAATCAGCACCACATTCCGCGGGGGCACAAACGCTCCACCGCCAAGCGCCACAACTTTTTCCGGCCCTGACCGCAATTCTTCCAGTAATTCCTTCAAAGCCGCATGCTCGGCCTCGCGAAACGCTGCCTCTCCAGAATCGCGAAAGATTTCAGCCACCGCCCGCCGTTCGCGTAACTCAATCCGCTCATCCAGATCTTCGAACGCCCAACCCAGCAACTCTCCCATAGCGCGGCCCACGCTGCTTTTACCCGCGCCCATGAACCCGATCAGGATCACAGCCCGCATTTCCGGTACACTGCCGCCCGACGCAGGCTCGCGCTTAAGCACACCAGCCCCAGCAGTTCTGGCCGGCGCCTTAAGACGCCGTTCCCGTGGTTTGCTCTTCGCTTTTCTTATTGTTTTTCGGAACGTTTTCTGAGGTGGATTTTACCACTGAAGGTTCGCAGCACCACGGTCGACGAGACCGCTACCCGCCCCATGGTACCTGCAAAGGCACGTCCCTTGTCGACGGGAAACCAGGTGTGCGTCTTCGGTTGAAGAGGAATGTCGTCGTGCACTTCTCCGCGCACCGAGTGGGCGACCACATCGGCCGAGGTCCACTCCGGAATTGTCGCTTCGATGTCGCCACTGTGGCTGGTCAAGCGGTATTCGCCGCTGTTGCCGAAGTCGCCAATGTAGTTGATCCTGCCGCTGGTCGATACCACCTGCACCAGCGGACCGTTCACTCCCGTCAGCGTTACATCGCCGCTCAGTGAATCGACCTCGACGTGGCCATTCTGGATATTGTTCAGCGTCACCGGACCGTTCATCGTCTTCACATGCACGTGCGCATCGGAAACATCGCGCACGTCCACGGTCGCGCCGGGACCCTCCAAGCTAACGTCGCCATGCAATTTTTCCGCGTGCAGGGAACCGGTGCTCGAATGCAAGGTCACGCTCGCGTCCGACGGAACCAGAACTTCGTAATCCACACGCCCCGATTCGGCGTCAGCGCCCGCCAGCAGGTGCGATTGAATATCGACGCGGTTCCCGGTCTGGCTGTTATCGACCTCAACCTTATCTGAATGCAACACCGCATTCACCACAACCATATTGTTCGTCGACGGCCGCACCGAGATCGATCCATAAGGATTCATGACCGAAACGCCGGCCTTAGGGCCTACCGTGTAGTGGAACTCTTTCTTACTCTCGGCCACCAGCGCGCCCGCGACCAGCACGCCAATTGCAACCATTTTCGCAGTGCGCCGGCTCACCATACGTAACTCCCCCAAGCTACTTGTTCGCCGCTCAGAAACATAAAAATTCAGTTAGCGTGAATCGATCACGGACGGTCCATCGCCATTTCGAAAAGCATCGACTTTTGTTGATACGCATCCATCAGCGCCCGCCGCGCTTCCGGATCGTTCGGATCGTCGTTCACCGCGCTCTGCGCATCCTCAATCGATTCATTCACCCGCCGCAGGTTGTCTGCATACTCCGGTTGCATCGCCGGAGCATTCGCCGCAACTTCCTGCATCAAGTCTTCGTCGTCAAGGCCGGAGGGATTCGCAATCTCTACAGCGGCTGCATGCTTTGCCAACTGATTCGGCAACGATTCCTGCCGCACATAGATTCCCACCAGCAACAACAGCGCGGCCGCGGCCGGCACCAGCCATCGGGTCTGACCCCAGCGCGCCGTAAATGAAGGCACCACAGGCCGACGCGGCTGCGGACGAATCAGTCCTTCCTGTCTCAACTGGATTGCGATGGAATTCCAAACTCGCGGGCTGGGTTCATCCGCCGCTTGCAGCTCGCTGGCCGCCGCAACGATGCGGCTCAACTCATCCACCAGCGCCGAACAGTGTGGGCAGTTTCGCAGATGGGCTTTCTGATCCACGCTGCCCCCATCATCGATCTCTACTTCCGCCAAGCTCTCCTGCAGCTCAACGCAATTCATACCAACCTCTTCCCAAGAATACCGCGGCTACAAATCTTACCGCAGTTCCTGTTCTCCCGCCCCATTACTCTAGATTAGGCAACCGTACAACTCGCTAGATGCAGCCGTCATCCTGACAGTCGCCAACCCAGTCCTAAATTACTTTGTCACCCCGAGCACAGCCGGTGTGCCCAGTTGAATTGTCATCCTGAGCGTAGCCGTTCTTCAGGCGAAGCGAAGGACCTCCGACTCAACCGCCGCAGCGCGCAAGCCAAACCACACGCAAACTCACGCGAACCCTAACCCACCCGCGACTTCCCAACCTTCTCGGCCCGGTTCATCTTCAACAGGTCCCGCAACTTCATCCGCGCCTTATGCAACTGCGACTTGCTGTTCCCGATCGAGCACCCGACCATGCTCGCGATCTCATTATGTTCGTAACCTTCGACGTCGTGCAGCACAAAAATCGTACGATAGCCGGGAGGCAAATCGCTTACCGCCCTCTGTAGCTGCAGCCGGTCAATCGAACCGGCCAACGCCACATCATCCGCCCCAAAATCTTTCTTGGGAGCATCGTCCTCACCGCCGCTGCCCTGCGTCGTCTCCTCCAGCGAAACCACCGGAAGACTCTTCTTCCGCAAGTGCATCAAGACCACATTCACCGACAGCCGGTGCAGCCAGGTCGAAAATGCCGATTCTCCACGAAACGTAGCAATCTTCCGGTAAAGCTGCAGAAACGCTTCCTGCGCCAGGTCCTCGGCTTCGGCCGTATTCGCGGTCATTCTCAAACACAGCGAATACACCCGCCGCTTGTGCTTGTCATAGAGCACCTGGAACGCTTCCGCGTCCCCCAGCTTGGCCCGTTCAATGGCTTCGCTTTCGCTAAGTTCGATGCTTTTTTCCCGCCGGGGGTCGGTCAAGTCGCCTTTTCCGGCCGCACTCATTGGGATGCGGCTTAAATCGCTTGTGTTGTATTGTTTGCGCGGCTTTTGCGAGGATTGCAAAGGCCTAACAGTTCCAGAATAACAGAGTATTTCTACCGATCTTGGGATACCCGTCACGGGCCTCTTTCCGCTTTCAGCGCCTTGTGAAAAGCCTTTACAGTCGGAGGCTTGGCCAAGCCTGCCTCCCCTAGAAGTTAAACCCGAGGAGAAACCAAGAGTCGCAATCTTCGCAAATCGGTATCCAGTTGTTGGCCGAGCGGGTTCCGCCGGGATGGCATGTTTCGTTTCGGGACACCACGACTCGTGTAGGGACAGCCACCCTCGGCTGTCCAGCCGAGCATGGCGAGTCCGCCGGCGGCACGATTCGTGTGGAGCGGACACTCTTGTCCGCTGCCTTTGACTTTGATTTTTTTTACGGTAGCCAACGCCCGTTTCATAGCGTCCGCAGCCCGCCCGACGGCAGTTTTTCTAGGTTGTCGTTCCGTCCGCAGCCCGCCGGACAGCAACCCTTCCTAGGTTGTCATTCCGACCGGAGTCGGAGCGCCAGCGACGGCGAAGCGGAGGAACCTGCTGTTTCTTTTTGCGCCAGAGCCCGAGATCTGAAGTTAGCGCGTGATCTTGAACACCGTGCCGCCGTCATAAGCGCCACCGCCGCCTGTTGCACCGTAGAGGTTTCCGGCAGCGTCAAGAAGTAGGCTGGACACCGGGCCAGATCCGTCCGCCAGCTGGCGGCCGAAGTTGTATAAAACCGTCTGCTCCCACCCGTCTGCACCGGGCGTCAACTCGAACGCCGTACCCTGGTTATAGGTGCCTCCTGATTCCGTTGTGCCATAGAGATTTCCCTCGGAATCGAAGATCAAGGGAGCTGTGGGACAGGATGGGAACCTTTGACTACCAAAGGTCGAGAGCATCGTCTCCATCCAGAGTCCCTCTGCCCCGGGCGACAACTCGTACACCGTGCCGATTTTGTGGCCCCCGCAGGTAGAGCCGTAGAGATTGCCAGCGGCATCCAAGACCAGACCCTCGGGGATGGTCCCGTACTCGTCGCTCTTGCCGAAGCTATACAGAATCTTCCCCGTCCAATCCCCGCCTTTCTCCCGCAACAGCTCGAACACATCAACTCCGCCCGAATTTGTGCCATAGAGATTGCCGGCGGCATTGAGGATTACATAAGCGGGAGGCCCATCCCTTGGGCAGCCAACCTCGACGCCGCATAGCACTTTCTCCGTCCAGATGCCCTGCGCGCCGGGTGACAACTCAAACACCGTGCCGCAGCCCCCACCGACTTGATTGCACGCCGAATTTAGGGCGCCGCCCGAAGCCGTCGTGCCATAAAGATTTCCGTCATGGTCGAAAATCAAGTTTCCCGTCGGCTCAGCTCCGTCCATTTCTGCGCCTTGAAAGCTATGCAGAACATTCTCCTGCCAGCCCCCGCCCTGAGCAGGCGATAATTCGAACACCGTCCCCCAGTGATAGGCCCCACCCCTCATAGTGGTGCCGTAGAGGTTGCCGCTGCCGTCGAAGATCAACCTCCCTTCGGGCCACCCGCCGCTCTCAGCACTAAAGTTATAAAGTACTTTCTCGTTCCAACCCCCGCCCTGAGCAGGCGATAATTCGAATACCGTCCCACAACCTTTTGACAGATCTCCGCACGATCCTCCACTCCCGCCATATAATGTTGTGCCGTATAGATTGCCCGCAGCGTCGGAGATCACGCCGTTGGGATAGGAGCCGTCCTCGCCGTTGCCGAAGCTGTACAGCACCGTTTCTGTCTGCGCGGACACTCGCGTGCCCGTAACAAGCAGAGTCAGGGCAGCAATCGCCAATACCGCAGTCAATCCGATGGAAATTTTCTTGCCTCGCATGGGTATCCTCCTGAGACTTTCGACGAGACGAGTGGTTCTGGGGCCGGTTGGGGGAACTTCGGGGTCTTAACTTCGAAGCGGCATGAACTTTAATCCAGGAATATTCGGAAGTCAAGGCATATTCGCGCGAACGCTCCGCGCCGAAACCCGGAGCGATGGCGGCCTCTGCAACCTGTCACAGCCCGCCGCACCCGCCCGACGGCGGCACTTCTAGGTTGTCATTTCGACCGGAGCCGGAGCGCTAGCGACGGCGTAGCGGAGAGCCTGCCCTGAGCTTGCCGAAGGGAACCTGCTGTTTCCCGCATTCGAGGCAATAAATGAGGAGTCCCGAAAACTTGCGCCCGCCTCGAACCCAAAGTTGCTAGTTTGCTAGTACTTCACAATCGCCGCAAACGACTTCGCATCCAGCGACGCCCCACCCACCAGCGCCCCATCGATCTCCTCTTGCGCCATCAGCGACGCCGCATTCTCCGGCTTCACTTACCCTACAGCAGATCAATCGGGATTGAGCGCTTTGAAAGGAAGGCGATGCACTTATCGCTTTGCCGGTGATTCTGCTCCTGCGGTTAGCAGATTCAATTCGCCCACCCCCTTCAACCCCAGAACTGGCACGGGTGTGGCGGAAGACTTGACGCTCAGCGCAACGCCAAGGTTCCCCAGGTCATTGCTCCCCCACCACTTCACTGTGCCTTTGGTTAGCACCGCACAGGCGTACTCGCCGCCAACGCTTATCGCCGTCACATCGCGGTCAAGGCCAGGAACCATTTTTGGGGCGATTGGCATACCGGGAACCCAACACAATACCGAACCCGCCTGGGTAAGAGCGCATGCCTGTGCGTCCTGAGTACTGATGGCGGTAACACCGCTCGGCAAGCCGGAAACCGCCTGCGGTGCCGCGAGTGACGCTCCCCAACACCACACGGCGCCTTCCGCCGTGACCGCGCAGGTGTTAGCTGTTCCGGCCGCAATCGCGATCAGGTGCGCGGGCAATCCAGGAATTGCAGTAGGCACTTTGTTGAGGTTGAATCCCCAACAGAGCACCGCCCTGCGCTGGTGAGCGCGCAGGTTTGATATCGGCTCGCAGAGATCGCCTTAACACCTTTCTCCAGGCCAGTTGCCACCGTAGGTTGCAGAGTGGCGGTGGTCGTGCCGTTACCCAATTCTCCATGGTCGTTGTAGCCCCAGCACAAAACCGCTCCCGTACTCATCAACGCGCAGTGGTGCGAAAAGCCGGACGCGACAACTGTAACGCCTTTTTCAAGTCCCTTTACCGGCACCACGACACCGGTGCCGGAGAAGATACCCCAGCACTGTGCCGCCCCCAGTTTTGTAACCGCGCAAGTGCTGGACATACCCGCCGCCACCCATGTTGCCCTATCGGTTAGGCCGGAGATCGCCGTCGCCGTCAGCACGTCATTGAAACCGGACGTGCCATTGTTAACTTGCCCATTGTCGTTTCGTCCCCAGCAAATCACAGAACCTGCGGCTGTGAGCGCACAAGTGTGGTTGCCATTTGAGCTGAGCATCGGCTTGATCGACTCGGCATCAAGAAGGGAACAGGCGGCGACGATGTTCGCCATCAAAAATCCAAACAGGGCAGCCTTCTTCACCCGTGGCATTGGGAACTCCTGGAGGCTGCCACATTCGACGATGGTGGCGGGCAGCTCTCAATTGCCGTTGCGCCCAAACCATAGCCCCGTCGATTTCTTCTGTCAATGCGAATCAGTACTTCACAATCGCCGCAAACGACTTCGCATCCAGCGACGCTCCACCCACCAGCGCTCCATCAATCTCCTCTTGCGCCATCAGCGACGCCGCATTCTCCGGCTTCACCGACCCTCCATAAAGAATACGCAACTTCCCGGCGAACTCCTCGCCAAACACTTCCGTGGCTTCGCGCCGGATCACCGCATGCGCCTCAGCCGCCAGCTCCGGAGTCGCCGTCTTACCGGTGCCAATCGCCCACACCGGCTCATACGCCACCACCATGTTCGCACCTTTTTTCGCGGAAACCGCATGAAACGCCCGTACACACTGCCGCCGCAAAACATCGTCCGTCAATCCGGCCTCACGCTCTTCCAGCACTTCGCCGACGCAGCAAATCGGCGTCAGCCCGGCTTCCAGCGCCGCCTTCAGCCTCATATTCACCGTGTCGTCGGTTTCGCAAAAATATTGCCGCCGCTCCGAGTGCCCAATGATCACATGCGTCACTCCCAACGCCAGCAGCATTCCCGCCGAAGTTTCCCCGGTGAATGCGCCTTCGTTTTTCCAGTGGACATTCTGGCCGCCGACTGCCACGTTCGATCCCTTCGCTGCTTCCAGCGCCGCCGCCAGATCGACATCCGGCGGGCAAACCACAATCTCATCCCGGGTGTGGCCGGAAACCAGGGGCAGAAAGTCGCGAAAGAATTCTCGCGTCTGCTCCGGCGTTTTATACATCTTCCAGTTAGCAGCGATCAGCTTTTTTCTCATGATGGGGTCTTTTCGATTCGGAACGGAGACACAAGGTTGGAAAGGTTCAGATTTTCAGCCGCGCTCGTGTATGCGCGCAAAGTCGTATCGTCAAACAGAACGAAGCGAACCTTCGTGACGTGTTGTGCGATGCCTAATCCCTCGAGTGCAGACGACACCGCAATCGGCGCAGCTTCCTCCAGCGGATATCCAAACGCGCCAGTCGAGATTGCAGGGAATGACAACGACTCCACGCCGTATTGGTCGGCCAAGTGGATCGACTCGCGATGGCAACTCGCCAGAGTTTCGGCTTCCCTACGCTTTCCGCCGCGATAGATCGGACCCACAGTATGAATCACATACTTTGCCGCTAACTGTCCGCCCGTCGTGATCACTGCCTTTCCAACGGAAAGGCTCCCGATCTTGTTTACGATTTCCTGGCACGCGGCCAGAATCGCAGGCCCGCCGGCTTGGTGGATCGCGCCATCGACGCCGCCTCCTCCCAGCAACGAAGAGTTCGCCGCGTTTACGATTGCCCCGGTCGTCTCTCGCGTGATGTCACCCGGACCATAAAACTCCACTGTCCTGCCACGTTTCAGCACGAGTCGAATGGTGAAGTCCTGCACGACTGAATCCTGGCCGCTCACTTCTTGTCCGTCAAAGCTTCGACTCCCGGCAGTTTCTTTCCTTCCAGAAACTCGAGCGATGCTCCGCCGCCGGTAGAAATATGGGTGATCTTGTCCGCGACCCCAGCCGCGCGAACCGCAGCCACCGAATCCCCTCCACCCACAATCGAAGTGGCGCCCACGTTTTCCGCGATCGCGTGTGCGATCTTGAACGTCCCGCGCGAGAATCCCGGAACCTCAAACACTCCCATCGGCCCATTCCACACGATGGTTCTCGCCCGCGAAATCTCCTCCGAAAACAATTCGATCGTCTTTGGCCCGATGTCGAGCGCCATGCGGTCGGCGGGAATCGGCTGGCCTTCGCCGATCTGCTGCACCACTGCGTTGGTCTCCGGCTTTATCGCCACCACGTGATCGATGGGCAACAGCAACTTTACATTCTTTTTCTTCGCTTCCTGCAGCAGTTGCCGCGCCAGCTCTACCTTGTCGGCTTCCAGCAGCGACTTGCCAATCTCTTGTCCTTGCGCTTTCAAAAACGTATACGCCATCCCGCCGCCGATAATTAGCGATTCCACCTTGCCCATCAGACTGCGAATCACTTCAATCTTGTCGCTGACTTTTGCCCCACCCAGAATCGCCACAAACGGCTCCTCGGGATGCTCCATCGCCTTGCCGAGGTATTGCAGTTCCTTCTCCATGAGCAACCCTGCGGCCGATTTCGACACCGATTTCGTAATCCCAACCGTCGACGCATGCGCCCGGTGTGCCGTGCCAAACGCGTCGTTCACATAGAAATCCGCCAGCTTTGCCAGTTGCTTCGAAAACTTCTCATCGTTAGCTTCTTCTTCGGCATGAAAACGCAAATTCTCCAGCAGCAGGGTCTGGCCCTTTTCCAGTTGCGTGGCCACTTCTTCCGCTTCCGGACCAACGCAGTCCGGGCAAAAGCCAACGTTTTCCCCGCGTGCCAGCTCTTTGTCCAGCACCATGCGCAGCCGCTCTGCCACCGGCTTCAAGCTCATCTTAGGATTCGGTTTTCCTTTCGGCCGCCCCAGGTGTGAAGCCAGAATCAGCCGCGCCCCGTGCCGCAGGGCATACTCGATGGAAGGCAAGGTCTCGCGAATGCGCGTGTCATCCATCACTCGACCATCGTCGAGGGGCACGTTGAAATCAACCCGCATGAGGATGCGGTTGCCGTTAAGAGGAAGATCACGAATGGATAGCTTGGACATTTTGGCTGGTCGTCCTTATTTAAGTTAGCGACGCGTCGCAGCGTCATCAAGAAACGACGCGTCCCAGCGCCGCATTAAGAATAGCGCCGTCTCGCCGGCGGCAGCGCAGGTCACTCGCCCACGCTGCACAAACCGGCGAAACGCCGATGGTTTCCCAGGACCCGCAAACTGGCCCGCAAACCGACCTACAAACCTTTACTCGCAATGTAGTGAATCAAATCTCGCACGCGGCAGGAGTATCCCCACTCATTGTCATACCAGGAGATCACCTTCACGCAATTGCCCGCCACCACCAGCGTCATCGGCGCATCCACAATCGACGAGCGCGAATCGCCCTTGAAATCCGATGACACCAATTCGCCCTCCTCGAACCCTAGATACCCCTTCAACGGCCCGCTCTCGGAGGCTTTCTTCAGCGCCGCATTCACTTCTTCTTTCGTCGTTTTCTTTTCCACCCACACCACGAGGTCCACCACCGAAACGTTCGGCGTCGGCACGCGCATCGCGAAACCATCCAGCTTTCCCGCCAGCTCCGGTATCACCAGTTTCAACGCCTTTGCCGCGCCAGTGGAGGTCGGAATCATATTGATCGCCGCCGCTCGCGCCCGCCGCAGATCTTTATGCGGAAAATCCAGAATCACCTGATCGTTGGTGTAGGAGTGAATCGTCGTCATCGTCCCGGCGACGATCTTGAATTCGTCATTGATGACCTTAGCGATGGGAGCCAGGCAATTCGTGGTGCACGAGGCGTTCGAAATAATGTTGTGCTTTGCCGCGTCGTACTTTTCGTGATTCACGCCCAGCACCACCGTGATGTCCTCATTCTTCGCCGGAGCGGAAATGATCACCTTCTTCACCGACCCGCGCAGATGCTTTTTCGCATCGTTGGCGTCGGTAAAATGCCCCGTCGATTCGATCACCACCTGCGCTCCCACCGAATCCCATGGCAGCGCTCCCGGATCTCTCTCCTTGAATACCTTGATCGTTTTGTTATCGATCGTAATGCTGTCCGCGCCCGCGCTGATCTTGTTCGGCAGGTTGCCCAGGATCGAATCGTATTTAAGAAGATGCGCTAGAGTTTTCGGATCGGTAAGATCGTTCACCGCCACGAATTCGAGGTCGGGATCCTCCAACGACGTCCGCAGTACGTTACGGCCGATGCGTCCGAAGCCGTTAATGCCAACTTTAACCGCCATAGTTCCTCCGCTTGCTTATGAATGCCACATCAGAAATCTTCCGGAACCGGTATACAGACAGATGATGTTAGCAGGATGGAGAACTGCCGTAAATGATCGGCGGCTCAATTTTGAAGTCTCTTATTCCCGTCACAGAACACACGGCAATGTGCGGACGATCATTGACAACATTTCCAGAAAGGTTAGTTTAGATATTCCAGGAAAGATACTGCTAGAAAAGAGGTTTTCGCGTTGATTTCCAATTTCAAAGACGAACCTTCGTGGCGGTCGGATGTGGAGCAGATTGAAATGCTGCCTACGCGGGACGGGCACACACGTTTCATCGAGAAGAGTAAGAACGGCACGAGGTGGAGGAATCTGCTCCGCCGCTGCGCATGGTGACGCGGATTGACGGGAAAAATCTACCGTTTGGCGGGAGATGGATTTTTGAAATTTCTCCGACGGCGGAGGGATGCCGGCTGAATGTCACCGAACGCGGCGAAGTCTACAATCCAGTGTTTCGATTTGTCTCTCGATTCGTTCTCGGGTATACAGGCACACTTGATCGGTATTTGACGAGCGTGGCGAGAAAATTTGGCGACAGCGCGGTGCCGGTGGAGGGCACTGTCTCCGATCGGTAATCCAGATGCGACCTGCTTTTCATGCTATGCTGCGCGAAAGTTCCGAACATCTTGAATCGTGCGATTCCTAAGGAGCGGCAGTGCTGGTTGAACTGCGGTTAGAGAATTACGCGGTGATCGATAACGCGGCGGTCGAGTTCGCCCCCGGTTTGAACCTGCTTACCGGCGAGACGGGTGCTGGCAAGTCGATTCTGATCGATGCGCTGGCGCTGTTGCTGGGCGATAAAGCGTCGAGCGACGTGATTCGTTCGGGCGCGGAGCGGGCGGTAGTAGCCGGGGTGTTTGAGTGTGAAGGCAAGGCTGAGAGTTTGATCGAGCAGGTGCTCGAGAATAACGGGCTCGACGGCGCGGAAGATGGCTCGCTGATTGTTCGTCGCGAGATCGCGGCCGGAGGCAAGGGGCGGGTGTTTGTGAATAATCAGGCGGCGACGGTTGCGGTGCTGCGGCAACTGGCTCCGCATCTGGCGACGATTCATGCGCAGAACGAATCGATCCTTCTGTTCGATGGGCCGGCGCGGCTGGGGTTATTGGACCGTTTTGCGGGAAGCGAGGTTGAGCCGGTGGCAGCGGCTTATGAAGTGTGGAAGAAAACCCGCGCGCGGATTGAAGAGTTGGAACAGGGCGAGCAGGACCGGCTGCGGCTGGTGGATTTGTGGATGTTTCAAAAACGCGAAATCGAAGAGGCCAAGCTGCAAGCGGGCGAAGACGAGCGCCTGGAAACCGAGAAGCGCGTGCTCGCGAATGCCGAGAAGATTTATAACGCGGCGATGCAGGCCTTTGACTTGTTATATGAGGGTGATGTGTCGACATCTTCATCGCTGCGGTCAGCGCAGAAGCAGGTTGAAGAGTTGGCGCGTTATGAGCCGAAGTTCCAGGAGGCGCTGGCCGCGCTGGAGACGGCGCGAATCAGCGTGGAAGATGTGGGAGCGACGGTGCGCGATTACGCCGGCGGAATTCATGCCTCGCCCGAGCATCTGGCGGAGGTGGAAGACCGGCTGGCAATGCTCGATCGATTGAAGCGAAAGTATGGTCCAAGTCTGGACGATGTGATTCAGTTTGGAGCGGACGTTGAGCGCAAGCTTTCGGAGGTCGAGAATAAAGATGAAATTCTGCGCGATCTGCGGGCGGAGTTGGCAAAGGCCGGCGCCCAATATTTGCGTGAGGCGCGAGCGCTCTCTGGATGTCGGCAGGAAGCGGCGCGGAAGTTGGAGAAGCTGGTGGAAGCGGAGATCAACGATCTCGCGATGAAGTCCGTGTTCCGGATTGAGGTGACGACGAGCGAACAGGAAGGGAACTGGACGGGGACGGGGATCGATGAAGTGACTTATATGATTGCGACGAATCCCGGCGAACCGATGCGGCAGTTGGAGCACATTGCGTCCGGCGGAGAATTGTCGCGGGTGATGCTGGCGCTGAAGGTGAATGTGGAGATGGGCGGGCGCGCGGGTTCCGAGAAGAAACGGGAGAGCAGTGGTGCGGCTCCCACCCTCCCGCAAAAGACGCGGGAAGGATGGGGCACCCCCAACGGGGCGAATGCTCTTCGCAAAGGACGCGCGAGAGCTCAGCGGACCATGGTCTTCGATGAAATCGATACTGGAATTGGAGGCCGCGCAGCCGAGGCGGTGGGGAAAAAGTTGAAGATGCTGGCGCGATCGAATCAGGTGCTGTGCGTGACCCACTTGCCGCAGATTGCAACGTTTGCGGATCATCATTATGTGATCGAAAAAAAGGCATGGGGTGGCAGGACGCGGACGAGTATCCGTGCAGTCGAGGGCGAAGAGCGCACGGAAGAGGTGGCGCGCATGCTGAGCGGGGCGAAGCTCACCGATACTTCACGAAAACATGCGGAGCAGATGATTAAGGCAAATGGGTAGAGGCGGGAGCGGAACCGGCGTCGGGTCCTGCTCGGGCTGAATGCCTAGCCACCCGTGCTGCGCGCTGCCGCTGGCCGCTTGTAGACGGGTTCAGCGTGGAAGCTAGCGCACGTTCGCCTAACGATTCGAGATGTTCAATAGCACACTAACGGTGCTGTCGCCCCGGTTCGCGACAGCCAAGTCCGGTTTGCCGTCTCCGTTGAAGTCGCCCACGGCTACGGAAGCTGGCGAATAACCTGCCTTATAGTTCTGCACGGGTTGGAAAGTTCCGTCGCCGTTCCCCAATAAAATACTTACTGTATTCGAGTTATTTGCGGTAACGAGATCCAACTTTTTGTCACCTAGGAAATAACCCTGCGCCAAAGTAAAAGGGCCGTCACCAGTCGGGTAGACGTGTTTCTCTTTCTCTTGCTCTTGGAACGTACCGTCGCCGTTACCCAGAAGCACGCGCACGGTGCCCTCGGAAAAATTTGCCACGGCTAGGTCGGGCTTGTTGTCCCCGTTGAGATCAGCGACCACTACGGAATAAGGGCCATAGACGCCCGTATCTACTTCCTTGATGGGCCGAGCATCCTGAAAGGTTCCGTCGCCATTGCCTAGAAGCACGCTTAGGCTGTTGTCGCCGTTGTTCGCCACCACCATATCCGTCTTGCCATCCAGATTGAAATCGCCAACTGCAACAAAGATGGGCGTTCGGCCGACCGGGTACTTCTTGGGCGATTGGAAGGATCCATCCCCGTTTCCCAGCAGGACAGTTACAGTCTCCTGAGTACGGTTCGTGACAGCTATATCGGGTTTGCCATCTTTGTTGAAATCCGCTACGGCCAACTGCGTCGGTTGATCGCCTGCATAGTATCGCGTGGCTGGCTTAAAAGTCCCGTCGCCATTTCCGAGGAGTATCTCAACTCCTTGTTGTCCACCCTCGGCACCGAAATCGGAAACGGCTACGTCAAGTTTGCCGTCCAAGTTGAAGTCAGCGACGATGACCGAATAAGGAGTGCCGCTGACAAGGTAGGTTTTTTCCGCCTGAAAGGTCCCGTCTGCATTGCCTAACCTAACGCCTACAGTATTGGTTGAGGAATTCGCAGAAACGAGGTCCAGCCTGCCGTCTCCGTTGAAATCACCGAGAGCCACTGAGTTTGGGTGCGCGTTCTCGGAAATATAATTGACAGGATCTTGGAAAATTGCGCCGGACGGATTCGCAGGATGTGGGGCAGGCCTGGATGGTGCGGTATTTGAAGGGCTCGCGGCGGCTTCGACTTGCGCTCCCGGGAGCCACGTGGCAACGATGCCCCCTTGTCCGGCATCGCCCTCGAAGGTCTGAGATTTCTGTCTTTCTAGCCAGAAGTAGGGGCGATAGGTAGCCCTGAGTGTGATCTCGGCAGTGAGATATGGCAGCGCTGAGCTGCCTGCCCCTGCGTGGCATTTGTCCGGATCGATGGCAAGGCAACGGAAACCTTGTTTACCTCTCGCGTCCATTTGAAACTTCGTCCACAGTTCTTTCGGCTGGATACACCCCTTCTGCTTTTTGACTTCCCGCCCGCCGTCCGCCGGTTTGAGATAGTCGATCTGACACGATAGCTCAACCTCCTTTATCGAGAAACTGCCTTCGTTGCTTAGAAAGAACGGGGTCGAAAACACATCGTCAGGGTTCGATTTCTCCCGCTCCTCGAAGGTGACGTCAGAACGGAACACGATGAAGGCCGTAACAATGCCAAGGACAACACTCAAGCCAACAATCAGCGTCCAAAACCCGTTAACGAGCGCACGAAATTTCAGTCTCCACGGCGAAGAGCTAGCGTTTCTGGTCTTGGGACTCACGGCTACGGTTGGTTTTGAATGTAAGAGCAGACGCGCCGCAGAGATTTTCGGCGGTCTGGGTAGGTACTATACTAAAGGCAGCCATGAAGTGCATCCTGCAATACGTCCGGGATATCGTGCAGTTGATCGCTCTCCCGCGAGAAGAGAAGCCTTTCGCAGGTCTCAAGGAGATGAAGGTTGCTGATGGCTCTCGACTCCCTGGGGCATGGAGCGGAAAGATCAAGATCGGGCCTGAATTTTTCGAGCCCCTACCCCCTGAGGAGCTGGAGGGTTGGGAGTAGCGCTGTGTGCGCCCGGCTCCGCTCAGGCTCGAAATGCGACGGTTCGCTGCTAATCCCCGCCGATTCTGTTGTTTACGTTGACCGAGCGAGCGCTTTCGCGTATTTTCTCGGTATAATCACAATGGTACTCGTGTACCTTGGCGGTACTGTTTTGGGCTAGAATTTTGCATCTTAGTGGGTCTGGGCCAGATCATCTCAGGAACAACACAGGAGCTTTGAGGGTGCCAAACAGCCGGGGAAAGACTTTGCTTTTGCTGAAGCCGCGGGGATTCTGCGCCGGGGTGGTGCGGGCGATCGACGTGGTGCGTATCGCGCTGGAGGCTTTCGGGCCACCGATTTACGTGCGCAAGGAGATCGTTCACAACAGTTTTGTAGTGGATGAATTGCGCGGCAAGGGCGCCATTTTTGTCGACAGCGAAGACGAAGTGCCCAACGGCGAACGGGTGATCTACAGCGCGCACGGAGTTTCTCCCGAGGTGCGGGAGCACAGCGCGAGGCGCGGGTTGCGGGTGATCGATGCGACCTGTCCGCTGGTGACCAAGGTGCATGTAGAAGCGGTGAAGTTTGCCAAGGAAGGTTATTCGTTGATTCTCATCGGGCACCACGATCACGACGAAGTGATCGGGACGCTGGGCGAAGCTCCGCTGGTGACGCAGGTGGTCGGGAACCCGGACCAGGTGCAGTCGCTGAGCGTGCCGGACCCGAACCGAGTGGCGTATCTGACGCAGACGACCCTGAGCCTGGATGAGACCAAAGACATTATTGCGGCGCTGAAGAAAAAATTCCCCAACATCAAAGGGCCGGCCGCGCAGGATATTTGTTATGCCACGGAGAACCGGCAGGTCGCGGTGAAGCAGGTTGCTTCGGATTCCGATCTACTGCTGGTGGTGGGTTCGGAGAACAGCTCAAATTCGAATCGTCTGGTGGAAGTAGCGCGGAATCTGGGCACGAACGCGCACTTGATCGATAGCTATAAGGATATTGAAGCGGAGTGGCTCATCGACGTGAAGACGATTGCGCTGACTGCCGGAGCTTCCGCGCCGGAGTGTTTGGTGGAAGAGACGATGAAGTTTTTGGCTACGAAGGGTTTCGACAACGTGCAGGAACTGGAAGTGATGCCGGAAAATGTCCGCTTCGGGCTGCCGCCAGAGATTGTCGAAGCAATCGCCGCGGCTCCCGCAACGGTTACGGTGGATTAACGGAAACACACATATATATGGATACAAACTCCCCTGACTCCCATATAGCTTCTGAACCGCAACTTCGCTTTGGCAAGATCGATGGATTAACCAGTCGTGTGGGCGCTGCGATGGACGCCGCCCGCAAACTTCTCTTCTCGGCGCAGCACGAAGCAGGCTACTGGTGCGGAGAACTCGAAGCCGACACCACGCTCGAATCCGATTACATTCTGCTGCACACGCTGCTGGGGACGGGCGACGCCGAGCGATTCCGAAAGGCGGCCAACTGGATTGTTCAGCATCAGAACGAGGATGGCGGCTGGAGTATTTATGCTGCAGGTCCGTCGAACATAAGCGCATCGGTGAAGGCGTATTTCGGACTTAAGCTGGCAGGCTATACGGCGGATCATCCCGTTCTGCGGCGCGCGCGTAAAAAGATTCTCGAACTTGGCGGCGTGACCGAAGTCAATACATTTACCAAGATCTATCTTTGTTTCTTTGGGCAATACGACTACGACGCGGTGCCGGCGATTCCGCCCGAGATCGTGCTCTTTCCCAAATGGTTCTGGTTCAACATCTACGAAATTTCTTCGTGGTCGCGGGCCATCCTGGTACCGCTTTCCATCTGCTACGCCAAAAAGCCGTTCAAAAAAATCCCGCGCGAGATGGGAGTGGAAGAGTTATTTGTGGGCGGGATGTCGAAGTCGCGTATGCATCTGCGCTGGTCAAAGAAGCTGGTCTCATGGCGAAACTTCTTTCTTTGCCTGGACCGCATGACGCACTGGTTTGAGCGCGTACACATTCGGCCATTGCGTTCGATCGCTCTGAAAAGCGCGGAAAAGTGGATGCTCGAACGCTTCGAGATGAGCGACGGCCTCGGTGCAATTTATCCCTCGATGATGAACGCTATCATCGCGCTGCGCTGCCAGGGATACTCGCTCGACGATCCGCAGGTGATACGGGCGATGGATGAGTTCGAGAAGCTCGGCATCGAAGAAGGCGAGACGTTCCGCATGCAGCCTTGCATGTCTCCGGTATGGGACACGGCGTATGCGATGTTTGCCCTCGGCGAGTCTGGCGTGCCGGCGAACGATGCGCGGATGGTGAAATGCGCCGATTGGATTCTGCAGAAACAGGTGCGCAATGTTGGCGACTGGCACGTTAAGAATCCCAAGGGCAAACCGGGTGGATGGTACTTCGAGTTTAACAATGAGTTTTACCCGGATGTGGATGATACGGCGATGGTTTGCCTCGGGCTAAGCCGTGTCGAACATCCCAACGGACGGTATCAGCGGGAGTCCGTGCAGCGGGCGATCGACTGGATTCTTTCGATGCAGTGCAAGAACGGCGGCTGGGCTTCCTTCGACAAAGACAATAACCGCATGGTTTTTCAGGAAGTACCCTTTGCCGATCACAACGCCATGCTCGATCCGGCGACCGTCGACATTACCGGGCGAATTCTGGAGATGATGGCGACCTACGGTTACGATCAGAGCCATCCAGCGGTGAAGCGGGCGATTCAATTTCTCCGCGATGAACAAGAGCCGGATGGAAGCTGGTTTGGCCGCTGGGGCGTGAATTATATCTACGGAACTGCGCTGGTGTTGCGCGGGCTGGAAGCGATTGGCATGGATAGCCACGAACCTTGCGTGCAGCAGGCAGCGGAGTGGCTGCGCATGGTGCAGAATCCCGACGGAGGTTGGGGCGAGAGCGTGGGGTCGTATGACGATCCGGCATTGCGCGGTGTTGGGCCGAGCACGCCATCGCAGACCGCGTGGGCGATTCTGGGCCTGCTGGCTGTGGGCGATACGCGCAGCGATTCCGTGGCGCGGGGCGTTGCCTATCTGCTGCGCACGCAGAAGGACGATGGGTCGTGGGATGAGGATTTCTTCACGGGAACTGGTTTTCCGCGCGTGTTCTATTTGAAGTATCACCTCTACCGGCAGTACTTCCCGCTGCTCGCACTTACGACTTATGCCAAGGTGATGGAGAAAGAGGGCGCGTAGGGTGGGGCTAGGAAAATCTGGACTGGTTGGCACAACCGTGGAAGAGCGGTGCTTCATGGCTGCGTCAAGCTTCTGGGCTGGTAAATAGGTCTCGTGCGTCGCGATCCAGCCCGCAATACAGCCGCCACGCGAGTTTCCAACTGCATTGGCAAATCTTGGGACCGACGTCAAAGGGAAAGAGGGTGAGAGCTTGGCAACAATCCAAGGAAGTCAAACATCATTTCAAGAAGAGAAGACATTTTAAAAAGGCGATCCGGAGAAACCTGAAAACTTTGGATTTTCCTGACGCAATCGACACGCTCTTCACAAAGGCGAATTTTTTCTTCAGTACGAAGGTAAAGGCTAGGCAAGAGACGCTCTATTTTGAGAGCCATGCCACGAACCGGACGGGGCGGCTTCGACAGCAGCATCCGGAAGGGCCACTTGCCAAGATTGATAAGAAGCCTAGGAAGCACCTATTCGTATCGAGAGAGAGGTTTTACTACCTGAAGGGATGGCACGATGAGCACAAGCACGATGTTCCTGATTTCGAAGCCGCCGAAGAGCGAGTAACTCCTGGCAAGCGCCACATCGAGTTCGCACAGTGTGGGGACAGAGTCTCCGGTTGGCATGAGTCCAAGGGTAAAGTGAAGACAAGCAAGGCGAACCTTGATCGGCGCATAAACTCCGCCTTAAGAGACATTCTCGGCCACAATAGGAAGGGCGTTTCGTGAGCGCAATCGTTAGCGCAAGCCCGGCGGCTCCAAGTGAGAGAAGATTTTATGAAGAAGAATACTAAGCAGCGACCCAACGGCGACATGCGGCCAGAATACGATTTTTCCTCGATGAAGGGCGGAATACGCGGAAAATACTATGAGCAGTATCGGAAGGGAAGCAATGTCGCAAAGGTGATGGAGAAAGACGGCAATTAGTGGTTGGCAGTTAGCAATTGGCATTTAGCGTTCGGGCGGGTGTGCTAATTGCCAACTGCTAATTGCTAATTGCCACCGCATGCTAGCTTTCGTCACTGGTGCAACTGGATTTCTAGGCTCTCACGTGGCTCGCGCTCTCGCCGAGCAGGGCGCAGAACTGCGGTTGCTGGTCCGCCCGACCAGCAATCTGAAAAATCTCGAAGGGCTGAAGGCTGAAACGGCGACCGGGGACTTGCGCGATGCGGTCTCGCTGGAAACGGCGATGGCGGGCTGCGAGGTAGTGTTTCACGTGGCAGCGGACTACCGGCTCTGGGTGCGGGATCCGGCGGAGATGTACTTGTCGAACGTACAGGGAACGAAGGCGATTCTCGAGGCCGCGCGAAAAAATTCTGTGCGCTGCGTGGTCTACACATCGAGCGTCGCGACGGTGGGATTCACCGGCAACGGCCATCCGGCGGACGAAGATTCTCCGGTTTCGTTGGCCGACATGATAGGTCACTACAAGCGCTCGAAATTTATGGCCGAGCAGGTAGCCCTCGATGCGGGCCGCGGCGGAATGCGCGTGGTGACGGTGAATCCGACGACTCCCGTGGGAGAGCATGATGTGAAGCCGACTCCAACCGGGCGAATCATTGTGGATTTCCTGAAGAGAAAGTTTCCCGCGTACGTGGAGACTGGATTGAATCTGGTGGATGCGCGCGAGTGCGCACGCGGGCACATTGCGGCGCTGGAAAAAGGCAAAAGCGGCGAACGATACATCTTGGGTGGAGAAAACCTGACGCTCAAACAAATTCTGGATAAACTTGGCGTAATCTCGGGGTTGCGCTCGCCCAAAGTGAAGCTGCCGTACTTCGTTGCCTATGCGGCGGGGGCGGTGGACCAGACGGTGCAAGGCCGCTTGCTAGGACGCGAGCCGCGGGCCACGATTGAAACCGTGCGCATGGGAAAGAAAAAGATGTGGGCGAGCTCGGGCAAGGCAGAGCGAGAGTTGGGATGGAAAACCGTGCCCGTGGACGATGCATTGCGCCGGGCGGTCGCGTGGTTCCAGGCGAATCATTATGCCTAAGGTCGCCATCGTCGCCGCGTTGGAGCGCGAAGTTAAGGGACTGATCAGGAACTGGAACCGCATCGAGCGCGAGTTTGAAGGCCGCAAGTGGGCTTTCTTTGAGCGGGGCGAATTGGTTGTGGTGTGCGGCGGAATCGGAACAGAATGTGCGCGCCGGGCCGCCGAAGCGGTAATCGCGCTCTACCACCCCGCGCGAGTGGAGTCGGTGGGGTTCGCAGGCGCACTGGATGAGACTTTGCGCGTCGGAGAGGTTTTCCGGCCGGCAGAGGTAATTGATGCGCGCGATGGAAGCCGCTTCGAGACTAGCGGTTTCGAAAGTGGAGACGCGAAAGGAGATGGCCGGCTTGTGACTTTTATGGCGGTTGCTGGAGCGGAGCAGAAAGCGAAGTTGGCGCAGGCTTACCAGGCGCGCGCGGTTGATATGGAGGCGGCCGGGGTATTCGCCTCGGCTCGTGCGCATGGAGTTGCTTTCGGCGCGACGAAAGTGATTTCCGACGAATCGGATTTTGAAATGCCGGAAACGGCTGATTTCATCGATGCGGCCGGCCGATTCAAAACGGCAAGCTTTGTTATGTACGTTGCATTGCGTCCGTGGTTGTGGAAGCGAGTCGCCACGCTGGCTAGAAATAGCAACATGGCGGCGAAGGCGCTGGGTGCGCACCCAGAACATTTTCTGTGCGACTTGAAAGAAGAGACTCTGACGCCAGGCACCCGAACAGCCGCGCCGGTTTTATCTGTAAATCGAGTTGGAGGTGACGGCCGCAAGTGAAAAAATTGTTGCTTGCGACCATATTGCCGGCTGCGTTGTTCGCAGGGTCTGCGTCGTCGTTATGCGCCCAGCAAGCGCCGCCGGTCATGTATGCAGAGAGTTTTCGGCAGGGCGCGACGCACATCATCGAGGACCACTTTGAAGCCAAGCTGACATCGCAGGACTCGTCCTATCGCGAGCGGATCAAGGATTCCCGCACTGTCGATCGGTATGCATTCTCCATCGAACCTGTGGGGCCATTAGGGGACACGAAAATTACCTCGTGGCAGGCGAGGCTGATCGATCAGCAACACAAGGTGTATGACAACGTGCTGCTGACATCGCAGGTCCCGTCGGATAATCCGGACGATCCAAAAGATGCGATCACAAAGCTCGATCCCAGCCGGTTTGCCAAAGTGGCGGCGGGAACGAAGAGAATCATTAAGGTCGACAGTTTTTATGTGGTCCTGCAAGTGAAGGCTTTTCGCTTCAATCCGCCGGATAGCCCTTATCTGGAGTCGATGACGGTGGCGGTGGAGTTCAGCAACAGCGACCCGCGAAATCGGGACCAGAGTCAGAAGTAGACGGTCAGAAGCAAGACGGTCAGAAATAAGACGGTCAGAAATAAGACGGTCAGAAATAAATTCGCGAAACGGCCGTCGACGCGAAGAAGCGAATCGCGGCTGCACTACATCTAACGCAAGTTATGGCAATCGCCGGACAATTCGCAATCGCAGATCGAACGCAGTCGATTCCCGCGACGATGTTGGCGGCAGTGTACCGGGGCGTGAACGACGTCCGGATGGAGACCGTGCCCGTGCCGCAGATCGGCGCGGGCGAGTTGCTGGTGCGAGTGCACACCTGTGGAGTGTGCGGTACCGATCTCAAGAAAATTGCCACTGGATCGCATTCGGCTCCGCGCATCTTCGGCCATGAAACGTCTGGAGTGGTTGCGGCTGTCGGAGCGGGTGCACGGAAGTTTGATGTGGGGGATCGTGTGGTGGTGTTTCATCACATCCCCTGCCGCCAGTGCTATTACTGCCAGCATAAGACGTTCGCGCAATGCCTCACTTACAAAAAGGTCGGCTGTACGGCGGGCTTCGAACCCTCCGGCGGCGGCTTCGCGGAATACGTGCGGGTCATGGATTGGATCGTCGATCAGGGAACGGTAAAGATTCCTCCGGGCGTCTCGTTTGAGCAGGCCTGTTTTGTGGAGCCGGTCAATACCTGCATCAAAGGCATCGAGGCGTTGCGGTTGCAGGCGGGCGAGACCGTGCTGGCCATCGGGCAAGGGCCGATCGGCATCATACTGAGTGTATTGGCACGAAAGGCTGGAGCAACGGTTGTCACTTCCGATTTGTATCCCGAGAGGCTTAAAATAGGTAGAAGCCTTGAATTTAAACATATGATCGATGCGTCAAAGGATGACGCAGTTCGCTATGTGCGGCAGCGGACAGAAGGGCGGGGAGCCGACGCTGTAATATTAGCGGTCGGCAGCAACAGCTTGATCCGTCCCGCAATGGATGCGGCCCGCCCCGGTGGACGAGTATTGTTATTTGCACAGACACAACGTGGAGAAGTGGTAATCGATCCCGCGGCAGTGTGCGTGGATGAGAAGACGCTGGTGGGCTCTTACAGCGCATCAGTCGATTTACAAAAGGAGTCGGTAGATTTTGTGATGAATCGAGAGATGGATCTGGAACGGCTGATCAGCCACCGCTTCCGGTTGGAGGAGAGCGCACAGGCGTTGGATCTGGCTGCGCATCCTCAGCCGGGGTCGATGAAAGTGGTGATTCAGCCCGGTACTAGTTGGAATCGTGAGGCCTGGGAAGGAAACCAGCAGTGAATGGAAAAATGACGGCTGCGGTTCTCTACGGCAAAGAAGATCTAAAAATTGAAAAAGTACCAATCCCCCGAGTAGAAAAAGGGGAAGTACTGGTCAAAGTGCAGGTGGCGCTCACCTGCGGCACCGATCTCAAGGTTTACCAGCGCGGGTACCACGCCCGCATGATCGTGCCGCCGGCATTGTTCGGCCACGAACTGGCCGGAGTGGTCGAAGAAGTGGGTGAGGGCGTCCACACCTTCAAAAGAGGCATGCGCGTGGTGGCGTTGAATTCAGCGCCCTGCCAGATGTGCTTCTACTGCTCGAAGCATCAGGAAAATCTCTGCGAAGATTTGCTCTTTAACAACGGAGCGTATGCCGAGTACATCCGCGTGCCCCGGCGAATCGTGGAAGCGAACATGCTGGTCATCCCGCAGAACGTCAGCTACGAAGACGCTGCCATGACCGAACCCTTGGCCTGCGTGTTGCGCGGCTTGCATGAAACCGGAGTTGAAATCGGCGACACGGTTACGATTATTGGTGGAGGGCCAATTGGATTGATGTTTGTGCAGGTGGCCCGCGCCATCGGCTGCAACGTAATCTCGGTGGTGAAGCGCGACGAACAAGTTGTAGCCGCCAAGCACATGGGCGCGCATGAAATCGTGCAGACCACCAAGGTCAACAATGTGGTGGAGGCGCTGCGTGCACTCACCCCTCTGAAACGCGGATGCGACGTAGTGATCGAAGCCGTGGGACGTCCCGAGGCCTGGGAGTGGGCGGTTGAAATGGTGCGCAAGGGTGGCACGGTGAATTTCTTTGGCGGTTGCGCCAGCGGCAGCAAAGTGCAGCTCGATACCAGCCGCTTGCACTATTCCGAAATTACCTTGAAGGCAACGTTCCATCACACTCCGGAAACGGTGCGGCGGGCTTTCGGGCTGATCGCAGCCAAGAAAATCCGGCCAACGGACTACATTACCGGCGAAGCCCCGCTCTCGAGCTTGCAGAAGGTGTTGCGCCACATGCTGAATCGCGGCGGCGACATCAAGACTGCGATCATTCCCGGGCACTGATTTTTGGGCGCTGATTTCCTGGCAATGATCCGATAGGGGAAGTTCCCTGTCGTCCTGAAAAGCGTCTTGAAAGCGGCCGTAAGAACGGCCTGTTAAAGCCGGCCAAAATGGCCTGTCATCCTGAGCGGAGCGAAGGACCCCATGCATACTGGATAGCGTCTCCGGCGATGCTATGAGTTCTCACGATGCTCAGGATTAGCTCGAGGTCTTCTGCACGATACCTGGAGCGCTCTGGGTCAGCAGGCCGTAGGAGAACAGAAAGCGGTTTGAACCACAGAATGACTTCTGCAACTAGCGCCGACTCCCGTCTCGCGATGCTGCCCGCCGCCGCTGCGGGCTGGAGCCGTTTGCCCGCGCAGTACGCCATCCCGGAATCTGCGCCCTCACTCGAAGAAGCGCACGAATACTGCCGCCGTCTCGCGCGCAACCATTACGAAAATTTTTCCGTAGCCACGTGGTTTCTGCCGAAAAAACTGCGTCAGGACTTTTTCAACGTTTACGCATATTGCCGGATTTCTGACGACCTAGGCGACGAAGTCGGCGATGCCGCGGCATCGCTCGCCCTGCTCGACGAGTGGCAATCGCAGCTCGACGCCTGCTACGCGGGCGCACCGCGGCATCCGGTGTTCGTGGCGCTGTCCGAGACCGTGCGCAAGTTTGAAATTCCGAAGCACGAGTTTTCCGATTTGCTGATCGCCTTCCGGCAGGATCAAACGGTCACGCGCTTCGAAACCTTCGACGATGTTCTCGGGTACTGCCGCTATTCGGCGAATCCCGTAGGCCATCTTGTGCTTTACCTGTGCGGTTATCGCGATGCGGAGCGCCAGCGGCTTTCCGACTACACTTGCACCGCGCTGCAACTTGCGAACTTCTGGCAGGACGTAACCGTGGATTACGCCAAGGGCCGCATTTATCTTCCTCTCGAAGACTTGCGGCGGTATGCAGTAAGCGAAGACAATTTGGCGCAACAGCGCAACACGCCTGCGTTTTGCGAGATGATGAAGTTCGAAGTGGAGCGGGCGCGCGAGTGGTTCGATCGCGGCCTGCCTCTGCTCGCAAGAGTGGATAAAGAGTTAGCGGTCGATCTGGAATTGTTCAGCCGTGGCGGGCAGGAGATTCTGAATGCCATCGAGCGGCAGAAATTTGCCGTGCTCGGCAGGCGTCCGGTAATCTCTAAACCGCGCAAGCTGGCGCTGGTGGCGCGGGCTGCGATCGGGAAAATCTTATGAGCGCAGGAGCGCAACCAGCCTTGATCCCGTGGAATCCGGCTCCGGCGCAGTTGACGATGGCCTATTCGGTCTGCCGCGGGATCACGCGCAGCAACGCTAAAAATTTCTATTACGCATTTCTCGTTCTGCCAAAGCGCAAGCGGGAGGCCTTGTGCGCCGTGTATGCCTTCATGCGGCGTTGCGATGACATTGCCGACGACGCCACGCTGAGTTTTGCGGAACGTCGCTACAAATTGGATGTGTGGCTGGCCGAATTGCACGGAGCGCAGCAAGGCCATCCCAGCGACGATCCCATTCTGCTGGCTCTCACCGATGCGCAGCGTAGATATACCATCCCCGCCGGACTGCTGGACGAGCTGGCCATGGGAACCGCGATGGACGTGGAAGCGGAAGCGACTCCCGATGCCGCGGCCCCGGCTCTGACCGTTCGTTACCAGACCTTCGAAGATCTCAAAGTCTATTGCTATCGCGTGGCGTCAGTGGTGGGGCTGGTGTGCATCCACATCTTTGGATATCGCGATCCCGCGGCCGAGCCATTGGCTGAGCAGTGCGGACTCGCATTTCAACTAACGAACATCATTCGCGATGTGAAAGAAGACGCCGCCATGGGCCGCGTGTATTTGCCGGAAGAAGACCTCGCGAAGTTTGGACTGTCGGCCGCAGATTTGCTGGATGCACCCGATGCGGCGCGCTTGCGGCCTCTGCTTGCGATGGAAGCCGATCGCGCCCGCGAGTTCTATCAGGCCGGCGAACAACTCATTCCCTATATCTCAGAAGATAGCCAGCCCGCGCTGTGGGTGCTGGTAAATATTTATCGCAGGCTGCTGGAAAAAATCGCCGCTCGCCAGTATGACGTGCTCAGCGCAAAGGTGAGCCTCACGGTTGGCGAAAAGCTGCGGATTCTGGGGAAAGGTTTCTGGCAGCGCCTCACTTGATGTTCGCTACTCTTGTGTTGAATCAGTCTGAAAAAATCTTGTCATTCCGAATCGAGCCGAAGGCTCGGTGAGGAACCTGCTTTTATTTCCGAACGGCACGAGCGCGGCCAAGATATCTGAATGAGCCAGCCTCTCACTCAACCTACCGTAGCCATCGCCGGCGGCGGCCTCGCAGGCCTGGCTGCCGCCTGCGCTCTTTCCGACTCCGGCTTTCGCGTAACCCTGTTCGAGCGGCGTCCTTATCTCGGAGGCCGTGCTTCTTCCTACGAGCATCCCGGAACCGGCGAGGTTGTCGATAACTGCCAGCACGTACTATTTCGAGTCTGCACCAACCTGGTTGAGTTTTACCGGCGCATCGGCGTAGAGGACAAGATTCGATGGTACGAAGACATGACCTTCATCGAGCCCGGTGGCCGCACTAGCGTGATGCATGCTTCACCGCTGCCTGCGCCGCTGCATACTGCGCCCTCGTTTTTGCGGTTTCCTTTTCTCACCGGAAAAGACAAGCTCGCGATCTCGCGGGCGATTGCCGCGCTCACATTGTATAAGCAAGCGGACACCGGACAGTCTTTTCAGCAGTGGCTGCTGAGACACTGGCAGACGGAGAACGCAATTCAGCGATTCTGGAGACCGATTCTGGTGAGCGCGCTGAGCGAGGATCTGGATCTGATTTCGATTTCCTACGCGGCGCAGGTGGTACGCGAGTCGATGAAGTCTCCCGAGGCGCGCCACATGGGCGTTCCGAGCATCCCGTTGACTGAGCTGTATAACCGGGCGGGAGATTACATTCGGGCGCGCGGCGGTGAGATTCACTTTCGTAATTCGCTCGAAGCTTTTTCTCCTGAGCCGGAGCGGGTACGCGTTTCTGTTGGCGACGGCGAAGCGGATTTTGATTATCTAGTTCTCGCATTGCCCTTCGACGGACTTGCGCGCGTGCTCCCGGAAAACCCTGAAGCTACGCCGTTACGTGACAAGCTTAGTCACTTCGAGTCCGCTCCGATCACCGGAATTCATCTCTGGTTTGACCGCCAGATCAGCGATCTCGATCATGCCGTCCTGCTCGGCCGCACCATTCAATGGATGTTTCACAAATCGCGGCTGCTGGAAGGGCGCGGAGCAGAGGCGAGAGCGGGGTCGAACGGCAGCTACATCGAACTTGTCGTCAGCGCCTCGAAGAACCTCATCGACAAGTCGCGCTCCGAAATCGTCGACCTAGCCCTAAAAGAAGTCCGCGAGTTTTTCCCGGCGGCGCGAACCGCGAATCTGGTGAAGTCCACCGTCATCAAGGAAGTGCACGCCACCTATTCTCCTCGTCCCGGCATTGACGCGTACCGGCCGCAGCAGGCCACGGTATGGCCTCGCGTGTTCCTCGCCGGGGACTGGACCGCCACAGGTTGGCCCGCCACCATGGAGGGCGCGGTGCGCAGCGGATATCTCGCGGCTGAAGCGCTAACCAAAGCTGCGGAAGGGAAGTCTCATCGATTTCTTGCGCCGGACCTTCCAGCGACGGGGTTGATGCGCATCTTCCATTAAAGATAGCTGCGCCTGCGAAAAGGAAGAACTAATTCGCCGTTTTCCCGCGCACGCCCTCAAAAACTGGATCTTCCCTCAGCCGATTGGGAAATTCTTTTTCATACCCCGCCAGCCCCGGGCACAAGAGGTGATGGCTTCGCGAGAAGCCGAATGATTTCATCTCACGCATCGCTTCGTCGGCTGTCCAACCCTCTTCCGCCATGCGATAGGCCGCGACCATCATTCCGGTGCGGTCATCTCCCAGGCGGCAGTGCACGAAGATTTTCTTGCCTTTATTCTCATGAAGCACTTGCAGGAATTTTGCAAACACTTCGTCATGCGGCCACGGGCAATGCCACGGGATCGCAACATACTTCATCCCGAGGCCCTCAACGATTTTCTCTTCCGTCTCATCATGGGCGTGAGTGTCGATGATCACGTTCATGCCCAACCGTTTCAGCGCCTTGATTCCAGTCGGATTGAGCAGGCCTCCTCGGTAAAGCGTAGTCGTGACTTCACCGAAATTCGGCACACCTTTCTCTTGAAGTCTGCGTCCGATGGCGCGCACCGCCGGCGGTTGCGTCTGCTTGGTTTGCGCTGCCACACCGCCCATTCCCGCAGTGATTCCGGAGAGCAACATAATCGAGAGAATTCCTAGCGTGCGAAAGCATCCAACAGTGCGAAACACTAAAGATGTCATGGGAAAAGTTCGAACGAAGGACTTCGTCATCCCAGAATTGTCGGGGCTCACTTCCATTATCTCAGAGGCCGCGCCTGGTCAACGATCCGGTAAATCCACGAGTCACAAGCACATGCCACTTTGTCCCAAAATGGACAGAGAAAGAAGGCTCTAGCCTTCTGTGCCGTACCTGCAACGCCGCATTTATCTTATGATCAGAGAGCCATGTTTAGCCTGAAAAATCCTCTATACACCGCCGTGAGCACGGCTTTTGCGGCGATTGCCTTCACCCTGATTTTCGGCGTCTTGTCTGCGCAGGCGCAGCAAGTGCCTTTACCGCTCGGCAATGTTAATCCTCGCACCATCAAGCATATGCAAGCTTGTCCAGCCGCTTACTATCCGGGGATGGACTGCTTTAGTGGAATGGTGCAAGATTGCGCGAACGCATCGGATATTGGCTTTAGTTATGGTGTTATCAATCCCAGAGGAGAAGTTAAAGGCACCATTGTCTTCCTCGAAGGCGGCGGCGGCACCAGCGCCTATCAGGACCCTAGCTATCCCGCAAAATATATCGAGGATGGTTTCCAACTGGTTTATGTAACTTGGGATTCGGATTGGGAAGCCACCAGCGGTTCCGGCGGAACCAGTATTAAGGATGCTGCGTGCCGTCCAGCAACCTTTCTGAACTATATCTACGACAATCTTTACAACCAGGGTGGGATGTGCGTGCAGGCGCTGAGCGCCGGGGCTGGAGCTGCAGCGTATTCATTGGCATGGTATGGAAGTTCGAGTTATCTCGATAACGTGGAACTGCTCTCCGGACCGGTTTTCGGCAACATCGAACAAGGCTGCGTGGTTCCCCATGCGCCTACCGTGACCGTCTGCCCGACGGGACAGTTTGGCTGCAACGGCGAGCAATGGCCGGACCCTCCCGACTATGTGAATGCCGACCCCGGGCTGGTGGGACACTGGTCGGGCCAGCCGAGTTGTAATGCCGGAAACGTCACCGGCCAGGGAGCCAACGCCGCATGGCAAGCCATGAGCATTGTTGATGGCAATGACGAGCCTAGCTTCTTTTATCCGCAAACCTCTCTGGCAGGCTGGCTGTGCAGCAACGTCGATTCCGAGCAGAACAATTCAGCGGCGCAGGCCCAATTCTTCTTTCAGCAGTTCACCAACTCCGGTCAAACTGCAGCCTATTCGGTAACCCGAATCGACCACTGCAACGGTCCGGAAGATGTCAGTGCTGGCGTAACTCCTCAGGGCCTGAACGGCTTCGACGCCGTCACCGAACACATGGTTTCGGCCTGCTTCAAGCGCCATTTCAAGCACACGCCGTAATCGTGGCACGTGCTACCGAACAACTTGCGCTGGAGTCGCTTGCTTTAGTGAATCCACCATTCCGTAGGGAGCACGGAGGGTATCCCTACCGCCAAAACCGACAATTTCGTGACTCTGTAACGATCCGATTGCGGTACAATAGCTCGTTCTTGATCGCTGCTCCCCCGCAATCATCCATCGAGCATTTTCAGGAGAATTATGACCCAGATCAAAAGAAGGTTTTTGTCCCTCTGCCCGCTAATCATCGCCGGGATCTCGGGTAATTTGCTCTTGGGCGTGATTCCAGCCGCGGGGCAGAGCAGCCCGTTCGCCGGGGGCAGCACCTCACTGCAGATGAATGACGTGGACCGCCCCACGTGTGCCTTGGAGCAAAGGCTGGTGGTCACCGTGGTCGACGACAAGGACAAGCATCTCGACCGTCAAGCCATCGTGAAGCTGCACGACAAGAAACGGAATATCGATACCTGGGACACCACCGACAACGAATCCAAGATGCTTTTTTGCCAGATCGATCCTGGAGATTACGTAGTTGATGCCAGCGCGGTCGGATATCTGGCCCAACATAAAGACCTGCGCGTGGCCCTCGTCCAGGATCGTGAACTCAAGCTCGTCATGGAAAAGGATCCGATGGCGGTCGATTTGAGCACTCCCGAGAGTGCAATGCCCCCCAACGCGCGACGAGAGACGAAACTCGCGGTGAACGCCCTGCGCTCCGGCAACTTCAAAGAAGCCCAGAAACAGCTTGATCGGGCCATTAAACTCGCGCCCACCAACGCGCAGGTGAACTTTCTGTATGGCTATATGTTAATGGGGCGCAAGGAATACGATAAGGCCGAAACCTACCTCAACCAATCCGCTACTCTCGAACCTCAAAGCGTGCGAACCCTTACTCTGCTGGGCCGGGTACAACTCGAGCGCAAAGAAGACGACGCAGCCGCCAAAACACTTGAACGAGCTGTCGCCGCCGACCCCACTTACTGGATGGCGCACTATCTGCTCGGCGACGTTTACATCAAGCAAAAGGAACAGGAAAAAGCCCGCGAACAAGCGCAACTGGCAATCGATTATGGCAAAGCCTCCGCCAACATCGCCGAACTGGTTCTCGGCGAAGCGCTCGCGAACCTTGGAAAAAATGCCGAGGCAATCCAGACGCTGAAGCTTTTCATTCAGAACAACCCAGGCAATACCGCGATTCCCCAGGTGAACGAACTGATCGGCAAGCTCGATGATCGCCTCAACCATCGGACTCCCCCTCCAACGTCGGCGGAAATCGATCTGGCTCTCATTGCTTCTGCGCCTTCTCTTCCTCCCAGTGCCTGGGGACCTCCAGGAGTGGATGAAGTCAAGCCGCCGGTTGCTCCCGGCGTGGGCTGCCCCTTCCAGCAGGTTATGGAGGGCTCGGGCGAGCGCGTCAAAGAGTTGGTGGATAACATCGCCAAGTTTGCTGCCATCGAAGACATGTTGCACGAACAACTCGATAAGACCGGCAGCCCCATTACGAAAGAAACCCGCAAGTTCACCTACGTCGCTTCGATTTCGGAGGAGATACCCGGCTACTTACAAACCGATGAGTTTCGCAACCTGCGTTACGGCATCACCGATCTTCCCGACCACATCGTCACGTCAGGTTCGATCTCTTTGGCGCTGATTTTCCATCCCGACATGCGCGACAACTTCGAGATGACCTGCGAAGGCGTTGGCGACTGGAAGGGCCAATCCGCGTGGCTGGTGCACTTCCGCCAGCGCGACGACAAGCCCAACCGCTTTGCCGAATACAACGTCGGTGGGCAACACTACCCGATGAACATGAAGGGACGCGCCTGGATTACCACCGACAACCTGCAGATCGTGCACATCGACGCTGAACTGATCAAGCCCTTGCCGCAACTTTCGGTGCAGCACCAGATCGCCGACTACGGCCCAGTCCATTTCGGCCACAAAAACATGGACCTGTGGCTGCCCCAGAACGTCGACATCTTCATGGAGTTGAACCGCCGCTACTATCACCGCCGCCACGCCTACGATCACTTCCAACTGTTCTCTGTAGACTCGACGGACAAGCAGGGCCCGGTGAAGAAGCCCGCAGAAAAACCCTTGGACGACAAACCCGCGGTCATCAAGAACGCATTGCCGACAGCGCCGATTGAACCCTAGAAATCGGAATGTCTCCGCCTTGTCAGTTCTGACCGGGAAGGGCACGGCATTCAGGAGCCCGCTGTGAGCTTGCCGAAGGGAACCTGCTTGTCCGCGTCTCGGCCCGCGTCGTATTGGAATTTGACTTTGATTTTTGTTTTGACCTTTGGTTTTGAATTTGATCTTGACCTTGACTTTGATTTCAACTGCCAAGGGCACGGCTTCAAGAGCCTGCCCTGCGCAAAGCCGAAGGGTGCCGCAAAGCCGAACAAGAAATGAACTAGGCTTTCCAGCCGTTGAGGCAGGGGTCTCCACGAACACGTCCACTCCCGTGGAAGAGCGGCGCCTTCAGCGCCGCGTAAGAGCCGATGGAACACAACCGGGCTTCAGCCCAAGCAGCATTCCGCGAGATCGCGTAACACAGGACGGTTCACCACAACGGGGAAGGCACTTCTAACAACTACGCCACGAGACAAGGCCGCGATTTTCGCCGCGGCCTTCTTGTAACCACCTACTCTACCAACCGCTTCTCACTGCACATGAATCACCTTGGCGCTTTCGTCCAAGGTTCCATGCACTCGAACTTTCTTGCCTTCGAATTCTTTCACCTGCTCCTGATGGTCAATGTCGTAGGTGTTTCCCGAGGCGGCATCCTGAAACTTGTACTTATCCCCGGACTTCACAATCGTACCCGTAAAGTTTTGCCCCTCAGCCGATGATGGCTGAGTCTGCGCATCCGGCGCTGGCCGCGACTGATCCGGTGTCTGCGCCTGCGGCGGCGTGGCCGGCTGTTGCGCGGTGGGATCGGTTGTCCGCGTCGTTGGGGTATTTTGTTGTGCCCGAACCGCGATGCCAGCGCTTAGCAAAAGCACGAGAGCGCAAAGAAGCTTTTTCATCAAATCCTCCAAGAGATGTAAGAGATGCTAAGACCTTCGTTCTCTAGCCCCTGCTCGGAGCAACCCGCGTGCCAAAGCACCCATTCGGAGTCCATTCTTCTAGCTCGCAGAGTCTTGTTCTATCCGCAGCACTTATCGCGATCAAAAAACATTCCTGCCCAACAGCTACGGAATGTCTGCCTGATCGCTACAAGAAACGCCTTAGACGCGAACTCATACGCGCTCTGAGTTTCACACCCCAAACGAGCAAATTCTGCTCGCTAACACTGGAGGATTCACCACAACTGGGAAGGGCACGGCGTTCAGCCGTGCCGCAAGGCCTCACAAGAAATGAACCCGGCTTCAGCCGCTGCGGAGGAGTTTCCGCGAACGCGTTCACTGACGTGGAAGAGCGGCGACTTCAGCGTAAGGCCCACACAACACAACCGGGCTTCAGCCGGGAAGCAGACTGTGTTTTCTTGTGGCGGTGTTCTGGGCCATCGGTACATTGGCCAGTAACTGGACAAGCAGCAACGGGGACTATGCCAAGGCTCGCCGCGCGCTAGGCAATTCCTGAACATCGAGGGAGTTGATTGTCCCGGAAGCATGAACTTGCTTCCGCCGACTCTGAGCACGCAATTCCATCTTTACTTTCTCCTTATTTCTAGACCCACGCTGAAACGTTTCTGCCCCCTCCTGCACTATTAGCTGAAGTCGCTCAAAACGGGCGAGGATAGCCAGGTTTGCGCCAAAAAGGCGCTAACGTCCTGGGAAAGCTCTGTTAAACTCCGGCGAATTTGTCCTCGCCTTGGATCAGTAACGGCATTATTGCGGTTAAATCTGAATTCGCAAGCACTTGGGAGGACGAATGTTTCGAACCACCACTTATCTATGCTTGGGTTCTTTACTCGCTTGCGGCGCACTGTTGGGGACTGCACATCCAGCGGCGGCTGCGACGAATGGGGGCGTTCCTGTAACTACTATTTATTACGGCTGCGTCAACAATAGCACTGGAGCCATCCGCATCGTGAGCTCCAGCACCACCTGCAAGACCACAGAACATAAAATTCAGTGGAACCAAACGGGTCCGCAAGGCCCTGCTGGACCACAAGGGCCTGCTGGGCCGGCAGGTCCCAAGGGACCTAAAGGTTCTACGGGGGCCACTGGAGCGACCGGTCCACAAGGACCTCCGGGAATTTCGGTGGGTTACTCTGTCCGCGTGGCCGATGTGGCACTGGCCGCTTATCCTGGAGTGCTGGTAGCTGAAACCCCAGCGGTCCAGGCCGGCACTTACTTCGTTTCCGCGTCCACGCTGTTTTTCCTTGCCAGTGGAGACGATGGTTTTTGCTACATCACGAGCGTGAACAACGCTGGCGTTACCGGTAACTACGGCGGAACAGGTACGGGCGGCAGCTACGCGCAGGCCAGCAACACGGACGTGTTTTCCGTGACTGACGGAGATGCTTTCCAGTTGTTCTGCTACAACGCCGGACTCAGTTCGGAAGTGTTCAACGCCACCATGACCGCAACGCTGATCAACAGCGCTTCGACGGCCACCAAAGGATCGAGCCAGAACTTGCCTCATCCCACCGTGCGCTAAGTCGCCAAACGCGAAGGCCCACCTTTTGCGCGATTTGCAAAGGGTGGGTCTTCCCCAACTGTAAACCGCTCGGGATACTGACTTAGGGGAAAGACTCCCCGGTTTATTTCCTAGCCGCGATGGAGGAATGTTTCGTAGCCTCGGCGGAAGCCGCGGCGATAGTCTTCGGAAGCCTCGGGCGGCACTGGTGGATTGCGGAAGCGCGGATGGCGCTCGATGTCTGGTCGTTTTCCTTCGTCCACATCGCGCCGTGCGGCGGCGAATCCATCGTGAAAACCTTGCCGGGCAACTTCCGCATATTCCGGCGGCGGAGGCGGTTCTTGATAAACCGGATGTGGATGCGAACATCCAGCCAGAGCGAGAGGTAACAGCAAGGCCGTCAGGGCTAGCCATTTCTTCATGTCGTGTCCTCTATGGTCGTGTTTGATGCCGCGCCGCTACGGCTGACGTGACGATCTCAGGTATTAACGCATGGGACTGGGAAGAGTTGTGACAGAACCTCCGCACAGGAGCCGGGAATCTTATCGACGGAAGAGGCTGGATATCCCCGGTTTCTGCTTCGAAAAATAGGTGACTGTCAAAACCCCTGTCCCAGCGAAGCTTGAACGCGGCGCCCTCGAATTTGATTTAAGTCGGGCCAGCGCTCACCCTCGAGAGTTGAAATCGGCGAAAAGGGCGAGCTAGCCCGCCGAATCATTTCGCGGGTTCCCATCCCTCTGGCAGCATATCGAATGCCAGCGTGTCACGGTAGGCGTACTGATTGCCTTCCAGCACTGCCACCGGCGTCAGCATATGCCAGACGCGGTCATCGTCGAAGACGTAACACTCGCCAGCTTCGCGCATCGTGAAGCGATCCATTTCGTGTTTGTCATTGTCGGTTATGACGACCTCGCCACCGTGAGCGCCGCAGCGGCCCAGCAGATGCGTGGCGATGTACTTTTCCCCATCTTTATGTAAACCCGGCGGGCTGGTGTCGCAGGGCCGACCCGGCGTAGCTGTGAATCTTATGAGATGGACGTTGGCCAGATACCTGGTACCCACCGCTGAGAGCGGCAGATATTGAAGATGATGAGCAATCATCTTGCGAACGCCGATGGAACCGGCGACTGCTGGGGGCAGCGGAGCGTACTCCCGCGGCTGGCCGCCGATTATCGGGTTGTATTTTTTCAGCTGCACATAAGGCATGGTCTCTTCGCTCAACCAAACCTTTACACCACCCTCAACAATCTCGGCCCGGACACGATTTAAGGAACGATACCTGTCGCCGCCCTCATAGTACTTATCTCTTGGAATGGACCAGGCTGCGTGGGATAACTCTTCCAGCGAGCGAGCTACGTCCGCGTCAACTCTGAGTGGCTGGCGGCTAAACCCGCGCTTGACAAGGTCGTTTCGCGAACGCGTATTCGTTGCCACCGGAATAAAGCTATTTTGACTCATGAATATTCCTGACAAAAGATTGCTCCCGACAAATGCTTGACGATTGATCGGAATCTGCTTGGTTCACCTCAAGACGCTGGCGATCATACACCGATCTCACGGTTCAGGATAACTTGGAGAGGTTTTTATCTGAAGTGATAGGGATCGGGGTGTGGGCCTCAAAGGGAGATGGGGCACCCGGCGCAGGAACGTCAAAATCCCCGCCTTGTCGCGAAAGACGCGACAAGGTAGGGCGAAGGTCATTTCACGGCATTGCGAGCAATCAAAACAGGTGTACACTCGGGGCGGTTTTCGGGGGTCAAGTTTTGGGCCGAGCCTAGGAGATTCAGAATGAATTTGCGCCTTCGGGCGAAAGAAAGGTTTTTGTATGAAAAACAAGCTTTCCGCGCCACTGCTTTTGCTCCTGGCTGTAACAGCATGTCTCAGCTTCTTCTACACACCACACCATGTGCAGGCGGCAACCGGTCCAGAGGAATACAAGAAACCCGCCGCGAAAAAAACAGCGTCACAGCAACCGGGAGCGGTAATGAAAGACAGACCAACCGCCGGAGACTCCGCGAGTGCAGCCCAGTTCGCCTGGTTGCTTTTTCTATACGCCATGCAACCCAGCACCGGCTCCGGCGGCCCTTTGACCTTCGAGAACTGGACGGAGCAATGTCAACTGAATCCCAATCAGATCGGATGCCCGACCCAGGCACAGTTGGCAGCCCATCGCGGCACCAATGGCAGGGTGCGCATTCTGCACGGAAGCGCTTTGGCGAAGAAGATGGTGGGGCTTAAAGCGAATCAGCCCGGAGCCGAATGCAACGGCATGACGACGGGAAGTCTTGATGGATATCCAGCGCCTTCCAATGTGGTTTCGTCGGCCCAGTTCTGCGAAGAAGTTTTTGTGAACCCGGCGGAAAAAAGCTTCGTGACCGCAAACGGCCTGACCACGCTTACTGGCCAGCAAACCTATGGCAAGGCTCACGGCGGAGCCATTACCTTCCCGTGGAGCGCTGTAGAAGTTAAGGCCGACTGGGTGCCGGTAGCGTCGTTCAGCAATCCGACCTTTAGCTGCCCGGATCCGACCAACAAGCTGTACACCGAGACGATCAACGGCACCTGTTATGCGCTGGTGGGCCTCCACATTTCCTCCAAGGTGCTGCCCGATTGGGTGTGGGCGACCTTCGAGCCCAACAGCAGCGTTACCAATCCCAATCGCTGCGACCCCAAACTTTACGATACCTGCTTCGATCCCTGGGGTACCACCTCAAGCCAGCCTTACGGCAAAGGCCAGACTGCGCAGCAGAGCCAGCAGTTGCAGCAGGCCATGAGCAACGCCCACCTGAATCAGGCATTTAACAATTACTTCCTCACCGGAGTGCAGACTCAATTCGTCAGCAACGGAAGTGCGATTCCGCTGGGCAGTTCCTTCGTTGAATTCAACGCGGGCGTGCCGCCCGGCCAGGCGTCGTGCATCACTTGCCACCGGTATGCGTATTTCGATGGTAAGCAGCCTCCGAGCGGAAGTCCGGAAGATAACTTTGGAGGTGCACCCAATGGATGGCCTAACGTTGGGTATGCCTGCAACCAAAATCAAAACGGAAATTGCACCCCGGTGGTCCCCAATTCCACGTCGCAGGACTTTTCCTGGATGCTGGGATTGATGCCGTATAGCGGTACAGGCGCCAACGCCGGTGCACACAAAATGAAACCAAAGCCATAGGTGTAGATCAAATTAGCCTTGCAGACGGTAGTAGGCTACGAAATCAAAGTAGCCCACTACCCTGCAACTGGATCGTTTGCCTAGGAATATTGGTTAATGCGGCGAGGCACCTTGTGCGTCGCCGCACGGGGGAATGACCGTCTTTCCCCGGAGATTTGTAGGACGTCGTTTGCAAATTGGTTGTGCTGAGAGCTACGTCCCGCGTCGGACGCACTCGCTTACATTGCGACATTCATCTTCCTATAGAATCAACTCTTCCTATGAAAACCTTCGAACAAATTGCAGACTTGGAGCGGCGGTATTTGCTGGGGACATACAACCGGTATCACATTGTGTTGAGCCGGGGAATAGTATGTTTCTTACGACCTTGAGCACCAGCGCTAACTCAACCTAGTAACTCTCGATGTTCACGCTAATAATGCGAAATGGAAGCGTAGAATCGAGTCGCATAGCATCGCGTCAGTCTAAGCATTGAAGGCTGGCTTCCTGGGTGCGTTTGCCGTGCGTGAATTTCGGATCACTTCAGAGTCGATGCTCTTCGCTCTGCTTGGCGAAGTTCCGGAACGGACGTCTTATGTCAACGCCTACCGTAGGCCCTGGTTCTTTCGTACCTTCACGCTTCCTCAAGCGCCAGCTTTATGCCATCGGACTAGGATCGGTACTCACCACGAGTGCGTTCATCATCTGGCCCCGGCTGACAGGGTGGATGCTGACGACCGATTTCCTGCCTCATAGGTACTGCTATTTGGGGAATCGGGGTTTAGTGTGGACCCATGTGGTGGCAGATGCCCTCATTGCAATCGCATATCTGGCGATCTCCGTTACCCTGGCGTACGTGGGGTTCAAGGGGCGGCGGGATATTCCTTATCATGCGATGTTCCTGGCATTCGGGCTTTTCATCATCGCCTGTGGCGGCACTCACTTCATGGAAGTGGTGACGGTCTGGACACCGGTGTATGTCTTGTCCGCAGCGGTCAAGCTGTTCACCGCCGTGGTTTCTCTTACCACGGCGGCTGTGCTTCCTTTCACGGTTCCGAATGTCTTCGAGCTGGTGCGGGAGGCGAAGGAATCCAAACAGGTGACTGCCAAGCTGCGTGCCAGCGAAGAAAGAAAGGAAGCTCTTCTGCGGGAAGTTCATCATCGGGTTAAGAACAACCTGGCGGTGATCTGTAGCCTTTTCTATCTTCAATCCACCCATACAAAAGATGAAGAATCCGTCCAGATCTTCCGTGACATGGAAAATCGTGTACATTCGATGGCCCTGGTGCACCAGATCTTGTACGGCACTGAGAATCTGGCACGCATCGACTTTGCCGAGTATGCCCAAGCCCTGGCCAACGATATACTCTCGTCGCATGGCAGTCCGGGTGTTTCCGTCCGTTTGAAAAGTGAGTTGGAACCCATAATCATGAGCGTTGATCTTGCGGTCCCGTGCGGCCTGATCCTCAACGAGTTGATTTCGAATGCCTTTAAGCACGGCTTCCCTAATAGTGCTGGCGGCGAGATCAAGGTGACGCTGCGGAGCGGGCCGGAGGGTAGATGTACCCTGTGCGTGGAGGACGACGGAGTAGGAATTCCCGCTTCTCTGGATGCTAATATAGGCAAGTCTTTGGGCTTGAAGCTGGTACGGTCCCTAACGAAGCAGATTCGCGGCGCATTCGAACTAGTCAAAATCGATCCCGGGACCTCAGCCCGTTTGCAATTCACGGTGGACTATCATGCACGCTGATCTTATTCCTATTGAGCCGCGTGTTCTGATCGTGGAAGACGAGACTCTGATCGCTGAAGAACTCAGAGAACGCCTATCACTCCTTGGTTTTTCCGTAATCGCCGCGGTGGACTCTGCCGAGGAAGGCATAGTGATCGCCACCCGAGAGCGTCCGGACCTGGTTCTGATGGATATACGGTTGAAGGGCGAGAAAGACGGTGTGCAAGCGGCAAAGGAGATCCGCCAGCAGGTGGATGTGCCTATTGTGTATCTGACCGCCTATTCCGACCGGCTAACCGTGGACCGCGCTAAGGGGACTGAGCATGACGGCTTTATTCTGAAGCCGTTTCTTAGGCGCGAGCTGCAATCAACCATTGAGATAGCGATGCATCGACACACCATCCGAGCGAAGCAAGAATTAATAGAGCCAGCGCCACGCAGAACGGCAAATTAAGATCTCCTGGTATTCAACTATCCTCGATTGTGTTACAGAGAATCCCTATCTGCGCGGCGTCTTTGATGGACGCGCAATACGGTAGAATCTAATCTTCCTATGAAAACTTTTGAACAGATCGCAGAACTTGAGAAGCGGTATTTGCTGGGGACTTACAACCGGTATCCCATTGTGTTGACGCGGGGGAAGGGCGTGTTTCTTTACGACATTGAGGACCGGCGTTATCTCGACTTTGTTTCGGGGCTGGGGGTGAATGCGTTGGGGCACGCGCATCCGCGGATTGTGAAGACGATTCGGGAGCAGGCGGCGAAGCTGATTCACGTCTCCAACCTTTATTACCACGAGTATCAGGGGGCGCTGGCGGAGAAGTTGTGCACGCTCCTGGGCAGCTCTTTTGGAAACGCCCGGGCATTTTTTTCGAACAGCGGGACCGAAGCGATTGAGGGGTCGATCAAGCTGGCGCGGCTGGCGGGGCATCGCGCGGGCGGAGAGGCGAAGTCGCGGCTGGTGGCGCTTGAGGGGTCGTATCACGGGCGAACGTTTGGTGCGCTGTCGCTGACCGGGCAGGAGAAGCATCGCAAGGGATTTGAGCCGATGCTGGAGGAAGTGACGTTCGTCGCGCAGAACGATGTGGAAGGCTTGCGCGCGGCGGTGAACGACAATACTTGCGCGATTGTGCTGGAGCCGATTTTTGGCGAAGGCGGAATCTATGAGTGCTCGGTGGAGTTTTTGCAGGAGTGCCGCGCGGCGGCGGCCCGACACAAGGCAGCGCTGATCTTTGACGAGATTCAGTGCGGGCTGGGGCGGACGGGAACGATGTTTGCGTTCCAGAGTTTTGGAGTGACTCCGGATATTGTGGCGATTGCCAAGCCGATTGCGGCGGGGTTGCCGCTGGGGGCGTTCATCGCGAAAGAAGAATTCGCTTCGGCAATTTCGCCTGGGCAGCATGGGACGACGTTTGGAGGCGGTCCGCTGGCTTGCCGCGTGGCACTCGAGTTTTTCGCGATCCTGGAAGAAGAGAAGTTGCTCGAGAACGTGAACAAAGTTGGCGCGTACTTGCAACAGGAGTTGAAGATCGTTGCCGAGAAGAGCGCTGTTGCGAAGGATGTGCGCGGGCGAGGATTTATTCAGGGGATCAATCTCGAAATTCCGGCGCGGCCGATTGTGGATGAAGCACTGGCCGAAGGTGTGCTGTTCAATAGCACGCACGATACCGTAGTGAGATTTCTGCCCCCGTTTTTGCTGGAGGAGAAGCATGTGGATAAGGGGATTCGCGTGCTGAAGAAGTTGTTAAAGAAGAAAAGGGAAAAGGCTGCATAGGTGATAGGAATACTGCCGCTGTCATCCTGAGCGAAGCGAAGGACCCCATGTAAGCCTGTAGCGGCTCCGGCCCCACGAGGAGTTTCTAGCACGGACCGATTTTAGGGGCTCAGCTCAACTTAGGACTCTCCGCGAGGATGCTCAGGCGCAACCGAAATTCGCACCACGGTGGCGGAACACCCAGCGGGGTTCGTGATAGTGAGCGCAGACGTGGGGTTCTTCGACTGCGTAGCGGCTTCGCTATCGCGAAGCTGCCACTCCGCTCAGAATGACAGACCTGGGGTTTTGGATGACAAGGCTTTTAAGGAGCTGGAAGAATTGTCTGTAATGACGGGAAGCGGAGAAGTTTCGGCTGCGCTTTATCCGGAGTTGAGCGCGGGGGCGGAAGAGTGCTGGATGGAGCTCGATGGCGGCCGCATGCGTTATCTGCGCGCAGGGTCAGGACCGGCATTGATCCTGTTGCATGGGTTGCTGGGATATTCGTTTTCGTGGCGATTCACTCTGCCGGCGCTTGCGCCTTACGCAACGGTGTGTGCGCCGGACATAATGGGCGCGGGATTTTCCGATCGCGTACCTGGGATCGATTATTCCATGCGCGGGACGGCGCGGCGCGTTCTGCGGTTCATCGAACGGCTGGGTCTGTCTTCTACCGAGTTTGATCTGCTGGGAACTTCGTACGGTGGGGCCATCGCGATGATGGCCGCCGCTGAATGTCTTGATAGAGATTCTCATCTAAACCTGCGGCGGTTAGTGCTGGTGGCGCCAGTGAATCCGTATTCGGCGCATGGGCAGTGGCTGGCGCCATTTTTTGGCAGCGATTTTGGCGCCGCACTGTTTCGGCTCAGTATTGCGCGGATGGATTTTCTGTATCCCTATTGGCATGCCCGCATGTATGGCGACCGTCGACGCATTCCTCCGGGAACTCTCGAAGGCTACGTAGCTCCGCTGGCCAAGCCGGGTTTGTTCGAGCACGCACTGAGCATTGTGCGCACCTGGACGAAAGATCTGCGGGAACTTGAGGCGATTCTACCGAAGCTGGCTGGCGTCCCTACTCTTCTGATGTGGGGCAGCAAGGATTCGGCGGTGTATGCTTCGTCGGTGAAACCGCTGGCGAAATTTTTCCCGAATTCCGAGCAGATCGTTTTCCCCGGGATCGGGCACCTGCCTTATGAAGAATGTCCTGAGGAATTCAACCGGGAGTTGATTAAGTATCTGACTGGAGACAAGACTGCGGCATGACGTCTGCATCGCGACGCTCTCACCATGCTGTTGAGTGGATGCAGAGAACTCCTACGGCTTCACGGGCGGTGCCAGCGTTGCAGGGATTCCCTTCGGCAAGCTCTGGGCAGGCTTTCGACTGCGTGGCAACTTCGCTTTCGCGAGGTTGCCACTCCGCTCAGAATGACAGTCCTCATGACCCACCACATCTTTGATCTTCTGCGCGATGCGCTGGTGCACTACGGGTACTGGGCGGTCGCAGCGGCGTTGCTGCTGGAGAATTCCGGCGTGCCCGTGCCGGGGGAGACGGTGCTGTTGCTGGCGAGTTTTCTCGCGTTCAACGAGCAGCAGTTGCAACTGAGCTGGATTATTGCGGTGGGCACAGTGGCGGCGACGCTGGGGGACAACGTTGGGTACGCGATTGGAAATTACGGAGGGCGGCCGCTGCTGGAACGGTATCGCAACATTTTCCGGATCAGCAATACAAAGCTGGCGCGCGGCGAGAAATTATTCAATGGGTACGGTCCGGTTACGATTTTGTTTGCCCGATTCGTTTTCGGAATGCGGGTGATCGCGGGGCCGCTGGCGGGAGTGTTGCGCATGAACTGGAAGAGATTTGCCGTTTTCAATTTTCTCGGAGCGGCGTTGTGGGTGAGCGTGATCTCCTGCGCGGGATATTTTTTTGGAAGTCGCTGGAGAGTGTTGACGCATTTCATCAAGCGATTTGACCTGGTTTTGGGAGTGCTGTTTTTTCTGATCGCGATTCTCTTGTGGTGGAGGAATAGAAAGAGGAGTGCAGTTCCGGGAGACAGACCATGAGAATCAACATATACACAGGCCGACTCGCGAGAGTGGTTTTATACTGTGCGGGTGTCGTGGGCATCGTCGTCCTGATGCGGAAACGGTGCCTTTGGGCATAGATCCTGCCGGCGGGGTGGCGCTGGAAAATTCAGACTTGGAGGAAAGGCATGAAGAAAATCGGGTTCTTAGTCTTATTGGTTACGGTCACTGTCCTGTGCACTCTGGCTTTGTCAGCCGCGATCGGTCCAAAGGTTGTTCCAGCGGCGGCAGTTCCTGTGGCGGCTGCGGTACCGGTTCCGGCCGCCCCGGCAGCGATGCCACCGCATCCGCACATCGACGAAGCTCTGGAAGCGATGCACGCCGCCAAACATCACTTGGAAGCGGCTGAACACGAGTTCCACGGCCATCGCGCAAAAGCGATCGAGCACCTGGATATGGCGATTCACCAAGCTGAGGAATGCCTGCGCGAACCGTAGGAATTACGGCAGATCAAGAATCAAGGCAGCGTCGCAAAAGACGCTGCCTTTTATTTTCACAAAATCGCTCAGTAATAGGGATTGCTCTGGCGATTTGCCGCACCGCCTAGATCCGATCTATAGCGACCCGAACGTGTAGCCAAGCGATGCGCCGCCTCGAAACACGTTATCGGAGTGGAATCCGACGTTGTCTTGAATATGGTAGTAGTGAATCTCGGGGCGGATAAAGTAGCGGCGGAAAAAATAGTAGCGGAGGCCGCCGCTCAGGTGTTCCATGAAGTGGTCGCTGCTGGTGTAGTTGATGCAGCCGCCCTGGGGGACACTGCAGAACGAGTTGCTTGGAATATAGAAGCGCGTATCGGCGATGCCAATGCCGGCCATCAGATCGCCGCCAAGTTTTTTGCTGATATGAGGCTGGTAGAGCGCGTTGAAATCGGTAAAGATGGGCCGGTACGTCTCGCCATTGAAAGGATAGCCCCCCTGCTTATATCTCCATGAGGATTCCACGTTGATGCCGACGCGAGGATATTTGATGCCGACGTAATCGCCGTTGAGGCCAATGTACACGCCGTGTTTTTCGGCTGGGGGCTGAAAGGCTTCCGAGCTGTTATTCGTTGCGGGCGACCAAAGCGTGCTGCCGCTGACAGCAAAGTCAAGTTGTTGGGCGTAAGCAAACGTAGCAGACAGGACCATGCACGCGGATGCGGCGAGCGCGAACTTTCTCAATACAGCCCCCTTGTCGATATTAGGTTTTGCGGGACGCCGGCGTCCGGCTCGTGCATCCAGCTAAGCAGCCGCGAACGGCTGCTTAGCAGAATAACGCAGGCTGTGGAATCGCGCAGCTCACAACGCGGCGAGGATGTTTTTCTAGGGACGCCAAACCCTAGTCACCACGGCCGATGGTGTATCCGATGGAAGCGCCCACGCGGAAGAGATTGTCGCTACTAAAGCCGCCGGGGTTCGCGATATTCGTCTGGCTGTTGCCATCGATGTGGTAGTAATGAATTTCGGGGCGCACGAAAAAATTGTGCCAGGCGTAATAGCGGATGCCGCCGCCAAGATCCTGCATGAACTCGTGGTTGCTGGTGTAGTTGATGCAGCCGCTAAAGTAACTGCAAGACGTAGCGAAAGGATAATAGAAGCGGGCGCTGGAGATGCCGATACCGCCAAACAGGTCGAGACCAGTTTTCTTGCCCAATTTCGGTTGATAGAGAAAGTTGAAGTCGGTCAGAATCGGACGATAATTAATCTGGCCGGGGATGTAGGTAGCCTGACTAGCCCTCCAAGAAGTCTCGATGTTGATTCCGAAACGTTTCTTGAAGCCAACGACATCTCCGCTGATGCCTAGATAGGTGCCGCCCCTCTCCGCGATGTTGCCGGTGGCAAATTGCTGGGCAGTGGGTGCGGACGATAGTACAGTGCCAGCGCCGAACATTATGTCGCCCTGTTGAGCGGTGGCAAAGTGGCATGACAAAAAAAGACCAGCAAGCAGTGCGAGAAGCGCTAACTTTCTCAAGAGAACCTCCAATCAGTTCGTGTAAACGCTAAGATGCGCCTACGAAATCTTCGGATGCAATCAAGTGGATACGAATCATCATAAGTTTTAGACGCCTGACGATTCAACTGGGACGAATGCCTTGTAAAGAAGTGTCAAGATGTGGATTCTTGATCCGTGCATCGCGAAGCTTATTCATTTCGAAAAAACGAGTATTTCCCACCACGTGCGATCAAACCCGGAAGTCAGCAATAAGTTGCGTGCGAAAGGCGTCGAACTATTTCGTTTTTCCTCCGCCGCCCGGGGCTCGGATGTGATCGAACGCTATCGGTCCGGCGCCGAAAAAGATGAGCGCGAACGCAAGTGCTGCAACAGCGAGGGGAAATTCGAGCCCTCCGTTGCCCGTGAGGCCGTTATGCAAATGAACCTTGGCGATGGCGACACATAGATCGATGCAGATGGCAAGTGCAGCGAAGCGAGTGAACAGGCCGAGAAGGATCAGCAACCCGCCGAAGAACTCGGTAAAGGCGGCGAGATAGGCAGACCACGCAGGCAATCCGAGGCCGGTGACGAGCTGAACAAAGTGGTGAAGGCCTCCGAAAACCTTGTGGTAGCCGTGGACGAACATGATGACGCCAAGCACTAACCGCACGACGAAGAGTGCTAGGGGTTGCAAACGATCGAAGTAGCGCAAGTAATACCTCCTGCGGAAAGAGGAATATACAGCAGCGTAGAGTTAGAGGAAAGGGAATGGATCGCTGGCCACATGTGAACTCCCGCATCGCGAACCATTCTCGGCAAGATTTAATTTCCGAATGATTGCGCCGGATGGCCGAATTCTGGTAACGTTCTTTCGCCCCCAGGATGCAAGCTGCTGATCGGGTCTATACGCAACTCACGCGTCCTGCGTGGTCCTTCATGTTTCACAATTTGGGGAAGATGATCTGACCGATTCTGGGTGGGCTTTGTCCGTCGAGCACGTTTGATCCGGGAATCTGGCGTAAAGCTCCGCAACTTCGAGAGCTGCGCGGTGTTTGGATATGAGACGGCAGTAAAAGGTTGGATGCTCAGGAGGCTGTAATGAATCGCACTTTGGGAATCGAAAAGATGCCGCGGCAGTGGGTAGCCTTTCTGCTGTTGATGATGGTTCCAGCGCTGGCCTGGAGCCAAAAAAAACCAAGTGGTGGTGGGTCGGCTCCTAAAGCGGCGCCGCAGTCTCATGCATCTGCGCCACACGCGAGTGCGCCTTCCCATCAGGCGGCACCTTCACATGGGTCAACGCCTTCGCACGGATCAACGCCATCGCATTCGACCACGGCGAGCCGTCCGGGTACGACAAGTCACACCGGTACAACCAGCCACGCAGGAACAACGAGCCACGCGGGCGGAACAACGACGCATTCGGGTACGACGACGCACACCGGCACTACAACCGGCCCCCGCGGCGGGACCACGACTCATACAGGCACAACCACTCACACAGGTACCACAACGCATGCCGGCGGAACAACGACCCACACCGGTACGACGACTCACACCGGCGCGACGACGCGGACGGGTGCAGCCGGCCGTACTCCTCCGGGCAGGAACGTATCGCTGAAGGGCGGCGGGCGCGCCAACATCCGTCCGAACGGCTCGGTGCGTTCGATCGACCGCGGTGGCATGCACATTGAGCATGGAGTTCGCGGCGGACGCACGGTGGTATCGGAGCGCAACGGAGCGCGCATCGTCACTCGCGGACGAGGCGGTTACGTGCAGCGTGCTTACGTGACGCGCGGCGGCCATGCTTATTACTCGCGAACTTTCTATGCTGGCGGTCGCTACCATGTCGGCCTCTATCGCGGTTACGGCTGGGGCGGACACACCTATTTTGGCTTCTACCCTGGAGTCTGGTACCACCCCGGATTTTATGGTTGGGGCTGGCATCCCTGGGGCGCGCCAATCGCCTGGGGCATCGGCGCCTGGGGTTGGGGAGGAGCGCCTTGGTGGGGATTCTACGGCGGATGGTGGAACCCGTATCCGGTTTACGCCGCGCCTTATTTCTGGCTGACGGATTACTTGCTCGCGGATAGCCTGCAGGCGGCCTACGCAGCGCGTGCTGAAGCCAACGCAGATGCAATGGCTTCAGACGCGCAAGCCAGCGCAGGCGACAACGGCAGTGGTGGAGATGCTGCGCCGGCAGCTTCGGCGGGCGTGAGTCTCTCACCTGAGGTTAAAGAGGCGATCGCGCAGGAAGTGAAAGCGCAACTCGCCGCTCAAGAAGCTCAGGCGGCAACTCAGGGTGGTGCGGCTGCGGCGAACAATGCACCCGCTCCAAGCGGCGCGAGCGATCAAACGCCTCCGCCTGCGTTGGATCCAGCAAATCGCACATTCGTTGTCGACTCCGATGTTACGGTAGTGGCGAATGGCCAGGAATGCGGCCTGACGTCGGGTGACGTGGTGACCCGGCTGTCGGACACTCCGGACGGCGATCAAAACGTAACTGCCAGCGTCTCGGCGACGAAGAAGGGTGATTGCCCGTCCGGCGCGACTGTTGCCGTGAAAGTGGATGACCTCCAGGAAATGTACAACCACTTCCAGGAGACACTCACCAACGGCATGGGTGAACTGGCAAAGAAGCAGGGCACGAACGGTATGCCGAAGGCTCCTGATGCTTCAACGGAGGCGTCGGATATCCCGGCTCCCGCGCCAGACACGACCGTGGCCAAGACCCTGCAAGACCAGCAGCAACAGGCCGACCAGACCGAAACTCAGGTCAAGCAGGAAGCGGCGGCGGGAGGCGGCGGGCAGTAGACGAACGTTTTGTTCGCCGCAGTACTTTGATTATCAATCGACGTTATCAATCAACCCAGGGAGTGCCGATACTTCGGCGCTCCCTTCTGTTATGACGCGTTTTTCATAGCGATGCGTTTTGATCTAATGTTCCCTCTAAATCTCTTGCTTACTTCCAAGGGGCATGATAAAAAACACGAGCTTTGGGAAAACTCTGAACCGGAGGGTGTTGCGATGTCGCCGAAATTGACCGATCTTGTCCCTGCATTTGTGCTTCTGGCCGTCTCAATCCTTACGGCCTCCGTGGGCACTGCCCAAGTTTCTTTGCAGGAGCAACTGGCCGCGCAATACAAGCTGGTGAAGATGGGATCGGACACGGGCGGCTACTCCGTGGTGGAGAAGGGGCAGCTCCTTGCCATTCAGAAGGGTGGAATCCTGTCCGTGCCCTATGGTGATCAAAACGTGCTTAGCAACAAATACGAAAACGGCACGATTAAGGCTCCCAACAGCCTGTCGTTGATGGGACGAAAATCCATCATGGGGAAATTTGGCAAGGAGCAGACCACCCATCTGATGGCCGTGGGCGATAAAGTCTATCCCATGAAGATCGACGTGAACGTGCCCAAGGATACCGTAACGCTTGAAATCGTCGCCTGCGACACCTGCAACAAAACCGATCCGCCGACTTACAACAAGGCAAATGTGGTTTTCCAGTTTCCCAAGGGATCTCTCGCGAACGCGCAAGCCGGGCAGGTGGAGGACACGATTGGGCAAGTGCTGTCGCTGAGCAATGACGACGCGCAGCAGGCCGGCGGCCAAGGCGACCAGCAACAGCAACAACAACAACAACAACAGGGCGGCGATCAAGGCCAGCAACAAGCGGGCGGAGGCGGCCAGCAGCAACCGGCAGCAGAGCAACCCCCAGCCGAACCGGTGAACATCGAGAAAGGAATGACGCCCGACCAGGTCGAAGCGGCAATGGGCAAGCCCGAGAAAAAAGTGACGCTTGGCTCCAAGGTGATCTATTACTACAAAGACATGAAAGTGATTTTTCTGAGTGGGAAAGTCAGCGACGTGCAGTAAGGCGGTAGCCTTGCGAGACAAACTTCATTGCAACGTCACGTACTCGGCCTTGGCTTGCTTCAGGATTGGAATGTCCGGGTCGGCATCTTTCCAGAGGGTGAGGAAATCCTTGTAGGCGGATTTTGTTTTAGCGAGGTCGCCCTGCATGGCATAAGCCCGTCCCAGTTGGAGATGAGCCAGTACACCGATGGGATCCCCGACCATTATCCCTGGGTGATCCAGAATTTTCTGAAATTCCCTGGCGGCCTCAGCGCCTTGGCGCGCGGCCAAATACGCTTGGCCACGCGCATAGACGGGATAGAGAGCCCCGAAGAAACCCGTTTGAGTGCTGCGCGGCTGGCCCAGTTCATAGGGAACGGCAATTTGGAGAAGTTCGACCGCCTTCGCGGGATCGCCATGGTTCAGAGCAAGAAACGCGCGCACGACCGGCAGGTAAGTGAACTTAACTGACGTATCTTCGGGGAAGGTGCTTTCCAGATCGTCGGCCAGAGTTTGAGCCCGCGAAGAATCCCCCACGATAGCCAGGGCCAGGGCTGCACCAAACTGCACCTCTCGATTCCTGGCAAGCGCAAGGGCTGCCATTGCCGCCGGCTTTGCAATGAGCTTATCGCCGTAGAAGGCTTCCCACAACGCCGCTCGGGTTTCAAATCCAGCCGCCTTTTCTCGATGAGCCGCCTGCTGCGCCAAATCGCTTGCCTGCCGTAACATCTTCGTAGCCTCTTGCAAGTGACCGGTGTACGCGAGAGCAAAGGCTTGATGGTCAGAAATTAATTCTTCCGCTCCCGATTTCCCGTGAGCTGCGGCCACTTCGTGCTGCATGCCCCCGTTGTCGCCCTTCAAAAAGGCAACGTCGTATCGCAGGAGGGCTAACAGAGGGATTTCAATTTTTCGCTCGGATGCTCTGCGAACCACGTCTTCGGCTACTCCCAGACGGTCGAGGCTAAGAGAGTTGGAACCAAGAAGGGCATAGCCAACGCCGAAGTCCGGAGCCAGTTCAATTGTCTTTTTGGCCTCTTCGACTGCCTTTTCGTGTTCGCTGAGCACAGGATAAATGAAGCCCGCTAAGAAGGAGTGGGGCTTCCACTCACGAGGATAAGATTGTGCCCATGCTTCGCAAGTTTGCTGCGCTTTTTTCTGGTTTCCTGTGGCCCGTCCATCGTAATAAGCGCTGATAAAGAACTTCTCGTTGTCGCTGGCGCGGTCGCGCAGTTCGTAGGCTCTTCTAGTGTTCTCCGTACCGAGTTCGGTTTCGCCACTGGAACCGTACATGAGCCCAAGCGACGCGTATGCGATGGCAAATTTGGGATCGATCTCTATGGCATGTTTAAAAAAAGGAACAGCAGAATCCCCTCCCTGGGAGGCGACGACTTTCCAGCCCATGCTATAAGCCTTTAAGGCTTCCAGTGACGGAGTCGTCGCCTCGGCGAGCGGAGTGTCGTGCTTTTCGATTGTCAGCAACGATTCTCCGACTCGCGTTCTGAACTTACTCGCAATTTTAGTCAGAGCGTTCAGTACGTCTTCCTTCTTTGCCACTTCCACTTGTTCTTCATCGAGTATGTCTCCTGTGTGACAGTTCTTGGCGCGTAACCCCAATACATAATGGCTTCCGAGATTCGCAATCGAGCCGTCGAGGACGGCGGCGCTCGCGGTGCGTTCGCAAACTTCATGGGCGATCTCGGGAGTCAGCCGCGCATCGGATGACTGGCCCATCAGGGAAAGCGTGTGCAGGATACGCTCCTCAGAGATGAGGTTGAGGAAAGGCGACTGTTCCAACTGCACGGTGAGACCTTGGCGCAGCGTCCCGTCAAACACGGGATCGCCCGTCGTATTGGTGAAATCGGCTAGGACGATTGTGTCTTTGTCCGTGAGCCTTGGGTGTGGCTGGAGATAGAAGTAGGCGCCCCCTGACAACACGACCATTGCCACGACTGCAAAAATAATTGCTTTCCACTTTCCAAGGCCAGCTGGGGCTCCTCTCTCTGCACTGATCACCATCGGAGCCGAATCCGTGTCTCGTTTCATGCGCCGCAGGTCGGCTCGGATTTCCGAGGCATGCTGGTAGCGAAGATTCAGGTCCTTCTCTAGACACTTACCGATGATTCTTTCCAATTCGGACGGCAGGCCCGCATTCAATCGCATGGGAGGCACAGGCGTCCGGTTCAGGATGGATTCAAAAATCACTCCCGTAGTTTCTCCGCGGAAGGGCAATGTTCCGGTTGCCGTTTCGTAGAGCACCACGCCGAAGGAGAACAGATCGGAGCGGGAATCCAATTCCTTTCCGCGAACTTGCTCCGGCGACATGTGGGTAACCGTGCCGACCGCCGCGCCCGGGTTGGTAAGAGATTCCTCCATCGTCGAGGCATTCATGTCCATGCTCTCGTTATTGAGTATAAGTTTGGCCAGTCCGAAATCGAGGACTTTCGCGTGTCCACGCTTGGTGACAACGATGTTCACGGTCTTGATGTCGCGGTGGACGATGCCAGCGGCGTGCGCGGCATCCAGCGCGTCGGCAATCTCAATAGCCAGGGACAGAATCAACTCAGTTTCCAGAGGACGTCCTAAGATGCGCTCCTTGAGGGTCACACCGTCGAGGAACTCCATGGCGATAAAGGAGTGTCCATCCTGTTTGCTGATTTCGTAGATCGTGCAGATATTGGGGTGATTGAGTGCAGAGGCCGCGCGGGCCTCGCGGCGGAAGCGTTCTAACGCTTGCGGATCGCGGGACATTTCATCGGGAAGAAATTTCAGGGCCACGAAGCGACCGAGCTCAGTGTCCTCGGCCTTGTAAACAACGCCCATCCCACCGCTGCCCAGCTTTCCCACAATGCGGTAATGGGACACGGAGCGGCCAGCAGGAAAATCATCCTCGTGCGGTAGCTTGCGTGGCTCCTGCGCGATGGCCCGCGCGGCTACTTCTATGGCGGGACTTTCCAGAAAACTCTCTGCCTGATGTTGTGCTCTCAGCAGCGAACGTACTTCACGCTCCATCGCTTCGTCGCCTGCGCATGCACTGTGCAGAAACGCGTCGCGCTCCATGGGCGGGCGCTCCAGCGCTGCCTGAAGTAAGTGATCGACCTGCTTCCACCGATCAGAGTCCACCGGTCGCCTCGCCAGTTAGTTCACGATAGAGCCAGGCTTTGGCAGTACTCCAATCGCGCATTACGGTGATGGGCGACACCTTCAGCACCTCCGCCGTCTCTTCTACACTGAGTCCGCCAAAGAATCGCATTTCGACGACCTGCACTTTGCGGTGATCGATACGGGCCAGCGCGTCGAGAGCGTCATCGAGAGCAACCAGATCGGCAGCCCGATCCGCGCCCACTTCAGCGGTATCTTCAATGGAAACGTGCTGCAAGCCGCCTCCGCGCTTCAGATTGTGACGCCGCGCATGATCAACGAGAATGCGCCTCATTAACTGGGACGAAACCGCGAAAAAATGGGCGCGATTCTGCCACTGCATGCTCTTGTAGTCGATGAGGCGCATGTAAGCTTCATTGACCAGGGCGGTGGTTTGCAGGCTGTGACCAGGGCGCTCGCCTCGCATGTAGCGTCTGGCGAGGCGCCGGAGTTCCTCATAGACGATGGGGGTCAGCCGGTCGAGCGCGGCTCGATCTCCATCGCTCCAGGCTCGGAGCAAGCCGCTCACTTCCGCATTTTCCGAAGCGCGCGTCCCTTTCTGCGCCGGCGGCTCAAAGTTTCCCATGCCCACACTCCGGGGAATCATACCCTGCCAGGCCAGTCCTTAAAAGATAAAGAGATCTACGGGTGATAGTTTCGCGCCGCGGATTGCGCCTATTTAGACAAGAGCGAAATGAGCTCAAAGATTAACCGCATACAACGCGGACAAAATTTAGGAGGCCACATGAAATCCCAATCTCTGCTGTCGCTTTCAGCTTGGTTACTCGCGGCACTGGCGGTTCCACTGACCGCAGCCGCGCAGGATGTTCAGCAACCTACCCGCCCAGCCGTCCAGTACACCGTAACCGATCTCGGCACTTTACCGGGCGGCAATTTCAGCCAGCCATTCTTCATTACGAAGAACGGCCGCGTCGCGGGATCCTCAAACCTCGCTGACGGCTCGTCTCATGCCGTTGTCTGGGCCGGCGAACGCGCGGACGACCTCGGTACGCTCGGCGGATCGAACAGCATCGCCTTCGGCCTAGGCCACTATGGCCAAGCCGTCGGCGAGGCCGAAACCTCCGCCTCCGATCCCAATGGAGAAGATTTCTGCGGCTTCGGCACCCATCTCATCTGTCTTCCTTTCGAATCGGCCAACGGCGTCATGAATCCTCTCCCCACGCTCGGAGGCAACAACGGCGCGGCTAATGCGATCAGCAATCGGGGAGAAGTGGCCGGATTTGCGGAGAACTCAACGCCGGACCCAGGCTGCCCAGCTCCCCAGGTTCTTCAATTTCAGCCTGTGGTCTGGGAAAAAGGAGTGATTCACAGACTGCCTACGGTTGGCGGCGATCCAGACGGCGTCGCCTACGAGATCAACGACAACGGAGAGGTTGCCGGCGCGTCAGGTACTTGTACAACTTTCAATCCGAACTTCCTCAACAACCTGCTGGCGGTTCATGCCTTGCTCTGGGAAAACGGCAAAGCGACGGACCTCGGCAATCTCGGCGGCCAAACCGGACAGGCTGGCGGAAACGCCGCCTATAGCGTTAACAAGCGAGGTGAGGTCGTCGGTAGCTCGGACCTGCCAGGCGATACAACTTTTCACGCTTTTCTCTGGACTAGGAAAACTGGGATGCAGGATTTGGGCACACTCGCTGGCGACGTTGCGAGCAATAGCATCAGTATCAACGATGCCGGCTCGGTGGTTGGATTGTCCCTCGACGCCAGCTTCAACCCGCGGGCGTTTCTATGGGAGAAAGGCTTGATGACCGATCTCAACACGCTGATTGCGGGTGATTCTCCGTTGTATCTGCTAACAGGTTGCTCAATTAATTCCCGCGGAGAAATCACTGGCTTGGGTGTCACTAGCACAGGCGAAATTCACACCTACCTCGCGACCCCGACACCAGTTTTTGCGACCAGTGGAAGTACTTCACAAGGCGTGATCAGCCGGAGGATTCTGAGCGACGATGTCCGCAAGCTGCTTCAGCAACAACTGCGCGGCCAATCCGGAGCCCGGTTTATGAGGATGCAATAGTGATGTTGGGTTACCGCCAGCGTCCGAGGGGCGAGTAGGTATGGAAAGGTGAGCGGTCGAGAGAGCAGGATACGTCCTGCTCTCCCTCATCTTTCCGCGCCGAGATCGCAACCGGATTGCGGCAGCCAGCAGCAACCTGCAGCCGGGCAGCCCGCGGCCGAACCGGTGAACATCGAGAAGGGAATGACGACGGATCAAGTCGAGGCGGCGATGGGCAAACCCGAGAAAAAAGTCACGCTCGGCTCGAAGGTGATCTATTTACTACAAAGATATGAAGGTGATTTTTCTGAGTGGGAAAGTCTCGGATGTGCAGTAGGTAGGGAAAATTATCCTAAGTTATAAAGAAACTAGAGGGTGCCGTCCAAGCTCCGCTTGGGCGGTTTTTTGATGTTCACCAAGGACGTGCCGATTTACCTGGAATTTCGTTGGCTATACGAATTTGCCGGAACGCTTGAAAACCGCCAAACTGCCCGGCGAGTGTTTCCCGCATTTTACGCAAACTTCTTTACGAACAGCCGGAATGGTGTGTCCTCCACAAAATGGGCACGAAATCCGGAAATCTTGCAGATATGCCCATGTTCCCTTCCACAACTCTTCTTCACGGGGACTTAATGAAGTCATTTTTGTCAGCCTATCGCGATAAAGATCAAACAGCGACTTAAAAAGGTTTCCATTTTGGCGGTGGAAAGGCAGCGAAAGCCAATATAAGAAGAAGCCCAACCCGAACCATCCCGCAATGGCCACAGTTGATGTAATAGATGAACCTTTGATGGGGAGCCAGTGTAATCCCAGCAATCCAACCTTGGCTCCAAGGTATGCGCCCAGCCACAAGAAACCTGCAAGAAAACTGACCGCGGATAGGTTAAGGAGGCCGTCAGCAACCGCCCAAGTCTTGGCAACTTCTTCTTTTTGATCTTTATCGACCATCAACCAAAGACGATGCCAGTAGAACGCCGAACTCATACCGTAACGAAGGTTAGGGTATTGCTCGTAGCCTTCGATAATATTTCCAAGCAGAGTCGGAGAGGTAGCATGTCTTTTGCCCGTCTCAGGATCAATTGGGTAGTCTCTCAGGATCGACCAAATTTTATTGGAACGCGGAGAGGATTTCACCTTTTTGCCTTCAGCGTTGGTAGGTTTTTCGGCATCGATTTTCCTGTACAGCCGATTAATCCTTTTCTGCCGGCAGTCTCGTACCAAGTTGAAAAATCGCGAGGGCCAAACATGTCCGCTAAGGACATTGTAGAACTGGCCGTTTAGCGTGGAGATCAAAGCTCCTAGCATAACGATCAAGAGCGCCGCAATCACCAGCTGATACCATCCCTTTTGTAAGTCCAGAGAAAGGAAATCCCTGAGTTTGCCAGTCGTGAAGGGATACAAGGCCAGCCCTACAGTCAGGCCAGGCAACACTGCCGTCATCAGCACTGGCAAGGAAACACCAGGGAGAAGCTTCTCAAGAATTCCACCCGCAGCATCCAAGCCTTCCATACTCCGTCCTTAAGTGTCGATAATATCGAGCCAAACGCTGACTGTTATCACTCGGGATCCTCGTCATCGGTATGCGTCCCGACGCTACCCTGACCGTTTAAATTCACCGTCCCTACGGCACCGTTTGCCGTTACCACACTTCCCAGTTCTATCCGAACCAAACTCAGGCTGAATGTGTAGGAGTCGTATTCTCCCCGATTTTGATGCGGGTCACGCCTCACTTTCAATTCGCCCAGAAAAAATTTCCCGTAGTGCGGCACTTCTATTACGTGTCCGAATGATCTCTGATTCGAGTGAACGTTATTAATTAGTGAGCATTTCGCGATATCAGCTCCGTTATCGGTAACCTTCCAACCTTGAAGGTCGCGTGGATAGCGCTCAGTCGCCCAGTCGGGAAAATAGTCGCTGTTGCTCAGATTTAGGTACTGCTTCTCAATCCGGTCCATCACAGCCCGATTGTCAAAGTATGACTGGTCGTCGACCGGCCTTGCGCCAAGGATTTCGAGATTCATATCGAGCTCGACCTTGTGTCCGGCGATTCTGAGATTCTCGAAGCGCGTTCCCGTGAACGAAATTTCAGGCACCGAACCATCGGTAGGATGTGCCGTCGAAATCTGGGCTACTACGCGATCAGCCGTGAAGACTTCGAGAATGTTCAAACCTTCGACGACGGAAGTGGCTAGTGTGAAAGGTTGCCTTTCATGTCTCAAACTGCGGCTGCCGGCGACTTGTGTATAGCCGGATTGATACGACGCGATGCCTTCCAATCGGAATGGCCCCTCGTGCTTGAATTGATAATGACTCCGCTCGCCGCTACCATATAACTCCACCTTACCCTGCGGTCGCACTCTCTCCACAACTGGTGTTTTCAGCTCCATCTCAAAAAGGTTGGCTTCCGCATGGTATGTGTGGATGCGACTTGCTACCCGCAAAGGTATCTTGGTTGATCTCATGACGATCTCCTTCAGCCCGAGATTGACCCTTGAACTTGAAGCTAAGAAACCAATTTATAGATGCGGCTGTCTGGGACAACCCTTATCGTGAACCGTTTGTGATTGTCAGTCAATTCCTGATTTCCAAGATGTCCCACCAGGCTGGCTGGCTCCCGGCGCATTGGGACGACAGGGAGTCTATCGCAGCCCTAGCGGCCACGTACCCAGCAGCTTGACAACCTTGTCGCCGCCGGAACAACAGCCACGCTAACATGTTGAATTACGAATATTGAAGAGCATAAGTGCTGACTAGATCGGAGCCGCAATGGGTAAGCCAGAGAAGATAGTCAGTCTATAGAACTGTAAAATGCAATCGCTCCGCTACCGTTCAAGTACTTCCGTACCGTCTCTAGTACTTCGGTTATCAGTTCGCAGGTGACCCCCCGCTAGTTGCACACACCCCGCTTCTAATTGCGTCTGTGCATCCTAGAACCCCAACCTGTAGAAACCCTCTCTAATCTCCTTCGCGGCCAATTCCGAAAAACCCGCATAAAACCCAACAAAAACCGGAAACTCGCTTGGAGGCGGGGTTTTTCAGGGCTGATATATGCTCGGGACACCGAAAGCCCCTAGACAGTCATGGCGGCAGGTACATGTATCAAGGTAAGTCGCGGGACGAACCAGTCTCACGTAAGGTCATGGCGGGTAGCTGAGGAACAGGGTAAAGGAAATATGGCCGACTCGCGAGAAGTGATGAACATTCGCCAGGCTTCGCAGTACCTGGGAGTGAGTCCGGACACGCTTTACAAGTATGTCGGTGAGCAGAGAATTCCCGCTTTCAAGCTGGGCAACCGCTGGCGCTTCAAGAAGTCGAGGCTGGATCAGTGGATGGAAGAGAAGTCGAGCCAGATGGAGCCGGGAGTGAAACGCAAACCCAAGGCAGCGACAAAAGCTGCCGGGGCGCAATAAGTAACGAAAACGAGTTTAGAAAACAGAGCTTCAAAAGGCGGGCACATGTTTGGAATGGGATCAAAGACGATCGTGGGACTGGATGTGGGGTCTTCGAGCATCAAGGCAGTGGAGCTGAAAAAGAAGGGTGGGCAGATTGAAGTAGCGCACCTGGGCCTGGAGCCGCTGTCCTCTGACATTGTGGTCGACTCGATGATCGTGGATTCGGGAACGGTGTCGAGCGCGATCTCCAAGCTGTTCGGCGACTGCCTGATCAAAACCAAAGCGGTGGCCACGGCGGTCAGCGGCCACTCGGTGATCGTCAAGAAAATCTCGCTGCCCTCGATGAGCGATCAGGAACTGGCGGAGACCATCGAGAAAGAAGCGGCGCAGCACATTCCGTTCGATCTTGCCGACGTGAGTCTCGACTATCAGATTCTGTCGGAAGAAGCGGGCAGCCCGCAGATGGACGTGCTGCTGGTCGCTGTCAAGAAGGACAAGATTTTGAACTACACCAACGTGCTCTCGATGGCTGGACGTACCCCGGCTATCGTGGACATCGATGCGCTGGCCCTGCAGAACTGCTACGAGTACAACTACCAGCCGTCGCCTGGCCAGGTTGTGGCGCTCTTAAATCTTGGCGCCAGCGTGATGAACATCAACATTGTGAAGGGCACAACGCCGCTGTTTCCGCGCGACGTCAGCGTCGGTGGACATCAGTACACCGATTCGCTGCAGAAGGAACTTGACCTGAATTTCGACGATGCCGAAAAGTTAAAGCTGGGCGAGAAAGTTGGAACCGTCAGCGAAGACGCGAAGGCGCCGATCTTACAACAGGTGACCGAAATCATTGTGCTGGAGATTCAGAAGACGTTCGATTTCTTCCGGGCCAGCGCAGCGGGCGAGCACATCGAGAAGATTTACCTGGCGGGCGGTTCGGCAAAGGTGCCGGGATTGATGGAAGCGTTGCGGCAGGAATTCTCCATGCCGGTTGAGTTATTGAATCCATTTCAGCGTGTCGTCCCGCCGGCTGACGGTGCGGGAGCCGAGCTGGTGGAGCAGAATCCGGGCCAGATGGCGGTGGCGGTGGGCCTGGCTTTGAGGAGCTTTGAATCCCTATGATCAAAATCAATCTGCTCGAAAATTCCAAGGGAAAGAACAAGCGCGGCGCTGGCGGCGGCGGTCCGGCAATGCCCACGATGGAAATGGGCGACATGGGCTCGCCCAAACTGAAGGTACTGGTGATCATTCTGCTGGCCGGAGCGCTGAACTTTGGCTACTGGTACCGGCTGGATAAAGAAGGCAAGTCGATCGAGACGCAGATGCAGGCCGCGCAACAGAGAAATCGCGAACTGGCCGACGTCAAGGCGCGCTTTCTCGAACGGCAGACACAGGCCAACAACTACAAGCGTCGCGTGGATGTGATCGAACAGCTGCAGGCTGGACAAGCCGGCCCGGTCAATCTGCTGGCGATGCTCGGGCAGACCGTGAACGAAACCGAGGCCGTCTGGCTCCGCAAGATGGATGATTCGGGAGCGAACATCAGCCTGGAAGGTACGGCGCTGAGTTCCGATGCCGTGGCCACGCTAATTGGCAATCTGCAAAAAACCGGCTTCTTCAAGACGGTTGAGATCAAGGAAACTTTCCAGGACGACACGATTAAGGACATGCAGGCCTTTCAATTCACGCTGACCTGCGAGAAGGGGAAGTCGTAGAGCGGACTTAAGAGGCGACTATGGCGATGAATTTCAACGAACTTTCGGGTCTGAAACAGTGGGCAGTGGTGATCTTTGGCGGAGCGCTGGTAACGGCGGCGCTCTACTTCACCGTCTTCAAAAATCAGAGTGACAAGAACGCCGCGGCTCAGCATGCTCTGCAGGATAAGGTTCGAGAGAACAACGAACTCGAATCCTATCGTCCCAAGCTGAAGGATATCGAGCGGCAGCTTGCCAACCTGAAACAGCAACTGGAGATTGAACGGCGCATCGTGCCGGATGACAAGGCTGTCGATGCCTTCATCGAAACCTTGGACGCCGAGGCGGTGAAAGCGGGCGTGGAAGTGCGACGCTACACAGCCAAGCCCGTCGCTGCCAAAGAATATTACTCAGAGCTTCCGTTCGACATGGAGATGGATGGTCCGTATTACTCCATGCTGAATTTCTTTGATCGTGTAGGAAAGCTGGAACGCATCGTGAACATCAGCGGCCTGATGGTATCGAATACGAAAGATCCCGCTTCGGCGAAGGCCAAGCATACCTACCAGTACGCGCCCAATGAGAGCGTGGTTGCCACGTTTACCGCGACGACTTTCTTCAGTCACGATTTAGAACCGGCCGTAGCCAGCACCGGAGCAAAGCCCGGCATGGCAGGGGCGGGCAAATAGGAATCGCTATGAAGCTAACCACCAGCATTCTGACTGTAACGGCAGCAATGATGACGAGCGGAGCCTGGGCACAGAATCCGAACATCATCAACAACGTGCAGAGCTCCATGAACACGGTGCAAGCACAGAAGACGAGCGACTCGAACGCCGCGTTAGGGATAACGGGTAAGCCGGCTCCGGATCAGTCTTCCAAGCCTGCCGCGGCCCAGTCCGCGAAACCCGCTGCGTCTCAACCCACAAAACCGGCTGCAGCTCAGCCCGCGAAGCCTGCTGCATCTCAGCCTGCCAAACCGGCTGCGACCGCGACGGCGAAACCGGCAACGGCTAAGCCAGAGCCCGCGAAGCCGGCGACAGCGAACTCGGCAACGAGCGCTACTGCTGCTCCGGGTAAGAGTCCGTTCGTAGCGGTGAAAGCTTCTGCCAAGCCGCAGGTTGATCCCATGGCTAAGAAAAAGCCAGCATCTCATGCGGTGATCGTGGCCAAGGAACCGACTCTGCAGGTGGTGTCGAAGACAGCGAGCCCCGATGGCAAGAATGCCGCCGATGCGAAGGCCGCCAGCGCAGTCAAGCCGATTGAGGCTCCCAAGCCGCCCAAGCCGGAAGAGAAGAAGTGGGCGATGAGCGGCAAGCGCGATCCATTCTTCAGTCCGGTGGTGCAGCAACCCACTGGTTCAGGTTGTGCGACGGGCAAGAAATGTCTGGATATCGGACAGATCAATTTACGGGGCGTGGTCAGGTCTGAGAGCGGCTTCATCGCCGTGGTAACCAACAGCCTGAACAAGGCCTATTTCCTGCATGAAAACGATCCCGTGTTCAATGGCTATGTAATGAAAATCACCGGAGACTCGGTGGTGTTCTCCGAGAGCGGTCAAGACAAGCTGGGCAAACCGCTCACGCGGGAAGTAGTAAAGAAGATCACGACACCGGCTGTTTAAGGCTGTTGAAGGCACAGCCGGGAAAACCGGCGCGCCAAAAAAATCGAGTTCAAGAGAGAGTAAGGACGCGCGAGTCTGACTCGCGGGTTGGGGGAGAGGAAATGCGAAAGAAATTGCTAAGTGCAATCCTACCGTTGCTGCTCATGGGGCTGGTGGCTTCGGCCGCCGAAACGCCGGCATCACAACAGGCCAGCCAGAGGAACGAACTGCAGCGAGTGAATGTGGTTCGCGGCACGGACGAGATCCGTATCGAGATGAGCGCCCGCGGCGCCGTCACGCCGAAGCTGACCACAGCAGACTCACCTGCACGGCTGGTGGTGGACCTGCCGGGAACCGTAATGGCGACTGGGCAGAGCCACATCACCGTGGGCAACTCCGAGGTCAAAGACGTACGCATTGGCATGGACGGGCAGCATCCGCCGACCACCCGCGTGGTGGTCGATCTGGAGCACGCCTGCCGTTATGAAATGCACCCTTCGGCGGATGGGAAATTTGTGCTGACGCTGCACACAGGGGCGACGGTTGCGGCTAGCGTAAGTCCGGCGAAGCCATCGACGGCGAAGCCAACGACGCAGACTTCTCCGGCAAACGCCAGCAAGAGTATCTCTCCGTTTGCGCCGCGCGTGGCTGAAGTGAGCACGGCGAAGACGGAAGTGACGCCGAAAGCAGAGCCGGTTGCGGCGCAAAAGCCCGAGGCTGCAGCCGCGTCGAGCGATTTTGTGTTCGTCGAGCCGACTTACAGCGCAAAGGCGACTCCTACAATTGACAAGGACGAACCAGCGGGACGAGCGCAAGAAGCGGCGGCAAAATTTTCCGACAAAACCGCTGCGGAACTCCTGCCGGTGAGCATGAATGCAGCCCAAGCTTCGCAGAGTGTTTCTTCCAGCACCGGAATTCAGCCAGCCGTCAATCTCGCGGCCGAGCAGAAGTCGCAAGCTGGACAAGCACCTGTCGCAGCCGGCCCCAAGTACACGGGCGAGCCGATTTCGGTGAACTTGAAAGACGTGGACCTGAAAGACTTTTTCCGTCTGATCCACGAAATCAGTGGCCTAAATGTAGTGCTCGATCCTAACGTACACGGAACTCTGACTATTGTGTTGGATGACGTGCCGTGGGATCAGGCTCTGGACATCGTCCTCAAGAACAACGACCTGGCGCGCGAGCTGGAAGGCAACGTTTTGCGCATCGCCACGGTCGATACGCTGAAGAAGGAAGCGGACGGACGGCGCGCCCAGATCGAATCGGAAGCGCTGGCCGTTGAAAAGGTTTCGGTCACGCGTTTCCTGAGCTATGCCCACGCAAAAGACGTGATCATCACGGTGAAGAAGTTCCTCTCGCAGCGTGGCGATGTGGTTGCGGATGAACGTACCAATGCCGTGATCGTCAATGACATTCCCAAAGTGATTCCCATCATCGACCGCCTGCTGACGCAGCTTGACCGCAAGACGCAGGAAGTTGAAATCGAGGCACGTGTGGTGGCCGCGACCCGCACCTTCGCGCGCGACATCGGCACGCAGCTCGGCTTCGGCTGGGGCGACGGCCACAGCGCGATCGGCGGAAACGCCACTGCCGGCACCTCTCCGACCACGGTCAGCGGCTTAACCCCGGGTTATATCACTGTGCCCGGCACCGGCGCATCCACCACGGGGTCGACGATCCCCTTGTTCTCTAACCTGGGCGTCACCTCTCCGACCAGCGGATTTACGTTCCTGAACGCCAGCAACACTGTGCGAATTGATGCCGTGCTTTCGATGGCGGAATCGCGCGGCCTGCTGAAAGTTCTGTCGCGGCCGCGGGTCGTAACCCAAAACAATATCCAGGCCCTGGTAAAACAGGGCGTGCGCGTGCCCATCGTAACCCAGGCACAGTTGGGTGGTCCTCCGACCGTGACTTACGTGGATGCGTTCCTGCGCTTGACGGTGACTCCGCAGATCACTTCGGAGAACACCATCTTCCTGAACGTTGACGTGGAAAACACCACGCCGAACTTCGGTCAGGAAGTGCAGGGCAACCCCGAACTGATCACCCAGCAGGCGACCACGCAGGTGCTGGTGACCGACGGAGGCACGGTGGTAATTGGCGGCGTCATTCAGACGCAGAACTCCATCAACGTCGATCAGGTGCCGCTGCTCGGAAATATCCCGATCCTAGGCAACCTGTTCAAGCACGTTCAAGTTCAGACTTCCAACCAGGAGCTGATCTTCTTCATCACGCCGCGAATCATTCAGACATAACGGCTGAGACGTAGCAGCGCGGTTGAAGATTTAAAGCCGCCGGTCCTGAAGAACCTGTCAGGGCCGGCGGTTTTGTTTTTTGGCAAGCTTGTATCCAGTACCCAGTACCAACTACCGAATTCCGAAACTCCTCAACCGCCGGATTCGAGTTCTGGGTACTGGGTACTAGGTACTGGGTACTCGCGCCTAGCTTTCGCCTGATAAACTCAGCCCAATGAGCTTCCTTGCACGCCAGAAGAAACTGCGGGAGCGGCTCGCTTCCACCGGCCTCGATGCTTTGCTGGTAAGCCATCTTCCCAACATCCGATATCTTTGCGGATTTACCGGAAGCGCCGGTTTGCTGCTGGTGGCGGAGACGGGAAGCGTTTTCTTCACGGACGTTCGATATGATACGCAGGGGCGCGAAGAGGTGAAGGACGCGAAGGTGGTGATTGCGCGCAAGGTGCTGCTCAACGCGCTTGCTGAGTGGGTGGGATCTCGCCGTAAGCGGTCGCGATCCTGGACGATTGGAATTGAATCCGAGCACCTCACCGTCGCCGAACGCAAACGTCTGGCGGATGTTCTCCCCTCCTGCGTGCGGCTTCGCAGCGCTCCGCCACTGGTGGAGCGCGTTCGGATGGTGAAGGATGCGGATGAGTTGGAGAAGGTCCGAGCAGCTGTACGATTGGGGGCGACCCTGTTTGACCGGACGCTAGAGGTTTTGAGGCCGGGAATAAAGGAAACTGAAGTGGCGGCAGAGATGGAGTACGCGGCGCGGCGGGCGGGCGCGTCGGAAATGTCATTTCCCACCATTATCGCTTCGGGGGCGAGGTCGGCGTTGCCTCATGGCCGGGCTTCCGGGCAACCCATCCCGCCGGGCGCATTCGTAGTCTGCGATTTCGGTGTTATACTCGCTGGTTATTGTTCGGACCAGACCCGCACTGTGTGGGTTGGCCCAGCTTCTGGCGCAAGTGCAAAGTCGGCCCGCCGGGCGTACGAGGCGGTGAGAGAAGCGCAAGAGGCTGCCGTTGCAGCGGTGCGACCGGGCGTCAGCGTAGGGGAAGTCGATGCGGCAGCGCGTAAGGTATTGCGCAAAGCCGGGTTGGGACGATATTTTACCCATTCAACCGGGCATGGCGTGGGTTTGGAGATCCACGAAGCGCCGAGAGTTGCGGCCGGGCAAAAAGAGTTGTTGCAGCCGGGCATGGTCATCACGATTGAGCCGGGGGTATATTTTCCCGGCAAATGGGGTGTGAGGATCGAAGACATGGTGGCCGTCAATGAAGGCGGCTGCGAGGTATTGACTCCGACCAGCAAGGATTTTCTAGCAGTTTAGGGAGGGTCTTAGGTGTCAGGTCTTGGTCTTAGGCTCTGGGTCTTGGGCCTTCAGCCTGGATAGAGGGTTGGAGCGGCAATGGTGCCGCAGCCTAGCACCTAACAACTGAGACCTAGCACCCGATACCTAACACCGGAAGCTTGCAGTCCCACCGATACGAATGAATCAAAAAGAGCTGAAGGAACTCATCGAGTTCTTAATCGAAAAGGACATTGCCGAATTTGAGTTGGAACGCGGCGACGTCAAGGTGAAGATCAAGCGCGCCGGACAGCACACCGTCGTGTATGCGTCGCCAGAGATGCCCCGGCCTATGGCGGGCTCTGTTCCGGAGCCGAGGCAATCCTCCAGCGCAGCTTCATCGACCGTATCTTCTTCTCCGGCAGCTCCTGCGCCGGTGATAGCCGCGCCAGCAGAAGATCTGCACGTGGTGAAGTCTCCCATCGTAGGAACTTTTTACGAAGCGCCGTCGCCTGGCGCTCCTCCGTTCGTTAAGGTCGGTGATACGGTTGAGGTAGGTCAGGTGCTGTGCATCGTCGAAGCGATGAAACTCTTAAACGAGATTGAGTCCGATGTGGCCGGCGAAATCGTTAAAAAGATGGGGAGCAACGGCCAGCCCATTGAGTATGGACAGGAGTTGTTTACCATAAAGCCAAAGAAGTGAAGCCGACAGAGATTGAGTAATTTTGTAATCGGGTAATTTTGTAATTGGAAAACCTTCGGGATTTTCAATTACCCAATTACCCAATTACAAAATGCGCCCCCTCTGTCCCCACATTTGATCTGAAATGTTCAAGAAGATACTGGTTGCGAATCGCGGAGAAATTGCCCTGCGCGTGATTTGCGCGTGCAAGGAGCTGGGCATCCGCACGGTGGCGATTTACAGCGAGGCCGACCGCCATTCGCTGCCGGTGCGCTTTGCCGACGAAGCCATCTGCATCGGGCCGCCGCAACTGGCGCAGAGTTATCTAAACATTCCGGCAGTGATCAGCGCGGCGGAGATCGCCAATGTGGACGCGATCCATCCCGGCTACGGATTGCTTTCGGAGAACGCCAACTTCGCCGAGGTATGCGAGACCAGCGGCATCAAGTTCATTGGGCCGCGGCCCGAAGTAATGCGACTGATGGGCGAAAAAGAAAAAGCGCGCTCGGCCATGAAACAGGCGGGCGTGCCGATTCTGCCGGGGTCGGATGGAATCATTGCCTCCGATGGCGAAGCGGTGGAGTGGGCGCGGCAGGTGGGCTTTCCGGTGATTATGAAAGCCTCGGCTGGCGGCGGCGGACGCGGCATGCGCATCGTTCGCAGCGAAGAAGAGCTGCCGGGGTTATTTAAGGCCGCGCAGGCTGAGGCTGCTGGAGCGTTCGGCAATGGCGACCTCTACATGGAGAAGTTCGTCGAGCATCCGCGGCACATCGAGTTCCAGGTGCTGGCCGATGAGCACGGCAACGTAGTGAGCCTCGGTGAGCGCGAATGTTCGATCCAGCGGCGGCATCAGAAATTGCTGGAGGAGTCTCCTTCGACTCAGGTCTCTCCTGAGTTGCGCGACCAGATTGGCAAGGTCTTGTGTAAGTCGCTGTCTGACATCGGCTACACCAATGCCGGAACCATTGAATTCTTGATGGATCAGGATCGCAAGCTGCACTTCATCGAAATGAATACGCGAATTCAGGTGGAACATCCGGTCACCGAAATGGTGACCGATGTTGACCTGGTGAAGAGCCAGATCATGATCGCTGCTGGAGCGAACATGCGAGAGGTGCTGCTGGGGCCGATTGTGCATCGCGGGCACGCCATCGAATGCCGCATCAATGCGGAACATCCCGAGAAGTTCACGCCTTCGGCGGGGAAGATCACGGCGTTCAATCCCCCCGGCGGTACCGGCGTTCGTGTGGATACGGCAGCCTATGCGGAGGGCGTCATTCCTCCTTATTACGATTCGCTGATCGCCAAATTGGTCGTGCGCGGCAAAGATCGTAGCGAAGCCATTTCGCGCATGACGCGCGCTCTGGAAATGTTTATTGTCGAAGGCATCTACACGACGATCCCGTTGCATCGGAGGATTCTGGCTGATCCGGATTTTCGCGCAGGGAAGTTTGATACGGGGTTTATTGAGAGATTCTTAAGGAAGAACGGTGCCAAAGATTGAAGAGGAAACAAAAGGCTTCAGAGGAAGTTGAGGTGCCTCACAAGGCGCTCGTCACGGCCCGCGGAGTCGTGCGCCCATCTCATTGCGACCACATGGGACACATGAACGTGATGTGGTATACCGCCAGATTCGACGAAGCGACCTGGCATTTGTTCAATGAGATCGGAATTACTCCTTCGTACATGCGCGAGAATCTGCGGGGGATGGCGGGCGTGCAACAGGACACAACATATAAGCAGGAGCTGTTCGCGGGGGATCTGATCACGATCCGGTCCAGAGTGCTGGAAGTACGCGAGAAAGTCATCCGGTTTTATCACGAGATGCGGAACGAAGAGACGCAGGCCGTCGCGGCGACTACCACGCTTACGGCGGTTCATCTCAACCGCAAGACGCGCAAGTCATGTCCCTTTCCGGCGAAGATTCTGGAACGCGGGCGTATGATGATCGCCGCCGATAAGAAACCTTGAATCGTTCCGGGCCGCTTTTCCGGCGTCGGGGCCATGCTAATGGAAAGGGCGCGACTTCAGTCGCGCCGCAAAAGTCTGCGAATTCAGCGCGGCTATGGCCGCTGCACTAGCGAACGCAAATACAAACCCGGGCCTGCCCCTCGGCCTCGTTGCGTTTTGCAGATGAGGTAAATATTGTGCCGGAAAAAGCTCGATCACGCAGAAAGCAGAAACCGGCACCGGCATCTGGACGGACAGATGCAGACTCGGCAGTCTCGCCGCCGCCTTCTGTGGCGCCTGGCTGTGTGGTTTCCAAGCCTGGCCCAGAGATAGAGGTTGTGCTGTCAGTGCTGGGGGCACTCGCGACTGACCTTGGCACGGAGCCGAGCACTGCGCTGCTGCTTTATACATTGCTGCAAACGCCCGGAGTGAAGGCTCACAATTTGCTGTGTGAACTGCCTGATGATGTTCGCGCTCGCGTCACGTTGCTGTCGCTGGTGGAAGCGCAATCCGAGCGAAATGGAATATCGATTCAGCACGTAAGATATGCGTCCGAACGTATCGCCAGTGACGTGTGCGGTGAACCCGAAGTGGATTCGAGACATTTGCTGATGACTTGCCTGGTGGGATCTGGATTGTTGGGCAATGGACCAGAGCTCGGGATACCGGATACGGATAGTAAATTCATCCTAGGACGTTCGAATACTGCCGTGCGCGCCCTCAGGGACTCTGGCCTTGATCCATTGGAATTCCTCGAGAAAGTCCGGAACATCCGACCGTCGGTATTTGTCGGACCTCCGTTCTTTTTCATCCTCTGTCCTCAGGGTGACCGAACACGAGTTCTTCGCGTTGAGGATATGGGGGAGTTCGCTCACGGGTCAGGGCGCGGCCTCCAGTATCCAGCACGGCTCGGTCTACTAGACCCATCAATCAGCAGGGGTTTGGATGCGTTGATGGAGTTCGAGGCTCTACTAAACGAAAGCCGGACACCTGAGTCCGAATTCCAAGATTTTTTTGAGCGGAACCCGGAATTCCTCCTTTCAGATGACCACGTTGCCGTCCACCCCGGCGTTCTCTTGTCTGGTTCTGCCGAGTTTGGTCTCAAACCGGACTTCTTTCTTCAGCGCAGGGACGTGCCGTTGTGGGATATCGCCGAGCTGAAACTCCCGCTAGAGAAACTCGTGCGGGGAATCCCCGCTCGTCGCGGCCTCGCGGCAGCTGTGCGGTCAGGAATGGACCAGCTACGAACCTATAGGGAATATTTTAATGACTCGGTTTTGGCAGCGCGTTTCCGCGGGGAATTCGGGCTTGACATCTATCATCCTCGCCTCACACTGGTGATCGGGCGCGATGTATCATTCGGAAGCTACTATGAACGTCAGCGACTGAGCCCGCCCGAGGTACGACTTCTGACTTACGACGATTTGGTTAGAATGGCGAAGCATCGCGCCTTGGTTCTTCCCTTCCTGAAAAAGCTACCTAAAGGGAGCATTTAAAGATGCGGCCCGCTCCCAGCCTCATACTCACATGCCCGCATAGGGTCCGTGCTAAGTAAGAGGGACTCCTGAGGCCTGCGGTCTCCAAAAGCAGTTACACTGGCAATTTATGGCTCTGCTTCCTCGCCTGTACGCCATCCTTGATGTCGCGTGCTTCTCCGACGAGGCGCTGTTTGTTGCCGCGGAGAGCCTAGCCGCTACCGGCTGCATTTTCCTCCAATACCGCAACAAATCCAGCAACGCCCGCCAGATGCTCGACCACGCCCTCGAACTCAAAGGTCGTATCGGCGCAACGGCTAGGCTCATCATGAACGACCGAGCCGATCTCTGCCTAGCCGCCGGTTTCGACGGCGTCCATGTCGGTCAGGACGACCTCCTGCCCGAGTCTGTGCGCAAAATCATCGGCCCCGAGCGTTGGCTCGGCGTCTCCACGCACAATCCTGAGCAGCTTCGGGAGGCCGATCTCACTTCGGCGGATTACCTTGCCATCGGACCGGTATTTTCCACGTCAAGCAAAGACAAACCCGATCCGGTTGTTGGACTGGAAGGCGTGCGCCAAGCGCGGCAATTGACACGAAAGCCGCTTGTGGCCATCGGCGGGATTACCCGTGCCAATGCCGCTTCCGTAATCGAGGCGGGGGCTGATTCCGTGGCCGTGATATCCGATCTGTTACTGGAGCCCCGCAAATCAGCAGAGGAATTTTTCCGCATATTGAGGTAAAGTCATGGGGCGTTAATTCGTCGTTAGTCGTTGGTCGTTAGTCGTTCGCTATGCAGTGCAGCCTTGCTGGTTCGTAGGCCAACGACCAACGACTAACGACCAACGACGCTTTGCGATTCCGGAGGAGACCTGAGTACACCGACAACCCGGCCGGCTGCTGCCGGCGACTGGGAAATTCATAGCCATCAAGATAAGGAGCTGGTCAAAGAACTCGGCCTGACCAGCGCCACCATGCTGGTCATGGGGTCGATGATCGGCTCGGGCATTTTTATTGTTTCGGCGGAGATTGCTCGTGAAGTGGATTCGCCCGCGCTGCTCATCGGCGCGTGGGCGGTTACCGGATTCATGACCATTGTTGCCGCGCTCAGCTACGGGGAGCTGGCTGCGATGATGCCGCGGGCCGGCGGGCAATATGTTTATCTGCGTGAAGCGCTCGGGCCGCTCTGGGGTTTTCTCTATGGCTGGACGCTTTTCCTCGTAATTCAGACCGGTACGATCGCGGCTGTGGGCGTGGCTTTCGGCAAGTTCTTGGGAGTTTTCTTTCCCGCGGTTTCTTCCTCCAACTGGATTCTGCATCTCTGGAAAGTTCCGCCGATTCGTGTGGGGCCAATGGTTTTGGGCAATATGGATGTCGGCATCAACACCCAGAACCTTGTCGCCATCTTGCTGGTAATTTTTCTCTCGGTGGTCAATATCTTCGGCCTGAAAACCGGAGCGATGATTCAAAACGTTTTTACGGCGGCCAAGGTTGCGGCGCTTCTGGCATTGGCGTTGTTTGGGCTGGCGCTGGGGCGAAATGCTCAGGCCCTGGCGGCGAACTTTGGAGCGAATTTCTGGCGGAACGCGGGACTCGGCGCTGAGCACGCCGTGCAAGTAGGCGTAGGCGGGCCGGTGGTGATGGTGGGTGCGCTAACCATACTGGCGGTTGCGCAGGTCGGTTCTCTCTTTTCCTCCGATGCGTGGAACAACGTTACATTTACCGCGGGGGAAATCAAGAACCCCAGCCGCAACCTGCCGCTCTCGTTGGCGATGGGAACGGGGATTGTGATTGCCCTCTACATCGCGTGCAATTTCATTTACTTGGCGGTGCTGCCGTTGGATGGAGTACCGGGCGCAGCAACGGTTCTTGGGCGGGGAATCAAGTACGCAGCCGAAGAACGCGTTGGGACAGCGGTGATGACGCAGATGTTTGGAGCGGCAGGAGGGTGGCTGATGGCGGCGGCCATTCTGATTTCGGCCTTCGGCTGTGCCAATGGACTGATTCTTTCCGGTGCGCGTGTTTATTACGCCATGGCGAAAGACGGTTTGTTCTTCCGCAGTGTTGCCAAGCTGCATCCCGCTTACAAGACGCCGGCCGTTTCGCTGATGGTGCAGATGGTCTGGACCTGTGTGCTCTGCGTTTCGGGCAGTTACAACCAATTGCTCGAATACGTCATTTTTGCGGTTTTGGTTTTCTACGTTTTGACGATTGTGGGGCTGTTCGTGCTGAGGCGGACGCATCCTAATGCGGAGCGGCCCTACCGCGCTGTAGGGTATCCCGTACTGCCCGCGATTTATATTGTGATGGCTTTATTCATTGATGTCGTACTATTGCGCTATAAGCCGCAGTATTCGTGGCCGGGGCTGATTGTGGTGCTGCTCGGCATCCCGGTACATTACGCGTGGTCGAGGAGGTCGCGACGTGGCAACCCAAGCGATTCCGCCTAAGAGCCAAGGGGAAACCAAACGAATGCCAAATCTGTTCGCAACAAAGCCCATGAATCTGCTCATGGAAGAAGCCGGCGAGACTGGCGGACACAGCCTTAAACGCACGTTGGGTGTCTTCCAGTTGACCGCGCTGGGCGTGGGCGCCATCATCGGGGCGGGCATCTTTGTAATGGTGGGGCTGGGGGCGCAGTATGCCGGCCCGGGCCTCACATTGTCGTTCGTTCTCTCCGGTCTGGGCTGCGCCTTTGCCGGACTTTGTTACGCCGAGTTTGCTGCGATGATTCCGCTGGCGGGCAGTGCTTACACCTATGCTTACGCTACGCTAGGTGAATTGCTGGCCTGGATCATCGGCTGGGATCTCACGCTCGAATATGCGATGGGCGCCAGCACGGTCTCTTCCGGCTGGTCGAATCACTTCATCGAACTGTTGAATATCTTTCATATAAAGATGCCGCTGTGGCTGGCCTACGATCACTGGACGGCGCTGAAGACTGCGGAAAACGTTGTCGCGCGGCAGATGGCGCAGGCTGCGGACCCAACCTTGATAGCCGGCACGCAAACCTTCCTTGATAAAGTGAGTGCGATCGTTAGCGCGCAGTCTCCTGAATTATTGACACGGGCGCATGAGATGCTGGGCGCGCCTCACTTGTTCGGCGCGGAAATCGGTTTCAACCTTCCGGCATTCATTATCGCTCTTGTAATTACGGCGGTTCTGGTCATTGGGATTAAAGAGAGTGCGCGCTTCAACGCAACCATCGTCACGATCAAAGTCGCGGTTGTGCTGTTCGTGATCGCTCTGGGCGCCCGCTATGTCAACACTGCGAACTGGGGCACCGACTGGCACTCGTACGCACCCAACGGTTTCGCTGGAATCGGGGCGGGAGCGGCTTACATATTCTTCGCCTACATTGGTTTTGACGCGGTCTCGACCACGGCTCAGGAGGCCAAGAACCCGCAGCGCGACTTGCCCATTGGCATGATCGCTTCTCTGGCGATCTGCACGGTCTTATACATCGCCGTGGCGGGTGTGCTGACGGGGATGATGCACTGGCAGCAAATCAACATTGAGGCTCCTGTGGCGCGGGCATTCCTGGACCGCGGCCTCACCACGGCGTCCCATATTATTACGCTGGGCGCCCTAGCTGGGCTGACGAGCGTGATGCTGGTGATGCTGCTCGGCCAGACACGAGTGCTTTATTCGATGGCCAACGACGGGCTGTTGCCCAAGAAATTTTTTGCTGCAGTCCATCCGAAGTTCCGAACTCCTTGGAAGAACACCATCCTTGTCGGCTTGCTGGCGGCGATTGTGGGCAGCCTCACGCCGATCGACGATATCGGAAGGATGGTGAATATCGGCACGTTGCTGGCGTTTGTAATTGTGTCGGTATCCGTGATGGTGTTGCGCTACACGAATCCCAACCAGCCACGTCCGTTCCGTACGCCGTGGGTGCCGCTGATTCCAATCCTGGGCGTGATCTCGAACGGCTACATGATGGCGAAGCTGGGAATGTGGAACTGGATCCGGCTGGTAGTCTGGCTTGGAATTGGCCTGATCGTCTACTTCACCTACAGCGTGAAGCATAGCCGAGTGCAGGCGCTCACAAAAGGCAGCGGTCAGTGATGAGTGGCGAGTAACTTCGAAAAGGGCTCTCCGCACGCGCGGAGGGCCTTTTGTTTTAAGATCCGTCGTTAGTCGATAGTCGTTCGCAAAGTGCGGGTTGCGCGTGACGGTGTTTTGCTAATTGCTAACGGCTAATTGCTAACGACCAACGGCTAACGCCGCCTTTATGAAAATCGTTTCCGCAGAAGAAATGCGAGCCATCGACCGCGCTACCAGCGAGCGCTTCGGCGTGCCTTCGCTCACGCTGATGGAGAATGCGGGCGCGGCAGTTGCCGACTACGTGCTCGCGCACTACACAGCAGCCGATCGCATCGTGGTTTTCTGCGGGAAGGGAAATAACGGCGGCGACGGGTTCGTGACGGCGCGCCGGCTGTATGAGCAGGAGAAAAAGCTCGAGGTGATACTGCTGGCCGACCCCGCCGATCTACGCGGCGATGCCGCTGCGATGCTCGGTAAGTTGCCGTTCCCGGTCATCGCGGTTCATTCCACCGAGGAGTTGAAAAGTGAACGCGTGCGATCAATGTTGCAGGGCAATCTGTTTCTCGATGCAATTCTCGGAACAGGTTTCAAGTCCCCGGTAAGCGGCCTCTACGCGGAAGCAATTGCAATCATGAACGAGAGCAAAGTCCCCGTGATCGCGGTCGATATTCCGTCCGGCGCCGACGCCGATGCGAAGGGAACGCAATCCGGTATGATCGCGCGATCCGATGCCATTGTCACTTTTACTGCGCCACGTCCGGCACACGTATTCGGCCAGTTAATCGACGGATTCACAGTCGTAGTCGGCATCGGATCTCCCCCAGAGGCCATCGTTTCCTCGCTGAAGTTGAATGTAATCATTGCATCGGATATTTCTTCGCTGGTAGCCCTGCGCCCAGCGGATTCGAATAAAGGTAGTTACGGACACGTTCTGGTCGTCGGAGGATCGCTTGGGAAAGCGGGAGCGGCAGCAATGGCCGGAATGGCTGCCTTGCGAGCAGGTGCGGGCCTCTCCACCGTCGCGACCGCCAAATCTGTGTTGGAAACTGTGGCCGGATTCCATCCGGAGTTGATGACTGAGCCATTGGCCGAGACGGATTCGGGCACGATTTCGCCCAGCGCGGCGGATCGAATCACCGAGTTGGCGAAAGGGAAGACCGTTGTGGCGATCGGGCCTGGGATTTCACGAGAACCCCAGACCTCTGCTCTGGTGCGGAGTTTGTTTGCGAAGCTTCAAGTTCCAATCGTGCTCGACGCCGACGGCCTGAATGCGTTCGAAGGCCGCACGGATGAATTGAACGGCAAGGGTCGCACGCTGGTGATAACTCCGCATCCGGGAGAAATGGCGCGCTTATCAGGATTGACGATTGCCGATGTGCAGAAGGATCGATTAAGGGTGGCGCGAAAGTTTGCGCGCGAGCATGAGCTGATTGCCGTGCTCAAAGGCCATCGCACGTTGGTGGTTCAGCCCGACGGTGAAGCGTGGGTGAATACCACGGGCAATCCCGGCATGGCAACCGGCGGCACGGGAGACATCCTGACTGGCATGGTTGCTGGTATGGTCGCGCAGCATCCGAAGGATCCTTTCCGGGCGGTGCTCGCTGCTGTGCATCTGCACGGGCTGGCCGGAGATGTTGCGCGCGAGAAGTTAGGTGAGCATTCGCTGGTCGCGACGGATTTGCTGCGGGGACTGCCGCAGGCCTTCCGGCGCACTCGAGAGATGGCTCAGGAAAAGTTGGTCAGCTGGGGCGGTTGATGTAAGGTATTTTTCACCTCCGACCCTCACCACCGTGCGGCGCTTATCTCGAAGCTGGCAAACGAACCGTCTTTTCTGAAGCAGCGGAACGCCGTGCGGCATCGAGAATCTCCGTCACAGTCACGTTGGTCTCGAGAGATGAAGGTCCCTCTGGCTTCATTCCGTCCATCACGACGGCTTTCAAATACGATAGCGAGTTGTCGTAGGGCTCGGGCAGCGGCTTGGCCGCGATCTGTTCTTCCTGGCCACCCGCGCGCCGCACACGAATGTCGTCCCGCTTGATGGTGATCACGTATCCAGTCTTCCCGTACACTTCCATGTCCTTGCGGTCGAAGGGCCAATTCCACGATGCTTGCACGATGGCTTGAGCCTTCGGATAAATGAGAACGAGGGTAGCTTCATCGTCCACGTGCTGGTAAATCTCGGGTTTGATCTGTTGCGTGACGGCCGTGACCGTTTCCGGGCGTTTCCCATCCATCAGCCAGGTCATGAGGTCGGCACCGTAGCATCCGAAATCGAAGAGTGCGCCTCCTCCATCGAGTTTTGGATCGGTAAGCCACGCTAAGAACTCCGGCGCCACGTTGATTTCCTTAGGCCCGCTGTGCCCATCGTGGACGACGACCTTGCGAACGTCGCCCAGCGCATGCTCGTGCACCAGGTCGTAGGCGGCGCGGTTGCTGGCGTACCACGTGGTCTCGTAATTGACGAGCACCTGAATCTTGCCGATGTCGGCAGCTTTCTTGATTGCGAGCGCGTCGTCGAGGCTGACCGCGAGAGGCTTTTCCATCATGACGTGTACGCCACGTTTAGCGCAGACTTCCACTACGCGGCGATGGTCATAAGTATTTGTGTAGACGAGGACCGCCTGCGGATGCGTTCGGTCGAGCATGTGTTCCAGGTTTGTAAACAGCAAGCTGTGGTCGAATCCGTAGTGGGTGACATATTGTGACGCGAGTTTCTCATCTGGTTCGGCGATGCCGACGATCTCAATCGATGAACTGTGAAGGGAATGATCGAGAAATCCTTGAACATGTCCGTGAACTAAGCCCACAATACCCACACGGAGCGGAGCGGTTGTCTGCGCAGGCACCTGGCCTTGGGAATGTGCGACTGCGAGTAAAGCGAACGCCGGAATTAAGAACAAAAAGAAACGCATAGTCTTCTCCGAAGAACTGTATGGAAGGCAACATATTAAACGCAGTTGCTTCGAAGAAGAAATTGCTTGCTCTCGCTTTTATTCTGTGGCGAACGGCTCGTGCCGAAGTACATTATCCAAACAGTAAACATCACGCTAAATACCGATGTCACAGGGACTTGTACCCTCCAAACCAAGCCAGCACCACGGGAGTTCGGCCATCTGCTTCCGTAATCTATTAGTTACTGCACTTGCGGTGAGATAGTTCGATCAGCTTATGACCCACTTCCCCCAACCGCACTCATCGAGGCGCGCGGCCCGGGTCCAGCTTGGCGAATCTGTCCTGGCTGCGATCCGCTTAGAAGATGGCCGGCGTACAAAAGCCAAACTTCAATCCATTTCGGCGACCGGCGGACTCTTGCAACTGCCGCGTGCGCTCGGCAGCGGCGCCTTCGTTGAACTTGCGTTTCAGACGCATTCGGGCCCGGTGCACGGCATGGCCGAAATCCTCAGCCCCATGCGCAAGACGACGGCTGGTGTGCTGCAGCCATTTCGTTTCGTCGCGCTCGAGGATGACGACAACCGCCGCTTGCGGACCTCGCTCGATCACGTCGCCGACCGAAGCTGGCTCGGAAAATCCTCACTCCTCAACGTGCCGAGGACGATCTAGCGCGCTCTCGCTATACTGGTCGTGGTCCGTGAACCATGCTGCGACCGGGTTGCGAGATGACGCGCGAAATCACCACAAATTCTGCCGAGGAGACAATCGCCTTCGGCCGTACGCTGACCGAAATGCTCGCGCCGCTCAAGCTGGTGCTGCTGCGCGGCGACCTCGGCGCGGGAAAAACCACGCTGGTCAAGGGAATCGCCGCCGCCTTCGGGGCGGCGGAAGAAGAAGACGTCACCAGTCCCACCTTCACGCTGGTGCACGAGTATCGCGGTCCGCGAGCCAACCTCTATCACATCGATCTTTACCGTATCGACACGCAGCGCGAACTTGAAACGTTAGGGCTGGATGATTTGCGCGCCGACAGCAACGGCATCCTGCTGATCGAGTGGGGAGAGAAATTTCCTCGATTTGTGCGCGAGAGGGATGTGGAGATTTCGTTGGAGCGTCAAGGTGAGAATGGACGTAAGATCACCGTCGTGAGCTAGATCATGAAAATCATCAAGTCTTTGCTCTTGCTACTGTTTATTGCAATTCTCACGCCGTCGCTGGCCGCCCAACAGGCAGAGTGGTGCAAGAAGCTGCCACGCGCGGCCTACAGCAAGTTGGAGCGGGTTCCGATCATGGACCCGTGGTTCGAAGTGTATAAGATTCGCCCGGGAGTATTCGCGATCTACGAACCGCACCAATTGGAAGAAGTGATTTCGTATTTGATCATTGGCGACGAAAAAGCGGGTGACGAAAAAGCGGGCGGCGGCAAAGCGCTGCTGTTCGATACCGGAATGGGCATCAGCAATATTCAGGCTGTGGTTGCCGGATTGACCAGGCTTCCCGTGAGCGTCGTCAACTCGCACACTCACAACGACCACGTGGGGGACAACTGGCGGTTCAGCGAAGTCTACGGCATGGATACGGATTTCACGCGAACCAACGCGCGCGGATCAAGAGAGGACGCGCAAGCGGAACTTGCCTCAGACGAACTCTGCGGAGCCTTGCCTGCGGGGTTCGACGCCAAGGCGTACGCCACCAGGCCGTTCCGCATCACTCATTGGCTGCGCGATGGCGACAAGATTGAACTGGGCGGACGCACGTTGAAGGTAATCAGCACGCCGGGCCATACGCCCGACGCCATAGCACTGCTGGACGAGAAAAACGGCCTGCTCTTCACCGGGGATTCGTTCTACCTCGGCCCGATTTATCTCTACCGTCCGGAGACCGATCTGGACGCCTATGTAGCCTCGATGCAGAAGCTGGCTGCCATGGCGCCTCATCTTCAACTTCTGCTGCCCTCACACAATACGCCGGTCGCCGATCCCAGCTATCTTCCGAAGGTGGTTGCAGCGATGCAGCAGGTTCGCCGCGGAGAAGTGAAACCGGTTGCGAACGACGGAAAGCACGAGTATTTGTTCGATGGGTTTTCGTTCTTGATGCGCTAGAAGGGAACACTCAGCCATCGGGAGTTGACGGAGAAAGCGCGCGTAAATTTTTGATTTCCTCCTAGCCTGTCCTGGCAAAATCGGCGAGAATGTCTGCGCGCTAAAATCCATTTGACACAGGAAAATCGCCCATGACGACCAATACCCAACTCACGATCCGGGCTCAGGCAAAAGGCGGCATGTTCCTGGGCCCCGACAGTTATAACGGCGCGATCATCACCGTCCGCGACGGCCCTACCATTCTTTCTGGGCCGGCGTTCACCAATCAGGGAGATTCCGGCACTCGCTCGACGAGCCAAGTTCCGGGATCGTCGCCGTACACGATTCGGACACCTCTTCTCCCCCCAACCACTTATTGGGTGGTAGCTTCGGATACCACGGTCAACTACATCGCTTCGTTCAATCTCTCAGCGCCGAAGATGCTTACCGTCGAAGCTCGCGTGCCGCTGCCGGCGGCGCAGGGCGATCAGATCGCAATCGCCCAAACAATGGTCGCTCCCGGCCCACACCCCAGCCTTCCCGGATTTGTCATCGAGATTCCGGGATTATGGGTGCAGCCAGAAATTGTGGTGTTGGGAAATCTGGTGAATTTGAAGACGAAAGTTACGATGATGTGCGGGTGCGAAATCAACCTCAACAGCCCTTGGATCCCGAACGACTTTCAAGTCTCCGCGCAAATTGTAAAGCCCACGGTGCAGCCGCCCGTGAACTTGAGTTTCGATTTCAACAGCCAGTACGTGGGGCAAACTGAGCTCGGTGCCGGCAATTATACAGCAGAGATCAGTGCGCGGCAGATCAGCATCGAAAACGCGGGGAAGGCGACGGTGCAGTTTCAGATTCAGCCGTGAAGCAACCTATTATTGGTTTTCATCAGGATGAGGAAGGGCACTGGGTGGCGGATTTAGCTTGTGGCCACACGCAGCATGTGCGGCACGATCCGCCGTGGCAAAGCCGGCCCTGGGTGGTTATCGAAGCAGGTCGAGCATCGAAAATCGGAAGCGTGCTGGAGTGCAAGAGCGACGGGAAAAAGATCGAAGCGCCACCAGACTACTAAGGCTATTCCTGCGAACGACTCAGAACCCCATGATGTTATACCCGCAATCGACATAGATCACTTCGCCGGTGATGCCGCTGCTGGCGTCAGAGGCGAGAAAAACTCCGGTCGAGCCGACTTCGTTCACATCGACGTTGCGGCCGAGCGGGGCGCGTTCGGCGTGTGTCTTATGCATGTCGCTGAAGCCGGCGATGCCGCGTGCGGCAAGGGTCTTGATCGGTCCTGCCGAGATGGCATTTACCCGAATGTTTTTCTTGCCTAACTCATACGCGAGATAACGCACGCTGCACTCGAGGCCTGCCTTGGCCACGGCCATCACGTTGTAGCGCGGGACTACTTTCTCTGAGGCGTAGTAGGTCATCGTAAGAATGGATCCGCCGTCTTCCATCAACGGCGCGGCAGCGCGGGCCACTGCGATCAGCGAGTAGACGCTTACGTCGAGTGCGATACGAAAGCCTTCGCGCGTGGTGTTGACGAATTCTCCCTTGAGTTCGTCGGCGGGGGCGAAGGCGACGGAGTGCACCAGCGTGTGCAGCTTGCCGTGCCGCTCCTTGAGCGTGGCGAAGAGGCGGGCGATTTCTTCGTCCTTGCTCACGTCGCACATGTAGCCTTCAGCGCCGGGCAGCGAGAGAATCAGGTCTTTCGCTTCCTGCTCCAGGCGCTCGTTCTGGTAAGTGATGGCGAGCTTCATGCCGGCGCCGTGCAGTCCTTGCGCAATGGACCAGGCGATCGATCGCTTGTTGGCGACTCCGAAGACGACGGCGGTACGGCCCTGCAGATCAGTGGACATGAGTGCTCCTTGGAATGGGAAAGAATAACAGCGGAGGGCCGTGGTTGACCACGGAGCACTCGCTGCGCGGCAGAAAAGAGTCGAGCTGCGCTCGAGGGACAGCCGAGGCGGCTGTCCCTACATACTTAACTTATCGGGTTACTTTCCCGCCGCTTTCAAGGATTCCTGCGCGGCCTTGTAGTTTGGAGCTAACTTCAAGGCTTCCTGCCATTCCGCAATTGCCAGATCCTTCTTGCCTTGCTTCTCGTAGACTTGGCCGAGACGCCAGTGGGCATTGGCGAGCGAGGGGTCGCCTTCTTCCGGCCAGCGGGTTAGATATTTTTTGAAGTAGCGCTCGGCTTCGTCGAAATTCTGGCCGCTCAGCAGGTCTGAGCGCGCGACGCCAAAATATCCCGGCAGATACTCGGCATCCACTTCAACCGCTTTTCTAAAAAGAGCGGGAGCATCGGAATCTTTCTTTTCGAAGATATAAACGAACGCGAGCTGCGAGTAGGATCGCGCGCGCTTGGGGTCGGCGGTAATCGCGGCTTTATATTCCTGCTCTGCTTCGGCGAATTTCTTTTGATCGACGTCAACCGTGGCCGTCGCGTAGTGGCCTTCGAGTGGATCGAGAATGCCGATTTGCTTCACCTGATCGGTAGCTTTGTCCATGCCTCCGCCCATCATCGACGGAGCCTGCGCATAAAACTCCGCGAGTGCCGTGCGCGCAGGAATATTCTTCGGATTCTCGGCGACGGCCTTCTCAAATTCCGTTCGCATTTGGCGGCCCAGCGACATTTTCTTGAACATCCCCACGGAATCGACCAAGCCGCTCAAGGCATTTCCCAGCAAGAGGTGATAATCCGACTTGTTATCGTCGAGGCCGATGGTTTTCTGGGCTTCGTCGGAAGCCTTAGCGAAGTCGCCGAATGCGTAGAGAATCTCGCCGAGCAGAAAATGTGCCTCCGCATTCTTAGGATCCGCAGCGATGGCCTGCTGCAACAATAACTTCGCCTGATCGGCCGAAGTCCTCGACTGGACGAGGCTTCTGGCCTGATCGAGTGGATTCGATTGCGCGGTAAGTACAGGAAGCGTCAGGACGGCTGCGAGCATGAGCAGGCAGCCAGTTTTACTCATGTTTCTGTAATTGATTTGCATTGTCGCTTCTTGGACGAGTAACGGTCTGCAACGTTATCGCTTGTCCTCGACGAACCGGAACTCTCTGTTCAGTCCACCGACGAGAGTTCTCTTACCGGATCTACGGCTTCCACTGGCCAGCTTGCTGCTACGAATGACAGTCCATACACGCAGGCCAGAATCGCGAATGCCGATACCAGTCCGATCTTGTGTGCTGCCGCGCCGACGACGAGCGCCAGCACGAGCTGTAGAAACGTTCCGAAAAAATAGAAAGCATTCTGCACGCGTCCCATCAAATGCGGCGGGACCATTTCCATTAAGCTGGTGTTCATGGCGATCCCGCCGACTCCGCGCGCGGAGCCCATCACTCCATAGAGCAGAATCGCCGCGACCAGCCAGTGCGAAATCGGCGCGCACACTACGCACGCTGACAGCAGGGCCATGGAAAATGCAACCGAGCGGCGCCCGCCCAGGCTTGCGATGATAGCCGGAGCGTACAACGCGCTGAGGAATGCGCCGGTGCCCCAGCCGGCATTGAGCCAGCCGTAACCGACGGCTCCGGCATGGAACGTGCGTTCGCTCAGCGACGGCGTGACCACAACCCCGGTAATCATCGCTCCGAGAAACAGCGCCCAACTGATGCCCAGCAGCACGACGGCGCGATGATCCCGAAGGAAGTGAAGGCCCTCGCGCATCTCGCGCCAGAAGCGTTGAAACTGGCTTTCTGCGGCGCGAATGTCGGCGCGCAATTCTTCCGGGCGCAGCACCACGTGTCGGCCTTTGCGCACGGCGAAATAGCACGCAAACGAGACCACGTAAGTGGATACGTCGATCAGCAACACGCCGCCGAGGCCGATGTGGTTGTACATGAAGCCAACGAGCGAGCCGGCGATGAGCCATCCTCCCTGCACGCCGGCCAAAAGAAAGGTATTCGACTGCACGAATTCGCCCTCCGGCGTGAGCTCCTGAATGAGCGCGGTGATGGTCGGCCAGAACATCCAGAAACCGGCGGCGACGAGGGTATTCATCAGATAAAGCTGCCAAACCTGCACGCGATGTCGAAAGGCAAGAATGGCCACGGTCACGATGATTACGGCGCGCACGGCGTCGAGCCACATGACCAGCAAGCGGCGATCTTCGCGGTCGATAAGGACGCCGGTGAAGGGAAGCATCAGCATCGCCGGGAGCGTCTGCAAAACGGCGAAGGTGCCGAGCGCCATCTCGGAGTGAGTGGCCTGCAAGATATACCACGCTACTGCGGCCGAATTCATCCCGCTGCCCAACATGGAGATCACGTTGGCGGCAAAGACAAATCGCAACGGACGCTGGCCGAGGATGGCACGCATGTCTCTACTTTAGCGGAAGTGCAGGCGGGATTCATTACCACGGAGGCACGGAGGAAGATAATTGCAAATTGCCATTTATAGTTGCCGGGTGATCCCTGCTCTTGCATGGGAGTGCATTCGGCGATAGGATTCGCCTGCTGTTGCTAGTGCCGTTCCACTTCTCGTCTACGGCGGAGGTGACGTATGAAACGCCACGCACGGTTGCTGCATTTAGTCTCCTGTTTTCTTTCTCTCGCGTCTCTCTTCCTCTCTGGACAGGCCAGCGCCCAGACCGACAAAATCGTAATTCCTGCGGGCACGCCCGAAGACCATGATTTGCAAGCCATCTCGAACGAGCCGGACGCTGCGAAAAAGCTGGCGATGTATCAGGATTTTGTCACGAAATACGCGTCGAACCCGGCTGCGGTGGCCTATGGCAACTGGCAAATCTCGCAGGCTTACCAGACCACCGGCGACCTCAATAATGCACTCGACTATGGAGACAAGGCTCTGGTTGGCAGCCCGCGCAACCTAGATATTGTCGTTTCGCAGGCCAACATCGCGCAGCAGGCGAAGGACAACGCCAAGTTGATGGACTATGCCGCGAAGGGTGGCGAAATTTGCAGCTCGATCAGCAAGCAGCCCAAGCCGGCGGGCATGACCGACGAAGAGTTCAGCAAGCAGGTAGCGGAGGACCAGAGCGCAGCAAAAAATACATGCGACTTTCTTGAGTCGGCGGGCTTCAATGTGATTGCCGACGAGAGCGATGCCAAGAAACGTATGGCCTACATCGAGAAGTATTCCGCAGCGTTTCCGGACTCGAAATTTCAAGATCAGGTTTCGAGCTATGCCATGTACACGCTGGGTCCGGGCCAGTTGAACGATCAGGCGCGGCTTTTCGCCTATGGAGAAAAAACGCTGGCGGGAAATCCTAATTCGTTGCCCGCGCTGTTGTTGCTGGCGGGAAGTTATGTCGACGACGGGAAGCCTGCAGATCTCGGCAAGGCAATTACTTACTCGCAGAAGGCGATCGCGGTCGCCAAGGCGGACGCGCCGGATGCCGACAAGTCGCGCAAACTGTCAGCGGGAGTGGCGCATTCGACTTTGGGATACGCCTACATGAAGCAGGACAAAACAGCTCCGGCGCTTCCGGAATTGAAGTCAGCGGTTGCGCTGCTGAAGGGGCAAGACGACCAGCAATACTCCGTTGCACTCTATCGCCTGGGTTTTGCCTACGCCAAGCTCAACAAGGTAAGCGAAGCGCACGATGTGCTGGCTGAGGCGGTGAAGATTCCCGGTCCGTTGCAGGCTATGTCCCAGGACTTGTTAACCAAGGTGAATGCGGCGCGCGCGAAAGGGAAGTGAGCGAAAGATGATTCATCGGACGAAACCAAATGTGAACGCGCTGTGTGAACGCGCTCCAGGCCGCGCAGAGCCACGATTAGACTGCGCCACTTCACTGGTTAGCCAAATCGTGTTTATTGGCCTTAGGAGTGAACCTGCGCATGACAAATTCCTGCAGCAGATTGGTGACAGCATTCGATCCGATCCCCAGTGCGGCGTTTTCGAAAGTTAGTTCCGCTCCGTTCCGGTCGTCGGCAGGATAGTAGATGTTCGAAATGCCGCCCGCAGCCAGGCTTCCCAGAATATTTGAGTAGCCGGGCTGCCAGCGTCCATTGTCGCCCTTGCAAATTACCGAGTTGGCGATCGCGTACAGAATCCGTGATTGCGTGCTGCCGGTGCCTTTGTAGAAATAGCGAGGATCCTGCTTCAGAAGGGAAGGAAAGATCGCGCCTCCGATGAACGTGCTCGAAGCGATGTCGCCATAGTTGGCGCCGAAGCGTTTGGCATAACCTTGTGCGCCCTGGCCGTATTCAACGAAGTGACCCTGCGCCTGCTCGACTCCCGCGGACGCGCCAGCCACTAAAAAGCTAAAGGGGTCTATAACCGATCTCGCGGCCAGTTTGAATTTTTGTTTTGAAGTGAGCGGGACCGCGTTAGGAATGTAGCTGACATAGAAATTTGGAACAATGCCAAGCACCCGCTGCGCCTCTTCCACCTTAATCTGCTCTTCCGCGATTTCAATGCGCGACACTCCTACGTCTACCTCGGTGAGGGCGGAGGCAACGTCCAACGCAATTTGTGGGATCGTCTGGATCTCGCCCGGATGCAGGAGTCCAGAGATTGTCTTCGGCGCAAACCCTGCCGAAGTGATGGTCAGCTTGAAGGGTCCCGGAGCGATGCGGGGAAAGAAGAATTCGCCGTCGGTGCCGGATAGAACATCGAGGCTCGGCGACCGGTCTGCGGGGGCAATCGTAACTCGGGCTCCAGCGACGATGGCTCCGCTCTGATCGATCACGGTTCCGTTGATGGTTGCGGCAGCCGGTTGCGCGGGCTGTTCGCCGCTGGTCGAGGATGTGCTGGGATTCGCAGAACCCGATTGTTCCGGATTTGGCGCGGATGTCCGATCATTCTGCGCTAAGCAGGGCGACCAGCCCACACTGATACATACCAAACCGACACACACAAAAGCTAGGAGTGCTGATTTGAACTGACTGGGCATGAATGATTTAACTCTAACCTCTCTCGCACGTTCGAACCAAATCACGAAAGGCGATCCACTTCCGCGGCTCCAGCGCTGAGCCGCAAACAGAGGCCTCACCACGCACCAATGGAATTTTTTTGTTTCTCAAAGCGTGTCTAAAACTGGCTCTTCAAAACTTGGATGCTTGATGTTAGGAGCGGGGCTGCAAGGAGCGGAGATTGAAATTCAGGGTTTTAACAACTCGTCGGACAACAGACGACCCTTTAACGCGAGATTGTGAGCGCGTTCCAGGTCGCCTGCAGCGACTGCTTGCTTGGACTGCTCTACGAACTGTTGAATCTGGGTCACGATCTCTTGCTGGCTGGGAGCGAGTTGGCGATCGGCGATTTTCTTCAGGTTTTCTTCTGTTGATGCGTTGAGTTGGTCAGTGGAGGCGCGCCGCTGCGACGCCTGGGCGGCGGTGGTTTCCCCCGTAAGCTTGATTGTGGGCTCATCCGTTCCCCCGTTGCGGACCACTTTCTTGGGAGGCGGGCAAGGCTTCTGCGTCGTCGAAGACGTCGTCGCTGAATTACCGGAACCGGAATTCGGAAGGCCTACATCCGCTGGCTTCTTCGAATCGCTCGAGCCATCGGCCGCCGGTTTCACCGCACTCGAAGAATTCGCGCAATCGGGTACGGTCTTCTTGCGCTGTTTCCGAGGCTTAGGAGGTTGCTGGGCCGGGTTAATCGAATTCTGCGTCTGGCCAGAGGACGAGGCCGGTTGCTGACTGGCCTGCGAACTTTGTACCGGTTGATCCTGCGGCTGCGGAACGGGTGCTAAGAAGCTGGGCACGCTTGGCGACAACCATCCGAGGCTCAAAATGTAAACGGCAAGGATTGCGGCCAGAGTCATTTTCAATCCTGCTGGAACGGACGATCTCGATCTTACGCTCTCCAGGTCCGGCGAGTAATCAAGTTGTTGGTTTCGACATGACGGCTTCGAGGTTTGAACTGCGGCTCTGCTCCGACCTCAAGCTCGATGTTGCCAGCGGAATGCGAAAGCGAAACGTGGTTCCTTCACCCTCGGTCGATTCAAATTCCACCGAGCCATAATGCCATTGCAGAATCTGGTAGGTCTGGGCAAGGCCGATGCCATTGCCCTCTTGCTTGGTGGTGAAATACAGCTCGAAAATCTTTTCCTGAACCTCTTGGGGGATGCCCGTACCACGGTCGCGAATTTCAGCGACAACTACATCTTCGTCCTGTCGAGCGGAAATGGTAAGCACACCCCCGTGAGGCATGGCTTGTACGCCGTTGATCACGACGTTGAGCAGGGCTTGCTTCATAAAATCGAGGTCTGCCTTGATGGGCACTGGTTCTGGCGGCATATCCTGTTCAATCGTAACTCCGAGCTGCTCGCTTTCCGGACCGGCCAGCAGCGCGACCTCGTCGAGCAAACGCCGCAGGTCCACTTCTACGAGGTGCAGCTCACGGGCGCGCATGAAGTCCACGAGTGTTTGTACAACCCGGTCGAGCCGGTGAATCTCGCTGCCGATGATGTCCATGTGACGGCGAGTGTCGGCGTCCGGAAGCGAGAGCTTATTTTGCAATAGCTGCAGGTGCAGCACGATGGCATTGATGGGATTCTTGACCTCGTGCGCTACGCCGCCGGTCACGCGCCCGCTGGCAGAGAGGCGCCGAGACATTTCGATTTCGTCTCCGATTCGGCGAACCGATTCGGCGTCCCGCATGATCAATAGTGCGCCGATCTGGGTGCTCTTTTCTTGAATAAAATCCATGGAAACCTGCACGTGCCTGCCCGCGGCGGCGATAAACTCTCGTTGCAGTAACGGACGCTTGCGTTCAAACGCGTCCAACACCAGCGCTCCCAAAGGAGTATCCCGGAAGAAAATTTCCGACGCCGTTTTGCCGAGCAATTCCGCGCGAGGTCGGCCTAGAAAGCGCTCAACCGGCGCGCTCACCAGCACGACTCTGAAGTCCCTTGTGAATAGCATCAACCCGTCTTGCAGCTTTGACATCAGTTGATCCACGTTGTCTTTCAACGCCGCGAAAATCTCCTTGCTGTCGCGCATCTGGCGGCCGATGTTGGCGATCTTTAGCGTGACCAAGCCAAACTCGTCGTGCTCCGATTCTTTCTCGGAAAGTTCCTCATCCGCCCCAAGGCCTACATTGTCGAGGTTCATGCTGATCTGCCTGAGAGGGCCGAGTGCGAGATTGGATATACCGGCGGCGAGAAGGAGAGAGACGAAAATCGATGCGACAGAAAAATAGACAGCATGCAACAACGAAGGCGTGATCTCGCTCTTAAGAAGAGTCGTCGAAACCCCGATGCGAATTGTGCCGAAAGGGCCCTCCAGGTCCAGCGGTTCAATCACGTCATAGAGTGTGGCCGGGCTATAAAGCAGACGAAGCTGTTCGCGGAAGCGGGCACTCTTGAAGGTAAGAAAATTTGGCCGTTTGGGAACCTGCCTTCCGGCCTGGGTGTTCGTGCTAATGATTGCCTTGCCATTTAAGTCTACAAAGGAAACGTCGTAGACAAATGGCCAGGAGTCCTTATCCAACTGAAGATTGTTCAACAGGTTGGTATCCATCTGCAGGTTTTCGGTGATGGCAGTCCGCATCGCTGCTGAACTATTTGTATCGACGGGCGTGCTGCTCAAATCGGGCAGATCAAGATTCGCGAGGGAAGCGAGCTGTTTGGTACGAGTCGCGGCAATTGTATAAGCATTATCGATGCGCTGGCGAAGTAGCACCGATATGTAGAGGTACGAAAAAGCGGTCACCATCACGGTGACCATGAAGGTGATCGCGAGCACGATGATGGTTTTGCGTCGCATGGGAAACGAGTAATCAGCGATCAGTCGCTAGTGGTCAGCCAAAGTGGCGGAGCCGCCGGCAATCGACGAATCGGTTGTGGAATTCTATCCCAAAACCAAAGGGCGGCAGCTCAGCAAATCACATTGACACTGATCACTGCTCTTCCTTGCCGGGAACCGCGTCCGCCGGACTACTTCCGTATTCCTTAAGTTTATTATGCAAGGTTTTCAGGCTGATGCCCAGAATTTCCGCGGCTCGGGTCTTGTTATTGCTGGTCGATTCCAGGGTCTTCAGGATCAGCATTTTTTCCGCTTCTCCAACCGTCGTACCCACTCCCAAACGAACTGCGTCGGGATCGTTCGCCGCCGTGCGCGGTGACGTGTGGCCAAATCCCGGAGGTAGATGCTTGGTCTCAATCATGCCGCTGTCGCAGACGATCACAGCGCGCTCAATGGTATTGCGCAATTCGCGCACATTTCCCGGCCAGGAATAGCTGGTGAATTGATTCAGCACTGCCTCGCTCACAGCGGCAACCTTACGGGAGTGCTTCGCGCTCATTTCCGACACCAGAAGCTGTACCAGGTCGGCGATGTCTTCCTTATGTTCGCGCAGTGGCGGCATGTGGATGTTGAAGACGTTGAGGCGGTAATACAGGTCGCTGCGCAGTTCGCCGGAGGCGACTGCATCGTCGGGGATTTTGTTGGTGGCAGCCAACACGCGCACATCCACAGCTGTTTCCACTTTGCTGCCTAAGCGGCGCAACTTGTGGTCCTCGAGCACGCGCAACAATTTTGCTTGTGTTCCTACCGGCATTTCGCCAATTTCATCCAGCAGAATCGTGCCCCCTTCGGCCAGCTCAAAACACCCAGTCCGGCGCTCCAAAGCTCCGGTAAACGCGCCTTTCTCGTGTCCAAAAATCTCGCTTTCGATCAGAGTCTCAGGAATCGCGGCACAATTGATCGCGACAAATGGACGTTCTCGACGCGGGCTAAGGTCGTGAATCGTGCGCGCGACCAATTCCTTGCCGGTGCCGCTGGCACCCGTGATGAGTACCGATGCAGTGCTCGGCGCCACCATCTCGATCAGCCTGAAAATCTCCTGCATCTTGCGTGAGGCCCCGTGGAGTTGGCCGAGAGCGCCGGAATCCCGCAGTTGGCGGCGGGCACTCTCGAGTTCGACCTTCGTCCCCAGCAGGCGGGAGGCATTCTGCAGCATCGTTCGCAGGCGATTGGTGTCGATCGGCTTCGTAATGTAGTCGTAGGCACCCATGCGCATGGCCTGAACCGCACTATCGATGGTGCCTTGGGCAGTCACAAGAATCACTGCCATCGCCTGAGTCTGCTCGCCCAATTTCGCTAGCAATTCGATACCTCCCATGCGAGGCATCTTCATGTCGGTAATTACAATCGAAGGTGTCCATTGCTCCGCCTTCTCCAGTCCCTCCACCCCGTCGCGGGCGGTTTCCGCCCGATATCCCCACGAAGAAATTAACTCGGCGAGACCTGTGCGCTCGTTCTCTTCGTCCTCAACGATCAGTACTTTCTCGTGGCTCATTTCCCTCGTTCTTGCCCTCTTTAAGCGTTCACTCTTTGGACCTTGCGGCCTAGCCAGCAAGACTACAACATCGCTGCCAGCATCCGACAGTGCTAGGCAGTATTTCATGTCAATTTGAGACGGCGGCACACATTTTCCCATTTTAAAAAATTTGATCTTTCGCTTCGAGATTGCAATGCGTTAGAATTGCGAGTTCCCAAAGTAACCGGTTCAATTAGCCTGCATTACCTTGTCAACGCGGCGGGCATCGAAGCCCAGGTAAAATCGCGTATCCATATGGAGGACGGAATGTCACTTTGTTATTTGAACAAAGGCCGCGTCGTAATTCTTGGCCTATTGTTTACGCTCGCAGTATCTTGCCTATCGAGTCCCGCGTTCGCGCAGAGCGACTCGACTCCCCCCAAGTGGGATTTGTTTGTAGGATATCAATGGCTGCATCCTGGCGGCCAGGTTCCCACACCTTTCAGCGACTTCAATAATCCCACGCCGTACACCGTCCCGGACATGCCTCATGGATTTGGCTTCTCCGCGACTTACAACTTCGACGCCCACTGGGGCCTCGAAGGGGACATCGGCCATAACTGGGCTGAGAGTGGAAGTGGCTCCGGAGTTTACGAATCCACGGGATCCATCGGCCCAAGGTTTATCTGGCGCACCGACAATGCCAATTACTTCGTGCATACGTTAGTCAGCTTGAACCGGGTAAATGTTCCCGGATTAAATCCATGGAATGGCATCGGTGCAATCCTTGGCGGCGGCTTGGATCTGCCCATCCGCAAATGGCTGGCGATTCGTTTGTTCGAGGCCGACTACGTCTGGGCGCGCCATGACTACGCCAGCTTTGCGGCACCTTCCAACAGCAACGATCTTCGCAATGCCACGTTCGACGGCGCCCGCCTGCGTACCGGCCTCGTGTTCAGTTGGGGCGGAGCGCCGCCTGTAACGCCTGCCGCGAGCTGTTCGGTGCAGCCGACCGAAGTCATGGTGGGTGAGCCGATCACTGCGACGGTGAGCGCTAGTAACTTCAATCCCAAGCACACCGTCACCTATACCTGGACGGGCAACGGCGGCGTAGTCACCGGCAAAGATACGACCGCAACCATCGACACAACCAATGCGGCTCCTGGAAGCTACGCCGTCACAGCTCATGTGACCGATGCGAAGATGAAGAGCAACAACGAGGCGAGTTGCTCGGCGAACTACACCATCAAGCCGTTGCCTCCGAAGAATCCGCCTACCATGAGCTGCACGGCCAGTCCGTCGACCGTGCAAGCCGGCGCAACCGTCACCGTAACCTGCAGCTGCAGCAGTCCGGATAGTGTTTCCACATCGGTCGCGAGTTGGACCGCCAGCAGCGGCAACATCTCCGGCAGCGGCAACACAGCTACGCTGAATACCTCCGGCGCAGCCCCGGGTACGATCACCGTCGGAGCGACTTGCACTGACTCGCGTGGTTTGACTGGCCAGGCGACAACTCAAGTGACGGTAGAGAATCCTCCTCCGCCGCCACCCAAGGCAGCCAAATTGAGCCAGTGCGACTTCCCCAACGAGAAAAAGCCTTGGCGCGTCGACAACACCTGCAAGGCCATCCTGGATGACGTAGCCAAGAACCTGCAGCAGAACCCAGACAACAAGCTGGTAATCGTCGGCAACGCCGAACCCACGGAAAAACGGAAGAATCTGGCGGCAGAGCGCGCCGTCAATTCCAAGTTTTATCTGGTCGAAGGCGAAGCCCAGCAGCACATCGATGCCAGCCGTATCGAAGTGCGCACCGGCAGCGGCGGCACCAAGACGGCCGAGTACTGGATCGTACCTTCGGGCGCGACCTTCGACTCGACCGGCACTGAATCGGTGGATGAATCCAAAGTCAAGAATGTTCCGGATCATCCCAAGCCGGCAGCCAAAAAAGCGGCCGCTAAGAAAGCGCAGTAGCTTCGGCAACGGAGTCAACGGGCCGGTCGGCAATGTCGACCGGCCTTTTTTACTGGCTCGGCTACTCAGTTTCGCGATGTCCTTCAGTAACTTGATGGGGCTGGGTTACCCTGTCAGTCTAAGTGCGCATCGAACCATTTCTCCGCTTTGGGGACAAAAACCGTTATGAAATCTGCTTGGGTTAAGCTGTTGATGATGTTGACTTTAGTTTCAGCCTGCGCGGTCGCAGGAACTCGACAATGGGCCGTTCTTGGTCCGGATGGCGGCGATGTCCGTAGTCTCGCCTACGATCCGCACAACCCGAACCGCGTTTTTCTGGGAACCAGCACCGGCGTAATTTTTGTCTCCGAAGACGGCGGCCATAATTGGGCGCGCTTTGCCAAGCTGGGAACCGGCGACGATTACGTTCTCGATCACATCGCCATCAACCCGGAGAACTCCAAGAATATTTTTGTTTCCGCCTGGAGCGTGCAGGATCAGAGCGCGGGCGACATTTTCCGCACCCACAACGGCGGTAAAGATTGGGAAGCTTTGCCCGCGATGCACGGCAAGTCCGTGCGCGCTATGGCGCTCGCAGCATCCGATCCTAAAGTAGTTGTCGCCGGTGCAATTGATGGCGTTTATCGCAGCACCGATGGCGGCAACACCTTCCAGCGAATTTCCGCCAACGATGGCATCGTCAAGCAAGTCGAATCCATCGCGGTTGATCCCAAAGATCCCAACGTGATCTATGCCGGCACCTGGCACCTGGCGTGGAAGACCAGCGACGGCGGCGCCAACTGGGCGCACATCAATAAAGGCATGATCGACGACTCCGATGTTTTTTCGATCATCGTCAGTTCCGCGAATCCTTCCGAAGTTTTCGCCAGTGCCTGCTCCGGAATTTATAAGAGCGTCAGTGGTGGCGATTTGTTCGACAAGATCAAAGGCATTCCTTTCACCGCGCGGCGCACCCGCGTGCTCAAGCAGGATCCCAGCAATCCGGCGATTGTGTACGCCGGGACGACTGAGGGCTTGTGGAAGACCACGGACGAAGGCAAGACGTGGAAGCGCATGAGCAATCCTGAAGTTGTAGTCAACGATGTGCTCATCGATCCCCGCAACTCCTCGCGCGTGCTTCTCGCGACTGATCGCAGCGGCGTGCTTGCAAGCGACGACGGCACCACCACATTAGCGTCTTCAAATCACGGCTACACGCACCGCTATGTCAGCGCAATTCTGGCGGACAACAAAGACGCCAACTCTCTTTACATTGGCGTGGTGAATGACCGCGAATTCGGTGGTGTGTTCTCCAGTCACGACAGCGGGCAGAACTGGCAACAGAAGAGTTCGGGCTTGGATGGCCGAGATGTATTCACGCTAAAACAAGCCAGCAACGGTACCTTGATCGCGGGAACCAACCGTGGCGTTTTCGAACTTCTTCCCGGCACCACAGCTTGGCATCCCATTAACAACATCGTCCTCGAGAAGACGGTTTCTCGAACCATCAAGCTGAAAAGTGGCAAGACCAAGAAAGTGGATTCGACAACCAGCACCCACTCCGTGCTCGAAGCTCGCGTCAGCGATACCGACCTCCGGTCGACTCGCTGGTTTGCCGCGACTTCCGCAGGGCTGTTCACCAGCAAGGATCAAGGCAAGGAATGGATGGGCGGTCCAGTCGCCGGTGAGAAAGATTTTGTTTCGGTGCAGGCGGGGGCCGACGTCGTTGTTGCGGCTACCCGCTCCAGCGTGCTGGTATCCCAGGATGAAGGAAAAACTTGGCGGCACTCTGCGCTTGCCTCCTACCCCGTGAATATTCGTGGCGTCACGGTAGCCCCGGATGGTCAGGTCTTTGTGGCCACGCGTGAAGGCGCCTTCCATAGCGGCGATTCTGGCCTAAGCTGGAATCACGTTGTAACCGGCTTGCCCGACAAGGACATCACGTCGGTAGCCTACGATGGCGGCCACAAGCGTCTTCTGGCGACCAGCGGCCAAACCGGCGTCATCTTCGAAAGCAACGACGGGGGCAGGAGTTGGCAGCGTGGGCCTGACTCAGGTTTCCCGCTACGCCAGATCAGCGTGATCCATGGGCATTACGTCGCAGCGACACCGTTTGATGGCGTGATCTCGCAACCGGATAACGAACCACAGAGTGCCAACGCCGGCGGCGGTTCCAACTAGTTTTCCCTCCATTGCTCGAATTTCGCGGAGAGCGGTGACGCTCTCCGCGATTTGTTTTGTGCGACGCAATTGCCGCAAGAATCACAATTAATTCGATTCTGGGTTCATCCACCCTTCCTGCGACTCATGCCAGGCAACTTCTACACGAATGCATTGGCGTTGCTGACATATGTGCTTGATTCCGTTGAGGCGGGCACTGGAACCTGACTTGCGACTACTCATGCACTAGCCGTCCGGCAACAATGAATAGCGACGTTTGCACAAAGCAATGCATGCCATAACAAGGCTTCCGAGAGCCCTAGGAACACGGTTGCGCGGAACCCGGATTCACGGAACCGTCACAGCCGTAATGCTGACTTTCCTTGCTTTCGGTCCAGCCTGCGCCCGGCAGGGAGGTTCTCAGCACGCTGGAGCTAATCTATCGGCAAGTGAAGAAGCGCCGCCGTTTCAACAGGTCCAAAACGTCGCATCAAGTGAGCGCACATTAGCCATTCCGCAGGATTCCAAGCCCGCCACTGTCTTGCCTTTCCATGCAGCCCAACCCCGCATCCTGCCCTCGGGCACCTTCCTGACAGTAAAGTTGGATCGTTCGCTTGTGCCGGGGAGAGTACATGCGGGAGACCCATTCCTAGCAGCAGTCGCCGGACCGATCCAGATCGATGGCCACACCGTCATCGATTCAGGTACACAAGTCACCGGACGGGTCGAGTCCGCCCAGGCATCATCGCCTCGCCTTGACCGTTCAACTATCCCCGGCATGAATCGGGGCAAAGGCTACGTGCAACTGACTTTAACAGCCATTGTCGTCGACGGAAAACAGCTTCCACTGCAAACCGCGAGCCTGTTTGCACACGGAACTTCCCCGCAGTCGAACCCTTCTTCGAGGCGAATCGACACCGACCTACAATCCGAATCCGACATTGTCCGCGTCCAGAAGGGTCGGCGCCTTACCTTCCGCTTAATCGCCCCGATTACTGTGGACGAGTCCCACGCCGTTGCAACTTTGGACGCCCCTAAAGGGTAATTGGTTTTGCTATAAAGACACTCTTCCCGCCTGACTAGACGCAATCGCAAGAGCTATTTAAGAACTTCCACCCTTCCCGCTAAGTAACAGAAAATAAGTAACATTTCTCGATTTTCCACAGAATTGTCTCAGGTCTAGGTGACGTCTGCCCTTCGCAGTGTCAGATTGGGCCTCCTATAGTGGGATCGAAATAGGAGAGCCCGAGTAGCAAAACTTACTCGCGCTCCCGTTTCGGGAACACCGAGGTATCGCGTACGTAATCTCGGGTTCCATTCGGGATTCGTCCCGCCGCACAGTATCAGTATGAGCACTGCAACCCCGCTGCCCTGGCAGGAACCCGGTGCAAGAGAGAGCGCAAAGACGAATTTTCGCGTCATCTTCGAATACGCTCCCGTCGCCGTAGCCCGCTGCAACCCACAAGGGGAAATTCTCGAAATGAATCCTGCCTTTAAAAGCAGCTTGAAATTAAAGACCGATGCGGCGTTTAAACGCGGATCACTTTTCGCTGAATTGGTCTGCGATCAGGACCGGGAAAAGACTGATTTTTTATTTCGCCAGTTGCGGAACTTTGAACGGGAAAGCGTCTCGATTCCGGCGAGCGCTTCCGCCGATGGGCGATCAAGCGCAAGTTGGATCGCATGGCGGTTGCCCGACATCGCCAACGAGTCTGAGTTCGACATTCTCGTGGCTCGGCACACGAGTGACTCCGATGTTGGCAACAGAACGAGCGATCTTCCAGGAGAAGACAGCTTCGTCCAGGCTCAGCGATGGGAGGCCGTTGGCCGCCTCACCGGCGGCGTGGTGCACGACTTCAACAACCTTCTGACGGGCGTGATGCTGTACTGCGATCTGCTGCTATCCAGTCTGGATCCCCAGGACCGAAGGCGCCATTATGTCGAAGAGATTCGAGGCGCGATCATTCAGGCCAGCGGCCTGGTTCAGCAGTTGCTGGTTTTCGCCCGACCCCAGTCCGCACAGCTTCGCAGCACCCTCTGCCTCAACCAGATCGCCGCGTCCATGCAGGATTTATTGACCCGCCTGATCGGAGAAAACATAACTCTCGACCTACGCCTCGATCCGCAGTTGGGAATGGTAAAGATTGATCCGGCACAGGCGCAGCAGATTTTACTCAACCTCGTTCTCAACGCGCGCGATGCACTGCCCGAAGGCGGCCGCATCACCGTCCAAACCAGCAATTGTAAGTTTCAGCCTTTGGACGGGCAGGCACGAACCCCGGGCGATTTTCCCTGCGTGCTCCTCGTTGTAGCCGACAACGGCCGCGGGATGGACGCTAAGACGCGCAAGCGTCTTTTCGAACCTTTCTTTACCACCAAAAGCTCGGGCAAAGGTACAGGTTTGGGGTTGACCACGGTTCGCAGTATCGTCACCACAAATCGCGGCTTGATCCACCTTGAAAGCGAGTCCGGCCACGGTACGCGCGTGATGATTCTGCTTCCCCGAACCTCGATTCCTGCGGATCCGGATTCTGCTGATAGGGACTTCGCCGATCGAGATTTTCCGGTCACCTCGATTTCAGACTCACCTTCCCCCCACTCGTCTTCAACATTTCAGGAAATAAAGAAGGAATCCATCTTATGACGTCAACAGCCGTAAGCCCCATCGTTGCTCCTCCTCAAATACTGGCCGCTAACTTTCTGAACCTCCTCATCGTCGACGACGAGCGCTCCATCCGGGATGCATGCCGCGAAGTCGCACTGTCCCTTGGCTTCACCGCTCACGTCGCGGACTCGGCGGAACACGCCTACCGTTTGTTGCAGACTCACAATGTCGATGCCATCCTCCTCGATCTTCGCTTGCCGGGCGCAGGCGGCCTCGAAGCTCTGGGCCGCATCAAGGCCCAGAACCCCGAAGCACTCGTGATCGTCGTCACCGGCTACGGCACCGTGCAATCGGCAGTGCAGGCCATGAAGCACGGCGCTTACGAGTACGTCACCAAGCCATTCAGCGCCGACGAACTGAGGATCCTGCTGGAGCGCGTTTCCAACCATCTCAAACTCAAGACTGAGAACCGGATGTTGCGCGAGAAGCTTAAGTCCCGCCAGGGATACGGCGGCCTCATCGGCCGCGCTCCGGAGATGGAGAAGCTTTACCGCATCATTGCCAAAGCCGCCAGCAGCTCTCATCCCGTCCTGATTTTGGGCGAGAGCGGCACCGGCAAAGAGATGGTCGCTCGTTCCATCCATTATTCCGGACCGTTCCGCGACAAGCCGTTCATCCCCGTCGATTGCGGCTCGCTCGTGCCTACGCTCATCGAAAGCGAATTGTTCGGCTACGTGAAAGGCGCATTCACCGGCGCTAATCAAGCGAAAGACGGGCTGCTTGCTATTGCTGAGGGTGGAACTGTATTTCTTGACGAAGTCGGGGAACTTCCCGTCGATCTGCAGGCCAAACTTTTGCGCGCGCTTCAGGAAAAAGAAATTCGTCCCGTCGGCAGTACCCGCCGCATTCCCATCAACGTCCGCATCCTGGCCGCCACCAACCGCGACTTGGAGCAGGCCGTGACCGAGGGCGCCTTCCGCCGCGATCTTTATTTCCGGCTCAACGTTTTGAGCCTGCGCATTCCGCCTGTCCGCGAGCGCCGCGAGGATATCCCGTTGCTCATCGCACATTTCATGGAGCGCTCCTCGCGCGCTTCCGGCCAGGACAAAATTCTCAGCGACGATGCCCTCAAAGCTATGTTGGCTTATGACTGGCCTGGCAATGTCCGCGAGCTGGAAAACTGTCTCGAGCGGACCTGCGCATTTACCAGCGGCCCCGTGATCAACGTCCCGGACTTGCCCCCGGCGATTGCCCGCACCCAAATACCACCCTCAGGCAACGGCAATGGACACAGCCAGAAACGGATCGTGCCCATGGCAGAGCTGGAACGCCAGAGCATTCTCAACGCCATCGCCGAACTGAACGGTGACAAGTTGCAGGCCGCGCGCCTGCTTGGCATTGGCAAAACAACTCTGTACCGCAAGCTGAAGGACTACTCAGCACAGACATAAGAACTAAAGGTCAAAGATCGAAGTTGCATGGGGTTCAAATCGTGATTTGCAGGGTTCAACGATTGTTGAACTTGCCAATGTCCGCTTATGAAACCAATCAAGTTCAGAGCGTTCCGTAACGGGAAGAACACAGCTGCCGTCGATCCCTAAGCCTTGTCTTTTCAGTGACGGCAGTAGTGGTCGCGTGCGTGCTATAGAAAGCGCATGATTCTACTCATAACGCCTTCGGCGCGCGGTCTAGAGTGCGCTGCCAGCCTGAAAGCCGACACCGGGAATGAAACTCACTGGGCTGAAAGCCTGCAGCAGGCTATGGTCCAGTTGCGCGAGCAGTCTTACACCGCCGTAGTGATCGACCAGTTTCTTTTGGAAAACGAACCCAGCGAAAGCGACCTGGTGCTCGATCATCTTGGCACGGCCTTTCCTGTCTACTTGAATTTCGCGGTCAGCGGTATGGAGCGGCTGTTGCGCGAAGTTCGCTCCGCGCTGCACCGCCGCAAACGTGAGGAAACCCAGGCCCGCCGCTCCGTCGAGGAGCAGTTTCGCAGCGAGATGTGCGAATCTCTCACGGTCATGCTGCTTTCCTGCGAACTCGCCATGTCTGTGCCAAACGTCCCCACTCCCGCCGCGGAAAAAATCCGCACTATCGACAATCTCGCCCGCGAAATGCGCCTCAGGCTGGGCGCAAACTGACCGGCCACTCCGCGTACTCCAATTCCTTGTTCCGTTCCGCATGAACAAACGACTGACGAGACCGCGCAAAACCGCAAAATAATTCCCCAGGCCATCCCCAATTCGCACTAGAATAGTCGGGCAACATGCCGGAATCCCGCATGCGGTGCGGGTTTTCCCACGCTCAGGAGGCTCTGTGCACGTACTGGTCACAGCCGATACGATGTCGGACGCCTGGCTCTATACCCGCGAATTGGTCACCGGCTTGGTGACGCGCGGCGTGCGGGTCACGCTGGTCAGCTTCGGCGAGATCCCACTACCCGAGCAGACTTCCTGGATGGATCTTCTTCACGGCCTCGACTACCGGCCTACCGCATTCCGCCTGGAGTGGATGCACGAATCGCCGCACGACCTGCCTGAGTCCTCAACATTTCTCGCGAACCTGGTCCGCGAAGTACGTCCCGACGTGCTTCATCTCCACCAGTTTTGCTACGGCAATCTGCCTGTCGACGTGCCCCGCATTGTGATGGCGCACGGCGACCTCATCAGTTGGAGCGAGGCCGTGCAAGGCTGCACGCCGCGGCCCTCGCGCTGGTTAAAGTGGTATCGCGATACTGTCATCGAGGGCATCGCCGCTGCCGATGCCGTGGTCGCACCTTCGGCCGCGATGCTCGATACCATTCGCTCGACCTACGGCTGGCCGCGCCGCGACCTGGTAATCTATCCCGGACGAAATCCTATCTTCTTCAATCCCTACGTCAGCAAAGACGAGTCTGTGCTCTCCATCGGCCGCCTCGTCGACGCCGGCAAACAAGTCTTCCTCCTTACCCAACACTCCCTTCCGATTCCCGTATGCATCGTCGGCGCCGAGCAAACTGTGCCTCTTCCACGCATTCCTATCCGCGCGGATGTCAAAGTTTCCACCAGCAATCACAGCGTTGCCATTCGCGGCCCGCAAACCGAAGCTCAGATGCGCGCGCTCTACAGCCGCGCCGCGGTCTACGCCGCCACGCCGCGCTATGAACCGCTCGGCCTCTCGGCCCTGGACGCGGCATTCTCCCGCTGCGCCATTGTCGCCAACGACATCCCCAGCTTCCGCGAAGTCTGGGGAGATGCGGCGCTCTACTTTCGCACGAACGATGCCGGCAGCCTCGCGCAAATTCTCCGCCAGCTCGATGCCGACCATCCTCTGCGCCACGCTTACGCCGATCGCGCCTTTGCCCGCGCCCGCGAACGCTTCACCGCTGCCCGCATGATCGACAATTATCTCGACCTCTACCGCAGCCTGATCTCGGCCAACAGCCTAGCCGCGTAACACCGATTGCTCATGTGGGGACAGCCGCCTCGGCTGTCCAGCGGCCCAAGCAGTATCGGGTCGCTTGCTCTTCGTCGCGACACGTCCGCCTCCTTAGTGATATCTTTTTATCCTTACTCGAAATCCGTAAGGTTGGAGGAATAATATGGCTCAAGTAAAAATCACCGTACGCCCGAATGGCCCGTTCCGAGTGGAAGCGCCCGAGGGCTCGGTTGAATTGGTTGACGTGAATGGCACCCCTTATGACCTCACCGGCAAGCCCGCATTTTCGCTCTGCCGCTGCGGTGGTTCGGTCAACAAACCCTTCTGCGATGGCACCCACAGCCGAATCGGATTCCAGGGCGCGGAACTGGCAGTCAAGAAAGCCGATGGCTAAATCGCTTCGTTCCTGACTTGCAAATCATCGTATGAGCGACCAAACCGACCGCGAACTGGGAATGAAGCGCAACATCACGCGCCGTGACTTCCTTAACGGCGTGGCGGTAACCGCCGGCGCTGCGCTCATGCCGTGGCAGGTTTTCGCGGGCAGCGATAGCGATCCCACCAAGTCGCCGGATTACTATCCCCCGTCTCTCACCGGACTGCGCGGTAGCCATCCCGGCTCCTTCGACGTCGCGCATTCTCTTCGCGATGGCACCTTTTGGGACACAGCTGGATCGCCGCAAGATACCGGCGAGACTTATGACCTCATCATTGTCGGCGGAGGCATCAGCGGACTCTCGGCGGCCTATTTCTACCGCAAATTTGCCGGCGCGAACGCCCGCATTCTCATCCTCGATAATCACGACGACTTTGGCGGACACGCCAAACGCAACGAGTTTCGTATGGGCAATGCCTTTCGCCTTGGTTTTGGCGGCACATATTCGATTGAGAGTCCCGCGCCTTACAGCAAAGAAGCGCGTGGAGTCATTGAGGATCTCGGCGTCGACGTGCCTTCTTATTCCAAGTATCACGACGCCAGCCTCTATCGCTCGCTCGGATTGCATTCGAAAATCTTTTTCGATAAAGAAACATTTGGCGTGGACCGGTTGGTCACCAGTCCCGCCTCGCTCAGTGGCGGCGAGAAAGACTTCCTCACCGCAGAAGGGCTGAAAGCATGGAAAGAGTTTCTGGCAGACGCACCGCTGGCGGCGCAAGCGACGAGTGATTTGGATCGCTTGCGTCACGCCGCAGTCGATTACTTTCCCGGTCTCACCTCCACGGAAAAGAAAGCCAAGCTTGCGCGCATGAGCTACGCGACTTTCCTCAGAGACGTTACCAAGGCTCATGAAGATGTGGTCAAGCTTTACCAGCCGGTGCTGCAAGGGACCTTCGGCCTGGGAATCGATGCAATATCCGCCCAGGACGCCTGGGGAGTCGACCTTCCCGGTTTCGAAGGCATGAAGCTCGACCCTGCGCCGGGTAAAGGAATGAATCGCGATGCGATTCCAAACGAAGAAGCGGATAAATATTTCTTCCACTTTCCCGATGGCAACGCCACCATCGCGCGCCTGCTCGTGCGCAAGCTGATTCCCGATGCGATTGCAGGAAATTCCGCGGCAGACGTGGTTTTGGCAAAAGCGAATTATGCCAGGCTCGATTCATCTGCCTCACCGGTGAAAATCCGTTTGAACAGCACCGCCGTGCGCGTGAAGCACATCGGCGATGTGGCGTCCTCGACAGAGGTGGAAGTTGCATACGCGCGCGCCGGCAAGGTTTACGCCGCGAAGGCGAAGAATTGCATCCTCGCCTGCTGGCACGTGGTGATTCCTTACATCTGCGAAGGCCTGCCACAAAAGCAGAAGGATGCTCTGGCTTCCGCGCAGAAAGTTCCGCTGCTCTATACCAACGTCGCTCTGCGCAATTGGACGTCGTTCCAAAAGCTCAAGACCAATTCGGTTTATGCTCCCGGGTGTTATCACACGCGGGTTGGTCTGGACTTGGCGGTAAGTATTGGCGGCTATGAATGCGCGCGCAAGCCGGAAGAACCCATCGTGGTTCACATGATGAAGACGCCCTGTAAGCCGGGACTTCCAGCGCGGAACCAGCACACCTCCGGCCGCATCGAGCTTTACAGTACGACCTTCGAATCCATGGAGCGTAAAGTCCGCCAACAATTGGTGCGAACCTTGGCAGCAGGAGACTTCGATCCCGCGCGCGACATCGCGGCGATTACAGTCAATCGCTGGCCGCATGGCTACGCCTACGAATATAACTCGCTGTGGGATCCGTTCTGGCTGGAAGGCGGCGAGACTCCCTGTGAAGTCGCGCGGAAAACTTTCGGACGAATTGCCATCGCGAACGCCGACGCCGGCGCTTACGCCTACACAGATGAAGCCATCAATCAGGCTTGGCGAGCGGTGAGAGAGTTGAAGATATAGCGCCCTTTGTCATCCTGAGCGGAGCCGCTTGTCAGGCGAAGCGAAGGATCTCGGGCTTAACCGCCGTGGAGCGTCAGCCAACGGCGTCCCGCGTTGACCCGGCTCGGCATCACATTAACGGCGTGGTCAAAAGGCGACCGTCCAAACCGCAGCGGAAGCTCATGGTAGTGGGCAAGTTCCGCAGCACACCCCACCAGCGCGAGAATGACGGCAAGAAAAATCGCAGCGCGCCGCGGAGCATGATCTTGCCGCGGAGCCACGAGGGCAATCAGTGCTCCCACAATCAATCCAGTGATCAGCCCGCCGATGTGCGCAGCATTGTCGATCCCGGGCAGTGCGAATCCAAAAATCAGGTTGTAAACGACAAACGCCCCGAGGCTGCGCAGCGTGCCGGAAAGCGCCGCTCGCGGCACGGAAAACTCGCCTAACTTGAAAGCCGCAAGCAGCGCGCCAGCCAGTCCGAAGATGGCCCCCGATGCGCCAACGCTCGGCACATAAGGATGCCAGCCCGCGCTGGCCAAACTTGCCCCCACACCGCAGATAAGGTAAATCGCCGCATAGGTCCAGCCCCCATAAAGCGCCTCGCAGAGCTGTCCCAGATTCCACAGGCACCACATATTGAACGCGATGTGGATCATTCCGCCGTGAACGAAGACGTTGGTCAGCAGCCTCCACCATTCTCCAGAGATAGTAAGAGCCCCGATATTGGCTCCCCACTGCCCGATCTGCGGACCGAAATCCATGATGCTCGAGCCTTCCGGTGCCTTGCCCAGCGAGATCTGGACAACCATGGCCACGAAAACCGCGACGTTGATGCCAAAAATAATCTGGGTAATCCCAATGGTCGATTCGCTGCGGCGAACCCATGGCGTAGGCATCACCGGCTGGCGCGTGTCGTCGACAATTTCGCCACGCTGCGCGGCTTCATGCTGCACGCACCACTGGCAGATCTTTCTTCCGAAAGAAAAACCGGGAAGCTGACGGCCACATCGAACGCAGTTTGCCATGGGCTCAGTGTATGAGTGTTAGTAAAAGAGTATCAGCAGTTTGGCGCGCGGGCGAGACTTAGCAAAGCATCATGTCATTCCGACCGGAGCCGGAGCGATAGCGACGGCACAGTGGAGGAACCTGCTTTTTGTGGCAGCGCCATCAGGCGCTTTGGCAAGCCCTCCCTCCTGTGCGCTCACAGGTTCCGCGTCAGCGATTCGCGTGCCTCAGCAGGCAGATGCACGAACGCCGCAGTGGCTGCGGTTCTGAGAGCACTGTAGGTCTGCAATCCGTCAATATCGCCTGCCGTTCGCAGATGCGAGAGCTTGGGCGTTCCGGTCAGCAATTCGGAACGCAGCAGCAACCAAAACTTAAGCCTGGCTCCTGCCAGCAGGGCATACAGGCGCATCTCAATCGACCTTTCCTGCAAATCGGTCGCTGCGCTGACGCGGCGAGGGTCCGGGTTGTTGCTCTTCTCGGCGACGGCGTATTCCACCAGCACCCGGGCATTGTGAGCCATGCGGCGGGTCAGCTCAAGATAAAGACGCATGCGCTTCCGTTGCGCGGCGCGAAACTGGCTCGGGCCCAGCCTCCAGCGGCATTCGAATTCCGAGGCGGGGTCGAGCAGCGACTCGGCCAGCGAAAGATCGACTGGATAGAGGAACGGGATCACATCGTCGACATCGCGCTTGGGAAAGCGCGCCCAGGCGCAGCGCAGCATATAAATGCACGAGAGCGCGCCCCACGCAACCATCATCCAGGTAAAAATCACAGAAAACATGGCTTAACGCATCCTCCGTAACACATCTTTATAGCGATTTAAATCACCCGGGGAGGGAACCGATAGCTGGGAACTTGAGGGCTCCACTTTTTGCGGCACGCTGAAAAACCATATCCAGATCAGCACGGCAACAGAGTATGCCACAACCGAGGTCACAAACCACAAGAATTTGAATCGCGTTCCGAAATCCGAAAACTTTGTAGTGGTTATTAGCATGACAGTCGCATAGACACCAAACCCGGTGGCTACGCCAAATGGATACTGCCGCCAGCGAAGACCGAGTATCGGAGCTAGCGTCACTAATCCAGCGAAGATCAACACCTGCATAAACCGGACGGCGATTTCTCCTACCAGGATGTAGAGCATCAACCGACCGCCAAGTTGCCCTGCCGATGCTTGACTGCGGAGAACACTCAGGCCGACGCTGACCAGGACGATACCGGGAAAAATCGGCCGCGCCCACGATTTTCGGGCCAGCGCCCCGAGAATGGTATGGAAGACTTCATACATTACGAAGACGCCGAGAACATCGTAGCCGGCCTCGGTGATCCAATAGGTCGCGAAATAGGCGTCGTGATGATTTCGAACAACGAACCTGGCGATGTCTGCGCCGACCGCAAAGATCGAGTATGCGAAGAACCAAGGGACCGTCTTGTACGCGCTCCTGCGCGTCAACACCCCAAGCAGCACGAGCAGAAGGAACAAAGGTGCGTACCAGAGCATCGTCATGGGGCCGGAGACAGCTTACCTCAACCGCTCCGGCCCTTCGAGCGTTATTCCACGTTTGGACACCCGAGGCCAAGCGTATGATCCTCGGCGGCCTCCTTGGGATGCCGACCCTAGCTACAGGACGAGGGCAGGGGGGCGGGAGTGGGGTTCCGTAGGACCGCCAGAGCCGTCGGCTAAAGCTGCGGAAGCGAACGTCAACAGCAACAGCGCGACTGCGAGGATACGTTTCATGTTTTGGTTCTCCTATCGATGGGGAAGTTCCCCGCAATAGTGTACTTGGGGGAAGCAAGTCAAGGCACTAGGGGTTAGACGGACGAGTGTCAGCGGCGACGATTTGCGACGCGTCCCGAGCGGACATGTAGCCATCTCAGGCGGGATTTAACCTAGGCAAACCAGGCCGGGGAGCTTACGGCACCCGTTCCCGACCTGGGTACCATTTTACTAGACAGCCACTACAAGTACGGTGCGAGAGGGCGTCTTGGGAGGACTTTGGCCACTTCCATCGGCCATCACTGTTCCAGCGAAACATCCCAGCAGCAATGCAACCGCGAGGATCTTCTTCATGTTCTGGGTTCTCCTTGGATGGGGAAGTTCCCCGCAATAGTGTACTTGGGGGAAGCAAGTCGAGGCTCTAGGGGTTAGACGGACGAGCGTCAGCGGCGACGAATTCGTCTGAGAGGGCAGAGGCGCGGCCTTTGGTGGAAGAGCGGCCCCAATATCGATTGGGCCTCAGCCCCGGTGGTCGCTGTTCTTCACTGCACATCGACATATCTCTCCAATAGCTTTGTCATCCTGAGCGAAGTGAGTGCTGCGCGAAGCGCAGCACTCATGCAGTCGAAGGATCCCTACTAGCTCTCAACTTCCGATGCCGCCTCAGGGAGTCCTCTCCAGGAAACTTCGTCAACATTGTGCGAACGCCCTTCTCGGCCTCTAGTACCGCAGGTACTGCAGGGATCCTTCGACTCCATTTGTCTCACGCTTCGCGCGAGACAAATTCCGCTCAGGATGACAGCGCTGCTGGAAGAGCGGTTCAGTTGGGACTGGATTTTAGCTCTGAGTGATTCCCAAGGGCGGATTCTTTGAACTCTGCGAGGGGCGGAAGGACCACATCCAGATCAACAGGGCAGCGTCGTAAGCAGTAAGTGATACAACTCCCCACATATACTCGAAGCTGGCTCCGTAGTCGGAAAGTTTCGTGGTCATCAAAAGCATGATCGTCGCGTACATGCCAAAACCTGCGGCAATACCAATTGAGTGTTGAGGCCAGCGCAGGCTTAGGAGCGGTGTCAGGCTTGCTAATGCAGCGAAAGTAATGACCTGGGCAACGCGAACAGCGACTTGTCCTGTGATAATCCAGATCATGTAATCCTTCACTTGCGGCGGTACAGCCTGCATTCGCGCGATGCTTAGGAAAACACCGGCGGCTATGACGGCGGGGAAGAGCAAGTGCCTCCACCAAACCCGGGTTACATTCCGGAAAACACCTTGAAACACCTCGAAGAGCGCCAGCGTTCCTAAGAGTATGTACACTGCGTCGGTGGACCAATATGTCCAAACGCGTGCGTAAGGGCGGTTATGGACAACGAATCTCGCGGCGCCAGCGGCCACTCCGAAAGCCGTGTAGGCAAAGAAAAACGGAAATGTGCAGTAAGCGCGCCTGCGAAACAACAGCCAAAGCAGAAACGCCTGTAAAAAAAATGGGATGTACCGCACGAAAAGCATCATGCCGCGAACAGCTTACTGCACCGGCCTAGAATTTTCGATGGCGCTTTCGTGGGCGCGTTCGCCTACTCGTGGGGCAAAGGCCTACCCGCTCGGGTAGGTGGGATTAGTGAATGGTCTTCGTCTTCCTCGACATATAGTCCATCAGCAAATACTGCCCCAGCGTGTACGGCGTGGTGAAGTAGGCTTTGCCGCGACACATTTCTGTTACCTTCTGGACAAACTGCACCAGTCCATAATCCGATGCGAGCATGAAGGTGTTGATCAGCACTCCGGCGCGTTTGCACTTCGACACTTCTTCGAGCGTCTGGCTCACCACTAAGGGATCGAGGCCGAAGGCGTTTTTGTAGATGCGTCCATCCTCGAGCGTGAGGGCGGAAGGCTTGCCGTCGGTGATCATCACGATCTGCTTCATGTCTTTTCGCTGGCGCTGCAGAATTCTCTGCGCCATGCGCAAGCCTTCGCGCGTGTTGGTGTAATAAGGGCCAACCTTCACGCGGGCCAGTTGCGAGAGCGGAACTTCTTCCGCGGAGTCATGAAACAGCACGAGCGATAGCGAGTCGCCCGGGTATTGCGTGCGGATCAGATGCGACAACGCCATGGCAACTTTTTTTGCCGGCGTAAAGCGATCCTCACCGTAGAGAATCATCGAGTGCGAACAATCGAGCATGAGCACCGTCGCGCACGAAGACTGATATTCGCACTGATGCACCTGCAGGTCGGAGTATTCGATGTTGAGGGGCAGCGCGAGCCCTTCGCGCTGGATTGCGCTCGATAGCGTTGCCGTAATGTCGAGGTTCAGCGTGTCGCCAAACTCGTAAGTACGGGAAGCGCCACTGGCCTCGATGCCGGTAGCCAGGTCACGCGTATCATGGCGTCCAAAGCTGGATTTGCCGAGCGATCCCAGCAGGTTGCGCAACGATTTGAAGCCGAGGAAATCGAGGCTCTTGTCGGTGATTTCGAACTTGGCCTGCTGCTGATTTTCACCCACTTGCCCGCCGACGCCCGATGGCCGCGAAGGGTCCGGAGGCTGATCGATAGAGATGTAATCTTCCTGCTGCATGCGCTCAATCAGCTTTTCGATGAGCTCGTCGAGTTCGCCATCCGCCGCCATTTGCTGCAGCTTTTGCCGCAGGTCATCGTCGAACTGATCGCCCTCCATCAAGGCCTGCTCAATGGCGCGGCGAAGGTCGTCGAGCGTCTGCTCGCCCTCCGGCATCTCGTACCACATGTCGCTCTGGAAGCCGCTCTGCAGCAGATAATCCGAGAGCGCGCTGAGCAAGTCTTCCATGCTCATTTCGCCCGCTGGATCGGGCACGTATTTGGAATAGCGAATGCGTTTCATGATCGCTGCTAGCACCTAGCTGCTCGCTTCTAGCTAGAACTGGTTTTGGCTAGAAGCTAGGAGCCAGAAGCCGGGTTTCCTAATTAAACTGCCTTCTCTGCCGGTACGGTGGTTCTTCTTTCTCGAAACTCTTGTCGCGCTCGCGCGGCTCGGGTTTTTTCTCGCCAGCTTTGAAAACTCGCTCTTCATTGCGGCCAATTCGTTTGTGCGCGTGCAGGCCTTCGAGGATGAATTCCGCAGCGGATACTTGCTGCTCCGGGCTTTCTTTTTGCGAGACGCCGAGCGGACCTAATTTGTCTACCAATCCCTGAATCTCTTTCAGGTTTTCCAGAGCTTCGAGAGCAGCAACGGAATCCGACAACTGAATCTCGCCCCCGAGATCGAACCACTGCACGATCTGCTGCACGTTCGCGCCGGTGAAATATTGATCGTAAGTTTTGGCGATGGCCGCGCGGATCAGTTCGCGCCCCACAAAATCGGCGCCTTTCATCTCGCCCTCATATTCAAGTTCCAGTTTGCCAGTAATGGCGGGCAGAGCCGAGTAAACATCGCTGACGCGTGGAACTACGATCTTCTCGTCGTTGCGAATGGCACGGCGCTCGGCGTTCGAAATCACGTTCTCCATCGCAGAGATCGGCAGGCGCTGGCTGACTCCTGAGCGTTTGTCGATTTTCTTATCTTCGCGCGCGGCGAAGGCGATGCGCTCGATCACTTCCTGAATGTAATTGGGCAGGTGCAAAAGTTGTCCGTTGCGGCTGGTCCAGGCTTCCTGCGCAGTAATGGCAATGCCTTCGTCCACAGTCGCAGGATAGTGAGTGCGAACCTCAGACCCGATGCGGTCTTTGAGAGGCGTGATGATTTTTCCGCGCGCTGTGTAGTCTTCGGGATTTGCGCTGAAGACGATGGCAACATCAAGTGGCAGGCGAATAGGATAGCCCTTAATTTGTACGTCGCCTTCCTGCATGATGTTAAACAAGCCGACCTGAATTTTTCCGGCGAGGTCTGGAAGCTCGTTAATGGCGAAGATGCCCCGATTCGCGCGCGGCAGCAGTCCGTAATGAACCGTGAACTCGCTCGACAGTTCGTGCCCACCGCGGGCCGCTTTGATGGGGTCAATGTCGCCGATGAGGTCCGCGATTGTCACGTCGGGCGTAGCGAGTTTTTCTACGTAGCGATCATCGGGCGTGAGATAAGAAATCGGGGTCGCATCTCCAAGGTGCGCAACTTCTTCGCGGCAACGGCGGCAGATGGGCGAGTAAGGATTGTCGCGAATCTCGCAGCCTGCAAGATAAGGCATGTGAGGATCAAGCAGCGTCGTAAGCGCGCGCAGGATGCGGCTTTTGGCCTGGCCTCGCAAGCCGAGCAGAATGAAGTTGTGCCGCGAAAGAATCGCGTTCACAATCTGAGGCACAACCGTGTCGTCGTAGCCGACAATGCCGGGGAAAATGCTGGCGTCCTCGCTGTCACGCAACCGGGCGATCAGGTTTTCACGGAGCTCGTCTTTCACGCGGCGTATGCGCAAACGATTTTCGGAAAAGACACTGCGGCGCAGGTCGCCGAGCGTATGCGGAAGACTCATGAAGACCCCCGGAGTAATCTTGAAGTGAATTATACGCGAGGATGCTCATCACCGTTTGGCATCGCTTACGATGTTCGTAGACCCAGTGAAGGTACAAGTGACGAAAACGCAAACAAATCGGCGGGTAGCTGAATTGCGGCATTTGCTCGCAGTGCTCGCGACGTTTCTCATCTGCTTGGCGCTTCAGTCAGCACAGCCGCAAGCAGCCAAGACACCGACAGATCTCGTGCCGGGCCAGGTAATGGAAAAGGTGATCTGCGACGGCGATTCCACTGAAAGCTATGCGTTATATCTGCCTTCCAGTTACACAACGACGAAACGCTGGCCGATCATTTATGCCTTCGATCCGGATGCGATGGGCAAACATCCGGTCGAACTCTACAGAGAGGTCGCAGAAAAGTACGGCTTCGTGATCGCCGGTTCGAACACCTCACGGAATTTTTCGAAAGACGAAGCCAAGAGCATGAGCGTGATCTGGGAGGACACGCACTCGCGGCTGCAGCTGGATCTACGCCGTATTTATACGATGGGATTCTCGGGCGGCGCACGAATGGCAGGGGCCATGGCGGTGGGCTGCAAGAAATGTGAAATCTCTGGCGTTATCGCACACGGCGCGGGTTATCCCACTTCGCATGCATCTGCCGATGATGGCTTACTTTATTTCTTCGCAGTGGGTGATCGGGATTTCAACTGGAGTGAAGTGATAACGATCCGTCGCGAACGGGAAGAACGGGGGCAAGCGTACCGAGTGCGAACTTTCACGGGCTCGCATCAATGGGCTCCGCGAGAGGTGATAGAGGATGCGGTCGCATGGCTGAAGTTAGGCGCCATGAGGCTGGGCTACGAAGTGAAGGACGATACGTTCATCGATGGTTTATTCCGGCGTACGCAAGCGGAAGCACTGGAAGCCGAGAAAGTTCACGACAGCATTGCTCAACTCCTGGCTTACCGTTCGCTGGTTTCAGATTTCGTTGGCCTAAGGAATGTTTCCGAATGCGAGATCAAGCTGGCAACCTTAAAGAAATCCTCCGAGCTGAAAATAGCTTTGAAAAAAGAACAGGAAGAGATCGATGAGCAGGCCGCGCTTGAGAATCGGATCTCACCTAAGCTTAAAGCCTTTGCAGAGGAGAATGCGGCGGACCCGGTCGCACTGGGGAGCGAGATTTCGCAAGAGATGGCTCTGCTAAAACGCCAAAAAATGCAAGCGAAAACGGAAGTGCAGCGACTGATCGCGGCGCGAGCGTTTGCCGGTCTGTGGGCCGACGGGATTGAGAGCGGCCAGATGGAATTTGAGTCTCGTCATTTCGACCGAGCAGCAGCCTGTTTTCAGCTCATGAGCGACGTGAGCGACGAAATCTGGCCAGTGTTACTCCTGGCGGAGGCTCGCACTGCACAAGGCAAGAACAAGCAAGCCCTTCAATCTCTTCATGAGGCGGTTCGGCGAGGACTGAAAGATCCGGAAATTCTAGAGAAAGACGACAATCTGCGAGCTCTGCAATCGCAGGCGGAGTTCAAGAAAATTGTCGAGGAGTTGAAAGGCAATCGCTGAAGCAACTCTAGTGTTACCGCACGTGCCCGTTGCCGCCCGCCTTTGTCCGCGCGCGTGCGGCTCGATGCAGGTTGGGAATAACAGTCTCAAGATAGCTGATGAGCAAAGAAATTCGCTCAGGTTCGGAGCGCAGAGAAAGAAGCTTCTGTTTGAAATCCAGATCGAGCGGCAGCGAGCCTGCCAGATAAAAAGACAGCATTGCTGGTTCCGCGGCCGAGAGATCCTGCGCCGCGCCGGCGAGGGCGAGCAATTCGGAGTGCAATTGCACAGCCCGCGCGGTGTCTTCTTCATTTGGCGTCGTTCCGGGTGTGTCATCGATCATGACAACTTCGGCGCGCAAGAATACTCGTTCCTGGTTCACGTGCACAACCTCGAAACGCTGGCGCCCTTCGGTGACAATGTCGAGGCGGCCATCTTCATATTCCTTCACCACCGTCACAATTTCGGCGGTGCATCCTATCTCTGATAGATTTTGTTCGACCGCGCGCACAATGCCGAATGTGCGATCCTGTGTAAGACATTCGCCGATCATTTCTTTGTAGCGTGGTTCGAAGATGTGCAAGGGCAGGGGAGTGCCGGGAAACAGGACAACATTGAGCGGAAAAAGTGGAATCAGGGCGTCCAAAGACTCTCCGGTAGCGAACGCGGGAAATGACAGTAGAACGAGCGCGCCGCTCCTGATTGTACCCCAGCGCTTGACTTCACTCGTCGCAGAGGAATAAAAGCGCGCTATGGAACTTGCAGGCAAAATCGTGGTGGTTACCGGCGCTTCAATGGGGATCGGCGAGGCGATCGCGAAGATTTTTGCCGATCAGGGAGCGAGCATTGTGATGCTCTCGCGTGACGCCAGCCGGTTGGAAGAGGCCAGAGCGCGCGTCGGACATACTGAGCGCACGCTGGCCCTGACCTGCGACGTGCGGCACCGCGAAGATATCGACCGCGCGATTGGGCTCACGGTGCATCATTTTCAAAGAATCGACGTGTGGGTGAACAACGCCGGCCATGGATTGCTGGATTCAGTGGCGCAGCTCAACATGGCGGCGTGCCGGGAAATGTTCGACACAAACTTTTTCGGCGCAATCGGAGCAATGCAGGCGGTAATCCCAGTGATGCGGCGGCAGGGCGGAGGAACGATCATCAACATTTCCAGCGTGGCCGGGCATATTCCAATCCCGTTTCATGCTGCTTACAGCGCAACAAAATTCGCGTTGAACGCCATGGGTAAGGCCGCGAATGTGGAATTGAAGAAGGACCGGGTCCATGTTCTAACTGTGTGTCCTGGCTATGTGCGCACTGCGTTCGGTAAGAATGCGGTTCAAGGGAACGAGATGAAGAGAGTGCGTCCGCAGTCCGTGCGCGGCATCACCGCCGAGCGTGTGGCTCGAGCTACGCTGCAGGGATATTTGAAACAGAAGCGGGAAGTGATTGTGCCCTGGACGATGTACGTGCCACAGAAGATTTATCAACTCTTCCCGTCGCTGGTCGAGTGGTCGATGGCAAAGATGGCGAAGTGAGAATTATCCAAGCTCCGCAAGCATCGCCTCCATCTCCGATTGCGCATGCAGGTTGCCGGTGCGGCGTGCGGAGGCGATGCCATCGGTGAGCATCGTCTTCGCATCGGCCACTCGGTCTACGCGGGCCAGTGTCTGCGCGGCCATGAAATAGCCAGGAGTGTAGTCAGGACTGGCCTTCAGTAGAATGGAAAACTCCGCCAGCGAACGATCAAGATCGCCCTGCTTCGAATATTCCATCGCTAAGCCATAGCGCGCGAAAGTATCGTTGGGGTTCTGCGTGAGGATGTCGTTGAGTGCGGCGATGCGGTCCATAAGTTAATTCTCAGTTAGAAGAGGGTACTACAAATCGTTGACTGATCACTGGTGCTTCGAGTTGGCTTGCTCGCTGCCGGCTAGGTAGAATGAGCACTCCTTAATATTCTTGATCTTCGGAGGCTCGCGGTGGCGTGTCCGTTTTTTATGCCGATAGAAAAGTTGGAGAACGGCCCTTGGTTGCATGCGGCGCGGTTGCCGCTCGGATGCGGATGGAGCGGGCACTGCACCGCACCCGGACACGAAGGCGTCATTCCGTCGCCGGAAGATTTGCGCGATTTCTGCAACCTGGGATATGCCGACGCCTGTGGACGACTGCCCAAAGAGCGCGCCTGGGATTCCGTCCGCTTTGCCGCCAGAACGGTCGGCGGCGATGGGACGAACGCGATCGGGCGGATTCAAGTGCGTTATGTATGCGAGCGGAGCCACTTGCCTGCGGAGCATGGATTGCTGGAATTTGAGCCATCGACGACGCATTGCGCGCAGCCTCATCGCGACCGCCGTGTGCAACGGATGGCTGAGTGCTATCTGGCCTCGTATGTCGAGAAGCGGAAGGCGCCGGAAGCGACGCCGCGCGCCAGCTAGCTCGAATTAGTTACGGTTCCGAGAAAGGGGTGCCGATTGCAGATGCGAAAGAAAACGGGATCAAGTCACCGCCAGCCCAAAGCGGCGCCAGTCGGGGTACAAGAGGTACAGGTCGAGATAAACGTCGAGATGAACGATGAAACCCTGTTAGGCCGGCCGGTGCGAGACTCGCAATCGGAAATGGCCGAACTTGTTCTACCGAACGATGCCAACCCGCTCGGCGCATTGCTGGGCGGCCGCTTGATGCACTGGATCGATCTCGCCGGCGCGATGGCAGTTCACCGCCACGCGCGAAGCTACGCGGTCACCGCTTCGGTCGATCACATCGACTTCCTGGTTCCAGTCCGCGTGGGAGATCTGGTGATCCTGCGTTCTTCCGTGAATCGGGTTTTTCACACCTCCGCGGAGGTCGGTGTGAAGGTTTTCGTCGAGAATTACATCGCGGATACGGCGCAGCACGTGGCCTCGGCATACCTGACATTTGTGGCCATCGACCGCGAAGGGAACCGCTTGCAGATTGCGCCCGTAGTCCCGGAAACAGACGAGCAGCGACGCCGCTATGACGATGCCGGCCGTCGGCGCGAAAGCCGGCGCTCGGAAGTGGAGCGGCGCAGAACAAGATAGCTAAGGCTCTGCAACAGCTGCGACCCTGTCCTGATCTTATCGAATGCTGCTGCGTCGCTATCGTAAATCCCCTGTATAATCAGTGCTTCGAACCATCCTGACTTCATCTTTAATCCTTGGAGTGTGATCCCTTGAACGCACATATGCCGTCTCATCCCGGGCAAGCCGCGCCGGGGCCGCAACCGTTGCCCGGAGTCGATGCCATTATCGCCGTCGGTTCCGGCAAGGGAGGCGTTGGTAAAACCACGCTATCGGTGAACTTGGCGGTCGCACTGGCCAAGATGGGCCACAAGGTTGGCCTGCTCGATGCCGATGTCTACGGGCCGAACGTCCCGCTGATGTTGGGAGTGAACGCGCAGCCGAAAATGGCCGGAGAAAACCGCATCGAGCCGCTGCAAGCCTTTGGACTGAAGGTGATTTCGGTTGGCTTTCTCAATCCTGGCGACAAGCCGATCATCTGGCGCGGTCCCATGCTGCATCAGATCGTGAAGCAGTTCCTGGGCATGGTCGAATGGGGGCTGCTCGATTACATGATCGTCGATCTCCCGCCCGGAACCGGCGATATCGCGCTGTCTCTGGTGCAAACTGTGCCGTTGACGGGCGCGGTAGTGGTTTCGACTCCCTCTGACGTTTCCCTGCAGGACGCTCGCAAGGCCATCGAAATGTTTCGCCAGATGAAAGTTGACCTGGTGGGTGTGGTCGAGAACATGAGCTTTTTTACCTGCCCACACTGCAATCACGAGATCGACATTTTTTCGCGCGGCGGCGCCGAGAACATGGCAAAGCAGTTCGACGTTTCGTTCCTCGGAAGCATAGAACTTGACCCTGAGGTGCGCAAGTCCGGCGACGGCGGCAAGCCGATCGTGCTCGAAGGCGAGAATTCGCCGCACGCCAAGTCGATCTACGAGTTTGCGCGGCGGGTCGTCACGCGCGTGGGTGAGATCAAGGCTAACGAGTCGGCGGGCGTGATTCAGATTCAGTAGTAGAGCTCAATCGCTTTGCCAAACTCAAAATCCTTGTCATTCCAAGCGAAGCGAGGAACCTTGGTTTCGCTTGTATGTCGAGAGTCGTTTATGCGCGGCGAGCCACGGCAATTAATCCGGCGCGCAAGCGCGTCCCCGGCCCGTCGGGCAAGATTTCCCTGTCGAACCTCTCACAAATCGTAAGAAACGTTTCCAGCAAATTCGTGTCATTCAAAACCGCCGTCACCGCCTCCGGACTGCACAATCCCGCAAGCGATCCCAAGCCGCCACAGCGCATCACCTGCATGCCCGCATCTTCTAGAATATTTGTCAGCTCGGCAGGGAGGAATGCTTTAAATGCTCCAAAATAATTCTGCGTCAGGCCATCCGCAAGAACCGGGTTATCGGGAAATTGATCTTGGTGCCATTCGCCGCGCTCAATCATCGCGTGCGCGCCAGCATTGAGACCTCCAGTCTTGACCAAGCTCGTCCCCGCCCACGCCGCCGCCATTCGCGCCCGATGAGAAACGGTTAGGATCACTTTGCCTCTTGCAACCCGGCAGGTTTCCTGAATCGCTTTCGTCGCCTGCGATCCCGCGAAGGAGACCGCACCATCCATGTTCAAAACCAGATCGAAGCTGCGATCCGAAAACTGCGTTAGATCCGCTGCATTCCCTTCGACGAATTCAACCCCAGATACGTCCCGCGCCCTTTCGCATGCAATCGCCAGCATCTCCGGCGAAAGATCCAGATGGGTTACCTGAAAGCCCCGCTTCGCCAGCGGAATCGAAAAAGCCCCGGTGGCGCCGCCAACGTCAAGGATGGTCTTGGTACCGTCAAGATGGCGGTCAATCTCCCGCCAGCGCAGGGCACGATTGATCCTCTCGTCCCCCCTATCCGTCTCTTCTTGGGGAGCCTTGGCGTCCCACCAATCCCGCTCGCGATCAAAATCTGTTCCCGGCAAACTCATTGAACCATCCTTCGTGTATTTCCCGGCGCTGCCGTTTTCTCATCGGATGGACAATCGCGTTTGAAAAGCTGCATTTGGAAAATTCCCTAACTCGATTGCCGTTTCGAGAATCGCGATAAACGCCAAGCCTTGTCCGGTTCTCCATCTCTCAAAATTAACTCCGCCATCCTCTCTCCCAGCGCCGGGCCGTGCTTAAACCCGTGTCCCGAGCCGCCGCCCAGCAGCCAGACGTTGTTCATCCCCGGATGGCGATCGAGAACAAAGTTGCTGTCGGGCGTCTGCTCGTACTGGCAGACCCGAGTCTCGATCAGCGGTGCATCCTTCATCGCCGGAAAACGGAACGCGAGATATTCGCGAACTCGCCTTAACGTAGCCTGGCTGACCACTCGCTCACCATTCGTAGGATCGAACGCGTGACCACGGGTGTCGTCGGCAACTTTGAAGCCGCGCCGGTCGCTGCCGGGAATGCCATAGAAGAAGCGGTTACCATGGTCTTCAGATAAATGATCGCCCCAAACCGGAAGATGAGCGTCAGTGAAGCGAAAATCTCCGGCGGGTGGACCAAAAAAAAAAATATCCTGCTTCGTCGGGCGAATGATCTCGCCAACAGTTCGAGGAAACAGCTTTCCCAGCCACGGGCCGCAAGCGAAGACGTAGTGATCGGCCTTGAGCCGCGAACCGTCGGAGAGCGCCAAGCCGTGCAGAGGCTGCTCTTCCAGACCATCGGGTAAAACCGCCACTTGCCGGTACTTGCCGCCCGCTGCGACGAAGGCATCGACCACTGCTTGGCAACTCGCCCGCGCGTCGAGATATCCACACTGCGGCTCGAAGATTCCCCAACGCACATCTGAAAAATTGATCTGCGGCCAACGCTTCTTCATCTTCGCGGTAGAAAGCTCCTCAAACTTGACCCGGGCTTCGCGCAGCATTGCGAGCGAGCCGCGCTCGTAGCCATCGTCGCGGCTACTGACCATCCAAAGAACGCCAGAGCGATGCAGAAACTGCTTCCTCCATCGCCGTTCATATTTCTCCCACAGTTCAAGGGCTCGCGCGGCGAGCTTGCTATAAGGCTGGTCAGGGCCGTAGGTAGCACGCATGATGCGCGTTTCTCCACCCGAAGACGCACGTGAATTGCCCGGGCCCCACGCGTCGAGCAGCGTCACCCGAGCGCCGCCCTCGAGCAGATGCAACGCAGTCCAGCCCCCAAAGGCGCCAGCTCCCACGACGGCGATGTGCGGCTCGGATTTCATAGGGAATTTAGCATCACGAAAGTTGCGCATTATGAAAGTTGAAGGATACGCGTAGAGGCTCGCGCAGGGGAAGATGCGAGTATAGATTCGAACGGCATATCAGGAGGGGTTTTTGTGGACACCTTGACTGCTTGAACGCACGGCACGCAGCTCCATCATTAGTTGCTCCCCGGCAGCTGTTAGTGACCACACGCCTGGCTGCGTCGCAATATTCGCCATCAGGCCGCTGGTTGGTTGCGAGTATGCAATCTTCACTAGGCCGAGTGCCATCAATTGTACCGCTATCGTTTGAAACAATTGATTGTCCAAGTCAGGCTCTGACCCCGCGTAACGGTCACCCAACAGCGCCTTTGCGAGAATTTCCTCAACATCATAATCGCTAGGATATTTTGCCAAGTATGGTGACACGTAACCAAAAACTTCACGCCAAGTCGTCTTGCCGCTCCACGGTTTACGACCCCGACTATATTGGTCTTTATAGTGCCCTCGAACTGAGATCTCTTCATCAAGTCCAGCTAGATCTTCCATTGGGGGAGGAGGCTTGAGCGCGCGCAATGCCCCATCGAGGAGAGCGTTCATTTTGCGAAGATCGTTTATCTCGTTCAGTAAATCTTCACTTGCCGGCTTGTTTGCCCTCACCCAACCAACGGCCGGAGATGCATTCATTATGCGAGACAGGTTGATCGACACTAGACCCGGCAACTCTGCCGCGCTTTTCCAAAATTTCACTAAGCGTCCAGTGGATACCTTGTCCCTAAACTTTTGTAACTTTTGCCTGGCAGCCGGCTCTTTCTCCGATTTTCCTAGGGGTATCTCATCAGGATTTTCGCGAAGCAGCGCAATCACCTTCAGGCCTTTCTCAACCGCATAGTCGTATTCCTGTTCGGTATAGCTGACTCCACTTTCGTCAACCGATCCATACCTTCCTCCGATGATAAGAAGGTAGTAATCGCAGTCGTCGATTACTCGCTTGATGAAGGCCAGCTGCTCCTCGTCCGCGGCCGGGAATAGCTCCATTCCCGCTGGAATGCAATTCGCCTCCATAACGGTTCGTATAACAGCTTGTCTTTCATCTTTGAGGTCGGCATATGTTGAGCTGACGAAAACTTGATAGCGCTTGTCCATTCTCGAAGATTAGCCCCTTTGCGTCATAGTCTACCGCCAAAACTAGGAACCTATAAAACCCTCAAAATCGGAGCAGAACACGAGCGGAGCCTTCCGAAAGTGCCACGGATTCAGTCACCGTGGGGCTCGCTACGCTAGAGTTGTTTCGTAGCACGTCTATGCCACTGCAATAGCCCGGTACGGCCCTTGACAGGAACCGGAGGCGTTCCTAAAATCCGAACAGAGAACGCCCTTTGCGTCCGAATCTAAGTTTCTGCATCTAAAATACTTAGCTGTGAGCAAAATGCCCTCTGACCCCAATATCGGCAAACGGGAGCGCGAAGTCCTGACCGCGATCGTGGAGACCTTCATTTCCACGGGCGAGCCGGTGGGTTCGCGCACCTTGTCGCGCTCGAATCGCGAGGGTCTCAGTCCGGCCACGATTCGCAACGTCATGGCCGATCTCTCGGACGCTGGTTTCCTGGAGCAGACCCATTCCTCCTCGGGCCGTGTGCCAACGCCCGAGGCTTATCGCTATTACGTCGAGCAGATCTCCGGAACCGCCCAGCTGGCACCGCAGGAAGCCAGCATGATTTCCGACTCGCTGGCCGGCATTAGCGATGTGCAGGAGTTCATGGAGCGAACCTCGCATGTGCTGTCCTTGATTTCGCGCAATGTGGGTGTCGCTGTGGCCACCAGCGGCGCTAAGAATGCGCTGGAGCATGTCTACTTCTCGCGGCTCGGCGATCAGAAGGTGCTTGCGGTGCTGGTGACGCGTTCGGGGCTGGTGCGTGATCGCGTGCTGCGCCTCGACCTGCCGCAAGCCGAACTGGATCTTGCGGCGCGCTACATCAACGAGAACTTTCGCGGATGGACGATGGAATCGATGCGCACCGAACTGGCCCGCCGCATCGAGCAGGAGCGCAGCGAATATGACCGGCTGATGAATTCGATCGAGCAGCTTTACAAGCAAGGGGCGCTCGCCGGAGAAACCGGTGCGCAGGTTGTTTTTGTCGAAGGCGCGGCCAACCTTGTAACCGGCCATGAAGATCGCAAACGTCTGCAGGAGATGTTGCAGACCCTGGGCGAGAAAGAAAAAGTAGCGCAGCTTCTCGGAGCGTATCTCGACGCCAAGCAGGAGGCGGTGCGAGTGGTGATCGGTCTCGATGACGCGCTGCCTTCAATGCAAAACTTCGTGCTGATCGGTGCTCCGGCGCGCTCGGGCAGCGACATGGTCGGATCGCTTGCGGTGATCGGTCCCACGCGCATGGACTACCAGCACACGATTACCGCGGTTTCTTATATCGCGCGCCTCTTTGACAAAATCTTGAATGAATCGGAGTAAGGAAAGTTGTTTATGGGGAAAGCAAACGGCAGATCAGAAGCAGAAAAGTCCACGCTGGATTTGGAGCGTGAACTTCCCGCGTCCGGTGACGACGGACCCCAGACCTCACGGAGTGCAGTGAGTGCAGCCCCACCCGGAGCGGAATCGGATCTGGAGAAGCTGAAGGCGGAGCGTGACTCGCTGCTCGACCGGCTCGCACGACAGCAAGCAGAGTTCGACAACGCTCGCAAGCGTACGGTCAGAGAACAGCAGGAGTTCCGTGAGTACGCTGCCGCGGATGCGCTCAAGTCGCTATTGCCGGTGGTCGACAGTCTGGATCGCGCTCTGCAGGTAAAGTCCGATGCGGAGGAGTTCCGCAACGGTGTCGACCTGATTTACAAGCAGCTGCAAACCGCGCTGGCCAAGCTTTCGGTGCATCCCATCGCATCGAAGGGTGAGCCATTTGATCCGCACTATCACGAAGCCATCGAAATGGTGGAAACCACTGAAGCTCCGGATCATCATGTTGTGGAAGAGTTGCAGCGTGGCTACAAGTACAAGGATCGCCTGCTGCGGCCTGCGATGGTGAAAGTGGCGAGAAATCCGGGGCATTAAGTCAATTCCAGACTGGTCCTGTCATCGGGTCCTAACGATTTCTAATTGAGATGTTCACCTGGGATTTGAAATTGGGTTGCTAACGCTGAATTGCTAAAGGGTAGATTGCTAAAGCCGAGTTTCTAAAGAAAGAAAGGTTCTTATTCTGACCACGAACGCAAAACGCGATTATTACGAAGTACTGGGTGTGAGCCGCACGGTGACCGAAGTAGAACTCAAGAGCGCTTACCGCAAGCTCGCCATGCAATGGCATCCCGATCGGAATCCGAACAATCCCGACGCAGAAGAGAAGTTCAAGGAAGTGACCGAGGCCTATGCAATCCTGGCTGACACGGACAAACGCTCGCTCTACGACCGCTACGGTCATGCAGGAGTCGGCGGTGCTGGTGGTGCAGGCACAGGTTTCGACGCTACCGTCTTCCAGGACTTCGGCGAAATCTTCGGCGAGTTTTTCGGTTTTGGAGACGCTTTTGGAGGCGGAGGCGGACGCCGTCGCAGCCGGGTACAGCGCGGCGCGGATTTGCGCGAAGACTTGAGCATCGAATTCGAACAAGCCGCGTTCGGAACCGAGACGCGCGTCACGGTGCGCCGTCACGAAACCTGTGAAGACTGTCGGGGCTCAGGCACTGCCCCAGGAAAAAGTCCCACGGCATGCCGTTCGTGCCAGGGCCGCGGTCAAGTGCGCTATCAGCAAGGCTTCTTCAGCATCGCGCGCACCTGTCCCACTTGCCAGGGAACCGGCAACGTAATCACCGATCCTTGCCCGAAGTGCAAAGGCGAGGGCCGTATGCTGCGGCAGCGCTCGGTCGACGCCAAGATTCCCGCGGGCGTCGAAGACGGCACGCGCATTCGCTTCACCGGCGGCGGCGAAGCTGGAGCTTTTGGCGGGCCCGCCGGCGATCTCTATCTTGTGCTCCACGTGAAGGAGCATCCGTTTTTTATCAGGGAAGGGAACGACCTGCACTGCGCGGTGCCGCTCTCGATCACGCAAGCCGCAATGGGCGCGGAGATTAAAGTGCCCACGCTCGATGGCGAGCACGCGCTCAAGATTCCTGATGGCACTCAACCCGGCACCACCTTTCGCATCCGCAACAAAGGCATGCCTGTCCTGAACGGTCACGGCAAAGGCGACCTCTACGTGGAGGTCCGTGTGCAGATTCCATCCAAGCTGAGCAAGCGTCAGAAAGAGTTGCTGCAGGAACTTGAAGCGACGAGCAAGGTCGACAATCAGCCGCTGATGCGCTCGCTGCTGGGCAAAGTGAAAGAGATGTTCGGCTAGCAGCGAGGTACCGTAACTGTCATACCTCGATCGCGCTCTCAGCCACTAGTATCCTCATTCCATGACACGCCGTCGTTGGATTGCCGACGAATCCTCGGGGAATCACGCAGTCCTAGTGGGCGATCACGCCGATCATTTGATACGCGTCTTGCGCGCCCGCGTAGGACAGGACTTCGACATCGCAACCGGGGCGGTCGTACGCCGCGGCCGCATCACTTCCTTAACCAACGATCGCGTCGAGTTTGAATTAGCCGAAGAGATTTCCAGCTCGGGACTACCGCAGATCACCTTGCTTCTGGCGATCTTCAAATTCGACCGCATGGAGTGGGCGATCGAGAAGTGCACCGAGCTTGGTGTCTCGCGGATTATTCCCGTGATCGCGCGCCGCACCGACGCTCATCTTGCTTCTGCCTCGGCGAAGCGAGTCGAGCGCTGGCAGCGCATCGCGCGCCAGGCGTCTGAACAGTCTCGCCGCACCTCTCCACCAGAGATCGCCACTCCCATCAAGCTTTCGGAGTCCTTGAGCTTCTTAGAGTCCACGCGGGTCGTGCTCGCGGAATCGGAAGATCAGACCTCGCTACGCGATGCCCTGATTTCCCATATGGCTGACGACGGTGCCAAAGACGCCCAATTCGTTCTGGCGATTGGTCCGGAAGGCGGCTGGACTGAAGAAGAACTTGCCGCCTTTCAACAATCCGGATGGATTTCCGCTTCGCTCGGTAACACAATCCTCCGCTCCGAAACTGCCGCAATCGCCGCCACCGCCATTGTTGCCTCCGCTCTCTCCGGTCCTTAATGATTTCTGGGATCGTAGCTGATCTTGGCTGCAAACACACTCATGTAGGGACAGCCGCCCTCGGCTGTCCAGTCGAGCGCAGCTCGACAGCTTTTTCTCCACAATCGCTCCCTCACACAGAATGATATTCTGACCTCGGATGTCTCCTCCCAAACCAAAATCACGCCCATTTGCTCCCGATGATCGCCAGCGCGAAGCCATTGAACATCTTGCTGGACCCATGCTGGTGGTGGCTGGCGCCGGCACCGGCAAAACCTCGGTCCTGATTCACCGCATCGCTCGGCTGGTGCAGCAGCAGCACGCGCAGCCCGATGAAGTGCTGGCCCTCACCTACACCGTGGCTGCTGCCAAAGAAATGCGTGATCGTGTAAGCGCGCTGCTCGGCAACGAGATAAATTCTTCGACATTCCACGACTACTGTCTCGACATCCTGAAGCGCGCTGGGCAAGCCTTCGGCGTACTCGATGAAAAAGACTTGTGGATCTTTCTGCGCAAAAGAGTTCGTGAACTTCACCTGCAACACTACATTCGCGCGGCCAATACCGGGCAATTCCTCAACGATCTGCTCGGGTTTCTCAGCCGCTGTCACGATGAGTTAGTAATGCCGCAAAGATACGCCGAATACGTCTCGCGCCTGGAACGCGGCGAGTTACCAGTTCCCCGCGTCGCAAAGTCAAAAGATCAGTTGAGCGACGATGAAATCATCGCGCGCTGTCAGGAAATCGCGCGCGTTTTTGCCACTACCGAAAGCTGGCTGCTCCAGGAAAACCTGGGCACATTCGGCCACATGATCACGCGAGCTCATGAATTGCTCGCCAGTGACGCGAACCTGCTGGCCACGGAGCGATCTCGCGCCCGCTTCATTCTCGTCGACGAATTTCAGGACGCGAACTTCGCGCAGATCAAGGTTCTTGCGGCTCTGGCGGGCGACACCGGCAACGTCTTTGCCGTCGGAGATCCCGATCAAGCCATTTACCGTTTCCGTGGCGCATCCAGCGCCGCTTTTCACATATTTCGCCGGCATTTTCCTGAGACGAAGCTGGTTGTGCTCGGCAAGAATCGCCGATCCACCAGCCCAATTCTTCAGTGCGCCTTTGCCGTGGTCGATAAGAACCCTCCTGTCTTCGCCGCGGGTGAACCCGCGACGCTGGCTTATCGCAGAACTCCTCTGGAATCGGCTCGTGAAGAAGACGCGCGGAACGAAGGAAAGATGCTGGCTGCATTTCCAGTGGAAGCGATCTCTTTTGCCGCGAAAGATGCCGAGGCGCCTGAAGTTGCTCGCATTATCGAAGATACGCAGCGGCGTTTGCGATGCAAGTGGAAGGATTTCGGCGTGCTCTACCGGTCGCACGTTCACCGCGATCAGGTTGTGGAGCAACTGGCCGATCGCGAAATTCCTTTCTCCATCGAAAACATGGACGTAAGCGACACGCCCGAAGTGCGGGATTTGTTCGCCTGCGTCGCGGTCGTCGTCGATCTTAGCTCGGACCCCAGCCTTTTTCGTGTCGCTGCGCTGCCGCAGTTCGAGGTGAATCCGGAACAGCTGCGGGCTGCCCTGCGCGCCATCGCTCAGGAATCGAAAGAAGGAGGCGTCGTTCCTCTTTCATCCGTATTAGATACAGTTTCCGGCGGCCGGGCAGTGCTCGAAACCATTCAACATGCTAGAGAAGAAGTTGAACGAAAAAACGCTAAGGCTCGCGCCGCTCTCGAAATTATCGGCAAACATTTCCGCCTCGACCTCCGTTCCGCTATCCTGCAAGCCGCTCTCAAGTTTGCCGCCAACTGGGAACAAAAAGCGACCACGCGAACCAAAGATCTCGGGGAATGGATCGAGTACCTCGACTATTTCCGCCAGGCGGGCGGCGTAATTCCGATGGCTTCCAACGACAACGAAGACGCGGTCCGTCTGATGACGACGCACGGCGCCAAAGGCCTCGAGTTCTCTCATGTTTTCATTCTGCGCGCGACACGCGGATCATTTCCTGCCAGTTATCGCGAGACTCTGGTGGAGTTTCCCTGCGAGCTTCGCGATCCTGATTCGGCTGCCGGAGGGGATGACAAGATCTTTCACGATCAAGAAGAGCGCCGTCTTTTTTACGTCGCCATGACGCGCGCCAAAGATTCGTTGCACATTTACGGAAAGCAGGGAATCGGCCGCGACAAAACGCCTGCCGGCTTCATGCGTGAGTTGCTTTGCAATGCCGAACTGCATCCGTGGCTCAGGGCGCGCGCCGCACTGCCTTCGCAACCCGAGCTGATCGAGATTGCCGCGGCAGCAGACGATGCTTACCCACAGGGTTCTCATCTACCCGCGTGGCTTGCTCTGCCTGCCATCGAAGGCTTGGAGACACGATTGAGCGCAAGCGCAGTCGAGACGTACGAGACTTGTCCTCTGCAGTTTAAGTTCGAACGCGAGTGGAAGTTGTCCCGGCAGATTCATGCTGCTGCACAATACGGCGCCGCCGTTCATCGCGTGCTTCGCACTTATTACGATTCCATTCGTCTGAACCGGATAAAGTCCGACGAAGAGTTGCTGCAGCTTTTTCAAGATGATCTGACCGCATCCGGAATTCAGGACGAATATCAGCGGGAGTTGTATCTGAAGCAAGGGTTGGAGCAGTTGCAAGATTTCCTGGCCGGCACGCGCTCATCTTCCGCAGCCGAAACCTCGCACAGGGAGGTCCTGCACACGGAAGAGTGGTTCGACATAAGGATCGCTGGAACGAAAGTTGCCGGACGGATCGATCGAATCGATCGTGCACCCGATGGCACGGTGGCAGTCGTCGACTACAAAACCGGCAAGGCGCGCTCGCAAGAGGACGCGGACGACAGCCTGCAGCTATCGATTTACGCGATGGCTGCGCACGAAAAATGGGGATACAACGTCGGTCAGTTGGTATTTCATAACCTGGAAGGCAATGTCCCCGTCGTGTCGAAGCGTTCGGAGTTTCAACTAAAAGAGGCGCGAGAGCGAGTGCTGGCCGTTGCCCGCGGAATCGCAGACGGCAACTTCGACGCGAAGATCGACTATCATTGCAACTTCTGCGCCTTTCGCGGACTGTGTCCCGAGCGAGAGAAGCGAGTGCCAAATCTGACGAAGAGTGCCGCGAGGCCATCGAACTAAAACAGAAGAGAGCAGCGAACGCTGCCGAAACCAAATCTTCCGCACAAAAACTTAGGGGACGCTTTTGGCGTCCCCTTTTGACTCGTACAGACTTTCTTAATGCTTCTTTTTCTTCTTTGCCTTTTTCTTGGTTGCCATTGGTTCTATTCTCCCTTCCATTGTTCATGGAAAAATCTGCAACGATGAATTGTTGCAACTATTTGATTGTATAGAGTTCATTCAAAATGAAGTCAAGAAAAAAATGCATGAGGTGTAGCGTGCGGTGGTGTACCAAAGTCACTGGTGGTTGAGAGTGAACGAAGAATTTTCATCGTCATTGCATCCGAAGACGTGAGTCGCGTGCAATCTTCGATGCCAACCAGGCAGGAAACAGCGATCGACATACACCGTGCCTGCTGAAGTGTTCGACTTCAGTGCGAGTGAATGCCAAACATCCGCATCGCAGAAGTTCGTCATTTCAGCTCGCTGCTGCATCTATAATGGCAGTTGCGAAATCTTCGCGGGAGCATGATCAATGGCGGCTTTCGACGATGTTGTCATCATCTCTGGTTGTCGTACACCGGTGGGAAAATTCCAGGGTAGTCTGGCTGATTTCAGCGCTCCGAAGCTGGGCGCGATCGTGGTGCGCGAAGCGGTGAAGCGCGCAAGCCTCAACTCCGATCAAGTCGATGAATGCATCATGGGCAACGTGCTCCCTGCCGGACTTGGACAAAACCCTGCGCGCCAGGCGGCAATCTTCGGAGGATTGTCTCCCGTAACAGGTGCCATGACAATCAACAAAGTTTGTGGCTCAGGATTGAAAGCGGTCGCTCTTGCGGCGCAGGCAGTGCAAACCGGAAACAGTTCCATCGTGGTCGCGGGCGGCATGGAATCCATGACCAACGCTCCTTACCTGCTGCCGCAAGCGCGCAAGGGGTATCGCCTTGGCAACGGCCAGGTCATCGACTCGATGGTGCACGACGGCCTGTGGGACATTTACAACGACTATCACATGGGCATCACCGGCGAGAACGTTGCCGAAAAATACGGCATCACCCGCGAAGAACAGGATGAGTTCGCCGTCCACTCGCATCGCAAAGCGGTCGCCGCCATGAAAGAGTGCCGCTTTAAGTCTCAGATCGTGCCGGTTGAGATTCCCGCGAAGAAGAAAGGCGAGCCCCCTGTGCTCTTCGAAAAAGATGAGTCCCCGCGTGAAGATACGACCATCGAAACGCTCCGCGCGCTGAAGCCCGCGTTCAAAAAAGATGGAACGGTCACTGCCGGCAACGCTCCCGGCGTGAATGACGGGGCCGCGGCCGTAGTCGTGACCAGTGCGAAGCGCGCGAAAGAACTCGGCGCGCAGCCGTTGGTTCGAATCGTTGCGCAAGCCACCAGCGGTGTCGAACCGAAGTGGGTGATGATGGCGCCGGTCGATGCCGTGCGAAAAATCTGGGAGAAAACCGGCTGGAAAGCCGACGACGTCGATCTCTACGAACTGAACGAAGCTTTCTCGGTTCAGGCGCTGGGCGTGATGCGAGAGCTCGGCCTCGATCCTCACAAGGTGAACGTGAATGGCGGCGCAGTCGCCATCGGACATCCCATCGGAGCCAGCGGCGCTCGCGTGCTGGTAACGCTGATCTACGAAATGATTCGTCGCGACGTGAAGCGCGGAATCGCCGCTTTGTGCCTCGGTGGGGGCAATGCCGTTGCGATGGCCGTGGAAAGAGACTGACTAGGTGGCAGTTGCCGCTGCCCGCAGCGTAACCGTAAACACCGCTCCACCTCCGGGCGCATTCGCGGCTTCGATGGTGCCGTTGTGTTCCTTCATCACCGACTTGCAGATGCTCAGCCCAAGCCCAGTCCCTCGCCCCGGACGCTTCGTCGTATAAAACGGATCGAAGATGCTGGCCAGCGTCTCGTTCGGAATTCCCGGCCCGTCGTCTTGAAAGCTCGCCCAGACCGTGTCCACGCCCTGTCCCAGCCGGATTCGTAACGTCCCGCGATCGCGGGCCTCGCGAATCGCGTGCTCCGCGTTCAGGATCAAATTCAAAAACACCTGCATCAGTTGGTGAGGATCGCCCTCGGCGTAAGGCAGTCCGGGCTCGCGAAGAAAGTCCGCCGTGATGCTGTTTTTCCGCAGCGAGTAAGCGTGCAAGTTGAGCGTGCGGTCCACAATCTCAACGAGATTGACGCGAGTCTTCCCCGGCGCCGGCGGCGTCGCAAAATAGGTGAGGTTGTGAACAATCTCAGCCGCGCGACGTGCCTGTTGCTGCAGGATTGCGACTTGCTTGCGCGCCGAGTCCGTGGTCTGGGTGTCCTGCAGAAGCTCGCTCACTCCCAGAATGCTGGTCAGCGGATTGTTCAATTCATGCGCGACTCCGCCGATCATCGCTCCCATGGCGGCCAAACGCTCGCTCTGCACAATCTGCTGCTCGAGTTTTTTCTCGGTAGTGATGTCGCGCACAGAAATGATCACGCCGCCTGGTTTAGAATCCGCGTCGAACAACTGGCTCGCCGAGGCTCGCATTGTGCGCCAGCTTCCATCGCGATGCTTCGCACCATACTCAGACGATCCGAAGACCCGGTCGCCGGAAACCACGTCGTGGTACAGCGCTGCCAGTTCCGGCGAGTGATCCTCCGTCTCTGAGATCTTCTTCCCCATCAGGTCCTCGGGTGCATATCCCAGCAAGTCGCGCACTCTTGAACTCACGAATGTGTAACGCTCCTGCAGATCGACGACGAGAATGAGGTCGGGAAAACTTTCCAGCAAATACCGGCGGAATTCCTCCTGCTGCATTACCTGCCGCTCCAGCTTCCGCCTTTCCGTGACATCGATTAGCGTGCCCTGGTAGCGGATCAGCTTTCCCGCGGCATCCCACACCGCGCGCGACGACTCCAGAAATACCGCGGCGCTCCCATCCTTCTTTCGCAATGTAATCTCGCGAGCTCTCACTTGCCCGCCATCGTCAGCAGCCCGCCCCAGCACAGGCGCTGCTGCCGGGTCCACGTTCAGCTTGCTCGCATCCAACCCCAGCAATTCTTCTTTCGTCGCATAGCCTAGAATTTTCACCAGCGCTGGATTCGCATCCAGCAGTCGGCCCTCCGGCGTGCTGAAGTAAGCGCCCTCTTGCAGCGTCTCAAAGAGTTCGGTAAACCGCATCTCCTTCTCATGCTGTCCCGTCACATCCCGGCCCAGCACGCTGACTCCAACCACTTCATCGCTCTTCACAATCGCGTTGAGCACACAATCGAAGTACCGCGGCCTCGAATCGTCCTTCAGCCGCAACCGCACCGTTCCGGTCCAGTGCCTTCTCTCCAGAAAGCGGGCCAGCCCCGCCTCCACGCTGTTCCGCGTCGGCTCCTCGATAAAATCGAAAAACTTGTGCCCGATAATCGAGGTGTAGGGTTGTCCCACGAGGTCGGCGACGCTCTTGTTTACGGTGCGCAGAGTGCCATCCAAAGAGACGGCGCAGGCAGCATCCTCAAAGGAATCGATCAGCTCCTTGAAGCTGCGCTGCGAGCGCGCAATCATCTGGTTGAGTTGGTCGAGTTGCCGCTCCGAGGGGGCCGCGCCTACGTTCTCCTGCAGGTTCTGCAGCAACACCTTGAGTTCGCCCACCTCCCGCCGTCGTCCGTAGGCATACACAGCAAGAAGAACGGACAAAGCGAGCACGCCCAACGCCATCGGCCCCAGGTGGTAGGGCAAAGTTTTGAGTTGTTCCCAGGCGAAGTAGGCAAAGCCCGCCGCCAGCAACACCATGAACAACAGAATCCAGCGCCAAAGCTGAGATTCTTCGCGCTCCAGATTTTGCGGAGGCCGGGAGGGACGAGATGCGCCGGAAGAAGCCTGGCTCATGAGAGAAAATACCTTCCACGTGAGTGTCGAGCGGGAACCCGTCGCAACAGAGATCATCGTAACCGGATAGTCGGAGCGGAACAACTCTTGTTGTTGGACAGTCTGGTTACTCTAGGTCCATCACGGACAGGTCAGGTTGGCAGTGGTGCGGTTTGGCTTCTTACCCTGCGTTGTCATCCTGAGCGTAGCCGTTTTTCAGGCGAAGCGAAGGATCTCGGCTTCGAGCGACCTGGCGCGTAAGGCGAACCGTCTTGCATTGACTTGTCTTGTGGGACTGGACGCCGCCGAAATCGAACTCGACCTTCCGATTCAGACGGTCTCAACCGGTTTACCCTTTGCCATCGTTCCCATAAAACGGTTGAGCACCCTCCAGTCTTTACATCTCGATCCCCAGAAGGTTAACAACTATTTGAAGGCACAAAATACTGAGAGGCTTGGTTTCTATTTCGTCACTCGAGACACTGGCGACTCGAAAGTGGGGCTTCGCGCCAGGGGCATTTTTCCCCCGGTAGAAGATCCAGCAACGGGATCGGCCGCAGGCTGCACCTCGGCTTGGATGGTGAAGTACGGCGTCGCGCAGCCGGATGAGACCGTGCTGATTCTGCAAGGCGTCGAAATCAAGCGACCCAGCCAACTCTTCGTAAGATCGAGCAAAAACGGAGCCACCATTTCCAACGTTCGCGTTGGTGGACACGCCGTCCTAGTCATGAAAGGCGAAGCTTCTCTGTAACATTGCAAGGTCCATCCGAGAGCTTTAGCTCGGAAGGATGCGAAAGAACGCTCCGCCACCCTTAATAGGACGAGAAAGATAAGAACGGAACAGCTCCTGTCTATCCACAGGCCCACACCGTGACATCCATCACAGCCTCAGCCTCAACCTCACGCGTACCGTAGCTACATTCCGGCATCAGGCCTTGGTGTGCCCTCGGTGGCACAGAGAAGCAAGACTGTCTCGCCCGGAGCACTCATGCTCTACAAGACCCTCAGCGCCGCAGTCTACGGCATCGACGCCAACATTATTCAAGTGGAGGTCGACTGCTCCGGCATAAAGACCGACCAGGACCACTTCCACACTGTCGGCTTGCCCGATGCCGCGGTACGCGAAAGCCGCGATCGCGTGCGAGCTGCGCTGAAGAACTGCGGCTACGACATTCCGCCTACGCACATCACCATCAACCTCGCGCCCGCGGATATAAAGAAAGAAGGTTCTGGATTTGACCTCCCGATGGCGCTCGGCATAGTCGGCGCCTACGGCGGCCTTACGCAGAAGACCATCGAAGACTGCCTGTTCATTGGTGAGCTATCTCTCGACGGCGGGGTTCGCGGCATTCGCGGTACGCTTCCCATTGCCCTCGAGGCTCGTACCCGAAAGATTTCAAAGCTGGTCGTTCCCGAGGCCAACGCCCGCGAAGCCGCCATGGTTGGCGGCGTGGATGTCTATCCCGTGCGCTCGCTGCTCGACGTGATCCACTTCGTGAATTCGGGTAACGGCATCGTCCCACTCAAAGCCGATGGCGATGCGCTGCTAAAGCAGTCGCAGGAATTTTTCGTCGACTTCAAGGACGTTCGCGGCCAGCAAACCGCCAAACGCGCCATCGAAATCTCCTGCGCCGGCGGCCACAACATTCTCATGATCGGTCCGCCCGGCTCAGGCAAAACCATGCTGGCAAAGCGCATGCCTACGATCCTGCCTCCACTCACCTTCGAAGAGGCGCTTGAGACCACCAAGATTCACAGTGTAGCCGGAGTGCTCGACCCCGGCAGCGGCCTGGTCGGCAAGCGCCCTCACCGCTCGCCGCATCACACCATCTCCGACGCCGGCCTGATCGGTGGAGGCGTAGTCCCGCGGCCCGGCGAAGTCTCGCTCTCTCACAATGGATTGCTTTTTCTCGACGAGCTGCCGGAATTTCCCCGCAACGTTCTTGAAGTCTTGCGTCAACCGCTCGAGGATGGCACTGTCACCATTTCCCGCGCCGCCATGTCGCTCACCTTTCCTGCGCGCTTCATGCTGGCCGCTGCCATGAATCCCTGTCCCTGCGGCTTTCGCAACGACCGCACTCGCGACTGCCAGTGCACCACGCCGATGATCCAGCGCTATATTTCGAAAATCTCCGGTCCGTTAATGGATCGCATCGACATTCACATCGACGTTCCCGCCGTGAATTACAAAGAAATGCGTTCCACCAACGAACCTGAGAACTCAGCGAGCATTCGGGAACGGGTGATGCGTACTCGAAAAAAACAACTTGAACGTTTTTCTTCCTCCCGCGAAAAGCTCTACTGCAATGCGCAAATGTCATCGCGGCACATCCGCACCTTTTGCGAACTCTCGGCCGATTGCGAACGCCTGCTCGAACGCGCCATGACTCAACAGGGACTCAGCGCCCGCGCTCACGACCGCATCCTGAAAGTCGCGCGCACTATAGCCGACATCGAAGACGCGCCTAACATCGAGCCCAAACACATCGCCGAAGCCATCCAATACCGCTCGCTCGACCGCACCTACTGGACCTGACAAACAAAAAAAGAAGCTGAGGATATTCTCCTCAGCTTCTCTTCAAGAACCGCTAAATCACCAATTCGTCTACGGGGTTCCAGTCAGACCGAAGGACACGCCCGAGCACTGCCTCGAGTTAAGTCCCAGCGATGCATCGCACCAGTTGGCCCACGTGAACCCGAAGAATGCCGAGTTCAAGAACGCCTCGTGTGCTGGCTGGTACTGGCCCGAGATGTTGTTGGCTTTCTCGGTGGTGTTGGATACGAAGAATCGTCCGACGCTGCAGCTGCCATCCACTGCACCGTTGGTGCAGTTCGGGGTAGCGTTGATCCAGTACGCGCCGGGGTTGAGCGTCAGCGGTGCCGATAGCTGGACCGCAACGGTGTATTCGTTCAGGCCGAAGAAGTTGCGGCCTGTCGCTGCCACCGCGGCGGCTCCCGAACCTGAAGCCAGGCTGGTTCCGCCGTTGCCTTCCGAAACGCCCGACCGGATGTCATAGCTGGCAGTCAGTGGATCGAAGTTCGCGTCCGCTTGGACGTTAACGATGATCCCAGTGACGGTCACTGTGCTGGTTGGAGAAAAAGCGCCATAGGTATTGCTGCCGGGAATGAGAAGCGTGTTCTCATCCGAAAAGCCGGCCGCATTCAGGTCGGACGGGTTGAGGTCGCCAGCATAGAACAAGCACGGGTCGCAGAGCGTCGGCGGAACGGAATGACCTTGCCACTGAGTTCCACCTTGCGCACTGCCCACGCCATGTTGCGAGGGAAGCGGTTTCTTGGGTGCCGCCGCTGCTGAGAGAGTAAGCGCTACTACTAAAGCTGTTGCGAAAAGCGTCGTTTTCACTCGATTCCTCCTGTTCGGTTTTTTCGCTATCTTTATGTCGTGATTCACGGTTTCGCATTTCTTGCTAAACCGCGCCGTCACTTAATCCAGTGCAACTGAATCAGCTTGCTTACGGCGTTTGTCCACCGCGCAGAGCAAACGACATGCCGGCGCATTGCTTCGCGTTGAAACCCAGAGCCGAATCACACCAGTTGGCCCAGGTGAATCCGAAGAAGCTGGAGTTCAAAAACATCTCGTGGATCGGCTGCCAGCTGCCGTTCAGGTTGTTGGTGATCTGGCTGTTGGAGACGAACTGCCGGAAAACGCTGCAGCTGCCATCCAACGTGTTCAGGCACTCGGGAGTGGCGTTGAACCAGTATTCCCCAGGAGTCAGGACCACTGGCGTAGACCACGAAATCGCAACTGTATATTCGTTGAGCCCAAGGAAATTGCGCCCCGTTGCTTGTACCACAGCCGCGCCCGAGCCGGAAGCGATGCTGGTTCCGCCGTTACCTTCCGATACGCCAGTACGAATGTCGTAGCTTGCAGTCTGGGGATCGAAAGCAGCGTCGGCTTGAACATTGAACAGAATGCCGAAGACAGACGAGGTCACCGGAATGTTGACCGCGGCGTAGGTGCTGGAGCCGCCAACGATGAGCAGCGTATTTTCATCCGACATTCCCGCCGCGTTCAGGTCAGATGTATTGATATCGCCACCGTAAAACAAGCACGGATGGCATAGCGAGGGTGGTGCCGGGCTCGGACTGTTCGTAAACGGTGTTGCTTGTCCTGCGCTGCCGGCTGCGTGCTGAGACTTTGGCGGTTTGGTATTTGCCGCCGCTGCCGTGAGGCTGAGGGCTGCTACTAACGCGAGTGCAGAAAGCGTTGTTTTCACTATATTCCTCCTCTGGGGTTTTTCTGCCGAGAATGAAGCAACGATTTTGCCACGTGCAAAACCGTGCGGCGAGTCTATGCCGCTGTTTTAAATTATGCAATGGAGAACAAAGTACCTAAGCCTGTGAATCCCGCACTGCGCAAGGCTTTCGTGCAACCAGCAATTGCGCAGCTTCCGCAACTTTTATTAAAAGACTATGCAAGAACCTGCACACTTTTTGTGAGGAACCTGGAATGTCACCCCTGCAATTTTTCGTCGCGATTCTGAATTCGCGAACCGATTCGCAAAACCAACATTGATCGTGGGAAGTTGCGGGCTTCAATCATTGAAATGGAGATCAAGACTCAGGAAAACCAAAGCTAGGAAAACCAAAACTAAAAAACCAAGACTGAAAACAAAAATCGATGTCATTCCGAATCGGGCGGAACGCCCGGTGAGGAACCTGCTTTTCCTCACCCTCACAGCTACGGTGCCTCTCAGGAGAAAACCGTAGGAAAACCAAGAATTATGGAAGACCCACGCCGCTGCTGCTTGCACTAGGGAGATCTGCTATAAGACCCCCAAGTTTGTCATCCTGAGCGAAGTGAGTGCTGCGCGAAGCGCAGCACTCACGCAGTCGAAGGATCCTTATTGCGCCTCGGTTGCAGGTGCAGCCTCTGGGAGTTCTCTCTAGGTTGCTCTGCCAGCATCGCATCCGGCCCTACCGCCGAAAACAGTACAGGGATCCTTCGATTCCATTTGTCCCTCGCTCAATATCCGTAAGCTCAGCCTCTGAGGAGAGAAATCAAGACTAGGAAAACAAGACCTAGGGGAAAACGAAGGCCGCTGCTGTTGTTGGAAAATATCGCGTCCGCCGTCACGTCATTGACCCCTTCCGTTGCAACATGTTATAAATGCCCGTTTTGCGCTGGTGCTTCCGGAGCGGAGTCTTAATACTCCGGTCGGCCAGACAAAAAGAACTCCGACGCGGCCAAGCTCCAACACTCCGTTGAGGTTTGCGGTGGAAGCGTGTTCGGAATTCCGGCGTCCCCGCAGGCTGCACAGGCGTGCTCTCACGGGATTCGTCGCCGGAAGGCGTCTCTAAACACGTTTGCAATTATTCCTAAAAACCGATTCATTTTTGGAGGACTTATGATGCGCACCTGGCTCGCCACTGCTGCGTTCCGAGGACAGCGTGGGGTAGCTGATTTCCTGCGGAAGCTTCTTGCCCTGGCAACCCTGTTTACCGTAGGAACTGCCTCAGCTTTCGCTCAATCCGAAGCTGGCGGCGAAGCTTCGCTCAAACTTCCCGATCTTTCCTCTGTCAGTTTTCTCAACGGAGCCATCGACGGCCACCGCCTGCTCCTCATCGGCATTCTCTTTTGTATTTTCGGACTCGGCTTCGGCATGGTCATCTATATGCGCCTCAAAAACCTGCCGGTGCATCGCTCCATGCGCGAGATCTCCGAACTCATCTACGAGACTTGTAAAACCTACCTGATCACCCAGGGAAAATTCATTCTGCTGCTGTGGGTATTCATCGCAGTTATCATCCTGCTTTACTTCGGCGTGCTCCAGCACATGGAGGCGACACGCGTCGTCATCATCCTCGCCTTCAGCCTCGTTGGCATCGCTGGTAGTTACGGCGTCGCCTGGTTCGGCATTCGTGTGAACACTTTCGCGAACTCGCGCACCGCCTTTGCCTCGCTCCCCGGCAAGCCCTATCCTGTTTATCAGATTCCGCTCGAAGCCGGCATGAGCATCGGCATGATGCTGATCAGTGTCGAACTGCTCATCATGCTCTTTATTCTGCTCTTCGTTCCCGGCGACTATGCCGGACCATGTTTCATCGGATTCGCCATCGGCGAGTCTCTCGGCGCGGCCGCGCTCCGCATCGCCGGAGGCATCTTCACCAAGATCGCCGATATCGGCTCCGACCTGATGAAGATCGTCTTCAAGATCAAAGAAGATGACGCTCGCAACCCCGGCGTCATTGCCGATTGCACCGGCGACAACGCCGGCGATTCCGTTGGACCCTCCGCCGACGGCTTCGAAACCTACGGCGTCACCGGCGTCGCCCTCATTACCTTCATTCTTCTCGGCGTGAAAAATCCCACCGTCCAAGTTCAACTGCTGGTTTGGATCTTCGTCATGCGCGTCATGATGCTGGTCTCCAGCGCCCTCTCGTATTTCATCAACGCGATGATCGCAAAAGCCCGCTTCGGCGGCGCAGATGAAATGAATTTCGAGACTCCGCTGACCACGCTAGTCTGGCTTACCTCGATCGTTTCGATCGGTCTGACTTTTCTCGTCTCTTACTTCATTATTCCCGACCTCGGCGGCGATGCCTCGCAGTGGTGGAAACTCGCAGTGATCATCTCCTGCGGAACCCTCGCCGGCGCGCTCATTCCCGAGCTGGTGAAGTCGTTCACTTCGACCGAATCGCGCCATGTAAAAGAAGTCGTTACCTCCGCTGAAGAAGGCGGAGCCTCGCTCGGCATTCTCTCCGGCTTTGTCGCTGGAAATTTCTCCGGCTACTACCTCGGCCTGTCCATGGTCCTGCTGATGGCCATCGCGTATTACTTCAGCACGATGGGCTTGGCCGCCGCCGCAACCATGCTCGCACCGGCCGTTTTCGCCTTCGGACTCGTCGCCTTCGGCTTCCTCGGCATGGGCCCCGTTACCATCGCGGTCGATTCCTACGGCCCGGTCACCGACAACGCTCAATCCGTCTTCGAGCTTTCTCTCATCGAGCAGGTTCCCAACGTCGAAGCAGAAATCAAGAAAGATTTCAACTTGTCCCTCAACTTTGACCGCGCCAAACATTTGCTCGAAGCCAACGACGGCGCAGGCAACACCTTCAAAGCGACAGCCAAACCGGTGCTCATCGGCACTGCGGTCGTCGGCGCAACCACGATGATTTTTTCCATCATCATGGCCCTCACTGCCGGTCTCACCGAAAATGTCGACAAGCTCTCGCTGCTGCACGCTCCGTTCTTTCTCGGATTGATTACCGGCGGCGCGATGATTTACTGGTTCACCGGGGCTTCCACGCAGGCGGTCACCACCGGAGCCTACCGCGCGGTCGAGTTCATCAAAGCCAACATCAAACTTGATGGCGTGGTCAAAGCTTCGGTTGCTGATAGTAAGAAGGTCGTGGAGATCTGCACCAAGTACGCGCAGAAAGGCATGTTAAACATTTTCATCGCCGTCTTTTTCGGCACGCTCGCTTTCGCTTTCGTCGAACCATTTTTCTTCGTCGGTTATTTGATCTCGATTGCCATCTTCGGTCTCTACCAAGCCATCTTTATGGCCAACGCTGGCGCTGCATGGGACAACGCCAAAAAGATCGTCGAGGTCGAAATGAAGCAGAAGGGAACTCCCCTCCACGACGCGACCGTCATCGGCGACACCGTCGGCGATCCTTTCAAAGATACTTCTTCGGTCGCGCTCAACCCGGTGATCAAATTCACAACGCTCTTCGGGTTGCTGGCCGTGGAGTTGGCCGTCACTCTCACTCGCGACCAGGGCCCCACCATTACGAACGTTCTCGCTCTGGCCTTTTTCGTTGTCTCGTTCTTCTTCGTTTACCGCTCCTTCTACGGAATGCGGATTCGAAGCGACAAGGCGGAATAATGGGTTCGGGCTTTCAGGAATCGAGGTTGCATATGGCGGTGAAAAGTGGTCGCGCAAAGTTGGCGTTGAAAGTTCTGCTTCTTGTGCTCGCGCCAATCAGCCTGTCGCTTCTGGCTTATGCGGCCGACATGAAGCCGGAAGATCTGGTCGCGAAGCATCTGGACTCGCTCGGTTCCCAGCAGACGCGTGCCGCCTTAAAATCGCGTGGCGTGCAGGGCAAGCTGACCATGAAGATTGTCATCGGAAGCCAGCCGGGCTCGTCGCTACAAGGTTCATGGGGACTGGTCTCCGAAGAGCAGAAATCAAGACTTGTCATGCACTTCAACTACCCCGACTACCGAGGAGAGCAGTTCGTTTTCAACGGAAACAAGATCTACATCGCTGCCACCGCTGCAGCGCAGGATTATTCCCGTTTCGCAGGGTTCGTCCACGGACAGGATTACATTATCAGGGAGGGATTGCTGGGCGGCGAACTGTCTACTTCGTGGGCACTGGAAAATCTGGACAAGAATCACCCGAAGCTTACTTACGAGGGACTCAAAAAGTTAGACGGCCATGAAGTGCAGGATGTGCAGTATCACTGCAAACACAGCAGCGATATGCAGATTCATCTTTTCTTTGAGCCGGAGACCGGCCACCACCTAAGAACTCTGTATTCCATGGCCGTGTCGCCGAACATGGGGCGAACCGTCACGTCGAGCGTGAACCAGCAGGAGATTCGCTATACCATCGACGAGCGCTTCGGTGATTTCAAGACCACGAATGGTACAACCCTGCCTTCAACTTACTCGATCGAGTTCACCCAGGAAACTCAGAGCGGCCGGACCGACGTCTATCATTGGGATATGACGATCGACCAAGCCTCCGACAACGTCGGCCTGGACCCAAAGAATTTCGATATTAAGTAGAGATACCCGAAGTAGAGTTCTGTAGATCAAACAAAAAGCCATCCGTAACCTTCGGATGGCGTTTCCTAATTTTCGGATCGCGCCAGCGGGCTTCAGTTTTTAGATCACCCAATCACCCGATGACCCAATCGCTCAATTCCCTCATCTTCGGTCCCAACGCAAATCCCGACGGTCGCGATTTACATCCCGATATTCTCGCGACAACTCTCTCCGCTCATGTCGCGCTGCGGCGTAATTTCCACAATACACGTCTTGCCGCAACTCTCGCCGGTCATGAGCGATCCTGACTTCATCGTGCCGAATGTCTCGCCGGTCGCGCCATGCGTCGTCAGCAAACATCGTTCCCGCACCCATTCCCAACAGCAACAATACCCCAGCAATTGTCCGTTTCATATCGATGTCCTCCTCCGCTCCCTGCGGATTCTACTGAATACAAACCCCACGCCCGGCGCGGAGTTGCGCTGATTCAGCCGTTGTCGAATGGGTCGCAGTTACAGTAGTTTGCGAGGAGGCCGACTCTTAGGCCCAATCGCCCGTCACTCAATGCTGGAAATGTTCGCCTTGCAGTACTCAACAGAAACGCCCGGCGCATAAGCCGCAAGCACAGCTTGCGTAGCGCTAAGCTGGCTCCCCAGCGTAGGTACCTCAACCAACGCACAACGGACAACCGCACGCGTCCCGCTCAGCGGCTGATTCATGTTCATTAAACTCAAAGCCGATTGCAGCGGCGAGAGGCTGGGATTGTAGGCCGCATTCTCCGCGTAACGACCGGCATAAATTGAATTGTCAGCAAGTTCCACCGCCACGCCGGCATACCCATTTGACGCGTTAGTTTCATAAGGCGCGTAACTGCTGCCCGCCGCGGCCAGCGCAGCTGCAATCACCGGGTCCGTCGGCGTGCCCCCGTCGAGCACGAGGTTATGCGTGCAGAGCTTCGGGTCCATCAGTCCACCGGCTACGCCAAGATCGCGCGGTCCGAAAGCATTGGGAAGAAGTGTGGTAAGCGGTGTCGAAGAATATGACGTTGAATCCTTCTGCCCGTCTGGCAGCAGAATCGACAACTGCTGCGCGGTGACTAACTCATAGAGAAATTGACGGCAGTACCCGCAAGGAGCCGCGCTAATGGCCAAGGCCTGAATGCCTTTTTCACCATTGAGCCAGGCGTTGTTTGTCGCAGCTTGCTCCGCGTGCACGCTGAAACTGAGAGCAGAGTTTACAAACTCAAAATTAGCGCCCAAGTAAAGGCTACACGCTCCGCTTCCCGGCTCCGGCATTCCCGCTGCGACAGCACCAACTTGATAATGCGATATCGGAACCACTGCGTACTGCTGTGCTACCGGAAGCAGCCGCATCATCAGCGTTCCAACTTCAACGCCGAGGGTCTCAAGTATTCGCCCCACAGTATCGGCAGACAAAAACGCATGACTGTCCCACAGACGGTCGATATCGGAACGCACATTTCCTGGAAAGCCAGCTACAGCATTCTTCCACCCTGTGGTTCGTTCGGCGCGATGCTTAATCGGAGTCTCCAATCCTGACTTGCGCGTGCTGTCAACGGTTTTCAATCTCTCGATGACTCAATGACTCAATCACCAAATCGCTCAATCTCTCTCAGTTTGGCCCTTTCATCTTCTCCTTCACACTCTTCGCCAGTTTCTCAATCTCTTCCGCTTTTTTAAGAACCTCGAGCGACAAAACGTTTTCGTTCGTCTTGTCCACATAATCTTTCAGCTCCGTGGAAAGCTTGAGCAGTTTGTCCGTATCGGCTTTCAACAAAGCTTGCCGCTCCACATTTGCCTTCTTCGCCATTTCGCGCGCCAGCTTGTCGCGAATTTCGTCCGGCCCCCCGGGCGCAACACTCCCGTCGACAGTACGTGAGCTGGATCCTCTCGGAATGGTGCTCTGCCCATTGCCAGGAATCACAAACAACAATCCGAAACAAAGTATCCACGCTATTTGTTTAGGTCGCACGGCATCCTCGAAAGCGGGCGCGAACCTTCTACCCGTTCTCCAAAGTATGCCACTTCCTTCGAGGACATACTGCAAAATGTCGAGATCAAACCTGCAGCCAGAGAAGGGAAGGACATGACGTTGAAAAGGAGACAAAGAGCCCGATTGCGAAAGGGGGAAAGAACGCGACTGCGAAAGAAGGGAAGGGCGCGAGTTGAAAGAAGAAAACCGAGCGGGTTGAAACCGGGAGGGCGCGACTTCAGTCGTGCCGCCCTCTCGATGTAGTGGATTGCGGCTTCACCGCTGAGGTGCCCTTCTCAGGGCCGGCGGAAACCGGGCAATGACCTTCTCACAGCGAACTCATGTTCGACAAAAACTCAGAATTCCCCTTCGTCTTGCTCAACTTGTCGATCAGCAGCTCCATCGCTTCTACCGGGGACAGCGGGTTCAGCACCTTCCGCAGCACCCAGATCCGAGACAAATCTTCCCGTGGAATCAGCAACTCTTCCTTGCGCGTGCCCGACCGTTGAATATCGATCGCCGGAAACACCCGCTTGTCCACCAGCTTGCGCTCCAGAATAATTTCCGAATTGCCCGTGCCTTTGAATTCTTCAAAGATCACGTCGTCCATGCGCGAGCCGGTGTCAATTAAGGCGGTTGCAATGATGGTCAAAGACCCGCCTTCTTCGATGTTGCGCGCCGAGCCAAAGAACCGCTTCGGCCGCTGCAACGCATTCGAATCGACGCCGCCCGAAAGCACCTTGCCCGATGGCGGAACGATCGTGTTGTAAGCGCGCGCCAACCGCGTAATCGAATCCAGCAGAATCACGACATCGCGCTTGTGCTCAACCAGCCGCTTCGCCTTTTCGATCACCATTTCCGCGACCTGTACATGTCGCGCCGCAGGCTCGTCAAAGGTCGAAGAAATCACTTCGCCCTTCACCGACCGCTGCATGTCCGTAACTTCTTCCGGCCGCTCGTCAATCAGCAGCACCATCAACACAACTTCCGGATGGTTCGTGGTAATCGAGTTCGCCACATTCTGCAGCAGCATGGTCTTGCCGGCGCGTGGTGGAGACACAATCAACCCGCGCTGTCCTTTGCCGAGCGGCGTCAGCAGGTCCATCACCCGCGCGCTCGCATTCTCGCGCGTCGTCTCCAGCTTGATGCGCTCCTGCGGATACAGCGGCGTTAGATTGTCGAACAGAATCTTGTTGCGCGCCTCGTCTGGCGACTCAAAGTTCACCGCTTCGATCTTCACCAGCGCGAAGTATTTCTCGCCCTCATGCGGCGGCCGCACTTGTCCGCTAATCGTGTCGCCAGTTTTCAAATCGAACTTGCGGATTTGCGACGGTGACACATAAATGTCATCCGGCCCCGGCAAGTAGTTGTAGTCCGGCGAGCGCAAAAATCCGTATCCATCGGGCAGGATTTCCAGCACACCCTCGGCGAAGATGTGTCCTTCTTTTTCGCTCTGTGCCTGCAGGATTTTAAAGATGAGATCCTGCTTGCGCAGTCCGCTGGCACCGGGCAGCTCCAAGGTTCTTGCGATCTTGGTCAGCTCGGTGATGTTTTTCTCTTTCAGTTCAGCAATGGTCATGATTTGTCCTAGAAACGACTCAACTAAACCCGGTCACTTCAACGTATCCGTTTCAGCGTTTTCGGGAGATTTCCTAAGGAAGGATATTCAGGGAAGACAAAACAACTACCAGGCAGGCGGGCGGGGCTGTTTTAAGCAGCCCGCCGTTGTGCCTCAGCAAAATTCTCCGGCTCCGACAATACTTCCTGCCGCTCCGCGCCTGCGATCCGGTCCAACACACCATTCATCGTTTCCTGGATTCTGGTGCTCGGCCGGTGGAACTTCCGCGTGGCCTTGGAGGCAAGCTGACACAGCATATACCGATTCCGCAACGTTTGTAAAGCGTCAAACACACGATCAGAGCGCATGTGACTTTACTCCTTCCTTATATTATGTATTGGGCATTTCGCTTTCGCCCTCTTCCCGGGAACCCGGCTAGAATCCAGCGGCCGCCCTAACCTACTGATTCCACACAAGATTGTAAGGAGTTAGCGCAATTCCTACCCAGAATAGATGCGTGACAAGACTCCGAAGATGCTCGTTTTTTCCTGATTTGGGCTCACAGATCGAGGCGCTTAACACTTAACAATAGACCTGGAGACTCTGGACATCCACGGAACAACACACTTTATCCGGATTCCAGAAACACGTCAATACTTTTCTGACCCCTTTACACAGCTTTACTCACTCCTGCAGTGTCATTTCGGATTCCTCGTCCAGACTCCGAAATCTGTACCCTCGTTCGGGGACGCTGGTACTCCCCGTTCCAAAAACTGAAGCAAAAATCGATGTCATTCCGAATCGGGCTAAAAGCCCAGTGAGAGCCTGCCCTGAGCTTGCCGAAGGGAACCTGCTTTCCCGTCTTGCATCACAGCCGCCTGCTTCGGAGGGGAAGACCAAGACTAGGAAAACCAAGACTAGGAAACCAAAGCTGCTGCTGCACTAGGGGAACTTGCTAAAGACCCCTAGTTTGTCATCCTGAGCGGAGTGAGTGGTGCGCGAAGCGAAGCACTCACGCAGTCGAAGGACCCCTATCAGCTTCCGACTTCCGACGCTGCCTCAAAGAGTCTCTCCACGTGGCTCGTCGATATCATGCGAACGCTCTCCTTCGGAAAGCTAGGAGGGCCCAAAGCAAAAATCGATGTCATTCCGAATCGGGCGGTACGCCCAGTGAGAGCCTGCCCTGAGCTTGCCGAAGGGAACCTGCTTTCCCATCTCGCATCACAGCCGCCTGCCTCGGAGGGAAAATCAAGACTAGGAAAATCAAGACTAGGAAAGCCAAAGCGCGAATCATTTCACCGTGACGGTGACGTAGCTCGTATGAATCGGCTTATAGCCGTTATTCGGGTTCACGTCCAAAATCGCCAGCCGGTAGGTTCCGGGACCGGGCAGCGTCACATTCTGATTGATGAACGCGCTATTCACGCCCACCCCAGTAGCCGACTCGCCCAGTTTCTTGCCATGGGTGTTGTCCCAGACTTCAATATGATCGACCAACGGTGTGTTCGATCCCGCCTGCTCATAGGCGTAGGCGCTGACCGGCACGCTCGTAGTCGGCCACGTAGAATTATTTGCCGGCGAGTTCACGTAGACGCCGGTCGCCGCGGCCACCGTAAAACTTACGTTACTCCGGTGAATGGGCTGGCTTGCTCCGCTCACGTCCTCTACGGTCAAAGTGTATTTTCCTGGCGCCAGCGAATACCACTGATTGATTGTGGTTCCCGTCGGTGAATCCCCAAGCTTCGTGCCGCCATTCCAAACTTCGATGTGGTCGACGCCGGAATTCGACTCCTCCGCTCCCGCCTCTACCGCAAAAGCACTCAACGGGAATATCGATCCCTGCGTCGAGCCGCTCGCTGGGGTACTTACGAATACTCCATAGCCTGATGACACCGTATAGTTCGTGACTTCCTTATGCAGGATTGAATAATTCGGCGCACACCCAATATCCTGGATGGTCATTTGATGCGGCCCGTTCCCACTCACCGGAAATGCCTGGTCGATCGTCTTGCCGAAGATATTTCCCAGCTTTGCTCCTTTTCCACCGAACGTGTCCCACACCTCCATGTGATCCACCTGTGCGCCGAGTTCGGAGGCAGCCGCATGCACCAGCACAGATGGCCCTTGCATCGACTGGTTTGCTGGCAAATCGATCACCATGCTGCCCGCCGTCGACATGAAAAAATCCGACATGTCGGCCACGCTCGCGGACCATCCCGGATAACTTTCAATTCCCAGCGCATCCAACATGGTTCTCAAAGCGTTTTCGTGCTTATAGGCCACGTTCGAAACATACCCCCGCTTTACATTCGGACCGATAACAGCCGTCAGCACCTGCCCTGCGCCATCGCCGTCGCCATTGTCGAAAGTTACGATGAGCAGCCCGCTTCCGCCCGGCTGAAAATCAGGAAGAGACAGCATGGGAGTCAAATTGCTATTCAGGAAGTCGTCAGCCTGCTCCAGCGGATTGCTGGAGCAGTCATCGTGATTGTCCCAGCATCCATCCGGAACGATGATCGAGAACCTCGGCAGCGTGCCGTTCGCCACGTCGATTCCAAACTGCTCAAAGTCCACGATGCTCCCTTGCGAACCGTGCGTATTGGCCAGCACCTCGCTATACCAGACCGCCGCGTTGTGGCGCGCGTAATAGTGGCTATAGGGTGGCTGGTTCGCCGCAGTAAAATCCGGCGCGTTCACCGTGCCTCCCGCGTTGAGATAGTTCTGCACATAAACCTTCCACGAGACCGGCTGAGTATCCATGAGCGCAAAAATATTGTTGTCGGTGATGGCATACTTGGTGGCCGTCGATTGGCAGCCGCTCATGGTGAAGCAATCGTTCCCGTTGCAGTAAAAATTATGGGATCCCGAGGGCAGGTCGCACGACGGCGCTCCCGCGCAGTGATAGTCAGATTCGCAACTTCCCGACGCCAGATATAAATAGTCAAGCAGGGAACCACTCACATCGGAAAAGTAATTTTTCGCATAGCCATACTTCTCTGCCTGACTCGACAGCCAAGGCATGCCTTTCGGAAACGCGGTGTCCAACGACGTATTTTCATCGACGACCAGCACCACATGCTGCGCCAATGGCACCACCTGCGCAGACAGCTTTGAGGAAGCGCCAAGCATCAGCACGCAACCGATAAGAATGAAAAATGAAAAGGCTCTAGCGGCTAGGTGGTTGTTGCGCATAGGGATTTCCTCTCGAATTCGAATGTCGACGTTTTCCGTGAATGTAAAGCAGCGGTTCGCGAATAGACCGCCGCTCAGCCGGGCACCCGGGGCTCCGGGTTCTAGGAAAGCCCAGCTATCGAGACAGCTGCCAAAAATTGTTCGCTAAGGATTTAGTAATATCGCGGTTTCGATTTCAAAACAAGATTCCGACGGTTTTAATTCTCCTCGCGAATCAAAATAGGAAGCATACCCGCCCGCCTTTAACATCAGATTAATGCAGATTTTCGACGAGCTGCTCTCCTCCTGCGAACCATCGCTGTAACGCTCCCTCCCCCGCGCGCACTATCTACGTGTAGCTAAACGGAAAGTCCGGTCCGATCGATGGAGCCACAAATTTAAAAGGAGGCTTTATGCCCGAAAAAACCGAAAGCAAAGCGCCCAATAGCCGCCGCGACAATTTCCAGCAACTTCTAACTTCGCTCGACGCACTACCGAAGCAAATCGCCGATGCGATGCTTCGCCAGACCACCGAGGAGGATCACAAAAGCGTAATCACCGCCTGCGGCGACGCCATGCGCGAGCAGGTCCAGGGACTCACCTCGCACCTGCGCGAAGGCTGGTCGCGCCTAAGTCCGCAAGGCCAGGCAGAAGTCTCCCGTGTCATTGCCATGAGCGGCAGCACCGCCATATTTACCGGCATCGACGCGCTGGCGAAAAACATAAACTCCCCGACCGCGCGCATCGCCATCTCCGGCTTCCTCATGGAGTTGAAGAAACTCATCATTCTCCTGTTCTGGCTGATTTTCCACACAATACCAAAATGGCTGATCATCCTGCTCGTACTGATCGACGAGATTCTCAACCGTAAGCTCTCGGTGGGAAACCCCGCGCTCGCCTCCACGCTCTCCCGCCAGCACCAGGATTACTTGCAGGAGCAGATCCTGATGGCACGACTCAACCGCGAGTACGCCGCCCCCGATCAACCGGGAAACAACGAGCCCAACCCCGAGACCACCTGATGGCAGTGATGCTTTGTGTGCAGCGGGCGCCCTCGCCCGCTGCCTAGGCCTAGTAAGACACCCCACTTCTCACGTTTCGTGAGAGGTGGGGATTTCAAGCTCGCGCTTTACCTGAAGACAGAGCTGGGATTACTTCTTCCCCCGCATCCACTCCCACGCCTCCCGATACCGCTCCCACCTCGGACGCCTGCTCTTCAAATCCGGAAACAGCCTCAAGCTCTTCACTCCCGCAATCGCCCTCACCGGCAGCAAATACCAAACGTCATTCTGCCGAAACTCTCCCGCCTCACGATCACCCTTACCCCGCCCGTCCTTGCCCAGATCACCCTCGCGAAAATCGTCCCCGCGAAGCTCGTCCTCGCCCCGCTCATCCTGACAAAGATAGTCCCCGCCCGCATCGCCCACGCCAAGCCCGCCGCGCCCCTCCCGCGCCACATGCGCCGCAAGCACATCAATCTCCGCCGCCGTATAAGTCTTCTTTCCCTCCCGCGTCGCATACACCGGCTGCACATCATATCCTCCGCGATGCAACCTCCCCGTCGCCTTCACCTGCACCCGCAACAGCCGCCCACACTCCCGCTCCCACACAATAAAGTCGCACTTCTCGCTGTCTCCCCACGGTACCGCCAGCGCAAATCCCAACCTCTGCGCCTTCAGCAAAAACGCCGCCTGCGACATCTCCCCCATCCGCTTCGGATTCCTCTTCCCCCTGTCATCGTCCGATTCCTCCGCCACCGCCCGAATCCACGGAACAAATCCAATGTGTGGAGCGGGCGCCCCCGCCCGCTGCCCTTGATGTTGGTTTTGGTTTTGACCCTGGTTTTGCTCTCGATCCACGCCCCAACCCATACAAATCTCCCTCCGCGCCGCGACAGATAGCGCAGCAAATCACAATGCAGGATATTTTCCCGGTAGCTATAGCCTAAATCGCACCTCCATCGAACGCAACACAATAAACCCCACATTTGCACAACTGGAACACGTTCATCCATCACCAAGCTTTAACTCTCGTCTGATTTACAATGCGCGGGTTTCAGTCGCTCATAGAGATACCCTGGCACAAGGATATTTACATTGTGTAAATACACCAAATGAAGTATATTTGGGACGAAGAAAAAAATCGCCGCAATTTAAGGTTGCACGGAATCGCATTCGAAGACGCAATTCTGATTTTCGACGGCCCAACAGTTGAAGGCGTCGACGACCGGTTCGATTATGGCGAGGATCGAGTCTATGCCATCGGAATTGGTTAACGGGCTGGAATTTACCGTGATTTATGCCGACGACACGAAAAATGACGAAAGGCGCATCATCTCGGCGTGGCAGTCGGAACCGCGCGAGAGGCGGCACTACTGGCAAAACATCGGGACCTGAGGGATCGTTCCCCCAGCGCGCGACCGGCACGGACTGGGATAGGTTGCGCCGCCAAACTCCAGCTGATATTCGCCGCGGCATCCTCGCCGACCCCGACGCCCACCCCACCAATGAAGCCTTCTGGAAGAACGCAAAAGTCGTCATGCCGGCCCCCAAAGAAATCGTAACCATGCGCCTCGACGCCGACCTGCTCCGCTGGTTCCGCCAACACCCCGGCTACCAAACCCGCATCAACGCTATCCTTCGCGCCTATATGCAAGCCCAGCCCTAAGCCCGTGTGGAACGGACACTCCCTTCGGCAAGCTCTGTCCGTTGCCTTTGACCTTGATCTTGACGTGGACTCCGTTTTTGGGTGGCGCAGCGCTTCCAGCGCTGCGGTAACTGCCCAAGGCTTTGAAAGGGCGCGGCTTCAGCCGCGCCGAAAGCCGCCCCCCACCGTGGAAGCGCGGCGCTTCAGTGCCGCGTAGGGATTACCCGATGTAGACTTCTCCGAGCGAATCCGCAACGAAAGGGTGCCCCATCCTTCTCGCGTTCTTTTGCGAGAGGGTGGGGCCTTTGACTTTCTCATCACCGCGATCCCTCATGGGCGAAGCGCGCAAAACGAACCACCGCACCCCAGCCCCGGAGGGGCGACAGATAATAGCCTAGGACGCGAGCCCTGGGTGGATCTGTGGCCTTGAAACTGATTTTGGTCCCGCCTACACCCTCACTAGACGAGGGTGCCCCATCTTTCGCGTCTTTTGCGAAAGGTGGGAACCACGGACGCCTGAAGCGCCGCTCTTGACCTTGATGTTGCCTTTGCTTTTGATTCCGGTTTCACCCGAATTGGAAAGGCAAGACTAGGAAGGGCGCGACACTCAATCCTTGACCCCGCCCTGAACAAGTGAGCGCGCCGAAGAATCCCGACAACTGCTCCCTACTCATAACTTGTCATTCCGACCCGTTCGTAGCCGCGCTAGCGGCGAGGACGGGGAGGAATCTGCTTCTTGCCGGCGGCGTCCAAATCTCTCGCGAAAAGAGAAGACCCCTAGCCCCGCCGTGGAAGCAGCTTCAGCGCCGCGTAAGGTTCACAAATCGATGGAGGCTTCAGCCCCAAGCGAATCCGTAACCAAAAGGGGTGCCCCATCCTTCTCGCGTTTTTTGGGAGAGGGTGGGGTCTTTGATTTCGTCATTACCACGATTCCTCATGGGCGAAGCACGCAAAACGAACCACCGCACTCCAGCCCCGGAGGGGCGGCGGATATAGCCCAAGACGTAAGTCCTGAGTAAGTCAACCAAAAGGGAACCGAGTCCCGTCAGGGGCGACAGAAACCGGGGTAGTTCATCCATGCGGACTCTGCAATAGGTGCTTTTTGTCTTGTTGTGTAGGGCGCTGCACAAGTAAGATGGGGTGCGCTCAACTGGATAAGGGGACGAGATATGCACGAAAGAATCGACCTCGAGGCACATTCATATGCGCTCCTTACTGGTCACAGGGCAAAAAAGGCTGCGGTTATCTTTGTCCATGGATTTTGGGGATGTCCAGAGAAGACTTGGGTAGAATTTCAAACTCTAATCGATTCGGTCCAAGAGACAATGCCTTGGTGGACCAAGTACGACGCATTTTTTTACGCATATAAAAGTCAGGGACAAATAGGTCCTGGTTCTGCATCCCTCTTGGAATTCGTCGCTAATGTTTATCCGAGAACCAAATGGCGAGAACTGGGGGCCGATGCTGGAATTCCGTCACGCGAGTACTCGAATCTGATCCTGGTGGGGCATTCCGAAGGTGGCGTACTGATCCGAAAGGCCATCTTACGTCAGGCGCAGCTTCACACAAGCAGGAAGCCAGCGCTCGTAGCCAAGCGGATTAGGGAAGACGGGGTTCTGGGAGCCTACGTTCGGCTCTTCGCACCGGCCTACTGGGGGGCACTTCTTTCCGGGTATAAAGGGCTTCTACTTCGAACGCCTATTATTGGTGACCTTGTCCAGCCGCTGCTTCAGACATCTGCGGCATATAAGCAGCTGCAAGCAACGTCCCCTCTTTTGAACGACCTTAGGAACCGAACTGTTGAACTCGCGACGCAATATCCAAAAGTTCGAGGGTTCAGGGCGCTCAATTTGTTCGGTGGCGACGACGACATCGTCTCATCGGACTCTTTGTCGACCGACCCGCCCGCTCAATATGAGCGAGGACACAGCCACCGGAGCATTTGCAAGCCGACGCGGAGATACTTGAGGCCGCTAACATTTGTGAGACATGATGACTGATACGACAAAGGCAAATGCCGAGTTGCGCAGATTCGAACTCGAATGCATAGGATCACGGAGGTTCGGAGCCAGTGGATCGTCGCATCGCGCGTTCGTCGAGATGGCGGATCTCGAGTCTCTGATGTTGCTGCAACTTGGAACAGAAATCGGGATTTTCCCGATTCCGGAGGCCGAGCGACTTCTGAGAGCGCGGCGAAGTAGATTTCTGGGCGCTCTCAAGTATCTCGACCGGCTGCAGTTTGCCCAGGATTTTCGGAGCATTGTCCAAGTCCTAACGGTTGGCCTCCGGGCTCCGGAGGCCAGCTTTACGGAGCATCCGGACCGACTCAGTCCGGATCTGTTCGGCCGCGAAATCTTAGGGATACTCTTCCATGAGCTCACGAGGTTGTTTCGTAAGGGTTATTTCACTTCCGCAGTCTCTTTTTTTTCCCCGAACCAGTGGGGAAAGGCCCTGGGGGGCAAACTAGATCCTGACTCGATTCTGCGAAAGAAAAAACTAACTGGAATTAATGGTCTAATAAGCGACTTCCTCGAATTCTTGGGGCACGCCGCAAGTTTAGACGAGCTCTGGGATTGCATCGAGAACTCCTCGGAAAACAACTATGCCTTCGGGCAGCTCAGAAGGCGAGTGAGGGCTGTTCATGGCTGGAGAATGGACTTGCACGAACACGAGACGAAGCAGAGATTCGAAACCCTTACGGGCATCTTGGCGTCTGCTGTAGACGCGGACGAAGAGCTCGCTTCCATAGGTTTTGAAGTTACGGACCTGCTCACCCGGATTACCCCTGATATGTCGATCTTGGACGGGCGATGACAATCTTCAGCTTCATATACCCACGGGGGAGAGCAGCGGACGGAAGTGGGCGGCGTAAGATAATGACTCAGCCTACTCCCTCACCCCCAACTGCCAAAACAAAAACTCATACATATCCGTGAACTCCTCAATCTGCTTCGCCACCGGTTTCCCCGCTCCATGCCCCGCCTTCGATTCAATCCGCAACAAAATAGGCCGAGTACGGCTGCTCCCATTTTTCGCCTCCGCCTGCATCAAAGCCGCCATCTTCTTCGCATGCATCGGATCAACCCGCGTATCCGTATCGGCAGTCATAAATAAAACCGCCGGATACTCCACGCCCGCCTTCATGTGGTGATACGGCGAATAAGCATAAAGCCACTTGAACTGCTCCGGATTCTCCGCCGTCCCATACTCCGGAATCCACAGCTTCGCAATCTGAAAGTCCTGATAGTGCAGCATGTCGAGCAGCGGCACCTGGCACACCACCGCACGAAACAAATCCGGACGCTGCGTCATCATCGCCCCCATCAACAGCCCGCCATTCGACCCTCCGCGAATCGCCAGATGGTCCTTGTCCGTATATTTTTCCGCAATCAGATACTCCGCCGCCGCAATCATGTCGTCGAAAACATTCTGTTTTTTCTCGAGCATTCCCGCGCGATGCCAGTCTTCTCCAAACTCCGCCCCGCCACGCAAATTCGCCACCGCGAAAACTCCGCCATGCTCCAGCCACAAATACGTTGACGGCGTAAACGTTGGCGTCAGGCTCACATTGAACCCGCCATAAGCCGTGAGCAGCGTGGGATTGTGCCCATCTTTCTTGAACTCTCCCGGCTTCACTCCCTTTTTGTGCACCAGAAACATCGGCACCCGCGTGCCATCCTTCGAGTGATACCACTCCTGCGCAACCTCGTAGGCCGCGGGATCGATTGCAGGAGCATCCACCTTAGCCCACAGCGAGGTCGTTCCACTCTCCAGGTCGTAACGGTAAATCGACGGAGGCACGGTGAACGACTGGAAGCCATAAAACATTTCGTCATGATTCCATTTGCCGGAGGAGCCGAACACCGAACCAATCGACGGCAGCGCAATGTCCTTGAGCTTGGTTCCACTGATATCGAAAATCATCAATTGCGACGTGGCATTCTGTTCATATTGCGCAAAAATCTTTCCACCCCATTCCGCCGCGCCCTGCAAGACCGATCCGGTCTGCGGAATCAGCTCTTTCCAATTCTCGCGTTCGTAATCTCCCGCTTCCGTGACAAACATGCGGTAGCGCGGCGCGTCTTCGTTGGTGACAATGTAGAGCCGTCCGTTGTACACCGATCCGTGATAAACAAAATTCTTGCCGGTCGTGATGCGCGTCGGCGGCGTGCCTTTCTTCAGATCCATCAGGAACAGCTCGGTCTTTGTCCAACCCTGCTCCACCGTAATCAGCAGCAGGCGGCCATCGTTGTCGAGATTCACGTTCGGCCAGTCTTCAGGATCGCGTCCCTCGCCAAAAATTTTCGGATCAGTCGCCGGGTCCGTTCCCAGTTCGTGATAGAACACATGCCGGTTGTACTGCTCCTGCCCTTCGGCCACGTCACCTTTTTTCGGATAACGCGTGTAGTAAAAGCCGCCATTGTCCAGTTCCCACGCGATGCTGGCAGCGCGAGTGCGCTCAATCGTATCGGGCAGCACGGTGCCGGTTTTGGTTTCGACAATGTGCAGCGTGCTCATCTCCGAGCCGCTCGGCGAAGTGCCGTAAGCCAGATATTTTCCGTTCTCCGAAGGCTCAAACCAGTCGAGCGCGATGGTGCCGTCCGCGGCCATCTGGTTCACGTCCACAAGCACGCGATCTTGGCTCGAATTAGTTTCCTTATTGTCTGTCATGCTGAGCGAAGCGGATCGGAGAGCAGCGCGATCCGATCCGTGCAGTCGAAGGACCTCGTGTTCCCCGCCGCCGTCACCGGTCTCAATGGGAGTTCTCTCCGCGCTCGTGGAAGCGCCAGCAGGATTGCTTGCCCGTTCCCGCACGTAAAGCACCGGCTGGTTCTGCATCCCCTCGCGCCGCGTATAGAAGTAATATTTCCCCGCAATCTGCGGTACACCAATGCTGCCTGTGCTCAACAGTTCAGTCAGCCGCTTGTTGATCGCCTCCCGCCCCGGCAGCGGATCGAGCACGCTGCGCGTGTATGCCATCTCCTCCGCAACCCACCTCTGCGTCTCCGGACTGCTCCCATCCTCCAGCCACCGGTAGTTATCGACAATCTTTGTTCCATGAAACATCTCTTCGCTCGGCCGCACCTCAGCCTTAGGAGGATGCTGTTGCCCCGCCGTCGACGAATCTTTATCATCGCCCGCCGCGAACACCACCGCTCCCAGCAGCAAACAGAAAAATGGAAAACAGGAAAATGTCGAAATCGAAATCCAAAGCAAACCCGAAATCAAGCGCACACCTCCACCCATAAAAACCTCGCGGGAGACAATCGCTAGCGTATCAAAAACGTATCCCCCGCTGTTCGCCAGCGTGGCTCGCTGTCTCTCACCGTGAACCATCTAACTGTTGCGGGAACTCGCAGATTTGCCGATGTCGACAGCATTCTCCTGCACGAGCCACTGCCATCCGTGCGCAAGAGCGATGACTGAGGTGCCTCACGATGCTGTGGCGGACTCTGCCTCACGATGTTATGATAAATGCGAAGCCTTGTCCCGTCGGGCGAGCCTTCGCAGCGCGCCCCAAAGCGCGCACCACAACACTCCTCAGTAGCTCAATGGTAGAGCATTCGGCTGTTAACCGAAGGGTTGTAGGTTCGAATCCTACCTGAGGAGCCATTCTTGCCGGCCCGATTGATCCATCCCGAGGCGCGATTTCGCGCTCCCAAGTCACTTGGGTTTTAAGAACGAGTTCGCAATTCCTTCATTGGTATTTCGTTCGTTATGAAAGCCGCCGTCCGGATCGCGATCGTCTTTGCGCGGGAGCTGGTTCCGGGATGAACCCGATTTCCACAAGGTGGTTCGTTCAATCGTCACAGACGGCGGGCCAGGAGTGATGAGACAAGAGTAGGCATGGGGAAAGAATGGGTACAGTTTTGGAACCCAAAAATAAGAGGGCTATAGCGAATGTGGAAAAATGTGAACAATGGAGTGGCGACGCAGCCGGAGTTCGCCAGTCAGCCGGCGCATAAGACGTTACCGTCGGCCGATAAATTGCTAAATGAAACCCCGGTCGGGCTGCAAGCTGTTGGCGAAAACGAAGGCGCGTTATCTACCACGACAACGATGACGACCTACGCTGAGGCGGTGAACGAGTTCACGAAAAACGCGACCGCGTGTATTGGATTCCTTCCCTTGATCTCCAAAGCGCGGGATGACTATGAGCAAGCCACTAGAGCCAGTGAGCAACTGCGCAAGGTGCTGGACGCGGGCGAAGAAAATCTTCGAACTGTAATGACGCAATTGGAGCAAGCGATCAGCGTACACGTGCTCAAGTCCGCTGCCGAGAGTAAGAAGCCGGAAGCCGTGAAAATCGAATCGATCCGAGGGACCAACAAAGCGTCCTGATAGGGCAACCTATGGCCTCATCGGTTAGCCTTTTCTTACTCTTTATTCTGATCTAATTCTCCCTTAGCACTGCACCCCGCCCGGCGTACTTGGAGGTTTTTGGCAGGATGTTTAAACTGTCGCGGGGGAGATTGTGTTGGAAACTCTGCTCGCGAAAATCCAGAGGCTTCTGGTGTGGGTGCTCGCCGGAATGCTTCTCGTCATCGTGATACTCTCGACGGCGCATTTGGGCGTCCTGGTCGTCGAAGAAATCCTGAAGCCGCCCCGGTTTCTTATTCGGTGGAAAGCCTGCTCGATGTTTTTGGTTATTTTCTGCTTGTGCTGATCGGAGTAGAACTCCTAGAGACGCTTAGATCGTACATGAAGAAGGACGTGATTCATGTGCGTGTCGTGCTCGAAGTAGCCCTCATCGCCATGGCGCGCAAGGCGATTATTGCGGAACCCGGTAACGCGCCAGTATTGACGTCGGTTGGTTTAGCGGCGCTGATTCTGGCCTTGGGGGTCGCCTTTTACTTTGAGCGGCGGACGGAAGATAAAGAGTAAGATCTAGCTGCGAACCGGCAATCGTCAGCCGTGTCTGCCTCGCAGTGTACTGCTGAAAATCCGCCTTCATTCATCCATCTCGAAAAACTGGGGCAAAAACTGGCGGGACGTTTTCAGTTTTCCTGACGGGAAAATTGGGGAACGTTCCGTGTCCCGAAGGTTAATCAGATTTTTGTGAGTCAGTGACGTTGGCCTCGCAAACGCCGATAAAAGCGCGGAGCAGTTTACTTATTCGGTTGTACCTAGATTGAAACATCTTCAAAGCCGCGCTTAGATTAACTGTACCAATGGCTTTTGTGGGCTCGGCATTCCGCCTGTATTGCCCAAAATCGGTTATAGCCGTTTGCTTGTTGGTATCGGAATAGAGCAGAACGGTGCCCGCCCAATTCGGGTGTGCGTATTCACTAAGCACGCCGTATTGACGGCTAAAGCCCTCAATATCCTTTTCGGTTTGTTCCAACATCTTGTGCACCTTGACCGGACGCGGCATGGTCACAACACCGGGCGCGGAATCTTCTGGCCAACCCGTTGCATTTCCCATCGCAAGTTTCATTAGGTACTCATCAACATCACCAACCGTCCCCGTGTCCACAACGGCTTCAACTTTCGCGCACAAAAACCACAATGCAGCACTCACCTCTAATACCGCCCGCGTGAGCACGATACCACTCACAAGCTGGTCGCTCGCGAAGCTCTCAAATGCTCTCTTGCTCAATTCCACCACTCGCCAAATAAGTGCCTCCCGATATAGCAGCACCTTCCATGGCATCTTCGATTTTTGCGATAGTGCAAATCCGTCCACTTGCTGAGGCAGATTCGATTCGAGCACCGCAAGAGTTTCAGCAATCTCGCGCATTGACGGTGCGTTTGTCTGCGGCTTATCACTCTCACTCACACCGCTCCTCCTTTACTTGCTCTTCTTTTTCGATTTGTCCAAATCTTTGCCGATGTGTTGTCTACATAGTACTTGCCTTGGGAAACTGAGGACAGACGGGACGTTCTCAGTTTCTACTCGTCTAAAGATTGGAAACGTTTCATCTGTACCCAGTTTTCTCCACAACCAGTTCGCCGCAGCCCACCCGTGAAACTGCCACGGGTGGGGCATCCCGAGTCGAGGTAGAGTACGGCTGGGCCAGCCCCCTCAAGCAATTAGCGGATTCGCGTCATCTCAATGAGATATTGTTCGACACCCTTTAGGTTTTTCGATTTTGCGTTCACGATTCTTTCAAGCCATACGCCATCTGCCGCAAGTCTTACGACACGCAGCTCGATTCTCGAATCGGTTTTCGAATGTCTCTTTAGGCGTTCGCTCAGCCAGTTATTCCAAACCCTTCCGACCTGATCTTTAGAGGCCATCAGACTCAAGAGCGCGCCCCAGATTTTGCGTTCAGCTGCACCTTCAGAGAATGCGGCCCTAATGTATGCACGAGTAAAGCATCCGTCGGAATTCTCTTCCTCCGCCATCAGTCGGTCAAACTGCTTGTCCAATCGGGTCAATAGCAGCTGTATCAACTCCGTCACTAACGTCTCTTTGCTATCGAAGTGATTAAAGAAGGCCCCTTTGGTAACGTCCGCCAATTCGCTCACTTTGTTGACGGTGACATGAGCCATGCCCTTGGTCGCAGCGAGTTCGGAGGCGGCATTTAAGAGGGATTCTCTAACGAAGAGAGGGTCTTTCTTTTTCATGTACGCGTTTTTTACTTTAGTCGCCTTCATTTTCGAAAGTCTCCTCAACGTCCCAAAAGTCTATTCCATTGGATGAGCCAGGGGCACAAATAAAACGATTGCTTTGAAAGATACCGTATGGTATCTTTTATAAGAACGCTCTTCGAGGCGAACGGCAACGCTGCCGTGTTGCTTCAGGGCAATTTTAAAGAACAACTTGTGAGGTGAATTATGACCGGTTTAGGATTGAGCGAGACGAAGACTGTTGTTGACTCAGAATTAGCAGTGGCTCACCTTGTTTTTAAGGTGGCTGACCTTAAGAGTAGTTGCCAATTCTACGCGAATCTCGGCATTCCTCCATTTGCGATTGACGAAGAGGCCGCAATTATTGAACTACGTGGAGGCACTCATCTTGTATTGTTAGAAGTTGATCAGCTGGCGGGAGAAGGCATAGCGGAAAGTTTGACAGGACAATTCCAGAAAAGATTTTCTGAGCGATTTGACCTCATGATTAAAGGCAAAGGCCTGAATGAATTGAAAAAATATCGGTCGGAGCTAATCAGCCGGGGAATCGCAGCTGGAGAGATCCCTGATGAAACTTTTTATGGACATCATCTTTTTTGCATAAAGGACCCGATGGGAACGGTATAACGATTTACACTAGCCACGCAATTTAGTGATCGGAAAGGCGTTCGGGGGGCTGGTCCAGCCGACCATTCTTCCGATAAGGCTACATGAACTGGATGCCCCATCCGTGGCGGTTTCACGGGTGGGCCGCGATGCCGATGGATCAGGAGATTTTGCGGATGTGAAGTTATGCTTTTCGGTTGATGCAATAGGGACGCGACGATCTACCTGTGACCTATGAACATGCAAGGGAGAGTTCGCGGCAGCCCCACCCTTCGGCTCCGCTCAGGGCAGGTTTCGTGAAACTGCCACGGGTAGGGCATCCGGTGCCGTGCTAGAGTACGGGTCTCTCTAGTGCAAGCAGCAGCGGCTTTGGTTTTCCTAGTCTTGATTTCCCCCTCAGAGGCTGAGCTACGGATATTGAGCGCGAGGCAAAGTACGATGCTGGCAGAGCAACCTCGAGAGAACTCCCAGAGGCTGTACCCGCAACTGAGGCGCAATAGGGATCCTTCGACTGCGTGAGTGCTGCGCTTCGCGTAGCACTCACTTCGCTCAGGATGACAAACTAGGGGGGCTGGCCCAGCCGACCATTCTTCCGATAATGCTACATGAACTGGATGCCCCACCCGTGGCGGTTTCACGGGTGGGCGGCGATGCCGATGGGGATCAGGAGATTTTTCTGATGTGAAGCTCCGTTTTTTGGGTCTCATTGACTAGAGCCGGGCCGTGCTCGCCATAGGCGTAATGTCGGAAGCTACTCCATAACCCGTTCGCAGCAGCCCACCCTTCGGCTCCGCTCAGGGCAGGCTCCGTGAAGCTTCCACGGGTGGGGCATCCCGAGTCGAGGTAGAGTACGGCTGGGCCAGCCCCGGGGCCGGAAGTCCCGAGGACAAAACGGTAAAAAGGATATCCTGGGATAACTATAAAGTAGTCTCGCGGGTTGACACACCAGAAGCAAAGCAGGGCCAGCCGACGGTAAGGCCGTATCCCCATGCTCCTCGTGGTGCAACTAACTTAAGGCTAGAAGGTGAACGTTGCGCCGAGGCGGATATGGCGTGATATCTGCCAGAGGTTCGGCTGGCCGTAGAGTGAGTTCACCACCACGCCGCCGGAACTAGCCGCCGCCGGCAGGCTGTACCCTGTTTCGGCTGCCTGGTAAAACGCCGCACCCTGGGTAATGTTGGCGCCTCCCGGTAATAGGGGCGCACCGACGAAATTCGAGTTGAACCCCTCCCAATATGAGGTGACGGAGTGCTGGTTCAACAGGTTGGTGAAGGTCCCGGTAAAGCTGAGCACCTGTGCCTCATTGTTCTTGTTCACCTTGATAGAGTGTTGCAGGTTGAAATCAGTCTGCGTGTACCACGGCGTGCGACGGGCATAAGGCGCGCTAAAGGTGACGTCTCCTGGTACTGCGCCTTGGGTTGCATTGACCCAGTTGCCGCGGCCAAAGACATACACGGCTTCGTAGGGGTTGGGGAACGCAGTGCCAGTTTGGATCGCCCCGCCGACGTCGGAGAATGCGCTCATCGGGCTGCCCTGGTAGGCAACCTGGAAGATTCCAAAGGTTGTTGTGTTGGTGTTGAAGTGTCCCTTCCAAGGCAGCGTGTAATACGCATATCCCTTTAACACGTTCGGACGATCCGTCGGCAGCGGTCCGTCATTCGACTTGCCGTTAGCGCCGAAATAGTAGAACGGCTCGTCGAACGAACGAGTAGTGTCAGGCGAGTTGCGTCCGGTCGTACCTCCATCGATCTGGTCAGTGGTGGTGAGGCCGGTATAGTTGCCCCAGAGGCTGCTGTAGGTGTAGCTGAACATTCCAGACCAGCCGCTGCTCTGCGTCTTGGTTAACCGGAATTCCAGGCCGTCGTAGTTACGGATTGCCGTGGGATTGTCTGGGCACCCGGTACAAATGCCGAATAAGCCTTTAGGATTAAACGCAGCTGTCCCGGGACCGTAGGCGTCACCAATCGAGGTCAGGTAGCGGGCATAACCGTTGAGGGTCTTGTCCACATTCTGGCCGGGATTGACAATGGTATAGATTTCGCCAGCTTGCGGGTCGGACAACGAAGCGTCCTCAATTACGTGGTCAAGACGACGACGGTCATAACGCGCTTCGAACGCCCATGTTTTAGAAATCTGGTAGTCCCAGCCCGCCACATACTCGTGCTGGCGATAAGGCTTTAAGCCGGGCGAGACCGGCTCCTCCGGGCGGAAGTTGTCGTTTTCAATCAGCTGAGTGCCAGTCTTGGCGTCGGTCAGGGATGGCGGGGCTTGGCCGTTCCCACCGAAGGAGGCCCCTGCGGTGGAGACGCCCGTCGGGCAAGCGCGGCCGCCAGCATTGAAAATGAAATTGAGATCGGACTGCTGGAACCCGGCTGCGGTCCCATCTGGACCGAGGGGATAGGCGCAAGTCTCGTAACCTTGCGCTCCCCACGATGTCTGGGCAAGCAAGAGCTTCATGACATCGTTGGTGACGCCATAGCTGCCAAATATCTTCATCTTGCCATCAGGCGATCCCCAGGCAGCACCCAGGCGAGGCTCAATCTTGTCGCGCCATGAGAAGTCGATGGTTCTGATGCTGCTAATCCCTATTCCCGAGGGAGCAGGCAGGCTTTCTTTCTCAATACGGAGGCCGAGGTTGAGGGTTAAACCGTGCCCTATAGTCCACGCATCCTGGACGAATAAGGCATGGTTCCAGTCGGTGGCGGGCGCATAGGCACCAGAGGCTGTCTTCAGGACGGTTGCGAAGTCCTGCACCTTCACATAACCGTACTGTCCAGTGCAGAGTGGCGTCACAACCCCTTTTACAACCGCAGTGTATTCCGTCCCCAGCGTGGCGCAGTTGCCGACGCCGTTGGCTGTGAGCGCCACATAGCTATTCCCAGCGCCAGGGGACACAAATGCGAAGGGCAGGTTGCCGTGCTGATCAATTATGTTCGACAGATGGTTGAGCTGATAGCCAGCTTTGATGTTGTGGGTCCCCCACCAGCCGCTCTTGAAGAACGCCACGTCCTGGTCGAACTGATAGTGCTTACTGGCATTGACCTGTGTGAAACTTTCATCGAAGGGGGCAGTGGTCGTACCCGCAGACAGCGCCAGACCTGCAGGCAGAGGGCTGCCCGAGTTATCAAGTGCGGGCGAACCTGCCGAGGTCAAGCCGGAGGTTTGGAAACTCAGGTCCACTCCCGCAGTAGGCCAGCCAAAGTCGTGATAGTTCTGGAAGAAGTAGCCGAAGCGAGTGGTGGCGACGATCTTCGGGGTTAGGGTGATATCAGCACCGGTGATGTAGGTCGCATTTGGCGCCGAGTAGCCGAGGCCATGCGCAAACTGTGTAAGAGGGCTATTGATCCCGGGTATTGCGGTCCCGCTGATTGAGAGCCCAGTGTTCGGCAAGCCGGTCGTCGAATCCGGCGTCGGCAAGCTGTCGCCGCTCTCGCGCGTGTACTGGTACAACCACGAGCCGAACAGGCGGATCTTCTGGGTCAGCGTGAAGTCCAGCCGGGCGGTACTGAAGTACTGCTGATTATCCGCGGTGAAGATTTGGTTCCCAAGGTTTGAATTCCCTGGAAATTTAGAAGGAGCGAAGTTCACCGTTCTCGCCAGGGCGTTATACTCTGGAGCAAAACCCAGGAAGAACCACAAGCGATCCTTAATGAGCGGGCCGCCAACGGTAAAGCCGGGTTGAACGATGCTAAAGTGGTCCCTCGCCGGTTGATAGATTTGCCCCTCGTCGTCACCCGAAGGGGAGGCGGTAAAAATCGGATTGTAACGCAGGCTGGCGTTCTCAGAGCCGTCCAGCTTGTCGGCCTCATAAGTACCAAAGAACGAGCCGTGGTAAGCGTTGGTACCCTTCTTCATGATGACGTTGACCACGCCGCCCAGGGCGCCGCCGTGTTCCGCCTCGATACCCGAACTCTTGACTTGGACTTCCTGAATGAACTGGAAAGGAACGTTGGCGCTGGAAGCGCCCCCGGAGATATTCTCCGTGTCCTGGCCTTCCACCAGGTAGGTGTTTTCCGAATCCGCAGCGCCTCCAACAGAGTAACCGGCAGCCTGGCCGTTGCCGCTGCTGCCCGGCAGGGTCCCGCCTCCGCCGCCGGCTCCCAGGGTGGCAGACTCACCGGCGAGAGGCTCATTGCGGGCCATGGGTGCATACTGAATGACCGACTGGAAGCTGTAACCGTGGGGAGTATCGTTCAGTGCTTGGGCGGTGAGGTTGGTTTGATTCGTGTTCGTAGTGACGTCGATCACCGGAGCGGCCCCGCTCACTTCCACAGTTTCAGCGGTAGCCCCAACCTCGAGTGCAATGTCGACGGTTGGAAGGTGCCCAACCTCCAGGACCAGCCCTTCGCGGTGAATGGTCTTGAAACCCGTGGCCATGACCGTAATGGTATAGGTGCCCGGGGGAAGATTGGCGAAACGGTAGTAGCCTGCCGAGTCCGTATTCACAGACTTTTCGCCCTCCAGGGACGATCCTCTAACTACCACGTGAGCGTGACTCACCACGGCTCCGGACGGATCTTTGACGGCACCCTGTAACCCGCCGGTGGTCTCTTGCCCGAAAACACTGACAACTAGAAGCAACACAGAGAGGACACAAACAGCGAACATCCCAAGCTTTGTCGAAGCACGACTCATAGATGGATATCCATAGGTGGAATGATGAGTAGCGTCGTGCGGCAACCTTGTAGCACAAGGCTCCGATCCCAGCGTAAATTTCTTGAAGTTGTTACGAAAGCGGGAACAGGTGCCGATATATCGGCACTTCGGCACTTGAGGTTGGCTAAGTGATTGAAAGCGCAAGAGGGCTGCGCGCGAGTTTCGGGGGAGGGAAACTGGGGACAGACGGGACGTACTCCGCTTTTCGCTAGCGGCGCGCCGCCGGGCATTGTTTATTTCAACTGCCGAATCCGTTCTTGCAGGAATTGCCGCTCTGGTTCCTGTTGGGTCAGCGCCAGCGCCTTCTCATAAGATGCCCGAGCCTCAGCTGTCCTGCCGAGCCTGCGGTACATATCTGCACGGGCGGAATGTGCCAGGTAATAATTGGCCAATTCGCCATATTCCAAAGTCAAAAGCAAAGTCAAAGGCGTCGGACAGGAGTGTCCGACCCACATGAGCAACTTCAAGAACTTCACATGCAGCGCTTCGCTCGCCATTAGACCCGCGACGCGGCTTCCGCAGGGCGGTCGTCGGAACATCTTGGCCCGTTTTTATCACGTGGGGGGCTGGCCCAGCCGACCATTTTTCCGATAAGGCTACATAAACTGCCGCGGGGGGGGCATCCTGTGCCGTGTTAGAGCACGGCTGGGCAGGCTGGCTGGAGTTAGACGAAGGCAGCACTTTGGTGCCAAGCAGTAGCACGCAAGAGCCATTTACCCTTTGTGTGGATGGAGTTAGTCTCGTTCTTGAGCAGCACTTGGGGGAGGGCTGATCAACATACGTCCCGTGACTCAAACCGAGTCTGGGGCGTTTTGTTTTGCGCGAAAAGCGGCTGATTTACCTCATTGCGCCAGCAAGTGAGGGGTTAGGGAAGCATTCTTAACGCGGCTTCGACAGCGCGGCTCCGACGATCCCGCCACGGCCCGATTTAACCTGGAGTCCGCTACTCCTTTGCTGAGTCGAGACTGACAGAGGCCGGCTAAAGAGTGTGCGTGAGAACCAGTCTTCCGCCCCTTCCGGGGCTTGCTCGTTTCCCGCTTTTCACCCACAGCTTACGCTGTGGGCTGAATTCTCGCGCCGCCCTTCGACTGGCTCAGGGCAGGCTTTCGCGGCTGAACAGGGAAATTCATTCCACTGCGAAACTCAAAATCTAGTTCTCACGTAGTCTCTAAAGTCCTCTCAGCACGTGCCGATATACGCAAAAGACAATATGGAGGGAGAAGCAATCAGGCCTCCTGTCGCGTGGAGAATAAGTAGAGTCTTATGCCAATAACCGCCCTCATCGTCGACGACTCCTCGGTCATGAGAAAAATTGTAGAGCGCTCATTGCGCCAGGCCGGGCTCGATTTAAGCAAGGTATTCGAAGCAGGCAACGGGGCGGAGGCGCTCAGCGTGCTGCAGGGCGATAAAGTGGATCTCATACTTTGTGACATCAACATGCCGGTTATGGACGGCTTAGAGTTTGTGAAGCAACTCGCCGGAGTGGAGAACGCAAAGGGGACGCCGGTCGTGATGATTACGACCGAAGGCAGCGAGGCCCATGTGGTGCAAGCGCTTTCGGCGGGAGCGCGCGGCTATATCCGCAAGCCGTTCACGCCGGAACAAGTGAAGGAACAGGTGATTCCAGTTCTGGGAGGAAAGTCATGAGCTCCTCGAAGGAACTACTGGCAGCCGGTGGCACCCAGGAGAGTTGGGCGCCATTGCTGGAGCTAGCGTTGCGCGAAGTGTTCGAACTGATGCTGGGAAGCCAACTGACTTTGCCCACGAATGCCGCGGAGGAAATGCCCAAGGAAGTCACAGCCATGGTGGGGCTGGCCGGAAAGCTGTGCGGGCTCGTGGGCGTGCATTGCAGCGGAAAGTGTGCCGCGCTGATGACTTCCAAGATGCTGGGCGTTCCCCTGGATAAAGTCGGCGCGGACATGTCGGACGCGCTGGGTGAAATCAGCAATATGGTTGCGGGCAATTTCAAGAATAAGATTTCCGGCCTGGGCGACGGTTGCATGCTATCCCCGCCTACTGTTATCACAGGGACCGACTATAGTATGTATTCGCTGGCAGACTCGCCGGCGCTTGAAATCAGAGTGATGTTTGAAAACATGCTCATTGTTATTTCCCTTCAGATTCATTCATAACCCAAACATGTGATGAAGTGTGCCAGCTCTTTACTCGGGCAGGCATCTGCCTTTCTAAAAACTAGTGATTTTCTAGAGCGGTGCTTCCTGAAGCGGTGCCTTTCTAGAACAGCGTTTATCGCGGCTCTGGAAGCGCTGTGCTATCCGAAGGTTTATCCTCAGAAGCACCGGCGGCCGTGATGGAGGATGAGAAAGCAGGAATGACACGATTTGCTTTTAGGTTTTCCTAGTCTTGATTTCCTTCTTAGGGCTCAAAAGCGCTGCTAAGAGTGGAGGGCGATTATCGCAGCGCTTGAAGCGCTGCACCATCCGCGCTGCACGCTTCCCCATCCCAGTTAACCAGCAGTCCGGTTTAACTTTTTCCCGCGGCAGCACTTGATCCGAAGATAGTCGAAACCAGATTGAAGACTTCTGCCGCGGCCTCGTCGAGTTCGAAGGTGAAGCGAACCAGATCGATGCCTTCGAGGGCGCGATACTCTTGCAAAAGGATGGCCCAGGCGGGATTGTTGGCCAGATCTACTTTGCGGCTCTCATAGTAGCCATACCCCATGTTGCGCATGCGGCAGAGCAGGTCGCTGAGGTGAACCATGGCGACCAGAGGTTTGGCGGACTCGCTCAGTTCAGGCGTGTGGTGGAAGGCGATGACCTGAATTAAATCGTCGGCCAGGTGCCATTTCTCAGCCAGAGCGCGCCCGGTCTCGCAGTGCGAAAATCCCATGGTAGCGCGCTCGGCTTCATCGAGAGGAATCTGTGCCTGAGTAGCATTGGCCGTCGCTATGGCAAATTCCTTGGGAAAGACCATGCAGTTGACGGGAAAACCGATATCGTGAAGCAGCCCTGCCATGTAAGCCTTGTCGCCGTCGGGTGCGGCTAACTTCTCGCTGAACTTCCGGCAAACCATGGCACAGCCGAGGGAATGCCGCCAGAACGTGGTAGGTTCGAGCGGCCAGTTTTTGGCAGGAAAAGCGCTACCCAGACAACACGTGAGAAGAATCGTTTGGACCCGGCGCAAGCCGAGGCTGAGCACCGCACCCTTGATCGATTCGGGCGTCTTTGCCAGCCCGAACAGCGGTGAACTGGCGACGCGCAGGCACTGCGCGGCGATGGTGTTGTCGTAGGAGACTAACTTGACGATCTCGTCCAACTTAACGTTTTCCGGCGGCAAGTTGAGCAGTTCGAGCAAAGGCAGAAACACTGCGGGGATGGAAGGCATCGTGTCAATGCGCGACACGCGATCCTGGATGGTAGCGGTAAAAGAAGTTGTGGTCATAGCTTGCCACTCGAGAGGGACGGTTTCCAATACGCGATGCTGCCGGGAAAATGGACAAGGTGAAACTTGTCATTCAAATTCAGCAGCGACTCCGAGGTTCCGAGAAAGAAATAACCGCCGAAGTTCAGGTTGGTGTAGTAATGGTTGACTACCTTGGCTTTCGAGGAACCGTCAAAATAAATCAGCACGTTGCAGCAGAAGATTAAGTCCATACCCTTCATGAAGAGCATCTTGGAGTCGTCTTGCAGATTCAGGCGGCTGAAGGTGATCAGCTTCTTGACTTCGGGACGGACCTGCAGTTTTTTTTCATCGAGCGTGGTGAAATATTTGCGCTTGTAATAGTCGGTGGTGTTGCGCAGCGCGTAGTCGCCGTAAATGCCGGCCTTGGCGGTTTCGACGGAACGGTCATTCAGATCGGTCGCGAGAATTTCGACGGTCCAGCCTTTCAGGAGCCGCTCACTTTCTTCCATCATGCTCATGGCTAGGGTGTAGGACTCCTCGCCGGTGGAGCAGCCGGCGCTCCAGATGCGCAGCCGCTTCGTGATCTGCTTGGTTTTCTCAGTGACAATCTCCGGAAGAATGACCTTGCGCACCGCATCGAGCTGGGGCTGGCTGCGGAAGAGGCAGGTTTCTCCGATGGTGATCTCGTTCAGGAGTTGCCGAAGTTCGCCGTCGCGACTGGGATTCGCGGTGAGGTAATCCCAATAATCGCGGGAGGACTTTGCGCCCATCACTTTCATGCGGCGCACGCAGCCGTCGGCAAGAAGGTAAAGCTTTTCATCGGCCTTATAGATACCGGAAACCTTGTAAACCAGGTCGCGGATTTGCCGGTAGACGGGATCGACGGGTCCGGTCTTAGTAGGAGCGGGTTGGGGGGCAGTCGTCATTTTGCGGGATGCTCCATGGTGGCATAGCTGTTCAGGTCAACGGGGGCGTGGGAACTGCGACTCTGCACAACACGGCGGGTGATTTCCGCCGCAAGCTGATCGAGAGGATAGACGGCATCGGCAAGGCCGGAAGCATGCACCAGACCGGGCATGCCCCAAACGATGGATGAGGCTTCGTCCTGGATGATGACGCTGCCCCCGGCGTCGCAAATCTCCTGCGCCCCGAGCACTCCGTCGGAACCCATGCCGGTCATGACCACGGCGAGAACATTTGCGCGGTAGGCGGCTGCCACGGAGCGGAATAATACATCGACCGCCGGACGGCAGGAGTTCTCAGGGGGCGATTGGTTGAGGCTTAAACGAGCGGAGAGGCCAGCGCGCGTCACCTTCATATGAAAGTTTCCGGGAGCGATCCAGGCGTGGGCGGGAGAGAGAACCGTGTTCGCGCTGCCTTCTTCTATGGGAATGGCGGAGCGGCTGGCAAGACGCTCGGCGAGCAAGCGGGTGAAAATTGGCGGCATATGCTGGACCAAGACGATAGGGACCGGAAAATCACTGGGGATCCGGGGCAAGACTTCGGCCAAGGCGTTCGGGCCTCCGGTGGAAGTGCCGATGGCCACAATCTCGATACGCGAGTTCGATCGTAGGCGAGCTGCCACAGGGGGACGGGTGCGCGGCAACGGCTGAAGCTTCAAAGGGGATACGCCACACAATGCCTTGATCTTGGGGATGAGTTCGCTGCGGACGCGCGCGATGGCCACTTCAGGGCTGCCAGTATTGCTGGGCTTGGTGGCGTAGTCGGAAGCTCCCAGCGCAAGGGCGTCGAGTGTGGCAGATGCGCCGCGCTCGGTCAGAGTGCTGAACATGATGACGGGCAGCTTGGGATACAGTTTGCGGATCGCGGCCAGGGTTTCAAGGCCATTCATCACGGGCATTTCGACATCAAGGGTGATGAGGTCTGGCTTGAGCAGGGGAATCTTGGCGAGGGCGATGCGTCCATCACTGGCCACACCAACTACATCGAAGGTGCGCTCCGCCGACAGAGTGTCAGACAGCACCTTGCGAATCACCACCGAGTCATCCACCACGAGAATGCGAATGCGGCTCATGACAAATCTTGTTGGTCCTTTTCACAATATGGGGCGGAGATTCACATTCCTCCGTTAGAAAGCTTCAATTGCCGCCGTCGGTCGAATCCGTCCAGTCTGCATGAAGTTCGCAACGTGCTTTCTCTCATAAGCGGATAATCGGCGGTGTTGCGGAAAAGCTTTAAGGGGCTATGAAGCTTCGCAGATTGGAGCGAACGCATGAGTCCCTGCTGCTTTCCATGAGGGCTGTCTTTCCGGCAGCTTAAGAGCCGGCATGGGCGGCCCTGCTGTGTGGATGAGTTGGAGCGTTGCTGTTGCCATAACTCGGATTGCTGTTGTCGATCCTAAACTGCTCGACCAGGCGGCGCAGTTCGGCGGAAGTCTCGACCAACTGCTGTGCCGCCTTCTGCGTGTCGGCGGCGCCGCGCGAGGTGCTTTCGGCAGCCTGGGAGACGCCGGCTATGTTGCTGGTGATCTCGCCGCTGGAGTGCGCTGCTTCGCTAACGTTGCGCGACATTTCGTTGGTGGTGGCGTTCTGCTCTTCGACGGCCGTGGCGATGGTGCTGGAGATGTCGTTGATCTGGTTGATGACGCCTGAGATGGAGGCGATGGCATCGACGGCAGCCTTGGTGTCGGTCTGAATGGCTTCGATCTTGCGGCTGATATCTTCGGTGGCTTTGGCGGTTTCTTTGGCAAGTTCTTTGACTTCGTTGGCGACGACGGCGAAGCCCTTGCCGGCTTCACCGGCGCGGGCGGCTTCAATGGTGGCGTTGAGGGCGAGGAGGTTGGTCTGCTGCGCGATAGAAGTGATGACTTTGATGACTTGACCGATTTCGGTGGAGGACTCGCCGAGCTTGGAGACGGTGATGGTAGTGGTTTCTGCGACTTTGACGGCACCGGTGGCGACCTTGGCGGCCTCGGTGGCGTTCTTGGCAATCTCTTTGATGCTGGCGCCCATCTCTTCGGCGCCGGTGGCGACGGTCTGCAGGTTCTGGCTGACGGTCTGGGCGGCGGTGGATACGACATTGGCCTGAGCTGAGGTTTCCTCGGAGTTGGCCGAGATCTGATGGCTGGTGCTCGATAGTTCCTCGCTGGCACTGGCCACCTGCACCGCGTTTTGAGTGATGTCCAGGATCATGCGCTTCAGGCTGCCGTGCATTTTGTTGACGGCTGCGGTGAGGTCGCCGAGTTCGTCCTGGCTCTGGATCTTCAAGTCGGGGTGGGTCAGGTCTCCACTGGCGATGGCTTCAGCTTGAACCAGAACCGCCTGGGTTGCGCCTGAGATGCTTCGGCTCAGGTAAAGAGCCACGAAAATGCCGATACCCAGGGCCAGAAAGGTGGTAATCGCCATGGTCAGGTTCATCGACCGGTTTTCCGCGTTCATCGTCTGCGTGTTCTCCTCCAGCATTTTGTCGAAGGAATCCGCCATGTCGCCGAGGGGCTTCTTAAGCGCTTCAACGACCACCGTGGCCTTGTCAGCAAATTCATTTCCGGCTTTGGCGACAGCATCGCGTTCGGTGCCCGTCGCATTTTTCATGGTCTCCTCTTGGACCTCGCGGAGGGCGGGAAGTTGCTTCTTGGTCTCGGCGAGCCGGTCCCGGTTGGCCTGCTCGGACCAGCTGGCAGACAATACATCCAGTCTGGAAATGTCCTTCCCTATCTCGTCCCAGTTCGAGTCGAAAATCCTTTTCCCGGCCTCCCACCGGGCTGATTCGCTTCCGGCGAGGATCACCTGGCGACCTTTGCTCTGCGACTGATTCAGGTCCCTCTGCAGGTCCTTCAAGGCGCCGATGGTGGGGACGCGCACGGTCATGGCATGGTCCTGCGTTTCCTTGATGGCGCTGGCCTTCGAATAGGTGAGCACTGTGCTGAGAACCATGAGGGCGAGGATCACTCCAAAGCCCAAGCCGAGTTTCTTTCCGAGTGTAAGTTTCATTTTTTTCTGTTCTCCTCGATTCTGAAACTCGAGATCACGACCTCACGAATCAGTCATCGGCACGAAATCGATCAGGCTTTAAATAGAGTCAGTCTGCCGCTATTTGCCATTAGCCAGCGGCCGCGGCGGCTTCACCGGCTGCGGTCATCTGACAGGCTTTATCGATGTCGAGCACGTGCATGAGCCGGTCGTTCAGTTTGTGGACGCCTAGGATCATGGTGCGGACCGATCCGCGCAGAGTTTCGGGCGGTGGCTCGAAGGTGTCTTCTTCGACCTCGACGACGTCGCCGATTTCATCGACCAGCAGGCTGACGGAGCCGTCCTCGGAGCGCACCACAACGTTCATGGGGTGAGTGCCGGGAGGCGCGGGCTCGAGTTCGAGGCGGCGCCGCAAATCGACGGCGGTAACAATTTGGCCGCGGAGGTTAATGAGTCCGCTAACCACATCAGGCGCCAGGGGAACGCGAGTCATTTCAAGCGAGCGGATGACCTCCTGAACGCCTTTCAATTCCACGCCGAAAAGAAGCTTGTCGAGGTAGAACGTGCAAAACTGTGAAGTGTGAGTCATGACTTAGTTTTGAATCTCCTAGTTTTTGAAACCTAGTTTCAGATCACTTAGTTGTGAACCTAGTTTCGAACCACCTAGTTATGAAGCTCTAAGTTCCAAGCTCCTAGATGAACCACCTAGTTCCGAACCCTAAGTTAAAAGAGCCTCCTAAATTTGTGGACTTCCTAAGTTCTAGTAGTGATGCAGTTCGGCTTACACGCCAGTCCGGTTAAGCGGGAGATCCTTCGCTTCGCCTGAAAAACGGCTACGCTCAGGATGACGCCGAGGGTAGGAGCCCAAATTGCACTACTACCTAAGTTCCGAACATCTAGTTCTGAACCTCCGCCGCACTGGCCGCCAGAGTTTTCGCTGCCTCGTGGCGCGAGAGGCTTGATTCCGCAGTGTGCAGAATGGCCGGGATATCGAGCAGTTCGGTAATCCGCTCGCCGATCACGACCGTATAGAGAACCAAAGGGCGGGTTGCGGGCGAGCGCACGTCTGCGCGGTCTTCGATGATGTCAAGAATCTGCTCGACGACTAGGCCGAAGGATCGTCCCTCATGATTGAGAACCAGCACCTGCAGAGGAGGAGAATCGACGGTGGGTGGGACGTGTAGCGCGCGCAGCCGGTTACGCCGTTCTTCAAGCACCACGCTGAGACGAACGAGGGGCATGATCTTGCCGCGATATTGCGTGACCCATTGGCTGCCCGACATTTCCACCTGAGCGACGGGAAACTCCTCGAGACGCGCAAGGGTGCTGAGTGGAATTGCCATGCGCGAATCGCCCGGGCCGGCGAAGAGCAGGAAGGTGTGCTTCTCAGCTGCGGTGTCCGTCGCTTCGGTGGTTTTTGCGGCGAGGGCGCGGTCGCGGGTCTCAGTGATCACGCCAGCGCGCTGGGCGAGGCCAAGCACGTCGAGAATAAGCGCGACTTTTCCATCGCCCATGATGCTGGAGCCGGCGAAGGTCTTCACGGTTTTGAGTTGTTTGCGAAGCGGCTTGACGACGATTTCTTCCGTGTCATTGATATGATCGACCACCAGTCCGAATTGCCGGCCATCGGCTTGCAGGACGACGATGTTGACCGCATTTTCCTGTTCAGCGACGAGATGAGCGTCGGACGCGAGTTTCAGTTCACGGCTGAGATACACCAGCGGCAGGAGTCGTCCCCGCAGCCGGTAGACGGGGGCGCCGTGAACCAGTTCGATGCTCTTGCTCACGTCCTCAGCCTTGATTCGCACCAGCTCGAGCAAGCTGACCTGGGGAATGGCGTAGCGATCGCCGGCGCAAGTCACGACTAGGGCGGGAATGATGGCCAGGGTTAAAGGAATCTTTACCCGTACTGTAGTGCCGGCGCCGGGAGTAGATTGCACGTCGACGGTGCCTCCGATTTTTTCCACGTTGGTCTTTACCACGTCCATGCCGACGCCGCGGCCGGAAACATTCGTGACTTTTTCGGCTGTGGAGAAGCCGGGAAGAAAAATAAGGTTGAAGACTTCCCGCTCGCTCATGCGGCCCGCCTGTTCGGCGGTAATGATGCCGCGATCGAGCGCTTTCTGACGGATGCGGTCTGCTTTTAGGCCGGCACCATCGTCGGTAATCTCGATGTTGACCTGGCCACCTTCATGAAAGGCGCGCAGAATCAGGCGCCCGGCTCGATTTTTGCCGACCTGGACCCGGGTTTCCGGAAGTTCGATGCCATGATCGACAGAGTTACGCACGAGATGGGTGAGCGGATCTTTGATGGCTTCAATGATGGTCTTATCGAGTTCGGTCTCTTTTCCTTCCATCTCGATGGCGACTTCCTTGCCGCACCCGAGAGCGACGTCGCGCACGGTTCGCGGGAACTGTCCCCAGATGTTTCCGATGGGCTGCATGCGGGTCTTCATGACCTGTTCCTGCAGTTCGGTGGCGATCAGATTCATGCGTTGGGAAACGGCTTGAAGACTGGTGTCATCGAGAGTGTTCGAGATCTGCAGAAGCTGATTGCGCGCCAGCACCAGCTCGCCGACCAAAGTCATGAGCTTATCGAGAACGCTGACGCCTACGCGGATGGATTCGGCGGCGGCATCGCGCGGCTTGGCCTCGAGTGTTGGCTGCGCTGCTGTCGCTTCATCAGGCTTGGTCACGCCCTTCGACACGAGAGTCTCCCCCAACCGCTTCTCGTCGCCTTTTCCCCGGTCCTGTAAGGAAAGGTCAATCTCTGGCCGCGCCGCGCCGCCGTCGACCACAACGTCGTCAATCTTGCCGCGAGAGGGTTTGCGCTTCGACTCGCTTTTTCTTTGCTCAGGCGCAGATGGCTGTTCTGGAGATTCTGTGGATAAAGTTGGTGCAGACGGGGGCTCATGTGCTGAAACCGAAGGGCTTGGCTCGGCGGGAGCGTGCGGCGGCGGTGAGGCAGGGCGGGCTTTGGCAACGTCTGGAGTTAACAACCGGGTGAGAGTTTTCCGCAGCTCCGGATAATCGTTGGCACCATCCTGCCCAGTGCTTTGTATTTCTTTGAGCATCTGGCGGACCGCGTCTACCATGCCGAGCAGTGCCGTCGTGAGTTCCGGGTTGAGCGTCAACAGTCCATCGCGCAGAAGGGTGAGCAGGTTTTCGCCCATATGGGCGACTTTTTCCAATTTGTTGAATCCCAGAAAACCGCAGGTGCCCTTGATGGTATGAATGGTGCGAAACACTCCGGCTAAGGCGGCTTTATCATGGGGATTCTTCTCGAGGCCGACTAAGTCGCGGTCAAGGCGGTCGAGGTTTTCATTGCTTTCGACCAGAAAATCCTGGACGATGTCGCTATCGCTCATGGATGAAATTCCTTTCTAAATTGGGAGTCCACCCGGGCAAGGCACGAGGTCAGGCCTTGAAATGTTTCCAAGCACTTCCGGGACCGGGATAGTGTGAAGTGAGTGAGATTTCATCTTCGCTGAAGAGCGTTCGAGTGCGTCTCTCCAAGTTCTCCATCGACGCGGCGAAGGGTTTTCATTAGGGACGATCTGGAGGGAAATGCAAAAGCGTGAAGAAGATAAGAGGCCGCTTAAATGGGTTGAGGGTAAACCTCAGTTCGCTGAGGCATCCCTAAGAATGGAATCTGTGAGGGATGTCTTCGGCTTTGTCCAAGTCGCCAAGCTGTTTGCTGGCGGTGCCTCTCCCGCTAATTCTTTTCCGGCTCAGCTTTTTCCGGTTCTCGGGGCAGACCCTTTTCGATCGGCTTGCGCGGGAGCATCTGGTCGCGCATAGCGGCGTCGTAGACGAAGCCAGCGACGATAACGGCGGTTTGCTTTAGATCTTCGGGTTGCAGCCGGTCGTAGACATCCATATTTGAGTGATGGGTGCGGGTTTCGTACTCGAGAGGATCCTGAATGAATTGGAAGCCCGGGATGCCGACCGAATTGAACGAGAGGTGGTCGGTACCGCCGGTGTTGCGCATGGTGAGCGTGGACATGCCGAGATCATTGAAGGGCTTCATCCAGGCTTCGAAGATGGGAGCGACGGCCTCATTCTCCTGTAAAAAAACGCCACGAATCTTGCCGCTGCCATTGTCGATGTTGAAGTAGGCGGAGACTTTGGCTTGTTCAGGTTTCACGGTGACATCGCCGGCTTCGCGACGATTCACTGTCGGCATGCCTTTCATGGAGGGATCGTCCATCGGGGGACGCGAGCCGAAGTGATGTTCGACATAGCTTTGAGAGCCGAGCAGTCCTTGCTCTTCGCCGCTCCATAGGCCGATGCGAATGGTGCGGCGAGGTTTAATGTCAAGCGCTTTGAGAATGCGAACCGCTTCCATGGTCACGATGGTTCCGGCGCCGTTGTCGGTGGCTCCGGTGCCGGTATGCCAGGAATCCAGGTGCGCGCCCAGCATTACGACTTCATCTTTCTTGTCGGTGCCGGGAATTTCGGCGATCGTGTCGTACTGCATGGGGTCGTCGTCGTAGAAAGTGTTGGTGACATTTAATTCGAGCGATACATCTTTTTTCTGCTGCAGCAGGCGCACGATGCGGGTCCAGTGCTCGAGCGCCATGGTGAGTTGAGGGACGGTGGTGGTTTCGCCGGTTTTATAGGAACCACCAGACTGGACAAACACGGTGCCGCCGCCGGAGGTGATACGGCTGTGGTCGATGACGGCCAGCACTTTTTCGTCAGCGAAAAACTGATTTATGTCCTTGGTGAACTGCTGGCGTTTGGCAAACTCCGCGAAGCGGCTTGGAGGATGGTCTCCGGCGCTTTGGTAATCGGCGAGCTTGGCGAGATCATCGTCGCTGAAGCGTCTAGAGGGAGGGTCGGTGATCAGCTTGGCGTCGGCGTCTGTGCCGGAGATCACGATCATCCCGGCGAGCTTACCTTTGTATTTGTCGAAATCCTTTTTATCTTCAACGACTACACGAACGCACTTGCCCTGCACCACGCCGTTCGTGCCGGGAGTCCAGGCTTTTGGGTAGGCGATAAGAGTAACGATGTCGGGCGAAGTCATGCGAACGTTGACGTACTGGTTGGCCCAGCCGCGACCGAACGGCCCCCAAGGCTCGAGGTGCGAGTTGGAGAGCCCCATGGCGGTCAGTTGGTCGCGCGTCCACTCGTTGGCGCGTTTCATGTTGGGCGAGCCGGTGAGTCGCTCCCCGATTGAATCCATCAATCCGGTGGCATAGTCCATCACCTTGGAGTTGTGAAAGCCTTCATAGCGGATACGGCCGGTGGTTTCGAGATCCACCTTTTCCTGAGACTGCAGGGTTGCCAGTGAGGACAGCACGAGCAGACAGCAGACCAGCCAAGTGGACCTCTTCATTTCATCGAGCTCCTTGCGGAGAAGATCAGAGCACCGATTATACCGCCTGACTGAGCGATGAAAATGGAGGCGAATGTAAAGAAGCTTCAAGGCTGTCGCGAATCACTCTTTCTTGGCTGATCCTGCGGATGGCTTGGCGGCGCTTTCCGGTGGCTTTGGGTTCTTGTCTTCCGGCTTGGAATTCTTCTCGTCTGGTTTGGAGTTTTTCTCTTCTGGCTTCGCGCTGCCTTCCTCCGGCTTTTTCCCCTCAACGCCCGCGGACTGTTTTTGCTCTTTTCCTTCTGTTTCTTTTATTTTTTCGTCACTCACCGGCACGTACTGAACGATGAGAGAAATGCGGCGGTTGGAAGGATCAAGTGGATCGTCGAGCTTACGCAGCCGTTGATCGGCGAAGCCGCGGACCTGCGTGATTTGGTTTTCGCCGACTCCGTTGGCTTGCATCAGGCGGCGGGCAGCGTTGGCACGATCGGTCGACAACTCCCAGTTGCTGTAGGTGCCGGTTGCGGCGTAGGGCTTGGAGTCAGTGTGGCCTTCGATGGAAATTTTATTGGGCATTTTTCCCAGTTCCTGGGCCAGCGTGATTAACAACTCGCTTCCGTCCGAGTTGAGCTTGGGCTTGCCCAGGTCGAAGAAAGTTCCGGAAGCTGACTCCGAGAGTTCGATGCGCAAGCCCTCGGCCGTGATCGTCATCTCGATGTGACTTTTAAGCTTTTCAAAGTCGTTCATCTCACGAATTTTCTGCTGGAGCTGGTCTTTCAGTTCGGGCATGTTGTCTCTGGTGACAACGAAATTCTCGCCCGAGCCTTGCAGGACCGTGCCTGCTTTTGACGCGGTGCCGTCAGGGTCCCGGAAATAACCGCCCACAGCCTCCTGCACTGGTTTGCTGCTGCTGAGCAGCCACAAAACAATGAAGAGAGACATCATCGCCGTAACGAAATCGGCATAAGCGACCTTCCATGCGCCGCCGTGATGGCCACCGTGGCCGCCCTTTTTCTTGAGGATGATGATGGGGCGTGTGTTCTTGTCCATGAGAGATTGGCTGCGAGATTATGCGGAGGCGGCTGCGGCGGCTCCGCCGCCTCGGCAAGCTGCTTCCAGTTCTTTAAAGGATGGGCGAACGTGGCCGGGCACGGCGCGCCGCGCCACTTCCACGGCCATGATGGGTGCAGTGCCTTTCAGAAAAGAAACGATGAGAACGCGCAGCACATAAAGGTATGCATGTTCGTCGTCGGCAAGTTTCACCATGTTGGACGCGATGGGCCCGACCAGGCCATAACAGAGAAGAATTCCTAGAAATGTGCCGACCAGGGCGGCCGCTACTTTTTTCCCAATCTCTTCCGGAGGTCCGCCTAGGGCGCCCATCGTGATCACGATGCCCAAAACGGCGGCTACAATTCCCAGGCCTGGCAACGAATCGGCCATGGTGGTAAGCGCGGCCGTGGGCACTGCAGCTTGATGATGATGGACCTCCAGATCGAGATCGAGCATCTGGTCGAGATCGAAAGCATCAACGCCGGTGATAGCCATGCGAAGCGAATCGCAAACAAAATCCATTGCATGATGATTCTTGAGCACCTTTGGAGCTTTCGAGAGCAGAGGACTTTTTTCTGGCTCTTCTACATCGTTTTCGAGCGCCATCAATCCATCTTTGCGAGCCTTGTTCAGAAGGTCGTACAGGGTCTTAAGCGAATCCAGATAAGCCTGTTTGTTGTACTTGGAGCCGCCAAAGACCCCGCCAATGCCGCCCGCAAGCTGCTTAAGAATATGAAGCGGATTGGCAACTAGGACGGTGCCAATGGCCGCGCCACCGATGGTGACTAGTTCGGCCGGCTGAATGAGTACCTTGAGGTTGCCGTGTTCCATCAGGTAGCCGGCCACCACAGAGCCGAACACAACGACAATGCCGATAATCGCGAACATGAATAGCGCTCTCGCTCAGCTCCTTTGCGGCGAATTGATCCCTGCAGCAGTGGCGGCTCGCGCGGGCCGGGCAGTCGGTTGGCTTGCCTGCAGTACCTCATGGGCGCGCTGCAGGATCGATTCAATCGCATCGCCACGCGCAGCCTGGGCACATCCAACCGAAACGGCAACCGACAAATCCTCTCCCCACCACTTAATGCTCACACTCGATAACATCCGGAAGATGCGACCGCTGATCGCGTGCATCGCTTCTTCGCTACAACCCGACAAAATCACGAGGAATTGAGCTTCATTCCAGGTGCCTACCGTATCGCTGGCGTTCACCGTATTTCTCAAGGTTCGGGCGAGCACTTGCAGAAGAGAGCGTGCCGCTCCCCGGCCGTACTTCGAGCGGAATTGAGGCAGCTCGTTGACCTCCACGCAGACGATACCGAACGGAACGTGGAGCGTGGTGAAAGTGCCCAGAGATTCCTGCAGGTGCGACTGCATGATCGCCGGGTTGGGCAAACCCGTTACATCGTCCAGCCATCCGTGTTCCTTCATGCTACGGTCGTTGTCGTCTGCATTGTGAAGCGCAGATTCGTCTTCGAAGGTTTGAACGGCGCCGATGATCAGTCCATGTTTATCGCGCAGGGGAATTACCCACGAGTGCACCTGCGTTCGATATCCCGCTTTGTGGTGAATGAAGTTCACCGCTTCGCTGGGTGTGGCGTCATGTAAGGCGTTCGAGAGCGGGCAATCCTGCGTGCACATTGCACAGCTGATTTCGTTGCAATGAAGAAGAATGTTGTCCGTGCAAAGATGGCCCAGCACTTCGATGCGCGAATAGCCGGTAATTCGCTCCGAGCCGTCGCTCCAGAAGACAATCCTTCGGTTTAGATCCAGAACGCTGATGCCAATTGGCAGAGCGTCGAGGATGTCGCGATAGATATCGGGATCCTGAAAGGGCGGCATGAGCTTTGCTGGATTACTGAATTGCTCATCGGCAAGGAGCCTTGCCAACTTCACACGAAGCGGAGTCGTGGGGAGGAGAACTGGCATAAGTCGGAAAGGCTCTGTTTTTCCCGAAATTTAGCAGATGGCACTTTTAGGGCATTCATGTAGCACGAGAGTGCCATTTGCAGAATTGCGCCGTGAGTTTACCTTCGCAAGTGAGCAGTTCTGGGGGAGGGCTGCCCGGGCGCCTTGATCTCGAAAGAGATCGAGGCGCTCGTCATTTTGGGGTAAAACGGGTCTTGGGTGTCAGGTAACGGGTCTTGAGTCTTAGGCAAAACAGGCCTTAGGCGTCAGTAAACCATGTCCCTGGGCCGGGAGCGATTTTCCCTAAGCCCCTAGGACCTGAGACCGAAGACCTGCTCGCTAGTTGGTAGAGATTGTGAAGTTGACCGTTATTTTTGCTTGAGTCTCGACCGGTTCGTTGTCTTGAAGGTGGGGTTTGAAATGCCATTGCCGGACTGCGTCCTCGGCGGCGGAGGCGAGAATGTGAGGGCCGCTCACGAGGCGCAGATTTTGAATGATTCCGTCGCGGCCGATCATGGCCTGCAGAATTACCGATCCCTGCACCTTCATTTGCCGCGCCAGCATTGGATAGCTTGGTTTTACGGGGCGAGCCAAAATGTCAGATGCGTCGGCTGATATTTGCATGCGGTCGGCAGCATCGCTGGTGACATTCGCCGCGGTTTGGGTTTCGACGACGGTGCCGGCATTCGTCTGCGACTCAGCAGTTGTTCCCGGCTGCAAATTCACGCGCACCGAGCTGGTGCCCGGGCGTATGGTGCGATGACTATCGCCGGCCACGACTTCCACTTCCAGAGGGGGTAAAACTGTCCGTGTGACTGCGACGGGAGGCAGTGGTAATGCCGGTGCGGATATTGATGGTATGGGTGTCGCTGTTGCCAGAGTCTTGGTCTGTTTGGTTGACCCGTGCTTTAACTTAGTACTCGGAGAGAGCTTCGCGACTGCCGCTGGCGGTTGCACGCGTACGTCCGAGGCTGCCGGGACACTTTCAACAGGCTGGTCCGATTCGGCCTCTGACACAGTATCTGTATCGGGGAACCAGAAATCGCGTTCGTGCCAGAGCGCGATGCCCAGGGCCAACAGAAGAATACAAAGAGATCCCAGCATCAAGCCGCGCTGTTTGGGATCTTCATTCAGGCGCAGAGAGGCGCGGGCGTGGGGCTCGGCCAGGAAGTCGCGCTCCGCTTTCGGTGCGATGGTCTTAAACTCTAATTCGGACATGCGGAACCCGGACCTTCCTAGGGGAAGTTCAGACGACAGTATGCCTCGAAAACCCGCCAAATACCAGCAAAACCTGCAGTCGAACTGGCCCAGAAGGGCTATCATTCTCACGTCCGAACTGATTTTCGATGGAGTCTTTTCTCCATGGGGATTGGGTGAAACTTCCGTAGGGTTCGCGAATCCCATGCAGGGGGACGGGTTGAGCTTTATTCTCAGTAAGATGCGTGAGGGATAGTCTGGTCGAAGATGATGAGCGATCTGGCAAATGAGGGAGGGAAAATGAAAGGCGAAGAGCCCTCCGAAGCGAGGAAGGCCGGGGAAACGGACGACCGCAAGCTTGACGCCGTCAACGTTGACGCCGAGAAGAAGGACGAAGCGAACGTCGCCGAGAAAAAGATTTCCGCGCGTGCGATGGGCCAAAACTCGATCGACGAGAAAAAGTTCCGGCTGGTAAGCCGTCGTGAGTTACTAAAGCTCACTCCCGTGCTTGCGCTCGGAGCATTCGCCATTTCGGGCCTGCAAGAAAAATTGCTGAAGAAGGGGCTCGGCTTTAGCGACTGGGCTTCGGCGCGGCTCTTTCGCCCCGGGCATCATGCGACGACCTTTGAGGATGCCGACGTCGCGCCGTTCGATAAATTTCCCATCAACGGTTACGACGTTGACGATCCCGGAGTCGATTTGGAAAATTGGAAGCTCAGTGTGAGCGGAGCGGTAAAAAATCCGGGCCGGTATACCCTCGCTCAAGTTCAGGCTCTGCCCGCGATTCGGCAGAACACGCGCCACGTTTGTGTCGAAGGCTGGGACGTAATCGGAAGATTCGGTGGCGCGCGACTTTCCGATTTTCTAACGATGGTCGGAGCCGATCCGACCGCCAAGTACATTACGGTGACCTGCGCCGACGATTATTACGAATCTCTCGACATGGCGACGGCACGGCATCCTCAGACCCTGCTTTGTTACGAGATGTACGACCAGCCGCTCACTCGCGAGCACGGCGCTCCGCTGCGATTGCAAGCTCCCACGAAAGTTGGCTACAAGCAGGCCAAGTACCTGATGGAGTTGAAAGTCACACATGTGCTCGACAAAGTTGGATACTGGGAAGATCAGGGATATTCGTGGTTCTATGGGCTGTGAGGTTGGCGTCAGGCCAGCTGCTGCCAGAGTGTGATTCGCAAGGGAGGTTTCGAGCGTGAGCGGTGCGGTCATCGAAATCATTCAAGAAAAGGTTAAAGATAGCGACAGCGATCCAATTGTCGTGGCGCGAGCGGCTTACGAACATCCTCTCATTGTGAGGCTGTGCCACTGGATCAATACCATTTCGCTGTTTGTGATGGTGGGCAGCGGGTTGCAGATTTTTCGAGCCTTCCCCAGCTTCGGCGCCAAGATTCCGCAGAAAGATTTGCTGCACTGGCCGAAAGCGTTCGCGATCGGCGGCTGGCTGGGCGGAGCGCTGCAGTGGCATCTCACCTTCATGTGGATTTACACCGCGACCGGCGTTGTGTATCTCGGGTACCAGGTTTTCAGCGGAAATTACCGCCAGGTATTATTCACGCATCGTGATATTCCCGGCGTGTGGCCGATGGTGAGGCATTATTTCTTTTTTGGGCCGAAGCCCGCGGTGCGCGAATCCTACAACCCGCTGCAGAAGCAGGCTTATACCAGCGCGATTGGGCTGGGAGTCCTCTCGGTGCTAACCGGACTGTGCATCTGGAAACCGATTCAATTTTCGTGGCTCGCATGGATGATGGGCGGCTTTCACTATGCGCGCATCTGGCATTTTGCGGTTATGTGGGCCATTCTGTTTTTTGTGTTAGGACATCTAGTGATGGTGATTCTGCACGGCTGGAATAATTTTGTTTCGATGTTGACCGGGTGGAAGAAATATCCGGAGTATTGAAGGACGGGTCTCAGGTCTTAGGTGTTAGGTCTCGGGCGTTTGGAACCCGTGCTCAGGAACCGACCAAAGACCTAGCGCCTAAGACCTAACACCCGCGACCGCGAAGCAGATGCCGGAAGCAAGAATGGCTTTGAACATTACCGTCAAAAATCCGGAGCAGGCCGGCAGCGCGCGGGACGCGGATCTGATTGCGAAAGTGCAGAGCGGGCAGCATGAATTGTTTTATGAACTCGTCCGGCCATATGAGCGGAGGGTGTATGCGGCGGCTCTGGCCATTCTGCGCAATGAGCAGGATGCGGAGGATGCCGCGCAGGAAGCGATCCTCAAGGCGTTCGCGAATATCCGGAAGTTTCGGGCGGAGGCGCGCTTCAGCACATGGCTCATTCAGATCACGGTGAACGAGGCTCTGATGCGGCGGCGAAGGGAACGAACTGTAGTCATGGAAGGTTTCGACGATCGTCATTCCGGCGCGGGCGAGGCAGAGAGTGATTATGCTCCGCGGGACTTCGCCGACTGGCGCGAGATTCCCTCGGAGGCGTTGGAACGCAAAGAAGTGAGGCAGCGGCTGGCCGAGGCGCTGGCCACCCTCGATGAAAAGTACCGGCAGGTTTTTGTGTTGCGCGATATGGAGCACCTGAACATTCAGGAGACGGCCGAGGCGCTGGGAATTACTGTCGCCTCGGTAAAGACGCGATTGTTGCGGGCGCGGCTGATGTTGCGCGATCTGCTGGCCGCCGGATGGGAGCAGGGCTGGTTCAGCCGGCTGCCATTCGAGAAGGGAACCAAGCCATGGTAGAGAGCCTAAGAAGTTGCGAAGAGGTGTGGCGCGAGATTTCGAATTACATCGACGGCGAAGTGAATGCGGCGCTGCGCTCGGAGATGGACGAGCATTTTAAGGTCTGCAAACGTTGCGCGTCTGTGCTGGCTGGGACGAGGAACGTAGTCGCGCTTTATGGAGATGAGCGCATGCTGGAAGTTCCCGCCGGTTTCAGCCGGAGGTTGGAGAAGCGGCTGGCGCGGAACGTACCGGGAAGGGAACAAAGATGGTCGAGTTGGTCGGCATGGCTTGTACCCGCAGCCGCGGTGGTCTTGATTGCCGCAGGCGTGCTGCTGATGAATTCGCTGACGTTCAGGAATTTCATCCAGTCCCGGCATGCGCAACCCGGCAACGACGTTCCGGCTGACTTGGTGGTCGTAGTTTCCGATGGATCGAAGGTGTTTCACGTGCCGGGATGTCCTTTCATTCATGACAAGGCCTCCGAGCGGACGATGACGGCGAAAGAAGCGACGCGGGATGGTTACGTGCCGTGCACGCGATGTCTGCGGCAGTATTTGAAGACGGGGCTAGCTCGTCACTTCGCACATGAGGTTGCGGAAGCCGACGTGGACGAAGATTCGGAGCCTCAATTTCTAAGTACCGCGACCCATTAAGACTCTTATCCGCGTGTCATCCCGAGTAAAACGAGGGACCATGGTTTAGTTTGCGGCCGTCTCAGCGCCAGCGAAACCAGGGTCCCTCGCTTTGCTCGGGATGACAATTCGCAAATCGGATCCAAATCAGGTTTTCAGCAGGCGAGTTGATCGCGAGAGATCTTCAGTCCGTTCAGGTTGCCGAGGGCGGTGACGGCGATGGATTCGGTTTTGAAGAATTCCTGCGCGAGAGTCTGTAGGTCGTCGGCGGTGACGGCTTCGATTTTTTCGATCAGTTCGTCGAGATCCTGGAAGTGGTCGAAATACATTTCCTGGCGGGCGAGGTTTGACATGCGCGCCGTGCTCGATTCGAGCGACAGCATTAAGCTGCCTTTGAGCTGGTCTTTGGAGCGGCGAAGTTCTTCTTCGGGGACGCGGTCGTTCTTGAGGTTGTGAAATTCGTTCACCACCGACTTCACTACTTTCGCCGCCGAGGTTAGCGAAGTGCCGGCATAGACGGCCATGCATCCGGTGTCCCGGTAGGGATTCAGATCGCTGTAGATCGAGTAAGCGAGGCCCTGGCGCTCGCGGATATTCTGGAACAGGCGCGAGCTCATGCCTCCGCCGAGCAGCGTGTTGAGAATGTAGCCGGCGTGGCGCTTTTCGTGCGCAATGGGATACGCCGGAACGCCGATGCAGAGCTGGACCTGTTCGAGAGCCTTCTTGTTACGTAATACAATGCGAGGCACTATTTTCGGTTCGGCCGAGTGGAAGCCGTTTTGCGCGGGCTTGAGGTGCTCGAAGTGTTTGATCACGAGATCTACGAAGTGATCGTGATCGAGATGCCCGGCGGCGGCTACGATGATGTTGCCAGGGGCGAAGCGATGCGAGTACGTGTCGAGCACGGTCTGGCGCTCGAACTTCTTTACCGTTTCTTTGGTGCCGAGGATCGGCTTGCCGAGCGGATGGTCTTTCCAGAAGTTTTGCGTGAAGATCTCGTGGACGAGATAATCGGGATTGTCCTCGTCCATTTTGATCTCTTCGAGGATGACGCCGCGTTCGCGGGCAATGTCCTCGGAAGTGAATGTAGGATGAAGAACCAGGTCGGTGAGAATCTCAAGCGCGACAGGAACATTTTCGTCCAGCACCTTGACGTTAAAGCAGATGCACTCTTTCGAAGTAAAGGCGTCCATGTTGCCGCCGATGGAATCGACCTGGCGCGCGATCTCCTCGGCGGTGCGGTGCCTGGTGCCTTTGAACACCATGTGCTCGATGAAGTGGGAGATGCCATTCGATTGCGGAGTCTCGTCGCGTGAGCCGGTCTCCAGCCAAATACCGATGGAGGCCGAGCGGATATGCTCCATCTGCTCGGTGATTACAGTGAGGCCGTGGGGCAACACCTGACGTCGAATATTGCGGACTTCTTTTACCATGACTTAGTTTTGATCCTGGAATCGGCCCTGAAGGTGCTTTACTATTCTTACATATCTGGCGGGGTTGGGTGGGGTGTGCGGGAATCGGATATTTAGTTTTGTAGAATCAATAAGTTACATTGATTGTTGTAGGCTTCTCAGGAAGAATCGGTTTTTTCGGGCATGGCTAAAGCTCTGACATCATCGCTGGTCGGAATGGATCGTGGGGAACTCTCAGCGCTCGTCAGCAAGGCGGGTGAGCCGAGCTATCGGCTCAAGCAGATTATGGATGCGGTGTACCGGCAGCGGGTGGAGACACTGGAGGAGATTTCCACGTTGCCCAGGGAGTTCCGTGAGCAATTGGCGCAAGCCGGAGTGAAGGTCGGAGCCGCAGGGATTGAGAAGAAGTTTGTGTCGGTGGACGGGACGGTGCGGTATTTGATTGGGTTTGGCGATGGGCAGAGTGTGGAGACGGTTTGGATGCCAGAGGGGGATGGCGGAGAAGCGGGGGATGGGAGTGAGGCTGGGGAGGAAGCCGAGTCTAGTTCAGGTTCCTCGGGGGCTAAAGCCCAGTTCCTAACAGAAGGCATCAACGCAGGCCTGGAAGGCCTGCTCCACCCTACTGGCCTGCGCCACGCTTCTCAAAATCGTACCGAACGGAATCGCGGCAGGCCTGGCCGGTCGACGATTTGCATCTCCAGCCAAGTGGGGTGTGCGGTGGATTGTCAGTTCTGCCTCACCGCGCTGCTCGGGGTGAAGCGAAACCTAACTGCGGGGGAGATCGTGGGGCAGGTTTGTGCGGTGCTCAGAGATCAAGGAGTTTCGCCGCCTGAGGATCGCATCAATCTGGTTTTCATGGGGATGGGCGAGCCGTTTCTCAATTACGAGAATTTCATGAAGGCATCGCGTCTGCTGGTGGAAGCTGTGGGGATTGCCGAACGGCGGATGACGGTATCGACGGCGGGGATTGTGCCGCGCATTCGCGACTTCGCGGAGGAGAAAATTCGCCCCAAGCTCGCCATTTCGTTGAATGCTTCGAATGATCCGTTGCGCATGCGGCTGATGCCGTTGAACAAGAAATGGAATCTGGAAATGTTGATGGCGGCGGCGCGCGACTTCCCTCTGCGTACGCGGGAGTGGATTACGTTTGAGTATGTGCTGCTCGGAGGAGTGAATGATCATCCGGAGAATGCTCGGGAGACTGCAGAATTGCTGCGCGGATTGCGCTGCAAGGTGAATCTGATCGCCCTGAATCCTGGCCCGGGAATTGACTTCACGATACCCAGCGCGGAACGAGTGGCGGCGTTTCAAGAGATACTACGGGCCGCGGCGATTCCGGCATTCGTGAGGCGTCCGAGGGGCTGCGATATTTACGCCGCTTGCGGACAACTTAAGCGAACGGTTGAGATTGCCACATCCCCGGTAGTTCGGCAGGAGTCGGTTTCTCCGACGTTTTCTGCGGCGCGGGAGAAATAACTGGAATTTCAATGCGGATGGAGGCGCCAGCGTTATGCTCGTTCTCCAACAAAATTCGTCCGCGATGCTGCTGTAAGATTCCCTGACATGCACTCAGGCCCAGGCCGGAAAGAGGCCGGAGGGAATCGGGGTCGGGCGGAGTATTTCCCAACGCTTCTTCACTTCTCACCGCTGCTTCGGCGCCGCAGTCAGACATATCGATGCTCGCGATGCCGCTCTGTAGTTTTGTGGCAATCATAAGCGTTCGATTGCCAGCCTCATCCACGGCGTAGAGCGCGTTGCCAAGGGTCTGTACCAGAACCTGGAGCAACTGGTTGGAATCGCCCATCACCGGCGGCATGTCTGTGTCCAGTTCGATGTGCAGTTCGATTTTGTTAGTTTGCCACTGGGCCTGCGTAAGCTTGATTGCGGTTCGAAGCAACGTGTTGAGATCTACGGGAGCCATCGCCGCGGGATTTTGTTTGGCGAAGCTCAGCAGACTCGCCACCAGTGACTTGGTGCGACGAACCTGCTGCCCGATTCGTCCCGCGAGTACCCGCTGTTCTGGACTGAGCGGTGTGGTGAGCAGGATATCGGAATATCCCAGCATCGCGGTGATCGGATTATTCAGTTCATGAGCGGCGCCGCCCACCAGCTGTCCGATGGAGGCCAATTTTTCGGATTCCGTGATTTGCGCTTGCAGCCGTTTCAGGTTGGCCAGGGAATCTTGTGATTGGGTCAGTAAGCGAAGTAGTTCAAGATCGAGCACGCGCTGGCGCACAAAAACCTTGATACCCATAACCAGCGCCGCCAGAAGGGTCAGGACCAAACGGAAAGAGCGAATCCGGTCGGGAATCGAGTTATCCCACAATGCCCAGGCGGCGAATAAGGGAAGCGAAAAAACGGCGATCATGCCCAGCCTGGCCAGCCACACGCTATGGGAGGTGGAAGTTCGAGCCTCGGCGGCCTCGGGCTCACCTGCCGTCGTCAGCAAACCGATTACAGTGATCCACAACATGGAAAGCGCCAGAGGTATGTCGTAGAGGCTTCCGCTGTAATAGACGCCACGGCCAAGCGCCCAATTCGCGATGTAAGAACTGGCGGCATAGGTCAGGCTGGCGCCGAACAGACTGGCGTAGAAAACTCTCCAGCCGCCTTTGCTGTTCAGGCCGGCCACGACCAACGCAGTCAGAAAGGCAAGCTTCTCGATGAGGTATACCGAATTCAGATTACGGTTGTATGCGGAAACATCAGCAAAGACATACTGCCACGGAATAACGATGAGAACGTAGAGATATATCCACCAAACCAGCATCAAGACAAAATCGAGGCGGCGGAGGCGGGCGGAATAATCGTCCGGAGGGGCATGGGGGCGCAGCGCCAAAGCAGCCATGAGCGGCACGATATGAAGAAAAAGAATAATATCGGCAGCGAACAAGTCGGGAACTTCGGCGCGTAACCAGACTTCGTAGTAGGTCCAGAACAACTGGTAGAAAAGCCAGAAGCCCATTCCGCTGACCATGAGTATCCAGAAGAGGCGCAGGCGGCCGCGCGACTGAAGCGCACGCGGGATAAAAGCAACCGTACAGGAGAATAACAGGAGACACTGAATGACATCGCTAAGAGCGGTCAAACCAAATGATTTGGGCAGAATGAGAGCAGCCAAAACCAGGGCCGCCAGACAGGCTCCGGCCCCTGCGATCCAAATCTTGGTGGATCTTCGCACGCAGGCTCCTGGCCGTAATTCTAGACGCGGATGAGCGGAGATTAAGATTACGGAAGTAACCTGATCCATGCTCTGTTGCGGGATGGTTACCTGCCAGAAACCCGCAAGCAAAAGTTTTGCTTGCTCCAAATCTTTCTTATCAATAATATGCGAGCATTCCAGATTACCCAACAAATCCGCTTCAGGCGGGAAGTGATTTGATTGCAGGCTGATACCCACCAACGATCATTGGGAAGAACGCAAGCCCCTGCCGATCCCAGCGAGGTTCGCCGGATCGAACGATGGCTGGCGACCGCGCGAGTGTTTCTAGCGGTTTCTGCGCTGGTCGCGATTCGCATGGACCCCACAGAACTGGGGAATTCGCCGGCAGCCTACGGGCTGCTGGGGTTCTATATGGGCAACAGCATCCTGGTGCTGATGCTTCTGCGGCGGCGGAAAGCTTCGACCTCCCGGTTTCGTATTCTCGTACATACGGCCGACATTGTATGGCCGGCCTTTATCTCTGTCTTTGGCGACGGCCCGAGAAGCCCGTTCATTCTGTTTTTTGTTTTTGTTCTGACCGCAGCGGCTTACCGGTGGGGCTTATGGGAGACGCTGAGCACGGCGGCGGCGGAAGTCGTGCTGCTGTGGGCGGAAAGTTTTGTGCTGTTCCACGTTGTGGTGACGAGTGGCGGAAGGTTGCGCTGGCCAATTTTTTATGGGTTGCAGATCAACACCACCGAGTTCGAACCGAAGCGGCTGTTCATGCTTTCGGTCTACCTGCTGGTGATGGGATTGTTGCTGGGCTATCTCTCGGAGCAGCAGAAGCATCTACGGGCGGAAAAAGCGGCAGTAACCCGCATGTTGGCAAAAGTGAGGGTGGAAGCGGGGCTGACCGGCACGTTGCAACAGATGTTCAGAGAAATCGCGACGATGTACGGTTCGGCACGGTTGTTGCTAGCCTCGCAGGAGATTCATAGCCACCGCAGTTTTTTGGGCGAGTTGCGCAGCGCGAACGGGGAATCGGGGGATTTTGTGTGGCTGGAGTCCGGTCCGAGAGAAGCGAAAGCCTTGCTCGAGGATTTTCCCGGAGAGGTGTGCTACGCCTCGAAGGCTAAAGGTCGCCTTACTGTGACGGCGCTCGATGGCGAGGGCAATCCTTTAACTGCGTCTTCCACCGATGCACTGGTGCGGTTGAACGAACGCCAACCTTATCAATCTGTGATTGCGCTATCATTCGCCTTCGGAGCCGAGTGGCGCGGACGTGTCTTTCTATTTGATCCATCGTGGCGGGGCGAGACTAACGAAGAGTTGCGCTTCATGCTCGATCTGTTGCGTCAGGTTGGTCCGGCAGTTTACAACGTTTATCTTCTTCACCGGCTGCGGCGTCGAGCTGGTGCGGCTGAGCGGGCGCGGTTCGCGCGCGAGCTGCACGACGGGGCAGTGCAGTCTCTGATTGCGGTGGAAATGCAGGTCGACGTATTACGGCGACAAGCGGAAACCTCGCCTGACGTCGTGGGTGGCGAGTTGGGCCGGATTCAAGGCTTGCTGCGGGAAGAGGTTCTGAAGCTGCGAGAACTGATGCAGCAGATGAAGTCGATCGATGTGGACGATCGACGACTCCTGAGCGTGATAGTCGACGCGGTGGAACGCTTTCAGAGGGAGACCGGGATTTCGGCACGTTTCGTAAGCGACATAGAGAAATTACACATGCCGGAGAAAGTTTGCCGGGAATTGCTACGCATCGTGCAGGAGGGCTTGGTGAACATTCGCAAGCATAGCGGTGCGCATCATGCTTTGGTGCGTTTGAGCTGCACGCCCAGCCAGTGGAGCCTGACTCTGGAGGATGACGGCAAGGGTTTTGCGTTCTCCGGCCGTCTGAATCAGGAGCAACTGGACCAGTTGGGCAAGGGGCCCATGATCATCAGGGAACGAGTTGGTTTAATTGCTGGCGCACTCACGGTAGAATCGAATCCTGGTCTGGGAACGCGTTTGGAAATTAAAGTGCCGCGAGGCGGGGAAGGCTTGGATGAATTTTAAAAAGGCACAACCGGTTCGCATTGTGATCGCCGACGACCATCCAATTTTCCGGGATGGCTTGCGACGGCTCCTGGAAGCTGAGCCAGACTTGAAAGTGTTGGGCGAGGCATCGGATGGTGCGGAGGCGGTACGGCTCGCTCGCCAAATCAAACCTGACATTCTTTTGCTCGACCTGGCGATGCCGAAGCATCCCGGATTGGAAGCGCTGCGCGATCTGAGTACGGGCACGAATTCGACTCCGGTGCGCGTGATTCTTCTGACTGCGGCGGCGGAGAAGAGCCAGATCGTCGAGGCTTTACAGTTAGGCGCCCGGGGAGTGGTGCTTAAGGACTCTGCCACTCAGTTGCTTCTGAAGGCGATTCACACCGTGATGTCGGGTGAGTATTGGGTGGGACGCGAGAGCGTATCCAACCTGGTGCAGTACCTGCGCACCCTGGTGCAATCGTCGAGCGACGAAGCGCGTCAGAAGAAATTCGGCCTGACTCCCCGCGAGTTGGAGATTGTGGCAGCGGTGGTGGCAGGGTACTCCAACAAGGAAATTGCGGAATACTTCAAGATCAGCGAAGACACCGTCAAGCACCATCTCAGCAATATCTTTGACAAATTAGGCGTTTCGACGCGTCTGGAGTTGGCATTGTTTGCGGTGAATCAGTCGCTGCCTCTGAAAAGCATCGTTTGATGCCAAATGGAAGAGCTTACAGGCTCCTAATGGGGGTAGCACTTCTGTGCTATTGGCGGAGGGCCCCCCCGAACCTATCATTGGATTGATCCAAAACCAGCCTCGGGAACAGAAGTTGATCGGTCACAGAAGTCGGTGATCATTCCCCCTGTTCGGATTAGAGGGGATGGTTAAGACTATCCTTTGAGGAAACGGAGCCCGCGGCAATGACTTTACAAAACCTTTGGAACAAACTCGGTAGAGACGAAAGCGGACAGGATATCGCCGAGTATGCAGTCATGCTCGCAGTGATTCTTGTGATCGTGGTCGGCACCATCCGGCTGATCGGGTCCAACGCTAACAATGTCTTCTCGAACGTGGGCAGCTCCCTGCAGTAGGAAATCGGGGAATCTCCCAATCTCACAGAGCCTTCCGCCCTGGAAGGTCCTTTGTCTTCTCGAGCGCTGAATGCTCACCGGCGACTGCCGCACGCAGAGCGCGGTGGGTTACGCGCAAGCGATCCCAATTACTTTATTACTTTGGAGCGGGCGCGGTGACAGCTACCTTGTCACTCGCCGGAGTCGAGAGTCGAGTGAGGTAGGGAAAAAATGGCGTGATCTCAAACGGCATTTTCTCCTTTGCAGAGACTAGAGCAACCTGCTTTGTTTTTGCCAGCTCAACCTGGTCAGACCATGGATCAAGTTTGATCCGCCCGCCGAGCGGTAACGCGGCAATCTGATCGGTTCGCTGAGGATCCAATTGGGGCGCGGAAGCCAGCAACTCCGACATGCGAACTTCTCTGCCGCCCCCCAGATTGTTGCCCAGATGAGGACGAATGAGGTTGGGGAGTTCGGGGGCGCTTTGCTGCAACGCCTTCAGAAATAATCCCGCGCTTCCCAGCTTGTCTTTGTACGGAGAATTCTTGAGCAGCGCGAGAGCCTTGGTGTCCGCCGCCTCTTCGTCGGTCGGCCGGCGTTTGAAATCCAGTCGCTGGAAAGAATCTTCGTCGGGGAAGAACATGCGGTCGTTGAACGCCAGCTTGGTATCAAACTTATGCCCGAGAACAATGTGACTCAGTTCGTGAGCCAGAACCATGGCGAGCGAAGCTTCGTCAGGCAGCACGTCGAGCAGCCCGCGACTGACCACAATGGTGTGTCCGATGGTGAAAGATTCCAGCGGAGAAGTAAGCAGGACCCGGCAGCGAACGTCAGCCTGCAGGTCGATGTTGTTGGTGACCAGCAGGTTGTTGACGACCGTCAAAAGTATTTTGTCCACGTCGCCGGAGGGGGCAAGTAACCCTATTTTTTGCAGGCGTTCGACTACGTTATCTTCGGCTTGCCGCTCCCACATGCGTTGCGCGACCACGGGACTCGGGTCTGCCGCGACATCAGTCTGATCCTTTACTGACTGAGGAGAATCGACCAGAATCTGAGTGAACTCGGAATTCTTGTTCAAACCTCGAAGGTCGTATCCCCAAAGTCGCGTCTGGGCGCGGAAGTGCAAGTCGCGGCCCAGGCCGGTTTTAAGATCTGATTCCTCGCTGTAGATGTATGCCGGCAACCATGCACCGGGGCGCAAGTTAAGTCTCCAACTGTCGAAGTGCAGGTAGAGAGAGTTCTTGGGGTGAGGATAGTAGGTCCCGTTGAAGCGGACGACGCTGTAGTCCTGATCTTCCACCCAGATGCGGCCAAGGAACCGCCCCGGCGGTGCACTCTCCCGAGGCTGGACATCGATCACGAGGCAACGCACTTCTCCGAGAAATTCACGGCGAACAAACGTGAAATCGTAATATTTTTTCTGGAAATCGGTGTCGAGAACAATCATCTGCGCGAAGCCCAGTGGCAGGAATTGAACCGCATAAATGCTGGTGAGCTTACTCAGCATGCGGTGCCCGAAGCCCGGCTGACCTACGAACGAAGTATCCTCCGGACCGTCGCTCATATCCAGCCGCCCCAGAAAATATTTGTCTTTGACCATCTGGGGATTTCCGCTCCTGTCGTTCTTGAGATCCTGCAGATAAGTCTCAACCATGGGCCGCATGTGGCGCATCTGCGCCAAGAAGAGATGCTCTCTCTGGATGACGCGGTCCATGACGTCATTGAATGAGCCGGGCGGCGGCGCCGAAAGAGTCGATGCGGATGTGCCCGCGTCGGCGGTAGTATCTTGTGAAAACGCAGGGAAGGCCGAAACAAGGAGGAGCAGAATCGAGAGCGAACTTACCCGGACAATGCGCATAAAAAGCCTTAGGGAGCTAGCTACGCCAATTGAAAAATAATGTGTAAGACCACCGTGGAATCGGCCGGCTGACCATTCCGCATGGCCGGCTTGAAGTGAATTTGTTCCGCAGCCTTGACGGCATTGTCGTCGAGGCCGTGACCCAATCCCTGTACCACCCGCAGCACGCGCAGGTTGCCGGAAGCCTGAAGCGTCACTTCCAACAGAACTTCGCCTTCGATGTGAAGGTTGCGGGCTTCCGGAGTATAGGTCGGAGTCGGCTTGGAAAGGATTTCGGCAGGCACTGCATGAACGAGCGCAGTTTGCGAGACTTGCGAGCGCGTCGTAGGCGGGGCGAGAACATCGGCATCGCCAAAGCCACTCTGCTGAACGACGGCTGCTTGAGTGTGAACGCGATTGTCTGTGATCGCTGTACCGTTGCCGAAGCCGGAACTTGTGACCACAGCGGGCGTACCCTTGGGGCCACCGGTTCCGTTGCCATAGGCCGGCCCAGACGGCAAATCGAAGGAGCCCATTGCCGCGACTGTCACCGGCTTGCTCTGATTCGATTTTGCCGGCAGCCCGTTGGGATCGCCGAAGCCGCCGGTCTGCACTTGTGCAGGAGCGCGTGCGATTACGGGAGGAGCCGAGCTGCCTGTGGAAAACACGTTCGTCTTGACCGCCTCCTGCGGAATAACCGGTGCTGGACTGAGAGGCAGATCAGGTTTCCGAGGAGTGACGCTGAGCGAGGGAACCGGAGTTTCTTCCACCTCTGCCTTGGCGACCAGCTTCGGCTTGGGAGCAGCAGGACGTATCGGAGCCACTGGCGATTCGACACGCTCTACCAGTACGGGTGGAAGCGGAGGTTGAGGATCGTGATTGACTGGAACCGGAGTGCTTACCAGTTGGATCGAATTGAAACTATGCTGTGGAGCGGTGACCACTGCGGGATAGAGCAAACGTACCCATAAAACGCCCGCGACGGCAGCGGCCTGCATCCCGGTGCCAAAAGCGAACTCAGTCCAAGGCGTTCTCGTTCTTGGAAGAGAAGAGAAAAGAAACTCGTGGGAAGCAGAAGTACTCATATCCGCGTCTACTCACAGTGATTGAAAACACCGCTTGAAGGTTAAAAGTTTCTCAGACCTGGAGCAGCTTGTGTTCCGATGCTGAGGTCGAACCAAGGCTTAAGTCTACTACCCCGGTCAAAAAATGTGCACGGCAAAGGCCATTTCGCCGCCCGTCAGGGAGGTCTATCTAGACATCAAGTTAACCTATTCATTTACTTACACTTGACAAGCCAGTCAGGGTTGTGTACCAAACCGGGATAAGAAAGAAATTACATTCAAATGTCATCTTTTCTGCCCGAACCGAGGCTCTGGCGGCGAAACCGGGCAGATGAGAGAACTCCGATCCCAGCGCAAAAAAGCCCTGCACTTACTGAACCACTTAAAATCTCTATCGGCAACTTCTTGCCGATGCATTAGCAGCGGACCACTTTGGGACTCTTAATCCCCTTGGTCGCATTTCTCGTATCGACGACCAAGCGGGCTTCGCCGACGATTCGGGTGTAGTCGTAATCGGAATGATCAGTCACGATCACGACGCAGTCATAGTCACCCAAATTTTCCAGCGCCGAGCGCTTCATCTGCAGATCGTATTTGCGGCCCTTGCCGATGAAAGGGAAGTAGGGATCGTGATAGCTGACCTGCGCTCCCTCCTTTTGCAAAAGCTCAATGATGGTGAGGGCAGGAGATTCGCGTAAGTCGTCGATATCTTTCTTGTAAGCCACTCCCAGGATCATGACGCGCGACCCGTTCAGCGATTTCTTGTGACCGTTCAGGGCTCCGCCGATGGAGGCGAGCACGTGATACGGCATATTGATGTTGATCTCGCCCGCAAGCTCGATAAAACGGGTGCGGAAGTCCCACTCCTTTGCCTTCCATGACAGGTAGAAGGGATCAACCGGGATGCAGTGTCCTCCCAGGCCGGGGCCGGGATAAAACGGATGGAAGCCGAATGGTTTGGTGGAAGCGGCTGCGATCACCTCCCAGATGTCGATTCCCATGCGCAGGCAGAGCAGCTTCAGTTCGTTGACCAGAGCGATATTGACACAGCGGTAGATGTTTTCGAGCAGCTTGGTCATTTCGGCCACGGCTGGCGACGAGACCGGGATGGTGCGCGCGAAGATCGATCCGTAGAGCGATCCGGCGAGTTCGGAGGCGGCCGGATTTACTCCTCCCACGACCTTCGGAATGTCGCGGCGCGCCACTGTCGTGTTGCCCGGATCTTCACGCTCCGGCGAAAAGGCGACAAAGAATTCTTTCTCGCCGGGGTCTGACCCGCGAGCCGCCTTCAGCCCAGTCTTGTTTTCTTTTTCGAGAATCGGAACCATCACTTCTTCCGTTGTTCCCGGGTACGTTGTACTCTCAAGCACCACGAGTTGGCCCGCCTGCAGGTGAGGGGCGATGGCATGGGTAGTATCGGTGATGAAGCTGAGGTCGGGTTCGTGGTACTCATTGAGAGGCGTGGGGACGCAGATGATGACAGCGTCCATCTGCTCGATCTTGCCGTAGTCGGAGGTGGCGGAAAATCCTTTGGCCTGGGCGGCGCGGATTTCTTCCGGTGTGATGCGATAGATATAGGACTCGCCCTTGGCGAGGGTGTCGACCTTGCGTTGATCGATGTCGAAGCCGGTGACGGCAAATTTCTGTTCGCTGAACAGCAAGGCCAGTGGTAGTCCAACGTATCCCAAGCCGATGATGCCGACGCGTGCCTGGCGCTGCTGGATCTTGGTTTTTATCTGGTCTATCTTCATCGGTTCATTCTCTGGAACGAATTGCGGCAGAGTGATTCGTCATCGTAGCGAGTAAAGTCTTTCTGTCTAACGTGCGGGGATTTTCGTTTTCGATTCTAGCACGCAGTTGCGGCCACTCGCGGCGCACGGGGTGACCAGAAGTGGACCTTTCAGGTTCATCGTCCGGAGTTGGGAAGGGGCTGTGGGAAACAAGGGTGAAATGGTTATCGCGCACAGAAGATTGAACCTCAAGTGGATCGCGGTGGCATTCGCAGTGGGACTCTGCCTGTCCCTGGCATCGAAAGCCGGCAGTTATCTTGTGTTGGATGAGCCGCGCGCATCTGACCTGATCTTGGTGCTGGCCGGAGAAACCGACAGGCGTCCTCAGCGCGCGCTGGAACTTTTGGCTCAGGGGTATGGCAAGCGCATTCTGCTGGATGTGCCGAATAATGCAAAAGTATTTGGGTCAACGGAAATGGAATTGGCAGGGAAGTACGTTCACAACCTGCCGCAGGCGGCGTCGATCAGTATTTGCCCCATTGACGGCCTATCGACCAAGGCGGAATCGAAGGACGTTGAGCGCTGCCTCGCTCACGAACCAGCTCAGCGAATCCTGATTGTGACTTCAGACTTCCACACTCGAAGGGCGCTGAGCATCTTTCGGCACGAACTCGCCGGACGCGAGTATTCCGTAGCCGCTTCTCACGACGATGCCGCGTTCGGCGACCCCTGGTGGACACATCGCGAGTGGGCAAAAACTCTTGCCGGTGAATGGATGAAGACAATTTGGTGGAAGGCCATCGATCAGTGGCGGTGATCTTTTGCGCTAGGCGGCGACCACAGGCATTTAGCGATTGCCGTCACTGGCGGCACCATACGCGTGCTGTAGTTCTCAAATCGGGTGTCAAAATGTTCCCTTGGACAAGAAGTAATTTTTCGCCTTGTTTTCTTTTCAGGTCCTTGGTAGATTCGTGCCAGCAGCACCTTCCTCGAAACCGCCCTTGGCATAAAAGCCAAGCCGCGTAACCGCAAGCGAGTGCAAGAACGCCCAACCTAGAGCTATGCGGAGAAATCACTATGAATAGCGCTACAGTTGTTAATGCTCCCGGCGTTTACTTTCGTTGCTGGACGGTCGAATGCAAAACAGCGGGCTGTAGTATGTACATCTTCCTAGATGTCATCGGGCCGCGGAACAGAGAATCCCATGCTCTGAAGCCGCCTTGTAAGCCTTTCACAATCGGGTGCTCAGAATGCAGAGTTGAACACCTGTACCGTCAATCTGATCTAGAGGAACACAACTTGGAAAATCCTCCGAGAGGCTCCTGCAAGCCATTTCGTGATGCGCTTGCAGCAGCACGCGAAGAGCGCAAGAAAAAGTGAAAGACAGCCAGCCTCAATCGGCTGGCTTGTTCTTGCGTCCAAACCACGGTAAACCGAGCGAAGATTAGAAAGTTTTCCACTGCTGACATAGATTTGCAGACACAAATGGCATTGACTGCCAAGAACTTTGGAGGATAGGATGCGTTAACAGAGAATCAAATCAGTTAATAATGGAGTGTGGTCGGGCATGTCTGCTTTCCGCAAGATGGTAAGTTGCGTGCTTCTGCTAGCGTTTCCTGCTTCGCTTTTCGCCGCCGATTCCGGCGCGGCTATGCTTTACGCCACCGGAGCTGCCTGGGTAAACGGCAGCCACGTGCCCAACGCCTCAGCCATCTTCGCGGGCGATCTCGTACAAACCCGCTCCGACGCTGCAGCAAACATCAATGCACCCGGATCGAGCATTACCGTTCTCGGCGATTCTCTTGTGCAGTTTGACGGCGCTTCGTTGAAAGTGGAGCACGGCGGCGTCGCGATTTCCACCTCGAAGGGTGTGGCGGCCAGCGCCGGGGAAGTGAAGGTCGCGCCTGCCTCCAATAACTGGACGGAATTTAACATGACGGATGTTGACGGCATGGTGAAGATTGCCGCTCGCAAGGGCGATCTCAGCATCACCGACGACAGTGGCACGACGACTCTTGCTCAAGGCCAGGAAACAACGCGAGACGAACAATCGGACCAGTCCGATAGTAAGAAGAAGAATAAGAAGCGCGGCACCGGCGCGGCCCCCGCAGCCGGAGGCGGCATCCTCGATTCTCCCCTGGCAATCGGAATCGGTGGAGCGGTGATCGTCGGCGTCACTGCGTGGGTCTTAATCCGGAATGACAACCCGGTCAGTCCATCCGAGCCGTAACCGGTTCATTCGAACAGTGCGGTCCAAACCCCAGCGTAAAGAGCACCCCAGCCTAATTTGTCGTCCCGAGCAACGCGAGGGATCTTGGTTTGTGCCTGAGCAACGGTATTGATGGCGTGGGCAAACACCAAGGTCCCTCGCCTTCGCTCGGGACGACACGCTTGTAGTGGTGCTTCGTTAGAAGTTCGTGGCGGACTGCGGCAACGCCTGTTCCGGAGTCAGAACTTCCTCCGGCGGTTTGGTGCGAACGGCGCGGCGTTTGCGGGCGGGTTGGGCAAAGGAATCTGAAGCCGCAACCGTGCATAGAACATAAAACAGCGCAGCGTTTGCGGGAATTTGCAGGTTGAAGTCGACAGCGCTATGCACCAGTATCCCGCTCAGCCCAAGTAGGCAGGCCAATGCGACAGCGCCGCTCATTTCCGCTTCCCACTTCCCGATCTTCTTAATGGCCCTTCGACAAAGCGTGATAAGGAACCAAAGCATAGTTCCGAATCCGAGGACTCCCATCTCGATGAGAAGCTGCAGATAGTCGTTGTGCGCTTCGTTCACAAAGAAATTCGTATAGAAAGTGCGGAATTGTGGATATACGACGGGAAAAGCTCCCAGGCCCCACCCCAGCACCGGTCGTTTCAGGAACATTCGCAGGCCGTCGCGGTTGATGTTGGCGCGAAGGTCGCTGGTGATCTCGGAACGTTCCGGGCTAACGGTTGCGATGCGCCGGCTGAGTTCGCCTCCACCGATCCAGGCGAGGATCCCGATCACGAGCGCCATAAACACGCCAATGCCGATGGCCGTGCGCAGGCCGCGTTTCTGCTTGATGAGCAACACTGCGAGAATCACCAACTCCGTAACAATCGCCAGCATCCCGCCGCGCGAGCCGGAAAGAAAGATGGTGCCGACCATCACCGCCGCTGCACTCGCCGCTGCGGCGCGCGCTTTGCTCGATGCCAGTCGGGTCAGCGATAAGACCAGCGGGATGGGAACGAGCATTTCCATCAGGCCGGCGTAATGGTTGTGATTCACGTAAGGACCATAGATCCAACCGCCCATGCGCGGCAGGCGCACCCAATAGAGCCGGCCGTTCGGGGAGATGCCTTGCAGCAAAGCGAACGCCGCCAGCGCAGCTCCGTACAACGAGAAGATGAGCGCCAGACTGCGCGCCTGCGCGCCGCGAAGTAAAGTTTGCCCAGCAAGAAAACAAAGCATTCCGTAACAGAAGTACTGGAGAGCGAGCGCGACGGTATCGTGCGGATAGGCTGTAATGCGGAAGATGAGCTGGACAAGAATGAGCAAGCCGAACGCCGCCATGGGAAGAAACAGCGGGTTCCACCGAACCTTCACTTCCCCGTCGAGAACCTGCTTGCCCACCCACAACAGAAAGAGCGCGGCAGTCGAAGCCTCCAGCAAAAAAATCGACCACGGTTCCACGGCACCGAAGGCCAGCGGTCCAAACAGAAGCAGGCCAAAGACTCCATAGAGCAGAATGCGAGCAGCTTGCGCCGATTGTTCGCGGCGATGGAGGACGGCAGTGCTGGGTGCGTTCATGAAATTGACGTCGAGATCAAAAAATCCGTTGAATCAAACCACTCGGAGGAATTACTGCCGCTTGGCCGTGAGGTGAAAATCGTCGACCCAGAGCTTACCACGGATCGGACTGCCTTCTGGCAGTCGCCGAACCCGCAGCACGAGCAGGCTGGTATCGGCCCCGGTCGTGAATTCTCCGGAGGCAGACTTCCAGAATCCGGCCTCTTTCAGTTCATCGCTGTCGTAGGCGACCTCTCGCGTGAAAGCATCCTGAAGAGTGAAGTGCGGACCGCCCGCGCCTTCGAGCTCTCCATTTTTGTAATAGGCGGAGAATTCGTAGGCAGTGTTGGGCTGGACCGCAATGAACTGCCGAATGCCCGCATCGTTTACTCCTGGCCCATCAAAAGTGATCAGCAGGGAACGACGCCCGCCGTGAAAATCGCTGGGATCGAGGGTGAGAGTCACACTCCGCTGTTTCTCATACTGCCAATCGAAACCGCCGTTGAGAACATCCAGGCTGAAATCTCCGTTGACGATCAGATTTCTGCTCGTCGGCAAGTAGGAAGTAAGTCCAAAACGCGGCGCCGCTTGCCGCCACACCAAACGGGCTTGTTCTACGTCTTTATGGTCGAACAGGTACTGAATATAGGAATTGGCGTAGCGCAGTTCGAAGGGCTGCGGTATCGCCATTAAAGCGGTCCAGACTTTGGCGGTGGCCGCAGTCTCCTGTTTGGTCATCAGGAGATTTAAGAACGCGATATAGGCTTCGGCGCGAGCCGGAACAACATCGCGCAAAAGCATGTCGGCGTCCGGGTTGATGTGCCAGCAGAATTGAATTGCAGCGCCGGCGAGAGTTGGCTCGTTGTCGAGAACCACGCGGAATTCGCGCAGTGCCTTCTCGTCGTCGCCCTGCACTAAATAAAAATTGGCTGCCTCCCAAGCGACGTCTGGGGTGGTGGGATCGGCTTCGATGGCGTGTCCGAGCGCCCAGGTTTGATTGGAGATGTCGCCCAGCACCTGATATGCGGAGGCCAGATCGAACCAATAGCGGGCAGTGTGGGGATCGAGTTGCACGGCCGCGCGGTAGGGCGCAATCGCCGCGACGGGGTCTCTCGCGACCAGCGCGAAATAGCGGCCGACGTGGTTGCGATAATCTGCATTGCCCGGATCGAGGCGCGCGGCACGCTGCAGGCTGGCGAGTTCCGGTCTTTCCGCAAATAAAGACGCGAGGAACAGCTCTCCCGCGAAAATGAGATAAACCAGGCAAAGCAGCGCCGCGCCGCCAACGAGGAGCCTTTTCCGCCAAGCAGAATTTAGGGGTATTTCCATTTGCCTGTTTTTTCTTTTGTCTAGTGGAAAGCGCGATCAATCAACCAACGTGTATCCGCCTAGGCGCTATTGGGTGATGCCTCGGCGGTCTCCTCTACATCGTCATCCTCGTCGTCATCGTTCGATTCACCGTCGCGATAGTACCGCGCATATTTGCCCTGGTATTCGTAGTAGTAGTAATAGTCGGGCGAACTTAAATCGACCGCATTCAACAGCACGCCAGAGACTTTCGCGTTGACCTGCATGAGAATGTCGCGGGAGCGGCGAAGCGCCTGTTTGGTGGTTTGTCCGGATCGGATGACCAGCACGATGGCGTCGGCCCGAGGCGACAGCACTACGGCATCTGTGACCGAAAGCGTTGGGGGGGTGTCCACGACGATGTGATCAAACTGCCCACGCAATTGTTCCAACACATCGCGCATGTTAGTGGAGGCAAGTAGTTCGGCCGGATTCGGAGGAGGCGTTCCCGCGGGCAGCACGCTGAGATTCGGCAGGATTGGCGAGCGCGTGATTGCCTGCTCCAACGTCGCACTTCCCGTAAGGACGTTGCTGAGGCCACTGCGTGGACCCATCCCTAACGTTTTATGAATGCTGGGCCTTCTGAGGTCGGCGTCGATCAGAAGAACGCGAACGCCTTTCTGCGCGAGAACCACCGCGCAGTTGATGCTCGTCGTGGTTTTGCCTTCCTGTGGAAGCGCGCTCGTGACCATGATGACTTTCGGAGGCGCACCCAGGTTTGAAAGCAGCAATGAAGTTCGCAACGCGCGGTAGGACTCCGCCATCTGAGACTGCGGCCGCACCTGCGTGATGAGTTCGACCGCTTCTTTCGACGACGCGATGACCAGACGCTTCGCGTTCGCGCCTTCGCGCGCCGTTCTCGATCCCAGTGGAATCATGCCCAGGGGCGGCAGACCGGAGATCATTTGCGCCTGTTCGGTAGTGCGCACCGTGCTGTCCAACCCCTCGATCAGGAAGGCGAGTCCGACGCCCGAGGTCAGGCCCAGCATGAAAGCGAAGGCGAGGTTGCGCGGAATGTTGGGCTCAACCGGCGCGGTCGGGACACGGGCCACGTCGACGATGCGGAAATTGTTGGAACGGAGTCCGGCCGAAACACCGGCTTCCTTCAGCTTCTCGAGCAATCCTTCGTAGAGCTGGCGGTTGGTATCGAGATCGCGCTTGAGCAAGCTGAACTCGATAGCGCTTTCGTTGAGCTTGTTTTCTTCCTGCTTCTGCTTTTCGAGGGCGTCGTGCAGCATGCTCTCCCGCTGCAAGGCCGCCATGTACTGGCCTTTAATCTTGCCCGCGAGCTTTTTGGTCTCCGCCAGAATCTGCGAGTCGATTTCTTTGATCTGATTATTCACCTGCGCAAGCTTCGGGTAGGCCGGTCCGAATTGAGTATTCAGTTCGGCGGCTTGAATCTTCAGGTCGGCTTCCTTGCCGCGTAGGCCCTCCAACAGGCCGGAGGCCGATTGCGTCCCAGCGGAGTCCAGGACATTGGCGGCAGAAACGATGGTTTCGGTATCCCCAGCCTGGACCAGCCGGTAGACCGATTCCTTATCCATGCGCTCGGATTCCGCGGCGGTCAATGCCTTGTTTAATTCGTCGAGCTTCGCGGTTGTGATGTTTTGTTTTTCGTCGATGCCTAGGATCTCGTGCTCTTTCTGGTAGTGAACCAGCTTTTCCTGCGAAGTCTCCACCTTCATCTGCAAGTCGACGAGTTGCTTGGAGAGCCAGTCAGAGGCCTGCATCGTGGAATCGAAGCGCGACTTGAAGTTGTTCTCCGTGTAAGTGCTCATCAGGGTATTGACCACGGTCGCAGCCAAATCCTTGTCGGGACTGCGGTAGTGCACCTCAATGATGTGCGTGTTGGGAGCCAGGGTAACCCGCAGACTGCCACGAAAGCCGCCCAGTAGAGCCGAAGTGCGGCTGCTGTCTGCCTGCAACGGATCGGGCGCCAGATCGAGTGAGGAAGGCAGGGCCGGTGTCTTTCCGCCATACTCGGGACGGCGGTCAAGACCCAGCTCTTTGACAACTTGCAGGGCGAGAAGATCGCTCTGCAGAATCTTTACTTCCGTCTCGAGCTCGGTGGGATCGTAATAGTCGACATTGAACGTGGGTGAATTGTTGAAGTTTACCAACCCAGAATCCGCCTTATTGATGGCGATGCTTCCACTGGCTTCATAAACCGGCGTCATTTTCAGGCTGGCGACCGCGACAATGGAGAAGATGGTGACGAGGCAGGCGAGAACCGTCCACTTGCGCTTCACCAGAACACGAACATATTCGCCCAGCGCCGACTCCTGGGAAAGAAGTTCGGGATAGACGCGCAGGCCCGGGTTGATCTGGCCGGAGTTTCTACCCGAATCCGGCGCGACAGGTTGCATCTCGCGAACGTTTGGGTTATTGGCCGGCACCAGCGATGCAGAATCCATGTACTCTCCTCAACAAATTCGCTCGCCTTCAGGCTTAACGGATCGACGCGCCGCAAACCCAAAGCAAAACCGGCGACTCGATGGCTGGTTCATCGCCCGCAAATGCTCTCAATTTAGATGTGGCGGTTTCGACGACATTCTAGCATTGCTTGACTCGAAACGGATTCAGGAAACAAGACCCGCATCTTCGGAGCAATCAGCGAAGCAACCAATTCCGGAAAAGCAGAGTTCGCACCGACGGCAAAAACTCCGCTATACTACCCTGCACTCGATAGTTCCAGCCGGAAACAGCCACACGAAAGCGAAGACAGGCAGAGAGATCCGAGGCAGCTCGATGAATTGGTCGGAACAGGTCGTACTGGTCACTGGCGGGACTGGATCGTTCGGGAAGAAGTTCGTCGAGATCATGCTGCGCGAATATCATCCCAAGCGGCTGGTCATTTTGAGCCGCGATGAACTTAAGCAGCACGACATGCGTGCGATCGGCTACGACGATGCCAGGCTTCGTTACTTTATTGGCGATGTGCGCGATCCCAGCCGTCTGCAGCGGGCTTTCTCCGGCGTCACTGTCGTGGTGCACGCCGCAGCCTTAAAGCAGGTTCCAGCCTGCGAATACAATCCGTTCGAAGCGATTCAAACCAACATCATGGGCGGCCGCAATGTCATCGACGCCGCCATCGACCAGGGCGTAGAGCGCATTCTCGCGCTCAGCACCGACAAGGCAGTCAATCCAGTCAATCTATATGGCGCCACAAAGCTGTGCGCCGAGAAAGTTTTCGTACAGGCCAACGCTTACGCCGGAGCGCAGGAAACCCGATTCAGTTGCGCCAGGTATGGCAATGTGGTGGGTAGCCGGGGCAGCGTGATTCCAGTGTTCATGGAGCAACGCAAGCGCGGAAAAATCACCGTCACCGATCCGCGCATGACTCGCTTCTGGCTCACGCTGGAGCACGGCGTGCGCTTTGTGATCCGGGCCATCGAGCAGATGCACGGCGGCGAAATCTTCGTGCCCAAGATTCCCAGCATGCGTCTGGTCGATCTCGCCGAAGTTGTGGCTCCGGGATGCGCCATCGAATTCATCGGCATTCGTCCCGGAGAAAAACTGCACGAAGTGCTGCTCTCTGAGGATGAAGCGCGCAATGCGGTGGAATTGGATGAGATGTACATTATCCAGCCCTCGCATCCCTGGTGGAAAAAAGCGAACTGGGTTCATGCGCGGGCGCTTCCGCAAGGCTTCCGCTACACCAGCGACAGCAACGAGCAGTGGCTGAGTCACGAGCAACTCCAGGAGTTGATCGAGCCGGGAGCCGCGATCAAAGCGCGCGTGCCGGCATAGAAGTATCTTTGTGAAGTGTCATCCCAAGTGACGCCAGGCGCGGGGGTGACAGAACGACCCCTATTCGACCGTTTTTCACGTACGACCGATGCCATGCGTGCAGCTCCTGTCACCCACGAAACGCTCGCCGTCGACGGAGGGATTCCCGTTCGCAGTACTTTGCTTCCCTACGGCAGACAGTCGATCGCGGAAGACGATATTCAGGGCGTGTTGGATGTGCTGCGCTCCGACTGGCTGACCACCGGTCCGAAGGTTGCCGAATTCGAAGAAGCTTTCGCGGCTCGAGTGGGAGCGAAATACGCGGTGAGCTTCAGTTCGGGCACGGCGGCGTTGCACGGCGCCGCATTCGCCGCCGGACTCGATCCGGGCGACGAGGCCATCACATCGCCCATGACCTTCGCGGCGACGGCGAATTGTGTGTTGTATCAAGGAGCCACGCCGGTCTTTGCCGATGTTAGCGCCGACACATTGAACCTTGATCCGGAGAAGGCTGCCGAGCAAGTCACGTCTCGCACTCGAGCGCTGATTCCGGTGGCTTATGCGGGTCATCCTGCCGACCTCGATGGCGTTCTGGAAATTGCGGCGCGTCACGGATTGGTCGTAATTGAAGACGCGTGTCACGCGTTGGGCGCCGAGTACCGGCAGCGACTCACGGGCAGCATCGCCGACATGACAGCGTTTAGTTTTCATCCGGTGAAACACGTGGCGACGGGAGAAGGCGGGATGGTGACCACCGACCGCGCGGATTACGCCGAGTCGCTGCGCCGGTTTCGAAATCACGGCATATCGAGCGACGCCCGGAAGCGGCAGAGCGAAGGTCAGTGGCATTACGAAATGGTTTTGCTCGGCTTCAACTACCGGCTCACCGATATCGCTTGCGCGCTAGGCTTGTCGCAACTGAAAAAACTCGAGGCAGCTTTGCAACGGCGGCGAGAGATTGCCGCTCGTTACGCAACCGCGTTCCGTAATTTGGATGCAGTGACCTTGCCTGCGGTGCGTTCCGGCGTGAACCCTGCGTGGCATCTCTATCCCATCCGGCTCAATCCCGAAAAACTGACCGCGAATCGAGCCCAGATTTTTCGCGCTCTGCGTGCAGAAAATATTGGAGTTAACGTCCACTATATTCCGGTGCATGGTCACCCCTACTACCGCGACCGCTTCGGCAATCGAGATGGCGAGTATCCCATCGCGGAGAACGCATACGCGCGTCTGATAAGCTTGCCGATGTTTCATGGCATGAACGATCAGGATGTGGAGGATGTGATCACGGCGGTTACAAAAATCTTGCGCTACTACAGGAAATGTCAATGAGGGACGCAGACATGGCTAGCTTCAGCGGCAGTGAATCGCGCAGCAATATTGCAGTGCCCACGTCCGAGGAGACTGCTCAGACAAGGATTTGGAACGCCGACTTTGGCAAGGAGTATACCGATCGCAACACGTTCGATGTTGAGGATCTCGATTCGCTCTATCGCAAATACTTCGGAATTACCCGAACCGCCATTAATCAGGATTTCCTTCGCACAATTCCCAAAGACGCGACTTTCCTCGAAGTAGGCTGCAATGCCGGCAATCAGTTATTACTTCTCCAGCGCATGGGATATACCAATTTGTCGGGTATCGAGCTTCAACCTTACGCCCTTGAGGTCGCGCGGAGCCGCACCTGTAATATCTCGCTGGCTCAAGGTTCGGCTCTGTCCATTCCTTACGGCGACGCCTCGTTCGATATCGTTTTTACTTCTGGAGTGCTGATCCACATTTCGCCTGAGGATCTTCCCCGCGCCATGGATGAGATCCATCGCTGCGCGCGAAAGTTCATTTGGGGCATGGAGTATTACGCCCCCAGCGTAACCGAGGTGAACTATCGCGGTCACAATCAACTCCTGTGGAAGATGGATTATGCGCAGAAGTATTTGAGCCGATTTAATGGCCTGGAACTGGCGCGCGAACAACGTATTCCTTATCTTGAGGGAGCAAACGTCGATAACGTCTTTCTTCTGAAGAAGAAGCTGACCAACGCACAACCTGCAACCCCGGGGGGCCGTTGAAAGTCATTGCCATTATTCAGGCACGAATGGGCAGCACGCGTTTGCCGGGCAAAGTCCTCGCCGATATTCACGGCCACGCCATGCTCTTTCACGTCGTCCGCCGTACAGAAAGCGCAAAGACCTTAGACAGAATCGTGATCGCCACGACCACGGACCCGGCTGACGATGCGATTGTGGCCTGGTGCGGAGAGCATAAGGTGAACTGTTTCCGCGGCAATGAAATGGATGTGCTCGACCGTTATTATCAGGCTGCATGCCAGAACAACGCCGAGGCAGTGGTGCGAATCACCTCCGACTGTCCGATGATCGATCCCCAGATCGTCGACAAAACCGTGAGCGCGTTTTTGAGCGAACAGCCGGACTATGCTTCGAACACTCGCGTTCGTACCTATCCGCGTGGGCTCGATACCGAAGTCATGACCTTTGCTGCGCTCCAACGAACTTGGACCGAGGCGCGCCGTCCCTACCAGCGCACTCATGTGACGCCTTACATCTACGAAAACCCCGGCCTTTTCAAGATTCTCTCCGTGACGGGAGAAGCGGACCATAGCGCCTATCGCTGGACAGTGGATACTCGGGAGGACTTGGAGTTTGTTCGCGCAGTTTACTCCCGGCTCAGATCCGAGATTTTCTCGTTCAGCGATGCCATGAATCTGATGAAACGCGAGCCGGAACTTGCGGAGATCAATCGATCGGTTCTGCAAAAGGCATTACAGGAAGGTTAGGAGAATTTGGTTCAATTGAGGCGTGCACTCTTAAACGAGATATTGCCATTCACCGATCTTCCGAGGTGGCGAACTGTCTCCAACAGGGCAGGGGACGCCGATCGATCATGAAAATCCTGCTGGTCCATTCCGAGGACGATCCCGAATGCGGCCCATGGGCAAGTATGCCCTGGGACAGGGTCATTGATCTTGGAATCGGAGGAGTAGATAGCTATGCGCGCTGGACCCGTCAATTCCAATGTCCCGCAACTGCCCTCGATTCTCTTCGCAACGGGTTTGATGATTTCCGTCAGGTACGCAACGTGTTGTGCCCGGGTTATGGTCGGCTGGTCGATGAGCATGGTCTGGACTGGTGGGAGATCATGTCGATTCTGGTCCATGGCGAAGTAGAGACACTAATCCTGCTGCGGCGTTTTGTGCAGACACTTGGTTCTCAGGATGAAGTCCATGTCTCACGGCCGGGTCTTCACGCCAGCATGTTGCAATGTCTGCTGGGGACGCGGGTGAAAGTCTTTCCGTTACGAAGGGGAGCGCGAAAGGGCGGTCTGGGGCACTATGTGCGCGTCGCGAACAAACTTTCTGCGCCGCAGATGATCGATGTTTTCTGGGACAAATACGATGCGGGCTACCAATTTCGCGGGCGTCTCGCACGAAAGCCTCAACCCTCTACGCGGCCGGTTGTATTGCTTCCCACGGCTTATATCAATGTGTCGCGAACCGGCGTAGCCTATGCCAGAACTTTTCCCACGGAAAACTTTCTCCTAATTACCACGCGGCAGAGTGGCTGGGTGCCGGACCCACCGCCGAATGTAGCGACCGCGTGGCTCTCTTCATATGCGTCGGTGCGCGATCGCGGCGCAGAGTATGCGGAGATTGAAAATCGATGGCGTTCTCTCCTGCGCGAATTCGAAGGAGTCGCGGAGTTCGAGATTCTGATCCGGATGGGTTGTTTGGACAGTTTTCCGCAGCGCTTCCGCCGGGGATTCGAGGTTCGGGATGCCTGGCGGAATGTTCTCGATAACGAACCGGTGCAGGCTGTGCTTTGTGCCGATGATAGCAACCCCTATACCCGGATTCCATTGCTGCTGGCGCGGGAGCGCGGGCTGGTGAACATTGCCTGCCATCACGGAGCGCTGGATGGCCGGTACGTGTTCAAGCGCAGCTATGGGGACGTCATCTGGGCGAAAGGGAAGATGGAAGAAGATTATCTGGTGCGAAGGTGTGGAGTATCCCGGGAGAAAGTGGAAATTGGCGCACCGGCGCTCCCCGCCAACTGGAACGCGTTGCAACATTCGAAGAGCACAACGTTCCGGCCGCACCTGCTCTTCATCTCGGAAGCTTTTGACGTTTCCGGAGGACGTGCGGAAGAGTTCTATCGGGATATCTTGCCTCCGCTCGCGGACTTGGCGCAGGCCACGGGACGCAAGTTGATCGTGAAGTTGCATCCTGCGGAAAGCAAACGCGAACGTTCCAGCACGCTGGCCCGGATTCTTTCCGTCGAACAGAAGAGCGCCACACGTATCGTTGCTGGATCGCTCACCGAGGAACTGCTGGCCTCGGCGTGGTTCGGTATCACGATACTTTCCACGGTCGCGGTAGAGTGCGCCATTCGCGGAATTCCGTGTTTCCTGTGCAAGTGGCTGGAGTCCTGGCCGTATGGATATGTGGAGCAATTCATCCGCTTCGGGGTGGGCATTGGTCTGAACCATCCGCGTGAGATCGAAAAGATTCCGGAGTATCTACAGCAGTATTCGGTGAATCCGGATCTGACTGAGAATTGCTGGCAACCTGCTGCCGCAGGACGCTTGCGAGAGATTTTGATCGGTTCGCGCAAGATTCTTTCGACGGCAAGCTGAATTCAGAATTGAGCGGGAAGGAAACGTTGTGGGTGAAAGAACGCTTTTAATCCGGGCAGACGCCAGCACGGACATGGGGACGGGACATGTGATGCGCTGTCTTGCTCTGGCGCAAGCCTGGCAGGATTCCGGAGGGCAATGCATTTTTACGATGGCGGAATCGACATCGGCCGTGGAGCGGCGTCTGCGAGACGAGGGGGTGAACATTGGATCCCTCACTGCCGGCGTTGCGACAGCGGAAGATGCGGCACAAACGGCAGATGTGGCCGGCAAGGAGAATGCAAGCTGGATCGTGGTCGATGGCTATCGGTTTGACTCCGCTTACCAGCGGGCAATCAAGGCAGCGGGATTCAAATTGCTGTTTGTGGACGATAACGTTCACGCGGAAAGCTACTGTGCCGATCTGGTGCTGAACCAGAACGTTCACGCCAGCGCGGGCCTCTACGCCCAGCGTGAACCTTGCACCCGATTGCTGTTGGGGCCACGGTACGCCATGCTGCGCAGGGAGTTTCGTCCATGGCGCAACTGGCGGCGCGAGATTCCTGCTACCGGGCGAAAGATTCTGGTCACCATGGGGGGCAGCGACCCGAACAATCTGACGATCAGGGCGATCGAGGCACTTCGGCAACTCTCAATTCCAGGCGTCGAGGCAGTTGTGCTGGTGGGAGGCAGCAATCCGCATTTGCGCTTCCTCGAAGACTCGACGCAGCGTGGACCGATCCGTCTCATTGTCGATGCGACGAATGTGCCGGAGCAGATGGCGTGGGCGGATGCGGCAGTTGCGGGCGCGGGCACAACGTTCTGGGAAATGTGCTTCCTCGGATTACCTGGCATTTTATTGGTGCTCGCGGAGAACCAGGAGGGAGTGGCTACAGCGGCTCGCAAAATGGGGATTGCATCGAGTTTAGGTAGAGGGACCGAGGTAAGCGCATCAGAGATTGCCGCCAAACTTGCGGAGTTGCTCCACTCATTCGAGGCAAGAGCGCAGCAGTCGGTGAACGGTCAGAAACTGGTGGACGGCCGAGGCGCTGAACGAGTGGTTGCGTTTCTCTCTGGCCTGCAACTGCGGCGGACGGTCGAATCCGACTGCGAGCTGTTTTGGGAGTGGGCCAACGAACCGAGTGCGCGCGCTGCTTCCTTTCGCAATAAGACCATTTCCTGGGAGCACCACGCGAAATGGTTTCGAGAAAAGATGGCGGACCCCAGAGCGATTCTCTATACAGCAACCAACAGCGACGGTCTGCCCGTTGGAGAGGTGCGTTATCAGACGGAAGGGAAGCGCGCGGTGATATCGATCAGTTTAGGGGAGCGTTTTCGGGGGTGCCGCTGCGGCCACAAGATTCTGACCATCGCCATCGAGGAGTTCTTCCGGGATTCTGAAGCCGAATCTATTGACGCTTACGTGAAGCCCACGAACGAGCCCTCGTTGAAACTGTTTGCCGCCGCGGGGTTTGTACGAGTTTCCCCAGCGGTGATCGAAGGACAAGAAGCAGTTCATTTTGTGCTAGGAAAAAGCGCTTTCGCGTGATGGAAACGATTCACATTGCCGGCCATCGTATCGGAACCGGTTTTCCGGTGTACGTGGTTGCGGAATTGTCCGCGAATCACGGTCAGAGGTTCGACAATGCGGTGGACATTATCCGTGCCGCGAAAGCTGCGGGCGCCGACGCTGTGAAACTGCAAACCTACACGCCCGACACCATTACTCTCAGGAGCGCTCGCGACGAATTCCGTGTCAGCGGCGGAACTCTCTGGGATGGACGCACCCTCCACGATCTTTATGCCGAAGCCTGCATGCCTTGGGAATGGCAACCAAAACTCAAAGAGTTGGGCGAGCATTTGGGAATGCATGTCTTCTCTAGTGCCTTTGATTCGACAGCGGTCGATTTCCTGGAACAGATGGGCATGCCCGCACACAAGGTGGCTTCGTTCGAGTTGGTGGATATTCCTCTCATCCAGAAAATGGCTAGTACCGGCAAGCCGCTGATCATGTCCACGGGCATGGCTACCGTTGAGGAGATCGAAGAAGCTTTACGGACCGCGCGCCAAGCGGGGGCAACGCAGATTGCGTTGCTGAAGTGTACGAGTGCGTATCCGGCGCCAGCGGAGGAGATGAACCTGAGAACGATTCCTGAGATGGCGCGGCGATTCAGAGTGCCAGTGGGATTGTCTGACCACACGATGGGCATCGCGGCGCCAGTGGCGGCGGTCGCGCTGGGCGCCTGCATCATCGAAAAGCATCTAACGCTTTCGCGATCAACTCCAGGGCCGGACAGCGCGTTCTCGCTTGAACCGAGTGAGTTCAAGGCTATGGTGGAGGCAGTGCGGGTAACAGAAAACGCTTTGGGCAAGATTTGCTTCAGTGCTAGTGGTAACGAGGAGGCCAGCAAAGTTTTTCGCCGGTCTTTATTCGTGGTGGAGGACGTGGGGAAAAACGATATATTCACGGCGGTAAATGTACGCTCGATTCGTCCGTCACATGGGCTTCATCCGCGGCATCTTGCGGAAGTATTGGGCAAGCGCGCTGCGCGAGAGATCAAGAAAGGTACTCCCTTGAGCTGGGATTGTGTGGTCCGATGAAGAGGTGCTGGTTGTGAGTCCGATTCTGAAGCGTGTTGTGTATCCGTGGTTGGCGAATAGTGGATACCTTCGTCGCCGTGCGGATGGCGGCAGCTTTTGCGTGATCACTTATCACGGCGTTCTGCCGGAGGGATATCAGGTCTCCGACCCGCAGCAAGATGGAAGTCTCGTCACTGCAGAGAATTTTCGAAGCCAACTCCAGCTTCTCAAAGAGTGCTACCACGTAGTAAGCCCGGAGCAAGTGCGTGAATGGATTGTCGAGGGCAAGGATCTGCCTGAACTGGCCGTTCTTCTGACCTGCGATGACGGCCTGCGGAATGCTCTAACCGACATGACGCCGATTCTGCGCGAGCAGGATCTTGCCTGCCTCTTCTTTGTGCTGGGCGCTTCTGCCGCGGAGCATTCGCAGACGTTGTGGTATGAGGATCTCTATCTCGCACTGCTGGCAGCGGCGTCGGGAAGCTACTCTTTCGATGAGTTGGGAGCGAGCGTCGCTTTGGAAGATCGGGCGCAGCGACGGTCCGCATGGTGGACCCTGGTGAAGAAGTTGTCGCAATGCGAGGAATCCACGAGAGTCCGGCTCCTCGAAAAAATGCGTGCTCGATTGGGATTATCCGAGCCGGAGGGCACGGCGGGTTCAAACAACAAAGTGCAAAACCGCCGCTTCGGATTGCTCAATCAGAGCGATTTGCGGGATCTCGTGGAACAAGGGATGAGTATTGGATCGCACACTCTAACCCACCCGATCCTCTCGCTGCAGAGTTCTGAACTGGCGTGGAAGGAGATTGCCGACAGCCACAGCCTGCTGGAGAAAGCTGTCGGAAAACCAGTCTGGGCTTTGGCCTATCCCTTCGGCGATCCGGCGTCGGTGACGAACCGCGAAATGCAGATGGCGGAGCAAGCTGGCTTCCAGTGCGCCTTTATGAATATCGGCGGCGGATTCGGCGCGCAGTTGCCGCGGTTCGCGCTGCCCAGAGTTCACGTGACGGCGGACATGAGCTTGTCCGAATTCGAAGCGCACGTCTCCGGCTTTCATCGCGACTTCCGCTCGCGCCTCTCGGGCGAGACCGCGTAAGCCCCAGCGAAGTCCCTCATCCGATTCCCGATGGTCGATCCCAGGCCTGATCCCGACAGCCAATCGAAGCCCGATCCTAATATCCAGACGTATAACTCGCCCGAGATTGCCACCCACTATGCCGCGCTCGATTACTTAACGCCTTGCGAGCGGCTGTTGTTTGACGAATATCTCAGACCGGGAATGGATGTCCTCGATCTAGGCGTGGGTGGGGGAAGACTAACCCCACATCTATCGTCGATCGCAGAGCGTTACGTCGGCGCTGATTATGCGCCAGAGATGGTAGCGGCTTGCCGCAATAAGTTTCCACAGCTCGAGTTCGAAACTGCAAGCGCTGTGGATCTGTCGAAGTTTACTCCATCCAGTTTCGACGCGGTTGTCATGGCGTTCAATGTCATCGATTATCTGTCCCCAGACGAGGCCCGTCACCATGCTTTACGCGAAATTTATCGTGTGCTCAAACCCGAGGGAGTCTTCGTTTTTTCTTCTCACAATCCGCGGGCGATCTGGGTGCGAGTATCGTGGAATCCGAAGCGCGTGCGAAACTTGGCGGAGAAGATTGTGGAGACGGATTCCATTTTCCTGGTGCCACTAGTACAGTGTTTAACTGCGCTGCGAGCGATGGTGGCAGCACTGCAATCGGCGCTGCGGTCACTGAGCCGGGCGGCGAAGAGATTGCCGGAGCGCAGTTTTTGGCGAGGCGAAGGCTATTGGATGGATTCCGCCCACGGCGGTTTGAAAACTCATTTTGCGGCTCCACGCATAGTCGAGCACGAGCTTGGCGAGTTCGGTTTCCGGTTGTTGCGAGTCTTGGGGGACGACTACCCGCGCGTCAGCCATCCGTATGTCACGGATTGGTACTACTATGTGTTCTCCAAAACCGGAGCCAGGGAAGAGAACTGAGTTTTGCGCATCGCCTCGCACAGAAATATACCGGAAGATCCTCCGCTTCATCGCCGCTGGAATGAACTGGCGCTGCAGGTGGAGCGGCCTGAAGTCTTCTATACCAGCGAGTGGGCGCTGGCGATGCAAGCGGCTTATGGAGCATCGCTCACGCCGTTACTGCTCTTGGGTTACGACGGCGACGATCTGGTCGGAGTCGCGTCCTTTGCGACGGATGCCGCGGGAAAAAACATAAGTTTTCTGGGTGCTACGACTGCGGATTATTGTGAATTCCTCAGCCATGCCAGCCGGCGCGCCGAGTTCGTGGATGGGGTTTTCGCGGAACTGGTAAAGCTGAAGCCGAAGTTTCTGCAACTGGCTAATCTTCCGGCTGACTCAGCGACAGCGGACGCATTGCGCCAGGCTTCGGCAAAGCACAGTTTCCACATCTACGCGCGTCCCGCGTATTTATGCGCGCAGGTAGACCTAGGTTCCGGCGAAAAGCGTCAGGCGCTGAAAGCTTCACTCGCCACCAAGAAAAAGCTGCGTCGTTATCTGCGCGAGATGGAAGGCGAAGGACCGGTGACGTTCGTTCATTTGCAATCCTGGGCGGGGATTCAACCGGCCCTGCCGCGATTTGCCTATGCGCATGTAGCGCGTTTCGGAGAAACAGGGCGCACGAGCAGCCTCGCTACACCTGAACGCCGGCGTTTTCTCGAAGAACTTGCAAGGCGATTTTCTGATTCCGGAGTCGTGACATTAAGTGTCTTGAAGGTCAATGATCAGCCGGTGGCGTGGAACTTCGGGTTTCAGTTTCATGGAAGCTGGTTTTGGTATCAGCCGACCTTCGATAGCCGCTGGGAGGCGCACTCTCCCGGATACTGTTTGCTGGCGAGAATTGTGATGGACGCCTGCGACCGGGAGGACATGAATCGCGTCGACCTCGGCCTAGGCGCGGAAGGCTATAAAGAGCGCTTTGGGAACAGCACGCGACAAACTCTCTACATTACTGTAACAACATCCTGGTCTTGTCACCTTAAGGAAATTGCGCGGTATCGCACTGCCACCTTGCTGAGCCGTTCTCCAAGAATCGAATCAGTGGTTCGCGGCGTCTTAAGCGGAATCGGCGCTGTCCACGGAAATCCGCGTTGAGCCGTAGGCATCAATTATGTCCACGCTGTGGAATCGTGTGTTTGCCACACCAGGAGCAAAAAAGCGTTTAGACTATCTTCCCAGCCACTGCGACGCTTTCAAAATGACTCGTTCCCAGTCTCGTCCCATCACGATCTTCACGCCGTCGGATGCCGGCGTGGGCAACACCAACGCGCAGAATCTTACGGTGAAGGAGGTCGTTGCGCGTCTTCCCGAAGATCGGTTTCATGTGACCATGTTGTGCGACGGCGATGTTTCGGATCCGCGGCTGAGCGCCCGGAAAAACACGCGACTCGTGCCGTGGACGAAGCGGGGCAATATGCTGCGGCTGCTTCGACATTGTCTTCTTCCTCCTCCGGATATTTATTTCTTTCCCCGCACCGGTCCCTTGGACCGGGCTTTCTTCGAATTGCGAAAGCGCATAGGGCTAAGAACGTCGGTCATCACATACATTGTGATGGCGATGAGTGAGATGACTGGCCGTGGGCTGATCGGCCGGTCGGTCATGGAGGGCGATATGGTTTTCGGAAATTCCAAACACGTGGTGGAGACGATCCACCAAATGTTCGGAGTGGAAGCCGGCCCGATTTATGACGGCATCGACCGGCGTTATTATTTTCCGTCGCCTGAGCGCAGTGCGAATGCTACTCCGGTCGTCCTCTATGCGGGATCATTACAGCCCCGAAAGCGAGTAGAGTTGGTGATCCGGGAAGCTGCACGATTGCCTGGCTTGCAGTTTCGAATCGCAGGTAAGGGCGAAACCGAAAAAGATTGTCGCGCTCTGGCACAGCAGTTGGGCTGCGGCAACGTATCATTTCTTGGACACTTGTCGTCGGAGAAGCTCGGCGAACAAATGCGCAAGGCGGATATTTTTTTCTTTCCCAGCATTCTGGAGGGGAATCCGCAAGTCTTGTTGCAAGCCAGCGCCTGCGGCCTTCCCTGCATTGCCATGGATCTGTATCACTCGGACTACGTGGTGAATGGTAAGACTGGTTTCCTTGTCGCAGCTGATTTAGATCTTTCGCAAGGCCTCGATCTGCTAGCAAATGATAGCGTCCTGCGGTGTAGCTTAGGCAATGCTGCGATTTGCCACGCAAGTCAATTTGATTGGGATGATATTGCCCAGCAGTGGGCTGCAGTTTTTCAGGAAGCCGTGGCAAAGCGTCAGCTTTACCATCAACCCAGAGCGTCTTAAGAGTTTTGCTCGCGCATGGTGACCCGGACTTGAAACGATCGAGCGCACTGGTGCGCTACGGCGGATTTTTTCTGTCGGTGGGAACGGCGCGTGTCGCCGGGCTTCTAATCACCTCGATTACATTCCCGGTCCTGGTGCGGCGCCTGGGCGTCGAGACCTACGGTCTCTGGAGCTATGTGGTGGCGCTGTGCGCCTTTTTCGATGTGGTCGCCAACCCCGGACTCTCCACCTACACCGTTCAGCAGGTCGCAGCCCGCCGGCACGCTGCGGCCGATCTCGTTCCTGATTTTTTAGCGTTGCGCGTGTTGGGTTGCGTCGCCGCGATCGCTGTCCTGATGGTGGTTGCCAGTTTTGAAGTGCGTCCCGATGTTCGCCGCCTGCTGTACTGGTATGGTGCAGGCCAGACCCTGATCGGGCTGACGGGAGCGGATTTTCTGTTGAACGCGCTCGAACTTTTTCACGTACGCTCGCTGCTGACCTTAATCCAGCAAGCTTTGTATGCTGTGGGAGTTCTGCTCCTGGTGCGGACTCCGCACGACATCCTTTGGCTTCCGGTCAGCATTTTAGGATCAGCCTTGTTAACGAACCTTGCCGGCTGGGTTGCGCTCTGGCATAACGGATTCCGCCCACCGCTCGCGATAAATCCCAGCCGTTGGCGGGCGATGCTGGTGCCAAGCTTTCACTATGCAGCTACTACTCTGATGGGCACCGTCTACCACCGGACTGGACACATTGTCGTTCGCTGGTTTCTAGGGGATTACGCGCTGGGCCTTTACGCAGCCGCAGTTCGATTTGTCGATCTCCTGCGCAACTTCGTCGGGATTGCATTCAGTGTGCTGATGCCGCGAATTGCGCTCTCCGCGCAATCTCCCTCCGGATTACGAAGGCTAGTGCAGGCGGCCGTCTCAGCCATGGCGGTCATCAGCATACCTCTCACGTTAGGAACGCTCGCGACCGCGCATCTGGTTGTGCCCTGGGTTTTGGGCGCGAACTATGCGGCAGCGGTTGGGCCGGTGCGGTGGACATCAGGCTTTCTGTTGGCCGCGCCGATCGCATCGCTGCTGTCGGGAACCGTTCTCTATGCTCTCGGGCGGCACCGCGCATGTTTGATCTCGGCCACAGCGGGTGCCGTTGCAGCCATCGCGCTTGCTCTGGTGCTGGTTCATTTCTTTGGTTTGCCCGGAGGGTGCGTTGCGTTCGTTCTGGCAGAAGCAACAGTCGGCATCACGGCCTACCTCTTGATTCCCGAGGAACTGCGCGATCTATGGAAGAATCCCATCATCCTGGTCGCCGGATTCTCAGGGTTGCTGATGGTGGGCGCGGTTCGGCTGACCAACTCCTACACCGCGCGGCCGTTGATCGTGGTGAGCGCCGGTGCTGTCGCTTATATGATCGCGCTGATTGTGCTGGGCAGAAAAATGTTGATGCAACAATTCGGAGACGCCAGGTGACCTCCGGTGGACAGTCCAGGCGTCCGTCAGTGGCGGTGCTGCTGTCCGGGCGTGAGCAGTTCAGCCGCTACTTCGGTGGTGCGGTGGCGCGGTGGACCTTTGAAGTCTACGATTGCCTCAGCGACCGGATTGATGTCACAGTCTTTGGCTTTCCTACGCGTCGGGAAGATTTATACCCGCTTCGCCATGAAACCAGCGAAGCTTGGCGGGCGTGCAATCTGGTTGCGCGAATTCCCGTGGCCCGCCGCTACGAAGAGAGTCTCTGGCTGCGGGCTCTGCTCCGTCGATTGCGGCAATTCGAAGTTGTTCACATCCACAACCGGCCGCAGTGGGCGCAGGCGTTGCGAAGAATGGGCTACGGAGGGTCGATCGTCCTGCACCTGCACAACGATCATCTCGGCCATTGGCCCGGCCCTGCGCTGGACGCTCTCGCTCCAAGTTTAGACGCCATTGTGACCTGCAGCGATTATTTGCGGAGCACCTTCGCCGCGAAGTCGCGCCTGCTGAATGACAAAGCCCATGTAGTGTTCAACGGCGCCAACCTGCAATTGTTTTATCCTCGTGAAGAGGTTCGGGAACCGAAGACAATTTTCTTTGTGGGGCGCTTCGATCCCGAGAAGGGCGTCCTGCAACTCTTTCAGGCTTATGAAAAAGTGCTCAACACGCATCCCGATGCGAAATTGGTAATCGGTGGCACCACGAATTTTGGAACACACCGCGAGACGCCCTACGTCAGGCAGGTGCGCGAACTGGCGGATTCGCTAAATAAGAACAAGCATGCTCAAATTTTCTTTACCGGCTACCTTGATCACGATAAAGACTTGCCAGGCTGGTTCCAAAAAACAACCGTCTTTGCGTGCCCCTCTCTTTTCCAGGAACCGTTCGGCTTGGTAAACGCAGAAGCCATGGCATGTGCCACACCCGTGGTGGGAGCAAATCGTGGCGGAATTCCGCAAGTGATCGGCGACGCGGGTCTATTGGTAAATCCAGAGAACGTGGAAGAGTTTGCTAACGCGATTTCAGAGCTGCTGGCCAATCCCCGACATCGCCAACACCTCGGGCAAGCAGGATTCGAACGTTGCAGAAGGATGTTCGATTGGCGTGCAACCGCCGAAACCTGGATGACGTTGCTTGAACGCGTGACGCGCCCGCCAGTTGCACTAACCCAGCACGGCTAGAATCCGTCGAGGTTATTCCGTTAACTTATTGGAGCGAGACCGTGCAGGATGTCTTCACGAACATAAATCGCATCGGCATACAGCACTCTGACGCCGCGATGATAAGGAGCGGAAATCTGGTACAGTCCGAACCCTTTGGCCCCCATCAGTCGATGAAGCTCGGAGAATCCAGAGTCATTCTCGTAGTGTGGAGTAAAAGTTGCTTCCATGATGATGCACCGTGTCTTGCGGAGTCCTTCCTGGGAATTGGAAAGAACGCTCATCTCCGCGCCCTGGATGTCGAGTTTCAAGATGGATACTTCGTCCTCGCCAGCGACCAGTTGATCATAGCTAGTCTTGCGCACCTCGACGGTTCCAATCAAATCCCAGGAGTTTGCAGCAAATTGCCTAACGACGTCAGCCCGAGGTTTCAGCAGCGACGAACCAGCCGGATGCCTCAGCTGATGAAAGCTTGCGCTGCCTTCACTGTCTGCCAGTGCGGCTTCGACTACAGAGACACGCGGGAATGCACCGAATCTTGCTTTGAGAGGTCCAACCATGCGGGGTTCACACTCAACTGCGATCACACGTTCAGGTTGGAACAGGTCCAGCAGAGCCTGCGTCCAATTCCCTAGGTTGGCTCCGGCATCGACGCAAATCCGCAGCCTGGAAAGAACAAGCGGGGGTACAAGATTCAGTCGGGCATCGCACAGATTCTGATATCGGCGAGGTGAGAACGCGATCCGGCTGGCTTGGTAGGCGTTAATGCCGAGGCGCATGTAGTCGTGACGACGGATGGAGTACTCGCAGATTCCATGGGGAATTACCGCTTTGACGAGATCTTTCAGGGCCATGTCGCCTAGAGTCTAGCAGGCTGGACTTCTGATGGTTTGTCGATCCAAGGGCGTTCTCTTGTTTTCTAGAAGAATCGCAACCTTTTAGGTCTTGCAAGGCTGTTTCCCAACTTCCCCCGTGTACTATGACTTTCTGCTGTCGCTAAACGAACTACCTTGCTCATGCAGATTCTCACTCTCGCGCTCGCCGGCCCGAGCAGGGCAACCTGGGCACTCTCGCGACCCTGTGTTCCAGGGCAGTTCTGGGAGGCCGTTGCGTGATCGCTAAACTAGTAATCATCACTGAGATCATTGCGCCATATCGCATTCCCGCCTTCAATGCCTTGGCGCAGCGACCGGAGATCGATCTGCACGTTATTTTTCTATCTGAAAACGATCCCTCTCTGCGCCAGTGGCGGGTGTACAAAGATGAGATCAAATTCTCGTACGAGGTGTTGCCTTCGTGGCGGCAGCGGTTCGGCCGGCATAATGTGCTGGTGAATCGTGGGCTGGTCTCGGCGCTGAACCGAATCACGCCGACCGTGGTGTTGTGCGGCGGATATAACTATCTGGCCTCGTGGGAAGCGGCGGGTTGGGCGCGAATTCATCGCGTGCCGTTGCTGCTTTGGTCCGAAAGCACGGCCTTGGACGCGCGACGCGGCCATCGGCTCGTGGAATTCATGAAAACGCGTTTTCTGCGTCAGTGCCGAGGATTCGTCGTGTCCGGCAAATCGTCTTTCCATTATTTGAAGGATCTCGGAATTCCCGAACGGCAAATCTTCACCGCTCCGAACGCCGTTGATACCCAGTTATTTTCATCGTCAGCAGATGCAGCGCGGCGCGACGCCATCAGGGTACGTGCCCGCCACTCATTGCCTGCGCGCTACTTTCTTTACGTTGGGCGACTGGTGGAGGCCAAGGGAATATTCGACTTGTTAGACGCATACGCAAAGCTCAGCGAACAGATCCTCACCGAGGTCTCATTAGTATTCGTGGGAGACGGCATTGATCGCGCAAGACTGGAGGAACGAGCATCCGCAATTGCACCGGGAGCCATCTTGTTCCCGGGATTTGCCCATCGCGAGGAGCTGGCGGAGTTTTATGGTTTGGCAGACGCTTTGATTTTTCCAACTCACAGCGACCCTTGGGGATTGGTGGTGAACGAGGCGATGTCGTGCAGCTTGCCGGTCGTTGCAACCAGCGTTGCAGGATGTACGGAGGACCTGGTGCGGGATGGCTGGAATGGATTTGTAATTCCGCCGCGGGACTCCTCTTCGCTCGCCGGCGTCATGGAACGTTTAGCGGTAAATTCCGTGCTGCGAGTTGAAATGGGAACCAGAAGCAGGGAAAAGATTGCGGAGCACTCTCCCGAGGCATGGGCTCAAGGCCTGATCGACGCAACAAAGATCAACGCAACAAAGATCGGCGCCACGCAGATCGACGCGACAAAATCAGTTGGTGAGTGAGCACCGAAAGGCACGATTGAGCGGATGAGACTGGTAGTATACTGGCTCGAACAAACCAGCAAGCAAGCAAGCACAGTAGCGCGGCGTTTTGCAGAAATCTACTACCGGAGAAATGATGTCGGATCCGTCAGGTTCGCGGATGGAAAATGATTCCCATCGGCAGGGCTTTTCTGCCCCGCACGTGGAGATTCTGGAGTGCACCCTTCGCGATGGCAGCTACGCCGTCGATTTCAAGTTCACGGAAAACGACACCGCGATACTGGCCGGTGTTTTAGGGCGCCTTGGTTTTCGCTGGATTGAAATCGGTCACGGCGTGGGACTTGGCGCAGCGAAAGCAGGCAAAGGCACGATGCCAGCCACCGACGAGCGGCTCATCGAAGTCGCAAAGCGAGCTGCTCCGAACGCACAGATCGGATGTTTCTTCATCCCCGGGATTGGAACCGCAGAGCAACTGAGATCGGCCCGCGCCGCGGGGATGGATTTTGTCCGCGTTGGCTACAATGCCACAGAAATTGAAGACGCTTATCCCTTCCTGACGTTGGCCAAGGATTTGGGGTTAAAGGTCTGCCTCAACTTCATGAAGACTTATGCAATCTCGCCCGCAAGGTTTGCCGAGAAGGCACGTGAGGGCGCAGCCGCAGGTGCGGACGTGATTTACTGCGTCGACTCTGCAGGCAGCATGCTTCCCGATGACGTGCGGAATTATTTCTGTGCTGCTCGTGAGCTTTGCTCCTGCAAGCTGGGCTTTCACGGTCACAGCAACCTCCAGTTCGCCGTCGCCAATAGCGTGGAAGCGGTCCGTCACGGCGCGACCTTCATCGACTCCACTCTCTATGGATTGGGACGAAGCGCCGGCAACGTTCCCACCGAAGTCGCCGTGGCAGTATTCAACAATCTTGGCCTCGACACGGGCATCGATCTATTCGATGTAATGGATGCAGCAGAGGAATTCATCGGCCCACTTATGGCGCAGACGCAGCTCTACGACATGATGTCGGTGGCCATGGGATGCAGCCAGTTTCATTCGTCGTTCCTGCCCAAGGTCGCCGCAGCTGCGCGCCAACATGGCGTTGAGTTGCGCAGGTTGGTGGTCGCCATGGGCAAACTCGACTCCGTGAATCTCGACGAAGAAAATCTGAATCGGGTCGCCGCGAGCTTGCCGAAAGCGACAGCGGCGAAAACCCGGGAGATGCTCACCTCGTTCTCGGTGCCCGGGATCTCGGCGCACAGCATCAGCAGTTCGCTTTCGGCGGTGCAATCGCTCGTAGACGGTATGACGGTCACCTGCGCCAAGCGCCGCGCCCGTCCAGTGCTGGAACTCGTTGCCTCCGAGTCACCGTCACAGAACTTGGTTTTGGCGGACCTGGTGCTTGCAGAGGGTCCGGTTGTGCTCGGCAGGGTGGTTTACGGTTCTTTCGAAGTGCTGGAGCAAGTGTTAAAAATGACCGGCAACAGCGTGCCGCTCTATCTCAACGACAAGGATGGTGGCACTTGGGCTGCGCAGTGGCCCTCGTCGCTGAAAGAGATTGTGGGCGAGGAAAGAATCCTGCCGGTTCGTTCGAAGCGGCTGTTTGCCAGCTACGTGGAGGATGTGGTGACCACGGCAGCCCATCGCTTTGGAAATTTCTGTCTGCTGATTTATGGAACTCCGAATGCCTCTCTGTTGCGTCATTGCTGCGAGACTTTCAGCAACATTGTCGTGCACGGAGAGTTGGCAGCCGATGCCCCTACGAACTGCTGGCAGATGACCGACTTCTCCGACCGTATGCATTTCGATTTAGGCATCGGCGTCGCGTTGCTGCTTTGTCCGCCGGATGCTGCGGACTCAACCTCGATTGATCAACTCTTATTGCCGGATGGAGTCGTGATTACCGCTGGCCACTATCCCCGCTTCGAAATGGATACTCCGGGCCGGGCGGTTCTGCGGCTCGACCCCAATCACGCCTACCGCGGCCAGATGGAGCGATGGGCCTCCATCTCGAACCTCATGAAGTCCGCCCAACCCCGCACTTTGGCGATGCAATGACCGAGCAAAGCCCGATCAAGCCCGGCGATCAAATGACTATCCGCGAAACAATCATGGATGTGGTATCGCGCTGCGGGGAGCGGGTCTTCCTGGTTGACGCTGTTACGAGCCGTCAGATTACCTACGGAGATTTTCACCAGCAAGCCTGTGCCTTGGCCGCGGAGCTTCGCAGGCGTGGCGTTCAGCAGGGTGACCGTGTCGCGGTGATGGTTCCGAACTGTTGTGAACTGGCGGTCTTCTACTTCGCCTGCATTTATCTCGGCGCCGTGATTGTCCCCATTAATCCCGCGTTGAGTAAAAGCGAGGTCCAATTTATTCTGGCGAGTTGCAAACCTGCTCTTGTCGTGGCGGGAGCGGCGAGCGTCGACGCGGTCAAGATTCTTCATGCAAATGCGCTGCAGTTAGTGACAGTGACTGACGCGAACCCATCTGCGCTCAATCAGCTCGACGTTGACTTGCTCAGCGAGGCGAGGGGTTTTGTGCCTCTCGAAACAGCGAACGGAGAAGATCTCGTAATAATCATGTATACCTCGGGAACCTCGGCGAAGCCGAAAGGGCTGGCGCACAAGCTGGGGCGAATGCTGCGAAACGCTTCGGCTTTCACGAGCGCCCAGGAAATTGACCGGGATTCGCGGTTTTATTTAACGCTCTCCATGTCGTATATGGGCGGTCTCTACAATCTGCTGATTTTGCCTTTCTTGTGCGGTGCGAGTGTGGTTGTGGACCACGTGTTCGATGCGCGGTCGAGCTTGCACTTTTGGGACAAAGCGAAATCAAATCACGTGAATACGCTGTGGCTGGCGCCGACCGTTTTGTCGATCCTGTTGCGGATGGATCGCGGCCGCACCGGTGAAGATTTCTGCCGCAACTCGATTCGTCAGGCGTTTGTCGGTTTCTCTCCGCTTCCTATGAAAGTGAAAGCGGAGTTTGAATCGAGATACGGCATAGGGCTGATCGAGAATTACGGTCTCTCGGAGACTCTTTTTGTCACCGCGCGTTCCGCAGGCGCTCCGGACGGGCCCGGGTATGTTGGCGACGCACTGCCAGGAATAAGTCTGAGGATTGTAAACGACGAAGGAAATCCAGCCGCGCCGGCCCTGCATGGAGAAATCGAAATACTGACGCCGGACCTGATGGCGGGCTATCTGGATTCGGCGGGGAAAGTTTCAGAAATAAATGCGGCGAACTGGTTTCCTACCGGTGACGTTGGCCATCTTGATCATCGGGGATCGCTTTTTATCACTGGACGTAAGAAGGATCTCATCATTCGCGGTGGTGTAAACATCAGCCCGGCGGCCATCGAAGAGGCGCTCATGCACGTGCCCGGCATCGCCGACGTGGCCGTGGTCAGCATTCCGCACGAATTGTATGGTGAAGATATAGTGGCCGTTCTCAAGCTCGACCCCGGTGTAACTCTCGAGTCGATACTTGAGTTGGTTGTCGCGCATACCAAGCGAACGCTGGCGCAGCATCAACAGCCTGCGCGCTACATTGCAATCGACGAATTTCCAAAGACTGCAAGCGGCAAGGTTCAGAAAGCCCGGATTCGCGAGTTAGTGGCCGAAAAGCTGCAGGTAGGTTCGACATCGAGCGCGTCACCATCGTCGTTGCGGACGCACGCGGCCGAGAACGCAGAGGTATCCCGCTGATTGGTCCTCGCTGGGATTTCCACACCGAATCAACCCATAATGATCGAGTATGAAGATCACATATGAAAATTATTGATCTCTCGCTGCCCATCGAAGAAGGCATGATGACCTTTCCGACGCACTGGCATCCCGTGGTCGAGATCACAATTCTCGGCCGGCACGGGATCGAAGGCCGCGAGACCCGGAAAGTCGTGTTGGGAACGCACATCGGCACGCACGCCGACGCGCCGCGTCATTTCATTCCGGGCGGCAGAACCATCGATGAAGTGCCCTTGGAGGTGCTGATCGGCCCGGCCACGCTGGTGGATTTTACCGGCTGCCAACCTTTGCAGGAGTTCGATGTCCCCGATCTCAAACAGAAGCTTGGGGAAAAAGTTCCAGAGCGGTTAATTCTGCGCACCGGTTGGTCGGAATATTTTGGCGATCTGAAGTTCTACAATGAATATCCATTTCTGTCGGAGAATGCCGCGCAATGGCTCGTGGAGAAAGGCGTCCGGCTCATCGCCATGGATACGCCCTCGCCGGATAACCCGGCACATTCGCGTGGGACCGCCAAAGATTCTCCCAACCATAAAGTGCTGTTAAGGGCAGGCGTGGTGCTGGTGGAATATTTGACCAATCTGAAATCCATAACCGCGGCAGAGGTGGAACTTATCGTGATGCCGCTCAAATTGAAGGGATGCGACGGTTCCCCAGCCCGCTGCGTAGCCATCGAAAAATAGACTCAAAATGAACACCGGAATTGAGTTGAGGGATCGGGTTCAGGATTGGCTCACCGACTGGTTTGTCGCGAGAGGAAAGCTTACAAAGAAAATTGGCGAGACCGCCCAGGAAACCCTGCGCAATACCGATTACTTTGAGGCAGGATGGCTCACTTCCATGGAAGTCGTGGAATTCGTGACGGAGATCGAGCAGCACTTTGGCATGCAGTTTTCCGAAAGCAATCTGCAGGATCCGCGATTCGTAACTATCGCTGGTCTTGCCGAGTTAATTCTCTCGCGCTCGACGCAGGCCAGCCAGAGCAGGTAGATTCAAAGCTTGCGTATCACTATCAACTCTCAGCCTATTCCAACCTCAGGGTCTTGGGCCCCTGTTCGCGCCGGGGATGTGGAGAAGGCAAAGCCAGTGAAGCTGCACGTCCTCACTCTCACTCCTTTTTATCCATCGAGCGGCGATGAAGTCAGCGGTTGTTTTGTTGCCGAGATGCTGGAACAGCTTACTGCTCAACGGATCGAGTCCTCAGTAATCGCGGTCGATTCCATTTATCATCCCCGAAAACAATCAAGCTGCGAGTTTCCCGCCGAATGGATCCGCTATCCGCAGTTACCCGGCAACTTCGGCTTGTCAAGCGCCGGCAGATTTCTTGACTCAGTTCTTCTGAACCGCATCCGCCAACTTCATCAGCGCTCCCCGATCAGCGTGATTCACGCCCATGCCGCGCTGCCTTGCGGCCATGCTGCTGCGCTTCTCTCGGTGCGATTAGGCATTCCGTTTGTTGTTACCATTCATGGCTTGGACGTCTTCAACAATTGTTTTGAAGATGGAATCGCGGCAGGATGGCGCCGGAAGTCTTCTTTGTTTGTCTATCGAAATGCGGATAGGGTGATTTGCATTAGCGAAAAAATCGAGCGGCTCCTCCGCGACGTAATGGACTCGGTGAAAGCCGAAGTTGTTTATAACGGTACTGATCCCGATCGCTTCACTCCTGCCGAGATTGCCTTCAGTCATGAATCAGCGCAGTCGCCGACAATTCTGATCGTCGGCAATCTGCTGGCAGGCAAAGGGCACGAGTTGGTGCTTAAGACGATCGGCAAACTTACGAATTTGTTCCCGGATTTGCAATGCCGCATCATTGGCGAGGGCGCGGATCGAGAACGATTCGCCAGACTAGCCGCCGATCTCGGCATCACTGATCAAATTCATTTTCTCGGCAGGCGAAGCCGCGCTGATGTAGCGAAGGCGATGCAGGGTTGCACGCTCTTTGTTTTGCCCAGCCGCTACGAAGGGCTTGGCTGCGTTTACCTGGAAGCGATGGCGAGTGGTAAACCGGTAATCGCGTGTCGCGGGCAGGGCATCGATGAAATCATTCAGCACCGCGGCAACGGATGGTTGATTCCGGTCGACGGTCTTGATGAACTCGTGCAGGGACTGCAAGTTTTGCTCAGTGACGGCGATTTGCGGGCTCAAATCGGCGGGGCGGCGAGGCAGACGATCCTCGACCGTCTCACGATGTCGCATCAGGCTCAGAAGATGCTGCAGATTTACGAGGAAGCTGCGAGATGAGTGCACCGGTGGGAACCCGACGTGAGCAACCGCCGCACGCCGAACTGATCTCCATCGAACGGAAAGACCTGCCCGAGGTCGCGAGCTTTATAGCAAATCAATCTGGCCGGAGCCGGGACTCCGTGGAAGCTCATCTGCGCTGGTTTTTATTGAAAAATCCAGCGCTGCGCTCCGAAGACCCTCTTGGTTTTGGATTGCGTGCCGCCGATAGACTTGTAGGATGCATTCTATGTAGCCCGCAACTCTTCCGCTGCGAAAAACAGACGATCCTGCTTATGGGTTCGAGCTTATTCTATGTCGATGATCGTCATCGAGGCTATGGAGGACGGATCTTCCTGCAATATTGCCGTCTGGGAAATCGGTATCCACTTTTCGGCACTTCGGCAAACGCCGAGGCTGCGGCCTTGTGGAAGGCGGCAGGGGCTCGCCCCATCCCGCACTCCGATGGCGAATTGTTCGGTGTGCTGCGCTGGCCGCCGATCGCCGAAGAGGTAGTGCATCGGCGCTTTTCTAATCGTCTGCTTTCAGCCTTGGCAGGAAGTTCCGTTGCCGCGATTGCAGGAGTGCTCCGTCCGTTGAAGATCGATTGCTCCTCTTCCGATAAGTTGCGGCCTCTCACATCGGCCGAGCAGGTGAATGATCTTCTACAGCTTCAAAATTCTTCCACCGAGCTCACGGCGGCGCGGGATCTGCCTTATCTTCGTTGGCGCTATTTCTCTGGGAGGGATGCCACGGTCGCAGGGTTCGCCTTCCGCAGCGGCGAACTCGACCGCGAAGTATTTGTCGCGGTGAACCAGCGCATTCGTGGATATCGCGAGCAGATCAAAACCCTCAACGTACTGGATGTTTACCCTGAGGTTTCGCCGGCTGAGTGGGTGCAAATCGTGGGGGCGCTCATCGCTCGCTACAGACAGAGGGTAGACGCTATCGTTCTGCGTAACCAAAATTTGGAGCAACAGGAACTGTTTTGCGAAAAAGGTTTTCAGTGGCGCGCATTCGAAGCGCCCAGCGGCTGGTTCCTCGATCGATCAAAGTTGTTGCCGACGTACGATTGGTATCCCGTGCCGGCGGACGGCGACGGACTGATTTAGAGATTACGTTTGGATTGCCGGAAACAATGAATCTTAGAGGCCATGCGCGCGCATTCTTGATCCGGGTAGCTACTTTCGCGCGCGCTGATGAACTGGCGTTCCGCGCGCCAGGTCTTAGCACAGGATATCGCGGCCTCGTGGTCGGAATGCATGAAACTCCCACATCTTTGGAGGCGCGCTTTCGCAAACAACTCGAGTGGGTCTCTGAACATTTTACGATTGTCAATCTGCAGGATTTCACGAAGCTGTGGGAACAGAATTCTCGATCCGAGAATCATGCCAAGCCGCCGGTTCTCTTCACATTTGACGATGGGCGCGAGAGCAACTACATCGTGGCCGCGCCTTTGCTCGAATCTTTCGGTGCGCGCGGAGTGTTCTTTATCGTACCCACTTTCGCGCAGTGTACCGGAGATGAGGCTCTCAAGTTTTATCGATCGAGAATTAATCCTGACTCCCGGCCTGGCGACGAAGCTTGGGAAGATTGGAAGCCGATGAATCCCAGTCAGATTGCGGAACTGGCGACGCGAGGCCACGCTATCGGCAATCACACGCTTACTCATCAAAGATTGGCTGGACTCCCGTACGAAACGCTGGAACGAGAGATTGGCGAAAGTGCTTGCCAACTGGCTTCATGGACAAAACAACCGGTTGATGCATTCGCCTGGACGTTCGGTTGGGATGCGGTCGATGCGAACGCCTGGAATGTGATCCGGCGCTACCATCGATTTTGCTTCGCGCCCTGCGCCGGAGTGATCGACAGCCGCCGCGACGTTCCTTCGCTGCTATGGCGCCGCGAGATTGAAGTGAAATATTCTGCCGCTGAGTACCGCTTTATCTATTCGGGGCTAGTTGACCCTTGGTGGAGCACTCGGCGAAACAAACTCCGCAAAATGCTGCAAGACTCGACTGACCAAAACGCTGTTTAGCCGTTCGATTACAAATAACGAATGACCGCGTAGAAGTGCTGACGCAAGGCCGTTCGAATCGTGAACACGCACCAGGAATGATTCATATCTTTATCAATGCGCTTGCTGCCAGTGCGGGAGGAGGTCTCACTTACATTCGCAATGTATTGCCGCGGCTCGCGATTCGCGATGACGTGTGCGTGACGCTGATGATAAGTGAAACCTTGCGCAGTGAGATTACGCCCTCTGCCCGGATCACGATCGCGCAACATGCCAGCCCCGCCGGTTCCGTTGAGCGCTTCTGGTATGAGCAGCGCAACCTGCCATCGATCATTCGTAACTCCGGCGCAGACGTGCTATTGTCCACGGGAAATTTCGCGCTGTACCGCTCTCCAGTGCCTCAAATCCTGCTCAGCCGCAACGCTTTGTACCTGTCGTCTGATTTTTATCGCGATCTGCGGGAGAGAGGCGACTATCGTTTATGGCTTGATACGGAAGTGAAGGCCGCCTTCGCCCGCTGGTCGGTGCGCACAGCAGACTGCACGGTCGCTCCCAGCTCTTTCTTTGCCGGCGAGCTGGCGCAATGGACTGGAAAGGATGTCGTCTGCATTCATCACGGATTCGATCGTGAAACATTCTTCCGCGAATCGTCGCCACTGCCGCAACCCGTGCAGGAGCAGATCGCAGCGACCGGCGGCTCGCTTCGGCTACTATTTGTCAGCCACTACAACTATTATCGGAACTTTGAAACCTTGATTCGCGCCATCGCGGTTTTGAAACAAAAACTGCGGCCTCGAACGGTTCGGTTGCTTCTTACCTGCAAACTAAATTCTGAGGACAATCCGGGAGACTACCGCGCCGATTCGGCCGCGGAGTTAGTCCGACACCTTGGTCTCAAGCAGGAGATCGTTGAGCTTGGCGCGGTGCCGTACGCTTTGCTTCACCACGTCTATCGCGCGTGTGACTTCTACGTTACTCCGGCATATGCCGAAACTTTTGCTCATCCTCTCGTTGAGGCAATGGCCAGCGGCATCCCTGTGATCGCTTCCGACTTAGCTGTCCATCGAGAGATCTGCGGCGCCGCCGCAGCCTATTTTCCAAGGTTCTCTCCAGAAGATCTAGCGGAGCTTGTCATTCAAACATCGAAATCACCCGAGAAGATAGCCACAATGCGGGACGCGGGCATAGTTCGCTCTCAAGCCTTCAGTTGGGATAAGCACGTCGAGCGATTGCTAATTTTGGCGAAAGGTCTCACCGGATACGTTTGAGCCGAAGAGTCCAACACTTCGCGTAAGATCATTTGCAACGACCTCAGGGAGCGACAGTTCGGATGTGTGGAATTTTCGGCATTATTGGTCACAATTCACCAGTTCCGGCCGAGATTCTCGAGCAGGCCACTCGATCCCTGGCTCATCGCGGACCGGACGACGGCGGCACCGTCATTCTACGCGGCTTGCAACCGCATGCAATCGAAATCGGGCTGGGAAACCGTCGCCTCGCAATTCTCGATTTGTCTCCTCGCGGGCACCAGCCCATGAACGATCCTGCCAGCGGGAATTGGATCGTCTACAACGGCGAGATTTACAACTTTCGCGAGGTCCGCGCAAAGCTCGAACGCGAGAGAGTTCATTTGAATGGCCTCTCTGACACGGAAGTGATTCTCAAAGCCTACGGACTCTGGGGCGAGCACTGCCTTCACGAGTTTCGCGGAATGTTTGCCTTCGCCATTTGGGATGCGCAGCGCCAGCGCTTGTTCATGGTGCGCGACCCAATGGGCATAAAGCCGCTCTACTACTATTCTTCCGATCGTTACTTCATGTTTTCCTCCGAGGTGCGGACCCTGCTCGGAACCGGCCTTGTTCCGCGCCGCATCGACCCTGCGGGCCTGGTGAGCTATCTGACTTTTGGTTCGCTCTATGATCCGAACACGCTGCTAGAAGGTGTGAACTCGCTTTCGCCAGGCCACTATTTGACTTGGGACAGAGGGCAAGTGCGCGAGACGGAGTACTGGGAATTGGTGAGCCCAGAGGTTGTCCCCGAGAAAAGTCGTAACGAACTTGAGACTGGCGTTTTCGAAATGCTCGACGAGTCGGTACGCATGCAACTGGTGAGCGACGTGCCGGTAGGCGTTTTTCTTTCGGGCGGCATCGATTCCAGCAGTCTGGTCGGCATTTTGAGCCGCAACGGCGTACGAGCGAGCACGTTTTCCATCGTATTTCGAGAGGCTGATTACTCTGAGGCGGAATATTCCCGTGCGGTCGCCCAGCAGTTTCGCACGGATCATCACGAGATCACCGTCTCTCAATCGGACTTCTTGGCTGCAATCGCGCCTGCAGTCCATGCGATGGATCTGCCCACGGTAGACGGAGTGAATACATACTTCGTCTCTGAGAAGACCCGCGCCGCAGGCGTAAAAGTCGCTCTTTCTGGACTGGGCGGCGATGAGGTGTTCGCCGGATACTCAAGCTTCACAACAGTTCCGCGAATGGAAAGGTTCGATAACGCGTGGGAACGATTACCGACAGGAATCAGTCAGACGCTGGCAAATATCTTTGCGGCGATTGCGCCATCGAATGACCAGAATCGCAAGCTGACAGCGTTAGCTCGCAATGGTGGAACAATCTTTCATCCTTATTTTCTGTCACGAATGCTGTTTATTCCTGAGCAGCTAAGTAAGTTGCTGCCGGAGATGAAGTGCGATTCAGCCGCTTTCCGGCGCGCAGCAAAACCTTTGCGCGAAAGCGTGGGCCGCGCCCAGAGCCTGGATGCGATCAACCGCGTTTCGTATCTCGAAGCGCGGTGTTATATGCTCAACACATTATTGCGCGACGCAGACTTTATGAGCATGGCGCACGGGTTGGAAGTTCGCGTACCGTTAATCGACCATCGCTTGGCGCAGCGCATGCTGGCGCTGCCGGGATCGTGGAAGCTGGATGCTGGGACTTCGAAGCCTTTGCTGGTGAGGGCTCTTGCGGGTCAACTCCCGGACAAGGTCGTCCACCGGCGGAAACGCGGCTTCACTTTGCCCTTCGAACACTGGCTGCGGGAAGACTTGCGGCCACTTGTCGAAGAAACATTGAGCAGGATCGGAGACGGCGCACTTGGTACGATGATCAGCCAATCGGCAGCACGTCAAGTATGGGGCGATTTCTTGCAGGGCCGAACTTCATGGTCGCGCCCTTGGTCGTTGTACGTGCTGCAATGCTGGTGCCGGCAGCACATTTCGAGTTAAACGATTCGCAACACGCAACGAGCGACGATTAACGATGCAAAAGGTCGAGGAAATTCGGGGTGCTGCAAACGCCGCACCAGCCGGCAAGCTGCCGGTGAGTGTGATTATTCCGGTGCGCAACGAGGCAAAGAATTTGCCGCGATGTTTACAGGCGCTGAAAGATGTTGGAGAAGTCCTCGTCATCGATTCGCAAAGCACCGACGAAACAGTGGAGATTGCGCGCTCCTACGGGGCGCAGATCGTGCAGTTTCATTATCAGGGTGGATGGCCCAAGAAGCGGCAGTGGGCGATGGACACTCTGCCGCTTGCTCACGATTGGATTTTGCTGGTCGATGCCGACGAGGTGCTCACCCCGGAACTTTCGCAAGAAATTTACTCCGCCATCCAAAACCTTGCGATTAACGGGTATTCGATCTTGCTTCGTACGTGGTTTCTTGGCCGCGTTCTGCGCCATGGTGATGTGGGGTTGTGGAAGCTGTCGTTGTTTCGTCGTGGCAAGGGACGATTTGAATGCCGCCTGAAGGATCAGGATGCTTCCATGGCCGATATGGAAATTCACGAGCATGTCGTCGTCGACGGAGCGACGGGCAAGCTGCGAAACCCGCTGCTGCATCACAACGTGGAATCGCTCTCGCGTTACATCCAAAAACATGATGAGTATTCCAACTGGGAAGCTCGCGTGCTGCTGGAGCGCGGCAATGATAACGATAAAGAATTGCCGCCATCGCTTTTTGGCTCGCAAGCGCAGCGCCGGCGCTGGTTGAAGCGCAAGCTGTTTGCCGTGCCGGGTTCGCCTGTCCTGCTTTTCCTGTATCGTTATCTCTTGCGGTTCGGCTTTCTGGACGGCGTGCCCGGCCTGATTTACTGTGGCTTCCAGGCAGTTCAGATGTTTCATACCAAGGCGAAAATCTACGAACTGAAGCGCAAGAAAATTAAAGCTTAGAGGAATCGGTTTACCATGTGTGGGATCGCCGGACTGGCCAACTGCGGAGATAGGGAAGTGCTCGCACGCATGACGCTCGTCCAGGCGCATCGCGGTCCTGACGACTTCGGTCTATGGGAGCGACGATTTCCCGATGGATCTTACATTGGCCTCGGCAGCCGACGCCTCGCAATTCTTGATCTTTCCGCGGACGGGCACATGCCGATGTGCAACGAAGACCGCACCGTATGGATTACCTACAATGGCGAAATCTACAACTTTGCTGAACTACGCCGGGAACTGCAGAGCAAGGGTCACCAATTTTCTTCGCATACCGATACGGAAGTCATCATCCACCTTTATGAACAGGAAGGCGCCGATTGCGTTCACCGGCTCAAGGGTATGTTCGCCTTTGCGATCTCCGATCTACGCTCTGGCAAGCCGGAGCTTTTTCTGGCGCGCGATCATTTTGGAGTAAAGCCGTTCTACTATGCGCTACGCGGCAGAAAGCTCGCGTTCGCTTCGGAAGTGAAGGCTTTACTTCATGTGCCGGAAGTCGACGCCGACCTTGACCTGGTGTCCTTGCATCAATATCTGACTTTCTTGTGGGTTCCCGATCCCAAGACGATGTTCCGGAGAATTTATAAACTTCCCGCCGGGCATTGCGCAACCTTTCGCGACGGCGAGCTGAAAATCCGGCAGTACTGGGATTTGAGTTTTCCCGCAGCCGATGCGGATTATTCGCGATCGGAAGCTGATCTTGCTGACGAAGTTCGCGAGCGCTTCCGGCATTCCGTAGAACAGCAGATGGTAAGCGATGTTCCGCTTGGCGCATTTCTCAGCGCCGGTCTGGATTCATCGAGCATCGTGGCCATGATGTGCCGCGCGGCCACACAGCCGGTGCGCACTTACACGATTACGTTTCCCCACAAGTATCGAGTCGGCGAAACCACGCTGGACGATCCGAACGTGCCCGCCCGTCTTGCCCGGCAACTAGGTTGTGAAAATCAGCAGATTGTCGTCGAGTCGGATGTTGCCGAGTTGTTGCCGCGTCTGACTTGGCACATGGATGAGCCTACCGCGGACCCCGCGATCATTCCGGCATATCTAGTTTGCCGCGAGGCCCGCAAACAGGCTACCGTGTTACTTTCCGGCGTTGGCGGAGACGAGTTGTTTGCCGGGTATCGTAAGCACTCCGCGCATCGCTGGGCGAGCGCATATCGAAAAATCCCCGGCATGCTGCGTTCGCCGTTCGAGTCTGCCCTGAATGTGTTGCCCAGCCTGCGAGGTACGGCCATGAAGGGAAGTGTGCGCCTCGCCAAGAAAATGGCTCGAAGCGGGTCGCTCGCGCCCGAAGAGAGCTTCATTCGCAACTGCACCTATCTGGACCACTCGCAGAAGATGAGCTTGTACACGGCTGAGATAGAGGATCAGCTTCGAGCGTCGGATCCCGCCGCACGCCACCATTCGACGTTCGAAACGGTGCACGACGCCGACTTCCTGAACCAGATGCTTTATCTCGACACGAAAATCTTCTTGGTAAGTTTGAACCTGAACTATAACGACAAGATGAGTATGGCGTCGTCGGTTGAAGTGCGGGTTCCGTTTCTTGATCGCGAGCTAGCCGAGTTTGCCGCCTGGCAAATTCCGCCAGATCTCAAGCTGAAAGGATTTTTTCAGCTTACGACCAAGCATATCTTTCGCCGCGCGATGCAGGACGTCCTGCCCGCCGAAGTCTTGCGGCAGCCGAAGGCCGGCTTCGCCGCGCCAGTGGACTACTGGCTGGCGCACGATTTGCGCGAGATGGTGGATGATTTGCTCTCCGAAACCAATATCCGAAAGCGCGGATTATTCCGGCCCGAAGCCGTGCGCCGTTTTGTGGGCGAGCACCGGAGCGGCACGGAAGATTGGTCGATGCAAATCTGGCAATTTCTGACGCTGGAACATTGGATGCGTATTTTTCTCGATACCAGAGTCGAACGGAGTTTCGAGGAGTTTGGCCCCACCCGCGAGGCAGCGACCGCGTGACCAGTCGAATCACCAGGGCGTTGACTGAGGCAACGGGTCTGCTTCGTCGGCCTCAACGCGCCATTCCATTAGTCGGAAGGGTTGTGTCTGACAAATTACGGGTCACATTCGAGCAGCGTCATCTGTATTCATATACGACAACAAAGCGAGCGAGTGGAGATGCACTGAATTCATTGGTGCGCTGGATTCTCGATGCACAGCGTCCCGATGGCGGCATCGCGGCCTATTACAGCTTGCTCACCGGATATTCGCAATCCTATCCCGAGGTCACAGGTTACATCGTTCCCACGCTGTACGATTTCACGCGAACCGCCGCTCACGGTGAGGAACACGAAGCCGTCACTGCGGCAGAGCGGGCGACGTGCTGGCTGCTTACACTGCAGTCCTCGACCGGATCATTTCCCGGGGGGGTGCAGGGTGTTGCAACGCAGCCCTCAGTCTTCAATACAGGTCAAATCCTGCACGGATTAGTTCGCGCCGCGGCGGAGACTAATCGGCCCCAGATCCTCGAAGTTGCTGCCTTGGCTGCCGATTGGTTGATCGAGGTGCAACAAGCTGATGGTTCGTGGTCCGGACCGGTCGCGTATCAGAATACCGCTCACACTTACTACAGCATGGTAGCGTGGGCGATGGCGGAACTCTCGGATCATGCAGACGATCATGCGGGCCAACGTTACCGTCAGGCAGCGGAGAAAAATCTGAATTGGGTATTGCCGCACTTTCGCAAAAGCGGCTGGGTCGATGGCATCAATCTGTGCGGCCACCCGACTTATCTGCACTTCATCGCATACGTGCTTCAGGGCGTTCTCGAATGTGCGATCCTGCTCAGGCGCAACAATGCAATCGACTTGGTAGCAAAGTCGTCTTGGGTTCTGTTGCGAAAATTCGAGACCAATAAATATTTGGCGGGGGCTTACTCTCCAGATTTCAAAGATGGCTTGCGCTTCACTTGCCTTACCGGCAACGCGCAGATGTCATGCGTGTGGTTGCGTCTTTATGAGGTGACAGGCGATCTCCGTTATCTCAACGCCGCACTCAAGATGAACGAGATGCTCAAGCAACTGATCCCTGTGCGAGATCCGCGCGGCATCGCAGGTGGAGTGAGCGGTTCTTATCCCGTCTGGGGTCGATATCAGGCGTTCCGATACATCAGTTGGGGATGCAAGTTCTTGGCGGATGCTCTTCTTCTTGAACGGCGCTTACTACAAGGCATTGAGACGTCCGAATACGAGGCGTTACCATGCGCATCGTAGTGCTGGGCTCAAGCGTTTACAGCGAGACCAGTTGCGCCATCGCGGCGCATCTGGCTGAACAAGGACATGCGCCCATCGGCGCTCTGGTCCTCTCTACTCTGAACTGCGGAACGTTGCTGCGCAAGCTTGGACAATGGGGTGCACGCGAGGTTGCGCGTTATGCGCGGACGAAATTCGTTGCACGCGGGAACGGCAAGGGTGTGAAGCTAAGTAATCCCTATCTCCGGATGATGCTCTCGCACGGACCCCGACTCTTCCGCACCCTGCGGGAGGTTGGAAGCGTTTATGGCTTCCCGATCGTGACCTGTCGTGACCAGAATTCACCAGCTTCGATTTCGCAGCTCAAACGTTGGGCGCCCGACCTTATTATTTTTACTGGCGGAAATATTTTGCGAAAGCAGTTGCTCGATGTGCCGCGGCTCGGCGTTCTCAATATTCATCTGGGCCTATTGCCCGAAATCCGCGGAATGAGCAGTCCGGAGTGGTCGCTGTTGAACTGTGTTCCCGTCGGCATCACCATTCACTTCATGGATGCGGGAATTGACACGGGACCGATTCTTCAGAGATTTGAACTTCCGGATGTAAACCGCAGCAAATCTCTTAGCGACCTGCGTCACCGGCTGATTGCATTTGGCGTCGAAAAGGCAGGGGAAGTGGTCGCCGGTTTCACTCAAGGCACCATCACGGCGACGCCGCAAGCTTCTCTTCATTCCACCGCAAATCAAGACAGTCAATTCTTCGTCATGCATGAGCGGTTGCGGGCGCTGGCGGCCGAGCGCCTCGCTAGCGCTCATCAGGCGTCCCCAGTGACGATGGTGAATGGATGAGCCGATGAGCAAGCTCGCCACCGTGTTGCACGTTGGCCGCGCATTCGGAGTGCGTGGCGGCATGCTGCGTCTGGGATACGAACTCCGGCGTGGCAGCGGCTTGTTGTCGTGGAAGATGAAGTCTGTGCAGGGCTGGGATTCCTGGGATTTGAAGCGAATTGCGCCTGGAGTTACCGCCGAAGAGATGCGAGTCGCACAGCGCGATGGCACACGAGCGTTTTTCTTCTCGAACCCTCAAACCTTGGCGCCGGCTCTCAAGAATATTGTCGAGATCGAGGGAGAGAAGGCAATTCTCGCCCAAGCGGAAAGTATTCTCGCGGGAAATGTGCCGTACTTCGGACAGCTTTCTTTCGCTTGTGGATTCCCGCCGCGATGGTTCCAAAATCCTGTCACCGGACAAAGAGTTTCGCCGCAGCAGTCGTGGACTCAGATGCGTTTTGCCTCCCCCGTCTACGGTGATTTGAAATTTATTCTCGAGCCGTCAAGGTTTTTATTCGTCTTTCCATTGGTGCGGGCTTATGCGCTCAGCGGCGATGAGCGATATCCGTTGGGCTTCTGGAGCGCAATCGAAGACTGGGTCCGCCAAAGCCCACCCATGGCGGGTCCGCTGTGGATATGCGGACAAGAATGCTCATTACGCATTGTGGCGCTGTCTTTCGCGCTGCATGGATTCATTCATTCACCATTCACCACCAGCGATCGCGTTGCGCTGCTCATCTCCATGATCGCTGCTCACGCCTGGCGCACCGCTCAGACTCTGGGGTATGCGCGCTCCCAGCGTAGCAATCACTTGATCAGCGAAGCCGTCGGGCTTTGGACAGCAGGCATTCTCTATCCCGAATTGAGAGAAGCGCAAGTTTGGCGGAACCTTGGTACGCATCTATTACAGGAAGCGGTTCTCAACCAAATCACGCCAGATGGCGTCTCGCATCAGCATTCCTTCAACTATCAGCGCATGATTCTTCATCTGCTCCTGTGGACGTTGCGCCTTGCCGAGATTGATGATGCCCCGCTCCACGAGGACATTCGCACGCGCACGCAAGCGGCTTTCGATTTCATGAGTGCCTGGGTTGATCCGGTGAGTGGTTCCGCTCCGAACTACGGGTCGGACGACGGCAGCCTGATCCTCCCACTCACACTCGGTTCGTATCGCGATTTTCGTTCGCTGTTGCAACTCGGTGCGTTTGTATTGGATCGTCCAGCACTAGAGCCTGGCGCTTGGGATGAAGCGGCGCTGTGGTTTGGGAAGAAGCCTGCAGCTGCGCAAGTTGCGAAAGAAGACAAGCTGGCGCTTCCATCGGCCGAAACCGGATACTTCCGACTCGGAGATGAGAATTCCTGGGCTTTGATTCGCGCCGGCAAATATACTCGCCGGCCTTTTCAGGCCGATCAATTGCATGTGGATCTGTGGTGGCAAGGCATGAACATCGCCCGCGATGCCGGAACCTATCTCTATAACGGACCTCCCCCATGGAACAATGGGCTTGCCGGAACTACTGTTCATAACACCGTCACGGCTGACGGTCGCGACCAGATGCGTCGCGCTGGTCGTTTTCTCTGGCTCGATTGGGCGCAAGCCAACGGTCGCTTGTATTCTTCAAACAGTCACTCGTATGCCGACAAGTTTGAGGGCGAGCACGACGGCTACAGAAAGTTTGGTGTAAAGCATCGCCGATTAGTTCAATGGCTGAATGCCACCGGTTGGGTGATCATCGATGACATTGAAGGAGCGGGCAGTCCCGATGTGCGATTGCAATGGCTGGCGCCAGATCTGCCGTATCAGTTTTCTGAAGCGCCGTTTCGAGTGACGTTCAAGTCGTTGCAGTCGCAGATTTGCTGGAATATTTTTGCCTCTGTTCCAGGAAATGCTTTGATCGTGCGGGCTGGGAAACGGATAGAGACTACGTCGGCTAACCAGGTTGCGGAAGCTGACATACAGTTGCTTGGGTGGGAGTCGCCCACGTATGGTGATCTTCAGCCGGCGGTATCTCTCGTTTACCAGACTCGATCGCAGTTGCCCGTTCGATTCGTAACCGTGGTTCTCACCGATGAACGATGCAGAGTTGAAACAATAGACGGCGAGATCGTTATTTTGAAAAGTGAAAGTCAGGACGGGTCCTCAGGCGAATCCGAGATTTACCGAGTGGATCTTTCATCAAAAGGGATGGACGGGGCTGAGAAGCGGCTGGCATTAGCGACACAGAAACAGATCACGCAAACCCGATGAAGCAAGTTTTCCAGGACGCGAGGAGCGCAGAGATTACGATTGCGGAGGTTCCATCTCCCAAACTGCTACCGGGATGCGTGCTGGTTCGCACCGCTGCATCTCTGGTGTCGGCGGGCACCGAGCGCGCCTCCTCCGAGTTCGCGAGCAAAAATCTGTTGCAGAAGGCGCGGATGCGTCCGGATTTGGTTCGCGAGGTTGTGAGCAAAATCAGCCGCGATGGGCTTCTGGCGATGGTTTCTGCAGTCCGCAGCCGCCTCGATCAACCGGCTGCTCTGGGATATAGCAGCGCTGGAACAGTTGTTGCCGTCGGTGAAGGTGTTGCCAATCTCGATCCCGGCGATCGCGTGGCCTGTGCCGGCTCGGGTCACGCGGTGCATGCGGAACTTGCATGCATTCCGCGCATGCTGGTCGCGCGAATTCCTTCGGCTAAAGTGAGCTTCGACGAAGCCGCTTTTACAACTGTTGGAGCCGTAGCCCTGCACGGCGTGCGCAACGCCGATATCAAGCTCGGCGAAGTTGTGGCGGTAATCGGGCTGGGCCTGCTCGGCCAGTTGACAGTTCAGATCCTGAAAGCCGCCGGATGCGTCGTCCTTGGAATGGACATCTCCAAAGAACGCGTCGACCTGGCGCTGCGTCTGGGGGCCGATGCGGCGAGTACTTCGTCTTCCGGCTTTCAAGATTTGTGTCTGCAGCAATCTGCTGGGCACGGAGCCGATTCCATACTCATTACCGCGCAAACGGCGAGCAACGATCCCGTAAATCTGGCCGGCGCCGTCGCGCGAAATCGTGCCGTGGTAGTTGCGGTCGGCACGGTTGCCATGGACATCCCGCGCCGGCTGTTCTATGACAAAGAACTCGACTTCCGCGTCTCCCGCTCCTACGGTCCGGGACGATATGACTCGGCCTACGAGCAGAAGGGAATCGACTACCCCATCGGCTATGTGCGTTGGACGGAAACGCGAAACATGGAAGCATTTCTAAAGCTGGCTGCGGATCGCAAGCTCGATTTGCCCTCGCTGATTACGCATCGCTTTCCGATCGCGCGAGCCCACTCCGCCTATGACCTCATTACCGGCAGGACGCACGAGTCCTTCCTCGGTGTACTCATTACCTATCCCGATTTCGTAAACGAGACTCCATGCGTCCAGTTGGCGAGGCAGAGCAAGGCTACGGCGAACCCTGAGTTGATCCGCCTTGGCCTTCTGGGCGCGGGCAACTTTGCGGTCAGTACGCTGCTGCCTGCAATCAAGCGAGTTGGCGGCGTCGAGATGATCGCAGCCAATGCTGCGAATGGCTCTCATGCCCGGCACGCCGCAGAGAAATTTGGTTTTTCTTCGTGTACCACCCACGAGCAGGAGATTCTAGACAATCCCTCAATCAACACCATCGTCATCGCGACACGCCACCACCTGCACGCCCCCCAGGTGATCGCGGCCCTTAAAGCCGGCAAGCATGTCTTCTGCGAAAAACCTCTGTGCCTCAATGAAGAGGAACTTGGACAAATTGTTGCCGCGGTCACGGATCGAGCCAGCGACAGCGGAACGGGGAAAATTCACGCCCCGCATCTTATGGTCGGGTTCAATCGCCGGTTTGCTCCGCTGGCCGTGCGCATGAAAAATTTTCTGCAAGAGGTGAGTGAACCGCTGGCGATTCACTATCGCGTGAACGCCGGCTTCCTGCCGGCCGATCACTGGCTGAACGATCCGCAACAAGGTGGGGGCCGCATTCTCGGCGAGGTCTGCCACTTTGTGGACTTCCTCTGCTTTCTGACGAACTCATCTCCCGTCGAAGTCGAGACTCGCAGCCTGCCGAATCCGGGCCGCTACAGCAATGACAACATCGTATGCTCGTTGCGCTTTGCGAATGGTTCGCAGGGTACGATCAGCTACCTGGCAAATGGAGATAAATCTTTCTCCAAAGAACGAATTGAAATCTTCGGCGGCGGCACCGTGGCTGTGCTGGAAGATTTTCGCCGGCTCGAATTGATTCGAGCAGGGAAGAAGCGTGTGCTTCGTTCACTCCTGCGGCAGGACAAAGGTCATGCCGGTGAGTGGGAAGCCTTCGTCGTAGCGATTAGAACCGGTGCGCAGTCTCCGATCCCGTTGCGCGAAGTATTGACGACGACGCTCGCGACCTTCGCTCTCGAAGAGTCACGGAGTGCAGGGAAGCCCGTGGTGATTCGAGAACTTCGCCGAAATGTCGATGCACTCGACACGCCGGAAGCCAGCGGCTTTGATCAAGCTTCTTGAGGCACGCATTCTGAGTAAGCTCGACCCAACTTAGCGTCATCGGCTCATGAAAATTCTTTACGTCTCGCAATACTTTCCACCCGAGATGGGAGCGCCGGCGGCGCGAGCCGCCGAGTTATCGAAGCATTGGGTCCAGCAAGGGCACGAGGTGAGCGTGCTCACGGGTTTTCCCAACCACCCCACGGGAGTTGTGCCGCCCGCGTATCGAAAGAAATTGTGGCGGCTGGTGGCGCGCGAACAGAGCGACGGCGTCGATGTGGTTCGCACCTGGCTTCTTCCTTTTCCCAACCGCAGAACCTACGAGCGCATTTTGAATTACAGTTCGTTCTGTGTGTCGGCTGCGAGTACAGGGCTGTTCTTGTCACGTCCTGATGTTGTGATCGCCACGTCGCCACAGTTGCTGGTCGGCCTCTCCGGATGGTGGTTGGCGCGTTGCAAGCGTGTCCCTTTCGTTTTCGAAGTGCGTGATCTGTGGCCTGAGTCTCTGGCCGCGGTCGGCGTCGGTAAGGAAAATTCCATCCTGCACCGCTCCTTATCAAAGATTGCAGGATTTCTTTATCGGCAGTGTGATCGGATAGTGGTGGTTACGCCTGCCTTCGAAGATCATCTGGTGAAATATTGGCGCATGCCCCGGGAAAAAATTTCAGTGATCGAGAATGGCGTTGAGACGCAACAGTTCGCTCCACAGTCAGCTACAGAACTTAGAAGGGAACTGGGCGTCCAGGAAAAATTTGTCGTTTCTTATATCGGCACAATGGGGATGGCCCACGGCCTGGAGACGATTCTCGGCGCTGCCGCTCAGTTGCAACACCGTAGCGCCGAGATTGTTTTTCTGATGGCGGGGGAAGGCGCCGAGAAGGATCGCATAACAGCTTTGGCGCGCCAGCGCGGCCTGAACAACGTGCTCTTCATCGACCAGCAGGCTAGAGAGCAAGTTCCTGCTTACATCTCCGCCTCGGACGTTTGCCTGGTGCCGCTTAGGAAAAATGAGTTGTTCAAGACAGTCATACCGACCAAAATGCTGGAATTCATGTCGTGCGCGCGGCCGGTCATCCTCGGGGTCGACGGCCAAGCGCGGAGCATTCTGGAGGAAGCCCGCGCCGGACTTGCCATCGAGCCTGAGAATTCCGCCGCGCTGGCGAATGCTATTTGCTATCTCGCGGCGAATCGGGAAGCTGCCCGGGAGATGGGCCAGAGGGGCAGGGAACATATCGTGCGAAAATGTTCACGCCGTTACACCGCAGAAAAATACGTTCGAATGCTTGAACAAATGTTGGGCTTGCCCGAGTCGCGAGCCAAAGAAATCGCTGCGTAATTCAGCTTCAGGGGTGGGCGGCGATGATCGCCAAGCCCGTTGCCGCGGATATCGCCGCAGAAACCCCCTGTGCCGCCGCAACCCGGGCTCCACTGAGCGGTACGAAGAGAATGTCGTCGGCCTGTAGCGTCACGTCCGGAGCCTTCGCTTCCAGCATCCTCTTCAGCGGAACGTGCGTTTCCGTCATTCCGGTCGGCCCTTTTCGGATAATGCGAACGCTCCCTATCTTGGCCGTGTGGTTTGCACCCCCAGCTAATGCCAGAGCCTGCAACACCGTAAGGCTGCCATTGTCGACGAGCAATCCCGCGGGATGGCCTACGTCTCCTACCACATAGATGATCGGAGCCCGTGGAACCGTAATCGTGTCCCCAGGAAAAATCTGAATATCATCCTGCAAATCGTCCGCCAGATTTCTTGGCAGATTCACCGTGATCGGCTCGCTCTGGCTGTGGAGTCGAATGATGCTTACTTTGCGCCCCGCCGAGACCGTAAATCCCCCGGCCGCCGAGATCATATCGAATAGCTTGCGCTCTCCAATCGCGGGATAGATTCCGGGTCTCGCTACTTCGCCGAGCACCGTGACTCCCTGAGACGCCGACTCGTCAAGGAAGATCGTCACATGAGCGCTGCGGACAAACCCTCCATCCACCAGTCGCTTTTCGATCAAGGTTTGCGCCTCTTCCACGGTGAGATCGCCTACGTGGACATAGTCGACCAGAGGAAGATAGATATCTCCGGAATTGCCGATTCGCGCTTTCGTCGACAACTCAGGCACGTTGTAGACGCCGACCTCAATCAAATCCCCAGGGCCCAGTCGGAGCGAAGAATTCTCATGGCCCGACGTGCTCGAGTTGATAGAACCGTTCTCAACAGGCGTTGGGTGGTCAGAGTTGTTCGGCGTGTTTCCCGCTGCGGCTTGAGAGAGCGGTAGCACCGCGGGCAGCGCCGGGACTGTGGCCTCCGCGGGAGAAGATGTAGGCTGCTGCGCCGTAGCGACCGTCACGCTGAATGCCAAGCCGCACGCGAGCAGACTCCCGCTGCGGGCAAAACTGCGTCTGCCGAACACCATTGACAAACCTCTGGTTAAAAGAAGGGTCGTTACGGAGTTTAGCATGTTGTTACCCAAGCCAAGTTGGCTGGAATCGACCTTCTATGCACCGCCAAATCGGGTTTTCCACAGATTTTTCACTAATAAGGAATTGACCCTTGCGTTCCGAGGCTGCTAGATTCCTTTCAACTCTCAGAACAAACGGAACCCTTTAACGCACTACCAACCAGCACAGTGCTGCTGCCATACTTTACAGTCGTACGAGAATGTTGCGCGCTTACGTCCGCGACTTAAAGGCCGAAGGAGACTAGTTGACGGTAGTTATCTTTGCGGTTTTCTTTTTGTCGCTGGCTTTTTCGTTTGTCCTTACCCGGTACGTGCGCGACTTCTCCTCGCAGCGCGGATGGGTTGCAGTTCCAGTGAATGAGAGGCACCTGCACTCCGTTCCCCTGCCGCGCCTGGGCGGCGTCGCAATTTTCGTTTCGTTCTCGTTGAGCATGGTTGCGGCTGCCTTCTTGGCTCGCTACGTTCCACAGCTGAACTCGGCATTTTCTCTGAAGACTCTGTTTACCGTTCTCGGCCCGGCATCCTTGGTCTTCCTGCTCGGCGTTTACGACGACGTCTACAGCGTTGGCCCCTACGTCAAGTTCGCAGTTCAATCTCTTGCTGCCTCCATGCTGTTCATCGGAGGGCTGCGCATTCTTAACATCCCGGTTCTGTTTGGCACCCGTCAGTTGCCATGGTTCGTGGGATTGCCGCTCACGATCCTGTGGGTGCTGGCCATCACCAATGCCTTCAACCTCATCGATGGGTTGGACGGACTGGCTGCCGGTTCTGCTTTGTTTTCCACTCTGGTCGCTTTTGTGGTCGCACTGCTGAACGGATATTCGCTGGTCACTGTTCTGGCCATTGCCCTGGCGGGCGCGATCCTCGGTTTTCTTCGCTACAATTTCAACCCGGCAACTATTTTTCTGGGAGATTCGGGCAGCCTATTCATCGGATTCCTTTTAAGTGCTCTTGCTCTCGAAGGAGCACAAAAATCACCGACCATCGTCGCCGTTGCCATCCCGGTTGTTTCGTTCGGTTTGCCGATTCTCGAAACTTCGCTTTCGATCCTACGGCGCTTGATTAGTGGACGCCCGGTTTTTACCGCCGACCGTGAGCACATTCATCACAAGCTTCTGCAACACGGGCTCACGCATCGGCAGGTTGTGGTTGTGCTATACGGTGTCTCGGCCGTATTCGCGCTTCTCAGTCTGTTCCTGCTCTGGCCGACAGGCAGTTCTCTGGGCTTGGTGCTGGCTGTGCTTGGCACTGGCATCTGGGTCGGCGTGCAGCGCCTGGGATATCTCGAGTTGGGAGAACTGGCTCGCGTCGCTCAGCGCACCTTCGACCAACGTACGATCGTCATCAATAACCTCGCGATTCGAAGGGCTGCCGAGGAACTCAAAGTCGCCCGCGACTACGAGCAGATTCTTCGCATTCTCGAGGCTGCCTTCGCCTCGAACGATTTCGATGGCTTTGACGTTCGATTCAAACTCTTCCCCGGTGAGTCTTGTCCGTTCAGTGTCAACGATCCCGGCCCGCAGCGGGGACGTTCTGAAGGTTCTTTTCATTGGGGAAAGAACAGGGGATCGAGATCGATTGAAGACTTGGCGGTTTGGACTCTATCGCTCGATCTTGTCAGCTCTTCCAACCGTCACCGGGGAGCCTTCGTCCTTCACCGTTCGTATTCGCAGAGGGATCTGCAGCTCGACATCAACCTTCTGACTTCGACGTTTCCCACCGCCCTAGCCGATGCTCTGGACCGCACCCTGCGCCACACGGTTCACGTTATCCCTCAAGCCGGGAAGGATGATGCGGGATTTGTGCCTGCGCAGGCTGGATAGGGGTAATTATTATGCCGTTAAATCTATCGACGTGAGTTTCAATGACTTCGGGACCCCGATGTCAATGACTATCACCCCTTCATGGGAGGGTTAAAATGACGAAACGCTTTTTCTGGCCGACGATTTTGGGGACCCTCTTGCTTTGTGGCTCAGTCATGGCTTCCACGGTCTACGTGTCGCAGTCCGGCGGATCGGTATCATGCGGCGCAGATGGAACGCAATCGACCGAAAGTATCGCAACTTTCAATGGCGGTTCTCAGATAGCTGGAAACACTTACAAACTCTGCGGCAATTTCACTACCGCAATGACGCCGAGTAGTTCTGGGACTTCCGGCAGTCCAATCACGGTTTTCTTTGAGACAGGAGCGGAATTTACTCCTGGCGTATGCCCATCCAACGGATGTATCGACATTCAAAATCTAGCCTATGTTGTAGTAGATGGAGGGACCGCGTGTGGTTGGGTCGGCCTAACGGAAGTGTCATGCAACGGGAAAATATTGCCAACCGCCAGTGGTACGGCTTATGGCAATGGAGGCACGCAATCGATCACCATAGAGGGTACGAATTGCGCTAACTGCGAGATCAGGAATCTGGAGCTTTCTACTTACGTCGTCGCGCAAGGAGATACTAATCCCACCGCCGACATGTGGGGCATACATCAAGGTGGAGAATCCACGGTTGGAGCCACTTTCTACGTTCACAATAACATCATCCACGATACTTCGTCGGCTATTGCCTTCGTGCCGGGATCAATGGGCGATAGTGGGTTTCACTACGAGCATAATTACATTTACAACATAAATTCAGGAAGCGACATCTCGAACAATGGGAATGGTACGGTTACGCAGGCATTAGTTGATAACAATTACTACGGTACTACGGCGAACTGGGATGAGCCGGGATGTTCTTCGCATCACAATTCTCTGCATTCGTTTGCCTATAGCGATGAGCGCAACGGATCGCAGCCTTACGTAATTACTGGACTTTCTGAGTCGGGGACCACTGTCACCGGGACACTGGGCGGCCCTGCATGGACAGCCAGCCATTCTTACGCCGCAGGAGCGGTAATCACTCCGACATCGAACAACGCAAATAATAATTCCTATCAAGTGACCTCGACAGGGGCAGGGACCAGCGGGTCCACTCAGCCGAATTGGGCATCGAGTGCGTGTTGTACTGGGAATCAACTTACGGACGGTGGAGTGACTTGGCAGAACATTGGCAGTCAAGATACAACCCGAATGACGAACGGCGGTTATATCATCGTAGTCTATGCGCCCACTGGATATAACACGCCATTGGGAAGCGTTACCACAGCCATAACGGCGATCCCATCGTCAACGACCTTTCAATATACAGCGGCAACTTCTGGACTCGCGCCTAGTAGCACCACCACTGGAAACGTGCTCACTCACTGGAATGCTAATGTGCAGTTCTATAATAATTTTGTTTCCGGAAACTGGGGAGGATGCCCAACTAGCGAACTTTTCTACGAGGGATCGGGGTCGTTCAATGTAAATGCCGCGGTGTACGGGAATGTTTTCAATGGCACCTACACACAGGAAAATAACGGTGTTTTCAGTGTAGCGGCGCTTGGAAACGTTCTCATCGCGAATAATACGATCATCGGCGATTTCCAAAGCGGGGATAAGTGCTTCGGATATGGATCGCTCTCAAATTCTTCGTGGACAATCTACAACAACATCATCAGCAGTTGCTATCAGCCCTTTGCCACGAATGATACCGTCGCTACGCTGAATACGAATGTACCAACGATGGACTATGAGACTTGGGGAGGCACTTCGGGAAGTCCTTGGGGAACAAACACGGATGGGCCGGGGCCGGGAGTATATTTTACCTCGTTAACCGGAGCGGCTCCGAACGGTTGGACTGCCGTCACGGGCTACGATGCTCACTCCAATTGGTATAATAGTAATACCTACGTTAAGGTAAATTCTAACGGCACACTTCAATCTGGGTCCCCAGCTATTGCTGTGGGCAAAAATCTTACCAGCCCATACTGCGGCACATATTCGGCGCTGTGCACTGACATGGCTGGCAATACAAGGCAGACCGGATCAACGCCTTGGGATGACGGAGCACTGAACTATGCGTCCGGGAGCCTAACCTATGTCGGTGGCGCGACGCCGGTCGGAAGTTCAACTACAGTCACAAGCGCAAGCGTTACCTACACTCCGACTCCCGGGAACGAAATTGTCTTATTCCTCGGTACGAATGGAAGCGTTACCTCATTGTCCTGTCACGACAGCGAAAGCAATTCGCTAACCGCCGGGCCTACAACTAACAGTAACCTGTCGTATGTTTACGAATTTTATTACTCTGTTCCAGCAACTGCGCCGACTAGTTTCACTTGTAGTTGGGCGACGAGGCAGCACAGTGACATTACCGTCGTCGAGTATAGCGGCGTGCTTTCAGTGAACGGATCGCCAACAGGCGATACAGCAGCAGGAGACAACACAAATCCATCCATCAGCCCTACATCCACCGTCGCCAATGACTTCATGGTCGCTGGCTTTTACAGTGCCAACAATGTCTCATGGGCTGCTCAAACTGGGCATCTTCGCGTCTCGAATTCGGCGGCGGCGGCGAACGGTGGCAGTATCGTCGTCGTTGATAATTTCAGCAGCACCTCGGGATCGAGTGTAACCGAATCAGTAACGTTTGGGTCGCCGAGCGAACACTGGGCAGGCGTAGTAATTGAGCTGATACCTTGAAGATTAGCGCACACGCCTTCCGGCGCGTGGCAGATTGCAAAAGCAAGAATAGAAATTAAAGGGAGGGCCGATGGTTAGAGCTTGGCGCTGGCGTAAGAATTGATTTCGCAATTCAAGCAAACTTCTTCAAATGCTGGTGCTGTCCACTGCATGAGTTACCCCCAAATCGATCGAAGCTTGCCGCCTCGAACGTGTCGCTATCTTATCTCAGCATCGGCCTCAAATCAAGACTCCCGGCACACAAAAGTATCGGCTCGAAACCCGCATCCGACGGCGCTTCCCAGCCAAGAGCGCACCGCAATAATTTGCACACCCACGCCTTTCAGTACCTCGATCTCGTCGCGCTCCCCGTCTTTTATAAGCCCGACTTTTCCACATGTGGAACCAATGCGGACACTGCCAAACGACGTCCATACCTGTTTACCTTAACCTACTTGTAAGTAGTTGAGAGGACTCGCAATCATGTCTCGCAAGTCAGTTTATCGCACTACCTTCAAAGACGTTCATTTCGTTCCTCTGCAGACCGCGACTTTCTGCATCCAGTGCGAATTGATCAGCACCAATAGTCGGCCGTATTGCCTCGCCTGCGGAAACACCTCCCTGCTCAGCCTTTCTCGCGTGCTGGGTGGGTCGTTGCGCAACGTGCAAACGGCTCATCTCATTACCGATTCCGAGCTTGACAGCTTGGTACGCGACCTGCTGCGCACTGTGCCCGATCCTCAGGTCATCGACGTCGCCGAACATCACGCTCGCGTACCTTCGATTGCTCTTCGCAGCCAGCTTCGCATGGCCAACGCCGCGCACCCCGTTTCCGGTTTCCGAGCCGTCCACCCGGGCGAAGAAGTCGATATCCATGCCGCCGAGTTGGACCTCGAACCCGCCATTAGCGCCATTACCGAACGCGCCCAGCACCTCACCGGCGCCACTGGAGCCGCCATCGCACTACGCGCCGGGGATGAAATCGTCTGTCGCGCCCGCGCTGGCCGCACTGCTCCTGATCTTGGTGTCCGCCTGCAAACCGACGCCGGCATCTCTGCCGAAGCCGTCCGCACCGGCGAAGTCATGCTTTGCCACGACGCCGAACGCAACCCGCGCGTCGATCTCGCCAGCTGCCGCCGCTTGGGCGTCCGTTCCATTTTGGTATCGCCGCTTCGCTACTACCGCCGTACCCTAGGCGTCTTCGAGGTGCTTTCCTCGTCGCCTAGCGCCTTCGACGAACGGGATGTCGCGACTATGCAACTTCTTTCAAGTATGATGGTTGCTGCCATCTCCCGCATCTCAAGCATTCATAACGCGCAGATTCTACGACGCTTGGCCTAGATTCGCCGTGGACCTCTTCTCACCGGCGAACGAGCTGGCCCTGCCGAGTTTTTCCCGCGATGAATCTTCTGCTGAGTTTTCCCACTTCAGGGTTAATATAGACGGGCAAGAGCCGCTCTTTGCGCATGGTTGCCACTTCCCAAGCCTCTCGATCTTTCACTCCGAATCGCCGCCATCGGGTCCGGCACAAAGTGCATGTGCCTGCCTACGCGACGTTCAGTGGCACGGCGAAGGGCGAGATGCTCAGCCTCTTCGAGATCCTCGATATTAGTGAAACCGGCGTCGCGGTTCAGTGTTCATCACCATTGCGAAGCAATCAGCAGATTGAATTGTGTCTCGACCTCGCAGAAGCCAGCGCACAGATTACCGTCGCGGCCAACGTCATTTGGTCAGACCCGACTGCACGCACTGGTTTCAGTTTTTCAAACTTGCCGGACTCGGCGGTTCGTAGTCTGCGGCAGTGGTTGTTTCTCAACGCGATCGCTGCGGCAGCAAATGCTGCAGTTCGAGGTACAACCCAGGCTAAACTTTCCGCAGAGTCTACTCCTCCACCGAATTACACGGATACGCTAACCGCCGCCTCGGCGGTACAACGAGAAGCTGACTCTCTCGGGACCGATCTGGTGGCAATTCTCTCTCTGGTCGCCTCGCGAGCCCAATCGATGCTTCGCGCTTCCGGTGCGGCAATCGCTCTCGTGGGCGAAGACACCGACACTATGATTTGCCGCGCGAGTTCGGGCGAAAGCGCTCCGCCAGTTGGCGCAATTCTAAGAATCGGTTCCGGTTTTTCCAGCGAATGCGTACGCACCGCGAAAGTGTTGATCTGTCACGATGCCGAAACCGACGAACGCGTGGATCGTGAAAGCTGCCGTGCCTTAGGAGTCCGGTCGATCCTCGCGTGCCCCATTGTTGCCAGCGGGAAAGCCATCGGCCTGATCGAGTTGTTTTCGCCCGAGTCTGTGGCCTTTAGTGAAAGCGACGGCGGAGTTCTGCACCGTTTCGCTGAAACGATTTTTGCCGCCGTTCGCCGCGCGATTGCGAGTTCTTCGATAGCACCAACGACTCCTACGCAAAACTTTTCTCCGCAGGGCAGCATTCTTTTTGCCAGCAATGCCCCACAGAAAACTGAAAACGAAAACCGAAGTGTGGACGAAAATCAGCAGGAACATGTAAACAACGATCCCAACCAAATCGGCGGCATCCGCCTTCCTCGCGCTCACCTTATCTTGCTGATGGCCACCGCTGCTACCATATTCATGGCGCTGGGCTTCATTCTCGCTCCCTGGATTCAGGAAAAATTAATTGAACGTGATCGGACCAGTGAGCACACGGTGCTCGCTTCTTCATCGTCACCTGCGGACGTTTCGAAATCGACCGCCACATTTCCCCCGGTTGATTCCGCCAATCCAAAACAACTTCGCGAACTCGCCGATCAAGGCGACCCCGCGGCCGAGAACGCGTTAGGTCTTCTCTATGCCCAAGGAGATGAAAAACATGCGGTGAGACGTGACGAAGCCGAAGCCGCTCGCTGGTTCACCAAGGCGGCCGAGCACAACTATGTTCCCGCGCAATCGAAACTGGGTGCTCTCTACTGGGGCGGCCGCGGGGTACCGGCAAGCCTGAATCAGGCCTACTTCTGGACTGTCCTCGCTCGCGCTGGCGGAGATAAAGGCAGCAAGGAACTCGCGAATATCTTGGCCTCCCACATGAGCCGCGCCCAAGCCGCCACCATCGAACAACAAGCCGAAATCTGGTACCAGCAGCACGAATCCCCCACCCAAGCGCAACCCGGCCACTAGATACCTTCTCCGCCGTTCAAACTTGTTGAAGTTTCCAAAATTGAATTTGTCATTCCGAGCGGCGCGAGGAACCTGTTGTTTGCGTGCAGTACACAGATCCAGCAAGGCATTTCCACCCACGGCCACGCTCTCACCCACCCAGCGTAAAATAGAACCAGCCGTGCCCACTCTCCGCACCATCCTCGACGAACGCGTCCGCGAAGCCGAACCTGCCCTCGTCGAGAAACTCGAGAACAACCGCGTACGCTGTTTTTCCTGCGGACATTGCTGTCCCATCCCCGAAGGCCAGCCCGGTGTTTGCAAAGTCCGCTACAACCGCGGTGGCAAGCTCTTCGTCCCCTGGGGATACACTGCCGGCACCCAATGCGATCCGGTCGAGAAGAAACCATTTTTCCACGCGTATCCCGGCGCGCTGGCCTATAGCTTCGGAATGCTGGGCTGCGATCTGCACTGCGCCTACTGCCAGAACTGGGTTACATCGCAAGCGCTGCGCGACCCCAGCGCAGTCTCGCCTCCGCACCCCGCCTCGCCCGAACACCTGGTGCGCGACGCCATCGCGCAAGGCGCAAAGATTTTAGTGAGCACTTATAACGAGCCGCTCATCACCAGCGAGTGGGCGGTCGCAGTTTTCAAAGAAGCCAAAGCCGCTGGACTCGTCACCGGCTTTGTTTCAAACGGAAACGGCACTCTTCAGGTGCTCGAGTATCTGCGCCCCTGGCTCGATCTCTATAAAGTCGATCTCAAGAGTTTCGACGACCGCCACTATCACGAACTCGGTGGACGCATCGGTCCCATCCTTGAAAGCATTCGCCGCATTCATCAGATGGGGCTTTGGCTTGAGATTGTCACGCTTCTGATCCCCGGCTTCAACGATTCGCCCGACGAACTTCGCCGCCTCACAGAATTTCTGGCGGGCATCTCTCCCGATATTCCGTGGCACGTCACGGCCTTTCACGGCGACTACAAAATGCAAAATGATGTCGCGCGCGACACTCGCTCCGATGATTTGCTGCCCGCCATAGAAATCGGCCGCGAATCCGGCCTTCACTACATTTACGCCGGAAACCTCCCCGGCATGGTTGCGGAATGGGAAGACACGCGCTGTCCGCAGTGCGGCGAAACCCTGATCGAGCGCTACGGCTATCTGATCAAGCGCTATCGCCTGACGCCGGATGGCCGCTGCCCTCATTGCTCCACTGCAGTTCCCGGTCGCTGGTCTGCTCAATTCGAAGGCCAGATCGCCTCCCATCCTTTCTTGCCGCGCAAGAGTTCGCATTTGTTCACAATCCGGTAGAATTGTCATCCGAGCAAAGTGTTCTTATCGCGCGTCGATGACGCGTTCGGCTCGCTCCCTTGTTGATGCGGAAACCATACATCTTCGCTCTGTCGATTGCGGCCATGCTCGTGCTCTCGTCTTGTTCTCCCCGCGACTTCCTCACGCGCCGCCTCGCCGCCGACCTCATTGCAACCTCCAACACTTTCCGGGCGACGCAGTCATTTCAGATGACCACCGGCATCGTTTCCAATGCGGATTATCTTTCCACCGAATATCTGGCCTTGCAGCATCACGGATGGATCTCCGCCACGCAAGCCCGCTGTCCGCCCGACGTTTCTCCGCCGCCCTGCTGGGATGTCGCGCTCTCACCCGCCGGCGTGGATACATTTCGGCCACTCATCCCGCCCGGCGATTCCGACAAGCAAGTCTTCCGCATTCCTGTCGCCCGGCGCGAACTTGTCGCTGTCACAGGCATCAGCAAGCTGGGCCGCGTAGCCGATGTCGAATTTTCCTGGAGATGGATTCCCGTGAACGAAGTCGGCGCCGCCATCTATTCCAGCGACGTGCGCTATCGCTCCACCGCCGCCTTTCACGCCTACGACGACGGCTGGCGAATTGTCCAAGGCACCGCTCGTCCCAGCCAACCCCTCGATCAGGCACTCAAGGATGCCGAGCCCGTGCCGTAAAGCCGCGGGTCTCGATGAACCCGATCTAAAAACCCCATGAAATCCAAAAACAAACTCCTGTCATTCGCGGTATTTCTCAGTTGCATACTTTTCGCTTCCATCCTGACGTTCGCCGAGAACAAACCCAAACTCACGCTCGACGAATTCTTCAACTCCGTCAGTTACACCTCCGTGGTTCTTTCTCCTGACGGCAATTCCGTCGTCATCGCCACCGAGCGTGCCGACTGGGACCAGAACATCTTTCGCCACGATCTCTGGCTTTACCGCGACGACGCGAAGACCGGATCGCTGATCCAGCCCTCGTTGATCCAGCTCACCCAGTCCGGTCACGACACCGAGCCCAAGTGGTCGCCCGACGGCCGCTGGATCGCCTTCCTCTCCGAACGTAAATCGTCCTCCCAAAAAGATTCGGACTCGGACGATGACAAAGGCAAAGGCAAAAAAGATGACGACAAAGGCGACGTAGCTCAGAGCTACCTGATCTCTCCCTCCGGAGGCGAGGCGATTCCGCTCACCACCGGCGAGGAAGAGGTTCACACATTCTCCTGGTCCGCCGACTCTCGCACCATCTACTTTGCCACTCGCCAGCCGTGGACTAAAACGCAGAAAGACGATTACAAGAAACAATGGAAAGACGTGGTTCAATACCGCACCGCCGAACGCGGCGACACCATCTTCGCCCTTGACGTTGCCGCAGCCCTTGCCGATCGCACCGCCGCTCCCGCGAAAGAAAAAGACGCGAAAGAAAAAGAAAAGACCGGCGAAAAAGAACCCGATCTCACGCCCGGCGCGCGCATCCTTGCGACCTCGTCGTTGCGCGTGGAGAACATCATTACCTCGCCCGACGGCACGAAGCTCGCCTTCCTCACCAACGCGATCAGCCAGCGCCAGGAAAAAAATGAAGACGTAGAGATTTACGAAGTCGATGTGGAGCAGCCGCCCTCGGCTGCGACTGCCGGCAGCGAATCGAAACCACCTGCGCCGCGCCAACTCACCCACAACCAGGCGGTCGAAACCCATCCGCGCTGGGCCAGTGATAGCCGCCACATCTTTTTCACCGTCGAGGTCGGGGACATCACCGGCCCCTACCGCGACCTGCAGCCTCATCTCTACTGGGTCGACTCTGACACCGGAACGGTCGAGCAGTGGAATAAAGATTTCACCGGCGAGATTGCCAGCTACGGCTCTTATGGCGACGGTGCAGTCGTGACTGCGCGGCTCGGCACCGAAGTCCAAATGTACGTAGCAGAGCAGCCCTCTGCCCCGCTGCGCAAGTTCGATGGATGGCCCGGAACTTACGAAAATCTCTCAACCGGACTGCACTCCCTGCGCGTTGCCTTCGTTTACTCTTCGCTCACGCGCCCCTCCGAGGTTTATCTCGCCGAAGGTCCGAACTTGTTACAGAGCGCCTGTCCCATCACCGCGCTCAACAAACTTTTCACCGAGCATGAAATGCCGCAAGGCAAACCCTACCGCTGGAAGGCCGACGACGGCACCACAATCGAAGGCATGCTGATCTACCCGCCCGGCAGCTTTGAACCAGGAAAGCTCAAGCAGAAAAATCTGCCCATGTTCACCTTCATCCACGGAGGTCCCGCCGAAGCCGACGGCGACTACTTCGAAGCCGACTGGTATAAGTGGGGCGCACTCGCCGCCGCCAACGGATGGCTCGTCTTCGAGCCTAATTACCGCGGTTCCACCGGATACGGCGACAAGTTCCTCATGCAGATCGTTCCGCAAATTGTCTCGCGTCCCGGCAAAGACATTCTCGAAGGCGTCGACGCCCTCGTCAAGGACGGCATCGCCGACCCCAACCGCCTCACCGTCGGCGGCTACAGCTACGGTGGATACATGACCAATTGGCTCATCACCCAAACCACGCGGTTCAAAGCCGCCGTCACCGGAGCCGGCGCGGTCGAGCACGTCGGCAATTGGGGTAACGACGACACCACTGCCGACGACGCCTACTTTCTCGGCGGACGTCCGTGGGAAGCTCCTCAGCGCTATCACGACGAAGCCGCCATCTTTCAAATCGACAAAGTCCGCACCCCCACCCACATGGTCGCCGGCGCCGACGACATTCGCGTCGCCGTCCTCGAAGATTACCTGCTCGAGCACGCCCTCTACTCCCTGGGCATCCCCAACAAGCTGCTAATTTTCCCCGGCGAAGGCCACAGCCTGGACAAGAATCCCTGGCACGGCAAGATCAAAGTCCGTGAGGAACTGAAGTGGCTGGAAAAATACGGCGGCGTGGCGGCAGGAAATTAAGTGGAGCGGCGGACGCCATCGTCCGCCGACGCCCGCGAAACCTATGTAGGGACAGCCCCCCTCGGCTGTCCGGCGGTCCAGGTTCATCGGGCCGCGGAGTTTTGAGTGCCGCCATCCCTATCGTTCTTAGATATAGAGCGGGATCAAGTAGCGGCGGCTTACTTCCCGGCGCTGGCCATCTTCACGCCGCGTGAAGAAGCCGCATATCGCGCGATGCCTTTGTAAAGCGCCTCGGCAATCTGCTCGCGGTAGCCGTCGCTGCGAAGTTTCTGCTCGTCGGTGGGGCTGCTGACGAAGGAAACTTCGGCAAGAATTCCCGGCATCGCGGTCTCGGTGAGGACCACGTACGATGCCTCTTTCACGCCGCGATCGCGCAGTCCGGGATTCTGCACCGACAAAATTCCGTAGAGCGAGCGCTGCACGCTGGCGGCGAGGCGGCGCGATTGCTCGATGCGATCGTGCAGATCGACCGGCGAAAGCGCTGCCATCGCCGTGGTCTTGGCGACGGTTCCATCCTCGCGGGCCTCGACATCTTTCGCGCTCGGCGAAGAAAAGAAGTTCGTGTAATAGGTTTCCACGCCGCGCGCCGAGGGCAGATCGCTGTAGTTGGCGTGGACCGAGACAAATAAATCCGCCTGCGACTGGTTTGCGATGCCCGCACGCTCATCGAGTGGAATGTAGTTGTCGTCTTTCCGCGTGAGGATCACTTCCGCCCCCAGACGGCTTTCGAGGAGCTTGCCCAGCCTTTGGGCAATCTCAAGCACGACATCTTTTTCGAGCAACCCCTTGCGGCCCACGGTGCCCAGGTCCCAGCCGCCGTGGCCGGCATCAACCACGATGCGCATCTTCGGAACGCGCGCACGCAGTTGCAAATCTTCATGCGTGGGCGGAGGAACCACAATGGCAAACAATTTGCCGCGGTCACTTTCGGTTCCTGGAAAAAGATTTACCTGAGCCTTGGGATCGACGCCAAGCTTGCGAACCTGTACCACCAACCGATAAGGATTCGGCTCCAGGCTCACGGAAAAATTCGAGTTGCCCTTGGTTTCGAGCACCATGCGGGTGAGACCCGAGACTGGCTGGGCCACGCGAACCCGCGCCAGCAGCGCGTCGCCGACCTCGATGGTTTTTCCGGCAACGTCGGGAGCGAGTGAAGTATCGTGCAAATCGAAATAAATTCGATCGGGAGAGCTGAGGCGATGCGCCTCGTATTGCACCTGATCTTCGAGATCGAGCACAACCGTGCTGGAATCCGCCGAGGACCAATGGCGAATGCCTGTGATGCGAGGCAGCTTCGATGTTTCCTGCGGCGACGAGGCTTCGCTGTTCGATCCCGTCACAGATGCTCCGGCTGCTGCTGTGCCCGCCGCAGGTACCGTTGGTGCCTCTACGCTTGAGGGTGTTGCTGGAGGGATTGCAGGTACTGGTTGCCCCGCCACTGCGATTGGCTTGGTGACGGTTTTATGCGTAGGTTGAAGAAGGGCTTCCCCCAGTTGCGCATTCTTCAGCTTCCACCATGCTCCTGCGGCCAGCACCGCAACCACGACAACAGCCACCAGCCAAATTCCGGGATGGTGCGCGGAAGGCGCAGGCTCGGGAGCAGGCTCGATTGGGAGTGCTTCTTCTTGTCGTTGTTCGGCAGATGATGGCTCTGCAGATGCGGTCTCGGAAGTTACGATCTTGGGAGCTGCGATCTCTGGAGATATCTGCGGAGATACCAGCTTTAAAGATGCGGACTGGTGGGCTGCAACAGTTGGGAGTGGAATCGGTGTTTCGGCGGCCGCTTCACACTCGGTCGTTGGAAGTGCAGCGTCTTTCCCCGTTGCAGCAGTCAGCGTTGCGTCGTTTTTTGCGGAAGATTCTTGAGGAACGACAGGCACCCGCGCTGGAGCATTATTCTCTACTGCTACTTCATTCTCTTTCACCACTTCCGCTGAGGCTTTAATCGGATCCGGCGTTTTTTCTGGTGAAATTGTTTCGACCGGAATCAACGCTCCTGTGGCAACAGGTGCCGCGTCTAATTCTGCCTCTGCCGCTTCTGCCGCTTCCGCGAAGCGATCTTCGTCCTCAGGCCTTAGAGCTCCAACGATCAACTCCGCCAGCAGGCCGAGGCTGGTGACATCGCAGTCGTTGAAGCCGAACGGCTCGGCTGAGAACGCTTCCAGTAATCCAATGACGCGACGCCTGCCGCACAGCGGGACGGCCACCATCGACCGCGTGCCCAGTTGCCGGCACGCATAGAGGTTGACGCGATCATCGGTCTCGGTGTCGTGGCAGTGGATGATTTGGGCGGTGCGGAAACATGCTCCGGAAAACGCTGAGTCGCGCTGGATGCGCGCGCCCACGTCGGGCTTGATCGCACCCGCCGAAGCCCGCAAAACAATTTCGTTGTTCTCGGCCAGAGCGATGCCCAAGCCATCCGCACCGGTAATTGCAATGGCGCGCTCCGCGACCAATTGCAATACTTCGTCCAACACAAATTGCTCGGAGGCTTCGAACTCGGTCACGTGGCCGATGGTTTCAAATCCATCGCTCGGCACAGAGAGCGCCCGCCGCCGGCGTATCTGCTGATGCAGCGCTGAAAAAGCCAGAAGCGCCTGTAGTGCATCGCGGCAGCCGGGGTGGGAGTCTCCAATTTCGAAAGCGGAGTGGGGCCGGGATGCAGCCGCGCTGCGATCATGCGGCCACGTCGGTACCCGCGCTCCGGGCAGGCTGGCGCTCATCTCGAGACTCGGTTTGGCGGGTGTTGTCGCCATCTTAAATTCGCGGCCAGACTCATCTTGCGAGTGTGGCGGTCTGCAAAAGTCCTGTCAATCCACTAGTTGGCGTAGCCGGTATCCATTGCGCCGCGCCGCTCCGAAGCATGCCGGCTCCGTGCCGGTTTTTACCAGCTTTATCAGTAAATTAGCGGGATTTCATCTCACTTGCAATGACAGGAACGTGCACATCGGGACATGATCTTACGTAAGAGCGTTGTGTGGCTGCTTTTGGACCATCCAGGTTACTGGCGAGTGTTGCCTTGACAGCGGACGTGCGTTGCGGCGACGTGCAAGATTTTCTTCGCTGGACCTTGGGCGGTCGTACTATGTGTGTGGCATAAAGCTGGCGAGAATCTTGTTCGCTTCTAAATCCAACTGAGGACTCCTCTTGTGATCCCTTCTAATCATCAGAACGCTCGACATATCCTTAGGCTGAGTAGGATATTTGCTTTGGTTCTAGCGGTTCTGGCTGCCGGAGTCGTGGCTGCTCCCTGCCAGGATGTTCCTGCTGATGCTCCTTATAAGAATTCAAAGCTGCCGGTCGAAGAGCGTGTCCATGATCTGCTCGGCCGCATGACGCTCGAGGAAAAGGCCAGTATGTTGAGCGGAACAAACTGGATGGAGAGCGTTGCGATTCCGCGGCTGGGTCTGCCGTCGATCAAAATGGCGGATGGGCCGATGGGCATAAGGTCCTGGCATGGACCCTCGGCAAAAACCAAGGCTGATGACGATCAGTTTCGCAGCACAGCATTTCCGGCGGGAATCGCTGTCGCCGCAACGTGGGACCCCGAGGTTGCGCAAAGCGTAGGGCAGGCGATTGGCCAGGAGATGCGGGCGATCGGGCGCAATATGATTCTCGGCCCTACAGTCAACATTCAGCGTGTGCCGCTTTGGGGACGAAACTTTGAAGGCTATGGGGAAGATCCCTATCTCGCGGCGCGCATGGGTGTGGCTTATATCAAAGGCGTGCAGAGTCAAGGCGTGATTGCCACGGTGAAGCATTTTGCCGCCAACAATCAGGAATTCGAACGCCATCGCGTAGACGAGGCCATCGACGAGCGCACGTTGCAGGAGATTTATTTTCCTGCATTCAAAGCGGCCGTGCAGGAAGCCGGCGTGTGGTCGGTGATGTCGGCCTATCAAAAAGTAAACGGAAGCTATTGCGCAGAAAATGCATTTCTGCTGCAGGATGTCTTGCGAAAACAGTGGGGCTTCAAGGGTTTGGTGGTCTCCGATTGGGGAAGCACGTACAGCACCGCGGGCACAGTGAATGCCGGAATGGACCTGGAGATGCCCGGCGGAGAGCCTGCGAGGACCTGGCTATTGAAACCGGACTCCAAGAAAAATGGCAACGGCGGCGGCTGGCTGTGGCAGGAGAAAGTATTGGCCGAAATGAAGGCAGGGAAAATTTCGGCTGCAACCATCGATGAAAACGTGAGCGGTATTTTGCGTATGATATTTGTCAGCGGCATATTCGACCGAAGTGAGAAGGCGCCCAGCGAAATTGATACACCGGCGCAGCGTGCGGTAGCGCGCCGCGGTGCGGCGGAAAGTATTGTGCTGCTGAAAAACGCAGGCAATCTGCTTCCGCTTGATCCTGCTAAGGTTAAATCGATTGCCGTCATCGGTCCCGATGCAGCGGTTGCCCGAACTGGCGGTGGCGGCAGCTCTTTGGTGAAGTTCAAATCTGCGATCACGCCGCTCGACGGAATCAAGGAAAAAGCCCGTAACGGTGTCCAGGTCAGCTACGCACTCGGTGTATCGATGCCCGGCGAGGATCCGACCAAAGACACAGCCGAAGCGCGAGATCAATTGCGCAAGGAAGCTGTGGCTCTGGCTGCGAAAGCGGACGTCGCGATCGTGCTCGTGGGAAATTCGGTTAAGGTTGAGTCTGAAGACTTTGACCGTAAGACTTTGGGTTTGCCCGAGGGCCAGGACGAACTGATCAAGGCTGTTGCCCAGGCAAATCGCAACACCGTTGTGATCTTCAATGCCGGGGCACCGGTCGATGTGAGCCGCTGGGTTAGCGATGTTCCGTCCGTGCTGGACGCCTGGTTTGGCGGTGAAGAAATGGGACACGCGATCGCCGATGTCTTGTTCGGAGACGTGAATCCTTCGGGCAAGCTGCCATTTTCTTTTATCAACGAGTTTAAAGAATCGCCCGCGTACAGTAATTATCCCGGAGAAGATCTGCACGTGAAATATGCCGAAGGGATTTACGTCGGCTATCGTTACTTCGATAAGCATGACATCAAGCCGCAATTTCCGTTTGGATATGGCTTGTCTTATACGAACTTTGGCTACACTGATTTGAAGATCAAGCCGGGCAAGGGTTCTTCTGAGCACACGTTTGAGGTGAGCCTAAAACTTCGCAACGAAGGAAAGCGCGCAGGAGCGGAAGTTGTTGAGTTGTATATGCACGATGGCCATGCCAGCGTGGATCGTCCGGTGAAGGAGTTGAAAGGCTTTCGTCGTGTGGAGTTGGCGCCGGGCAAGTCGACGACCGTGAGCTTCACGCTCGACAAGAATGCGCTGGCTTTCTACAGCACACAGAAAAAGGACTGGGTCACGGAACCGGGGACTTTCGATGTGCTGATCGGCGCGTCCTCAGCCGACATTCGCTTGAAGGGATCATTCGATCTTACGAACTAAAGATCTGATGAACTGAAGACTTGACGGACTGAACCCTTAACCGACTGGGCGAGGGAGATTCCCTCGCTTTAATTCGCAAAATACTGCTGAGCCAGCCACACCCGCAGAGTATGCTGCATCTGCGACTCGATTTTCGCGAAACGGATGCCAACGTTCCCGCGGTCGTCAGACCAGGCGACTTCGACGTCGGCTTTCACACCGCACTTGGTTCCGGGCAACGCGAAGGATATGCGCTGCAGGTCGCTGGGGTCGAATCCATCGTCCATGCGGACTTGCAGTCCGCCCTGGCTGAGATTGATCAATTGCGCCCCGACGCGCTTCTGCTTGCGGCCGCTTAAAGTCACGGGAACTTCCAGACCGGCGCGGTGGTAGCGCAAACGCCCATCGAGAATCATGTTGCGTGCGGCAGAAAGCGTACGCACCGCCTGCTCGACGGAAATCGGTTTATCGAAAGCGAACATTGCACCGGTGCTTTCCATATCCGGTTTGCCCTCCACGCTGCCCATGATGACCAGCGGCACGGTGTTCAGCCGCGGAGCGTCGCGCTGCAATTCGCGAAGGAATTGCCCGGTGCCATTCAGGTCGCAGTCAACGATCAGCGCATCGACTTTGGATTTGTTGAGGCGGGCGAGAGCTTGTTGGGGCTCGCTTTCGACGGCAACATCCATGTGCAGGCCGCCGAGAATGCATTCCAGAACGCTGACTTCCTGCCAATCGCGTGAAACCACCATCGAGGAAAGTGTCATGTTTCCCACTCTACTCACGTGGGTAATCTCGAAATAGATCACCAACGTAATGCCGAAGGCTCAAGAGTGGGAATTCCGGTACCAGTCGACGGTCCGCTTGAGGCCATCTTCAAAATTTACTTTGGGTTTGTAGCCAATGTTCTTTTCTGCCGAAGAAATATCGGCGAGAGAGTGTTTGATATCGCCACCACGTTCGTCACCATAAATCGGAGAACCCGAGTACGAGGTGAGATTCTGCAGCAGCTTGAAGGTTTCATTCAACGTGATTCGCCGCCCGGTGGCGATGTTGAATACTTTGCCGGCCGACTGCGCTGCGGGAGCCTTGCAGGCTAGCAGATTGGCTTCGACCGCGTTATCGATGTAGGTGAAGTCGCGACTCTGCTCGCCGTCGCCGAAGATCGTCGGCTGTTTTCCACCCAGCATCATCGTGATGAACCTTGCCAGCACGCCCGAGTATGTGGAAGAGGGGTCCTGCCTTGGGCCGAAGATGTTGAAGTAGCGCAGCGCCACGGTCTCCAGGCCATAGCAGCGATAGAACGAGATCATGTAGCGCTCGCTGGCCAGCTTGGCGACGGCGTACGGCGAAATGGGGTCGGGAGTCATGGCCTCGTGCTTGGGCAGCGTGGGCGTATCGCCATAGGCAGATGACGATGCTGCGTAGACCACGCGCTTTACTTTGGCATCACGCGCCGCGACCAGCAGATTCAGCGTGCCATCGACGTTGGCCCGGTTGCTGCCGAGCGGATCCAGCACAGACTTTGGCACCGACGGGATGGCTGCCTGATGCAAAACATAATCCACACTGGTGCACGCGCTCTTCATGGCGTCAAGATCGAGGAGGTCGGCCTCGCGAAAGTCAATGCGACCGAGAATTTGAGTGAGATTTTCCCGCCTGCCAGTAGAAAAGTTGTCGACTCCGCGGACTTGTTCGCCGCGCTGCAAGAGTTCTCGTGCCAGAGACGATCCGATAAAGCCGCCAATCCCCGTGATCAGGTAGAGCGCCATAGCGTTTCATCATAACCAATTCATGTGAATATTTGAGTGGCGACTGCCGAGACGAACGTTCAACGACTATCGAGTGACTGGCGTGAACCTAACCTGGGGTCATTGAGAATAAGGGTGAGACTGGGTTAGAGATTACATTTCGGGTTTCTGGCTTTTGCGCAGAAGGCGAACAAATTCCTCCCGGGTCAGGAGTTGACGGCCCTCGAAAAAATCGATCACTGCCTGTATCGCGGCTCTCGCGTTGGTGATGGGAGGCATGGCCCCTATCGGCAAAACGCTTGCGTTCTGCGCGGGTGTTCCCGGTCCGACAATCACCGAAGGCCGCGACAGAGATCGCAGCAGCTCGCGCAATCGCGTGCGATTTTCTCCTGACATTTCGTGGAAGAAAATCCCCATGCCAAGGCCCGGATAGGCGACGCGCACCTCCCCGTTCGTTTCGACCCGGAAGTTGTTGATCTCGATGGTGAGCGCGAGTGAGGCTCCAAGCCGGTATGTGGAGGTTGCTTCCACGTAGCAGCCATGCATGCTGATATCCGTGAACGTGGCCCAGGTTGCTACGCCGCTGGAAATTTCGCGCAGGTGCGCGCTACCTTGGCACCGGTAGCGTGGGCTCCTGCGCTTCTCCGCCTCGGGTCGGATCCTCGCGGGGTGCGCGGGATCGGGTGCTCGTGCGGCCGCTGCGCCCGTGGGTGAGGCCGACTGCTTCAAGGCAGACAGATACGAGGCGCCGCTGCTGGTTTCATCCGGCATGCAATAGATTCGATTGCCCTTCCAATTTTTGGCAGGCTTGCTGGGCCTTGGTTCTCTCGTTACGCCGTGCGTGTTTTAGTTTACGGAGCTTCGGGAGGGAAGATTTAGAGGAGGCCCATGTCGGTAGCGACGAAAGGCTTGGGTGTTTTTCTGTAAGCGGAAAAGTTCAAGATTGGGACGCAAGAGCAGGAAAATTTGTCGCGGACTCGCGGATTTTATTCCACACTTGGTCGCGGCCGGCACCAGTCTTGGCCGAAAAAGGAATGACCGGCGCGGATGGATATGCTTCTGCCAGGCCTTTCAGCGCATTTTGCAGTTGATTGTTCGAAAGCCGGTCGCTCTTGGTGGCGATCAGCAGAAAGTCACGGCCTGACGAATTAAGGAAATCTAAGAGCTGGTGATCACTGTCTTGTGGAGGAACATTCACATCGACCAGCGCCACGCATAAAGCCAGCGTGGGGCGCTCGTTGAGATAAGGCTCGATAAATTTAGGCCACTCCTGCGAAATCTCACGGGAAAGCTTGGCGTATCCGTAGCCAGGCAAGTCGGCGAAAATCACCTCGGGCCGCGGCCTGCCCGGCCAGCGCACTTCGAAGAAATTGATGCTGCGGGTGCGTCCGGGCGTAGAGCTGGTGCGGGCCAGCTTGGTCCCGACGAGGGTATTGATCACGCTGGACTTGCCGACGTTGGAGCGGCCGAGAAATGCAACCTCCGGGAGGGTGGGAGCAGGGAAGTGGTCGGTACCGGTGGCTGAGGCCATGAATCGCGCCAGTATCCTCATGAGCTAGTGTGCTATGGGGCAGGGAGGGTTGGCAAGGGAGCGGCTTCTACTTAACTCTTGCGGAACTGCTTGCTCAGCGTAAGCGCTTGATGTTGATACGACGATCCGATGTTCGTTCCGTAAATTTTGTCCGGACGACGCAGCAAAGGCATATAGTTCAGCCGGCCTACGAGCTGCCCGTGCTCCATCAGGAACGGGACTTCGTGAGCGCGGACTTCGAGCACGGCGCGGGTGCCTTTGATGTCGTTGGAGCCGTAGCCGAAGCCGGGATCGAAGAAGCCGGCGTAGTGAATGCGGAACTCGCCATCGGACGGATCGAAGGGGACCATTTCCGCGGCAAACTCCGGCGGAACGCTCACTCTTTCTCGCGACGCAAGAATATAGAAGTCCCCCGGTTCGAGAATCAGATTCTTACTCGCGTTTTGATGCCGGACCTCCCAGAATTCCTCCGTCGAATAATGATTGATCTTGTCCAATTCGATGGCTGGAGCGTAGCGCTTTGCCTTATAAGCGATAATCTCGGAAGCGTCTGCGCCCTCCAGATTGATGGTAATTCTTAGCCCACGCTCAACCTGCGCTTTGCCGGGACTGTCTTCGTCCATGTAAACAAGCGGTTCTTCTCGATCCAATCCTCTGATCGTACTGTCGCTCGAGCGGGGATTGCCTTGCACAAAGCGCAACTGGCTAAGGCGCATTCCCGCGCGGAGGGCGACGGTAAATGTGCGCGACACAACCTCGGCATACAGTTTGCCCTTGTATCCCGGCGGTACGCGGTCGAACTCGGTGCCGTAGTCGGTGATCAGGCGGGTGAAAATGTCGAGGCGTCCAGTGGTGCTCTTCGGATTAGCCTTGCCGGAAATATTCTCGGGCAGGTTCAACTCTTCGACCAGTGGAATGATGTAAACACAATCCTTTTCGAAAACGGGCGCGCCGGTCAGATCGACTCGCGTCATGCGCAGTTCTTTGATCTTGGCTTCGACTGTACTATTCGGTCCGGGAAGAAAGCTGGCGCGCACGCGATGCGCCATGTCGCCGAGACGCAAGTCGAGACTCGCTGGCTGGATGTGGTCGGGGTTGATTGCGGGCCGGGCGCTGATGTTTCCACGTTCGATCAGGTTGCTGATTTCCTGCGAAGGAAGGATTCCGGTGGTCCGGGCCTGAGCGTTTTCAGTGGGCTGCTCCGGAGCGTTCTCGAAAGTGATCTGGCTTTGGTTGGATGTGGACATCGTTGGAGTTTCCTATTGTAACGCTTTGGGGGAAATCAGAATGATTGTTCCCAAGAAATGTCATCCTGAGCGGAGCGGATGGTTCGCGATAGCGAGCCATCTGTGGAGTCGAAGGATCCCTTACGCGCCCGCCGCCGGAATCAGCCCAGCAGGGAGTTTCTTGTCATGCGGTTTCGTGACGGTAACTCCCTGACACAATTCAGGTCACATTTAGGCTTAGAGGGATCCTTCGACTCCGTTGCCGTCCGCTATCGCGCACGGCGACTCCGCTCAGGATGACAGCCGTGAATGGTTGGTGCAGCAGAAGAAGTTTCTATTGATGCGCTGCCGGACTATCTCCCGAACTTGATGTTAGAGGTGCGATCGGTTGTGCGGTCTCTTCCTCGTGCATGGTGGGCAGAGGGGATTCCAATGCAATCTGCAGAACCTGATCCATGGTGTCAACGAAGTGCAGCTTCATGGCGTTACGAAGATTTTCGGGCACCTCGGCCAGATCTTTCTCATTGTCCTTGGGCAGGATGATCTCGAACAGTCCGGCGCGATGCGCGGCCAGCAGCTTTTCTTTGAGACCGCCGATGGGCAGCACCTTGCCGCGCAAGGTGATTTCGCCAGTCATGGCCAAGTCGCGGCGGACGGGAATCTTGCTGAGAGCGCTGGCGATTGCGGTCGCGATGGTGATGCCGGCGGAAGGACCGTCTTTCGGAATGGCACCTTCGGGCACGTGGACGTGCAAATCGAGAGTGCGATAGAAATCGCGTGTCAGGCCGAGACGGTGTGCGCGCGAACGCACGTAAGAAAGCGCGGCTTGTGCCGATTCCTGCATTACGTCGCCAAGCTTGCCGGTAAGCGTGAGCTTGCCCTTGCCATCGACGACGGTCGCTTCGGTGCTGAGGATCGAGCCGCCGACTTCGGTCCATGCCAGGCCCGTGACCAATCCCACTTCGCTCTTTTCGTGAGCAAGTGTGTCGCGGAACTTGATGACGCCGAGGAAATCTGTCACATTTTCGCCGGTCACGGCGATGGTGTAGTTTTCACCTTCTTTGACAACCTTGCGTGCGACCTTGCGGCAGACGTTGCCGATTTCGCGCTCGAGATTGCGCACTCCAGCTTCGCGAGTGTAGGCCCGGATCAGCGTGGTGATGGCGTCATCGGCGAACTTGACGTTCTTTTCCGACAAACCAGCTTGCGCCATTTGCTTCTTTACCAGGAACTGCTTGGCGATTTCCAGTTTCTCCTGCTCGGTGTAACCGTGCAGCCGCAACACTTCCATGCGATCCTGCAGGGCAGGAGGGATGGTGTGCATCACGTTGGCTGTGGCTACGAAGAAGACCTGCGACAGGTCATATTCCACGTCGAGGTAGTGATCGACGAACATGAAGTTCTGCTCGGGATCGAGCACTTCGAGCAGAGCGGCGGACGGGTCGCCGCGGAAGTCCATGGACATCTTGTCGACTTCGTCGAGCATGAAGACCGGGTTCTTGGTGCCGGCCTTCTTCATCATCTGAATGATCTGGCCCGGCAACGCGCCGATGTAGGTGCGGCGGTGGCCGCGAATTTCCGCTTCGTCGCGTACGCCGCCGAGCGACATGCGGACGAACTTGCGACCGGTTGCCTTGGCGATCGACATGCCCAGCGATGTTTTGCCGACACCCGGAGGGCCGACAAAGCAGAGAATCGATCCTTTGGGATTTTTCACTAACTGCCGCACCGCTAGGAATTCAAGGATGCGCTCTTTGATTTTTTCGAGGCCGTAATGATCTTCGTTGAGAACTTTCTCGGCGCGCGCAATGTTGCGGATTTCCTTCGAGCGCTTCTTCCACGGAACGGCCAGCAGCCAGTCGAGGTAGTTGCGCGAAACCGTGGACTCGGCCGACATGGGCGGCATGGCTTCCAGCTTCTTTAATTCCTGCAGCGCCTTGTCCTTAACTTCCTTGGGCATGCCGGCGGATTCAACCTTCTTCTTCAGTTCGTCGAATTCGCTCTTTTCGCCGCGTCCAAGTTCTTTCTGGATGGCCTTGATCTTTTCGTTGAGGTAATACTCTTTTTGCGCCTTCTCCATCTGGCGCTTTACGCGCGACTGGATAGTGCGGTCGACGTTGAGCTTTTCGATCTCGACATCGAGCACGTCGGCGATGCGGTTCAGACGCTCTGAAGGATCGAATATTTCGAGGAGTTCCTGCTTTTCTTCAATCGAAAGCTGCAAATTCGCTGCAATGATGTCGGTTAGCTTGGCCGGATCTTCCATGCGAACGGCCGAGATCATGGTCTCGTAGTTCAGGGCCTGGCACAGCTTTACATACTGCTCGAACAGCGTGGTGACGCGTTGCATGCCCGCTTCGATCTGTGCATTCATCTCCGTGGGGTAGCGGGCCACCCGCACCGAAGCCTGCATAAAACCGTCGGTGTCGGTGGCTTGGAGAAGACGGCCGCGCTCGATGCCTTCGACCAGAACTTTAATATTTCCATCGGGCAGCTTGAGGCTCTGCACAATGTTAACAATCGTCCCTACCTGATAGATTTCATTGGACTTGGGTTCGTCGATGGAGGCGTCATGTTGAGTCGCCAGAAAGATCTTTTTGTCCGCGGCCAGCGCCTCTTCAAGGGCGCGCACGCTCGACTCGCGGCCCACCACAAACGGCGTCATCATGTAAGGAAAGATGACCACGTCCCGGATGGGCATCATGGGCAGCTTTCTGGTTTCGAATTTTTCTTTGGATGTGGTCACTCAATCTCCCTGGGTAATTGCTGAATGACGTGCGCCCCGCTTCCCGCGCCCTAACCCACAGTAAACAGTTTACTCCCTTTTCCGTGCTGGCTACCCGGCCTTTTCCATCATGGCCAGGCTGGCGTTTCGCTTCTCAACCATTTCCCGTGTAACTTCGAACTCTTTCAGTTTCTTCTGGCTTGGCAGGTGGAACATCAGGTCAAGCATCAGCTCTTCGAGAATCATGCGCAAGCCGCGAGCGCCGACTTTGCGGGCCATGGCTTGCCGGGCAATGGCACGGAGGGCATCATCGCTGAACTTCAGGCGCACATTCTCGAACTCGAACAGACGCTGGTATTGCTTGATAATGGCGTTCTTGGGACGAGTGAGGATTTCAATGAGGGCAAACTCGTCGAGGTCTTCCAACATTCCGACCACCGGCAGACGCCCGACAAACTCAGGAATCAGACCAAACTTGATTAAATCTTCAGGCTGGATCTCGCTGAGCAATTCGTAATTGCGCTTGCGCGACACGGCCGCGTCTTCCTTGTCCGCTTCTTCACCGCCACGGAAGCCGAGGGACTTCTTGCCAACACGCCGTCCAATGATCTTCTCCAGGCCGACGAACGCTCCTCCGCAGATGAAAAGGATATTGGTGGTATCCACGGGGGTGAATTCCTGGTGCGGATGCTTGCGTCCACCCTGCGGCGGGACGTTAGCCACTGTCCCTTCCAGAATCTTCAGCAGGGCCTGCTGCACACCTTCGCCGGAAACATCACGGGTAATCGACGGATTTTCGTCCTTGCGACCGATCTTGTCGATTTCGTCGATATAGATGATGCCGGTCTGGGCGCGGCTAACATCGCCTTCGGCGGCCTGCAGTAGTTTGAGGATGATATTTTCCACGTCCTCACCCACATAGCCGGCTTCGGTAAGCGTAGTGGCGTCGACGATGGCAAAGGGCACGTCGAGCATGCGTGCCAGCGTTTGCGCCAGTAACGTCTTGCCGGTTCCGGTGGGGCCGATGAGCATGATGTTCGACTTGCTCAGTTCCACGCCGTCGCCAGCGGTCTTCTGCCGGTTCATGAAGATGCGCTTGTAGTGGTTGTAAACCGCGACCGCGAGCTTTTTCTTGGTGTGCTCCTGCCCGATCACGTATTCATCCAAAAAGGTCTTGACTTCCTGGGGCTTGGGCAGTTGGTTGGGAGCGGCTGCCGTAGGAGCGGCGGTACGATCGTCTTCCAGAATCGAGTTGCAGACGGCCACGCACTCATCGCAAATGTAAGCGCGGGGATAGTCACTGGGCGACGAGATCAGCTTGGCCACAGCATCCTGCGACTTGTGGCAGAACGAACAACGCAAAACCTCGTCGGTGCCCGACTTGTTTTTCACTCGGCTCTACTCCTCAAATCTCTTTCGCGGCGAGAGCGGGATTCCGTGCAAACATCTCCCCGCATGCCGCCCTCGCGCTGCTTTTCCCAAAATCGATACACGCTATTTTCCAGGTGTGTCGAGTCCAGATTCAAGCGCGAAGGCAGATCATACCGCTTTTCCGGTCTTATAGATGATATCGTCTATGATTCCGTATTCCTTAGCCTGCTGAGCATTCATAATGAAATCGCGCTCGACGTCTTTCTCCACTTTGTCGAGCTTTTGCCCCGTATGTTTGGCTAGTAACTGGTTTGTAATCTCGCGCATGCGAAGGATTTCGCGGGCGTGGATATCGATATCGGTGGCCTGTCCTGATAATCCTCCCATGGAAGGCTGATGGATCAGGATTCTCGAATTGGGCAAAGCAAGCCGTTTTTTCGGCTCTCCGGCCGCGAGCAGCAGAGCCGCCATCGAGGCTGCCTGGCCAACGCACAGCGTCATGACGTCATTCTTCACGTATTGCATGGTGTCGTAGATGGCCATGCCGGCCGTGATGGAGCCGCCGGGCGAGTTGACGTAGAGCTGAATGTCTTTCTCGGGATCTTCCTGAGCTAAAAACAGCATTTGCGCGATCACCAGGTTGGCGATGTTGTCGTCAATTGGCGTGCCTATGAAAATGATGTTATCGCGAAGCAGCCGGGAATAAATATCGTAGGCGCGTTCACCCCGCCCGGTTTGCTCGATGACCATTGGTACCAGCATCATTTGCGGATCGTTTGATTTCATGATTTGCCTGACCTATCTAGCTATGTCTATTGCCGGACCTGCCACACTCCACCCCGGAGTCACGCGTTTGCTGCGCTGCTCGGGGAAGGTTCGAAAGTGGTCCGCGTCTTAGTTAAGTGACTACGCGGACTGGTGATACAAAAAGTCGAGGGTCTTTTCGCTGCGGATTCTCATCCGGATTCTATCGAGGCCCCCATCCTGTGTCAAACGAGCGTGCACCGCTTCGGATGTCTGTTTTGATTGTTTTGCGAGAGCCTCCACCTCCCGGTTTACTTCCTCGTCGCTGACCTGAATTTTCTCCAGGTCCGCGATGCGTTCCAGCAGCAGCGAGGACTTCACATCGTTCACCGCCTGCTCGCGCTGACCGGCGCGAAGGCGGGGCAGATCCATTTTCTTGAGGTCTTCCATCTTCATGCCCTGCGCGGCCAGAGCGCGCAAGCCGCGCTCCAGGCGCAAGTCGATCTGGCGGTCGATTAAAGACTCCGGCACTTCAAAATCGTTGCGCTTGACGAGTTCGGCAACCAGCTTGTCTTTCGCGGCATGCTCGGTATTATGTTTCTTTTCTGCGTCCATGTTTTCGCGAATCTGCTTGCGAACCTGTTCAAGGCTGGTGAACTCGCCCAGCTCCTTGGCGAACTCATCGTTCAGCTCAGGTAGACTCTTCTGCTTGATGCCGTTGATCTTCACCGTGTAAACAAAAGTCTTGCCGGCGAGCCGTTTGTCGGAGACGTCTTCGGGATAACTTACATCGAAGGTGCGCTCCTCGTCGGCGGAAGCGCCGGTAAGGTGCTGGGTAAACTCCGGCACAGTATTCTTGCCGCCGATCTCGATCAATACGTCATCCATGTGCACGGGATTGGCGCTGGCCTCTGCGACATCCTTGCCATCTTTCGGCTTGCCATCCATCGAGGCCTGGGCGAAGTCGCCTTCGGCAAGAGTCCGTCCTTCCACGGTTGTGTAGGTTGCACGCTGCTCGCGCACATTATTGAGCGCGTCCTCGACTTCCTGATCGGTGACGGTAATCTCGGGCTTGTCGGCGCGCAGGTCTTTGTAGCCTTCGACTTGAATCTCCGGCAGCACTTCGAATGTTGCCTTGAAGCGGAGAGGCTCGCCGTCGTGCATGTGAAGATCGGTTATACGGGGCTGCGAAACCGGAATCAGACCTTGCTTCTCAGCTTCCCTGCGGAAATGTTTGGGCGCGAGAGCCTCGATCACGTCGTTCTTGAGGCCGTCGCCAAAGCGCTGCTTGATGATGGAAGCCGGCACGTGCCCGGCGCGAAAGCCCGGCAGCCGCGCACTCTTCTGATAGCGCTGAATCTGCAACTCGGTTTCGCGGGTTACTTCGGCGGCAGGGATCTCGACGGAAATCTCGCGCTTGACACTATCTTTATCTTTGCTGGAGGTTTCGTTCTTAGCGTCGTTCTTCACTTCGGTAGTTTCTGTGGGGCTCACGATTCGCCTTTCACTGCGCGCCGGAAATTCAGATGTCCGTCGAGCAAACGGACCGGACCGAATTCATACGGCGTTAACTTGAGTGTAAAGACGGGAGGGGAGCAAGGTCAAACGGGAGCAGATGCTGTTGGCTCCGGAATCGATCACTTCACGTTTTGAACTAGAATCCCTGACTGGTTGGGATTAAACCTTGGGTTTCCGGAATAGGAAGCGGTAATTTGATGAGCGCCCTCGGTAAGTGCCGACGTTGTAAAGGAAGCGGAGCCCTCCTTGAGCTGCACAGTGGCAAGAACGGTTGATCCTGCCTTGAAAGTGATGGCTCCGGTGGGCGTTATGGAGGTGAGCACGCTGCCCCTAACCCCCGCTTTGAAAGTGACCGGTTGCCCGATCTCAGAAGGGTTAGGCGAGCTGTTGAGGTGGACAAACGTGCCCGCCTCATTCAGCAATATGGCAACATTGTTGTCGCCGTTGTTGATGACCGCCAGATCCAATGATCCATCACGATTAAAGTCTCCGGCTGCCACAGAAGCAGGTTTATCGCCGGTGCTGAAATCAAATGGAAACTGGAACGCGCCGGTTCCATTTCCCGGCAGCAGGGTGACACCGTCTCCTGCGAAATTCGAAATTGCTAGGTCGATGTTCTTATCGAGATTGAAATCTGCGGATACGACCATCCCGGGCTCAGCGCCCGCGTACCACTGACCCGAGTTTACGAAACCGCCAGCCCCGTCACCGAGCAGAATTGCGACTTCATTTCCGCTGTAGAGAGTCACGGCCAGGTCAAGGTCGCCGTCGTTGTTAAAGTCCCCGCAGGTTATGCCAGTGGGTTCGCCCGTGATGCTGATTGCCACAGGAGACTGGAAGGTGCCATCGCCGTTGCCGATCAGGATGGCAACCAGGCCGCGGATAAAGTCAGTCGCGGCCACGTCCAGAATGCCGTCTCGATTAAAATCGCTGATCGCAACTTCGTAGCCGCTGGCTGGAATAAGCGCCGCGCTTCTGAAGTTGCCTTTGCCGTTCCCCAAGAGCACCTCGCTGCTACCGTTCCCTCCGATGAAGATGTCGGCCTTGCCATCGTTGTTGAGGTCGCCGACGGCGGGAACGACTGCGGCGCCCGCCAGCCGTGTTTTCGAATAAACCGGCGGATTGAACGTGCCATCGCCATTGCCCGTGAACAGCGCGAGTCCGCGACCTAAGGTGTCTCCTCCAACAACCGCAAGGTCCAATTTATGATCTCCGTTGAAGTCGGCAATGGTGACCCCACCCGTCACATAGAAATCCTCCGTGTAAACAACAGGCGCCTGGAACGTGCCATCGCCATTGCCTAAAAGTACGGCAACTGAGCTGAAGGCGTCGCTGATGACAAGATCAGGAACTCCGTCTCCATTAAGATCTGCAACCCAGATTTGTGTGGGAGTGCTGGCGCCGCTGGTGAAGGTTGATGCGTGAGCAAATACGATGTTTCGCGCGCCTGCGGACGCTGTGAGAACCAGCGCAAGCAGGATGGCAGCCGGTTTGCGACGAGGCATCCTGAGACTCCTTCAACAAACGCAAGATTGTAAACTCAAATATGATCTTTCGGTAGAGTCGACCGTCCTGTGGCGGATTGGCCTTGCTTGCGCCACCACAACCCTAGTTACCCCCGGACTCCAGCCTCGGCGGGTGAGACTTAAGTTCCAGAGTCCTTCTGACGAGTAGCTTTAACCCCGGTTAGGATTCCCAGGCCGACGAGTACGAGCGCGCCGACCACAATCCAGTGCGCTGGCATATGCATCAAGATTGCACCGTAGACGAGCCCGGCGATCACGATGACATAACCGATCAGATAGATTCCGAATGACATTGGACTCCTTGCCCGGTAGGACCGGAGCATTGCGTTGTTGACGAACAGCCTCCGTTCCGCAAACTATTTCGGAGTTGCGGCTGTGGAAGCCTGAATTGGTTGCTCGGAGGCCGATTTGGAGGAGGTCCCCGCCGGCGTTGATTTGTTCGGCGGAATTTCGGTTCCGGTGGGGAAGACGAGGATCTGCACTGTGCCCCATCTGGCACTCGCTCCCGCCTGCTTGCCCACTCCCAGAGTCTTGAGCTGACTATCGTCGAATCCGAAGTTCTCGACCAGATACTCGCGCACTACCATGGCGCGGGCTTCAGAGAGCACCTGGTTTTTCTTGCTGTCGCCTTCCATACCAGCGGCCACCACGACAACGGCGAGCCCGAACGGATTGTTTGCCAGGAACTCTCCGCCTGCGTTCAGGGATTTCTTGTTCTTCAGCTTGGCCGAATCCTGCTTGTCGAAAAGCTGCTGCGCGGTGTACGTAAACTCCTTGGCGGGTGTGCCCGACGGCAGGCCCTGGATCTCGTCTTTCGCCAGCTCGGCGGAATCCTCATAGCCGCGGCTCTTGTAGAAACCGCGCAGGAAGAAGTTATGCTTCATGGCTTCCATGTTTTCCTGGAAGTCGGTAACGCCGGCCTGGGCTTGCACCATGGTGTTGCGCATGGCGCTCGTCGTCTCTTCGAGATTGGTATAGAGCTGCTTGTCGTTCACCAGGGCGCCTGCGGTGCCTTTACCGGCATCGATCTTGGCGCTGATCGAGTTCAGGTTCGCCGTGGCCTGCGTGGCGTTCTTGATGGCTTGCTGGCTGTTGTCCAAAATGCCGCTCATCTTGTTGAGCATGTCCGACATTTCGAGAGGCGGTTGGCTGGCAATGGTGTCGCCATCTTTGACGCCGGCGGCTCCGGGCGATCCAATGGAAAGCGCAAGAAATTGATTGCCCAACAAGCCCTCGGTTTCGATGGAAGCCACGGAATCCTGCTTGATGATCTCGTGCGTCGACTGGCCCAGATCCATGACCACGGTGACCTTATCGCCGGGCTTGTGGGGCAACAGGATGTTACGCACGGTTCCGCTATGAACGCCGCCCACGCGCACATCGCCGCCAGCATCGAGGCCGACCACATTGTCGAACTGCGCCTTCAATTGGTAGGTGGAGCTGAAAAGATACTGCTTGCCCCCGATAATGAAAATGCCGACGATCAGAATCGCCATTGTTGCCAGGATGAAAATTCCCAACCGCGCCGCTCTCGACATAAGTCTCCTACGAATGCTTTAAAAATTCCCTGACGAACTCGTCATCACTTTGCTGAAGTTCCTCAAAGGTGCCTTCAATCACAACGTTTCCCTGGTTGAGCAGGGCCAGACGATCGGCAATCGTTCTGGCGCTATGCAGATCATGCGTCACCACGATGGACGCCACCTGACGCTCCGACTTGAGCTTGAGAACTAAGTCGTCGATTTCAGACGAGCCGATGGGGTCGAGGCCAGCGGTGGGTTCGTCGAGGAGCAGAATCTCCGGCTCCAGAGCCAGCGCGCGCGCCAAGCCGATTCGCTTCTGCATGCCGCCCGAGATATCCGAAGGCATTTTCTGCGCGGCGCTCTCCATGCCAACTTCTGCCAGCAGAGCCGCGACCCGTTCTGCGCGCTCGGACTTCGACAGCTCCTTATTATGGTGCTGCAATGGAAAACCCACGTTCTGTTCAACGGTCAGCGAGTCATAGAGGGCTGCGTGCTGAAACAGAAAGCCCATCTTCTTTCTGATTTCGCCCATCTGGTCGAGAGCCAGGCCGGCGATATCCTGGCTGTGAATGCGAACCGATCCCGAGTCCGGCTGTTGCAAGCCAATGATGATACGGAGCAGTACGCTCTTGCCGGTTCCGCTGCGTCCCAGCACTGCGAGGGTCTCGCCGCGCTTCACGCTCAGGCTGATTCCGTTCAAAACCTTTTGACTTCCGAAGCGCTTATGCAGGTTCTCGACGGCGAGGACTGGTACGCTGCTGTCTCCTTCGGCTTCGCTCGGCTTCTTCGCGATCTGATCGATGGTTTCCATACTTGTTTGCACGATCTGTTACTGAGTATTCATGGAAAAAATATGATGATCAACTTCACCAGAACGACATCGGCCAGAATCACGAATAACGAAGACAGGACGACTGAGCTCGTGGCCGCACGGCCTACACCTGCAGCGCCTCCCTCGGTCCGCATTCCCTGAAAACATGCGATCAGACCGATGATCAGCCCAAATGCCATGGTCTTAAACGTGGGCGGAAGGAAGTCGTTGAAGGTAGCGCCGTTAAAACCGTTGTTGACGAACTGATGCAACGAGAGTGGCTCCGCCAGCGCCTGCGTAACCCAACCCATGACCACCCCGCAGCAGTCGGCGGCGAGCGTGAGCAAAGGCAGCATCAGGGTGCAAGCCAGGATGCGGGTCGCGGCAAGCAAGCGATAAGGGTTTACCGCAGACGCTTCGATCGCGTCGATCTGTTCGGTGACTTTCATCGACGCGAGTTCCGCGCCAATGCCCGCGCCCACCCGGCCACTTACGACCAGCCCGGTGATAATCGGACCAGTCTCGTGGATTACGGAGAACACGATCGCGGCAGGAAGCAGGGACTTGGCCCCGAATCGCGTGAGGCTGAAACGAGCCTCCATGGAGAGGACAACGCCGGTCGCGGCGCCCGCCAGGGCTACGAGAGGCAGGGATTTCGACCCGATCTCGTCGAGCTGCCGCACCAGTTCACGGAACTCAAACGGCGGTGTCACCGCGGCCCGCAGGACTCGCCAGAAGAAGATGCCTAAGTCTCCGAACCACTCCAGAAACTGGATGATTAGGCCTTTCGAGGAGTTCTCAGCGGAAGACGGCAATGCGATCTGCGGCCTCGGAAGCTCGGGGTTCAAGGTTACGGTCGCGGTTGACTTCGAGTCGATCACGGGTTCGAACCCGGATTTGGCGCTTCGCGAGTGTTATTGAGGTGCATGCGGGAGCGCAAGGAGTGAGGTCCACCGTAAAAAAACTCAAGAGCAACGTTGGCGCCTACATAGCCCAGCAGGGTGTAATTACCCATGCGGAGCGCGTCCTTAGCGTTGTAGCGGTCGGGATACCAGGCATAGACGGCAGTCATGGTGCCCGCATAAGGCGCGATGAGAGCCGGGAAGGAGAAGACGCGATGGCCATCTGCGCCGCGGCGCGCTGTGAGGGCGGAAATGAAGGCGTGGCCCAGTCGCGGAAACACGCCTTTGCACTCGCAGCGGTAATACAGGGTGTCTTCCTTAAAGGCTTCTGCCAGGGCATAACGCGTTGTGGTGCTGATGCCTGCGATGGCAAAGTCCGACCCAAAGCGCTTGCCATATCCTTCTGCGCCTTGCCTCCATTCCGGCGGGGTGTTGTCCGCTTGATTGATACCAGCTGCAAACCCCGCACCAACGATGGGATAGGGTCCGAACGCGTCAAAAAAGTAATTGCGCAGCTTCGTTTTCTGTGTCGGGCGCGTGTAAATGAGATCGGGTTGCGCTACCGGTGGGCTCACAACCGAACTGGAGGGGGCTACCGAATCGGCCAGGGATTGCGCCTGCAGCCACGGTGTGGTCGCGACGCCGGCGAAAGCTACGACGAGCAACACTAGGCGCATCTTCATATTGAAAGTTCTCCGGGTTGAACCCGCCGTCGCAAAAGGGTGGTTGACAGGAACCGTGCGCGGTTCCTGTCAGCCTCAGATCCGCTTTGCCGACGACTTGGTGATGGAAGTTACTTGTTGTCTTCGCGGGCTTCTGCGACGTGGGACTGGTGTCCTGCTTTGGACACGGCGTTCACAAATGCTTGTCCGCTGGCGGGCGTCGATGCCTTGCCCGAAAGAATGTTGCGGAACATCATGTGGTGGCCGTAGATGGCGCGAGTCGAGTCGTTGTCCTGCTCGATTACCGCGCCTTCCAAAGTCAAGCCGGCAAATACGCCTTTCGAGCGCGAGTAGGTCAACACTTCCGTGTTCAACAAAATGTCTGTTCCGGCAGAAGTGTGACGGCCGACTGGGCCCGCGGCTACTGATCCTTCACCGGTGAGTTCGAACTTGGTCGAAAGCAGATGCTGCAGGCCGCGATCGTTCATGACCAGCATGACCAGGTCAACGCCTTCAACACCGATCTGCAATCCCCAGCTTCCGCCGCCAACCGAGACGAATGCGGGAGCGCTCCAGCCTTCTGCTGTGCGGCAGGTGGCCACACCACGTCCATGCTTGCCACCGAAGATGAAGCCACCTTTGAGAAGGTTCGGCACTACGACGATACATTTTGCGCCGTTCAACACTTCCTCAGGGATGCCTTTGTCTGGAGTTGACATGATGGACTGAAGAACCTCGACGGATTTCTGCATGCGATCGACGGTTTCTTCGCGGTCCGAGCCGGCAAATGCGTAAGTTCCGACCATGCCAATCAAGCCCATCAACAACAGTGAGATTGTTTTTTTCATGAATGATTCCTTTCAGAGCTGTGGAACTAAGGAGAGAAAACTTCAGATGGGCTGACTTAGTTCAGAGGACCTGAAAGAGAGAGAAGATGTGCTCGTCTCTGTCAACATAATCGCTCAACCTCGAGACGATAGCTGGTCTAAATTGCTCACTTCTATGCCCTTTAACAGCGACGCTGCTCTCCGAGTTTCACCGTGTCTGCGAAGTTCCGGTGATTGTGAGCAATCCTGCACAGCATCTCAGCCTTTTGCCTGTCATGTTAGAGGGACAGAAAGGGTGTCGGTGAATTGATGGCGATGGGTGGGTTCCGCGATCGTTTTCGCAGAAGGCTCGCGATCATCACTAGTTCATTCTCGAGGGTAAACGCGTCCGTTAGGCCTACAACTCAAAAAGTTGGGTCACAAAGGATGTGTCCGTTCTGCAATCTGATTACGCCGCGTTCGGGACGATGTTGTTTGGAGTGTGGAAAGTCGTTCGGAAACGCCTAGTAAACGAACAGGCAAGACTTCAATGCCTGAAACTGGCACAAGGAGAACAAATATGCTTTGGACAATTTTCGTAGTACTTCTGATTCTTTGGCTGCTCGGGTTCAGCCTTCATGTAGCGGGCGGCCTGATCCACTTGCTGCTGGTGGTGGCGTTGGTAGTTCTCGTCATTAACCTGTTAGGTGGGCGACGCGCAGTGTAGCGGCATTGTTTTGGAGACAGCGCGCAGGCAGGATTTCAGCAGTCGATTTTACTAGCGCGGGAAAAGTACGCGAAGACCGCGGAGGGCACCGGTTGCTAGGGATCGCAGAGTGGCCCGGCCAAAGTTGTCCGGGCGGGGAACTTTGGCGGCGGCCAGCGTTCTGGCGAGATGCGTCTTGACGCAAGGATGTCCCGTGGTCAGCGTGCACGGCTCCTTCGGTTTGGCCCGGCACATGGGGCAGCGGACCGATAGGATATGTCGCAGTGTGAGTTCTTCAGTTTTCACAACTACCATTATTCGACAGGACGCGTTTGATAGATGGTCAATTGTGCTCGGTTGATGGTTTTCCGCGTCAAAAATCGACTGAATCGGGAATCGATCGTACTTGCGATCTCAGAGTGTCGAGTTTAGCTACAAACATTTTTTCTCGTTGTTCTGGGAGTCTTCAGAAAGCGAGCGATTCTGACCAGAACCCCCATCCTCGAAAGCTTACGATGTGACAGATGTTTTACGGTGGAAGGGATTCATGAGAAAACAATATCTTCACTTGTCCGCGTATGCTTGTGACCTGTGTGCCGGTCCGGTGATCGCAGGAGCAGTTGCGGTCCGCGAGAATGAAATATCGAAAGAGACTGGCCTCAGGCAGGTGGGAGCAATATGCCTGTCGTGCGGTCATCGGCAAATCGGGCCAACTGAACCCGAATGTGTCCGTCATTTGTTGCCGATTGAATGGGATCCGGTCAGCGTCCGCAGGTCAGATCATCTGACGACCCCGACTGTGGAAGCGCTCAGTCGTGCAGAACCACATTGAGCAGTGAACTATGGACCTGCAGACCTCCGTTATAGTGAATGAAACCCAATTTCCTGAACCGGTTCATAAAAAAGCTCACTCGCGATCGAGTCGTGCCTATCATTTCGGCGAGCGTTTCCTGATCGATCTTGGGGACTACGGTTTCAGGAATGCCCTCCTTGCCGAAATGAGCGAGCAATAGAAGCAGACGGGCCAGTCTCTTTTCGCTGGAGTTGAACAGATGGTCGACTAGGTCCTCTTCGTAGCGGATGTTCCGCGCCAGCAAATGCGCCACAAACATGTCGGAGAATGCGTGTTCGCGGTGAAGTGCATCCATCATTGCCCTCTTGTCCACGCGTAGAAGCTCGCAATCTGTCATTGCAGCCGCGGAGCCCATACGTATAAGCTGACCGGCCAGCGCGCCTTCGCCGAAAAAATTCCGCTCATTTAATATTCCGATCGTCGCTTCCTTGCCGGCCTTGGATACGACGGTGAGCTTCACTTTGCCCTTCTGGATATAGAAGATAGCATCCGCGACATCGCCTTGTATGAAGATCGATTGCTTTTTCTGAACAGCCAAGATCTTCCTGCCGACGCCAATCGTCGCCAGGAACATATTAGGGTCGAATTCACGCTTCTTGTTAGCTATTGCGGCAGGAGACATGGTTGGGTCCCCCTCAAGAGAGCGCTAGGACGATTGCTTACGGCCTCGGTATTTCCTGAGCGTCTCAGTCACCCAAACCAGCACTCATGCTAGCGCAGCCCAAACCATGCGCGTCAACTCTTAGCAGGTCTTAGCGCGAGGCGAGCAGTGCAATAGTGCACATCTCATTGAAAATAATAACGTTGTTGTACGTCTAGACGTCGGATTGCCTGCGCTTTCTTAGGATTTTTACTTGCAGGATTACGATTCTTTGCAGTACGATTGTGCGGGTACGGGTGGGATTATGCGTTGAGGGAGGCCACCAATGGGACGCAATGGAAACGGAAACGGCGCCCACTATGAGTCGATGAATCGGTCCGATGTCCCGCAGGGTCGTAAGGGAAAACATCGGAAGGCGGTGGCAGACATTCTGTCTGACCTTTCAAAACTGAACGCCCGTCAAGCGATCAAGATTCCGTTGAGCAGTTTGGATGGGGAGAAGATGCAGAATCTCCGCTCTGCTTTGAACCGCGTAACGCGCGCGAGAAACATCCCGGTGGAAACGTCGAGCGACGAGAAATACATGTACGTCTGGCGCGCCAACCTGCCCAAGGATACGGGAGCAACCGAATAGGCTGCGGAATTTTCTAAGGGAAGCGGATAGTTCCGCGTGCATTACCATCCCGTCCAGAATCGTGGCCGTGATGTTCAATTTTGAACATCTAGACGAGTTTGGCCCCTCGTGGGTACGATTGCCCTTTCCCGAATGGCAAGTAAACGTACCCCCCGTTTCAGTCCCGCAGTTTTCCGCAAGAAATTCCATGCCGGGATGACGGTTCACGACTACAAAGATAAAGAAGTCATCTTTTCGCAGGGCGATACAGCCGATGCTGTTTTCTACGTTCAGAGTGGCACGGTAAAGCTCACGGCTGTTTCCACTCGTCGCAAGAAAGCTATAATCGCCTTCCTGCAGCCAGGCAGCTTTTTTGGCGAAGGCTGCCTGGGAGGGCAATCTCTGCGGATTTGTACGGCGAGATCAATTGGGCCGTCCAATATCATTCGCCTGCGAAAGCAGAGCACGATTCGCACGCTCGAGCGCGACCCGAAGTTTGCGGCATTTTTTGTTGAATATCTGCTCTCCCGGATTATTCGAATCGAGGAGGACCTGGTAGATCAATTCTTCAATTTCAGTGAAAGACGACTCGCGCGGGTTCTCTTGTTGTTTGCGCAAATAACCAAGGAATCAAAGCCCGAGTATCCCCTGAAAGTAAGCCAATCAACCTTGGCGGAGATGGTTGGGACCACCCGCGCAAGGGTAAGCAAATTTATGAGCGGGTTCAGGAAGAAGGGCTTCGTCAGCTACAACGGTGGCCTGCAAATAAATAGCGCACTGATCATCAACTTCCTGCAGAGCCGCCCCATGTCAGTTAAGGAACAAGCGTAGTCCGACCGATGGCGACGAGTCGGTCGATTCGCGCCGACCCATTATTAGCGATCCTACCCGGAGGCCGCGATTTGCCCGCAATCTGCCCTCTGAAATTGAGCAATTGCATAGAGCGGAATTACGGCCCGCATGCTCGTTCCATTATCATCCGATTCTATTTCAAGCTTCCCGTTCAGTTCATGCAGTCGCTCGCGCATTCCAGCAAGGCCGACTCCCATTTCTGCACTTGCCTGCCGCAGGCCGCTCAACCGCTCTGATGGTATGCCTCGCCCGAAATCTTGTACCTCCAGGATCACAGCCTCGGGTTGGTGTTGAAAACGGACGCTGGCATCCGAAGCTTTGGAGTGGCGATGTACATTGGTCAAGCTCTCCTGTAGCACACGGAAAAGAGCGATCTCCATCCTCTTCGGCAGGCGTTCACGCGAGTTCGCGATGTCCGCCTTTACCTTAATTCCACTCCGCTTGGCGAATCCGTCGATGTACCACTCGGCAGCACAAGCAAAGCCTACCTCATCCAACAATGGTGGATGCAGCAGGTATGTCGTTGTTCGAATTTCTTCGATGGCCTGATCAGCCAGCTGTTCAATGTCCGAAGCAGCCGCTAGCGCCGCCGAGTTTTGTTTGCAGCTCTCCTGGAGGTACGAAATGCTCATTTTCAGCGCAGCTAGGGTTTGGCCTGTGGTGTCGTGCAGGTCGCGGGCTATTTTCCGCCTCTCCTCATCCTGCACCTGAAGCAGCCGCTGCGATAGGTTTTGCAGCTCTGCCGTGCGATGCACGATTAACGATTCAAGTTCAGCTTGGGCCAGTGCTATTTGTCGTGCGTGCTTTGAAAGAATCCACATAGGTCCTCCTAGGAGCGGTGGGATGACACCAGTTTTTCTTAGTGTTCCCTCATAATCTCCCTTTCCCGTTCCGTTGGCTGTTCACAATTGCTCACACGGCTGCATGGATGTTTCGCCAGTGAGCACTATTGATCAGAAGAGACGCTTGCGTAGCGAGAAGTTCAAACAGAGCTAGGTTCGCGGCACTCGCGTTCCAGTGCGCGGAACTCTAGTCGTGCAGAACTACATTGAGTAGCGAGCTGTGGACTTGTAAGCCGCCGTTGTAGTGGATGAAGCCCAATTTCCTGAAACGGTTCATGAAGAAGCTGACCCGCGAACGTGTCGTTCCTACCGGGAGCAACCGAGTAGCAGGGCTACACGAGAGTTTCCGTCAGTTGAACGGGGAAGCGTGCCCAAATGTGGTCTTGCGCTATTCGGCGCGTTGCTGCGCAAAGTTTGGAAGAGACTCAGTGGGAAGAGGCTGAGTCTGATCCTTCTGCAGCCGGGACTGAGGCCTCGGTTCGCGCTCACGATCTAAAGCGAGACAAAGCTTGGCAATGAGGGTCGATAACTTCACCGGGTCCGTTTCTCTGCTGGTCTGTTCTGCAATGCACCGCCAGTCTTCGTCTCTAGGATGCGGGGCCGTACCGAGGTTTCCTATTCTGGTCATTCCCAAATCTACACCGGACTCCGGAACCGGTCTGAGCAATAGCGCTCATTCGGACTGAAAGTGCTGTAAATTTTGGTAGCGGGCTATTCAGCGTGTTGCCGTGGGAATGCTCAATCGTGCAGAACTACATTGAGCAGTGAGCTGTGGACCTGCAAAGCGCCTTCTACGCCCCCGGCGTAGTGAATGAAGCCCAGCTTTCTGAACCGGTTCATGAAGAAGCTGACGCGAGAACGAGTAGTGCCAACCATCTCGGCCAAAGTTTCCTGGCTGATCTTGGGCACCACGGTTTCGGGAATGCCCTCTTTGCCGAAATGAGCGAGCAATAAAAGGACGCGGGCTAGCCTCTTTTCGCTGGAGTTGAACAGTTGGTCCACCAGATCTTCTTCGTAACGGATATTCCGAGCCAGCAAATACGCCACAAACATCTCGGATAGCGCGGGTTCGCGGTGCAGCGCATCCATCATCGTTTGCTTGTCAACCCGCAGGATCTCGCAATCTGTCATCGCCGCTGCGGAGCCCATGCGCAGAAGTTGCCCTGCGAGTGAACCTTCCCCAAAGAAGTTCCCTTGACTCACGAGCCCGATCGTGGCTTCCTTACCTATCTTCGATACGACAGTGAGTCGCACTTTACCTTTTTGGACGTAGAAGATTGCGTCCGCCTTGTCCCCTTGCGCAAATATCATTTGCTTTTTCTCAATAGACAGGATCTTCCTGCCATCGCCGATCGTCGCGAGGAAAGTATCGGAGTCGAAATTGCCGTTCTTCTTGACTGCTACCGTGGGACTCATCGTTAGTAAGTATAGTCTGCGAATTAGGGGTCGGAACCCCATAAATCGTCACATTTAAATTATCTGCAAAGTGAGCTTTTCTGCACAGTACATCGGCGAGAGCTGGGTGAAACTAAAGGATTGGTTTGCGGCATAACATGTCGCTTGCAAAGTTTTTCTGGGGAGGGCTTTATGTTACCTGCTGTTCAAGTCGGTACGGTGCTGTTGAAGGAGTGGCCGGGGATGGCGCAATTTTTTCAACTGGAGAGTGAGTCCTGCTCGGAAAGCTGGAGCCAGGTCAAGATGTTGGATGGCATCTCTTTGGATCGGAAGATCCATGCGGCGGGATGGAACTTCTTTTTCATGGCGGCAGAAGTTAAGGTGAGGTTCTTTGGCGCGCTTGGAGCGACGAAGATGCAAAGTGCATTGTGGCGGATCTTGGCCAAGGTAAAGCTGCAACACTTTAATGGCATCGAGGTCACTGAAATCGTGGCCGGCCATTTTCTGGGAATGCCGTACGTAACCGTCTCAGCGCGCTCGCGCCATGTGCAACAAAGTTGCTGTCTGGATAGCGCCGAGTTGCGACGAGCATCCTAGGACAGTGCGGAATGGGCTAGAGGCTGAGTTCGGCGCTAGGCCGATAGCAACACCAAACTCCGACCGCGTCGGTTCAATCTTCGCCGGGCCTGCCTACCCTAAATCCCGGCGCTGATCTGCCGCGCGGTTGAGGCGGGCCAGATCAGTTTTGGGCAGCTACTTTTCCGATGCCTCTAAGCGCCGGTCTCTATGCGGGTTTGTGCGCGGCAGCCCCGTGCTAAGCTCGCACTTTTCACCCGGCTTCGCGCCACACGTGGGGCATCGAACGGTCAAGATGTCCTTTTGTTTCGCCTTCATCGCTCGATATTGCAGCATTGCCCAACCAGAGAATGGTCAATAGTGAACAGTCCCCAACTCCACTTTCGTTAAATACTGGCAATAGGAAAACTTCAATCCACTCTCATTGCTCGCTTGAGCGCCCTTTGGAAGGCCTCACGCCGCAATTGTTCTCACCAGAAGCAGGAAGAATGGCCATACCAAACACAGTCCTTCCAAATCGAATCCTAGAAATCGTCAATCCCCTCCCACTGGTGAAGGAGAAAATTTCAACCCTCCGCGCTCGCTCGCAACCCAAGGCGTCTCTGCCCAGCCGGATCGCGGTGATCGGCAACTATCTTCCTCGGCACTGCGGCATCGCTACGTTCACCACCGACCTGTGCGAGGCCATCGTCGCCGAGTATGGGACAGCCCGGCTCACGGCCATGCCGGTGAACGATACAAGCGAGGGCTACGACTATCCTGCGCGAGTGCGATGGGCGCTCACGCAGGACGATTTGAACTCATACCAGGCCGCGGCCGAATTCCTGAACTTCAACAACATCGACATGGTGTGCCTGCAGCATGAATATGGAATCTTCGGAGGGCCGGCGGGAGGCCACATTCTGCATCTGTTGCGCGGCCTGAAGATGCCCTTGGTGACTACGCTCCATACGGTTCTTCGCGAACCGAACCCCAGTCAGATGGCAGTCATGCAAGAGATCGCCGAATTGTCGGATCGCATGATCGTGATGAGCCAGCTGTCTTCCCAGTTTCTGCAGGAAATTTTCAAGGTGCCGGGCAGCAAGATCGATATGGTTCCCCACGGCGTTCCGGATCTGCCTTTTCTCGACCCGAATTTTCACAAAGACCGATTCAGCGTGGAAGGGAAGGCGGTGCTGCTGACGTTCGGCCTGCTCTCGCCGAACAAGGGAATCGAGAACGTGATCCAGGCGCTGCCGCAAATTTTATCCAGGCATGAGAATGTGGTCTACATCGTAGCGGGTGCGACTCATCCTCATATCCTTCGTCGCGAGGGGGACAAGTATCGGGCGAGTTTAGAGGCTCTGGCAAAGGAAGTGGGAGTGGGGTCGCAGGTAATCTTCCACAACCGCTTCGCCAGCCCTGAGGAAATGGCCGAGGTCATCGGCGCAGCCGACATCTACATCACTCCTTACCGCCACGAAGCGCAGGTCGTTTCCGGGACGCTGGCGTATGCGCTGGGAGCGGGCAAGGCGATAATCTCGACTCCATATTGGCACGCGCTGGAGTTGTTGGACGATCGCCGGGGCGCGCTGGTTCCATTCCAAAATCCCGACGCCATCGCGCAAAAGACAATCGAACTTCTGGACACTCCCGCGATACGCCATGCCATGCGGAAACGCGCTTATTTGTTCGCGCGCGAGATGGTCTGGAAGCGAGTGGCGCAGGGTTACATGGAGAGTTTTTCGCGCGCGCGCAGCGATCGCATGGTGTCCCCTCGAGTGCAGTTCTCGGCCCACACGAGCAAGGACATGTCGAATCAGTTGCCTGAATTAAGACTGGACCACGTTAATGCGCTGACCGACGACACCGGAATACTGCAGCACGCCATCTTCACGATTCCAAATCGCACCGAGGGATATACCACGGACGATAACGCTCGCGCTCTGATATTTACGGTGTTGCTGCAGCAACTGAAAGACAAACGACTGAGCGACGAACAACCGCGTGGCGAGCGAGCAGCAAATTCCGAAGCGCTGAATCCCGATTGGCCGTTCCGCTATCTGGCTTTCCTTCTGCACGCATTCAACCCCGAGAAGAAGAGGTTCAGAAATTTCATGGGGTACGACCACCACTGGATGGAAGAGCAGGGATCCGAGGATGCTCACGGCCGCGCCCTGTGGGCGCTCGGAACCGTGCTGGGTCGTTCCACGAGTCACGGATTGCGTGGCGCCGCCGGCCGTTTGTTCGAGTTCTCGCTGCCCGCGGTACTCGAATTCTACAGTCCTCGGGCCTGTGCCTATGCGTTGCTTGGAATTCAGGAGTACCTCCATTCCTATCCCGGGGATCGCGACGCCCAACACGTTCGATTCGCGTTGGCCAAGAGACTGCTCGAGATGTATGAATCGATCCGGCGTTCCGACTGGAAGTGGTTTGAGAACGTGGTTGCCTACGGCAACGCCAGGCTGCCCGAAGCCTTGATCGTCGTAGGCTCGGCCTGTGGGAACGAGGACATGGTTTCCGCCGGCTTGGAATCGCTGGATTGGTTGATGGCAACGCAGAGTTGCGAGGCTAGCGGCCATTTTGTGCCGATCGGCTCGCAGGGTTTCTATCGGCATGATGGCGACAAGGCTCGCTTCGATCAACAGCCGGTTGAAGCCGCGGGCGCGGTTTCTGCGTGCCTGCAAGCTTACCGTGTGACCGCCGACCGCCGATGGCGCGCGGCAGCATGGTCGGCCTTCAACTGGTTTCTTGGCGACAACGATCTACAGATTTCGCTTTATGATCCCGAAACCGGCGGCTGCCGCGACGGGCTTCATCCCGATCGCGCCAACGAAAATCAAGGTGCGGAGTCGACGCTATCGTTCTTGATGGCGCTGCTCGAAATGCGCGCCCTGCAAGAGTCTGAGGCAAAGGAGATTTCGTCTTGACCATCCCCGTAGAAAAACCTGTGAGCATCTTGAGTGCGGGCTTCGAGCCACTTCTGGTTCGCGATCCCTCGAACCCGATCCTGACCAAGAAAGACTGGCCTTACCCGATCAACAGCGTTTTTAACGCAGGGGCGACGCTGTTGGCGGATGGCTCAACTTTGCTGTTATGCCGCGTGGAAGATCGCCGCGGACTCTCGCATCTGTGCGTGGCACGCTCGGTCAACGGAGTCGATGGATGGCAGATCGATCGCGAGCCGACGCTGATGCCCGACCCTCAAAATTTCCCTGAGGAGATCTGGGGCATCGAAGATCCGCGGATCACTTTCGTGCCCGAGTTGCAACAATACGTAATTACCTACACATCCTATTCGCGCGGTGGGCCGGGTGTGTCTCTGGCTCTTACTAGAGATTTCCGAACGTTCGAGCGTTACGGCGTGATCATGCCGCCCGACGACAAAGACTCGGCGCTATTGCCGAGGAGAATCGACGGATACTGGGCGCTGATTCATCGTCCCGCAACCAACCTCGGGGCGCACATCTGGATTTCCTACTCGCCGGATTTGCGCCATTGGGGCCGTCACCGGCTCATGCTGGAAGCCCGACGCGGCGCATGGTGGGACGCCAACAAGATTGGCCTGTCGCCGCCGCCCATCGAAACCTCTCGGGGATGGCTAGTGATCTATCACGGTGTTCGGCACACGCCCTCAGGCTGCTTGTATCGCTTAGGGTTGGCGCTATTCGATCTTGGCAATCCCGCGAAGTGCCTGCTGCGCGGCGATTCGTGGATCTTTGGCCCGGAGGCCGAGTATGAAGTCCACGGCGATGTCGACGATGTCGTGTTTCCCTGCGGGTACACGATGGCTCCCAATGGCGACACGCTCAACATCTATTACGGAGCTGCGGACTGTGCCATCGCTTTGGCTCGGGCTAGCGTGCGCTCTCTCCTCCGTTGGCTCGATGAAAATGGAAACTGCGAGCGGAGACAGCGAGCGCAGGATCTGTGATCAAAAGGCGCGAGCTTGGACGGGTTCGCCGAGATCCTCATTTCGCGGCCTAACTCAAACGTTTGGTGATTTTTAATCTCAGCATGTGAGCTATCTTGCTCAGACGCCGAAGACTGCACCTGTCATTCTTGAACCTCTGAGTGTGCAGACCGAGACGCGGATGCTGATTCGCAGCTCTCTACTAGGCCGCTTTCGAAGGTGGCCACATCCAGCGTCAGCTCTCCATCGGTGTAAATGCCGCGAACCTGCGGAGAACACGATTCGACCCTAGCATTCGAAGCATTTGCAATAGGCAGCCCTCCCGCAGACTTGGGAGGCGTTAGCTCACGAAGAAGGAAGGTAAAAAAGATCATGCCTTTAATTCAACTCCTGGAAGTTCTGCTTGTGGTGGGTGTTCTTCTGTGGCTGGTGAACCGGTTTATCCCTATGCAGTCATCGATCAAGTCAATTTTAAACGGCGTAGTGGTCATTGCCGTGGTTCTGTGGCTGCTGAATGTCTTTGGCCTGTTTCATTCGCTTTCCCACATCCGTATCGGAAAAGGGTGAGATGCGGTGCCAGCCGCCAATAGCCAGCAAGTCTGAGATTCGAAGAAACGCAACACGGCAGATACCTGCCACAAGGAGATCGTGTGAAGTCAAAACTGTTGTTAGCTGTCGCAGTCGCGCTGAGTTTGCCGGCAGTAGCTCAGAACAATTCTCAAACCATGGTCGCAGTCGATAGTTCGAATTCGACCCCGACGTTTCGCATCGTTGTCATCAGCCGCAGCGTTCAGGCGGTCAACTACAAGCACCGCAGCGGATCGTCGAAACTGGATTTCGTGGGCACCACGTTGATGCCCTCCGCGAATGGCGTCGCCGAAGTAAACAGCAAGCGCGGATCCATTGCGATCGAAGCGGAGTTTGGCGATCTACAAAAGCCGACGACGTTCGGCAACGAATATCTGACCTATGTCCTGTGGGCGATTTCGCCCGAAGGCCGCGCCGTAAATCTGGGCGAAGTGCTGGTCGGCGGAAACCACCGCAGCAAGGTCAACGTCACCACCGATCTACAAGCCTTCGCGCTGATCGTGACGGCGGAGCCGTATTATGCGGTTCGTCAGCCCAGCAATGTGGTGGTGCTCGAGAACGTAGTGCGCGACGACACCAAGGGTACGACCGAAGCCGTGAATGCCAAATATGAGCTGATGGAACGCGGCGGGTATATCCCCACCGGCTACAAGTTCGACCCCGTGGTCCTGAACGCGAACTTGCCGTTGGAATTCTTCGAAGCGCGGAATGCGGTGCGCATCGCTCAATCCGAAGGTGCGGAGCAATATGCCACCGGCAGCTATCAACATGCGATGGAGCTGATGAATCATGCGGACGAATATGCCACGAGAAAGCACATCGACCGGAAGCCGCTGATTGCGGTCTCCCGCGAGGCTGTGCAGACGGCGGAAGATGCTCGCGCCATCGCAGTTAAAAAGATGGACGACGTGCGCTTGGCAAACGAACGCCAGGATTCAGCAGACGCGCAGGCGCAATCCCGACAGCAAGCCGATGATGCGCGTCGACAGAAGGAGCAAGCCCTGTCCGATACGGCGGTTGCTCAAGCGGACAAGGCGCAGGCCGAGTCTGACGCGGCAAAAGCCCGCAACGACGCGATGGACGCGCAAGCTGCCGCCGCGAAAGCCAACGCCGATATGGCAAACAGCCAGGCTGCATCCGCGACCGCCCTTTCGGCGGCTCAGGCCGATGCGGACCGATCCCGCGTCGCCGCACAGCAGGCTCAGTTGAACGCGCAGCAAGCGGATACCGACAAGGCCGCCATGCGCGCGAAATTGTCCGAGCAGCTGAATTCCATTCTTCAGACCCGCGAGAGTGCGCGCGGTCTGATCGTCAGCATGTCCGACGTTCTGTTTGACACGGGAAAATTTTCCTTAAAGCCGGGAGCACGCGAGAAGCTGGCGAAAGTCGCAGGCATTCTGCTCGCCTATCCGGGACTCAACATCGAAGTCGGCGGCTATACGGATAACGTCGGCGGCGATGTCATGAATCAGACTCTGTCTGAAAATCGCGCTGGCTCGGTGCGCGATTATCTCGTACAGCAAGGCGTGGCCAGCGGCTCGGTTTCATCCAAAGGCTTCGGCAATACCTTGCCGGTGGCTTCCAACGATAACTCTGCGGGCCGCCAGCAGAACCGGCGAGTGGAACTCCTCGTCTCCGGCGAGGCGATTGGCACCCCCGCGAACGCAACGACAGGAAGCTTGCGCTAAAGCAGGCTGGACGCGGGCGATCTGCCCGCGTCCATACCCAGGAATGGAGGAACAATAATGAGACTACTTTCAGCGATCGGCACAGCAGTTCTATCACTCACCATCGTCGCTCCGGTGTACGCACAACAGGAGCAGCATGAACAGAAGGAAGAAGAGAAAGCCAAGCCTGAGGAAAAAGAAAAGAAGGCGCAGCCCGAAAAGCCGGTGAAGCAAGAACAGCAACGCACGCCGCAGGCTAAGCCCGAAGAGCAGGAACAGCACGCCAACAGTCGCCGCATTCCTGACGACCGCTACAAAGCGAACTTTGGACGCGAACACAGCTTTCGAGTTAGCGAAGGCGACTACCGCAATCACCGCTTTCAGTACGGCGGTTATTGGTTCGGATTTGCCGGCGCGTGGCCGAGCAACTGGCTCTACACGCAAGACGTTTATGTCATCGACATTGACGGCGTGTATTACTTGTGCAACCCGGTGTACCCCGGCGTCAACGTCGCACTCAACGTGACGCTCTAGCGGTTCAAGCCGTGACCGGTGCAGCCTCGGGAGAGGCTGCACCACTGAACGATGGGACAAGGAGCAAGAAATGCTTGGAACTATCTTGATTGTAATTTTGGTGTTGGCGCTTCTTGGCGCTCTGCCACGATGGTCGCATAGCAGGGAGTGGGGCTACGCTCCTACGGGCGGCCTCGGGCTGGTACTTTTCATCGTGGTCATTCTTCTGCTTCTCGGGCGCATCTAACTAAGGCGCTTAGATCATGCAGCAGTAGGCCGGGGGCTTGGCCTACGCTTCGCCATGGCCCGACGTCCTCCGGGCAGGCAAATGACAAGAATGCTATCCAGCGTAAGTCATTTTCCGAACACCTGATAGAAGAAAAACATCGTCGCCTACGGCGTCGGAAGCGCGAAGTGCAGGGTGATTCTAGCTTGCATTTCGACTTCGTTGCCATTTACGTAACGCGTGCGGAAGCGCCATTGCTTTACGGCGGCGGTTGCAGCTTGCGCAAGAAGAGGCTGTCCGCTGACCGGATCCACGCCCTGTACCAGACCGTCTTTGCTGATATGAAGGTCGAGAACTACCGGACCCTGCACTCCCTGCCGGCGAGCTTCTTCCGGATAGTCTGGCTCGACGCGATAGACCAAATTGCCTTCAGCCAGGCCCTCGGGCAGAGTGAGAACTTGTTTTGAGCCTGCAGACGATGATGGGTTGCTCGCCGAGGGCGCCGGAGGTTGCGCAGGAGTTGGGCTCGGCGCCATAACAGGCGAAGAGTTGGATGATGCTGAATTAGCCGGGGCAGCGGCCGTGGCTGGTGGAGTTGGGATTGCGTTCGTATTCTGATCCGGGATTGTTGGCGCGCTGCTGTAGGTGGGCTTCGCTCTGCGAACCGGTTCGGAAGCGTTACGCGGCATCAATCGAATTGCAGCCAGGGTGATCAGCAAAACAGCGCATGCCAGAACCACCACGCCGAGAGCGAAGGTCACAAGGTCTAACTTGCGGCCGCCAACTGGGGCCAGCGGTTCGGAGGCACCGGCGTCGGGCGCAATATCCGAGCTGCTAGATTCCGGTTCTGTCTGTTCGATTTCTTTCAATTGCGCCGGCGCACGCTCTGACGTGCTCTTTGCAGGGCGCAGTTCGCCGAGGTTGACATGTACCACCACGGGCGCGTTCACATCCGCGGGCTTCGGCGGGGCGTCGGAACCTTTGTCGATTGCTTTGGATTTTTCCTGGCTCGGGCGATGGCTCGCTTGATCTGAGACCGCGGATGACGCAACGGTCTTCACTTCGATGGTTTTCGTTTCGACGGGCTTCGCTTCGGCGATCTTCACTTCAGAAGCCGACCTCGGAGCTTCAGACATTTTCGGTGCTCGTTCTTTCTTTTCCTGCTCAAGCACTTCCTGCTTCGCGGCTACTGGCGCGGGCTCAGAAACCTGAGTCTCGACCAGCATTGGAATCACGATTCGCAGGGCCTGATTGATCTTGTCTCGGCGCTGTTCCTCGGTATCGGGCTGTGTTGGAAGAACGGTTGCCGCAGGTTCCAACTCAATGGTGCGCACCTTCTCTTCGGGCATCGGGGCCACCGTGGCCCGCATGGGATTAGAGGGTTCCGCCTCAACGAGGGCTGGAGTCGCGATCGGTTCTTCCTGATTAGGACGATCATTATTCGGTTGATTGCTGACGCACCTGACTGCTGGAGAGTCCGCCTTCGGAGATTCCTTAGGTTTCTGTGTCGGTATGGGGCTAGCGAGCGGGAGTTCAACAGCGGCCGGAAGTTGGACGACCGGAACGGGGGTCGACTCCTTCTGATTGAGAGGCTGATCCTTGACCTTGATTTCTACTGGCGGAGCCAATGCAGGAGAATCCGATTTTGTAGGTGTCTTCTCTTTCTTTTTCTGCGTCGGTACGAGGCTGGCGGGCACGGGTTCGACGACGGCGGGAATCTCAGCAACCACCGGAATCGTAGTCGACTCTTTCTGATCGAGAGGATGATCTTTCACTTTGATTTCGACTGGCGGAGGCAACTGGCACTCTGACTTCGGGGATTCCTTCTCTTTCTGTGTTAATACGGTCTGTGTCGATACGAGGCTGGCAGGCGCCTCTTCAACGGCGGCCGGGATTTCCGCGACCACCAGAGTCGTAATCGACTCCTTGCGATCGAGCGGCTCATCCTTCGCATTAGTTTCTACAGGTGGAGCGACTACAGGAAATTCTAGCTTCGGAGATTGCTTCTCTTTCTGTGTCGATACGGTCTGTGTCGATGCGAGGCTGGCGGGCGCGGGTTCAGCCGCAGCGGGAAGCTCAACAACTGCCGGACTCTTAACCGGCTCCTTTTTGTCGAGAGGTTGATCCTTCACTTTGACTTCTACCGGCGAAGCGAATGTCGTGGACTCGGGCTTCGGCGACTCCTTTTCTTTCTGTATCAATACAGGTGGTGTCGATACGAGGCTGGCTCGCGCGGGTTCAATGGCGGCGGGAGTCTCGGCGACCACCGACGCTGTAATCGACTTCTTCTGGTCGACAGTCTGATCTTTCACTTTGATTTCTATTGGCCGAACCAACGCCGAGGACTCCGACTTCGGCGATTCCCTTACTTTCTGTTCCACCGCGGGGTTGCTCGATGGCGGAGCAGCCGAGGTGACAGACTGAACCGGCTTCGGAATTCTGGGCGCGATGATGGGAGAGACTCGTTCCCGGCCTTTGCAGATTGGGCAGACCTCAAGGTCGGCGGGGAAGTATTTGTGGCACTTGGCGCAGGGCAGGCCATAGCCCACTTGCCGTTTTGGCGCTTCTTTGGTGGGTCTCTCCACAGGGGCGGAAATCGCCTGAGTCTCCATACGCGCTAGAACTCCTTTTAATGTAAGCACTTAGACTTGCGTGGCTGAAGTGCATGGGGGTGCACTTGGGATTAGAACCGGGCTGCGGTTACCTGCGTCAGGCCTTTCCCCGCCGTTGTATCCCTTATTAGCAGAGTTGTCCAACCGAGTCGATGGCCTCTTCGTGCCGTATGAACTTCTTACCTGCCACTTTGGGAAGGCCTGAGCGCCAGATTTCGATCTTGCCGGCCGGAACAGGAAACCGTTTGGCAAGCCGCAGCGATGCGCCTCTGCCTAGTGGGTCAGCTTGAAAAACACATCCCACAGCGGCTAAAGCCGCGATTTGGTTTGAGCCATTCACGGCGCGGCTGAAGCCACGCCCTTTCAAGACAGATTCAAACTGATCCACTACACGTCTGTGACATGAAAAGACGGAGTGCGGCAATTTCATGTAGCTTGAGGAATGCAAGCTCGATAACAGCTCGCATTTCCCCGAATGCCTCACTGGCTTACAGTTCTCAACAACGAGGTGATCGCCTGCACTCGCTGCCCGCGGCTTGTGGCTTATCGCGAACAAGTAGCGCGCGAAAAACGCCGGGCGTATCGTGACTGCGAATACTGGGGAAAGCCCGTGCCCGGTTTTGGCGATGCCCAGGCCCGAGTGCTCGTCATGGGGCTGGCTCCGGGGGCACACGGCTCAAACCGCACTGGACGCCCGTTTACCGGCGATGCTTCCGGCAAGTTTATGTTTCCCGTGCTGCATGAGACCGGATTCGCGAATCAACCCAACGCCACCGATCGTAACGATGGCCTCAAGCTCAAAGACCTTTACATTACGGCTGCGGTCCGCTGCGCTCCCCCGGACAACAAACCGACCCCGCAGGAACTGGCCGAGTGCTCGTATTTTCTCGACCGTGAGGTTGCAGGATTAAAAACAGCGAAGGTGGTGGTTGCGCTGGGCAAGATCGGTTTCGACGCGTATCTTAACTATCTGAAACGCGGAGGCTTGCTGCCCAACCGTCAACCCTATCTCTTCAAACATGGCGCCAGTTACCGGTTACCCGATGGTAAGGTGTTACTCGCCTCTTACCATCCGTCGAATCAAAATACTCAGACGGGCAAGCTTACGCGAGAAATGTTTGTGGCAATTTTTAAAGAGGCGGCCAGACTAGCCGATGAGTAAATTGAGGCGCCGTCGGAGCCGGATCGTTGCACCCACCCCTCATTGGGGTCTCGCTCACAAGGCAGGGTCACGAACTGGGGCGGCGCCGATTGATTTGGTCTCAGGTCTTAGGTCGCAGACGTTAGGGTTTCCGACGCGTTGCTAGCACTTTAAGACCTCGACCCGAGACCTGACACCCAACGCCTAAGACCTGGACTAAAAGCCTACCATAACCGGCTCCGGCTCCAGCTTCACGCCCCAGATTTCTTCGACGCGTTGCTGGATCTGTTCTTTCAGGGCGATGACTTCGCCAGAGGTAGCGCCGCCGCGGTTCACAATTGCTAGCGCGTGTTTGCTCGAAATGCCGACGCGCCCGAATCCGAATCCTTTGTTGAATCCGGAGCGCTCGACCAGCCATGCGGCCGAAACCTTTTTGCGGGTTTCGAGCGCGGGATAGCTTGGGACGGTCAACCCTCGCGCGGCGGCGCGCTGTTTCAAGTGTTCATGTTCAGTTTCTGAAAGCACGGGATTCTTAAAGAAAGAACCTGCGCTCTGACAATCCGCATCGCCGGAGACGATCAGCATCCCTTTAAGAGCGCGGATATGGCGCACCGCTTCGCGCGTCTCGGCAAGATCGGGCGTGGTTTCGCGGCCTTCGAAGTGCCGCTTGAGATCGGCATAAGCGATGCGCGGCTTGCCGCCGGGCGTGAGCGCATAGGTGACACGAAGAACGATGAAGCGACCGCGCTCTGTCGTGTTGAAGATGCTGGCGCGATAACTGAAGCCGCAGGCCTCGCGGCAGAGTTCGCGCACCTGGCCATCGTTCAGGTCAAGAACTTCCACGGAGGAAATCGTGTCGGCAACTTCCTGTCCGTAGGCGCCGACATTCTGCACCGGCGTGCCGCCCACGCTGCCCGGAATGCCGCTCAGACACTCGACCCCGGCACAGCGAGCCATCACCGCGTGGGAAACAAATCTGTCCCACGATTCACCTGCTCCTGCATCGAAAATCACCGACCCGTTCTCGTCGTGTCCAGCGCGTTGTTCTATGCCTTGCAGCGCGACTTTCAGCACCAGCCCTGGCCAACCGGCATCGGAGACGACAAGGTTGCTGCCGCCGCCCAGAACGAAAAGAGGCAGGTCGCGGGAGCATGCAAAAGTCACGGCCTCCTGCACCTCGCCGGGGGTTGCGGCCTCCACGTAATAGTTCGCCGGACCTCCGATCTTGAAAGTGGTGAGCGGCGCGAGCGGAATGTTTTCTTGCAGGAGCACGAATTTTCAATATACACAGCGCTACGATGGGGCGCACCCGCGCGCGTGGTTACGGGAGTGTCATCGAGCGAATGATAATTTTCGGACTCTTCTGCGGAGAAGGAATGCTTGCCAGTCATAAGCTTGGTTACTTTGTAGTTATAGCCACATACTTTGCCACTTGCCTGCGAGCATTAGAATTCTGTAATGTTAAGAAACAGGTAGTTTGAGAAGGCCCGCGATGCTCCGGCTCACGAATATCGAAGATGTGCGCTGCAGGCTCTTGAGCGCTGCGATCGTTGTAATCGCTGTGTGCGCACTTACCGTGAGTGTGGCTACCCGCTATTGTTATGTGAGTAGTTCTTCGGCGTATGCAACAACCACTTTGCATAAGCATTCGTCGCCGCAGACGTCCCGGCAGCGATTGAGCAAAGATGCCGCCACGTGGGTTCCTCCCGTGTTCCTTCCGGCCATCTTAGAGGCGGTCACTTTTTATCCTCGTATAGCGCCGGCTGGACCTCCGATCCCCAGCCTTTTTTTTGAGAAAAGTCTGTACAACCGGCCCCCTCCATCCTCAGCATCTCTCATATAAAGTACTTCGCAGTTCGTTGACGACGCAGTTATTCTGCCTGGAGTTAAATATTCTCTTTCCAGTGGCGCGTAGTCTGCGAACGGCCCATTAATATTTGCCGGAGCCGCACTTCGCCGGAAAGCCTTGCTGAAAGGAAAAACGCATGGCCGTTAGACCTTTGGTGACGGAACAAGAGTTGGATGCTCTTCGCCAGTTCGACACCTGCATGGTGGCGAATGCAGTCGAGACATTTAACCTCAGGCTGCGCAATACCGGCTTCACCAATGCCAAGGTTCGGTGCATGTTTCCCGATGCACCGCCTATGGTTGGCTATGCCGTGACCGGTCAACTCCGCTGCGGCGAACCGCCGATGAAGGGCGGCACCTTCCACGACAGCGCCGGTTTCTGGAACAGCATTCTTGAAGTTCCTGCGCCGCGCATCCTGGTTCTGCAGGATATGGACGATCCGCCGGGGCAGGGAGCGTTTCTTGGGGATGTGCACGCCGCCATCTTAAAAGCGCTGGGCTGCATCGGATATTTGACCAATGGCGCGGTGCGCGAGCTGCCGTCGATCCGCGCCTCAGGACTTCAATTGTTTGCCGGAAGTACCGCCGTGTCGCATGCCTATGCTCACATCTTTGGAGTTGGTACGCCGATCATCGTGGGCGGTATGGAAGTGCGTCCAGGAGATCTTCTGCACGGTGATCGGCACGGGGTCCTCAACATTCCGGCGGAGATCGCGACTGCGGCGCCCCAAGTGGCGTCCAGGATGCGGCGGGCGGAGCAGAAGGTGATCGAGTTTTGCAGGTCCAGTTCCTTTTCGATAGCGAAGCTGAGCGAGGTTATGAAGGAGTTGGGGTAGCGACAATTCGGGGATATCGCCGGCGGGACATAGCAGAGAGAGCCGGCCAAGAGGGAAGCGATGGCGCAAGCTGGAAATAACACGGCGCAGCGGCACAAGAGCGGTCGACTTATTATTTGTGCTCTTGTGGCGGTTGTGGTCACCGGTGTCGTCTATCTGTCGGCATGTTCGGGAAGCGCCGACAAACGGGTCGAAGCGAGTGGACCTGCGATTACTGTCGGCGTAACCAAAGTGGTGAAAAAATCGCTGGGGCGGGAAATCACTCTCTCCTCTGAGTTGGTGCCGTTTCAAGAGATCGACGTGTACGCCAAGGAATCCGGCTACGTGAAGAAGTTGTCAGTCGACTATGGAACTCGCGTGAAAGCCGGAGAAGTCATGGCCGTTCTTGAGATTCCCGAGCTTGAGGCGCAGTTGCACGAGGACGAAGCCGAAATCAAGAATGCGAACAATCAGGTGACGAGGGCACAGCACGAACTGCAGCGCTATCAGGCGCAGTACAACGCGCTGCATCTGCAATACACGCGCTTGAATGGAGTTTTCCAAAGCCAGCCCGGAATCGTGGCGCAACAGGAAGTGGATGATGCGCAGGGAAAGGACCTGGCTGCGTCCTCGCAAGTCGATGCCGGGCAGGCCGCTCTGGAAGCCACGCAGAGCCAGCTCTCCGTAGCTCGCGCAAAACTATCCCACGACCAGAGTCTCTATGACTATTCGAAAATCACAGCGCCGTTTGCGGGCATCGTTACTGAGCGCTATGCCAACCTCGGAACCCTGGTGCAAGCCGGAACCGGTTCGAGCACACAAGCCATACCGCTGGTGAAACTATCGGAGGATGATCTGTTTCGCCTGGTCATTCCGGTTCCCGAGTCCTATGTTCACTACATTCGCATTGGAGATCCGGTGAATGTTCGCGTCCCCTCGCTCAACCGGACCTTCCCCGGGAAAGTAGCTCGATTCTCGGTGGACGTGCGGTCGGATACGCGCACCATGCATACCGAAGTCGACGTGCCGAATCCGCAACGCGTTTTACTGCCGGGTTTGTACGCCGATGCCGAACTTGAGCTCGACCAGGCAGCGAACGTTCCCACCGTGCCGGTGCAGGCGGTGAGCCACTCCAGTGAAACGACGCACGTTTTCGTGGTGAATGGCGACGGAGTGCTGGAAGAACGTAAGGTGCAAGTTGGAATGGAAACCAGCAGCGACGCGCAAATCGTTTCTGGATTAAGCGAAGGTGAGTTGGTTGTAGTCAGCGACCGAAGCGGGCTGAAGGCCGGTCAGAAAGTTCATCCGCAACAGGTCGCAATGATGGAGTACCACGAGAGCAATGCTCAGTAATGAAGCGCCGGCAGTTTGCCGGCAAAGTTCGCAGGAATGATTGGATAAGGTTTATGCCAGGGTTTTCAATTCGAAATCCTTACTTCATCAGCGTGATCTGCCTGGTGCTTCTGGTCATCGGAGTAACGAGCCTAACGCGCATGCCGGTCGATTTGTTTCCACCGATCAATCTGCCGGAGGTGGTGGTTGCAACTTTTTACTCCGGCATGCCGCCTGAAGACATTGAGACGGACATCACGGATCCTCTGGAGCGTTTCTTCACGCTGGCATCCGGCGTCGATCACATGGAATCGAGATCGCTGCTGGGTGTGAGCATCATCAAAGTTTACTTTCAGCCGGGAACCAGCCCTGATGCCGATGTAACCGAACTCTCGAATCTCGCTCTGGCGGACCTGAAGCGTCTACCGCCGGGAACGCTGCCTCCGGTTGTGCTGAAGTTCGATGCTTCAAGCTTGCCTGTCGCATTGGTCACGGTAAAGGGCGAGGGTCTCAACGAAACGCAGCTGCACGACTACGCGCAATTTCAGATTCGAAATCAGATTGCGGTTGTGCCGGGGGCTGAGATTCCGGGTGTGTTCGGTGGTACCTACCGGCAGGTCATGGTTTACGTCGATCCATATAAATTGTCGTCGCGGCAGCTCAGCTTGATGGACGTAGTAAACGCAGTCAACAGTTCCAACCTGATTCTTCCCGCAGGCGATGTGAAGATGGGGCCCTACGATTATTTCGTTTACTCCAACAGCCTCGTCGACAACATGGATCAGTTGGGCAATGTCCCTCTCAAAGTCAACGGGCATTCGTGGGTGACCGTCAACGATGTGGGAAAGGCGGAAGACGCACACGGGATACAAACCAACGTCGTGCGAATCGACGGCCAGCATTCGGCTTACATCCCCATCATGAAGCAGGGAGGAGACACCAACACCATCGCGGTGGTAGATGGGGTTCGCGAGCTGATTAAACATCTCTACGACATTCCCAAGCAGATGGTCACCAGCATTGTGTTTGACCAGTCCGTCTACGTCAAAGAAGCGATTGATACGGTGCTGCACGAGGGATTCTTGGGCCTGATTCTAACCAGCCTGATGATCCTGATTTTTCTGGGGAGCTTTCGTGCAACGTCAGCCGTGCTGTTATCGATTCCGTTGTCGGCGCTGGCGGCGTTTGTAATTTTGGCGTTGATGGGCGGGACCATCAACACAATGATTCTGGGTGGCATGGCGCTGGCTTTCTCACGCGTGATCGATAATTCAGTGATCTCACTCGAGAACATCTACCGCCATCTGGAAATGGGCGCTGCGCCCATGGTTGCCGCTGAGGTTGGTGGCTCGGAGGTGAGCCTGGCGGTGCTGGCTGCCACGCTGGTGGACGTAGTCGATTTTTTCCCTGTCGTGTTTCTCTACGGCGTCGCAAAGTTCTTGTTTTCGGCATTGGCACTCGCATTCTGCTTGTCGCTGCTGGCCTCGTATGTGGTGGCGATGACGGTGATTCCTCTTTTCTGTTCGCGCTTCCTGAAGGCCGTGCCTCACGGGGCTGAGCATGAACAGAAAGACTACGAAGTTGAGCCGACCGCAGCGGCTGGCCTGTCCTGGATGGACCGGTTTAACTCCCGCTTCAACCGGATGTTCAACAAGATTCTGGATTTCTACGAGCATTGGGTAAGGCGGGCAGTGCAACGTCCTGGGCTGACGGTTTTGGTTTTGAGCGGAGTTTTTGTGGCGAGCCTTGCGATCTATCCGCTGCTCGGCCTGGCGTTTTTTCCTAAGACTGACGCAGGCCAGTTCACCATTAATCTAAAAGTACCGACGGGCACGCGCATCGAAGTGACGGATCAATACGTAGCGAAAGTCGAAGACCTGATCCGGAAGGCGATGGAAGGAAATGATTTGAGACGTATCGTCTCGAATATCGGCGTGGTGCCAGATTTCTCTTCGCTCTATACGACGAATTCCGGTCCTTACACCGCGACGGTCCAGGTGCAGTTGAATCCGTCGCATCGGCTTAGCAGTTTCGAATATATGGACCGTGTGCAGCAACAAATGGCCGGCCAGTTTCCGGAGATTCGTACTTTCTTTTCCAGCGGCTCGATGGTTGACGCGATATTAAATACCGGCATGCCAGCCCCAATTGACGTGCAGGTGAGCAGTCCCGATCTGCATGAAATTCACAGCATCGCCGAGAACTTGGCCGCGGAGATTCGGCAGGTGCGCGGCGTCGGCCAGGTTTACATTCCCCAGGATATGAATTATCCGGCTCTGCGCCTCGATGTAGATCGCGTGCACGCGGGCGAACTGGGACTCTCGCAGAAAGATGTAGTCGATAACGTGATTACGGCGCTCAATTCGAATTACATGATCGCGCCAAATTACTGGGTCGATCGCAAGAGCGGCAACGATTATTACCTGACCGTGCAGTTTTTCGAAAAAGGCCAGGGAGCGATTCACAATCTGGCCGACCTCGGACAGATTCCCTTGCGAGACCCGGATTCGGGGGCAGGCGTGAATTGCGGCCCGGCCGGAGGGCCGCGCCTCGGAAGCGGCCAACCGGCGTGGACTTGCGCTGGAGAGGGCAGGGCGACGACGGTTCTCAACAACGTGGTGAGTGTGAAACAGGTACAGACTCCGACCGAGGTCGACCACTACCAGATTCAACGAGCCATGGACGTTTACGTAACTCCTGCCGCAGAAGATTTGGGCCGCGTGACCAGTTCGATTCGCGACATTCTCGCCAAGGAAAAGATCCCAGGCAACGTGCGAGTGAATCTGCGCGGGATGGTGCAGGGCATGGAAGCGTCCTTCAAGAGCTTCGCCTTCGGCTTTCTGATTTCTTTTGTTCTGTTGTTTCTAATCCTGACTGCGCAATTCAAATCGTTCGTCGATCCTTTCCTGATCATGTTGGCGATTCCCATGGGATTCGTTGGTGTGTTGATCATCCTGCCGCTCACTCACAGCACTTTGAATGTAATGTCGCTGATGGGAGTGCTGATGCTGGTTGGCATCGCGGACTCAAACAGCATTTTGATTGTCGACTTCGCTCACAATCTGGAGAAGCAGGGGTTGTCGCCGGCGGATGCGGTTATTACCGCATGCCGCGTGCGTCTGCGGCCGATTCTGATGACCTCGCTGGCGACCATCATCGGCATGATTCCAATGGCGCTGAAGATGGGAACTGGCGCGGAGCAATATGCGCCGATGGCAAAGGCCATCATTGGAGGCTTGACTTCATCAGTGGTGCTAACCATCTTCATCGTGCCGGCGGCGTATCTGCTGGTTTACGGAAAAAAGAAGCCGCAAGCCGCCGGGGCTCTGCCGACGGAGACTGCGCAATGAAAAAGACGTCAGCGGCAACGACCCAACCAATGCTTCGTGCGAACCTGGCAATTCTTTGCGCTGCATTGTTATCGCTGACTCTCCTTTCCATGCAAGCTGGCTTTGCGCAATCCACAACCAACGAAGGGGCCTCGGTTCAGAACCTGCCTTCCGCTCCCGTGCCGCAAGGAACGCAAAATCCAAAGCAGATTGGGATGCTTCCTGAGGCGCGAGTAGCGCTCAGCGCGAGTTTTCCGCAGAGCGCTCCACAGACTGCTGCGCCGGTTGATCCGCAAACGCCGTCTATGGCAACCCCATCCGGCGCAATCCGTTTGACACGCACGCAGGCTGAACAACTGGCCATCAAGAACAATCCTCAGATCAGCGTGGGGCGTTTGCTGGGTTTGGCACAGCACCAGATCTACCGCGAGACCCGAGCTGCGGAACTGCCCAACTTTAACGGCGCGATCACAGCGATCGACGCCAATGAAGGCACACGCATCGGCGCAGGTTCGCTCACCGCATCCACGCTGCTGGAACATGCCGGCGCGGGTTTCACTTTGAGCCAGCTCATCACCGATTTTGGGCGTACAACGAATCTGGTCTCCGCTTCCAAGCTGCAGGAGAAATCCGGACAAGCCAATGCCTTGGCGACCACCGAAGACATAATCCTTGCGACCGACCAGGCTTTCTACAATGCGCTGCAAGCGCAGGCGCTGCTTAAGGTCGCGCAGCAAACCGTGACTACTCGACAGTCGGTCGAACATCAAATCGACGAGCTCACGAAAAATAAATTGAAATCCGGCTTGGATCTTTCTTTCGCCGAGGTGAATCTTTCCCAGGCCAAGCTCCTGCAACTGGATGCGCAGAATAATGTAGACTCGACGATTGCCGCACTCACCGCGGTATTGGGTTTCGATAAGCAAGTTCGCTATGAGTTGACCGAAGAAGATACGCAGCTCCCACCAGCGCCGACTTCCGATATAGATGCGCTCGTCAACACGGCGCTGCAGCAGCGTCCCGATCTGCAAGCGCTCACTTACAACCAAATGGCTGCGGAAAAGTTTCACATCGCCCAACGCGATCAGCTCCTACCTACAATCAGCGCTCTCGGCATTGTGGGAGCCACCCCCGTACGGCCTGACTGCTTTGGTGGTTGCACCAACTATTTCATTTCCAGTTGGTACGGAGCGATTGGCGTGAATGTGAACGTTCCGATTTTCAACGGCTTTCTGTTTTCCGCTCAGTCATCGGAAGCGAACCTCCGGGCGAAGGCCGCTGCAGAAAATACTCGAGACTTACGCGACCGGGTGGTGCGCGACGTTCGCACCGCATGGCTGGCTGCTAACACGGCATTTCAACGCGTCAGTGTCACGGCGGAACTCGCCAAGCAGGCAGACTTAAGCTTGAATCTCGCGCAGGGCCGCTATCAGCTTGGTCTGGGCTCGATTGTGGAACTCAGCCAGGCGCAGTTGCAGCAAACCGATGCCGCGATCGGTTATGTGAATGCTCAATATCAGTACCGGCTCGCTCTTTCAACCCTGAATTTTGAAATCGGAGTCACGCCCTGAGTCCTACCGTGAAAGCGTTCGGACTCTTGCATGATCTGATGATCCCGCGCCCTTGAAGTTCATGACCAGAAGTAAAAAGAGTAAGCAATCAACGTTCAGCACAGGTCAAGGACTCATGCTCTCGCTGGTTATCGGAGCTTTCGTCGCTCTTGTTTTTGTGGTTGTGTATTACGTGTATGTTCTGCCGATGCAGAGGTCGGTGGAATAGTCGCGCGTCAGAGAGGGGATTGCAGCACGTCTCAATTGCCCTCGACCGTAACGTTATGGTTCTTGCCTTCCCAACGACTCTCCTGCGGCCAATAAAAGGTGAAATCGACTTTACTGCCAGGAGGCAACGATGCCGTCGGAAGATCGAGAATGTAGGTCCCGAATCCGGTGTCGCGCGTGTTGGTATCCTGCGAACTCTTCCAGTCGTCGATGCTCCAGTGCACCATCGCGGGATTCAGCAACACGAGGCGGAGTTTCTTGTAGCGCGGCAGGGAGCGTGTCTTATTGTTAAATCTCCAGCCAAATATCTGCCGCGTAGGTTTTTCCACCAGGTAGCGCTGCACGGTTTGTGGAGGCTGATCGAAAATCTTGCCGTCGCGGAGTGAGCGGCGCAGTTTTACATACTCGGAGTGCGCCCAGACTAAGGGGCATGCCGAGCCTGTAGGCTTGCCGCGAAACAACTCGAGGGCGGGAATATCGTCAGCATCCCAAACTTGCTCAGGCAGTAAACGTCCGTGGCCAGCGGTGCTGCTCTCAATCATCGAAAGCAAGGCCTCGGCCTCGCGGCGGCGTCCTGCAGCCAGTTCGTAGTGAGCCCGCTCTCCGGCGAGTAGCGGCCACGGGCGGCCGATACCGGTGCCGTCAAACGGGGAGCCGTCTTTGTGCTCGCCGTAGCCATCGCCGTTATAGCGGTACCAACATGGGCCTTGCGGAAGTTGTACGCGTAGAAGAGCATCGATGACGCGGATCGTATTGAGAATTCGAGGGTCGTCATGGGCGCGCAGGCCGAACCTCACCAGCGCCAGCGAGTCGGGGCTGACGATTTGAAAGGCGCGTCCCATATCGCCGCCCGGCGGACGATTCTTGATGGGAACGAAGCCTTGCGTCGGAGAGGCTGCGCCATCGCTCTGCGGCGGAGAGATGCGCACGTAGTATCCTTCCACCCCAATCTGCTGCGCAAGATCGCCGCCCGTGGCGTACACCCAGCGCTCGATGTTGTCATTCCATGCATCTGCGGCGTCGCGGAGCAGCGTGGCGCCTTCGGCATGACCGGTGAGTTCGGCGATGTCGGCCGCGGCCAAAAGCGCCGAAATCTCCGCTCCCAGAGTGAATGGTGAATACCCCCCGTCTTCCTCCCAGCGATCCTGTTGCGTTACCGGCCCGTTGCGCAGGATAAACCCTGCCGCGTTCCGCACCATCGGCCACCAGCGTTCCAGTTTGCCCAGGCCCGGCGCGACTTCGCGCCGCAGCAGGTCGAGCAAAAGGATAGGGAACGCAGTTTCATCCATCTGCACGCCGCTCCAGTAAGGCCGGCCATCGAGCCACAGATTCTGTGCCCAGTTGCCATCGGCTTCCTGCGTGGCCTCCAGATAACGAAGAACCCTAACCGCGTCATTCGACGCGCCCGCGGCCAGCAGCGCCCCTGCAGTCTCCACCAGATCGCGCGGCCACACAAGATGATAGCCGCCGAGATCTTCGTCACCTTTATTGAATCCCCAGGGTATCGACAGGCTGGCGATGATCCCGCCCAGAAAATCTTTAGACTCGTGCGTGCGCAAAACCGCCATCGAGGCGCGGTAGAGATCGTGCTCACGCGGCGGCTCATCGAGTTTCAGCAAAGTGTTCTGCCAGTTCTTCCAGTGGAAGACATAATGCTCGCGAAGCTCACTGTAATCTTCGAAGAGAGTGGACCGGGCTTGCTGTCCCGCCTCAGTCGAATTTCCGCCGAAGCCGAGGACGAGCACGAACTCTCCCTTGCAGGCGGCGAGATCTATCTCTCCCGTGCAGGCGAGGTTGCCATTCTCCGCGCGCTGATACTCCCATTGCATCTGAAAGTGGGCCGACAAGTCCTGCCAGCCGTCGGACGCGCCAACGTATCCCACCGACATCTTCGTCCAGGGCACCGAACAAGCCAGCGCGAGTGCGGTGCCGTTGTTCTCGGCAAAGAACATGGGCACGCCTTTGTAGTCGCCCGCCCACCCAGTATTCCCGTACCCGCAGTTAGCCAGGTGCGGCGACAGCAGCGCGTAAAGGCGATAGTCGGAGATTTGACCCTGCAGCGCTTCAAAGCGAACCTTTTGCAGCACGACGTTGCGGTAGGGATCGGTGAGAACCTCTTTCATGATCCTGTAACGCCCGCCGATTTCTGAGTTAATCAGGTTGTAACCGGGGATTCCCGGCTCGAAAGGCTGTAGCTCGAAAGTGCAGTGCCGCTTCTCCTCGGAAAAGAAATCAGTTCCGTTGGTGACCATTAACCCGAAGTCGCGAGTGCACGCCTGATCGACGCGGGGAAAGTACACTTCGTTCAAGATTCCGTGGCTCAGCGTGAACCAGACTTTGCTGTGCTGGTTCAGAGCTGTTCCAATGCCGGTCTTTGCGCTGGAGGTCCATCGCGGTGGGATGCCCGGCCAGCCGGGGGCGTAACGTATCGGCGAATCGCTCATGACATATCGTCCTACATGTGCAGACGGCCAGACTGGTATCAGCGATCCGATTCAGTGCGGCTTGTTACCAGAGAGGATCGTAATGAAAAAAGATCGTAATGAAATAAGACTCGTTAGTTCGGGTTAAGATTCACTTCCGGAAGCGGCGCATCTTTTGCAAATATTTGACAAGAATGCTCTGGCCGCCGTGGCCACTCGCGGCATCGAACCATCAAAGAGAAAGTGACCACTGAAAGCAAAAGTCATGGTGCACTTCAGCGGAAAGTGACGATAACAGGACGCGATTCTAAGCGCATGCCAGCCACGGCCAATTCGAAAGCCATCTCAAGCCTGGCTATGGTATCAGCCCTTTGGCTTAGCGTTGCTTGCCTCGCAACGGCGCATGCCGCTACGCCGGCTGATGCGATTGTGAGCACTGAGCTTGAGCACGGCTTTATGGGTCTTTACAACCTGGATTTTAACGGTGCGCAGAAAGATTTTTCGGTCTGGCAGGCCCAACATCCGGATGACCCCGTTGGTCCGGTCAGCGAGGCCGCGGGCTATCTTTTCTCCGAGTTCAACCGCCTGGGTGTGCTGGAGAGACAATTCTATGAGGACGATGCAGCTTTTAACGCTCGTCCGAAACTGACGACCGACCCTGCGGTGCACAGCCGCTTTGAAAGCGCGCTCGATCGCACTCAAACGCTGGCGCGCGCCCGCCTGAGCAAGAACCCGAAGGATCAAGACGCTCTGTTCGCGATGACCCTGGCGTCCGGACTGGAGGCGGACTATGCCGCCCTGATCGAAAAGAAAAACCTTTCTTCGTTGCACTACACCAAAGAGGCCTCAATCTGGGCCCAGCAACTGCTGGCAATCTGTGACCATTGTTCGGACGTGCTGGTGGCCACGGGATTCAGCAAGTACATCATCGGCAGCATGTCCACGCCGGTACGCTGGTTGCTTCGCATGGATGGAGTGTCGGGTGGCAAGCAAGCCGGTATCGCCGACCTGCAGATGACCGCGCAGCACGGTCATTATCTGGCGCCATTCGCTCGCGTACTCTTAGCAATTGCTTACGTGCGTGACAAGGATAAGCGCCGCGCTCTCGAATTGCTAACGTCACTCGGGGAACAGTTCCCGTCGAATACTCTGTTCCCCGCCGAAATCGCACATCTCCAACCGGCGCACTGAGCGCCATTTCGGAACACCGCACCATCGATAACCGCTTTTCCTGCTATCGTTTCTCCGTCCCTCTCACGGCCCATTCACAAGAAATTTACTGGTTTGTAACCGTCTTGTAACACTGGGCCGATAGAACCGAGGGTACAAATCCAGAGGAGGAATCACCAAGCGATGCGCAGATTCATGCCGCTTTTGTTGTGCGCTCTTTTTGCATTGCCAGCAGTGAGCCAAACTACGTTGAATGGAGCGGGTGCTACCTTCCCCAATCCCATGTATTCCAAGTGGTTCAGCGAATACCACAAACTGCACTCCGATGTGCAAATGAACTACCAGCCCATCGGCAGCGGCGGCGGCATTCATCAAGTGATCGTCGGAACCGTCGACTTCGGCGCCAGTGATATGCCCATGACCGACGATCAGCTCAAAGAAGCAAAGTTCAAAGTGCTCAATATTCCTACGGTGTTGGGCGCGGTGGTCCCCGCCTACAACATTCCCGGTGTGACCGGGGAGGTGAAGTTCACTCCGGAAGCCCTCGCCGGAATTTTCCTCGGAACGATTTCGAAGTGGAATGACAAAGCCATAACCGGCTCCAACCCCGGCGTGAATTTTCCGGACCAGGAAATCATCGTCGTGCATCGCTCCGATGGCAGTGGAACCAGTTTTATCTGGACCGACTATCTATCGAAGATTAGCGGTGATTGGAAGAGCCAGGTAGGCAGCGGAACCTCCGTGAAGTGGCCGAAAGGCTTGGGTGGAAAGGGCAACGAAGGTGTTGCTGGATCGGTGCGGCAATTAAAAGGAGCGATCGGCTACGTCGAATTGATCTACGCGGTGCAAAACAATATTTCCTTCGGCAGCGTCAAGAATTCCTCCGGCAACTTCTTAAAGGCCTCTCTGGAAGGAGTCACGGCTGCTGCTGCTTCAGCTCCCAAAATGCCCGTCGACTTTCGCGTCTCCATCACCAACGCTCCGGGTAAAGATGCCTATCCAATTTCCAGCTTTACCTGGCTGTTGATTCCAGCAGAGTCCAAGGATCCGGCCAAAGGAAAAATCCTGTCGGACTTCCTGAACTGGATGGTTACGGACGGGCAAAAAATGACCTCGGCCCTCAGCTACGCCCCGCTGCCGGACAACGTTGCCCAAAAGGTGAAGGAAGCAATTAAGGAAGTCAAGTAAAGGGGCTCGAGGGGAGCCCCAAATTCATTCCAGTTGGAAAATGGAGAGTGTAATGAACTCTATAGGGAAGTGGTGCGCGGTTTTATTTTTGGCGACAACTCTGGTAGCGCAAACCAGCGCGCCGCCTAAGCCCAAGAAGCCGAGACCTGCGGCTACTGTAACCGCAGCTGACGTGCAGGCTTTGAAGGACGCAATTGCCTCGCAACAGGCTGCGTTGGCGGCACAACACCAGGAGATCGAAGCGCTGCGCGACGAACTGCACCGCAAAGATCAAGCTGTGCAGCAGGTGCAAACCGCTGCCACCGACGCCGTCACCAAGGCCGACGCTGCCCAGTCGACCGCCAGCCAGCAGCAGCAGACGGTGAGTGAGTTGAAGAGCGACGTCACCGATATCAAAGGCAACCTTACCAACACAGCTCTGTCTTTGCAGGAAACGCAGAAGAACGTCACAGAGATTGTGCAGAGTCCAGCCGCACTGCATTTCAAAGGTATCGCCATCACCCCGGGTGGCTTCCTGGCAGCTGAATTTGTGCGCCGCTCGCGTGCACTCGGAGCCGACATTAATACACCCTTCAACTCCCTGACCATGCCCGGCGCGACCCAGAGCACGCTCTCTGAGTTCTTCGGTTCGGGCCGTCAGTCGCGCCTCTCCATGCTGGCGGAAGGGAAGTTAAGCAACGTTAAGTTATCAGGCTATGTGGAAGCCGACTTTCTTTCGGCAGGCGTCACTTCGAACAACAACGAGAGCAACAGCTATACTCTGCGTCAGCGGCAGGCGTGGGGGCAGGCGGCCTTCACGAACGGTTGGAGCTTCACGGGCGGCCAGATGTGGAGTCTCGTGACCGAGACCAAACACGGCATGGACAACCGCACGGAAGCCGTGCCCATGACCATCGATCCGCAGTATACCGCCGGCTTCAGTTGGGCGCGGCAGTACGGTATTCGCCTGACCAAAGATTTCGGCGACAAGGCCTGGTTTGGGGTTTCCATGGAAAATGCGCAGGCTACGATCACGACTCATGGAAATGCCGCGAACTGGGTTGTGGGCTCGCTCGGCGCTAGCAGCGGTCTTTACAACGCCTTCAACGCGAATTATTCCTTCAATCCATCGCCTGACATCATTGCGAAGGCGGTCTTTGAGCCCGGCTATGGCCATTACGAAGTCTATGGCATTTACAGCCGCTTCCGTGACCGGGCTTTTCCATGCGTCGAGAATTTTGCCGACCCGGCCTGTGGCGCGGGTCTGACGGCGGCGAGTCCCGCTCTCGCCTTCAATAATTCGAAAGACGGCGGCGGCGTGGGCGCGAATGCTCGCTGGTCCTTCTACCAGAAACATCTCGACTTCGGCATTCACGCTCTTACTGGACGGGGCATTGGCCGCTACGGTACCAGTGGACTCCCCGACGCTGCCGTCCACGCCGATGGAACCCTTGATCTGGTTCGTTCCTATCAGGGGCTTGCAACCCTCGAGTGGCACGGACCAAAGCTCGATGTTTACCTGAACGGAGGCGGCGAGTATGCCGGCCGCACCGATGACTTCGATCCGATCTCTGGTAAGTTTGTCGGCTACGGGTCGCCGTTCTTTTCGAATAAAGGCTGTTACTCCGAAACAGTCCCGGGCTCCACTACGACTTCAGGAACCGGCCAGACCCTTGGATTTCTTCCCGGTAGCTTGGCGAATTGCACGGCTGACACTCGCATCGTGCTCGAGGGTACAGTGGGCTTCTGGTATCGCTTCTACAACGGTCCCAAGGGTCGCTTCCAGTGGGGTCCGCAGTTTTCTTACGTAGAACGCGACACTTGGTCGGGAACCGGCTTTACGCCGGGAGTGGGCGTATCGCCCCATGGCTTGGACGGGATGATCTTTACGTCGTTCCGTTATTACCTGCCATAGTACGTGCCGGAGCGATGGTTGCGGGCGAATCGGAAGGCGAAGTCAGAATGCAGAAACACATAAGAGTGCAGAAATGCAGAATAATGACCGTGGTCGGTCTTACTTGCTTTCTGCATTCTAGCTTGTCCCTGACGCTCGATTCCTCAGGTTTTGCGGCAATTGTGCAACGATTTGCCCATCCTGATTCGCCTCTCTGCGCTGCCGCGCGGGATGCTTTATACTAGCCGTTCGCAGATGTTCCGCCGGCCGCTCATTAGGGAAATGCTCGGCGTTCCCGGAATGAAGTGCGGACCGGTACAAGTCCCCGTCGGCAAGGAAAATCGCAGAATGAAGGCGTAGTACCCTCGCGCAATGGCACGGCTTTCGCTGGACAATCCACAGTATTTTCTCAACCGCGACACCTCATGGATAGCGTTCAACCGGCGTGTGCTCGAAGAGTCGGAGGATGCCGGCAACCCGCTGCTGGAGCGCCTGAAGTTTCTCGCGATTTCTGCCAGCAACATGGATGAGTTTTTTGAGATTCGCGTCGCCGCCATGATGCAGCAGATTGAGGATGGCTATAACGAGGCTGGTCCCGATGGCCTCACGCTCACCGAAAAGCGTGACATTCTCTCCCGTCTTACCCATACCTTCGTTGACGATCAGTACGAATGCTGGAATACTCTGCGCCCGGCGCTCGCCGAGCATGGCATTCGCGTCCTCAGTTTGCACGAACTCGATGCCGAGGCTCGCCGCTTCGTAGACCAATACTGCGAGAAAGAACTCGATCCCCTGCTCACTCCGGTGACGGTCGATCCCTCGCACCCCTTTCCGCGAGTGATCAACAAAGCGCTCTGTCTCGGCTTCCTGTTACGTCGACGGCGCCGTTCGGCGCTTGTTTATACCGGCGTGGTCTCGGTGCCGCGCGCTCTGCCTCGCCTCGTCCGTTTGCCTTCGGACACCACTACAGACTTTATTTTTCTTGCCGACCTGGTCGCTCATCACGCCCAGAATATGTATCACGGCTACGACATCGTTTCTTCCGCTCCATTCCGCGTCACCCGCAACAGCAATCTTTACCTGCAGGAGGAAGAAGCGCGGAATCTGCTCGAATCGGTGCGCGCCGAGCTGCACAACCGGCGCAAGGGCGATGCGGTTCGCATGGAGATCGAAGCCGACGCCGATCCCGAAATCATCGAGCGCCTCCGAACGGTTTTCGAACTCGATCCCTGGCAGGTTTTTCCAGTGAACGGTCCGGTAAATCTTTCGCGGCTGTTCAATGTCTACGAGCAGACGCCGCGCCCTGATCTCAAATTCCGCTCCTTTGCTCCACGCGAGTTGCGCCTCACCGCAAAGTCTCAGAACCTATTCGAGGAACTTCGGCGGCATGACGTCCTGCTGCACCATCCGTACGATTCCTATGATGCCGTCATTTCGTTTATCGAATCTGCTGCGGAAGACGATGCGGTGCTTTCGATCAAGCAGACTCTCTACCGCACCAACGAGCATTCGTTGATCGTTCCTTCACTGATCGACGCCGCTTCGCGAAAAGAAGTCACAGCAGTGGTCGAATTGAAGGCACGCTTCGACGAAGCCCACAACATTCGCTGGGCGCGCGATCTGGAAGATGCCGGCGTGCAGGTCTTCCACGGATTGGTCGGCTTGAAAACGCACTGCAAGCTTTCTCTGCTGGTGCGCCGCGATCCCGATGGAGTGCGCAGCTACGCGCACATCGGAACCGGTAACTACAATGCCGCCACGGCGCGAATCTATACCGATCTCAGTCTGTTCACGGCGAATCCGGAGATCACGCGGGCGGTGCACGATGTTTTCAGTTTTCTCACCGCGTATGCTGAGAATCCCAGCTACGACCCGCTCTTGGTCGCTCCTCTCGATCTTGCGGAAAAAACGATTGCCCTCATCGACCGCGAAGCGGAGTACGCTCGCCAGGGCCGCCCCGGGCGAATCATTGCGAAGATGAACGCCCTGCTTGATAAGAATGTGGTGCAAGCGTTATATCGCGCCTCCCAGGCTGGCGCGGAGATCGATCTGATTGTGCGTGGCATCTGTGCCTTGCGTCCGGGTGTGCGCGGCCTGAGTGACCGCATCCGCGTGCGCAGCATCGTGGGCCGATTCCTTGAACACAGCCGCATCTATTATTTCGGCAATGGAGGCGAAGAAGAGATCTACATCGGCAGCGCCGACTGGATGCCGCGTAATCTTTACGAACGGGTTGAAGTGCTGGTGCCGTTGCGCGACGAATTTCTGCGCGAGCGGGTGCGCCGCGAGATTCTGGATGCCTACCTCGCCGATAACCGCAAGGCTCGCATCTTGGTACGGGATGCCACGTATATTCGCGCCTGGCAGCCGATGCACGGCAAACGCAATCGCAGACCGCCGACGGGCGCCGCCGCCTTCAGCGCTCAGGATTATCTGATCGGGGTAGCCGAAGGCAAGGAGCCCGCCGGGTTTGCGCCGCCGCCCATGCCTTCGAGGAAACGCAAAGCTCCAGCCGGAAGAGAAAGATAACCAAGAAAATTCGCCATGATCCTATATTTCTTGCGTCATGCCAGCGCCGGCGAGCCCTTCGTCAATCCGAAGAAAGACGAGAAACGCGCGCTCGATAAAGAAGGGATCGAGCAGTGCGGCTTTGTAGGCCGCGCTCTGGCTGCGGTCGAAGCCCAGGTCGATCTCATCATTTCCAGTCCGCTGAAGCGCGCTACGCAAACCGCATCGTTGGTTGGCAACGAAATGGGCTACGAAGGAAAACTGCAGATTGAAGCCGCGTTGCGTCCGGGCGCCAGCTTCGCCGACTTCCGCCGTCTGCTTGAAAAATATGCGGGCCAGGAATCGATCATGGTCGTTGGACACAATCCCAATCTCAGCCAGTTCCTGGGAACAGTGATCAGCGAATCGGGCTGCGAAGCCTCCGTAGAATTGAAGAAGGGCGCTGTAGCCCGCGTGGACATGCGACGTAGCTCGGGCACTTTGCTCTGGTGTTTCACTCCGAAAACGCTGCGCACGCTTTACGCCACCGCGGTGGAAAGTTCACGCCCGAACACTTCCCTGAAGTAAGCGCAATCCTTCTCCACGGCCCATAATTCCAAATCCACTCCCATGCGCCGTCGCGGCAGCAGCGTCAAACGAACCTCAGCACCATGCAGAGTTACCCGCACTTTTTGCACGGCGCGGCTCCGGCCCAGGTTCAATGCGCGGGCCAGGCGCAAGAGCAAAATTGCTTTTTGCACACCAGCGCGGTCGGCGGGATCGAGTGCCTTCATGGGAGGATCTTCAACGATCGGGCGCGATTTTCCGAGATAGCGAGCGATCGCCGCGATCAGCCTCCGCTGCTGTGGCGTGTAGCCTAGAATCTCTGAGTTCGAAATAATGTAATACGTGTGCCGGTGATGGCCGTTGCGGTTGACGTAATCGCCAACCTCGTAAAGCATCGCCGCCGCCGAAAGCCATTCGCGAAATTCCGGGGCCAGCCCATGCACTGTGCGTAGCGCGGAAAATAGAAGCATAGCGGAGTCGCGCACGTCGAGCGCATGTTTCATGTCCACGTGATAATGCGCGACCGCCCGGGTAATCGATTCCCAGCGCTCCGATTCAATCTGTTTTCCCGAGCGTGTGCTGCGGTCATATTCGGCCGCCATCTGCGCAAGCAAACCATCGCGCAGCCCGAGCGCCGAATAGCGAAATCCCTTGAGATGACAGCAACTAAGCAACTCGTCATAGACCGCCGCACCCGCCACAATAATTTCCGCTCGCCTTGGACCGATGCCTTCAATCTGCCGCCGCTGCTCTACCGGCAATCGGGCCAGCCTCTTCGCGATTCGCGTCATCTCAGCGGTGGAAACAACCAGGCGCTGGCGGGTTCCATTCTTTCGCAGCTTACTGGCAGCGGCCGTCAAGGCTGCGGCAGTTCCTGACGTGGCAATCACATTCTTAACCTTGGCCGCAACGATGCGAGGCGCAATCCGGTTCACCTCCCGAGCGACGAAGCCTTGCAGCCGTTTGAGTTCTCCTTTGCGCGGGGGATCGTGGCTCAGAAATTCGTCCGTCAGGCGAACCGCGCCCAGCGGCAGACTCACCAGATCGCGAATGTGGCCCCGCCATGAAACCGTCAACTCGCAACTGCCTCCGCCCAAATCCATCATGAGCGTAGGCGCGGCGTCCACTCGAAGGTTCGAAACCAAACCCAAGTGAATAAGCCGCGCCTCTTCGAGGCCTGAGACAATTTCAACATTCCATCCGGTCGCGGAGCGCACCCATTCGAGAAATGCCTGCGAATTGCGTGCGTCGCGCAGCGCGCTGGTGGCGACTACGCGTACGGTGTCCGTAACGATCTGTTGCGTGGCTCGGTGAAAACGGCGTAGAACCTTTACCGTCTCTGCCATCGACTCCGGAGTAAGAAAGCCTGAACGAAAAACGCCCTCGCCCAGTCGCGTAACTTCGCGGTCTTCGTGAACTGCGCGAAGCCGCCCTCGGGTGAGGCGCGCGATCTTCAGTCGAACGGAGTTGGAACCAATATCAACCGCCGCAAAGGTTGGCATGAGGCAAGGTCCACAGTTTACATGCCACGGCTCGTGCCGGTCATCCGCTGAATTTGATTATTGTTCGCGAGGTATGCGACAGATCTCAGGCTGCCGGGATCGTTAGCCGATTCTTGGCGGTTGGCGCACGCCAGGGAGTTCCGCTTGTAGCCACATTCGGTCTGGCCGGAGAGTTTGCCTCGGGAGCGTGTGAGGCGGATTGCGATTCAGAATGCGAAAGAAAGTGGGTTAACGCCGAAACTGCATGCCGGAATTTTGCTCCAGTTACGTTGTGCAACTCTGCGACCAGCGGCGACTCATGCACGTCTCCAAGATGCTCGGATGCGCTTTGGGTCAGGGTAAGCCAATCATGCCAGTCGCCCACCGCGTCCTGTAACCGTTTAAGGCCTGCAATGAATTGCGTCGCCTCGGCAGACTTGGCTGCAAACTCCGCGGCGTAGCGCGCTCGCTTACTCAAGATTCGATATTGGTGCAGCGCCGCTTCACTGAGAGGCGCGTCCGTACGCTCGATCCGCTCCAACATTCCTCGGGCCGCAGCCAAGGGATCGCGGCTTGCTTCCGGACTAAAGTTCTTGCTGGCGCGCTTCAGACGCTTCCGCATCTCCTGAACGGTCTCTGCGTCGGCTGCCTTCCGCAACCTTTTTTCTTGGTCGCTCCGCAGCTCGATCAGGCGGTTCACGAGCTGCGTCTTCCGCCGCGATTCCTGCGAAACTTTCAAGGCTCGCAAAGCGGTCAGTTGCACATCGAGGTCGCGCACCTTGCCGGCGCGTTTGCGGAGCCGGCCGAGGAGCTTCAGAAGTTTTTTCTGATTCCGATCCAGTTTGGGCGAAAGTTCGCCCAATAAAGTTTGCAGTCGTCGCGTATCCGTACGGAAGCGGTGTACTTCTTTTGCCCGTGGCTTCGAAGAGAGCTTGATCAAGTCCTGTTCAAGCTTCTCAAAAACAGCCTGGCTACGTTTGCTGTCGATGCCCATGCACAGAATAGGAACAGAATCGAATTGGTAGACGAAAATACAGGCTTCCTGACAAAAAGGCAACCGGTAAAGGCCATGATTTTAACCTCCTGTTAACAGGATTCTGGTAGGGTTGTGCACGCATGGCCAACTCTGCGTTACATCGGCCTGATATGCCTGGTCCGCAACCCGCTGAAACAACGAAGCTTACGGCGGTTCCGCCAGTTGCGGGTGCCGTCGCGCCACACCTCCGGGCGAACGGCGAGGCTGGCGACAAGATTTTCAAGTTTCTAATGTTGTTATGCGGCTTGGCTGTACTAGGAGTGCTGGCGTTGATCGTATACGAGTTGATGCTGCGCTCTTCGCTCTCTTGGCACACTTTTGGAATTAAATTCTTTGCCGGCCAGGACTGGGATCCGGTGCAGGAGCACTTCGGCGCGTTGCCATTCATTTACGGGACCCTAGTTTCTTCTCTCTTGGCGTTGCTGATTGCCGTGCCGTTGTCTGTGGGAGTCGCAGTCTTTACCACCGAAATGTGTCCGAAGAGGCTGCGCGGGCCGCTCTCATTTTTTGTTGAATTGCTGGCCGCCATTCCCAGCGTGGTTTACGGGCTCTGGGCCATTTTTGTTTTAGTACCGCTTTTGAGCGGCTACATTCAACCTTTCCTCGCTCGTACCGTAGGTTGGACCGGTTTCTTTGATGGCCCGCCCTACGGCATCAGCATGCTTGCAGCCGGAATTATTCTGGCCATCATGATCATCCCGATCATTTCTTCGATAACGCGCGAGGTTTTGATGGTTGTGCCCCAGCATCAGCGCGAAGCTGCTCTCGCTTTAGGAGCCACGCGCTGGGAGATGATTCGGGTTGGCGTTCTGCGCAACGCGCGCGCCGGTATCATGGGTGGGATTATCCTGGGTTTGGGCCGCGCACTCGGCGAAACGATGGCCGTGACCATGGTGATTGGGAATACTCCGCAGATTGTCAAATCGTTATTCGCGCCGGGACACACCATGGCGAGCGTCCTAGCCAATGAGTTCAGCGAGGCGACGGGTAACGTTTATCTCTCAGCTCTGATCGAAATTGGGTTAGCACTTTTTCTGGTCACGATCGTGGTGAATGCTCTGGCGCGTTTGCTGGTCTGGACCGTCACTGGCGGCCAGCCTTCGAGGGCGAATGGCTGAGACGGTTATCACTCCCGCGCTGCACACCGTTCCGCCGATCGCCTTGCGGCGCCGCATCGTCAATCATCTGATGACCGGCGTGGCTGTGTTCACCGTCATTCTCGTGCTGGCACCACTCATCGCGATTTTTGGTTATCTTCTCTATCGCGGCATCGGTTCGATCAACTGGGCGTTTCTCACCCAGACTCCGAGACCGGTTGGCGAAGCCGGCGGCGGGATGGCCAATGCAATCGTTGGCTCGGCCTTCATTCTCGCGCTGGCTAGCATTCTTGGAGTACCCATCGGAGTGGGTGCTGGTATTTACGTCGCAGAATATGGCCGCAACCGCTTCGGCGATGCCATCCGCTTCACCGCCGACGTGCTCAATGGCGTGCCTTCCATTGTGATTGGCATTGTTGCCTACTCGATGGTCGTTCTTTACCAGAAGCATTTCTCGGCGCTGGCCGGCGGTGTGGCGCTGGCCATCATGATGATTCCTACGATCACGCGCACAACCGAAGACATGCTTCTGCTCGTACCTCACGCTTTGCGCGAGGCTGCTTATGGTTTGGGCATTCCGCGCTGGCGTGCCACTCTTTCGATCACGTTGCGCACGGCTACGTCTGGTGTGATTACTGGAATTATGCTGGCTTTTGCCCGGGTTGCTGGGGAGACCGCTCCGCTGCTCTTTACCGCGTTCGGCAATCAGTTCTGGAATCTCCGCGCCAACCAGCCCACCGCCGCATTGCCGCTGCAGATTTTCACCTACGCCATTTCTCCTTACGACGAATGGCACCGGCAGGCCTGGGCGGGAGCGCTGGTGCTCATCATCCTTATTGTCAGTGCTGTTGCGGCTGTGCGCTACGTGGTGCGTCGCGGTACCTTTGGAGCCGCTTAGTTTATGGGGGTTGGAATCAAGGTCGAAAACCTGAATGCCTGGTACGGCAAGAACCAGGCATTGTTTGACGTTCGTTTGACCATGGCGGCCAACCACGCCACGGCGCTGATAGGCCCTTCGGGCTGCGGCAAGTCGACGTTCATTCGATGCTTGAATCGCATGCATGAGACCATCCCGGAGGCGCGAGTGACTGGGAGTGTCCGCATCGGCGACGTTGATGCCTACAACGGCACATCGGCTACGCAACTTCGGCGGCGGGTTGGAATGGTGTTTCAAAAGGCCAATCCGTTCCCCACCATGTCGATCTATGACAACGTGGCTTCCGGTCTGAAGCTCAATGGTTTTAGCGATCGCCGCAAGCTGGACGAAGTCGTTCAACGATCACTTGAAGTTTCCGCGCTATGGGACGAGGTCAAAGATCAAATCCATAAAAAATCGGGCTCCAGTCTTTCAGGAGGCCAGCAGCAGCGCCTTTGCATTGCGCGAGCTCTCGCGGTTGAGCCCGAGGTCTTACTTATGGACGAACCGTGCTCGGCGCTCGATCCTATCTCTACTGGCAAGATTGAAGAGTTGATCTTTCAGCTCAAAGAGCGGTATACCATCGTTATAGTGACGCATAACATGCAGCAGGCAGCACGCGTCGCGGAGTTTACGGGATTCTTCCTGTTAGGTAAGATGATCGAATTCGACAGGACGGAAAAGATCTTTACCAAACCGTCGGACAAGAAGACGGAAGATTACATTACGGGTCGGTTTGGATAAAACCTCTTATCAGATCGGCGGGATAAGAGAGTTCGGATCAAAATTAGAAAGGTTGGATAATGCGCACGCGCTTTCAGCAAGGCCTCGACGATCTACGCCAGAAGTTGCTCCGCATGGGCGGACTGGCGGAGCAGGCGGTGGATCGCGCGCGGCAGGCCTACATCGATCGCGACCTAACGCGTTGCCAGATGGTTCTTGAAGGCGAGAGCCTGATCAACACGGCGGAGCGCGAAATCGACGAGGCTGCTTTCGATTTGCTGGCCATGCAGCAGCCCATGGCCGTCGATCTGCGCTTCATCCTTGCCGTAACCAAGATTAATTCTGATCTTGAACGCGTTGGTGACCAAGCGGTAAACATCGCCGAGCGCGTCATGGACATGGCCGAGCTTCCCGCCGCCGACCTGCCGGTCGATATCGCGCGCATGGGAGCGGCCGTGAGCGCCATGGTTCGTCGGGCGCTCGAAGCCTTCATCGAAGGCAAAGCCGAGCTCGCGCAAGCCGTCCTTGAAATGGATAACGTGGTCGATCGCATGAAGGACGATGCGTTCATCCAACTGGTGAAAACCATGAACCAGCGTCCAGACGTGGTTCGCCAGGCTCTCGACGCGCTCCTCGTAGCCCGCAACCTGGAACGAGTCGCCGACCACGCCACCAACATCGCGGAAGATGTGATCTTCTGGGTGCAGGGCGCTGACGTTCGCCACAATGTGAACGCCGCAGAGGAGCACTCCGACTCCGGCCCTACGCAGCAGTTGCCGACGCGCGCTTCCGGAGTCTAAAACGTTCTGTCATCCTGAGCGGAGAGGACTGATTCGCGAAGCGAATCACTTCACGTAGTCGAAGGACCCCTTTCCCGTGAGTGACAGCATAGGCTCGAAGGGGAGTTGTCAGCAGATTCGGCGATCATCACCTAGCTGCCTCTTTGACCGAACCTTCCTGCATCCATTACGCTGATTTCACTTCATGCTGTCGCAGATCAAACCTGCGGAGGCCCTGTGAACCAACTCTCCCGCGTCGTCTTTGTGATTGCCATCCTCACCGTTCTGAATCCGCTTCCCGCGCAGGAGAGCCATCTCGACAACTCCACCATCCAATTGCCCAGCAGCAAGATTCTAACCACGCCGTCTCCTGGACGTGTTGCGAGCACCAACAGTTTTCCCGCAACCATCGCCCTCAGTCCGGATGGCCGTTATGCCGCGCTTTTGAACAACGGCTATGGCACGCAGGAAACAATGGCGATGCAATCGATTGCTGTTCTCGATCTCAAGACCAATCAGCTCGCCGATTTTCCTGACAAACGCTTTGGCGAAGAGGTTCACCAGAGCTTTTTCCTGGGGCTGGTTTTCTCTTCCGATGGCAGTCATCTTTACGCCTCCGTGGGATCGATTACTGATACCACTGGAGAAAAGCGACCCGACACCGGCAACGGCATCGCAGTCTATAGCTTCACCGCCGGCAAAGTTGTGCCGGAGCGATTCATCGCCATCGCACCACAGCCCCTCGCTGCCGATAAGAAAGTCGCCATCGGATTACGCAAAACGCCGGCAGGAAGCGCCATTCCGTTCCCCGCGGGATTAGCGCTGATTTCAGAAAGTGCAGATAAAGCTCACGATCGAGACCGTCTGCTTGTAGCTGACAATCTTTCGGACAATGTCGTGTTGCTCGATGTCGCCACCGGTAAAGTGCTGCAGAGTTTCGACCTCTCGACCGGCCAAATGGTTCCGTCTTCTTTCCCCTACACGGTTGTCGCCACGCGCGACGGTCGCCGCGCCTGGTGCAGTCTGTGGAACGCTTCCCGCATCGCCGAATTGGATCTGAGCAATGGCAAAGTGGTTCGATGGATCAAACTTCTCTTGCCCGATGATCCAATCGCGCCCGGTTCTCATCCCACGGCCATGCTGCTCAGTCCCGATGAAAAGCTTCTCTACGTAGCTCTGTCGAATGCCGATTCGGTTGCCGTGGTCTCAACCGAAACCGGCAGCATCGTGGCGCAACTTGATACCACAGTTCGCAACCAACGCTTCGCAGGAACTTATCCCAGCTCTCTGGCGCAGTCGGCAGACGGGAAAAAACTATTTGTGGGCGATGCTTCGTCCGATGCGGTAGCAGTTTTCGACATGTCTAAATTGAGCGCTGCGAATAGTCCATCTTCGAACGCGTCCGCTAGCGACTCGGCTGCAGTGCCCGCTCTCGGTTTTATCCCTACCGACTGGTATCCCAGCGCGCTCGCGGTTCAAGGCGATGATCTCCTCATCGCCACCGCCAAAGGCTTTAGTACCGGCCCAAATAAAGGCATGGGCAAGACTGCCTACGAAGGCCGTCATCACTCGCATCCCTACATTCCCACGCTGCTGCGTGGCTCCATCGCGCGTCTGAACATTCCCTCTACTCTCGGCAAACTCGAAGACCTTACGCGCACCGTTGAGCACGACAACCTGCTCCATCAAAATCCCGGAGTCATCACTTTTGTTGCTGGCAAGAATCCCATCAAGCACGTCATCTATGTCATCAAGGAAAATCGTACTTACGATCAGATTCTCGGCGATTTGAAACTTGGAGAACAGAAAATCGGCGACGGCGATCCCTCCCTCACAATGTACGGCGCCGACATCACGCCCAACGAACACAAGCTTGCGCTGCAATTCGGCGTACTCGACAATTTCTATGACAGCGGAGAAGTTTCCGGCGACGGTCATCTATGGTCGAATGCGGCCATCACCAGCGACTATAATGAAAAAACCTGGCAGATCGCCTACCGCGGCAAAGAGCGTACTTACGATTTTCAGGGCACGGTCGCCGATGAGTATCCGCTAGACAACAACCAACCCGACATCGACGATCCAGCCACAGGCTTTCTTTGGGACAACGTCGCCCACCACGGACTCACCTATCGCGTTTACGGCGAGTTCGTAAACGCGCAGTGGTGTAATAAGCTGCGCAAGGCTGCATCGCCGAAACAAGGGACGCCTTCCGCGCAAGAGACGTTGTGCCCGCGCACTGAACTTCATCAGGGTGAGATGCTGCCGCCGAATGTGGGCAATCCTCACGCTGCGCCCAGCCCGTTTCCATGGGCTGTGCCCTTGTTTAATGGCGTTAAGCCCACGAAGGCTGTGCTGCGGGACCACTTCGATCCGCTCTATCCCGACTTCAATACCGACTATCCCGATCAACTTCGCGCCGACGAATTTCTGAATGAATTCACGGCCTACACGCGTGCCCGCGAAGTTAACGAGAGCGCTGAGTTCCAGCTGCCGGCATTCGTTCTTCTATACCTTCCCGACGATCACACCGGCGGCACGCGTCCCGATCGCCCGCGCCCAGAGGCCTCAGTGGCCGACAATGATCTCGCCCTTGGCCGGGTCGTTGACGCTGTTTCGCATAGTCCTTACTGGGATGACACCGCGATCTTCGTCCTCGAAGACGACGCGCAGGATGGCGGCGACCACGTCGACGCCCACCGTTCAATCGCTTTCGTGATCAGTAAGTATTCGCCAGGAATCGCCTCTGCGCCCTATGTCGATCACCGTTTCTACACGACGGTCAACATGATTCACACCATGGAGATGCTGCTCGGGCTGCCGCCCATGAATCAGAATGATGCATACGCCCCGGTGATCGGGCCGATGTTTTCCGGGCAAGGCACCCAGCCCGCGTTCCGGGCCGACTATCGCAATCTCAAGAACGGCCTGATCTACGAGATCAATAAACGTGACGCTCACGGAGCGAATGATTCGGCGAAAATGGATTTCTCCCGCCCTGACGCCGCCGGAGCCGCGAATCTCAATAAAGTTCTCTGGCAGGACCAGAAACGCGACACTGCCCCGCCCGTGCCCAAACATACGGTCATTCCCGTCGCAGGGGACTAGAAACTGGGTCTGCTAGACGCATTGGGGACAGCCGATCTCGGCTGTGCGGCCGTCTGGCGTCGCCCGCAGCATCAGCTGCTGCTGCCTGACCGGCCTTTCCTCCAAACGAAAGTCACTGTCCGCCAAACCCATTACCAGTAATCTCCTCCGGCTTCCTGCCGATAGACCTACTTGAGCGGAGTCATGCACGATCTACGAGCCCCAGTAATGATCCGGGTGGATGTGTCGTGGGTTGACGAAAGCGGTAGTGTGCAGACAACTCGCGCATGCATCGATGATAAATCGGTTGGGGGAGCATGCATACGGATCAAAATACCAATCGCTGTAGGCTCCAGGCTGAAGATTCAAGGGCCGTGGGACCAGTTCTCCGGCACCGTCAAGTACTGCCGCAGCGAGGACAGAGAATATTTTGTAGGCATACAACGGGACCCGAGCCCCAATGTCCCATTAGTACCCGCGCAGGCCGCCGCTCAACCGGTTACTTCCGCGCCCCTGCTTCTCGAACCTGCCAATGCGGCTCGTGTTCCAAATACAACCTTGGATCTGGAGAGCGTGCCGAAACCGCGGGAACGCAACCGGGTCGAAATGTTCCCCAAGAGGCCAGACCCAGAAGAAATCCCGCTCGTTCGGCCAGTAGGCAGCAATGCATCGATGCCTCCGCCGCGAGGGTTTGGGCGTAAAACAACCCACCGGGAGCGGCCCGGTATTTTGCAGCCGCAGATCTCTTCGCCATCGTCGAGCTCCTATGCTCGACCGATTGAACTTCAGGTGAGCCAGCCGCCAGCACGGCTGGACGTCGGCAAGGAAAGGAAACGTATGTCAAGCAAATGGTTTGGAATGTCATCCCGGCACAACAAGCAGGAGACCAGGACGAACGGCGATGAAATTAGCAACGTCTCAGACAAGAAGGGGGATTTCGTGGCTCCATCAATGACTCAACCAACGGAAAAAACTCCGGCGCAGTCTTCGCGGTCGGTCCCAAGCTTTCAGGTCCAGTTATTGCCGGTTGAAGATATCTACCGCGCCGCCGGAATCATCACTCCGACGAAGGGATACAGCGTCAGCAAGGTCGTTGAGATGCTACGTAGCGAACATATTCGCGGGCTGTCGCCTGAAATGAAGCGGGCCGCCGTCTTGATGGCCCTCGACGCTGCCGGCGTTCCCCTTGCCCAGGTCCAGCAAGACGCCAAGGCGCGCAAGGAAGCTTTGGATTCCTATGAGGCCGCGCAAACCGAGCAGGTCGACGCAGAGTGGGCCAGGAAGGCGGAGGAGGTCAGCCAGATTCAGGCTGAACTGGAGAGCATCAAGGCCCACTACCAGGCACGCATTACGCGCAATCTCGAAGGTGTGGCCCGCGAGAAAGCCACGTTCGGCACCTGGCAGACGATGAAACAGCAGGAAGTGGAAAGCATGGTCGAGGCCGCCGAACTATGCTCAAAAGCGATGAACACCAGGCCTGCTCCGGCCCCGCCTAAACCCCCGGAAGCAAGTGCAGCTGCAGCAGGGGGCGAGGTGTAAATCCAGCGCCGTCGAGCGACTGGAACCGCTCAGCTTTAATGTAAGAATCATATGCGAACAATTTGTAATTTCAAGGATGGTTCGCCGCAGGATCGAGCGGCCCGGCGCTCGACACTGCACGCTGCACTTGGCCCCCGCTCTCCGCAGCTTTACACTAGATAGGTGAAGCTTGCGCTCGGCCAAATCAACCCCACGGTCGGAGATTTCTCCGGCAACGCCGCCAAGATCATCGACTTTTCCCGCCGCGCCCAAAGCGCAGGCGCCGGACTGATTCTTTTTCCCGAACTTTCTGTCTGCGGCTATCCGCCCCGCGATTTGGTCGAACGTCCATCGTTTCTCGCGCGCAACCGAGAGTCAGTCGAGCGCATCGCTGCGCAAACTCAAGGCATCGCCGTAATCTGCGGATTGGTCACCCCCGCCGATTCTGAAACCGGTAAGTCCGCGATGAACTCCGCCGCTCTTTTCCAGGATGGCAAAGTTGTCTTCGTGCAGTCGAAGATGCTGTTGCCCACTTACGATGTGTTCGACGAAATGCGCAATTTCGCTCCCGCCAAGAGTCAGAGCTTGTTCCCTTTCTGCGGCAATCGCATGGCGCTTACCATCTGCGAAGATGCCTGGAACGACAAGCTCTTCTGGCCCAAACGCCTTTACACGGTCGATCCCATCGAGGCGCTTATTCGCAGCGGCGGCAATTTCGTGCTCAACATCTCCGCATCGCCTTTTTGGATCGGCAAACGCGAACTGCGCCGCGACATGCTGGCGTCCATCGCGCGCCAGCACAAGGTTCCAGTCGCGATGGTCAACCAGGTCGGAGGCAATGACAGCCTGCTATTCGATGGCTCCAGCATCGTTCTTGATGCAGAAGGTGAAGTCATCGCGCAAGGATTATCGTTCGAAGAGGATCTCATTTTCTTCGATTCCAAGACTCTCACTGGCGACGTACATGAGCAGATCGAAGGCGAGGAAGCCAGCGTCTATGCCGCGCTGGTGCTCGGCACGCGCGATTACATGCGCAAATGCGGATTTGAAAAAGCGATCGTTGGGCTCAGCGGTGGAATCGATTCGGCCCTCACCGCCGTCATTGCCGCCGATGCGGTCGGCCCGGAAAATGTAATTGGAGTCGGCATGCCGGGTCCGTACTCATCGCCCGGTTCCATCGACGATGCCCGCGAGCTGGCGAAAAATCTCGGCATCCGTTTCGAATTGCTCTCAATCAATCAGGTCGTCGTTGCGTACCGGCAGACTTTGCAAGAAGTGTTTGCGGGGCTGAAGGAAGACGTGACCGAGGAGAACATCCAATCGCGTGCTCGCGGCACGCTGCTGATGGCGCTCTCCAATAAGCTCGGCGCGATTGTTCTTTCCACTGGCAACAAGAGCGAACTGGGCGTGGGCTACTGTACACTTTATGGCGACATGGTTGGAGGTTTGGCAGTCATCTCGGATGTGCCGAAGACGCTGGTTTACCGGCTGAGTCATTATGTGAATTCGCGCCGCCCGGCGATTCCACCGGCTACGCTGGAGAAGCCGCCGAGCGCGGAGTTGAGGCCCAATCAGAAAGACAGCGACTCGCTGCCGCCTTATGAAATTCTCGACGCCGTGCTGGAAGACTATGTGGAAGATGCACACTCTGCCGAGCGTATCGCTGCCGATCGCGGATTCGATATCGAAGTGGTTCGCCGGGTTGTGCGCATGGTGGACCGAGCCGAGTATAAGCGCCAGCAGGCGGCTCCGGGGATTAAGATTTCTCCCAAAGCCTTTGGTTACGGCCGTCGTTTTCCGATCGCCGCGAAGAGCGAAGTGTGAGAGGGTTCGCCGCGAATATTTTCCGATTGCCAACCATTTCTAATTCTGCATTTTGAAAGGAAACTCATGCGCAGTTCTCATCTTCTGAGTCTGACATTTATTCTCCTGCTCGCGGGCGCCATGGCCGCCGCTCAATCGCCGGGGACTATGAAACCCGCGGATAGTTCGACCGCGGCGTCGGCGCTCAATCTTCCTTCCGAAGCCACGGTCGATTCTTTCATGCAGCAAACCTTCGGTTACGAGGCGCAGGTGAGTTGGAAGATTGCCAGCATCAAGCCCGCGCCCGTCCCCGGCCTGGTTCAGGTTGATGTGGTTCTCGCCACCCCTCAGGGCCAGCAAGCCAGCCGCTTTTATGTGACGGCGGATGGCGAGCATGCGGTAGTAGGAGACATCATTCCATTCGGAGCCAAGCCTTTCGATCCGACAAAGAAAACACTAGAGAAGGGAATCTCTGGCCCCTCACGCGGGCCGAAAGATGCCGCAGTTACCATCGTCGAGTTTGGAGACCTGCAGTGTCCAGCTTGTAAAGCGGCGCAGCCCGCAATCGAAGCGTTGGTGGCGGCTGAGCCTAAAGCACGCTTCGTCTTCCAGAACTTCCCTCTGGAGATGCACAACTGGGCGGCGAAAGGAGCCGCTTACGCCGACTGCGTAGGCCACGCTTCGAACGATGCATTCTGGAAGTTCGTGGCAAAGACCTACGAGACGCAAGCCGACATCACCGCCGAAAACGCCGACGAAAAGCTCACTGCCCTTGCCGACGGCGCAGGCGTGAAAGGCGCCGACATTGCAGCCTGCGCGACAACTCCCGTCACCAAAGCTCACGTGGATGCATCCCTCGCTCTAGGGAAAGCAGTGAACGTTACAGGCACACCTACTCTCTTTATCAACGGCCGCACCATCGGAAACGTGGGTCAGGTTCCCGCCGACTCACTCAAGGGACTGGTGGAATTCGCCGCAAAAGAGGGCAAGTAGTGAATCTCCTAGCGCTGGTACAGACCGGTAGCGTCCAACGATGCGTAGTTAGGACACTGCGCAAGTTCTTGCACCTTGACCGTAGGTCCGAGACGAGGGACAATGCCAGGATCTTCAGTGCGCTCATCCTCCCGTATCATCTGCAGTGAGACTCTGCGCGTGATTTGCGTCGGATCTAGGAGCGCAACTCGAAATCGACGAGTTCCCAGGAGAATCCCAATGGCACGGACGAAGACACGAGATCTAAAACGGAGTATCCCGATGGCGGTGTGGATCGTCTCCCTGTTTGTTATGGCAGCAGCGATAGCTTCGCCTGCGCAGAGCTTCAAGACTCTTTACAACTTTTGCGGCGGACTCGGGGAAGATTGCAGCGACGGTGTTTACTTCGCCACTCTGGTTCAGGGCACCGACGGGAATTTCTACGGGACCGCCTACAGTGGCGACGCATCCCATGTCGGTGGCCAAGGCATGGTCTTCAGCGTCACTCCCGGGGGCGCGCTGACGCCGCTCTACAGTTTTTGCTCCCAAACCGGGTGCACGGACGGCAGCAATCCCACATACGGGTTGGTGCTGGGTAACGATGGGAACTTCTATGGAACCACCTCAAACGGAGGGCTGTCCTCGGGTACCTGCGCGCAGGGTTTCGGCGCAGGCTGTGGCACCATCTTCAAGATAACTCCGCAGGGCGTATTGACTACGCTGCACACTTTCGACTTCACCGACGGTGCGTACCCTTATGACGCGTTGATTCAAGGCACGGACGGGAACTTTTATGGGACAACCTTCGGGGGCGGTAACGCGTGCTCCTCCATTTACTCGCCCTATGGGTGTGGGACGGTCTTCCGAATGACGCCGGAGGGCAAGCTGACGACCCTGCACAGCTTCGACGGCACAGATGGCCAGGGCCTTTACGGTGGGCTGGTGCAAGCCACCGACGGAAACTTCTATGGGACTACATACTCGGGCGGGACCAATGCCACCTGTAACACTTACTGTGGTACGCTCTTCAAAATCACCGCCAAAGGCGTGCTGACCACGCTGCATACCTTCAACGGCGCCGATGGCTCAAATCCTTTCGGGCCGCTGCTGCAGGCTGCCGACGGAAACTTCTACGGGACCACCATATCGGGCGGGGCACAGAGCTATAACCGCGGCACGGTATTTAGAGTTACTGCCAAGGGCGCCATCACGACGTTGCACAGCTTTTGCTCATCAGCCAACTGCTCTGATGGTTATTGGCCGCAGGCAGGGCTGATACAAGCCACCGACGGTAATTTCTACGGAACGGCGGAGGTCGGCGGGTTCAACGGCTCTGGCACCGTCTTCCAGATTACCCCTAGCGGCGCCCTGATCGCGCTGCATAGCTTCGCTCACACTGAAGGACAGTACCCCTTTGCTGGAGTTCTGCAAGCCACCAGCGGAAAGTTCTACGGTTCGACCTCCCAAGGCGGCAAGAGCGACTGCGGCGGGTTCGGCTGCGGCACCATCTTCGGAGTGAGTGTCGGGCTTGTTCCATTCGTGAAAACGGAGCCGACGTCCGGCAAAGTGGGAACGAGCGTCGTTATTCTCGGGAGTAATCTAACTGGCTCGACCGCCGTCAGCTTTAACGGGGCAGCGGCGTCATTCACCGTCGTGTCGGGTAACGAAATCACCGCCACGGTTCCCATTGGCGCGACCACTGGCACGGTTGTGGTGACGACGCCGAAGAAGACGCTGAAGAGCAACGTCGCGTTTCGGGTGACGCCGTAAACAACCGATGAGCAACGTTGTTGAATTGCAGGTTTGAAAGCCGATGCCGGGAAGCCAGCACGCTATTTTTCGCTGACCCAGATCTCATCCGTTCCGCGGTCGTGGTTGGCCACGATGTGCGGCGTGATGATGATGAGCAACTCGTCGTTCTCGATCATCTTGTTGTTATCGAGAAGAGCCTGATTAAATCCCGGAATGCCCGAGAGGCCGGGAAGACCGGCCATCGAGTTCTGATCCGTGGTTGAGATTTGGCCTGCAATCACGGCGGGCTCGCCATCGCGCAGGCGTATGCCGCCTTTGTACTCCTGGTTCGAAATCACAGGCGCGCCGTTCGAGCTTTGCCCGGTCAGCGCTCGAACTTGCATCTCAATCGCCACGGTCACGTCTCCATTGCCATGAATCGCCGGTTTTACCTTAAGGTTCAACCCGAGATCCTCGTAACTGACCGACGGAAACGGCGGGACATAGCTCTGGTTTCCCAGCACCGCGGAAATCGCGGGCGAGTTGGCGATGGGAGCGTAGCTGGCAGTCAGGACGGGATAGCGCTCGCCCAGGTGGAAGGTGGCGTCCTTGCCTTGCCCGGCGCGCAGGGTCGCGCGCTGCAGGCTGCGCGCCCACGATTCGTTGAGAGAGAGCGCCGCCTTAAGTTGATCGAGGCTCACGCCGGAGAAAGTCAGGCCGCCGCCGAAGGTTGCCAGCGGCTGGCTAAAAATCGATCCCGACTGGCCCTGCAGTTGAGCCAGCAGCCCGGATAGCGCGGAACTCCCTGCCTGGTTGATGCCGCCGGAAGAAATCAGCTGGTTGACCAGCGACGAGACGCTTTGCCCGCCAAGCGCTGCCAACGCCGCGACCGGAATGTTGTACATGTTGAAAGTGTCCGGAAGGTGCATGCCGATTTCGCGGGTGAAGGTATGGCTGATCTGGTAAACCTCCATATCGAAGGCCACCTGCGGCCGGTCGCTGGTCAGTTGCTGCACCAGCTTCGTGCAAGCGGCCAAGGTTGCCTGGGGCGCGCGGACCTCCACGGTTCCGATTTGTCCAGAACTGATCTTCTGGAAGTCGCAGATGTTCCGCAGCGAAGTCACCAGCTCAGTTGCTTCTTGCGGAGTGGTCGCGCCCGGCACCTTGAAAGTGGCGAGTGACATGCGGTCGAACTGCTTGTGATTCTCTGTGTTATCGGCTGCGATCAACATCTGGTGCGCATCGAGCGCAGCCCACATCGTCTTGCTGGCGCGGCATGCCAGGTTCAGCGCCGTTGAGAAATCGACATCGTCCACAAAAAACCGCACCTGCTTCGCCGGTACTGAATCGTCGAACTGCGCAGCGACACCGTAGGAAGAGCCCACCTCCTTAAACAGGCCGCGTACATCTCCGTGATAGTGAAATGAGGCCCGGTCGGTTTTCGGGTTCAAGTGGATTTCGGTGGAATCGGCCACTGCCGTCGGCAAACTCAACGGAGCAGCCGGGTCGCGAAGCGCTTCCTCCAGCCGCTTTTGGGTGTACTGGTTGTCGGGGTCGAGCTTTAGCGCAGCGCGAAATTCCAGCGCAGCCGGTGTGCGCTGGGCGTCGGCCATAAGCGCGTCGCCGCGTACCGTATGCTGAAAAACCATCTGCGACTTCGCGACTTCGCGCGCCGAAAGGAACTGCATATTCTGCGGAGCCAGCCGCGCGGCCTGATCGAACTGTTCGAACGCTTCTTCAAAATACTTGCCGTCCTCTAGCTTCAATCCGCGGGCGTAAGCATTGCGCGCCTGTTTCAGATCTTTTTTCGTGGGCGCGCAATTGATGCCGCCGGGCACGCCGCTGCCGCAAGTGACAAAGCTTTTAGCCGGGGGGATGACGGCGGCATCGTCGGCAGCAAACGACGGCAAGGCCGACAGAACCGCAATCAGAAAGAGTTGGAGGAAGGACGCCCGCATCCGCTTGATTTTACCCTGCCGCCCGCTTTTAGCCGATTACCTATTGGTGCCGGGTACCTTTGGTAACCCGAACCGGCAGACCGCATGTTGAGAACGCAACCGCGCAGTTTTCTTGCAGAAAGCTATGTCAGCATGAGCCGCTGGATGTCGCGGGCCTTGCCGGTTTTTTCATCGCAGTCAATCACGACGGCGCACAGCCGGACATCGCCCGTGGCAGGCTCAAAGCGCACCGGCATTCCGTTGAGAAATTTGTTTACCACCAGTTCTTTCTTCACGCCGATCACGCCGTCATAAGGGCCGGTCATGCCCACATCCGTGACGTAGGCGGTGCCGTTCGGCAAAACTCGCTCATCGGCCGTGGGCACGTGAGTGTGCGTTCCGACAACCGCGGTCACGCGTCCATCGAGGTACCAGCCCAGCGAAATCTTCTCTGAAGTCGCCTCGGCGTGGAAGTCGACGAAAATTATCTTGGCATCGATCTTCTTTAGGAGTTGGTCGGCGACACGAAAGGGATCGTCATTCGCAGCCATGAAGACGCGCCCCTGCAGGTTGATGACAGCGTAAGGCACCTTTCCCTTGTGGCCTTGATACATGCCCCAGCCCGGCATATCCGCGGGGTAATTCGCAGGCCGAAGGATGCGGCGCTGCGGACTGTTTCCATTGCCATCGACCATCTGGAAGTAGTCGAAAATCTCGCGCTTGTCCCAGACGTGATTGCCAGTGGTGATTACGTCGATGTCGAGTTCAAAAAGTTCCTCAGCGAGAGCCGGAGTGATGCCAAAACCCGCTGCCGAATTCTCACCGTTGGCTATGACGAGATCAATAGAATGGTCGCGGACGATGCCCGGCAGACGATCTTTTACGATGGTGCGTCCGGGCCGTCCGAAAATGTCGCCGATGAAAAGAATCCGCATGACTGGCAGGTAGTTTTGATGGTAACACGCGCCGTCGGCGGCTCATTTTTGCCTTCAGAGATCAACTAATTCTGCGTGGTTGCAAGTTCGGCCTTGCGTAGAAAATCGTAGTTCCCCGCTGGATTTAGCTGCACATTGCGCACCCGTTTGTTGTGTACGATGACATTGTCGAGATACCACAAGTCGACGTAGGGCAACTCGTCAGCCAAGATTTGCTGCACCTCTGCGTAAATCGGCTTGCGCACGCTGGAATCGATTTCGCGCCGCGCCTGGTCGATGAGCGCGTCCACTTTCGGGTTTGCGTAATGTCCACGGTTTGCCCCGTTTGGCGGAAATCTCGACGAGTGAAATACGTAAAAGATATCGGGATCCTGGTTGCCCCCAACCCAGCGCAATCCATAAAGCTGAAACGCCCCGTGAACAACATCGGCAAGAAATGTAGCCGATTCGAAGCTGCGAATGTCGAGCGCAATCCCAACGTCGCGCAACTGCTGTTGCATGACGGCGACCATCAAACGTGTGCTCTCGACCGTAGACGTCTTCATGGTGATGTGAAAGCGCACGCCGTTGATCGGAGGATACCCGGCGGCGTCCAGAAGTTGGCGCGCCTTTTCTGGATCGTGATCATAAAGCGGCACGTTTCCGTTGTAGGCCCAACTTTGCGGCGGGAGAACGCTGCGCGCGGGCTGCGCCTGCCCACGCCACAAATACTCGATCATCGGCCGCCGGTCGAGAGCATACGCAATCGCTTGTCGCACCCGCACGTCCTGCAGAATGGGATCGTGCAGGTTGAAGCCGAGATACTGGATCTCGGTGCCGGGCGCTCGTTCAACGGTAAGAAAAGGTTCGCGCTCCAGAGTCAGCACGGTGTCCGGCGTCAGCGAGTTGATGGATAAATCGCCGGCGCCTTTGCGCAACTCAAGGGCTTCCGTGGTCGTATCGGGGACGATCGCGAAGCGCACTCGCGCCAACTTCGCTTTGTCGCCCCAGTAGTCGTTGTTGCGTTCGATGGTGACTTCCTTGTCGGTTTCGGCGGTGACAAACTTGAATGGTCCGGAGCCGATGGGATGGTTTGCGATTTCGCTTCCGCTCCCGAAAGGCACAATCCCGATCGCCCCATCGGAAATATTCCAAAGCAGCGCCGCGTCCGGTTCTTTCATGTGGAAGAGCAGAGTGAAATCATCCGGTGCGTCGATGCGATCGACAAAGCGATACGTCGACGTCTTGGCGCTGCGAATCTTGCCGGTGAGTAGTGAATCGAAGGTCCACTTCACATCGCGCGCGGTGAGTGGACGCCCGTCATGAAATCTCACGCCGTGGTGCAGATGAAAAACATAAGTACGCGGGTCGGGAATTTCCCAGCGCTCGGCCAGTCCCGGGGCCACATCGAAGTTGTCGCCGCGTGAAAGCAGATCATCAAAAATCAAGTTGTCGATGCGCTCCGATTGCGCATCCACGCCGATTCTCGGGTCGAGATTGGTGGGGCTAGATTCGATGAGCATCACGAGCGTATTCGGATCGGCCTTGTATGAGCAAGAAAGCAGGGAAGCAAGCAGGGCAAGAGTGGTGAGGACTCCAGAAATTCGCAGCATCACAGGCAGTCCACGCACATCTGCAGGAGTTGATTCGCCGTGTTCCAGTTGCGCGTCGTTGTGACGACAGACAGCGCGCGGTCGAGAGGAGTTTTCATCAAACTGCTTTGTGAAGTCCCGTTCGGCAGGTAGAGGTAAATTTCCTTGCCGAGACAGCAGCAGCGATCCGGCTTCATCGTCATCGTTTCCAGCTTTTCTAAAGCGGCCGATGCGGGTGCATTGGACAAAAACATCACGTGGAGTTTTGTGGGATCGATCCCGCGATCTTTCAGGAAAGGATTGTTTGCAATCGCCTGTTTCATTTCGTCCGCAGTTCTCAAGATGACGGAGACCGAATGTCCAAAGTCGGCCAGAATTCGGTCTTCGATCTTCTTAGACAACGACGACGCGGAGACTCTGCCTGCTTTGAATACTACATTTCCGCTCTGGATATAGGTCGCAACCCGGTCGAGGCCAAGCGCTTCAAACGATTTTCGAAGCTGATCCATCTTGATCCGCTTGTTTCCGCCAACGTTGATCCCGCGAAGCAGCGCAATGTAGATTGGCATGTTCCTATCAAGTTCCTTAACCTTTTCAAACTCGCTTACGAGTTCTAGTTAACAATACGAGATTTTACCGAGCACCGCTGGCCGATTTGCTCCGGTCGCTGAAGGAACGTTCGATGTCCGGTTGTGCCAGGTCTCGTGCGCTAAAACGGCGAAAGCTACCGCTTCTTTTGCGGCCGAAGGCAGACCGAATTCGTCAGAGAAGCGCAGCCGCAATCCAAGAGCCGCGAGTTCGCCGGTCAAAATGGCAACGAGCGTCGAGTTCTTGGCTCCGCCGCCGGAGAGAATCATTTCTTCAAAGTGTCCTCGCACGAGGTTTTTGGGCGATCCCGGAACTGCAAGCACAAATCGGCGAAGAGCATCGGCAATCGATCTTGCTGTCAGCGCCGTAGCCGTGGCAACTACGTCGGACTTCGCCGACCGCCCGCACGTGCGAACAAACTCGATCACAAACTCCCGCCCGAACTCTTCGCGGCCTGCTGTCTTAGGAGACTTTTTTCGAAAAAAGTTGCGCTTTAATATCTCGTGCAAGACGTTATCCAGGATTTTCCCTGAAGCTGCAATTCGTCCATTGCGGTCAAATGGCTGATTGAATAATCTTTGCGTGACGCCATCGATCACCATGTTGCCCGGTCCTGTATCGAATGCAATCAAGTCATTCGTGGCCGCGCCTGCAGGAATAGCGGTGAGGTTCGCGATGCCTCCAATATTTTGCACGATTCTTCCCAGGCGAGCGTCGCGAAAGAGTATGTGGTCGAGGAAGGGAACCAGCGGCGCACCGTGTCCCCCAGAGGCCATATCGGCCGGACGAAAATCCGAGATTACCGGCGCGCCCACCCGCGCTGCTATGATTGCACCCTCGCCCGTTTGCCACGTGGCTGCCACTTTGCGCCCAAGAAAGCGTTGCGGCTCGCCTTGATGGTAGAGGGTTTGACCGTGACAGCCGACCAGATCGGCCTTCAATCGAAACTGCCGCTCGGTTGAGAGCACTGCGTCGGAATAAAGTTCACCTAACAGAAAGTTTAATCGCGCGAGATCGGCCACGCTGGCGCGCGTAGCATTCATCGCCGCCAGCACGGTTGCGCGAACCTTCTTTGAATAGGAGTGTTCCGCGTGCCCGAGTAGCTCGAAGTTCAAACGCCCGGGTGCGTGGGAGCCGCTAATTCGCACCAACGCTACGTTGATGCCATCCGCGGAGGTCCCGCTCATCACTCCGGCCACGATCATGTCTTCTTCTTGTTCTTGCTTTTTCATCGGCGCGGTAATCGGCGCGGCGGAGGCGACGTCTGCGCGGAATTGGTTTTCTCACGATCTTTCTCCCGCCGATCCAGAGCTGCGAGCCTTACTTCCTCGCCGAACTCCCAGAGTTTCCGCGTAAGTTTCTCGACCATCGTAGAGGAGGGCGCCGGCTTGCGTCGCAGTGCCTTTGCCCACTTTTTCTTGAACGAATACACGCGCCGCACCGATTCATCGACGCGTTTGGCAAATTTGGAATCATCCTCGGTCATCTTCACCAACTCATCGTAGGCTTGCGCAATGTAGTCGGCGCGATGGCAGATCAGGCAAAGATCTCCGCCGCTACGGACGAACTCAACGGCAGCTTGTCCCACTGAAGCGGCTGACAAGACTGCGCCCATCTCGAGATCATCGGAAACGATGGGGTTGCGGTAGCCGATACGTTTGCGCAGGATATTTGTAATCCATTTCCTCGAGATCGATGCTGGAGTGCGAGCCGGCGTAACCAGCGGATACGCCGCGTGCGAAATCATCACGAGAGGTAGCTGAGTTCGGAGCATGCGGTATGGCAAGAGATCCTCGGCCCAAAGTTTTTTCAGCGATTTCTTGATCGCAGGCAATTCGTGATGGCTGTCGAGTTTCCCTTCTCCAAGGCCGGGAAAGTGTTTGCCGCATCCCAACACTTCCGCCCCTCGAAGCCCCGCGAGAAACTCGCGAGCATAAGCAACCGTGTCACGTGGGTTCGCCGAAACCACTCGCGAAGCCATCACGCTGCACGAGGCTTCAAACGCCAGATCGAGAGCGGGAGCGAAGTCGATGTTGAATCCCAGAGCGTGGCAATTCTCACCGATGATCTGCCCATGTTTGCGAAAAAGTTTGCGGTCGCCGGTGTCAAAGACATCTGTCGCTGAAGGTGTAGGACCGAGAACGTCACGAAAGCGGTCCACGAGGCCGCCTTCAAGATCGACGCAGGTGAACAGCGGCGTCGAAACGCACTTCCGGCAATCGCGCAGCAACAGCCAGGTCTGCTCGGCCGTTACGATGTTGCGTGCGAACAAAATCACTCCCGCCGGCTGCAAACGTTTGAGTAGAGAACTGAGAGGCGGGGTCATCTCCACGCCGTCGAAGCCGACGATTAGCAATTGGCCGATTTCGCTCGTTTTGAGGCTTGTTCGCCTAGCTGCCATCGGAAGTTCTTTTTTACTCTCTAGGATTCTTGGTGGTTAGATTTCCTTTTTCAACTCTGCCAGCAGGTTCAACGCCTCAAGCGGCGTGAGCCGGTTCAAATCTACTTCCCGCAGCTTCTCCAGCACCGGCTGGGAAATCGGCGTGAAGATGGTCAACTGCGTCGGAGGAGGCGATGCTCCGGGCGACAGATGTTCTGTAAGGTCCCGCTCCGCCGATTCGTGCTCCGTCAGCACCTCGCGCGCTCGCGTGATCACTTCGTTCGGGAGGCCAGCCAACTTGGCGACCTCGATGCCATAGCTGCGATCCGCCGCTCCCGGCTCCACTTTGCGCAGAAACGCGATTCCGCCGCCAGTTTCCTTCACCGAGACATGATAGTTTTTCACTCCAGAGAGCTGTTCGGCTAATTCTGTCAACTCGAAATAGTGCGTCGCAAAAAGAGTCTTCGCCCGCACGCGCGCATGCAGATATTCCACTGCGGCCCAGGCGATCGCCAGACCGTCATAAGTGGAGGTTCCGCGTCCAACTTCGTCGAGCAAAATAAGCGACCGCGCCGTCGCCGTATGCAGGATTGCCGCAGTCTCCGTCATCTCGACCATAAACGTCGAACGGCCACGCGCCAGATTGTCGCTAGCGCCGATGCGGGTGAAGACACGGTCCATCACGCTGAGCCGCGTTGAGCGCGCCGGAACAAACGATCCCATCTGCGCCAGAATCACCATGAGCGCGGTCTGCCGCAGATATGTCGATTTGCCGCCCATGTTCGGTCCCGTGAGAAGAAGAATCGTATGCGTGCTGGCATTCAGGTAAAGATCGTTGGGTACGAAGCGCTCGCTGCCTCCGGCCATTTCCTGCTGCTCAATCACAGGATGGCGGCCCTCGATGATTTCGAGATTGCCGCTGCCGCCATCGGTTGTGGCAATGAACTGTGGCCGGCAATAGTTCCGCAGAGCCGCGACATGACCCAGCGATGAGAGTACATCCACTTCGGCCAGCGCCAGCGCAGTCTGACGGATTCGTTTCGCTTCGGACGCAATCGCTACTCGCAACTCGGTGAACAGCCGGCGCTCGATCTCGACGATCTTTTCCTGCGCATCGAGAATTTTGGCTTCGTATTCTTTCAGTTCAGGCGTGGTAAATCGCTCCGCGCCTACTAAAGTCTGCTTGCGTTCGTAGTCCTGTGGAACGAGATGCAAATTTGGCTTTGACACTTCGATGTAATAGCCAAAAATAGAGTTGAACTTAACCTTGAGCGATGCAATCCCGGTCCGGCCACGCTCGCGCTGCTCAATCTGCGCCAGTACCTGCTTGCTATTGCGTGAGAGTTCGCGAAGTTCATCCAGATCGCGATCGACGCCGGCGGCAATCACACCACCGTCGGCAAAGCTGAGCGGAGGTTCGGCCACAATCGTTTTCTCAATGCGTTCCCGCAGTTCACTTAATTCGTCGAGCGATTCGCGCAAAGTCTTCAGCCGTTCGGCGGGAAACCTTCCTGCTGCAGTCTTGATTGCCGGAATCTTAGCGAGCGACGCCGCCAGCGCGAGCACATCTCGCGGATTCGCCGTCTCCAGCGTCACGCGGCTTAGAAGACGCTCGAGGTCGAGAACGCCATCGAGCGCGCGCCGCAACTCTTCGCGCGCGATTGTTTCTCTTACGCTTGCTTCCACCGCATCGAGGCGGGCATTGATTTCCGCGAGATCGAGCGAAGGCCGCAGCAACCACGCTCGCAATAACCGCTTGCCCATCGGCGTGATCGTGGAATCGATCGAGCGGAACAGAGTGGTGCCGGCGTCGGCCCCGGCGAAAAGTGGTTCAATCAACTCCAGATTCCTCACCGTCACCGCGTCGAGCACCAGGCAATTTTGCCGCTCGTACCAGCCGATGCGGTCCACGTGATCGAGTGCGCCGCGCTGCGTCGAGCGTACATAGTGGAGAATCGCTCCCGCAGCAGCAGCAGCAGCCGTTCGGCCCGCAAGCCCGAACCCTTCGAGCGACAACACGCCAAAATGATTTTCCAGCAGCGGAATCGCATGGTCCGGTGCGAAGATCCAGTCGTCGAGCGGAGTTTCGGCCCACGCGGCGCCGGCGGCGCGTGGTTGCGGCAAGTGAGTGGGCAGCGCGTGTGCCGATCCGGCAATTTCCTGCGTGCGGTCGAAGGAAACCTGGCGGCGCCTTCCATCAAACAGCGGCGCCGCCGATCCGTATAACAATTCCTTGGGGCGGAGTTGCTCCAGTTCTTCCTGCACTCGGCGCATGGCGTTTTCGCCGGAGAACTCAGTGGCGCGGAATTCTCCCGTGGAAAGGTCGAGGGCTGCGAAACCTACGCTTTCGCCAACCTGCGCCAGCGCCGCGAGAAAATTGTTTTCTTCTGATCCCAGCAGCGAGTCCGCCGCGGTGCCTGGCGTGACGACCCTCGTTACTTCCCGCCTCACCAATTTCTTGGCCAGGCGAACGTCTTCCATTTGCTCGCAGATCGCTACCTTGAAGCCTTTTCGGATCAGCTTCCCAATGTAGCCCTCTGCTGCATGATGCGGCACGCCGCACATCGGCACGGCGATCCCTTTCTCTTTGTTTCGTGAGGTGAGCGTGATCTGCAGCTCTTTTGAGGCGACAATCGCGTCGTCAAAAAAGAGCTCGTAGAAATCTCCCAGCCGGAAAAACAACAACGCGGTCGGATGTTCTTTCTTGACGGCTGCGTATTGCCGCATCAGCGGAGTGGACGGCTCGGTCATGCTTCGGTTGAATTAGGACTGTGCGCGGATTATAACAAAGCTGAAACGGGACTTTTTTCGATGTACCGGGAAATCGCAGTTGACGCCACTTCTCCTGCGATGCTTTCCTAGTGCATGGAACTCCGCAAAGATCCCATCACGCGCTCCTGGGTGATGACGGGAGACGATCCCGCCGAGGGTGCGTCCGGTCCGGACGCCGCTTGCCGTTTTTGTCCGGATGCAACTGACTCGCCGCAGGTCATCGCCGCGACCCCCAGTTCTGGCGCTTGGTCGGCGCGTTCCGTGGTTCATCCCACACCGCTGTATCACATCGAAGGTGAGCCGGGCCGGCGGGGCGACGGCATTTACGACCGCATGAGTTCGGTCGGAGCACACGAGGTGCTGGTGGAAAACCCCAGGCACGACCGGCATCTGTGGAATGCCAGCGACGATGAGATCGGCCAATTTCTTCGTCTGGCGGCCGAACGCATTTTGGATCTGAAGCGCGATCCGCGCATCAAGTACGTAAGTCTTTTCAAGGACTACGGCCCCGGCGCCGGCCAGGAATTCAGCCACCCTACCTCTCAGATTACGGCGACGATGTTCGTGCCGCGCCGCGTGCTCTACGAACTGCGCGCCGGGCGCGAATACTTTCAAGCAAAGGAGCGCTGTGTTTTTTGTGACATCCTCGCTCAGGAAGAGCGCCAGGCTTCACGCGTGATCGAGGCCCGCGGCGACTATGTGGCGATTGGGCCATACGCTCCGCGCGTTCCTTATGAGACCTGGATTCTCCCGCGCAATCACGAAGCGTCTTTCGAACGCACGGGCTTGACGAAACCGGGACTTCGGATCAACCTCGCGGCACTCTTGCGCCGCACGCTGCAGCGGGTACGTACCGTTACCGAGGGTTTTCATCTCGTGCTGCACACTTCGCCCAACAGTCTGCATCCTTCGAAAACTCTCGGCTATTGGAAGACCATCGATGACGACTATCACTGGCATATCGAGATCATGCCGGTAATCGCGGCCAAGGCGCGGTCCTATACGTTCAAAGAGGTCTACTACTCGCCGGTGAGCTCGGAGACGGCGGTGAAGCAACTGCGCGACGCAAAGATTGATGGGTGATCTTCGCGGAGCGCGGAATCAATGCTTATTCAATGTTTGCCTTATCCGGCGGTTTGCGGCCATTAACCTCCGGTAGCTTTAAGGTGCTGCTGCAATCCGTGCCGCTCAGGAGAACCACCTTTGAAACCTCTGTTCTGCATCGTTTTGTTCCTCACCACGGCTTGTGCCCAAAGCCCCGCGCCGGCTTCTAAGCCCTCACTGGAAAAACCAAAAGTTCTTTGGCAGAAACTCGGCGCGGCAATTCATGATGTCGATCAGAACCTAGATGGCGTGATGGGCGTCGCCATTGAAGACCTTAAGACTGGAGACCAATTCTTTCTGCATGAGAATGAAGTCTTTGCCCAGGCGAGCTCGATCAAGATCGCTGTTCTCGCGACGCTTTACGATGAAGCGCAAAAAGGCAAGCTCAAGCTAACCGATCTCTACGTCGTGCAGGCGAACGATCTCGTCCCCGACAGCGATATCATGGGCGGGCTTACGCCCGGCGTTACCCGCATCACCCTGCGCGATCTCGCCACCATGATGGTCGCCGTCAGTGACAACTCAGCCACCAATGTCCTGATCGACCGCGTTGGCATGGAAAATGTGAATGCTCTGCTCGATTCCCTCGGCCTTTTGAACACACGTCTGCGCCGTAAGATGATGGACCTTCAAGCCGCGAAGGAGGGCCGCGAGAACATCTCCACACCGCGCGAGATGATGAGTCTGCTTGCCGCCATCTACCGGGGCGAGGTGCTGAAGCACGAGAGCCTCGACGATTTTTTCAAAGTCTTGAGCACCAACAAGGATTCGTGGATCCCGAGAGATCTTCCCGCCGGTCTCAAAATCGCCAATAAGCCCGGTGCACTCGAAGGAGTTCGCAACGACTCAGGAATCGTTTTCGTCGAGGGCCGGCCTTATGTGATTTGCGTGATGACCGCATTCCTGCAGAACGAACGTGACGGCGAACAGGCCATCGGCAAGGTTTCCTTTGCAGCGTGGCGCATGTTCGACCGCCTCGCGCGCGCCTCAGAGTACGGCCGGGTTGTTTCTCCAGGAAACGGCAGCCGGTAACGAAGCAGACAGCTCGTTCTACCAACGAATCATCCCTTCCGGATCATCGACCATCACAACCTCATACTTCTCCAGCATCGGCATGAGGAGATTCTCTAGTTCACGCTTCCACAGTTCGCCTTCATAAAATTTTGCCTTCATGGGCTCACGCGAAGGCAGATCGGGAAAGCCACGCATAAAAAAGAAGGTGTCGGGGTCTTCAACAGAAAGGAATGGACCCAATATCTTCATTCCGATTTCTGTGTGTGCCGGAATCGACTTGGTACGGAATATCTCCAGAAACTCGGCGCGCTTGCCAGGTTTGATTTTGTAAGTGCGCATTTCGATGATCATCGGTTCGTTCATCATTGGTCCGCCCGTCCAGAAATGCTGGCGCGGTTCGAGCAAAAGATCAAGAGGAATTTTCTAACGGGGAACCCCGAGCAAGAAGGAAATAAGAAATACTGATTCACTCTGCCCTCGCCGACTTCTTATGCATCTCCAGACCGTGGCGCAGCAGTTGTCCCGCCGCCTCGGCTGCGACCGGCTGCGAAAATAAATATCCCTGACCCAGATCGCAGCCCAGTTCGCACAGAAGTTCGAACTGCTGCGTGGTTTCAATGCCTTCGGCGATTACCTTCAGCTTCAACTTGTGGCCCAGCACGATGATGAGGTCCACCGTGTCACGAGTGCCGCGGTCGGCGAGCATTTGGCTGATAAGAGAGCGGTCGATCTTCAGCGCGTCGACCGGAAATTGCCTCAGCCCGATCAACGAAGAGTTTCCTGTGCCGAAATCGTCGAGGATCGCGCCAATTCCAAGGTGCTTGAGTTGGGTGAGAACCGTGACTGTCACCCTGGGGTCAGCCGCGGCTATGGCTTCTGTCATTTCGAGTTGCAGCTTCGAAGGCTCAATCCGGATTTCGTGAATTGCGTTTCGAAGGTCGGTCACGAAGCGGGGGTCGGCAAACTGCCGGGCGGAAAGGTTTATATTCATCGTTACGGCTTGAGCCGCGTGATTCTTTTCTTCCCACTCTCGCAATTGCTGGCACGCCTTAAAGATCAGCCATTGACCAATCGAGAAAAGCAGGCCCGTGTCTTCAGCCGCGTCGATAAACTTGTAGGGCGAAATCAAACCCTGCTCGGGATGCTGCCAGCGGAGCAGGGCTTCGAATCCTGCAATCTGCCGGGTATCAAGTTGCACGATCGGCTGGTAATGCACGCGAAATTGACCCTTCTCGACGGCTTCTCGCAGTCCTGCTTCCAGCCGCAATCGATTGACGGCGCGTGTATGCATGGCTTCATCGAAGATTTCGCAACGAGATCCTCCGAGCGCCTTTGCCCGCCGCATTGCCATGTCGGCATCCTGCAGGAGATTTTCGGGTCGAGCGTGCGCTGAGGTACTCAACGCGATTCCCACGCTTGCCGAGGGATGTACCTCGTGGCCATCCAGCAGGAAAGGCTCTTCCACAGTTGCAAGGATTCGTCGCGCCGCCCGCATGGCGTCGCTCGGATCAGCCACGGCCTCGAGCAGGATGGCGAACTCGTCCCCACCCATCCGGGATAGGACTGCATCTTCCAGGGAGTCGTCTTGCGGACGCGAGACTGTGTCCTCGGTCCTCAACTGCGCTGCGAGACGCCGCCCCATCTCGATGATCACCTGATCGCCCGCCACCGGACCCCGAGCCTCGTTGATCTCTTTGAAGTTGTCCAGATCGACGAACAGCAAGGCGTATTGGCGTTCTGGATTTCGCTGCGTTCGAAGATAGAGTTGCTCCAGCCGATCCAGAAACAGAGTGCGGTTCGGCAAGCCAGTCAGAGCGTCGTGAAGAGAATTGTGTTCTGCTTGTTCCTCGGCATGTTTGCGGTCTGTGATGTCGCGGTTCACGATGACCAGCTTGGTGACATCGCCTTTCTCGTCCCGAATCGTCCCGGCGATCGACTCGAGCACCATCCATCTACCGTCTTTGTGCCGGATGCGGTATTCCAGCTTTTTCCCCACTCCAGTGCTGCGCGCCTCTCGCGCCGCTTCCAGTACCTTGAAACGATCCTCCGGATGAATCTGTTCGAACGTCGATGTCTCCCCCAGTTCCGCCGCGGAATATCCCAGGATTCTTTTGTAGGCGGGGCTGTTATAAAGCCGATGCCCTTTCACATCGACCAAGGCGATCATGTCAGCTGCATTTTCTGTGACGATTTGAAATAGCTCCTCCCGTTTCTTGGACTCGCGGCGAACCTGGTAGACGCGGAAGTACTGATAGATCGCGAGGGCCGCCAGCGTTCCTAGAGCGATCCAATTCCAATATTCCATCATCGTCGGAGGGAAGCAGAACCTTCGAAGGACATATCGGCTGATTCGGCTGGGAATTTAGTGTCTCGCCATGGGGACAAACCAAGAGGACAAACCGTCTGCGACGCGTTCATAATGTCCGCATGTCTCCAGATAACGCAAAGGCGGTCCGCCGCCTGAAGACCTACACTGGCGCCCAAGGTTACGTCTACCAGTATTACTTCGTCGGCAAGCGAGCGGCGCTGCCAGGCGACGCCGAATCCCCGGCTACGGAATTCGTTTTCGACGTGACTTCCGACCGCAAGCTGACCTATGCCGTCAGTGTCTTCCTGCCGGAAAAATCAGTGACGGCGTGGGACGCAGCTCATGGCCGACAACTCACAGAATCCGAGGAGTACGCTGCGGCAAAGCTCCGGTTGTTTAGGGCCTTCGATGAGTTGGCGGATGTAAAAGCCGATGGCCGTCGATTGGTAATCGACGTCGCCGGGTTAGAAGAAGCACTAGCGAGCCTGGGTGTTGAGTAGGACTACTTTATTCTGCGGACTTCGCCGCCGCTCCCAAGAATTGTCTTTTGTGACCTACCTCACACCCGCTCGTGACCTTTGCCGTTCCCAGCCTTCCCGTGGATGTGGAGAATATAATGCGTGGGAGGGACAGGGTGGCTGGGGTACGATCGAGACTCGCTCCTGACTTGCAATAAACTCAGCCGACTCTGATACTTACCTGGCCTATGGCATTGCTTTGGTTACGCTTCGCGCTGGCTTGCTATTTTGTGGGGCTGTTCTACGCTTTTTTCGCACTCAGCCGCACCAGCGACCTTTTCAGCCGCATCGCGTTGCACGCCGCGAGCCTGGGCATGGTCTTCCATTTCGTTTCTCTGGTCGAGCTTTTTCTTTCTGGTCACGTCGTCTGGGCTTCTGTGCATAACGGCGAGTCGCTGCTGGCTTTTTTTTCGATGACGTTTTTCATGATCATCTACGCCATCTACCAGACCACCTCGCCCGGAGTCGTCGTCTTTCCGATCGTGTTCTTTCTGACCTTTGTGGCCGCCCTCGACCAGCAACCGGTTTTGCTGACCGCCTTCGTCCAGCACAAGGGATGGCTGATCGCGCACATTATCCTGATCTTCACCGGATACGCCGCGCTCGTGTTAAGCTTCGGCGCCAGCCTGCTCTATCTGCTGCAGGAGCGCCGTTTAAAAGCCAAGAAGCCAAGCAGCCTGATTTCGTTCCTACCCGCGCTTGAGGTCATCGACCAGATCGGTTACCGCTCTTTGCTGCTGGGCTTTCCCTTCATGACTCTCGGCCTGATTACCGGGTCCATCGTCGCGATGTCCGCCTACGGGCGCGTCGACTTTGCCGACCCCAAGATTTTATTGTCGATTCTGATGTGGGCTGTCTACATGGTCATGGTCGTTACGCGCTGGAATTCAGGATGGCGTGGCCGCCGCGCCGCTGTACTTGCGACTTGCGCCTTTGTCGCCGCAATCGTAGCGTGGGCCGCAAACTACTTCTCGACCATCCACAGGTTCGCCGCCTCATGAGATACCAGCTCATCGGCGTGAATCACAAGAGCGCACCGCTCGAAGTCCGCGAGCGCCTCGCGATTCCCGAGTCGCGCCTGTCCGATTGCTGCCGCGATCTTACCGCTCATCCCGGAATCGAGGAGGGCATGATCATCTCCACCTGCAATCGTGTGGAAGTGATCACTCATACCAGCAATGGCTCAGCCGATCTGCGCGGATTTCTTCGCCAGCACTTTGACCTCAAAGCGGAAGATCTCGACCCGCACCTGTATGAGTTCCGCGAGAAGGATGCCGTACGTCACGTCTTCCGGGTGGCTGCCAGCCTCGATTCGATGGTAGTGGGTGAAGCGCAGATTCTCGGCCAAGTAAAAGAGGCTTATGCTACCGCCCGCGCCGTGGGCTCGGTTCGCGGACAGCTCGATCAGCTCTTCACCCGAGCCTTTGCTGTCGCCAAGCGTGTTCGCACCGAGACCGCGGTGGGCTCGTCTTCGGTTTCCATCGCCTCGGTCGCGGTCGAACTCGCCAAAAAGATTTTCGGAAGTCTGGAAGGCAAGACTGTATTCATCGTGGGCGCAGGCAAGATGAGCGAACTCGCCGCCCGCCATCTGATGGCTCACGGCTGCGCCTCCATCTTCGTTTCGAATCGAACCTATGACCGCGCCATCGGCCTCGCACAGAGGTTCAACGGCCAAGCCATCAAGTTTGACGATCTCTACAACTCCTGCGACAAGGCCGATATCGTCATCACTTCAACCGGCGCGCCACACGCGATTTTCCGCCGTGAGCATGGTGAGCAGTTCCTTTCTCGCCGCAAGAACAAGCCGATGTTCTTCATCGACATTGCCGTGCCCCGCGACGTGTCGCCCGAAATGGCGAAGCTCGACGGCATCTTTGCCTATGACATCGACGATCTGCAGCAGGCCGTCAGCAGCCACGTCGCCGACCGCCGCAAAGAAGCCGAACTTGCTGAAGCGATCATCACCAGCGAAGTCGAGCGCTTCGAAGCCAAACTCCACACCCTCGATGTGGTGCCGACAATCGTTAGTCTGCAGGACCATCTCGAAACCATCCGCCAGGCCGAAATCGACCGTGTACGCGGCCGCATGGGCGTGTTGACGCCGGAGCAGGAAATGGCCGTCGAAGCCCTGACCCGCGGCATCATCAACAAAGTCATGCACACGCCAATCACTACGTTGAAGACTGCGGCGCGCGAGTCGGAAGCAACCACTGTGATTGATGTGGTGCGGAGGCTCTTCAATCTGCACGAAAAAGAATCGGCGGCTGCGCAGAAGAAAAAAGACGAAATAGGGACAAGCTACTAATGCCCGCATTTCCACGCACCCTCATAGAGTCCTGTCATCCTGAGCGGAGTATTTCGATGCACGAAGTGCATCGAAATACGAAGTCGAAGGATCCCTATCGCATGCGAGCCGCTGTCGGCTTAGTAGGGCGTTTCCAAAAACGAACAACTGACCATACACGTGTCGTTATGGTGCTGTGCTAATGCCTAAGCTTCGCATCGGCTCCCGTGGCTCCCAACTCGCCCTCTGGCAAGCCAACCACATCTCTGCGCTTCTCCACGCGTGCGGCCACGAAGTTGAAATCGAAATCATCCAAACCACCGGCGACAAAATCACCGATGTCGCCCTGGCGATGGTCGGCACCAAGGGCATGTTTACCAAAGAGATCGAAGAAGCCCTCGCCGCCGGCCGCGTCGACTTGGCTGTCCATTCCTTAAAAGACCTGCCCACCGAACTTCCCCCGGGATTCGAGATCGCCGCCATCACGGAGAGACAAGATCCGCGAGATGCGTTCTGCTCGCGCAGCTTCTCGAGTTTTCAGGAATTGCCGCAAGGCGCGCGCGTGGGCACGTCCAGCCTGCGCCGCCAGGCTCAGCTCAAGGCGATCCGCCCCGATCTCGATATTCACCCCCTGCGCGGCAACGTCGATACGCGCCTCCGCAAACTCGAGCAAGGCGAATACGATGCCATCATTCTCGCCTCCGCCGGCCTGAAGCGCTTGGGCAAGACACAACTGATCCAACAAATTATCCCAGCCGAACTCATGTGCCCTGCCGCGGGACAAGGCGCGCTCGGCATCGAAATTCGCGAAGGCGACGGAGCCATTCGGCAGCACCTCGAGTTCCTGAACGACCCTGCCGCCCGTGCCGCCACCACTTGCGAACGAGCGCTGCTCAACCGCCTCGGCGGAGGCTGCCAGGTTCCCATCGGAGCTTTCGCGGAAATGAAAAGCGGCAAGCTTCATCTTGAAGCAATCGTCGCCGATCCCGACGGCTCGAAGCTCCTGCGCGAATCCCGTGACGGAAACGATCCTGAACAACTTGGCAACGAAGTCGGAGACATCTTGCTCCGCCGCGGCGGCGACGAAATCCTCGAAGCCGTCTATGGCCGCAGTCTCGCCGTTCCGCCCCAACCGTGAATCCCGAATGAAGAGCGGCAGCGTTCTCCTGCAACTCCTCGGCGGCACCAAGAGTTCTCATGCCCTTCGCCGCTGGATTAACTTCTGGCCGCCGTTTCTCGGGGCAGGCATTCGAGTGAAGCACGTCGCGCCGGACATGAGGGCCGTTGACGTCGAGATGCAGCTACGCTGGTGGAATGCCAATTACGTCGGCACGCATTTCGGCGGATCGCTCTTTGCCATGACCGACGCTTTCTATATGCTCATGCTGATGGCGAACCTCGGCCGCGATTACATCGTGTGGGATAAAGCCGCGAAAATCCGCTACAGAAAACCGGGCCGCGGACCTGTGCGTGCGGAGTTTCGCCTCTCGGATAGCCAGATTGACGACATTCGCGAGAAACTGAAGACACTGCCGAAGTACGAACCGGTTTTCACCGTCGAAGTGAAAGATGTAGACGGAGTTGTGATCGCCGAGGTCGAGAAAACGATACACGTGCGCATGAAGCAACCAGCCGGGCAGGAAAGATAAGAGAATCGACTGTGTATATCCCAGAACATTTTCGTTTGCGCCACGACGCCGACGCGCTTACATTCATGCGCGCGAATCCCTTTGCCATCCTCATCTCAGCCACCGGCGACGGCCCGTATGCCACGCACCTTCCGCTCTTTGTTCGGATTGAAGAAAGCGCGCTTCAGACGGAAGAGACCAAGGTTTTTCTCCGTGGCCATGTGTCAAAGGCCAACTCGCACTGGCGATATCTCGAACAGCAGGCGCAATGCATGACGATTTTTCATGGCCCGCACTCTTACATCTCGCCCAGCAACTACATCGCGCGTGAAAGCGTTCCCACCTGGAACTACGCTGCCGTGCACGTATACGGAAACGCGCGCCTTTTCTCGTCGCTGGAAGAGTTGCATCAGATGCTCGACGAGTTGATAGGATCCTTCGAGCCTGCGTATCGCGAGCAGTGGGAGGATTTGAGCTCAACTTTTCGCGACAACATGCTTCGGCAAATCGTGGGTTTCGAAATCTCTGCCACCAAAATCGAGGGCAAGTTCAAGCTCAGCCAGAACCACACCCGACAAGATCAGGCGAACGTGATCACGTCTCTAGGGAAATCGGATGACTCTGCTGTGTCAGGAGTAGCTCGCATGATGAAAGAGCAGGGCCTCGGCCGCATCGAGGTCGATAAGAAGGACCAATGAAGAAGCGGGATACGAACACCCCTGCGGCAGGTCAGGCTCTCTCTGGCGTACGCGTGCTGGTTGGTCGGGCGCGGCATCAGGCTGGCGCACTCTCTGGCGAACTGCGCAAGCTTGGTGCTACGGTGGTGGAAATTCCGTTCATCGAAATTCGCAAGCCGCCGTCGTTTAAACCGCTGGATGTCGCGCTTCAAAATCTCGACAGTTACGACTGGCTCATCTTAACTAGCGTGAACGGAGTCGAGGCCATGTGGGAACGGCTGGCAAAGCTAGGCCTAAAGAAAAATAATCTCAAGCCTCTGCACATTGCCGCCATCGGTCCGGCGACGAAGAAAGCGATCGAGCGCCACGGCATCAAAGTGGATGTTGTTCCCAAGGAGTACATCGCTGAATCCGTCGTGCGCAGCCTGCGGCGGCGCGTGAAGGGCAAACGCGTGCTGCTGGTTCGCGCCAAAGTTGCTCGTGATGTGATTCCGCGGGAACTGCGCCGCGCCGGAGCGAATGTCGATGTTGTTGAGGCTTACGAAACAGTCGTACCGGAAGCTTCGCGCACACGCTTGCAGGCTGCCCTGGAAAATCCGAGGCGGTGTCCGCATATTGTTACGTTTACCAGTTCATCGACTGTCAAGAACTTCGTGGAACTGCTCGGTCCCCACGGAAAGCAGACAAGCGTGAACGGAATCCTGACGGCTTCCATCGGGCCAGTCACATCTTCTACATTGCGCGCGTTGGGCTTCTCAGTCGACATCGCAGCCAAAGAGTTCACCATCCCTGGACTGGTCGCGGCTATCGTCGCGGGTATGCGGGCGCGCGGTATTACTCAGTGAGCGAACAACTGCAATCGGCCGGCACGACGTGCGCCAGCAAAAAATCGGCTACGCGTTTGTAGGCGTCGATCTGATTTTCCACACGCGCGAATCCATGGCCTTCATTTTCATAAATCTTGTAGTCGACCGTTCCGCCGCGTTTCTTGATCGCATCGACCACCTGCTGCGTTTCTGATTTCGGGCAGCGCGGATCGTGCCCCCCGGCAAGCAATAACAATGGCGTTTTAATCTGATCGATGAAGTTGATCGGAGAGCGGTCTTCATACAACGCTTTATTCTTCACCACATCTCCCATGGTCGCGAGATCGGATTGCTGCAGCACGGGATCTTCATTCTCAATCTCGGTAAACCAATTGACAAACGGAACGATGGGTACTCCCGCGGCCCAAACATCGGGCGCTTTCGTCACCGACATCATGCTGAGATAGCCGCCATAGCTTCCACCCATCACCGCAATCTTTTTCGGATCGAGATGGCCAGTCTGCTTGATCCAATCGACTCCGGCCAGCACGTCCTGCAAATCGCCGCCGCCCATGTCGAACAGATTTGCTTGCTGAAACTCTTTGCCATAACCGGTCGAGCCGCGATAGTTGGGCGCGAGCACCATGTATCCCTGATTCGTCGCGTACTGGATAAAGCGGTTGAAGGAATTCATGGTTTGCGAAGTCGGTCCGCCGTGAATGTAAACAATGGCAGCATTCTGCCCATTGCGCGCCATGTTGAAGGGTACGTAGAGAAACGCGGAGATGGTCCACTTGCCGTCACGGCTGGGATAGTGCACCAGATAAGGCTCAACCATGTCTGCGGAGTTCACGCCTGCAACCAGCGAATGCGTGACCTGATGAGATTTGCCGGTCGCCAGTGTATACACCCAAAGATCGCCGGGAGCGGTGGGACCGTTGTGATAGTAGAGCAGCCGCGATCCGTCTTTGGTGAAGGCAGACTGCCCGCCCGCCGGCTCATTCACGCCCTTCGGGATTGGCATCGCTGTCGATTTGCCGGTTGCAAGATCGTACAAGTAGATATCTTCGTTGCCGTCGACATTGGCACTGAAAGCTATGTGTTTGCCATCGGGGGAGAACTCGCGGCCACGAATTTCCCATTTGTCTTTCGTCAACCATGAAAGTTTCTTCGTCGAAATCTCGATCAGGCCAATATTTTCGTAGCCGTTGTCGGCATTCGAACTGAAGAGAATGTGCTTGCCGTCTGGAGAGATGTCGTCGGCCGAATAGCGTTGCTCACCCTCGTGCGGCGTAAGCAGATTGCTCTTTCCAGTAGCAACATCCGCGATGAAAATATTCGAATCCGTCCCCTTGGCCTGCTCCTGCGTGTAGACGATGTACTTGCCATCTTTCGACCAGATCAGGCCGTAGTTCCCCTTATCCTGCGGCGTGCCGGTCGTAACGTGTTTGATCTCGCGCATCACCATGTCGTATACGTCGATCTCGTAGGCCGCTGAGGTTTTTGGTTTCACCTCGTATGCCAGATAGCGTCCATCGGGAGACCACGTAGGATTCGTCTCGGCGATTTCGCGTGTGCTGGTGAGGTTGACGACTTTGCCGGTTTTGGGCGAAACCAAAAAAATGTCCCACTGCTCGTCGCCGTCGTAATCGGATTGATAGGCGATCCATTTGCCATCGGGAGACCACGCGGGTGCGGTCTGGCGCTGGTCGCTGACCGTGAGCTGCATCGGCCATCCGCCTTCGGCGGGGACGAGCCACAGATTGTTGCGTCCACTCATGTTGGAGATGAAGGCGATGCTCTTGCCATCCGGCGACCATGTGGCACGGCCGACCTGGCGCGTCATGTACAGCTTTTCGATGGTGAGGGTACGCGGCTCAACTTGTGCGTTGGGCTTGGAGGTGACTTGCTTGGGGTCGGTAACGGCTGCGGGCACGGAGAGTGTTTGCGCAACAATAGTTTCGGTCAAGACTGTAGCCATGAATATGACGATAGCAAAGAGTGCGAGGGAGCGCATTGAGCGGGATTCCTTATCGAGAGGTGCGAAGAGAAAGTCTAGCAGAGCATCGTTCAGCTGCGGCGCAAGCAAAACTGCATAGGTCCTTCGCGCAACGGACGCGCTCAGGATGACAGCGAGAGCTAGAGAAATACAAATTCGCCAAACCGCTTACGCTTTCGCATCCTTATGCATCTCCACCGTGCTCCAGGTCTTGTCGGCGGCGTGACAGATATTTTCCAGCGCGCAATCCACGCATTTGGGCTTGCGCGCGATGCAGAGTTTCCGGCCGTGCCAGATGATCTGGTGAGAAAAGAGAATCCATTTCTCGCGCGGGATGATCCGCATCAAATCCTGTTCGATCTTCTGCGGGTCGCTGTTTGTCGTGAGTTCGAGACGGCGCGAGATGCGGTGCACGTGAGTATCGACCACCACGCCTTCCGCAATCTTGAACCATGACCCCAGCACGACGTTGGCGGTTTTGCGGGCTACTCCCGGCAGGGTGAGCAGGTCCTGCATGTTGTGAGGAACCTGGCCTCCGAAGTCGGCGACGATCTTCTTCGCGGCACCGACAACCGATTTCGATTTGTTGCGGAAGAAGCCAGTCGAGCGGACGTCAGGCTCCAGTTGTTCGGGCGTGAGCGCTGCGAAAGCCTCGACCGTAGGATATTTGCGGAAGAGTTCCGGGGTGACGCGGTTGACGTTGGCATCGGTCGATTGCGCGGAGAGAATGGTCGCGACCAGCAACTCCCACGCGCTGCTGTGCGTAAGGGCGCAAACGACGTCTGGATAGAGCAGGTCGAGCCGCTTCAGGATTTCGGCGACGCGCTCGGGTGCGAGAGGATTGTAGCGACGAGCGCCGCCTGTCCGGGCCGCCGTCTCAGAAGGCAATCGAGGTTTCCGGCGCGGCCCCGGAGATTTGTCTTCCATCTTTACGGGGCGTGCGGGAGCGATTCGCTTCGGAATTCGTCCCTGCCGGGGCTGCCTGGGTGTGATTCCTCGTGCCATAGAGCAATCATCTTAGCAAACTAGGGCGCGCCGAGCCTCTAGCCGAGACACCCAACATATAATAGGTGAAGCTAGTAGATGAAGCCGTCTCTCGAATCTCCTTGACATCTTTTACGTTGGGGGGGATACTCTGGCAAAAAGGCAGCTATAACATCGGTACACCGAAGTGGTAAATGAAGAAATTCTGGCTCATCCCCGTGGTTGCTCTGACCTTTTCCTCATTTAGGGGCGTAGCCGACATCACAGAGCCGACCTGTGCCCCCACTTATGAGACTTGCTCTCACACCAGCGGCTGCGGGACCTGCCACGCATCCGTCTGGACAACATACTTGTGTCAGGACGGATCGACGTACACCGTTGCGGGCGGCTGCTGCTACTGCACCTAAGTGCACCTGTTTCTGTTTATCCCGGTCCGCTCGTGCGGATTTAGACGTAGGAGGCCTTCCATGAAGTCCGCTCTGTTTTGCATGATGGCCGCAGGCGCCTTATGCGCAACGTTGTGCTCAGCACAATTTACTCCCGTGGTTGCAAAGCAACGAACGGTTCAGGATGTGCTCGACGAAAATGGAAAAATCTTAATGCACGAGGAGACTTTGGAAACCTACCTTCGAAACTCCAAGGGGGCGACGCTGACCCAGACCTATTCCGTTCTGGACGGCAAGACCATGCTGGAGTCGGGGCGACTTTTTGACTTTGACCGCCACAAAGAGTACGTCCTCGATTATCGGCGGCACGAGGCGATCCCGCATTTAGACCTGCCACATAAGCTAGCTCCCGACGTGATGCGAAATGCCAACTATTCTCTTGGTGAGGAAACGGTAAACGGTATCCACTGTGCGATCGGTCCTATCTACCAGCTAATGGAAGATGGCACGAAGCGACAGATTGGCAAAGTGTGGAATTCACGCGACTATGGCATCAGCGTTAGGCGGGATTCCATCCTGGAGCCGTCCGGATCGCCACGGATTCACGAAGTCGTTGAACTTTACGACATCTCTTTCGTCGAGCCCGACCCAAACGAGTTTGATCTTGACAAGAATTTTTCTGTTCTGGAAAAGAAATCGGCGCAGGCTTGCGCTAAGCCCGGTGCTCCCTCAGCGCTTTCGGATCCAATTAAGTGGGACAGCGCTAGCTCGCCCTATTTCCAATCGCGACACGAGTCAATCAGTGCGCTGTCCCTCCGTAACCACGCAAGGAATTGACGCACACCACCCGCCCCGGTACTCTGGAGCTAACCTCGCATCATTCAGGGAAGCTACGTGGCCGTGAATTCGATCCAACTCGGGCAGGTCTGGCGCAACGATGCCGACGGCCAGGATTATCTCGTCACCAAGGTCTACAGCGAAGTGTTCACGCAATATGCCATGCTGCGCCCCGCCGGGATCACCGCACCCGACGCTCCCACCGTACGCCTTAAGGTAACCAAGACTCCGCAAGGCGCGGCGCTGCCCGGCTACACGTTCACGCAGGACGGCTCATTCTAGGATCGTCGCAGATTTCCGTTACACTTGAATTCTAGTACCTAGTAGCCAGTTTTTAGTCTGAGAGGTTTTGACTGGGTACTGGGTACTCGCAACTGCTTCTCCCATGACCGAAAAACTCCTTGCGATCATCTTCGTATTCATCAACTCCGTGATCAGCGTAACCGGCTACGGAGGTGTGACATTGCTCATGGCAATCGAGTCGGCGTGCATCCCGCTGCCTTCGGAGCTGATCATGCCATTCGCCGGCTACCTGGTCTTTACCGGGACGTTCAAGTTGCTTTGGGTTGCAACGGCCGGAGCGCTCGGATGCAACCTGGGATCGTTGGTGGCATACGAAATCGGATGCTATGGCGGCCGCCCGCTGGTCGAGCGTTACGGCCGCTGGATTCTGATGGGCCGCCGCGAACTCGACTGGGCCGACCGCTTCTTTCTGCGCTGGGGATATCTGGCAGTCTTCATCGGACGGCTGCTGCCGGTGATTCGAACGTTCATCGCGTTGCCGGCGGGAATCGCTCGCATGCCCCGCGGCCGATTTCACCTTTATACGTTCTTGGGTTCGTGGCCCTGGTGCCTGGGCCTGGCCTATCTTGGAATGAAGCTTGGCGAGAACTGGCGCGAGCTGGGGAAATATTTCCACAAGTTCGATGCAGTCATCGGAGTCGTGCTGGTAGTGGGTGTCGGGTGGTTTGTTTGGACCCATTGGCAGAATAGAATCTCTCGTCAGACCTCGGCCGTCAGTGATCGTTAAAACCCGAGTTACTTCATTCGTCTCAGACCCGCTTCGCCAACTGCGACCCAACGATCTGCCACCTGCCATGACGCTTCACAACCACATCCATGTAAATGTAGCCAACAGGGAAGCGGCGCCCTCCCTGCTCCACATCGTCTTCTTCCGAGCCATGGACGATCGCTACATCTTGGCTCAGGATGCGGATTCGCCGGCCCGTCGACCTTATCGATAAGTATCGGATGACGCCGGTCTTGAGATTGTTCAACACGTCTTGTTTGGTGAAGACGTCCCCCGTCTCGTCGTATTGCAGGTAATCGTCGGCAAAGATGCGCGAGAGTTCGACGACGTCGGCGGCGACCAGAGCACGGTCTCCATCTTCAAAGAGCTTCAGGATTTGCTGCTCGTCATTGGCCATATTCAACTTGTCATCGGAGAGAGCACTTTTGACCTGCGCGACTTAGTAGTGTACAAGCTAAGTCATTCCAATCGCCAAGGAGTGATTCACCATGCATCATGTTTTTGCCGCTGTTCTGTTTTTTGCTGTTGCTTTGCCCATCGTCTCTCAGACGCAGTCTCCCGCGCCCTCCGACAAACCATTCGTCGTCGAGTATTACTACAAAACCAAATGGGGACACGCGGATGAATTTCTAAAACTGTTTAAGAAAAATCATTATCCCCTGCTCAAGAAAGAAACTGAGATGGGTCGGATCGCCAAGGTGTGGATGGATCAACCGCGCTACCACACTACGGAAGATGGACGCTGGGATTTCCGCGTCACCATCGTCTTCAAGAATGCAACCGTGGCCAACGAGTCTTTCGATGAGGCGGCGCTGCAGAAACAGATGTATCCGGATCAGGAAACCTTCCAGCGCGAAGAACAGCGGCGCTTCGAGATTCTCGACGCCCATTGGGACTTGCCCTTGAAAACGGTGGAGTTGGACAAATAGCGCCGGGCAAGCCTCAATAGTGCGATGCAACGCGTCCGCAGAAGATGTTACAAGGAGATGACAATCGTCCGGGAAATCCTTTATAGCGCTCATTGAAATTTGGAATTAGACAGAGTCCGGGTAGTGTCCATATTCTTAACCATGGACAGCTTATTATCGGTTGAGGACTCACATGTAGACTTGCTGCACGAAATCGGCACGCGTCTGGCCACTGCGGATGGCTTTCACGAAGTGCTGGGTCGTGTGGTCGATTTCGCTTCCGCACTGGTAAAGTGCGATTCCTGTCTGATTTACGTTCTCGAGGGCGAAGACCTCGTCCTGCGAGCCTCGAAGAGTCCGCATCCCGAAATTGTGGATCGGCTCAAACTCCGTGTGGGACAAGGCATTACGGGATGGGTGGCCGAACATCGCGAGCCTGTCGCGGTTTCCGAAAAAGCGGCGCTCGATCCCCGTTTTCAGTTTTTCCACGAATTGCCCGAGGATAGCTACGAAGCGTTTTTGTCGGTGCCATTGATGTGCCGCGGGCGTGTCGTGGGCGTCATCAATCTGCAGCATCGTCAGCCGCACGTTTTTCGGCGGCGTGAAATTCGCCTGATCTCGACCATTGGATTCTTGGTGGGCGCCGAGATCGAGATGGCGCGGCTGGAAGATGCGAACTCCAACCTGTGGGAACAATTGCAGACTCGCAAAGTTGTGGAGCGCGCCAAAGGAATCCTGCAACGCGAACTGGGGCTGAGTGAGGAACAAGCCTACCTGACCTTGCAACGGCAAAGCCGGCAAAAGCGCAAGCCGATGAAAGAAATTGCCGAAGCCATCGTACTCAGCGACGAAGTGAAGGGGAATGCGCCTTCGCCGAAATTAACGTAAGCTCGTTTCGAGATGGTGTTGCTTCACGCTGTGCGGCCATGCGTTCTTAAGCTCCCAGCTGCTAGCAATTGACAGTTAGCAGTTAGCAAACGCAGGCGACCAAGAGTAATTGCTACGCTAATTGCCAACAGCTAGTTGCTCGCTCCATCGCGCCTGGCGCCCTCAACGACGTACTCGCAAAAACAAACCGAGAGCAGATTTTGGATCTGCTCTCGGTTCTTGGCAGCGGCCGGACTAGCGGGCGGCGGATAGGGTCGTGGTTGCGACCGTCTTCGCTATCTCGTGAGTCTCGGCCGGTACAGCAAAGTGCAGCGTTATTCCAAACTCAGGAAGCTGCAGGCTGCTGACAAAGCTTCCAGTCGGCCGCGAAACTACCACGATCCGGCTGACATCGGAAGGATGCGATACTTCGGTATCGGTTACCAGCAGCATGAAGCCAGTGCCGTGGCCGCTCACATCGCGCACCATCAATAATTCCGACGGCCCCTGGGCTCCCATGGTGAAGCGGTATTTTCCCGCCGGTACAATGGCATTTTGCCAATGCACCTCGTGGTCCAGAATAAAGCTACCGGCGGCCTCTTGAGCAGAAGCCAGGCTGGGCGCGAAGTTCAATGCACTGACAGTCAAAACCGCGGCGTAGACGTATTTGCGAATCGATTTCATCGGCATCTCCTGTTCTCTTCCTCTCTTCCTCTCTAAGCGAGGAAGAGCGTGTCTGAAGAGCACACTACCGGCGCAAAGCCAAGTGGCGTGGGCTCAGATTTAAGTGGAGAACTACAGGGTCAGGAGAATTGCAATACCGACATCGGGGCCGGCACGCAAACATCAGCTTCGTATCGCCGGCTGCAGAGCTGGTTTACGAAGTGATTTCACTATGAGGCAAGTCCGCGCTAGAGTCCAACGCAAAAAATCTATCGGAGCTATCAGATCGGAGTCGCAACCGCGCGGACTAGACATGCGGCCGACTTCTTTGCTTAACATCGATTCTCACCCCTTCAATGAGCCAAACCCACAGTTGAAGTTAATTATGAGCCGCTGAGCACCGCGCAGTTGTCAACTTCCATTCAAGTAAGAGAGACTATAAATGCGATAGTGAAGTGGCATGTAACCGCCACCGAAGGAGATTAACTTGTATCAAAAACGCCCGGGAGTTTTCATGGCCGATTGGTTCGACGCGGATGGCCGCCGTCATCGTAAACAATTCAAAAACTCCGATGATGCAAAGAAGCACGAACATCGCGAGGCCGCTTTGGCGCATGCTGTTCGCGCCAATCGAGAATTGAAGCTGTCCGGCGTCAGTAGGACAGCTGGTGGCAAGAAAGCTGCGAGGTCGGAGACTGTTACTGCCACCACCGCCGACATCGCACCGGCCAAAGGCAAACTGGGCGTCATGATTCCCGGCATGGGCGCGGTTGCGACCACATTTGTTGCCGGCGTCGAGGCGATTCGCAAAGGGCTGGCGAAACCGATCGGATCGCTCACTCAGATGGGCACGATTCGCCTGGGCAAGCGCACCGATGGCCGCTCCCCAAAGATCAAGGAGTTCGTGCCGCTCGCTGGTCTCGACGACCTGGTCTTCACCGGCTGGGACATCTTCGAGGACAACATGTACGAAGCGGCCTCGAATGCCGGCGTGCTCGATCAGCGGTTGCTAGATCAGTTGAAGCCCTTTCTTTCGTCGGTGACTCCGCGCGCGGCGGTGTTCGATCACAACTATGTGAAGAAGATCGATGGGCCCAACGTGAAGAAAGGCAAAACGAAGATGGATTTGGCTGAGCAATTACGCGATGACATTCGTGACTTTAAGAAGACCAGCGGCGCCAGCCGATTGATCACGATGTGGTGCGGATCGACTGAGTCCTATATCGAAGCGGGCGAGGCGCATCAGTCCGTGAAGTCTTTCGAGAAGGCGCTGCGCGCGAATGATGACATGATCGCACCCTCGATGGTCTATGCCTATGCATCGCTGATGGAAGGCGTGCCATTCGCCAATGGCGCGCCGAATCTGACCGTCGATCTACCGGTGATGCTCGAACTTTCGCGGCAAAACGAGGCTCCGGTCTGCGGCAAGGATTTCAAGACTGGACAAACTTTGATGAAGACCATCCTCGCGCCCGGCTTTAAAGCGCGGATGCTGGGGTTGAATGGATGGTTCTCAACCAACATCCTCGGCAACCGCGATGGCGAAGTGCTCGATGACCCGGGATCGTTTAAAACCAAGGAAGAGTCGAAGCTTTCGGTGCTCGAACACATTCTGCAGCCTGAACTTTATCCTGAGCTTTACGGCGATATGTATCACAAAGTTCGCATCAACTACTATCCGCCGCGCGGCGATAACAAAGAAGGTTGGGATAACATCGATATCTTCGGATGGCTCGGTTATCCCATGCAAATCAAAGTCGATTTTCTATGCCGCGATTCGATCCTGGCAGCGCCGATTGTCCTCGATTTAGTGTTGCTGATGGATCTCGCGAAGCGCTGCTCGGAGTTGAAGGGACTCGGAATTCAAGAGTGGCTGAGCTTCTACTTCAAATCTCCGATGACTGTGCCGGGGCTGTATCCTGAGCACGATTTGTTTATTCAGCTGATGAAACTAAAAAACACCTTGCGGCATTTGAAGGGCGAAGAACTTATCACGCATTTGGGGCTGGAGTACTACGACTAGTCTCGGCGTCGGCGAAGGTGCGCGCCGGCAATCGTCGGCGCGCTAATCGTCGTCGTCTCTCGGGTAAGTTCCCTAGTATAAATTTCCTCAGAAAAATCGCCGCTCGGCCTTGACTCTGTCCTCACGCGGTCTACCATGAAGGTAACGCTCCTCCCTAGGGCAGGGGACAATCCAACCAACAATCCGTAGTTCAAGTGGAGGAAGTCCCCATGAAACTAAATGACAGCATATCAACCTACGATGTTGCCGAAGCTTTACAGGGCGAGTCCGGCAAATTTGAAGTAACCAGCGGAGTGGGCCGGAAGTGAGCCAAACCTGCAACCTTTCCTCGTACGCAAAGTAGCTCAACCCATGGCGACGGAGGGTCGCTCCAAGAGATCCGCGGCTGCCTGATTCTCCGGCGCCGTCAATAAAACAAGCCCAGCCCCGATCAGGCTGGGCGTTTTTGATTTGCTAGCTGGCGTTCGCAGGGGCTTTGAGGGTTGTGCGCAAACAATGCACCGAAATGTCGGCGCCCTCGTTTCCTTCCTACCAAACCGTCCTGAGCAACGGGCTTCTGCGGATTCTCTCGTCGTGAGTGACTAGAGTCAAACCCTCCGCGCGGGCTGTGCCACCGATGATGCGGTCGGCGGGGTCGCCGGAATATTCGCGCGGGAATTGGGCTGCCAAGGTGGCGATCTCGGGTGTGATCGGGAACACGGTGACGTCTTCGATCAGCAGATTGAGCGAGGATTCAAGCGTGCCGTAGCGGCGAATGCGTCCGCGTGCCAGCATGGACGCGAGTTCCCATATGCTGATTGCAGAAATTGCGATCCCGCCATTTCGCCGGGCACGCCGGATGGCGGATGCTGCGGGGCGGGAAAGAGACTTCGAATTGTCTACCGCCCAAAACAAAGGCGTGCGTGTCCAGCAGAATCAAAACGCGGACTCCCACGCCTCGGCCGGATCCGAATCGAGCTCGCCAACCACTTCAAACACACCCTTCAATCTACCGATAAACTCGTCTGTTGGTTCGTCGAGGGGAACCAGTTTCGCGATCGGTTTGCCGCGTTTCGTAATCACTATCGGCCGCCTGGTCGAGCGCACGTCTTCCATCAGGGTGAGGCATTGGGCCTTGAAGATTGCTGCCGAAATTTTCTTCATGGACATATTGTAGCAGACATGGTCAAGTGTAAATGACCACGTTGTTTGACAAGCATTCTTCCGCTTGTACTCGTCGAACTTCGCCAGGAATTCTCTCTTCTCAAAGGAAAAAACCTATTCGACCGTCGCCCTTAGAAAGATGGGGTCGATTTTATGAAATGGCCTCCCGAATGGTTGACCGTCTCCGGAAAAGACACCGAAGAAGGTTTGACCTAGACTTTTCAGTTGCTGATAATCGCCGAGAGGGCGCGGACCAGCGTTGCCGCTCGACTTTCCTGGAAAGAGAAACCTTTGCAGCCGAACGGTTTGAAAAGTGGCGCCTCGATTCCGGCTGACCGCTAAGTAAACCGAAAAGAATGGCTTCGAAGTATCTTTATCCAGGGCATCGGCCGTGTCGTACAGGACTCCCACAGCTCCGTTGTCGGTCACTGCGACAGCGGGAAGCGCCGATTGATGTTCCGGACCGCTGACATATTGTGGAGCGCCGGGTACCATCGAGCCATTGCCTTGGTTAACGACCCGCACAATGCCGATCCGATCCCGTCCAGCGCTTTGATCGAACTTGCCAAAGGCGACATAGACGTCGCCTGTCCCCGGATCGACAGCCAGGGCATCCACCCCGCCGCGAAGAACGTTGACTCCTCCTAGGATGGTACCGGGCTCGATTTCGCCGAAACTATAAGTGTAGATATCCTGATTACTACACGCTTCCGTCACTTGAATTCCGTTCGGACTGCCATTCAAACCCCACGTACGACCACCATCCAGCGAGCGATTCAAAACGTAGCTGACCGCAGAGGCGCGGGGACACTCCAGCGAAGCCCTGGTCTGGTGAAGGCTGTAAATCGCTCCGGATCGCTGGTCCACGGCGACTCGTTGCGCGGCATTGCCGCCAAAAGTCTCAACCGAACCGGTTGACTTATCGATGGTAAAGTCGGGAGGAACTTTTGCTTCGGCCACGGCGACCTGCATGGCGGTCGACTGGTAGCCGACATAGACGTTGTCGATTTGGGGATGGTGCAGACTTTTGTTGACAGCAAGCCAGGGCTGATCGGGGGCGGTGTGCTGGTTCGTAGGTTTCGTTTTCCCATCGACGACTAACCAGCCCCAAGCCTCGCTTTTTCCGGGATCATTCGTCGCTCCGCTAACAATCGTGCCTTCTGCCTTCGTGTTCTGCGTTCCTTCATCTGAGCTGCAATTCGCTCCTTCTCCATTGCCACTCAGCAGGAAGGTTCCGTAGAGCACGCCGCGGCGGTCGTAGTCGAATGTCTCATCACACGGCGATTCCTGGGCAAGCCCTCCGTCAACCCCCGGTGGAACGGGGATGGAGAATTCCTTCGTCCACAAATTGCCGCCGTCGCGCGTGTACCAGAGGGGAGCATTTTGAAATTGACCGTTCGGCGACTTGCTCCAGGCTCCAGAAAACGCCGAAATAACAATCCTGCGCAGGTCGGCGGGATTGATGGCGATCCCCGGCTCCGCGTTGAAGAATTTGTCTGTGTTCCTCAGATCGCGATCAGTGTTGCTCACCACGACATCGGTCAGGAACACGCTGGGGAAACGCGCCCGGCCGGCAGACTTCACCGAAGTATCGGCACTCTGGTTGGCAACGAATAGCAAACTCGCGGTTAGGAGGAGGGCTCCGCTGATTACGGGGTACTTCATGGTGGGTAACTCCAAATCGGCGGAACTATAGCATAGATTCGAAAACTTGCGCCGATTTTAGCGGGTGGTGATGCAGTTCCGAACAAGCATTTTTGCTGAGCTTCCGGCCCTTTCGAAACTGGCAGGCGGCTTACGCCAGCTTCTTCTCCCGCTTGTACTCGTCAAACTTCTCCAGGAATCTGTCAATACCCTTCTTCTGCAAGTAGTACGGCGTCGGCCGCAGCTTGTTGGGGTCTGCGACTCGGGATTCGGGAACGGTGAGCTTTTACTTCAAAGTCTCCCATGATTGTGCCGGAGCTGTATCCCGAGCATGATTTATTTATACCGCTGATGAACACGCTGCGGCATTTAAAGGCAAGGAACTGATCACGCAACTTGGGTTGGAATAGTAAGACTCGATCAATCTCCGAAGAACGTGCATCGTCAGCTGCTGTCGAAGGATTTTCACGGATACTTCACCCAGGGTTCATCGCTTCCTACGGGCGGTAAGTTTTTCAGATTCTTGGGACGGTAGTCCGGCCGCTTTTCCCATCGAATCCGCACTGTCTGGTGAATCTGGGGATTTGCCGGAAGCGTACGCGGACTACCCATGGGCACGGACCACTTGTACGTCTTCGTGTTGAAGTCGTAGGACTTGTGAGGTAAATACTCAAGGATCCACCATAGTCCTTTCAGAGAAACGTTCAGATCGGCAACGGGATTGGGCGCATAACGCGGATCGGGATACGAAAGAACGGAATGTACCCGATCGGGATGAAGCAGTAGCCCCCTGCTTTCAGCTTCCACCAGCATCCACTCCAAAGCGATTTGCGACAGCCCGCTTTTTTCCGGTGCATAGCTTCCTCCAACGTCGGAGTGAACGCCTGCGAACCAGACTTGTTTAAAATCCTGGGTGATTGGGCTGAGCGTTCCGTCGCCCAAATCGTCACCCGTACACAGCCGTGTGAACGAGTTTTGCCGGAAGAAGATTCTTCTCTCATCGATGGACTGAGCATGACGGACATTCGCGATGATGGGATTTCGGGCGGTGTATGGCAGCCGTACCGGCTCGGTGATCCATCCCACGGAACTCACGGTGTCCCACAGACCGGCAAAATGAATAAAGCAGCGGCGCGAAAAGGTCTCCTGAAACTGCCGGGCTTCGTCCAGCAAGGCAAGATGGTTTTCATTGTGCCGCCTTTGGAACATTCGGAGAACATAAGGAATTTGAGACTCATTGCCAGGGCAGAGCAGACCAAACATTTTCAGCAGGCTAGCCAGGGCCCGCGCCGTGTAAGCGCCACGGCTAAATCCGAAGAGGAACACGCGAGCCTCTTCTTCGTAGGTTTGCATCAAGTACTGATACGCTCGGCCGACATCCTCAAAAAGGCCGCCGCCAAAAGCCAAACCTATGACGCGCGACCACTCCTTTTCCCACCAAGTGCGGGCGTTGGGCGCCCCCATTGTTCCCACACCCGGATGGTAGTAGGCAACCTGCTCTCGGTTGACTACCAGGGTACCGTAAAGCTTCACCACATTAGAGTTGCGATTCGGATCAAATTCGTTTCCCGTTCCGTCGCAGCAGATGACGATGTTTTTTGACATATTTTCGGTTCTTGAAGCGTGCCGTTTCATGCTAATGGAGCACGCTTGATCCACCAAAGGTCTAGCCATGTGAAGGACCACTACGTTTTCACGCGCTTGTACTCGTCAAACTTCTCTAGGAATCTGTCGATATCCTTCTTCTGCAAATAATACGGCGTCGACAGCCGCAGCTTGTTGGGGTCTGCGCCGCGAATGCGGATTTTGTGGGTCTTCCACATCCAGCTTTCTAAGTCCATGCGCGGGACTGGCGGTACGTTCACCGTAACGATGGCGCAACGCAGCGCGGGATCGGGCGAAGTCCAGGATTCCGCTCCGCGCTTCTTCATTTCATCCAGTATGTAGTCAGCGAGCTTTCGATGGCGGCGCTCGATGCGGTCTAGGCCAATATCGTTTGCCAACTTGATGGAAGCGCGCAATCCCCACAGTGCCGGGACGTTCGAGCTGCCGATTCGCTGGAATCGTTCGGCGCGGAGCTTGGGATCATCCCAACCCTCGGTGACAATCGTATTCCACAAGCGATCGATCACTTCATCGCGCACGTAAAGAAAGCCTGATCCCTTGGGTGCCTGCAGCCACTTGTGCGGGCTCGACGAGTACATGTCGCAGCCGAGGTCGCGAATATTGAGTCGCATCATTCCCGTGACGTGCGCGCCATCGACGGCGGAGAGAATTCCCTTCGAGCGGGCGAGCGCGCTGAGTTCTTTCGCAGGAAGAACGACGCCGGAGAATGTTGTGATGTGGCTAAAGAAGATAACGCGCGTGCGCGGAGTGATGGCATCGTTGAAAAGATTAAGAACCTGCGCGGCATCTTTCATAGGGCGTGGAAGTATGACTCGCTTCACGACGATGCCGTAGCGTTTGGCTTTTAGATTCCAAGGGTGCTCGCCGCCGGGATGTTCCTGGTCGGTCATGAGGATCTCGTCACCCGGTTTCAGGTCGATGCCGTTGGCGATGTAGCTGTTCGCTTCCGTGGCGTTCCGAAGCAGGGCAATCTCATCGCGATGGCAGCCCACGAAGGCGGCGAGGGGATCACGAAATTCATTCCAGGAAGCGTATCCCCAGATCGGATAGTCTTCGGGATCCTGCTGGTCCATCTTCTCCGTGGTGGTGTAGCCCTCGAAAACGGCGCGCAGCACGGGCGCGGGGCTGGAGCCGACGGTTCCGTTGTTCAGATAAATTTCGTCCTCGGGAATCAGGAATTGCTTGCGCAGTTCGCTCCAGTAGGCGTCTTCATTCTTATCGAAGAGAGCGGAGTCGGGCAGGGTCGAGGGAACTTTCTCCAGTTGGGCGATGAGGTTCCCACGAACGGCCAAGGTGGCGGCGAGTGTGGTTGTAGTCGTGAGGAAACGGCGGCGGTTGAGCAAGCGCACCTCCCGGGGATGGAAGACGGAACGGGCTATGTTACGACCTGCGCGGACGCCGGGCAAGGAGGGAATCGGTGGCTCGGTGATCTGCCGCCGCTGGAGCCCGTTTTGAGTCAACGTTTCGAACCGGGATTCGGATTCGCAGGCCAATCCTGGATAACCCGAAATGCAGAACGGCGCGTCTAACCCGATAGGGTAGAGTTCGGGCGCTGGGGCTTGTAACCGGGGCGTATAATCGTCGTAAGAGTACGTGGCCGCAAAAGGGGTATTTATGAAATTGCGATGGGTGGCAATCTCTGTAGCATTCGCGGCGTTCAGCGCAGGGCCTTGGACGTGGGCGCAGACACAAGATCCTAGTCAGAATCCCGGTCAGAACAATCCCCCTCAGACTCAACCTGGACCGAGCCAGAGTCCAACTCAAACGCCGGTTCCAACGCAAGATCCCGACAACGGACAGCCGAAGGCCGGCGATGTGCAGAATGCGCCAAAGCAGGCTCCCGCGGCGCTTCCTACGAAAGATGACGACGCGATTAAGCACGACGGCACCAAGACCGACGTGGATGCGGTGGGAAACCGCAACGTAGGTTGCGGTCGCGGCGTAGGGAACTGGTATACCGTGGAAGGGCAGGTGGCGCGTGGACGAGTTTACGCGCAGCAGATCGAGTCGCAGATCAAACTGGTGAACGATCCCGTGGTCACCGAGTACGTGAACCGTATCGGCCAGAACCTGGTGCGCAACTCTGATGCTCAGGTACCGTTCACCATCAAGGTGATCGATTCTGACGTGGTGAACGCCATGGCGCTGCCCGGCGGATTCTTCTACGTGAACTCGGGATTGATCCTCGCGGCTGACGAAGAAGCTGAGATGGCGGGCGTGATGGCCCACGAGATTGCTCACGTGGCGGCCTGCCATTACGGCCGCGAAATGACCCGGCTGAACCTACTGCAGATGGCTTCGATTCCAGCCATCTTTATGGGCGGCGCGCTCGGCTACGGGATCTATGAAGGTATGGGACTGGCGGTCCCGATGACTTTCCTGAGGTTCTCGCGCGGCTTCGAGGCCGAAGCTGATTATCTCGGCGTGGAGTATATGTATCGCGCAGGCTATGATCCCTCGGCCTTTGTCTCGTTCTTCGAGAAGATTCAGGCGATGGAGAAGAAAAAGCCCGGCACGCTTTCAAAGGCTTTCGACACACACCCGCAGACTCCGGACCGCATCGAGAAGACGCAGGATGAAATTCGTAAGATTCTGCCATCGAAGCCGCAGTACATTGTAACGACCTCGGAATTCGACGAAGTCAAGGCGCGGCTGGCATCGATTGAGAATCGGCACAAGGTGCTGGATCAGAAAGATGGCAACAAGCCCAGCTTGCGGCGGACTTCGACCAGCAGCACCGACGGCAACTCGGGCGACACCAAGAGCGATGACGATCGTCCAACACTAAAGCGGCGAGATGATTCGTCGAATTAGGGAGTAAGAATAGCCGGTCGAATCTGTGTCAGGACCGAGTCAGAAGTCAGAAAACCGGCGGCTGCGGCCGCCGGTTTTGGCATTTGGGGAGTGATTTAAGGTCAAATCGGGCCTTCACGGGCTCAAGTCCGCGTTGTCACAGGAAATAGTGACCGTCGTCACAGCCGGGTGTTGCCGAAACGAAAGAGGCTGAGCTACGCTATAAGGGCTAGCATAGGAGCTGTTCTTCATGCCGGAGAATACCCTCACCATCACGGACAATCGCACTGGCCAGAAGTATGACGTCCCGATCGAGAATGGCACGATCCGGGCGATGGATTTGCGCAAGATTAAAACCGGGCCGGAAGATTTTGGCCTGATGACCTACGATCCCGCGTTCATGAACACGGCATCGTGCCGCAGCAGCATCACCTACATCGATGGAGACCGCGGAATCCTGCGTTATCGCGGCTATCCCATTGAAGTGTTGGCGGAGCGTTGCACTTTTCTCGAAGTCGCCTATCTGCTGCTTTTTGGCGAGTTGCCCACAGAGCCTGAACTGAAGAACTGGGTCTACGAAATCACGCACCACACCATGCTGCATGAAACCACAAAGAAGTTCATGGAGGGTTTCCGCTACGACGGCCACCCCATGGGAATGTTTGTGAGCACGATGGCGGCGCTTTCCACGATGTACCCGGATGCGAAGAATGTGCATGATCCAGCCAACCGGCTATTACAGATCAAGCGGGTGATTGGCAAAGCGCCTTCCATCGCCGCCATGTCGTACCGCCACAACGTCGGATTTCCTTACGTCTATCCCGACAATGATTTGAACTATGCCGAGAATTTCATGAACATGTTGTGGAAGATGGTCGAGCCTAAGTACCTGGCCAATCCGGCGATCGCACGGGCGCTCGACATTCTGTTCATTCTGCACGCCGATCACGAGCAGAATTGTGGCACCAACGCGATGCGCTCGGTGGCCAGCGCGCAAACCGATCCTTTTCTCGCTACGGCGTCCGCTGCTTCCGCTCTGGCCGGACCGCTGCACGGCGGCGCGAACGAAGAAGTGCTGCGCATGCTCGACGAAATCGGATCCAAAGACAATGTTCACGCCTACATCAAGAAGGTGAAAGACGGTGGCGAGAAACTGATGGGATTCGGACACCGCATCTACAAGAACTACGATCCGCGGGCGAAGATCATCCGCTGGTGCGCCGAGCAGGTGTTCGAAGTGACAGGACGGAATCCCAAGCTTGACATTGCATTGGAGTTGGAGCGCATCGCTCTCGAGGACGAATACTTCGTGAAGCGCAAGCTCTATCCGAACGTCGATTTTTATTCCGGGATTATGTACCAGGCGATGGGTTTCCGTCCGGAGATGTTCACGGTGCTGTTCGCCATCCCACGCACTGCGGGATGGCTGTCGCAATGGCAGGAGTTGGTTGCTGATCCCGAGCAGAAGATCGCGCGTCCCCGGCAGATCTACACAGGGTACGATCAGCGGGAGTTTGTGCCGATGGAAAAAAGGGTCGCCGCAGCAGTTCCGGCGCGCTAGCTTAGGTGGGGAGTTTAAGCCAAGCTAATCTGATCTACGCTGCCTGCTTAGGGGCCAGCGAAGCAACGTACTCGCGCCGTTCGGCCGGAGACGTGATCACTTTCATCTCCTGCCAGTCGTAAGGAAATTCCCTTCCGCAATCCAGGCAAGCGACGTATGTGCCAGTCAACGCGCCAGCCTGCGGACGCCCTGTTCGCCGCATGGTTACCGGGAAGCTGTACCGCGAATGCCGGCAGCCGAAGAGAGCATCAATCAACTTTGTCATCATTGGAGCACCTTCCACAACGAGCCGCGCCCTGGGTTGGTATGCGGTTTCAGCCCGCACACCGCTACTGAACTACAGTATCTCACCTAACGATCTATTAGATTCACCTGAGAAGAAAATGGTTTCGTGTTCCGATTGTGATCTCTAAACATCCGTCCGAATAACTGGCAAGTAGTTGCCGCAGTGCTACTTACAAGCGAATGATTAAGGATTTGCACAGCGATCACGATTGAATAAGCCAGGAAATGCACCGCTGCGTCACCTACGCGAGGAAATAAGGAACGGAGGCAGCGATGGCCTTACGATTTGTCGGGAAAGTTTAAGCCAGGTTCAATGCCTTTTTAATCGTCCCACGTTCGTTCTGGATTTTTTCCTGAAGCAGAGTGATGGCATAGAGTAACTGCTCGGGACGCGGCGGGCAACCGGGGACATAAACATCCACTGGGATAACCTGATTTACGCTCTGCACCAGCGCGTAATTTTGGAAGACGCCACCGGATGTGGCGCAGGCTCCCATCGAAATCACCCACTTCGGCTCCGGCATTTGCTCCCACAATTGCCGGATGACGGGAGCCATCTTGTTCGAGACGCGGCCCGCAATAATCATGAGATCGCTTTGCCGCGGCGACGGACGAAATACCTCCGCACCGAAGCGTGCTAGGTCGAAGCGAGAGGCGCCCATCGACATCATCTCGATCGCGCAACAGGCGAGGCCAAACGTCATCGGCCAGATCGATCCTTTGCGCATCCAGTTCACGGCGGAATCGAGCGTGGTCAGCACCACTCCCTCCGGCGTCGGATTGCCGAAGGTCAAATCCTTGACCACCTTCTTGCCGTCTTCGAAGTCGACGTAGGGGCCGAAATTTAATTCTGGCGACATAGGGTCATTCTAAACCATCAGCTAATTGGTTCAATCGAACTTCCGGAGTGGAAAGGTGCTCAGGACGCTGTCGGCAAGGCCATAGAAAGAGTCGAAATCGTATTTCCCCCCAGGCTTCGGCTCCGTGTAACGTCGATGGGCGAACCAGTTTCGAAAGTCGAATGCGCCGCGCAGGTCCGAAAGTTGCCGTCGTAGCCCGGGCTTGCTCTCTTTCCAAGCGTCTAGAATGTCATTGAGTCTCACTCTTGCATTGCGCGACCTTGGGATTGCGCGAAAAGCCTTCGACAGGCCGCCATCCTTAATTTTTTTCTTGCAGCGGCATTCATAGTCGGTGAAGAATGCCGCTTCCAACCGGGTCAGGATGACGAATGCCGACCTTTGATCAGTCTCTTCCAGACGCTCGTTTAGTTGCTTCCGAATCTCTTCAGGCCGAAATCCGAAAAACCGAGTGTTGAAGCTCGGCGAAGCCTCACTAAAGTACAGTCTCAGGGAACGGTCCACATCGTTGTGGTATTCGGCGATTGCCTCAATCGCCGTACTACCCATTGGCCACTTCCAAAATCAGATCGAAAAAAGTCTGCTGCGTAATTTCTATAAATCTCCTTTCTGGCGGGCGTGTGACGATCTTCCACTCCCACTCGATCTTTCTTGTTGGCTTGCGGGGCGCAGAAGGTGGCTTTCCGCCCACACTGATGGTTACATGAATCAGCGATTTGGGATCAGAAACCTTGCTGTCAACTAGGAGGAGCTGTGCCCTACCCGCCGGTCCTCTTACGTCAACACGTCCCTTGGATCCGATGAGCAAGGTCCCGATTGGCACTAGATCGACCTCCTGTCGACCGATCCGCAATACCATTTGCTTGGCGGAGTACGAACCGATGTTCTCCTCATTCAACTCGACAGGCCGATATTCATACCGTATCTGCCCAGAACGGACATACTTGGCCAGAAAGGATTCCACCGTTGAGTAAAGGCGATCCAGATGAGCGAGCCACTGAGCGCTCCTTCTCCCAATCGATCAAAGCGGTTTCGGGGTCGGTCTCGTGTTGTCGGCTGACGAACTCGTCAAATGTCTTGTTATCCTTCTGAGTATTTTTGTGCATGCGGCCCAGCTCCAAAATGGCTTCGCGGCTTCGGTGCCGTCACTCGCGCTCTGGCTTCAATCATATGGTACGCGGATTGCACCAGAGAAAAAAGTCACGCTGCTCGATGGTGAAAGAAGTCTTAGGGATTCACGACAACCTTGCCGAACATCTGACTCTTCTCCAGATATTCGTGTGCGGCACGGGTTTCGCTGAGCGGAAACGTGCGGTCAACGACCGGCTTCAATCGTCCTGCGAATACGTGGCGCAACACTTCATGCAGTTCGCCCATGGTTCCCATATAGGAGCCTAGCAGCGTCAACTGCCTGCCAAACAGGTGTCGCAGATCGAGGCCGACATTCGGTCCCGTTGTCGCCCCGCACGTAACCAGCGTCCCGCCGCTCTTGAGGGAGCGCACACTCTCGTCCCATGTGGCCGCTCCAACGTGCTCGACCACGATATCGACTCCTTCTTTGTTCGTGATCTTCCTGATTTCCTCGGAAATTTTCTGCTGGTAATGGTTGATGCCGTAATCGGCGCCGAGCTGGCGGCCTTTCTCCAATTTCGATTCATCGCCAGCGGTCGTAATGACGCGGCAGTGGAAAAGCTTGGCAATCTGAATTGCGGCGATGCCGACGCCGGAGCTTGCTCCCAGCACCAGGACGGTCTGTCCCAGGCGAATGCCGGCGCGCCCCACCAGCATGTGCCACGCGGTCAAAAATACCAGCGGCAGACTTGCCGCCTGGTTGAAGCCGAGCGAGTCAGGAATCGGAATCACATTGGCCGCCGGCACTGCGATCAATTCGCAGTTGCCTCCGTCCACCGCGTTGCCCAGCGCGGTAAACTGCCGGCACTGATTCTGTACTCCGGCAACACACTGCGCGCAGTGCCCGCAGAAATGCATGGGCGCGAGCAACACCCGCTGGCCGGTTTTGAATCCGCTGACGTAGTCACCTGCCTCGACCACTTCACCCGCAACGTCGCTGCCCAGAATGTGAGGCAGCTTTACACCCGGTAATCCCTTGCGCACCCACACATCAAGATGATTGAGCGCGCAAGCCCGTACCCGAACGAGCACTTGATCATCGCGCGGCACCGGATCGGGCACGTCTTCGTACGTCAAGACTTCCGGGCCACCAAATTGATGAATGCGAACCGCTTTCATGGATTCTCCTGTCGATGAGGCTAGACAAGAATACGTGTCCTGATGGCGAATTCTCAATCCGACTTCCGTATGCACACACAATGTCTATTTTATGAGCCCCGAGCGAGATGAGCACGAGACAGGGCTTTTGCATTTGTAGCCTCAGTTTGACTCTCTCCTGTTGACCGACTGATAATCACACCTGCGGCCTGGTTCAGTGCCTCATGGATATCTACGAACAAATCGTGCAGCTTCGCCGTGAGGGCCGTCGCGGGGCGGTCGCAACTATCGTGAATGTCAGGGGATCGATCCCTTCCTTCCACACGGCCAAGATGCTGGTGCGCGACGATGGCTCGATTGTTGGCACCATCGGCGGCGGATGCGTCGAGGCTGATGTGTGGCAGGCAGCGCGAGAAGTTATGGAATCGGAGAAGCCTCGCACTCTTACCTTCGACCTGAATCAAGATCCAAAATACGACACCGGCTTGGTTTGCGGAGGCACCCTGGAGGTTTTTATCGAACCCGTGCTACCTCCAGCATTACTTTATATTTTCGGCGCAGGCCATGTTGCCATCAATCTTTGTAAGACCGCAGCGAATGCTGGATTCGATGTCGTTGTAACCGATGATCGAACCTCTTACGCCACTCAAGAGCGTTTCCCAGCGGCTCGCGAAGTCCACGCAGTCGACTTCGACGAGGCCATCTGTACGCTGGACCCGACAGAAGATGCGTACATTGTGATTGTGACGCGAGGCCATCGCGACGATATGCGCATCCTGCGCTGGGCGGTGCAGACCCGCGCTCGTTACGTCGGCATGATCGGTTCCAAGCGCAAAGTCATCGAAATCTCCAAGACGCTGCAGCAGGAAGGTGTGCCCACACATCTGTTCGACCGCGTACACGCTCCGATCGGGATTGATATTGGTGCCATCACGCCGGAAGAAATTGCGGTTGCAATTACTGCCGAACTGATCGCGATTCGGCGGCATGCGGGCGCTCGGCTCCCGCATATGAGTTGGTTTCACTCCGAGAATATGGATCCATCCAAGCCGTGATCCGAGTTATTTCTTGCTGAAACTACTCAACCGCACTTGCACGCTGAAACGATTTTCCTCTGCTCGACGCTATCTCCACGAGGCCTCAGATTCTCGGATTTGAGATTTCGACCGCGGAGTTCGTTCCCGGCCATCATGATCGACGTAGAGGAGTATCTATCTATGGCACATCCCACCCTATCTCGGCACCTGGGACGAACTGCTCCAGGCGCTGCTGAACAATCCATTCCTGGGCAGCGGTCGTGCCCCTCTCCACCATGCCAGCGAGCGGCTATAGCCGCAACCGCAACCCTGGTCGCCCGCGTCCGCTCTCTTCGTGGTCGCGGCAGGGCTCAAAGATATAGCATCGCGTCTGCCCAAGGGACAGGAAGGTCTGGGCAGCGCGATTTAGCCAGGCCGCCGCCGATTGGGAGGACTGGTACTGCGGTAACGGTCCCCGGCCAATTCCGCACGTGACTGAAACCGCCGGAGAGCTATTGGCATTTGCCGGCACGCTGGAAGCCAGCGCACTCCGAACCAACATCGTGCGCGAAGCTGGAACCCTCCTCGAAAAATCGTACGGAGGGGCAGCAAGTGAGCCGGTACAAGTTACATCCATAGCGAGCTAGTAGCTGTGGCAGTGATTGTTGCACTCGTGTGGCGGCTTAACTCCTTTGGCTTCGTGGGGCTGCCGCCTTCTTTGCCTGCGTCCAGGCTCTGGGTCGAACCGGCTCGGAAATTCTGCTATCTTCGCAGCATGATTCGCTCGCCCAGTTTTGCCGGGGTCATTCTCGCTGCCGGGGAATCCTCGCGCATGGGCAGGGACAAGGCGCTGTTGCCCTGGCCGCCGGCAGCAGCAGCACAGACGGCGTCGAACGAAACATTCCTCTCCGCCGCGATTCGATCACTCTCCCAGGCTGCCGATTTCGTGCTGGTAGTCGTCGGGAAAAATGAAGCGGCTCTGGCTTCAATTGTTTATGCGAATGGAGCTTCGCTGGTCGTGAATCCTGATCCGGATCGCGGCCAATTTAGTTCGTTGCAAATGGGGCTGCACGAAGTGCTCAACCACGGTCGTGATGCAGCGATCATCACTCTTGTGGACCGGCCTCCCGCCGCCTCCGCAACTGTTCAGAGTTTGCGCGAGGCCTTCGAGGTTGCGGATCAGTACATCTGGGTTGTCGTTCCCGAATTTACTGGCAAACACGGGCATCCTTACTTAATAGGTCGTGAAATGATCGAGGCTTTCTTGCGCGTTCCCGCCACGTCGACTGCGCGGGACATTGAGCATGCGCATCAGGAACACATCCAGTACGTTCGCGTCGAAGATCCTTTCGTATCGATGAACGTCAACACGCCAGAGGACTACGCGGCCTTGCAAGCGCCGGGAAGAATTGTTGATTGCTGATTTCTACTTGTTGATTTGAGAACCACACCTGAACCCACCTGCCCATGTGGTGCAATTCGGCCTCTTGCCCGGTGTCATCCTGAGCGTAGCCGTTTTTCAGGCGTAGCGAAGGATCTCCCGCTTGACCGGCATAGAGCGTCAGCCAAACCGCAACAATGTCTCTCGCGCGTAATTTGCGCGCCTTCTTCTAAACGGTTATTTTCGATAGATGAATGTTGCCGACGACCCAACTTTCCATCCAGCCACGAACGAATTTCTGGACTCTGTAACTAACCTGCGGCCACGCATCGCGGCCTTCGACTGCGACGGCACGCTCTGGTCCGGCGATATCGGGGTGGATTTTTTCGAATGGGAGTTGACGAACGACGAAGTATTTCCGCAACCGGGGCGCGACATCCTTGCCAAATCGATGCGCGAGCGGTACGCCGCCTATAAGCTCGGCGAGGTCGAAGAAACCACGATGTGTGGCGAAATGGTGACGATGCATCGGGGGATTTCGGAGTCGAAGATCATGAGCGCGGCCACTCGCTTTTTCGACGAGTTCTTCGTGGCGCAGATTTTTCCTGAAATGCGGGAACTGGTGCGCCGCATGCAACAGAATGGATGCGAAATCTGGGCGGTTTCCTCGTCGAACGAATGGGTGATTCGCGCCGGGATGAAGTATTTTGGCATCGCCGAAAGTCGAGTTCTCGCTGCAAAAGTTGAAGTTGAGAAGGGAATTGCCACCGACCGGTTGATCCATGTGCCTTCAGGAGACGGTAAGCCCGAGGTGCTGTGCGAAGTGGTGAAGCAACCGATCGATGCCACGTTCGGCAACTCGCGCTGGGATACGGAAATGCTGGCGATGGCAAAACATGGGTTTGCCATTAATCCAAATCCGGACCTGGAAGCCACGGCCCGTGCACGAGGCTGGCGGATTTACTTTCCTGAGGGTATGGCATCGCGAGCGTAAAGACCAAGCGCCACTGCCGTTTTACAATTGTCTTGTTCATGTATTCCGCACAGCTGCTCGATCATTTTCAGAATCCCCGCAACGTGGGAGAAATTTCCGATGCCGATGCCGCGGCGGAAATCGAGAACCCAGCTTGTGGAGATGTATTGCGGCTGACGCTCAAGACGAGCGCTGGGCGAATTGTCGAGGCGAAGTTCAAGGCCAAAGGATGCGTCGCCACGATCGCTTGTAGTTCAGCGATCACCGAATTGGTTGTGGGGAAAACTATGAGCGAAGCGCAAAGCCTAGGGCGTAAGGATGTAATCGCGGCTGTGGGCGGCCTGCCACAAGCCTCGACCCATGCCGCTCAGTTGGTTCTCGACGCACTTGCGACCGCTCTGGCGAAGTCCAAGGCGGACTGAAGACTCATGTCATCGCCTCACACGCCGTGCCGTATCGCATGCCTCCAACCCAGCGTCACGGTAATTCTCGCGGCCATCGGCGAACTCGATCGCGTAGTCGCCTGCACGAGGTATTGTGCCGACGTAGTTCCAGAAGTTGCCCGGTCCTCGCGCACAATTCTCGCCGACTCGTGGACCGCCGATTCAGCCCAGCTGATTGCAGCCCAGCCCGACTTGGTCATCGCTTCAGTGCCTTACCAGGAGAAAGCGGTCATCCAAATCCTTAAAGCGGGAGTGCCTTTTCTTGGCTTAGCCCCTAGAAGGCTGGCTGACATTTACAGCGATATCGCGATGATCGCGGGGGTTGTCGGCGCCGGCAATCGCGGTGAAGAGGTGATTGCCAACATGCGGCAACGCATCGAGCAGGTCCGCGAATGTGTCGGCAAAAAAACTGCGGAATCGCCTCGCCCCAGAGTCTTTTGCGAAGAATGGGGCAAGCCGCTGATTGCATCGCAGTGCTGGATCGCTGAACTGGTCGAAGCCGCGGGCGGTGAGTTTGTCGGCGAACCGGGCAAACAAGTCTCCAAAGAAGAAGTTGCCCGGCTCAATCCCGAAATTCTAATTGCAGCTTGGTGTGGAGCGGGCGACCGCGTTCCATTAGAAAAAATCGTGGCTGATCGTGGCTGGCAGGGAGTTCAGGCGGTGCGTGCCGCCCGGGTTTATTGCATTCGCGACGAGTATCTCAACACGCCTGCGCCCACTCTTCTGCATGGTCTGGATGCGCTAGCCTTTGCGATCCATCCGGAAGTCTTTCCTCGCACCGAGGGCATCCGTCAGATTACCGGCGTGTAATCTTCCACAGCTAGGAATGTTCCACTGTGAGTTAAGATTCTTATCATGCCTACCATGAGCCGGATCGAAGAGGTTCGCAACGAAGTTACAGAGCTAGCCAACGCCACGCCCACAGCCAAAGACCTGATGCAGGGGGTGTGCAAATTACTGCACGATCGCATGCTCAAGTACAACTGGGTGGGTTTTTATATGCTTGAGCCGGGTGCGCAACCGCCCATGCTGATCCTCGATGGTTTTATCGGGGCGATGACCCCGCACACGCGGATCCCGCTCAATCAGGGCATTTGTGGCGCAGCTGCGTCCAGCGGCAAGACCATCGTGGTGGATGACGTCAGTAAAGATCCCCGCTACCTGGCCTGCTCGCTCGAGACCAAGTCTGAAATTGTGGTGCCGATTTTTGTAAAGGGGGCAGTCGCCGGCGAGCTCGACATCGATAGCCATTTCCCCGCGGCGTTCGGCGCTGAGGATCAGCAACTGGTGCAGTACTGTGCAGAAGTGGTTGGCAGAAAGCTGGAGAAGTCTCGATGAAGGTGGAGAAGGGCAAAGTGCGGGCGCCGGAAATTGGCCGGGTATGGCTGAATTCCACTCCGCTCAGCTTTCGCCAACTGCGCGGCCGCGTGGCTTTGGTCGATTTTTGGGACTACACTTGCGTCAACTGCATTCGCACCTTGCCTTACGTGCAGGCGTGGCATGAACGCTATCGCGACGAAGGTTTGACCGTGATTGGCGTGCACACGCCGGAGTTTACGTTCGCGCAATATGAATCCAATGTGGAGCGCGGCATTCGGGAGTTTGGCCTGACGTATCCCATTGTCGTAGACAGCAACCGAGAAATCTGGAAGGCCTTTGCCAACCGCTACTGGCCCACGAAATATTTGCTCGATAAAGATGGCTATCTGCGTTATGGCCACTTTGGAGAAGGCGGCTATGTCGAATGCGAGCAAACCATTCAGGAACTGCTCCACGAAATCGATCCAGACTTGATGCTTCCCGAGATCATGGAACCATTGCGCGAAGAAGATCATCCCGGCGCGGTTTGTTATCGTCCTACGGGCGAACTCTATCTTGGCCATCGCCGCGGACGGATAGGTAATGAAGGCGGCTTCAAGGAGGATCAGATCGCCGACTATGAATTCGCCGGCAAGCCGGAAGAAAACTTCTTTTACGCCAACGGACGTTGGGCTTCGACCGCGGAATATTTCGAGGCAGCCGAAGATGGCGGTCATTCGCTGAGGTTGAAGTACGAAGCTTCGGCAGTGAATCTGGTGATGGCCTCGCCGCGCGGAGCATCGGCAGAGGTCATCTTATTGCAGGATGGAAAACCACTCAAGCGCAGCCAGGCTACGAAAGACACACTTTTCCGTAGCGCTTCCATCGACAGATCGGCAGATTGCGACGAGAGCTATCTCACCGTTGGCTCTGCCCGCATGTACTTTTTGGTGGACAATCACGAATTCGGCGAACACGAGCTTGAACTGATCTGCTCTCAGGGAATCGCTGTTTTTGCCTTCACATTTATCGGTTGCATGGACCCGGTTGCCAGCGCACTGCAAGCCACGGTTTCCGTCTCATGAAGCGAGTGGTTGCGGCGGTCATCGAGAAAGACGGCAAGTTGCTGGTGTGCCAGCGCACGCGGCATCAGACGATGCCACTCAAGTGGGAGTTTCCTGGGGGAAAAATCGAAGAAGGCGAGCAGCCGCGAGATGCGCTGCGTCGCGAGTTGGAAGAAGAATTAGGAATTCACGCCAAGATCGGCGATGAGATCGCCCGCCTGAAGCACGCCTACCCGAATGGCACAATGGTCGAGCTGCGCTTTTACATCATTCGCGAATATGAAGGTGAAATCGAGAACCGCATCTTCCGCGACGTGCAGTGGGCAGTTCCCAAGGATCTGCCGTCCTACGACTTCCTGGAAGCGGATGCGTCGCTGGTGAGCGACCTGGCGGCTGGTAAGCTTCCGTGACTTATTTCTGAGTCGGAGCCCCTGGCTGATTTTGCGTCGGCGTTGCCGGCTGCGATTTTACCGGAGCCGATTTCACGCCTTGCAATACCGAGTTCGACGCTCCATGTTTTGTGGCGTAGATGGAGAGCGTCACCGAGGTCAGCATGAAGAGAACGGCCGAGATAGTGGTCGCTTTGGAGAGTGCCGTGGCTGCGCCCCGCGGCCCGAAGGCGGCCTGACTGCCCTGTCCGCCGAATGCGGCCGAAATATCCCCGGCTTTGCCGCTCTGGAGCAGCACCACAATAATCAGAAACAGGCAGACGAGAATGTGGATAATGGTAACGAGTATAATCATGAAATTCTAAAAATCCAGTTGTTCGAAGTGATTGGAATACAGAAAGACCGGCGAAAACATTGCGATCATGCCAGCTTCTATCCAATCCGTTGCATTCTTATTGTACGATGCCTACGCGACGGAACACAAACCGATTCGCCAGCAAACCTCGGCGACGCGCTGTTCAAGACGCGCCATTTGAGAGCATCTGGCAGTTGAGCAGTCGAACTTACTGGCGGGATATTCCGCCGCCGTTATTGCACCGTGAGCGTAAGCATAATCGGCTGAGGCGGGTTTTGTACTCCGCTCGCCATGCCGCTGATCGTCACGGTATATTTACCCGCCGGCGTGGACGGCTGCGTAGTCGTGGTTGTCGTCTGACCGCTACTGCTGCATGCCACCTGGAACAGACAGCCACTAAGCACCAGGAAGACCACGCAGAAGCCCAGCAGTTTTCTTAGGTTCGGCTTGTTCAATCCAGCCCCGCCCAGCAACATCGCCGGGACCAGCAAGGCAATCGCGAACAGTGTGCCCGAACCACGTGCGCCAGCCGGTGCGGCCAGCGCTACCTGCGGTCCAGTGGTTGAAACCGTAAGCATCGACTGGCCGATGTTATTCGTCACAGAGATCGCTCCCATCGAACAGGTGGGCGCGGGGACCCCGGTTTGAGAGACGCTGCAGGCCAGAGTCACCTTCGATGGGTCGAGGCCGCCCTCGGGGGTGATGGTGACAGTTGCCGTGGACGACGAACCCGGAGCAACCGATGCGGGCGACAGCGTCGGCGCGGGTGAAAAACTAAACCCGGGCGCCGACGCAGAGATCGTCACGATTGCAGCAGCGGAGGTACTGGCGAGGTTGTTTGCGTCTCCGCCATAGGCGGCAGTAATGCTGTGCGTTCCAGCAGTGAGAGTTGATATCGTTAATGTCGCAACTCCGCTGCCATTCAGCGAACGCGTGCCAATCGCAGCGGTTCCGTCACTGAAGGTGACTGTGCCGGTGGGCGTAGGACCCCCCGTTACTCCCGTGCTGACGGTTGCGGTAAGAGTCACGGTTTGATTCAGGTTCGTACTGCTGGGATTTGCAGTCAGTGTGGTGCTCGTGGTGGCTTCATCGCCAACCTGCTGGCTCAAAACCGCCGAGGTGCTCGTCTTGAAATTGCCGTTACCGCTGTAGACCGCGGTGATACTGTTAGTCCCCACGGCTGCGAAAGAAATCGAAAATGTGGCAACGTCACTGCTATTCAAGGCAGAGGTGCCGAGCGTGGCGCTTCCGTTCATAAACGTCACGTTGCCGGTGGGCGTGCCGCTAGTGTTTGAGAAAACTGTGGCGGTGAAAGTGACAGACTCATTGGGCGCGGAAGGATTCGCCGAGGAAGCGAGCTGCGTGGTCGTACCAGCTTGATTGACTAGCTGGACGAACGTAACGCCACTGTGCGGCTGATAATTGGCATCTCCGGAATAGATCGCGGTGATTGTGTCCGACCCCACCGGCAAAGCCGATGTCGTAACCGATGCCTGCCCGCCTGCCAGCGTCCCAGTACCAAGCACTGTGCTTCCATTCTGCAAGGTTACGGTACCCGTAGGCTCCATCACACCATTTGACACGCTTGCCGACACGCTCGTGATAAATGTAACCGGCTGTCCGAAGGCCGCTGCGGAGGTGGAAGACTCGATGTTGATGACCGTGCCCCGAGTGTTCAGGAGCACACTGACCGTGTTGCTGGAGCTATTCGCCACTGCGAGGTCTACAGCTCCGTCTGCATTGAAGTCTCCGACTGCTCCGGAGGACCCAAGCCATCCTGTTCCGAACAGTGTGGGAGCGGCGAAGGTGCCGTCTCCATTGCCCAGCAACAGGCTTACCGCGTTTCCGGCAGAGCTGCCCAGTGGAGTGCTCGTCAGAGCGAGGTCATAATTGCCGTCGCCATTGAAATCCGCAGCAACGATCGAGGATGGATTCGCGCCGGCAGGATAGATAGTAGCGGCCTGGAAGGTTCCGTCGCCGTTGCCCAACAGCACGCTCACATTCTGGGTTCGAGAGTCCGCAACCGCCAGGTCAAACTTGCCATCTTTATTGAAGTCTTGCACTACTACCGAGAGTGGGATGCCACCGGTGCCGGTCGGGAAAGTTTTCTGGGCCTGAAACGTGCCATCGCCGTTGCCCAACAGCACGCTGACATTATTGCCGCTCTCATTTACGACTACCAGGTCGAGCTTCTTATCTCCATTGACATCTGCCAGCACCACCGACGCAGGGCCGGTACCCACCGTGTAATTGACTGCGGCTTTGAAGGTGCCGTCGCCATTGCCCAGCAACACGCTCACCGAGTTACTGAGGAAATTGGCAACCACGAGATCCTGATTGCTGTTGGCATTGAGGAGTCCCTGGGCAATCGAAACCGGCTGATTGCCGACGGAAAAGTTCGCGGGAGACTGAAAGGTGCCGTCTCCGTTTCCTAACATGATGCTGACGGTGCCCGGCGTATTGCTATTCACAATCGCTAAGTCGGGTTTTTTATCGCCATTGAAATCACCCACCACCAACGCAACGGGGTTGGTAGTGCCGGTCGAGTATTGAAGCGGTCCCTGGAATGAGCCGTTGCTATTCCCAAGAAGGATGGTGATCGTTCCCGCGCTGCTGTTCGCTACCGCCAAATCCGGAATACCATCTCCGTTAAAGTCGGCCTTCACCACTGCGTCGGGGGTTGCACCTGCCGGATAGTCCGTGCGCGCCTGAAAGGTTCTGCTCTTGCCGCTGCTCAAGACCACACTCACGCTATTCCCGCCGGAATTCACAACGGCTAAGTCGGGGATATGGTCGTTGTTGAAGTCTCCCACGGCCACGGAATAAGGAATGTTTCCGGTGCCGGCATTGAGTTGCCCCACGAAAGTGCCGTCACCCTTTCCCCAGAGAACGCTGATGGCATTCCCGTCTCCCGCCGATACCGCCAAATCCAGGTTGCCATCGCCATCAAAATCGCCGACCGCTACAGCCGTAGGGAAGGGACCGGTGGGGTAATCCACATGGGTTTGAAAGCCGCCGTTTCCTTTGCCCAACAGTACGCTGACGGTGTTGCCCGCCTGATTTGCCACCGCGATATCAAGGTCGCCGTCACCATTGAAATCGCCGACCGCGATCGAAACCGGATTTAAGCCCGCCGTAAACTGGAACTGATTCTGGAACGTGCCGTTTCCGACACCTCCGGTTCCATTTCCCAGAAACACGCTGACTCCAGAGGCAAGGGTGTTGTTATTGTTCGCTACAGCCAGGTCAAGAATGCCATCGTTATTGAAGTCGCCCACTGCGACTGAAGTTGGACCGGTCCCAGTGTTGTAATGCACCTGCACATTGAACGTTCCATTGCCATTACCGAGAAGTACACCCACGGTACCGTCGATGGTGTTGGTCACTACCAGGTCAAGATTTCCATCGTGGTTAAAGTCGCCCACAGCAACGCCTTGGGGCCCAGTTCCGGTGGCTGTATCGATCTTCGGCTGAAAGGTCCCATCGCCATTTCCCAGTAGCACGCTCACTGTGTTGCTACCTGAATTAGTCACCGCGATGTCCAGATGCCCGTTTCCGAAGTCTCCAACTGCAACGCCCTTGGGAATGCTTCCGGTTGTATAGGTTACCGCCGGTTTAAAGGTGCCATCGCCGTTGCCTAGCAGAACGCTGATCGTGTTTGCAGTTGAATTGGCTACGACAAAATCGAGGTTGCCGTCATTATTGAAATCTGCTACCGCCATCGCCTGGGGATTCGTTCCAGTGGGGTATTGCGGCGCCTCCAGGAATTGGCCGTGGGCTAGAACGGCCCCAGAAAGCAGATAAAGCACAAGTCCAGTGAGTGTGTGCTTATTCATGAAACACCTCAACAATTTCTTTAATGTCCAAGATGGGAGTCGACGCACACTTCGGCCACACAGCTGGTTCGTCTGTGTCCGCTGGCGAGTATGAAGGCCGCAATAGACGCGAAGCATCTGGGAGCACAATGCCGCCGAAAAAACACTAGGGGGAGTAATTCTGAGGGAGTATCGCCTTTACCGGCTGCGGGGGAGTGGAACTGCTTTGGCCGCGTTAAGGCTCGGCAAGCATACCGCGATCTCTACTTAATTAGCAATAACCCATTTGGCGTAGTCCGATTCAAAATGCGAGAGCCAGCCAAGAAAGTTCCACCTTCAACATCTCGCATACAAGCAAATAAAAAAAGGCCCAAATCGTTGATTTGGGCCTCGGGTTCAGACGTGCGGGTGATTGGGGGTGGGCTGTTACAACCTTACTTCCCCGCGCTGCCTGCACCCTGTGGCGGAGCGGATAATTGCTGCTCCACAACTTGACGCAGTGTGGCATAGTCTAATGCCCCACTCATGAAGTGACCGTTGATGAAGAAGCTGGGCGTGCCATTCAATCCCAGCCGTACGCCTTCCTTGCGATCTTTATCAACAACCGCGGCTTCCTCGCCCGAGTCCAGGCACTTGTCGAACGCGGCGCCATCCAGCTTCAAGTTCCGGGCTTCGGTCTTAAGCTGTTCCATCTCGAGTCCCTTGCTGCGGAACAACTCGTCGTGGAACTCCCAGAACTTGCCCTGTTTGCCGGCGCAGCGGGTTGCTTCCGCAGCCTTCTCGGCCCGCGCATGCATGGGCAGCGGGAAATCTTTGTAAGTGAATGTGACCTTATCGCCAAAATCAGCCTGCAACTTCTTGAGATCGGCAGCCACCTTCTGGCAGTAAGGGCACTCATAGTCCGCGAACTCGACCAATGTTACGGCTGGCTTTTCCGGACCAATCTTTTCCGCGTCCTTCGTATCGACGATCGCGCTCGGGGGCGCGAGAGTGACGTAGACATCGGTCGAGGCACGCAATGCCTTTACGTAAACCGCCAGCGCTTTGTTGGTGCGCAGTTCGCGAATCTTCTCGAGGACTTTTGGCCGCACCACCTCAAACGGCTGGTCGGTCTCCACTCCTTCGTAGTAGACCTTCATCTGGTCTTCGCTGGGATCTTTAATGTGCGATTTGATATCGCGGTCAACCAACTGATCAAGAGTCAGACCCTCGCTCTTGGCTTTTTGCTCAAGCAATCTTTTGTCGATGAGTGCGTCCAGCGCCTTCTGTTCTGCTTGATAGTAGGTGTAGTGTGCCGATAAGAGTTTGGCTGACTCTTCCTGTTCGAGCTCCGCCATTGTTACTTTTACTCCGCCGACGTTGGCTACTACTTCACTGTCAGCTTGAGCAACCACGCTTCCGGTGCTCAGTAACGCCAGAGCGGCGCCCAAGCCAAACTGTAGAACCTTTCCTGAAACTGACATGAGATCCCCCATCTCATTTGGATTTAAGACAAAACTCATTATAGTGGCTCGCCAGAAAGCGGATGAACTCGCTTTCTGGCGAGCCGGTCTTCAAAAACCAAGTGGAGCCAGGTTCGGCCCACATGATCTGGTTAAGCTACGGAACTAGTCTCCCGTTCCGCAGGTGCACTGACCCTTGCCGCTGCCATCGAGCTGAATGGCAAAGCACTGGCCCTGGAGACGCGAAACTTCAGCGGCGCTGAGCGTTGCATCTTGCGACGCGGTCTCAGTGATCGTGAAGTTGCTGTTCTGAATGTGAGTTCCCCAGCTGCGAATCGAAGCTGTCGGAGCAAGGCTGGTCGGGAAGGCTGGGCAAACGCCAGCGCGGGTCGGGATCGGAACGATCTTGACCACGCCGGTGCTCAGAACTACGCCAGTCAGCGGGTTGCCGGTCAGGTCGGTGTTCACGGAAAGTGTACGCAGACCATCGGGACTCACGAAGCAGCTGCAGCACTCAGACAGTTCCTGGTTCGGATCGAACACGAAGATAGCAGCGCAGAGGCTACCACCGGCCGTGCCAGGATTGGTGATGCGGGTCGTTCCATCGGGAGCGCCGGCGGTGTTGGCGTTCGCGAAGTAATCGACCTTCAGGGTGTCGGGACCGGGAGTTGTTGCTGCCGCCGCGTACCCGGCACAGAGTGCCAGAGTGAGCATACAGACTACGAGCATTGTGGTTCGACGCATTATTGTCCTCCTTGGATTTACGCCGCCAAGCTGGGGAGGGGTTATGCTCGGCTTTCGTGGCGCATCCGGTACTCTAACTGAAATTCGCGCCGTCACAAGTCCCCAAATACACTAACCCAATTTCATTAACCCCGGCAAAACCCTTGCTGCAAGCCGACTTCACGCCCTCGGACCCACGATCTTGCCGATAATCCCGGAACGGGTCGAAACGCTCATCTTCACCATCACCAGCCGAATAAATGCTTTTACCGTATTAGGGCTGATCTTCATCCGCTGCGCAATCTCCTTACTCGTGAAGCCCTCAAGCAGGAATTGCACCGTTTCCTGTTCTCGCGCGGTCAAGCCAAAGCGCTCGGAAATCTCCGCGATGGTGACTGCTTCGTTACTTTTTCTTTCCAGCATCACCACCAGCAGCCCCCCATTCGTGGAGGAACCGTTCTTATGGTTTACCGCAACGTCCAGCGGAAACGAACGGCAAACATAAGTGCGTCTGGCTGACTGAAACTCACCTACCAACCCGGACCGCGAGCGTCTTTCCAGCAAATTGCAACGTACTTTGTTCGCGAGCCAGGCATCGAGATTGTTTATTTTTTCTGGCTGGTCTGGAAAGGTGAGGATTTGTAGCACCTCGGCATTGGATGCCACGACGCTTAACGACGTATCCACTACAATCAGACCCGGCCGAGCCGGAGCAGTATGCACTGATTTCCCCTTTTCAGGCTTCGGGGCCACAGTTCCCCTCCGCCTCCACAGTTAGACTTGGCTTTAAGCGCAGCCTTTAATCGGGGTCTATTACCCTGGCTTTGAAGCGGCAAAGCCCACAAATGCGCGTTCCTTGCGCCGTTCTACCAGCAATTCACGTATGTATTCAAAGCAGGTTAACGCTTTCCTTGGGGTAGGAAAGATCCCGCACTTCCCTGAGGGCATGGGAAGTCAGTGACATTCTGCCACAGAACCAGCCATTGTCAAGGTGAATTCTAATTTTTTCGCTTGGCGGGAAAACATTTTTTAAAACTAGCCCAGTAGGACTACGCCATAAGGATTAGTTTTGATTGAATCTTGCAGCAAGATGAAGCTTCTTGCACAGTCGAGACCAGAGCGAAACGAGCCCGAAGTAACTAACGCTTTTGGCGGATAAAGAACTACGCCGTTGGTTGAGACCAATCGTATTCCTCGCGATGGATGCGTGATCATTGGATGGTAGAATTGGCCGCTGCCTCGTGCAAACTAGGGCCCGATGTGTGACTCGCACCGCATCGATATCGATGGAGATGGTGATGTTTCGAATGAAGTCGATCAACCTTGTCGCTTCTATAACCTTGCTGGTCATTGCGCAGGCGTTCTCCCAAGCCAAGCCCGAGGCCGCTTCTTATCTGAAAGAGGCCCAAGTTTCCGAAACCGAGGGAATGGTCCACGTAGTCGCCAATAGTGCTCGCCCCTTGCAACAAGTGCTGGATGCGCTCTACAAAAAATACGGCTGGGCAGTCGACTACGAAGATCCACGGCTTACTTCGCAATTGGACCTCGTGGACATCGCCGACCCCGTGACCCACGCTCCGCATGCGCAGACACTCCCGGCGGGCGGAAAATTTACCGTCGACTTTCCCGCCGTCTCCATAGCGCCGCCTCCACCCGCGTCCACGCAGACGCCAGCTGATTCCACAAAGCCGGCTTCGGCCCCACCTGTTTTGGCCCCAGTTGTCTCCGACGACGAAGAGAAGACAGTTCGCCTGATAGTCGACGCCTACAACAAGAGTGATAATCCAGGACGCTTTGAAGTGCGAAAAAATGGCGAGGGAAATCTCGCTGTCGTCGGCACCGCAGCCCGCGATGCGAAAGGCCAGATCTTGCCGCAGAAACCGATCCTCGATACTCCACTGACCGTAGTGCGCCGCCAGAGGACCGCGACGGAAACGATCGAGTTGCTTTGCCAGAAACTTACGGCATTACGCGGCACCAAAGTCGCCATCGGGGTGAATCCCCGAAATTTGCTCGATCACACACCCGTGACCGTTGGGGCATCGAAGGCACCGGCGCGCGATCTTTTGAGGCAGACCTTAACCGCGGCCCACTGCAATTGCTATTTGCGAGTCGTTTTCGATCCAACTTCGAAGGGCTTTTACGTGAGCATCCATTCGATTCAGGTTCCCAAAAGTGTAACGAAAGGTCCGGCCTGAACCGCGCTTCAGTCCCCAAAATCTACTTGCTAGGAAGAGGCTCATGCAACAGCCATTCAAATAGCCATGTAGCCACTACCGCGCCTAGCGTTTGCGCCAGAAGGAACGCTGGTACATCGAGGGGTCGAATTCCTGCAAAACTGTCGGTGATGGATCGCGCAACCGTGACGGCAAGGTTTGCGAACGAGGTCGAGGCCGTAAACCAGTAGGCCGCGATGATGTAACTGGCTACGCCAACTGGAACTGCCATCGCCGACTTCACCCTCAAGCAGCCCCAGATCACGCACAGCAATCCGAAAGTCGCGACGAATTCGCTCACGAACTGGCCAATCCCCGAACGCTCGTGATGCGATAACGAATACATCTCTTTGCCAAACATAACGTGCGCGAGAAGCGTTCCCAATACTGCTCCAACGAATTGAGCCGTGATATAACGCGCTACCTCATGCCATGACATGAGCTTGCGAAATCCAAAAGCCAGGCTGACCGCCGGGTTGAAGTGCGCGCCTGAAATGGAGCCGAACGCCAAAATTAGTGCGACCAAGATCGCTCCAGTGGCAATCGTGTTCGCGAGCAAGGCCAGCGCGATGTTTCCTCCGGCCAGTCGCTCAGCCATGATGCCCGAGCCAACCACGGTCGCGACCAGTAACCCGGTTCCAAGTGCCTCGGCTACAACTCGTCTTCGAAGGGGATGTTCGGTCATGCTCATCGATTTATTGTTTCGGCGCCAGCGGCAGTAGTTCCTGCTCAATCCGCTCTGCAATTTCATCACGCACCAGCCGAAAGACTGCGAGTTTCTCTTCGTGCGACCCAGTTGCTTCGGCTGGATCCGCGAGACTCCAATGCAAAGAACTGTGTGTGCCGGGAAAGATCGGGCAGCGCTGCCGGGCGTTGTCGCACACCGTTACCACGTACGTGATTTCCTGCCCGAGGAATTGCTCCACATTCTTCGAGGTCTGCCGCGAAATATCGATCCCAATTTCGCGCATCGCTTCGACTGCGATCGGATTGAGTCCCTTCGTCTCGACCCCCGCACTCAGCGCCTCGAACTCGCCGCCAGCGACGTGGCGCAGGTAGCCTTCCGCCATCTGGCTGCGCGCAGAGTTGCCGGTGCAAAGAAACAATACCTTCGCTTTAGACATGCGAATGCGTCACTGCCGGTGGGCAACAGTCCGGGCCGCAACAGGCCGTTACTTTCAGCGTTTCTTTTTCTGGCAGGTTATCTTCCAACACCACAAAGACCTCCCACTCATTGCCATCGGGGTCATGCACCCACGTCTTGTCCTGCCTCGCGTAGCAGCAATTGGTCTGCATCTCATCACGAGTTATTAAGCCCGCGTCCGCCCATCGCTGTCGCACGGCGAGGACATCGGCGGTCGAAGCCACCTGAATGCCCATATGCGAAAGCGCTCCCGCATCGTGGAAGACGGCTTCGTTGAGCGTGAAATTCAGCGGCGGGTTCTGAACATCGAACTTCGCATAGCCCGTGTGCACCTTGCTCGGCTCGATCCCGAACATTTTGCGATAGAACTCAATGCTTTGGGTCACGCTCTTTACACGAATCGCCAGGTGTGCCTTCAGGGCAACCACCGTTTCGGCCAGCATAAACAGCCTCCATTCATATTCGCTATAGCGAATACGTTACGCTAGCACCTGGCAATCATATTCGTCAAGGCAAATGTGACCTGATAGACTGGAATCGTGAAAGGGAAGCCAGCACTGGCCCAGTTTTTTCGCGCTCTCGCCGACCCCACCCGGCTTCGTCTGCTCAACCTCATGGCAGAGCAGGAGGTATGCGTCTGCTACTTCACCGAAGTGATTGCAGTGCCGCAGCCCAAGATTTCCCGGCATCTCGCCTACCTTCGTGCAGCAGGTCTAGTCGCCGCCAGGCGCGAAGGGAAGTGGATGCACTACAGACTGGTGACTCCCACCGATTCCCATGCGGCAGAGATATTGAGCAGAACACTCGCGGCACTCCGCCAAGATGCGTATCTAACACGCGACCTGCAGAAACTCAAGAAAACTTGTTGTGGCCCGCGGAGCCTGGTTCAACTCTTGGGCGCACCGTTGCCTTCGGAAATAGGGAAGTAACTTATGGGTGTGGGGTTTGCGGGGACTAATAAGAAGAGGAAATCGGGCGTCCCGTGGAACCTTGGGAAAACACTTTAAAATTGGTGCGGAAGGGGGGATTTGAACAACCTGCAACCAGCGGATCGAGGTCGGTTCGCGCCTGGCCGTAGAGAACGATTGTCACTGAGAAATCGGCCAGCGATTGACCATCACCCATGGCACGCAGGCAGTCGCCGAGATTCTCGATGTCGGCCTGTTTGGATTCGTCCACCAGCACGTCGCGTGGGTTTGCTTTCGTGACGTCGTTACCCATCTGAGAGACGAATCCCGTTTTCGACATATTGAAATGGCAGCGCCGTCTGCAAGTAGCCGGCAGTCTCCAATAATTACCAAGGTCGATTGCTTGATGTAGGCGCGGGAAACCTCGCAACGTTAACCGCCGAGAGTGCGAGAATCACCAGCGCCAGGCTTTCGCCGTGAGCTGCTCAAATAATAATGAACAGCCGGAGTGACGACAAGTGAGAGCGCCATTGAAATCAGGATACCGCCGATCACTGCGATCGCAAGCGGCTGCAACATTTCCGATCCCGAACCCAACCCGAGTGCTAGCGGGAACATTCCAGCCACAGCGGCCATCGCGGTCATGACGATCGGCCGCAGCCTCCGCCGCCCTGACTGAATCAACGCTTCGCGGGGCGGCATGCCCAGCGCAATGAACCGGCTTTCCGCATCGAGCAGTAGAATCCCGTTCTTCGCCACAATGCCAATCACCATGATGAGACCCATAAATGACGCGATGTTGAAAGCAGTATTGGTGATCAATAGCGCGATTACTACGCCCGAGGTTGAGAGCGCCGCGGAAGCAATGATGGCCACAGGGGCGGCGAAAGCGCGGAACTCAAACAGCAGCACCGTAAACACGAGCAGCAGCGCGAGTATCAAAACTTTTGAGAGATCGTGGAATGACTGCTGTTGTTCCCGGTAAGTTCCTCCATATTGCACGCGAACGTCACCAGGAAGATGAAGATTGCTGACCGCTCTCTGAACGTTGGCGATCGCAGTCCCCAGGTCGACACCTTCGAGACGGGAGGTAACGCTAACGTACTGCTGTAGGTTTTCTCGGCGAATCTCGCGCTCGCCGGGATTGGAATTGATGGCGGCCAGTGAGGCGAGCGTGGCGGTGTGGCCCGATACGCTGTTGATGAGCGTCGAGCCGAGATCGGCGGCGTTCTGGCTCTCGGCACCCGGGAAGCGCACACGCACTGTATAAGGACGGTTCTTCACAACCATCGGCGCCGAGGCGGGCACGCCTGCCACCAACGCCGCAGCATCGGTCGCCACCTCCTGTGCGGAGAACCCAGAACGCGTCGCTACGGTGGGATCAACCTGATAAGTTACCGCGGGGCCACTGATCGTGTTCTCGATTCCATTCAGAACATCAACCACTCCATCCACCTTTCTGATCGCATCGGCGACCCGCGGCGCGACATCGCCGAGTTCTTGCGCGTTTTGCGAAAAAAGATTGATGCGCACGGGCTCAGGCTCGTTAGAAAGGTCGCCAACCATGTCGCTCAAAATCTGCACGAAATCCACCTTGAGCGCCGGTTCTTCACGGTTGATCTGCTCGCGTAGCTTCGATGTGACTTCATCAAACTTGGCGCCTGGCTTGAGTTTCACCGTAAAATCCCCGCGGTTGGCCTCGGTGACGGCGGCAAGCCCCAGTTCGAGTCCCGTACGGCGGGAAGTGTTCACGACGTCGGGATTGCTTTTGAGTATGGTCTCGACGTGCTCCAGCATGCGGTTGGTTTCGTCCAGTGAGGACCCGGCGGGCGCCCAGTAATCGAGCACAAAGCCACCCTCTTCCATCTCGGGGAGCAGATCGGTGCCGAGCGCTTTGTAGCAGAAATACGAGACGGCAATCAGCGCCGCACATCCACCCACAAGCCAGATCGGACGGCGGATCACTCGCTCCAGCACGTGCTCGTACCACGCGATGACGCGTCCGAAGCGGCCGCTCATGGTGGCGTCTTCAGCGGCGAGGAGCCGCTGGAGTTCCTCGGCATTATCCTTGGGCGGAAGGAGATCCTTATCGGGAGCGTTGCGGCGCACCAGAATGCCGCTCAGTGTCGGCGTCCAGGTTAGCGCCAGCAGAAGCGACGTTGCGAGCGCGACGGTCATTGTGATCGCCAGTGCGCTGAAGAATACGCCGGTAACACCCGCAATTGTGATAAGCGGGACAAAGACGACGATCGGAGTGACGGTTGATCCAATCAGTGGCTTCGTTATCTCGCGCAAGGCACTGCGAACGGCAGTGGTGCGGTCCTGTCCAGTGTCGCGGTGCAGGACAATGTTTTCGACCATCACGATGGCGTCGTCGATAACGAGACCGACGGCCGCTGCGAGTCCGCCAAGCGTCATCAAGTTGAATGTTTCGCCCATAAGACGGATTGCGATGAACGTAACCGCGATGGTGATCGGAATGACAAGTCCCGCGATCAGAGAACTGCCCCAGTCGCGTAGGAAAGCGATGAGAACGACAGATGCAAGAATGACGCCAATGATGATCGCGTCTCGTACGCTCTTGATCCTTGCGCGTACTAGGCCTGACTGATCATAAAATGGTTCAATTTTGATACCTGGCGGCAGGCTCTTCTCTATGTCGGCCATCTCCTGAGCGACTTCATCGGCGACGGCCACGGTGTTGCCGGTCGGCTGGCGGTTGATGTTGATGAGCACGGCGGGCAAGCCGTTCGCATGAACGATGGTGTAGACCGGTTCTACTGAAGGCGTGACCTGCGCGACATCGCCAATGCGGACAGGGGCTCCGGCTTGCGTGGTCTTGACGACGACCTGTGTGAGTTGTGCTGCCGACTGCACCTGTCCACTGACCAGCCCCAGCACGAGCTGGTGGTTCTGCTGCAGCAACCCGGGTGAGTCAATCATGTTAGTGCGCGCAACGGAATCGAGAATGTCCTGAACCGTTATGCCAGTGATGAGCAACCGCGCGGGATCGGGAGCGATCCGGTACTCGGGAACTTGTCCGCCCTGGATGACCACTGTGGAGACGCCATCGAGGTGCGAGATGCGGGGCTTGATCGTGTAGTTGGCAAGATCCCAGAGATCGGTTTGCGGAACCGTTTTCGAGGTCAGGCTGTAGCCGAGAATAGGGAAGCTGGCGAACGTGAGCCGGTGCGCGTCGATCTTGACTGTCGGAGGCAAGCTCGGCTGCACGCGTGCGAGCGCCGCCTGAACGTATTGGAGCGTCAGGATCATGTCGACGTTCCAGTCGAAGAAGACGTCCACCTCGCCGGAGCCGCGGCTGGTGATAGATCGCACGGACTGCATCCCTGGGATCGCGCTCATTGCTTCTTCCACGGGGCGCGTGATCATCACCTGCATTTGCTCGATTGGCATCACGCCATTATCGATTGCGATCACCACACGCGGAAAATTCGTCTCGGGAAACACTGCGATGGGGATCTGCGTAGCGCTGTAAACGCCAATGATGGAGAGGACGATGATACCGAAAATGATCGGCTTGGCGTGGCTCGACACCCACGCGACGGGTTCGCGCGGGTGCGCCATTAGTCTTTGTCCCCCGGCTTGGATTTACCGCTCTGGGACTGTGTTGACTTTAGCGATGCGGGAATTACTTTCGAGCCATCGGGCAATCCATAGGCACCGACTGTGACGATCCGCTCGCCCGATTCGAGACCGAAAGTGATTTGTGTGAGCTGCTGTTCTGTGTCGACGATACCAGTCTGCACGGTCGTATCATGCGCAATCGAGCCGTTATCGACCACCATCACGTGTACACCGTCTGTGGCCTGCACGAGTGCCATACTAGGAACGGCGAGTGTGTTCTTGAGCGCGCTGGAGACAATATCGAGCTTCGCCGCTGATCCTGGCCGCAGAGCGCCGGACTTGTTTGCCGCCGAGACCCAGATTTCTACCGTGGTGCTATTGGGATCGATTGCCGGGCTAACGAGCGTCACTTTGCCACGCACAGTCTTTTCAAGGCCTGCAACAGAAATCGTCGCCGCATCCCCGACTCGCAGCTGTTGTGCCCCCGTCTGCGGGATATGCGCCTTGGCAACGATGGTGTTCATGTCCATTACTGTAAGAAGTGCCGTGCCCGGCGCTGGAGTCTCACCCACGTAAAGCGGACGGTCTGTAACCGTCCCATCGATGGGGCTGCGCACCTGTGTGTACGAGAGCTGCACTGCAGATCCGGCATACTTGCCTTGCGCCGATGCAAGCTGACCTTTCGCTGCAGCTATTGACTGCTGCTTCGTAATGGCCTGTACGGATTGCAGATGTTGCTCGGTCAAGTCGTACTGCGCCTTCGCCTGTACGTAAGCAACCTCAGAGGCGTCGAGGTCCTTGCGCGCGAGTGCACCCTGCTGGAAGAGTTTGCGCCGACTTTCGACCAGCTTCGTGTTGGCGTCGAGGTTCTGCTTAGCTTGTGCTACGTCGAGCTCAGCTTTCATGACTTCTTCAGGAATTCCGGCTTTGGTGCTTGTCTCGTAAGCGGCCTGCGCCTGTGCGAGAGAGCCCTTGTTATCCTCCACAGCGGCTGCTATGTCCTTATTCTCCAGCAGGGCGAGCAATTGTCCCTTGTGGACAGGGCTGCCGCGCTGCACGTACCAGACTGCGATCGGCGAGATCACCTTCGGCGTTAGCGCGGCTTCTGCATGCGGCCACAGTACCGCGTAGGCGGTGATGTGCCGGGACAGATCATGCAACTCGACTACTGCCGTTTGCACCGGCACTTCCGGTTTCACTTCTTTTTCGCTCTCGCCCGAATGGCACGCCGACAGGAAACCGGCGAGTGCCAGGATCGGGAGGGCGATTGTAAACTTCGCGTTCAGCCTGATCATGGATTGAGCGTGCCTGTGAGAGTTTGGAGATTTGCGAGTGCCACGCGGTAACGTAATTCGCCATCATCGTAGGCGTTTCTCGATAAAGTGAGCGTGTTCTGCGCATCGACCACTTCAAGAACTGTTGCTTCGCCCCCGCGATAGCGAGCTTCTGTCAGGCGCAGGCTGTCGGCAGTCAGCGCCGCGGACTGTCGCAAGGAATCGAGTTCCGAAAGTGAAACCCTTGCCTCTGCGTACAACGACTGCATCTGGGCAAGCAGCGTCTTTTGCGCGGTTGTTAGCTCCAGTTGTGCCTGTCGGCGCGCAAGCTCCACCTGCTGCACATGGGCATGCGTTGCACCCCAATTCCACACGGACACAGTCAGCGTGGCGGCGGCAGCGTAGCCCACATTCCGAATACCATCGATCCTCCAACCTACGCGAGTCGAGTCCAAGCCGTACCAGTAGTCGAACCCCAGCGTCGGCAGGTACGCGCTGCGCGCGGAGCGAACTTCATAATCAGCGGATTGCCTTGCGGCAAGCGCTGCCGCCAGGTCAGGATTGCTCTTCCGCGCCTGGACTGCAAGTTCATCCATTGTAGGCATCGGCGTGGGAGTGGAGAGGTCGTCGGCAATCGAGAAGTTCTGGTTGAAATCCTTAAACAAAAGCAGCGCCAGGTCGAGCCTCGCGTTCTCGACCGCCAATTCGGCTTCCTGGAACGCGCGTTGCTTGTCATTGGCTTCTATCTGGGCTTTGATCACATCCGAATGCGCGACTTCGCCGCCGGCTTCCAATTCCTCACTTACTTTCAGAAAGTGCTGCGCTTCCTCCCGTGCACTTTGCGAAGTGGCAAGTTTGCGTTGCGCAACCGCAAGTCCGTAGAACCGTTGTACGACCACCACCGCCAGGCCCCGTTTCGCGATCTCCAGCCTGGCTTTAGCGACGCGAGAGTCCGCTTGCGTACGACGATAGTCATAGGCCAGTGCAAGGCTGAGGTCTTGGTGCACATTGGCCTGGCCGATGTATTCGTGCACGGCATTGTTCGCGATGAAAATGGGAGTGCCACCGGGGAACGCTGTGCTCGGTGTTCCCGTGCCTTGCGTGTATAGATATTGCGCTTCGCCCTTCACATTAGGCAGAATCGCGGAGCGCGCGATCGTGATATTCGCATTTGCGGTTCCGTACGCGGTGCGCGCAGCCCCGAACTCAACCGAGTTTAGCTGCGCGCGCCTGATTGCTTCATCCAGCGTGATGATGGGTGGGGGAGGGGCTGGGGAAGTTTGTGCGATCACGAAGCTGCTGAACAACGCGAGCACGACGATGAGCTTCCATATTGCGCGCGACATAGGTATCTGACGGAGCATGCCCTTTAAAGCTGCCTTCTCTCCTGACAGTAAACGCCAACACATTAAACGAACCTTAATCGTACCGACCCGTGGCAGCGGCTTTTTGAGTGCGTCGTAAGCAGGAACGACGTTAAGCTTCGGCTAAGGTTACGTTGCTCATAATGACGCAATGAAAAAGACCGTGTTGCTCACACTACTGGCGCTAGCAGCCTCAGCATCCGCGCAGAACTATAAGGTCACAAACAAATTCATCCTCGGTGGCGAAGGTGGATGGGATTATCTGACCTACGATACGCAAGGACACCGCCTGTTCATCACGCGCGGTGATCACGTGATGGTCATTGATCCGAAAGATGGCAAGCAGATTGGGGACATCCCGGCGCACCGCTGCCACGGTGTCGCTCTCGACTACGATCATCATCGTGGCTTCATCTCCAACGGCGGGGCTGGGACGATCACGGTCTTTGATCTGAGTTCGCTGAAGCCGATTCAAGATGTGCAGGTTGGCGAGAACCCCGACGCAATCATCTACGACGGACACGCCAAGAAAGTCGTGGTGATGAACGGACGCAGCAAGAATGTGATGGTGGTCGATCCACAGTTACTCAAAATCGAGGCTACGATCGATTTGACGGCGAAGCCGGAATTCGCCGCGGCTGATTCGGGTCACATCTACGTGAATCTCGAAGACACAAGCCAAATCGCACAGATCGATTCCAAGACCTGGAAGTTGGAAAGTAAGTGGATGCTGAAGTCCTGCGAATCACCCTCCGGGCTCGCCATGGACGAAGAGAACGAACGACTCTTTTCAGTCTGCGACGGCCGGGTCATGAACGTACTGAATGCCAAAGACGGCAAGATAGCGGCCAGTGTTCCTATAGGCGAAGGGCCGGACGCGGCGGCATTCGATCCCGGCCGCAAATTGGCTTTCAGTTCCAATGGCCGCTCAGGCAACCTGACGGTCGTGAAAGAAGAATCCCCCAACAAATTCACGGTGGCTGAGACACTGGAAACACAACGCGGTGCGCGCACCATGGCACTTGATCCTCAGACAGGAATCGTGTATCTCGTCACGGCAGAGTTTGAACCCTCGACGCAACCCGGGCAACGTCCGACCATTAAACCAGGGACATTCACGGTTTTGGTAGTTGCGCCTCAGTAATCATGAATCAGAAACGGCGCGCGCAGGAGGACTACTGCGGCACGATTCTGTGGGAAAATGAGTCCAGCGCTTCCAGTACAGCGGGAATCCGAGAGGCTGGTTTTGCGAGCTCTAGTTGTCGAAGATGAGGTCCGACTAGGCAGCAATCTAAGGACCGGTCTGCAGCGCATCGCCGGCTTTGCTGTCGATGTCGCCGAAGACGGCGAGTCCGGACTCCATCTCGCTTGCTCCGAAAGCTACGACGTCATCGTCCTCGATCTGATGTTGCCGAAGATTCATGGGTCCGATGTGCTTCGGCAACTTCGCGCCAACGACGTACGCACGCCCGTTCTCATCCTGACCGCTGTCGATGACAAATACTCGATCGTTAACCTGCTTGAGCTCGGCGCCGACGATTACCTGGCGAAGCCGTTCGACATGGGCGAGTTCATCGCGCGCGCGAAGGCGCTCATCCGGCGCTCGCAGGGACACAGTAGCCCGAAGCTCTCGCTCGGAGGACTCGAACTCGACATCAGCCGCAAAACGGTTTACCGCGACGGCACGCTCATCGTGCTCAAGGGGATGGAACTTCGCGTGCTCGAATATCTTATGCTGCACATGGAAGCTGTCGTCTCGAAAACCGAGTTGCTGGAACATCTCTATGATTACAACTGGGAGAAATTCAGCAATGTGATCGAGGTATACATCTCAGGATTGCGGCGCAAGATCGATGAGGGCCGTGAACCCAAGCTGATCCACACTCTGCGCGGACAAGGTTATGTTCTGCGCGTCAACAAATGATCCGCACCTCACTCAAAACGCGTATTGTCTTGATGCTGCTCGCGGCACAGACTTTGTTATTGTGCATTGGGATTCTTGGTTCTCTCTGGTACACGCGGCGCCAGATCACCGCATCGGCGCGCGCCAACTTGACCAGTCACCTTTCGGAATTGCTCTCCGAAGTGCATGAAAACGATGAACATCCCGGAACCCTAGAATTTGAGCCTGCTGTGCCCCCGAATCGCAGCGGGGAAGACCTTTTCGCCGTCTGTGATCAGGAAGGTCGCCTGTTGGCTGGTTCGGTCGATTGGATACCCGAAGCCGCGAGCGGTCGCGAGTTCTTCGGCTTCCGTTGGCAACATCGGGGGCATTATCTTGGATCTGCCTGGGTTCACGCGCGTGTTCCCGACCAGGACGGTCGCGGGCCGCAGCTCTATGCGGATGTGTTCTTTGCTGCTCCAACTGCAGCCAGCGCCTGGATGTTCCTGCGGGTTGCAGGCGTGTTGCTTTTGATCGGACTGGCGGTACTGTTCATTTCCGGTATCGCTTCATATTGGGCGGTGACTCGCGGACTCGTGCCACTGCGCGACCTTGCCTTGGAAGCGCAGAATGTCAATGAGCAGCAGTGGACACTGCAGGTTGTCCCCGAGTCGCGGAACTCGGAAGAGTTGGCGCCGCTCGTCCAGGCGTTGGAGTTGTTACTGCAGCGACTCCAATCGGCATTCGAGCGCGAGCGCCGCTTTCTTGCGGATGCAGCCCACGAACTCAAAACCAGCCTTGCGATCCAACAATCCACGTTGCAGCTTGCCGATCGTGAGGGTCTCAGCGTTTCTGAATACCGCCATGCCATCGAGAGTGCTCTCGCGGATACTGCAAGAACTCACGCACTGGTACTCCGCATGCTGGAAGTCGCACGGGCCGAGAACCGGAGTGCTGTGATTCCTACCCAGAGTACAAAGACGCTAGTGTCCACTTCCATGGTTGCAGCAATCGAGGAATTGGAAGCGGTTCGCCGTGCGAGGAATTTGAGGATCGAGTTCGATTGCAACACAGCTGCATGGGTATACGGCGAAGACGAACAACTCGCAACTGTCTGGCGAAATCTGCTCGATAACGCGATACAACACAGCCCGGCAGGTTCGACCATCGAAGTGACGATCGAGATCCAGCCCACAATGGTAAGAGTATGCATCAAAGACAACGGAGAAGGCATTCCGAGCGAGCATCTTCCGCACGTCTTTGAACGCTTCTATCGCTGTGACAGCTCGCGCTCACGCGCTACAGGAGGATTTGGCCTCGGCCTCTCGATTGCCAAGGCGCTCGTTCTTGCATCTGGAGGAACTTGCGAACTCGAGAGCCCGCCCGGCTCTGGCACAAACGCCGTCGTCAAGCTCCGGCGCGCTCCCCATCAAGAGCAACAACCCACTCTAAGCCTCATGCATTCACAAACTGGAGTGGAGATCTGAGCCTAACTTAAGCACATGGTTCACGAGCAGCCTGAAATCCGCCCTTGTGCTCCTATGATTCGTCACAGCTACTCGAATCGCAAAGCGACCGGATACACGCGTGCCTGAAGGAACGGCTACACCACTCTCTTGAATCCGAATCAGAATCTCCTCGTTCATTCGATCGAGATTGCTCTCATCAGAGAGCCGTGGGTTGTAGCGGAAACAAACGACGTTCAGCTCGACCGGAGCGAGCAGCTGAAGGCGTGGGTTTCTCTTGATCAGGGATGCCAAGTATCGCGTCTGCTCAATATTTTGTTCGATCAGGCGGCCGTACTTGAGAGTGCCGTGAGTTTTGAGTGAGAACCAGACCTTAAGCGCTTTGAAGTTCCGGGCAAGGTCGATTCCAAGTGCAGCGAATTCGGGCGCTCGCGGAGCAACGCCGCGTCCTTGCGAGCTCAGGTAACTGGGACTTATCAAGAAAGCATTGCGATGCGCTTCGCGATCACGAACCAGGACGCAGCCAGCCTCAAAGGGGATGTACATCCACTTGTGAAGATCAAAACCGATCGAATCAGCTAGCTGCAAGCCCGCAACCTTGTTACGCCATTTCGGGGAGAGCGTCGCTAACGCTCCAAATGCGCCGTCGATATGAAACCACAATCCTTCTCTCTGGCATATTGCCGCCAGTTCTTGAAGAGGATCCACAGCCCCGGTGTTAACCGTGCCGGCCGTGCCAATGACACAGAATGGCGTTTTCCCGTTCTTCCGGTCCGCTTGAATCGCGCCCCGCAGCGCTGAGATCTCCATTCGAAACGAGGCATCAACTTGGATTCGCCGCAGGCAATCGTCTCCTAGTCCCATGAGTTCCACTGTTTTTTGCGCCCAGCTATGCGCTTCAGAGGAACAGTAAACAACCAAAGGAGCGTGAGTGTGATTCTGAAGACCTTCTTTCCTGACATCAAAGGGCGCTTTGGCGTGGCGGGCAACCGTCAGTCCAATAATGTTTGCGACCGTGCACCCGCTCGTCAGTACTCCTGAAGTTCCCTGCGGAAAGCCCAGCATGTCCGTTAGCCAGCTGACCACCTGCTCCTCAACGAGTGTCGCCGACTGATCGAAACCGCCGACCCATGAGTTCATCCCGGCGGCCAACATCTCAGCCAGCATGGCTACAGGTGTGCCGGTACCCATGACCCATCCCCAGAACCGAGGATGAATGTTGCCGGTTGGATAGGGTAGTATCTGTTGCCGGAAATCGGCATACACGGACTCCAGGGCACAAGGCTCGTGGGGCACGGGCCCGGAGAGACTCTGCTTCACCTCAGCCGGAACAGTCTGCCACGCTGGCCGTTCCCGGACCGAAGACAGGTAGTCCATCATATCATCCAACATGCGGTGACCCAGTTGGCGTATTTCATTCCAGTCATCTGGATCCAGAGTCTCCTCGCGCGTGCGTCTGACTTGTGGAGACTTGGCCTTGGCGGAAGCTCTCTTTTTGTTCTTAACGATTGGCACATATTTGACGATAATCGTCCTTTAGACCACTGGCAAGCATGGCTGGGTGGTGTCCGAAATGGCGTTGACGCGGTCAGCGAAACTTGCGCCCTGTGTTTTGGAACAATGTCGGGGGCTTTCGGGGCGTCGGTTACAGGTTGAGTTGTGCCCATGTTCGCTCCTTTGCAAGGCGTTCAGACTCCATCCCGGTTGTGAATCCCTACAACACCTACATGCGGTCTGGCGCCTACGGCTCCGGGAATCCGGCCCTCCCCCTTTGTACCCGGTTCCGACGCCCCAGGGGTCGTCGAATCCGTAGGCGCCGATGTAGACCTGACACTTGGGCAACGTGTCTATACCACCGGGACGATCACCGGCGCCTATGCGGAATTGGCGTTGTGCAAGCGGTCCCAGGTTCACCTCTTGCCTGAACGTGTGAGCTACGCCCAGGGCGCGGGAGTTTACGTTCCCTATGCCACTGCGTACCGCGCGTTGTTTCAGTTGGCTCGTGCGAGGCCCGGTGAGACTGTACTCGTCCACGGAGCCAGTGGCGGCGTGGGGTTGGCCACGGTTCAGTTGGCGCATGCAGCGGGCATGAAGGTCATCGGCACGGCAGGAAGTGAGGAAGGCCTGTAGTTGGTAAAAAAAGAGGGAGCGCTTGAGGCAGTCAACCACCGCTCTCCGGATTATCAGAAGCGAATTCTTGCCATGACGAACGAGTGTGGAGTCGATGTGATCCTCGAGATGTTGGCGAACGTAAACCTTGCCCACGATTTGAACATGCTGGCTTATCGTGGGCGGGTCGTTGTGGTGGGCTCTAGAGGAAAAGTCGAAATTAACCCTCGAGACATCATGATGCGTGAGGCAGCCGTGTTTGGAGTTTTTCTCTGGAAGGTGCTAGGAGTAGAAGCGTCGGAGGCGTATGCCGCTCTTCAGGCAGGATTGGGAGACGGAACGCTGCGTCCGGTGATTGCTGCGGAGTTGCCCCTGGACTCAGCTCCTGATGCCCACCGGCGAGTCATGGAGCCCGGCGCACGGGGCAAAATTGTCCTTCTCCCGTGATGCAGGAGTACCCGGACTGAGCTCCCTTGCCCGGTCTGAGTTTTGGCTACTCGTGTTACTAGAGGGAGCGCTGGATGTCGTCATCGTCCACAACTGGGAGAAGAAGCTAAGCACGGCGATCGCTCTACAGCATGGAGCGGGATTGCGAGCTGAAGCGTAGAGCAAGCGAGGGAGTTGGACCCCGCGCTGACCGAAGATATTGATGCAGCGTGTCAGCGACTCACAGAGCCGGTCGTTCGTACTCTCAGTTCTGTTTCGCCGCGATGCTCCGCATGATGGTCTCCAGAGTTTGGACGCGTTCAGAAACCGGACGGAGGCCAACGTGTGCTCCTATTTCGAAGTGCTTCCTGGAAGTGCTATCAAATGCAGGCCAGCGGGGAGCCCCATCAAAATTAGGGTCGCCAGTCTTGGCGAATGCTGTCCAAAAGCCGCGCAGAAGCTCTTCGAGATGTTTATCTTCGTTCGTGCGCTCCCAGTCAGCCGGGAACGAATCGCTCAAGAAGAAAAGCTCTTCACCATGGTGCGCTCCGAGCCGCGAACGTTTCCCAGGATCGACATAGGTGAAGTAGTACAGGTATGACTTTTCGCCCGCTTTCGTCATAGCTCACGCGATCGAATATGCTCCGCACGCAAATTCATCACTCTCCAGCCGCACCGAGCGGGTCGGCACGTCGGCGTCGGAGCTCACAGGATAAAGTTGGAACTCTTCCTTCCAATATTGGCCCGTGTCCCGCTGCAGGTATCCCTTGTAGTCACCGACAGTCTTAATGTCGTTATGGTCGAAAACGGCGGCTTCGTCGGCATTGCTCTCAACCAGGGTAGGGATGTGCATCTGTTTCCCCTCTGCGAAGATTTGCGCCGGCTGTTTGGAATAACCCAACCGTCGACGATAGCGCCAAAGTGCAGCCCGGGATCGTTCTTCCAGGCATTCAAGATCTCATTCGCTGGAACTCGCCGCATCGCCCGCAAAGTGTCGACACCGCTGGGAACCTCGACGTCCTTCGCCAGCCGCTCTCCTGACGCCTCGCCGGTGGTATCGATGAAGTTGTAGCTGATCGGTGCGCGGATATCTTCGTTAAGCGTGTCTTGACATTCTCCACTTTCGAGGATCGCACCCTGGAACAATCCTTGGGCGCTCGGAGACGCCATAAGCAAGCAGATATCGACAGCTCCCGCCGATTGACCCATGACCGTGATGTGGCCCGGATCTCCGCCGAATTCCCGGATGTTCTCCCTAACCCACCTCAGAGCTTGCAACTGGTCGAGGAGGCCGTAGTTTCCCGACGAGTGATGTTCTGATTCCGCTGTCAGTGCCGAATGAGCAAGGAATCCAAATGGGCCAAGCCTGTAGTTTGCGCTTACGACGACCAACCCCATCTGCGAAAGCGGAGGACCAAGCGGCGTCATCTGGCTGTAGCCCTGAGTATTGCTTCCGCCGTGGAAATAGAGGAGCACTGGGCGTCTCGCATTGGGTCGAGCGTCAGTCATCCAGACGTTGAGGTACAGGCAGTCCTCCTTGCCCTCGATGTACGGGAACCATGGTGCCGAAAGTTGCGGGCAAGGCGAACCATATTGTCGGCCTTGCGGGTTCCACTCCAGTTCGGCGCCGGCTGCGGAGGCTTCCAGCGAAGATCACCAATTGGCGACGCCGCATACGGAATTCCCAGAAACGCGGCGCCATTCGGGTTTGAACCGAAATGAATGCCTTCCAGCAAGCCGCTTCGGATCCTCACAATTGGTTGCTGCTCGCCCTGTGCCGCATGAGTGGCGATGTAGCCGAACTGCAGGCAAATCAGACATACCGCAGTCCACACCGATCTCCTGCCCATAACCTACCTCTCGATACCGTCATTTACGGATTCGCTCGCGAATACTCCCCGCGGAACACCACACTCCAGGTGGCGCCGTTGTCGTTGGATTTTTCCCAGGTCTGCTCAACCTTGTTAGGATTTAGCCGTATTACTTTCACGCGGTTCAACATGCTTTCTCCATGAGGCCCGTGACTTGTGCCTTCAAATTCCGCCGTGCCGTCCGCGACCTTGCCGGTGCTGAACACATGAACCCGGCCCTCGTTGTCGGCGAACATCCCGTACCAGCTCTTGTCGTCCGCACTGTATCCAAAGACGTTCTGACCATAGTGGCCCCTTCCGCCATCCCAGTTCTCGACGACGAGGCATTTGTCGAGCGATAAACTGACCGTGCTGTGAGCATTCCCCGATGAGCCCTCGGCGCCGATTTTCCAATTGCCGAGCCAATAATCAAGTTGCCGATTTGCCGAATTCGCGGCGCACGGGTCGGCATCGGCGAAGCCGTTTGTGGCGAACGCCAAACCGAACAGAACGGAGAGAAGGATTGATTTCGCAGCGCTACTCTTGAGAATCAGGATTAGTTTGTTCATGTAACTCCTCCACAGATCGAATCATGACAGCTGGTTCGTTTCGTTCGTTGGTTTCATTCTCCGATTCATGTTTCGATCGGCGACGCAGGTGGTCGTCGAGCGCGGAATCGGAAAGCTTGCAAGTTCTTTTGCACTTCCAATACTTCAAAACCAGCGCTCTCCAATCGTGCGCCGAAAGTATCGGGATTTACGGGAACAAGCGTGTCGCCGATATGAATGATCCTCATAAACCAGCTCTGAAGACTGTCGCTGCCCACAAAAAAACCGCCCGGTTTCAAAACGCGGAGCACTTCCGCCAGGACCTTGTTTTGCAGTTCTTGAGAAGGAACGTGATGCAGCATGGTGAACGAAACTGCGCCCGAAAACTCCGAGTCTGCAAAAGGCATTTCCGTCGCATCCCCTTCGATGATCTGAACGGTGCTCCCTTTCAGGCGGGAGCTCAGTGAACCGGCCAAGGTCGGATCGATTTCCAGTGCTGTGAGTCGAGGCACCGAGGTTCGCAACAGGTCCGTCGTTAGGCCGGGGCCAGGGCCAATTTCCAAAACATTCGCTCCCAGGTCGGTATCGCCGATCGCCCACGGAAGCCTCTGTGCGACGGTGCTGCGCCAGAGGTCCGAACGGCACAGCCATTGATGCAAGCGGTTCATGTTTTTCCTACGAAATGGCGAAAGTTGACCCAGCTTATCCATTGCCAGGTGTGCGCGCTTTCGATAAGGTGACAATAGATGTCGCAAAAGCGGCAACCCGGAATTTTCGATCGGTCGGGCGATCATAAGTCCGCAATCACAACGCTCACTCGCGACTATCCGGCCGGCCACGTCGTGCCGTTACACTTCCATGATCGAGATCAGCTCGTCTATGCCTCGCACGGAGTCATGACTGTTCGCACTAGAAACGGAACGTGGGTTGTTCCTCCGCACCGTGCAGTCTGGATTCCGTCCGAGATTCCGCACAAGATCACGATGTCAGGTTTAGTGGCAATGCGAACTCTGTATCTGAAGCCACGCCTGGCAAAAGATCTGCCACGGGATTGTTGCGTGATCAATGTTTCAACTTTGCTCAAGGAACTGATTCTTCATGCTTGTACCGCGCGTGCCTTGAAGAAATCGGTGAAATGGCAGATGCACCTGATCGCGGTCATTCTTCATCAACTGGAAGCGGCGCAGACGATCCCGTTGCAACTTCCGCATTTGTCCGATGCAAGGCTGCTTCGAATCTCAGAAATACTGATGAGCGATCCTCGCGATTCTCGAACTCTCGCTCAACTGTGCAAGAAGACTGGAGCGGGAAAGCGATCTGTCGAACGACTGTTCCAACAGGAGATCGGAATGACGTTTGGGAAATGGCGGCAACAACTTCGACTCATGCAGGGAATGCGGCTTTTGGCCGAGGGCGCAAAAGTGACGCATGCGGCTCTGGAGTCTGGTTACGCAACACCGAGCGCTTTTACCTCCATGTTCAAGAAAGCCTTAGGAATCACACCAAGTTCGTACTTTAAATAGACGCGACAACCTGGTCTTCCGGTCTTCCGGCTGTTTGATCCGAATGAGGCTCCACGGCTGTTGTTTCACCGACTCGGTCAGCTGGCCCAGGTTTTCCGTTGCCATCCGCAGGTTTTCGATCGTGTCATCAATCTTGTAATCATTCGCCCGTACGAGCACTTGCATCTCAACCAGCAATTGCTTGGTTTGGGAGCAAAGTGCTCTGCAGTTGAGCGAGGTCTTCACGGATTGGCTGGCGCACGAGGGCAAGCTCGGCCGCGAAAGTGTTCGTTTCGTTCGTCAAGACTTCCAAGTAGCCCGTCACACCGCCTGTGTAGCGCATGTGGGAGAGGCGCGCCGCGTCCTGCGCGGACTCGAACAGAAGTTCTTCCTGTACGCGGAATTCGCGCGTTTTGCGGTACGCCACTAGCGCGTCGGAGATACTGCGAAATGCTCCCGGGATCAGCCAATGCTTTCGCCATGACCGCTGGCGGTGGATTGGATATCAGCCTCACCCGGCGCATCGCTCTGCGAGCCTTTGAAGCCGACTACTATTTGACGCGCTTCGATAACAGGGTAAGTGATCAACAAAATAATCTTCGCATCGCGGCAGGGGTGATCGTTCGGTTTGGCGGAAGCAAATAGTTGCGGCCAGTTCCGGACGGTAGACAGCGACGGCCAACGCCAACGGCTTCGCGATGATTGGCCGAGACAGTCTGGGCTGCCTGTCGCTGGCTCGGGATTTTCGTGGTGTCTGTGTGCCAAAATATTCGCTTAGAGCAAGCGCTAGGGCCGGGCGGTTTCGCTTCTGCACTTTATGATCGCTGTTTCATCTCGCCGGCGAGGGAAGATTGAAATCGGGTTTGGGCGGCGAACAGATCGAATCGAACCATCGGCTGATGTAGACCTCAGCGTGGGCTTCACCGCAGAAGTGCCGGGCGTCGGCTGTGTTCGCCGCCTCTGAACTCCAGCGATGAACTGAGAGTTGCGAGTCGCCGCACTGTATAACGAACCAGTGGATGGGGCGAGTGTCCCCAATTCCGCAGACTTCACATCGGTATTCGCGCATTGTTGTCATCTTTCAATATCCCGGCTGCACGTTCGCCACAGTCCGATGACCCCGGCTGCTCCTAGTCTATTAGACGACGATTTTACTGTTGCCAGCCTCCGCCCAGCGCTTTGTACAGTTGGACCAGGCTGCGATATTCATCTGCGCGCGCGGCTGCCAGCGTCAATTCGGCGCCGTAAAGCGACCGCTGTCCGTCGAGTACTTCGAGGTACGTCGTCGTGCCGCCCTTGTAGCGGAGGGTGGAAATGCGGACAGTTTCTTGCAAATCAGCGACGCTGTCCTGCTGGCGCATTCGCACCTGATGAAGTTTTTCATATCCAATCAGTGCGTCGGATACATCGCCAAAGGCCTGCTGGATCGCCTGCCGGTATGCGATGAGAGCTTGCTTGTGTTCTGACTCGGCCAGATGCAAGTTGCCCTTCAGCGCGCCTCCTGTGAAGATCGGCTGGTTTACCTGCGCGCCATAAGACCAGATGCCTAACTGCGTCGTGTTGTGACTCGAGAAGAGGCTGTCTCGGCCGAAAGAACCGCCGCCGGAGCCAGTAAGGGAGATCTGAGGAAAGAACTGAGCTTTAGCAACTCCAATGTCGGCGTTGGCGGCAATCAAAATCTGCTCCGCCTCGCGAATGTCGGGTCGGCGTTCGATCAGCGTAGATGGAAGACCGGCGGGCACTTCGGGCGGAAGTGTTTGCTCGACGAGCGGGGTTCCGCGTGCGATATCTTGCGGGTAATTGCCGGCCAGGATACTGATGGCGTCTTCTTCCTGTGCGATCGCTCGCTCCAGGTCGGGGATCTGGGCGTTGGCAGTATCAAGAACTTGCTGAGCCTGGAGTACATCCAGTTTCGTAGCAACTCCGTGATCAAGCCGCAGCTGGGTGAGTTTGACCGAATCGGTCTGGGTCTTGACCGTATCTTGCGTGATGGCGAGTTGCAGATCGAGTTGCAGCAGCGTGAAATAGTCATTCGCTACATCACTAACAAGAGTCAGCACGACGACCTGACGCGCATCTTCTGTGGCCAGCAGTTCGGCACGGGCTGCTTCCGTAGCGCGACGTAGTTTTCCGAAGAAATCGAGTTGGAAGGCCGCGTCGGCAGTGAGCGTCAAAAAGTTGAATTTTGATTGTTCTTGGTTCTCCTTGCCGCCAATGAAGTTGGCGTTGCCGCCAACCTGAGGAAACAGGCTCGAACGCGTCACTGCGACTTGAGCACGGGCAGCGTTAATGCGTTCGGTGGCGAGTTGCAGATCATAATTCTGTTTGATCGCCGTGCGAATGAGTTCCTGCAACTTCGGATCCTGAAACACCTGCCACCAGGGGAGATCGGCATACGAGGCCGTCTGCGCCTGAACCTGAGGATTCTCCGACAGGTCACGGTAGGCAGCCGGAGCCTGAACAGCGGGCCGGTGATACTTGGGGCCGACCGTACAACCCACAAGCAAGCTGGAGAGCAATGTCGCGCCGAGTGTTTTGGCAATTTTCATGAACGCGAAACTCCGCTTGGAATCTGTACCGATCATTACTCCGATTACCGCGTCACCCAACATCTCAATCAAACAGTCTCAATCTCCCGGCGCCGGCGAAGGTGCGGCTGGCAATATGCCGGTTGCAGGCTCTTTGCCCGCGCCCGACCATTTCTCGACCATATAAAAGATGCCGGGTATGAAAAAGATTCCGATCGCGCTGGCAGCGAGCATTCCGCCAATCACCGCCGTTCCCATAATCTGGCGGGCCACCGAGCCAGCGCCGCTCGCGGTCCACAGCGGAACGCAGCCGAGGATAAACGCGAACGATGTCATCAGAATCGGGCGCAGCCGCAACCTCGCCCCTTCCAAAGCCGCATCCGCTAGCGGTTTTCCGTGTTCGTACTGATCCTTCGCGAACTCGACGATCAAGATCGCGTTCTTGGCCGCCAGGCCGATCAGCATGATCAGGCCGATCTGGGAGTAGACGTCGCTTTCGATCTGCACCATGTAGGGCGGCAGAAAAACGCCGAGCAGAATGCGGCGCAACCATAAAACGACAAAGGCTCCAAAGACCGCTACTGGCGTGCTGAGCAATACGCTGAAAGGCAGCGACCAGCTTTCGTAAAGAGCCGCAAGAATCAGGAAGACGAACAGCAACGACAGTCCAAAGATTGCCGCGGGAGGCACTCCCTGGCGCGCCTTCTGCTCCAGAAACGAAATTCCTGAGTAATCGAATCCCATCTCTCGCGGCATGGTTTGCCGGAAAACATCCTCGAGAGCTGCGCTTGCCTGATCGGCGCTGAAACCCGGCGCAGCGCTACCGTTGAGTTGCGCGCAGCGGTATTCGTCAAAGCGCTGCGTGAATTCGGGGCCAAACTGCGATTTAACCGTGGTGAGCGTAGAGAGCGGAACGTTTTCGCCCTTACTGTTGCGAACATAGAATCGACCGACGTTATCCGCGCTGGCGCGATCGTCGCTTTCGGCCTCGACGTAAACCTGCCACTGGCGGCCAAAACGGTTGAAGTAGTTGATGAAATATCCGCCCATGAAAGCCTGGATGGTCCGGTAGACATCGGAAAGATTGACGCCTTGTTTCAACACTTTGTCGCGATCCACCTCAACGAATTTCTGCGGAACGCTGGGCAGAAAAGTGGTGCTCAGGCTCGCAATCTCGGGCCGCTTTCGCGCTGCATCCATAAACGTGCTCACATTTTTCGCGAGAAATGGAATGCTGCCACCGGAGCGGTCTTCAAGGATGAAGGTGAATCCGCCAGCGGTGCCAACACCGGGGATAGCTGGCGGCGAAAAGCTGAAAGCAATTCCTGCCGGCAATTTTGTGAGCTGCTGGTTCAGGTGCGCCTTGATGGCCTGAAATTGTTCGGTTCTGGTCTTGCGTTCATCCCATGGCTTGAGAGTGACTACGAAGAAAGCGTTGTAACTGGTGCGAACAAAACTGAGCAAGCTGAAGCCGATGACGCTGGTCGTATACTTCACACCCGGTGTGTTCGCCAGAATGTTTTCGATCTGTGTTGCAGTTTGAGATGTCCGCTCCAGCGAAGCGCTATTGGGCAATTGCAGGTTGATGTATGCGTAGCCTTGATCTTCATCCGGAAGGAAGCTCGACGGTACACGATTGCCAAAGAATCCCGCCGCCACGCAAAAGGCCAGGAGAAGGACCACCACCACGAGGGTCTTCTTGAGTAGCACCCCGCTCCAGGCGACGTAACCCTCCGTGGCCCGCTCAAAAACGCGGTTAAACCAATCGAAGAATCTTCGCAACGGTCCGTGGCTTTCTTCGCGAGGGCGAAGCAATAATGCTGCCAGCGCCGGGCTGAGCGTGAGTGCGTTGAACGCGGAGAGAATCACCGAAATGGCGATGGTGACGGCGAATTGCTGATACAGCCTGCCAGTGATTCCGGGAATGAATGCGGTGGGCACGAATACGGCGGAGAGAACCAGCGCGATGCCCACAACCGGGCCCGAGAGTTCATCCATTGCTTTTAACGCGGCATCCTTTGGAGTCATACCTTCTTCGATATGGCGCTCCACACCCTCCACAACCACGATTGCATCATCTACCACCAAGCCGATCGCAAGCACTAAACCAAAGAGAGAAAGCGTGTTAATGGAAAAACCAAATAATGGAAAGAGCACGAATGTGCCCACAAGAGAGACCGGCACAGCCAGCAGCGGAATCAGCGTAGAGCGCCAGCCTTGAAGAAAAAGAAAAACAACAATGATGACCAGGACCAGCGCGATCACAAGAGTTTCAACGATCTCCTTGATACCCTGAGTCACGGAAAGCGTGGTGTCGAGGGAGACGGCGAAATCCATATCCTCGGGAAAACGCTCTTTCATCTGTGCCATCAACTGCTTGACCGCGGCTGCCGCGTTCACTGCATTGGAACCCGGCAACTGATAAGCCGCGATGATGGCGCCGGGTTTCCCGTTGAAACGTCCGGCGACGCTATAATCCTGAGCGCCCAATTCGATGCGAGCGAGGTCACGTACTCTTACCGTCGCACCGTCGGGGGTTTCGCGCACAACGATGTTGCCGAATTCTTCTGGCGAAGCCAGTCGCCCTTGCGAGAGAACCGTGTAGGTATATTCCTGGCCTTTGGGAGCGGGCTCGCCTCCGGCTTTGCCGGCAGGGTTCACGGTGTTTTGCGACTGAATCGCGCTGACGATCTCCGGAACCGTAATACCAAGTTTTGCCAGCGTATCCGGCTTTACCCAAAGGCGCATCGCGTATTGGCCGGCACCGAATACTTGAACATTGCCGATGCCGTAGGAACGAAGAATCGGATCGACGATATTAATGTAGGCGTAGTTAGCCAAAAACTTCGCGTCATAAGTTCCGCGAGGAGAATAAAGAGCAACCCACATCAGCGGAGCGGTGACTGATTTTCGAACTGTAATGCCGTAGTTGTTGACATCCGGGGGGAGCTGGGAGGCCGCTTGTGTTTCTCGAGATTGCGTGAGAATGAAATCGGTATTCGGATCGGTCTTAACGTCAAAATCTACGATCAGGCTGGTGGTGTTGTTCCCAGTGGCGTTCAACGAGTACATGTAATTCATGTTGTCCACTCCGTTCATCTGCTGCTCGATGGGAGTGGCTACTGCCTGCTCGAGGGTCTGCGCGTCAGCGCCGACGTACGTCGCGAGGACTTGAATTTCAGGTGGAGTAATGTTGGGAAACTGCGCGACGGGCAGGCTCAGAACCGTCAGCGAACCAACCAGCACCATGACGATGGAAATCACTATGGCAACAATGGGACGGTTGATGAAGAATTTCGACATGGGGCCTCGTCCTTATCGAGTTGCCGATCCTTGATTTGACGACGAATGATTTGCCGATCCCTGATTTGCGGTTCCTTGATTTACCGATGCTTGGTTTTCCGCAACGAATGGCTTGGGATTCACGTGCACACCACTGCGCATTCTTTGAACCCCCTCAACCACGATTCTCTCTCCGGGATTAAGTCCGTTCGTGATGATCCACCGGTTATCGACGCGGTCGCCCACGGCCACGGTTCGAACGTCGACTTTGTTGTCGGCACCAACGACAGCAATCTGGTAACCGCCCTGCAGCTCCGACACTGCACGTTGCGGAACCAGCAACGCACCCGGCTGGGTCCGGATTACCGCGCGGACTTTGCCGTAACCTCCAGGCCTCAAAATATTGTTAGGATTCGGAAAAAGCCCCGCAATTCGAATTGCGCCGGTGGTCTCGTTCACCTGGCGGTCGGCAAAATAAAACTTTCCTTCCTGCGAATAAGTTGAGCCGTCCGCTAAGATCAGTTGCAGCCGCAGCTCCTTGTCAGCCTGCAGGCGGCTCTCTTCGGTCGGAAAACGTCTCCGCCATGAAAGATATTGAGGTTCGCTCACGGTGAAGTAAACCTTGATCGGATCGACAGTAGAAACGGAAGTGACAATGCCGCTGCCCGGTGTCACCAGAGCGCCGACCTGCAGTTGCGCTTGGCCGGCAATGCCATCGATAGGCGCAACCAGGCGAGTGAAGTCAAGATTAATGTTCGCGGTTTCAACCGCAGCCTCATAAGTCTTGATCTGTGCTTTGGCGGTTTCTACTGTTGCGATCGCGGCGAGGTTGTTTTGCACCGAGTTGTCCAGGTCCTGCTGGCTCGCTGCCTGTTGCTCCGCTAGCGGCGTGTAACGCTGAACATCGAGTTCCGTCCGACGCTGTACCGCCTGAGCGTTGGCGAGAGCTGCTCGTGCCTGAGCAAGCTGGCCCTGGGCCTGATCCAGTGCCGCCTGAAAAGGCCGCGGATCGATCTGGAAAAGTAACTGGCCCTGCTTAACAGAAGCACCCTCTTGATAGCCTTGCTTCAGCAGATAACCGGTGACCTGGGCCCGGACGTCGGCGTTGACGAGTCCATCGAGCGTACCAATCCATTCTGCGTAAATCGGAACATCTTCCTTCTGGACTTGAACGACTTCGACATCGGGCGTGCCTGGCTGCGCTCCCAGAGCATTCTTTGACGGGCGCACGGCTCCAACAATCAGCCCGATCACGATCAAGCCAAGGACTGCGCCAATCAATACATATCGCTTCTGGACTTGGGTCATGTTGTCTCCCCCAATTTTGCCCTCGCTTGGGACTGCGCCGCACTCCTGGCTCTGCAGTTCGAGAGAGAATACCCGGAACGGAGCAGCCTAGCAATCGTCGAGTACGAGAACAGCGTGCGGGTAGCCGCCAGCGCAATCACGATCAATTAGGAATATGGATGCGTTTCCATCCCAGAGGTCGTAGAAAATCTACAACGGTTTATCACATTTGATCAACTCCAGATGACAGGCCCCGCCGAGATCGATTACCAGCAACCGAAACGCCGCAAGCAACTGCCCTGCGCATAGAGACACACCCGGGTTCATCATGCACAGGTATATCCGCTCAATGTCACCGCCATTTTGACACTGATCTATTGGCAAGCCCAGTAAAAGACAGAAAGCCTGCGCCCGGCACCCAATAGCGACTTCCATGAACTCGTCGAAACAAAGGAATTTTCAAACCTGGATGCTCGCTTACATTGGCCATGCCGCGGCGCCTTGAGCCGGCTCGCAGATATAAACATCGGGTGCGATACCAGTTGCCTTGTGGTACGTGTGCGCGAGATGGTCTTTGAAGGCCGACGCGCAGTCGGCACGAACCAAATTCACGGTACATCCGCCAAACCCGCCACCGGTCATGCGGGCGCCATAGACGCCCGAACTGGAGGAAGCGAGATCGACCAGAAAATCGAGCTCCTTGCAACTCACTTCGTAATCGTCGCGCAGGCTGGCATGCGAACGGCACATCAAGTTACCGAAGCGTTCTGGCTCCTGGCGCTGAAGCGCTTTCGCCGCCGCCAGAACCCGCCCGTTTTCCGAAACCACATGACGACAACGACGGTAGACCTGCTCCGGCAATTCGTGCTTGTATCTTTCCAGATCCTCGATTGCAACGTCACGCAGGGCGGTAATTCCCGGGAGAAACCGTTGTAGCAATTTCACGCCGGTCTCGCAGTCGATGCGGCGGCGGTTGTATTCTCCAGAAGCGAGTTCGTGTCTGACCATGCTGTTGCATATGACCAGACTAAGATCCCGTGGGATGGGAAGGTGCTGATACTCAAGGGAACGGCAGTCGAGCATTAGCGCGTGTCCTGCGATGCCAAAGCTCACGACAAACTGATCCATGATTCCGCAGCGAGTGCCGGCATATTCGTGCTCAGCAGCCTGGCATAGTTTTACCAACTCGAGGCCAGGCAGAACGATTTCCGAGACGGAAGTTAGGGCGAGGGCGGTTGCGACCTCAAGAGAGGCCGAAGAACTAAGCCCGGAGCCGAGTGGAACCTCTCCGTGAATCGCAAGATTGGCTCCGGTAAGCTTGTGTCCCGCTTGCTGCAGAGTGGCGGCAACACCACGAATGTAATCGCTCCAATGCCTTCGCGGCGGACCGGCCAGCGCGTCGAGCGACAAACTGATTTTCTCGTCGAAGCCGTCCGAGTATGCGTTGATCGTCCGGTCTGCACGCTTGGCTGAAGCAACCCAAGTATAGAAACCAATCGCCGCCGGCATCACGAAGCCGTCGTTGTAGTCCGTGTGTTCGCCAATGAGGTTGACGCGGCCAGGTGCACGAAAAATCCGCATATCCGAGCCGAACATCTCACGGAACTGTGCGGTCAGAAGGTCAACAATTGATGCGGGACTTAGATTTAAGAGACCAAAGCTCATAGCCGCCCATCCGCAAGGCGCGGTCCAATCACGCTGAACAGCAAGCCATTCGGTAAGCGGAGATCCAGTTCCATAGCGGCTTCCACCAGAAGATAACTCAGAGCATCAATGCTAACTCAAGCGCGCAAGGAACGAGGCGATCCAGGCGCTGGAATGGATTCCGAAGGTTCCCGGATGATTCCGGCAGAAGTTCGAAGAAGACGGACGGCACGCCGGTTTTCCATTGTTTGAGTTTACGGACGTCTTCCTTCTGGGACGCTGACTAGAGCGCGCGAGCACGAGGAATTTTTTCCCGTCTTCTTCGTGACTCCTATCAAGGCAACGAGAGGGCGCTGGGCTTCGATCTCGCTTCCGATCCGGTGCGGCGAGCGGCGCTCCTGAGATCAGCGAGCTCCAACCAACTGGTGGCACCAGTCGGGTAAAGCTGGTACAAGAAACGTCGGACCAATACGACTCCCTCGTCATCCGCCCGATTTACGGGGAGGTATTGTGCCGACGAACATCGAGCGCCGTCAGGAAGCTCTTACCGGATTTGTGCTCGCAGTCTTCCGGGTTGGGGATATGTTGCAGAAAGCTAGTAGAACTCCAGCTTCTGCATCGGGCCTCAAGCTGGCGATCTTCGACAGCGATGCCAACCCAAGAGAACGGCTGCTCTATCCGAAGGGCGCGAATCTCAACGGCGTAGAAGATCTGCCTGAAGGTTTCCGGGCGGCGCGAACGATTTCAGTCGCGGGGCGTAGCTGGAAACGCTCGCTTACCCTGTAGCCCACAGCTTTGCGCCAGTGCGCTGGGCCAGTTGGACAGCCTTTCTGGCAGGGCTGTGGTTGGCTGCCATTCGGCAGCTCTTCAAGGCCGGCCGTTCGATGTCGAGTGCAGAGCGGAGGAGATATAGCAACAATCACGGTTTTTCTCGAGGTCTGGAAAAGACGCCGATCCGCACCTGGGCATTTTCAAGCAAACCGGGGACGGGAACTTAAATCTCTTAAGGGTAGTCGACGGGATTCATCGCAACTTGGCGCAAGAAGTGCATGTCTGAAGAGAGTTGAAGCCTGGGATCCATCAACGACACCTATATGCCGAGAATCGTCTCGATATTCGTCATTGCTTCGGCGTGGACGACGATCGGGAGGCGATGGTAATCTGACGCTCTGACTGTTCCCTTAGCAGGCGTTGTCGACGGGCGACATTTTACCAGGCCCGACGGATGACATCGATGAAGTCCGATCTGATCAGTGCGCAAGAAGGGGCAGCCGGCAGGCGCAACGTCGCCCAGGCAGTAGCCGCACCACTCACCCGCGCCGCCATCTTCCTGGTCGCGACGATAAAGCCGGGCACGGAAAATTGCACGACCATTCGTTCGTTCTGCGCAGACCTCGCCGCGCTGGTACGCGCCGTGGATTTTCGCGATATTGAAGCGGGGCTTTCCTGCGTCGTGGGGTTTGGGTCTGAAGCTTGGGACCGGTTTTTTGGCGCGCCACGCCCGGCGAACCTGCATCCCTTTCGGGAGATTCGCGCCGGGGAGCGCCATGCGGTCTCGACGCCGGGCGACTTGCTGTTCCATATCCGGGCGAAGAGGATGGATTTATGCTTCGAGATGGCGACGCAAATCATGGCACGAATCGGCGATGCTGTCTCGCAGGTAGATGAGGTCCAGGGATTCCGTTACTTCGATGACCGCGATCTCATCGGTTTCGTCGACGGCACGGAAAATCCAAGAGGCGATGCGATAGCGGAGGCCGTCTTCATTGGCGAAGAAGATACTGCGTTCGCCGGCGGCAGCTACGTGACCGTCCAAAAATATCTTCACGATGTTGCCGGCTGGAATGCGTTGTCTACCGAGGCGCAGGAACGAATCATCGGGCGCACAAAACTTTCCGACATTGAATTGGACGACTCCATCAAACCAACGTCGGCGCACAACGCGCTTACGACGATTGTCGAGGATGGAAAAGAGATCAAGATTCTGCGCGACAACATGCCCTTCGGCCGGGCCGGTTCCGGTGAATTTGGCACCTATTTTATTGGCTACAGCCGTTCGCCTCGCACCATCGAACAAATGCTGGAGAACATGTTTGTGGGCCGCCCGCCGGGGAATTACGACCGGCTGCTCGACTTCAGCCGAGCCATTACCGGAAGCCTGTTCTTCGTGCCGTCGGCGACATTTCTAGAAAACGTAACTGATGAACCGGCTTCAATCGCGGCGCCGTCCGCCGACTCGTCGGCAGTCGATCCCGCGTCATCGATCCCGCGGAAGAGTGATGGTTCGCTGGGCATAGGTTCTCTTAAAGGAGACTTCTCTCATGAATAATCTGCATCGCGAACTTGCGCCGATTTCCGAGGCCGCGTGGGCACAGATCGAGGAGGAAACCTCGCGCACGCTGAAACGTCACCTTGCGGGCCGGCGTGTGGTCGATGTGCATGGGCCGGCAGGCGTCAACTTCGCCGCAGTCGGCACCGGCCATCTGCGGACGATTGCCGCGCCACAGAAGGGCATCATCGCCAGCCAGCGCGAAGTTAAGGCGCTGGCCGAGCTACGGGTTCCGTTCGAACTGGAGCGTCAGACGATCGACGACGTGGAGCGTGGCGCGAACGACTCAGACTGGCAGCCCGCAAAAGACGCCGCGCGGCAAATCGCTTTTGCCGAGGATATTGCCATATTCGAAGGCTATGACGCCGCAGGAATCGTTGGCATCCGTCAAGGAACGAGCAATCCAAAGATGACGCTGCCAAGCGATGTGCGCGAGTATCCGGACGCGATCGCCCAAGGTCTGAGCCGTTTGCGGCTGGTCGGGGTCAACGGCCCCTACGCGGTCCTGCTCGGCGCCAATGCCTATACCGCGCTCGCCGAAACCAGCGATCACGGTTACCCGGTGCTGGAACACGTAAAGCGGCTGGTCGACGACAAAATCATCTGGGCGCCTGCCATTCAAGGAGCGTTTGTGGTGACGACGCGCGGCGGTGATTTCGACCTGCACATCGGCCAGGATATTTCCATCGGCTATTTGAACCACACTGATACGGCTGTCCGGCTCTACCTGCAAGAGACATTTACGTTCCTGCTGCTTACCGCCGAGGCTGCCGTCGCGCTGGCACCTCCTGCGAAGGGCTGACGCGCAGGGATTCCTGCGTAGGTTTGCTCTGCGGAGTAAATAGCTTCGGATCGATATGCGCGCCTAATGATTTGAAGGATTGAACTGATGTCCAGCGTTACTCGACGTTCTTTTCTCGGTATGGCAGCAGCCATCGGTGCTACGGCGGCATGGGGAGATCCTTTGGGGGCTAACTCCCGCCTCGCATGGCGAGAGCGCCGTGAACTCTTTCCAGAGGGAGTTGCGTCAGGAGATCCCGATAGCACCAGCGTTCTATTGTGGACGCGACGACCGCCGAGCGGCGGCAAGGCAGCGTCGAAATTGAACGTCGAAGTCGCCGAAGATGAGAGGTTCACTCGTGTTGTGGCGAGGGCTGTGGCTCCGGTTTTCGAGGCTTCGGACTGGACTTGCCGCGTGCTGGTTGGAGGACTGAACGCGAGCCGTGTCTATTGGTATCGCTTCAGCGATTCCGGAGGCTTCGGCAGCCGCGTAGGCAGAACGATTACCGCGCCCGACGTTGACGATGAAAGACCAGTTCGTTTTGTTTTTGTGAGTTGTCAGAATGCGAACGACGGAGCGCAGAACGCCTACCGGAGAATGATTTTCGAAGATCAGAACGCTTCTGAAGCGGAGCGGATCGGCTTCGTCTTGCATCTTGGCGACTTTATCTACGAAATTGTTTGGTATCCGGAGGACCGTCCGCAGGGCATGTATGATCGCCGCGTGCGCGACATCGTCCGCTATCCCCACGGCGAAAAGATTCGCGACTTTCATATCCCCACGACCGTGGACGATTATCGCGCCGTTTATCGGGCATACCTGAGCGATCCGGATCTTCAGGATGCGCGCGCGAAGTGGCCCTTTGTCAACATGTGGGACAACCACGAGTTCAGCTGGCTGGGCTGGCAATCCATACAAAGATTTGAAGGGAAAAATCTGCCGGCGCAAACTCGCAAAGTGGCAGCCAACCAGGCGTTCTTCGAATATCAGCCGGCGCGTATTGCGAAACCTAGCGGGCCCTCGCTTGAGCGATTCGATCCTCCGCTGGTGGTCGATACACCGGTTACGCATTTTGACGAACACGGCCTGGGTCAGGAGCCGAACAATCTTGCCGCTATCGGCAGCCTCAAGGGTTACCGCACCTTGCGCTGGGGCCGAAACATGGAGCTGATCGTGACCGACCAGCGCACCTATCGCTCAGAGGAACCTACCGATCAGCCGGAAGCGAAGCCTCTTTCGAGCGACGACTTCCCTGAATTTATTTCGGAGAATGCCATGGAAATCATGGATTCAGGAAAGACCTATCGTGATGGTCGGCCCCCTGCGTCCATTCGCTTCGGTGGTGTCGAGATCGATAATTTTTGGAAAGACCGGCCCGCACAAACAATTCTTGGTGCCGAGCAGAAGGCTTGGTTCCTCGATCGCCTACGCAACTCGAAAGCCACCTGGAAGATTTGGGGCAACACCACCGCAACACTTGATATGCGCGCTGATCTGCAGAATCTGCCGCCGGGAGCAGGGAAGCCGTGGCCGGAGAGCGGCTACGCAACTTCTCCGCTGGGAGATCACGGTACCGCTTATGTAGAGCGCGGAGAAATCTACGATTTTGTCATGGCCAACCGAATCACTGGTTTTGTCACGGTGGCGGGAGATCGCCATAGTTTTTGGGCGGGACTGGCTGCGAAGTCCCTCCCGCCAAAACCTTTTGTGCCGGCCGGGATCGCCTTTGTGACGGGTTCGATTTCTGCGCCCGGAATAGTCGAGGCGCTGGAACATTCTCTGCCCAAAGAGCATCCCCTGCGATTGCTCTATGTTGGACAAGGGCCGGGCGATCGCGCGATGCAGCCGACCATCAACCTGCTCATTCGCCACGGAGTGCGCTCCTGTCTCGAATACGCGCGGAGCGGTGACATCGTGAAAGCGCGAGCCCTTTCTAATCCTGACCTGTCGCCGCATGTTTCGTTCGTTGACATGGGAGGTCACGGCTATTCGGTGGTTCGCGCCACCAGCGGTTTCATCGAAACTGAGTTTGTTTGCATTCCTCGCCCTATTGAGCGCAGTGACCGTCCGGACGGCGGTGCTCTCAGCTATCGCGTCAAATTTCGAACCGACTTCTGGAAAAATGGAGAAGCTCCAAAACTCCAGATGCAGATTCTCGAGGGCGATCCGAGATTTTCTGTGTGATGGAATCTGCGGCCGCGATCGGCGACAGGCTTCGAACGGACTTAGCTTCAATCTACTCACGGCAGCCTGACATGCTATGCTTTTCGACGTGCCTGACGCTGCCTCGCTCCGAAATTCGGAACCTCCCCGGCATGCTGCGTTTGTTCGCGTGACGCACTGGATCACGGCAGTCTGTTTTCTTGCGCTACTCATCACCGGAGGTGAGATCGTGATCTCTCACCCGCGTTTCTATTGGGGCGAGACCGGTAACGATCTGACTCCAACGCTGTTCAAAATACCGATTCCTGCTTCAAGGAACCTTGTCCCTACTGGCTATGGGTACGTGTTGCCCGATCAGAATGGCTGGAGCCGGTACCTCCATTTTGAGGCTGCATGGGCCGTGGTGTTGACCGGCATTCTCTACGTCATATGGGGTTTATGGACCGGCCACTTCCGGGGCAATCTTTTTCCTGCCCCGGCTGATCGGACTTGGCGAGCGTTCACGGGAGTGATCGCGAAGCATGTTCGCCTCAAGCGGCCAGACGAAGCTGAGGCTTTTTCGTACAACGTGGTGCAGCGAGCCGCATACCTGATCGTAATCTTCGTGCTGTTTCCTCTGGTGATCTGGACGGGCCTTGCACTGTCACCCGCCTTCAATTCTGCGTTCCCTGTAGCCGTCAATGTGTTGGGAGGGCGGCAATCCGCGCGCACGCTTCATTTCTTCGTCTCGGTGTCTTTACTGCTTTTCTTCATCGTTCACGTCGCTATGGTTGTCCTTGCCGGATTCATGAATCGCACGCGGGCTATGATCACTGGCACGGTGGTTACCGGGACTTTGACCACCGGTACGACGGTTTCCGCCATCGATGTTGCGCCACGGGCAGCACAAACAGAGGAGCGCACATGAGCAAAATCTCACGCCGCAAGTTTGTTACCGCTGGCCTCGCCGCTACCGCGGGCGTGTCAGGCGTCGTCGCGGCTGCAAGCCTAGCGCGGCGCTATGGGCTTATCCCACCCGATAGTGGTGGAATTTACGGTCCCGGTGAAACATTGACCTACGCCGCGCAGCGACTTTTGACAAGACACTCGCTGGCGCGTGAATTTGATCGCAGCATGATTTCGAAGACTCCCTTTGCCAACGAACTTGCGCCTTTCAACGACGCTTTCAAACGACACCAGGCTAACCAGTTTGCAGACTGGCGGCTCGCCGTCGATGGAATGGTTGTCCGGCCCGGATCGTTTTCTATCTCCGACTTGCGCAGTCTTCCCGTCGGTCGCCAGATTACCGAGGTTGTGTGCGAGGAAGGCTGGTCTTATATCGCCGAGTGGATCGGCACGCCGCTATATGAATTGCTGAAGACCACCGGTGCGCTGCCGCAGGCGCGATATGTGGTTTACTTCTCAATCGAGCCCGACTGGTGGGAGAGCATCGACATGGCCGATGCGTTGCATCCCCAGACGCTGCTGACGTATGCCATGAACGACGGAGATCTTCCGGTGAGCTTCGGTGGCCCGCTCCGGCTGCGTGTGCCCCGGCAGCTCGGCTACAAGAGCGTCAAATTCATAACGCGCCTGACGGTCACTGATTCGCTCAAGAGCTTCGGGAAAGGTCTAGGCTCCGCATCGCCCGAAGGCGGTTATGCGTGGTACGCGGGTATCTGACCGGTCCGGATCTCCGATGAGTCAGCGGTTGATCTTCCGATCGGTGCTACGTTACGCGGATTTTTTCTCTGGAACCTTTGCGCCTTTCTTGCGCGCCTCGGAAAGCCCGATCGCGATCGCCTGTTTGCGACTTTTCACGACTCCGCCCTTACCGCCCTTACCGCCCTTGCCCGAACGAAGCGTTCCTTTTTTCTCGCGGCGCATTGCGCTCTCGACACTCTTGCCCGCTGCTTTCCCGTACTTGCTACCGGATTTCTTCCGTGAACTATTACTTTTCTTTTTTGCGACCATGCAATCCTCCCTGGGCTCAAAACGCCTTGATCTTTGCGAATCTTGCGCTCTGAGTCGTGAACCTGGGATGCAATTCCGTTCACTTTTGTTGGTGGGAACTGACAGCGGACACGCCGGTGTGGCTCAAATAAAAAGCAACGGTGACTCGGGAGAGCCACCGTGCACAAGTTACGCTACACGTTTCGATGTTTTCTTGTCATTTTTTCTTTCGATGCCAATACTCTTTGCATCAGCGTCGTCACCTTGATTTCCGGTCGCTTTCTCTTTCTCGGGAGTTCCCGCGGTGTTGGCTTCCTGCGCCAGCTCCGTGAGTTTCTCGTCGGTTTCTTTCTCTTCGTCGAGGGTCTCAGTCAGCAGCGATACGTGTTCATCTTCGCCGAGCACTTCCGCCATCGCGCGCACCGTGCCGTATCCAGCGATTTCGTAATGCTCAACTCGCTGGGCAGCACCGATCAATGCGGCGTCCAAAATGTTGCCTTCGTAGTCTTCTTCCGCAACTTCCGAACCCTCTGCAATCAGTCCCTCCATGCCTTTGCATTTCTTTCCTTTGGGACTTTCGCCGAGGGCTTGGAAAATCTGTTCTAGGCGTTGCACGTGCCCCTTGGTTTGCTCAAGATGTTCTTCGAAGCCCTGCCGCAATTCGTCTGAGGCTGCGCTCTTTGCCATCTTCGGAAGAGCCTTTACCAGTTGAGTTTCCGCGCTGTACAAGTCCTTTAACTCGTCGATATATAGTTCTTTCAATCCCTTCTCTGCCATAGTTCCTCCTGAAATTAATTCAAACCGCAAGCTTGGATGCAACGTGGAAGGAAAAGGTGATCAAGCGGAAGAATTCTGCCGCGGTAGTCTCGCGTGGCTGTGAAAATCAGAGCAAGAGGTAAAAACAAAAACGTCTTTCAATTTCGAGCGATAAGCGGAGGCGAAGCCGGTTCGCTCACAGCCTCCGCCTTGAAACCCTATACCGCCCTGGCTCCCGTGAAGAGATGCGCCACAAAAGAAATGACGGCGAAGAGGAGCAGCAGGTGAATCAAGCCGCTCGCTACATGGAACATCAGGAAGCCACCGGCCCACAGAATGACCAGCAGCAGAGCAATCATTAGAAAAGGTCCGAATCGCATTTGCGCCTCCTAGGCGATTTAACGTTCACGAATGAAACTGAAATCCCCGGACAGTCCCTTCGCTCTTCGTTTATACGGCGGAAGAGATCAAGCGCACATCGGCATCGAGCTGTAATTATGTGGCTGCGAGATGGTAGGTAATGCTGATGTCCCTGGATGAGTCACGGCGAGCACCATCACTAGCAACAGAGCTGCAACCATAACGATCCCGCTTCCCAGCACAAGCACCTGGCTCAAAAGATCTGGCTTCATCAAATCCTCTCTGCGCATGTTTCCTCCTCGCGCGTTCAAGCTGCGTAGCGTTTAGAGGCAGAAGAACAGGACGAGGCAGGCTAGATACGAAAAGTATCTTTGAGATTTACTGTCTTGACCGTAGACATTGAGGCGCGAATTGGAATGCGCGAATTTAGGCTACCTCTTCTTCGAGGAATACATCCAACGCTCAAACGAGATCACGGCATCATGATGAGAGGAAAAATATGAAGACGTGTTTGGTTCTACTAACATTGCTAGCGGTCGGGAGTTTTCTCGGCTGCTCACAGGAATCCACAAAGTCCCCCGATGTTGCCGACGGCGTCCGAAAGGCCCTCGATCAATCCGGCCTTAAAGATGTTTCCGTGTCACAAGATCGCGACAAAGGGGTCGTGACTCTTGGTGGAAATGTTTCCAGTGACAGCGACAAGTCACAGGCCGAGTCCATCGCCAAGTCGATGGCCGGCGGGCAGGTTGTCGCGGATCAGATCGCGGTGCTTCCTCCGGGCGGCGAGAGCGACGCGAAGTCGATGAATTCGGATCTGGATAAGGGGATTGAGAAGAACCTGGATGCTGCCCTGATCCAGAACAAGCTCGACAAGGACGTCAAATACAAAGTGAAGAGTGGTGTCGTGACCCTAACCGGCGACGTCAACTCAGAATCGAAGCGGGCGCGAGTTCAAAAAGTGGCGTCGACCGTTCCCAATGTACAACAGGTGGTGAACGAACTGCAGATCAAGAATCAGAAGACGAGTTCCATGCAATAAGAAGAAACACGGATGGCCAGCCTGTTCAGCGGTGTCCAGGCTGGCCAATTGTTTGTGCATTCAACCTTTCACTTTCATTAAAAACCAAGATACGAATCCAACGATAGGCGAAGATTGGGTATGGCTGCTAGAACGCTCAAACTGCTTGTAATCTTTCTAGTCTGCTCGGCCTTAGTGGATGCGGATACGTCTGCATCTCTGATCGCGGTGCGATACAGGGAAGGCCTCGTCCATGGATTTCTGGTGCTGAGCACGCTTGATAGCGAGCCTCTCGCTCACGGCGACCTGACCCAGATCTCGCGCGGTGACCGGGTCACTAGTCATGTGGTATTCCGATTCAAAGACGGTTCAGTGAACGATGAGACCACGATTTTTTCGCAGCGCGGCACCTTCCGGCTTCTAAGCTACCGCGTCGAACAGAAAGGGCCAGCCTTCCGGGATCCGTTGGAGATGTCGATCAATAGCTCATCGAACCAGGTGACAGTTCACTACACCGAAGATGGCAAGGAGAAAATTGCGAACGATCAAAAGCGATTGCCTTCAGACATTGCCAATGGTCTACTCTTCACCCTATTGAAAAACATACAACCCGGCCAGTTACCGATCAAGGCTTCGATGGTGGTTGCCACGCCCAAGCCAAGATTGGTGAAGCTTGCCATCAATCGCCAAGGCGAGGAGACCTTTACCGTCGGAGACTCCAAGCTCGCTGCGATCCACTATGTCATGAAGGTGGAAATCGGAGGCGTCGCGGGAACGATTGCACCCCTCGTAGGGAAAGAGCCTCCAGATATCCATGTCTGGATGCTAGGTGGAGAGGCACCCGTCATTGTGAAATCCGAAGGACCTCTTTTTGCAGGCGGTCCAATCTGGCGAATCGAACTGACAAGTCCAGTGTGGCATAGTTCGGACCCGGCCAGAAAACAGAATTGAATCGCGAACCTAACAAGCCAGATCCGCAAGGCAGATTCGAATCGAATGTGAAAAAGCGGACCCGTTTTCGCGGGTCCGCCTTCGATCCTTCATATTCTTGATTGCAATCTGTCACTGGTAACTAAAGGTGAGATCGTCCAGATAAACAGTGTAGGGCGATTGCTTGTAATTCCCATCCATCTGGTAGTTGATTGTGACCCCGTACCAACCCGGAGCGGAGCCAGGATTGTAGTATTGGTTCACGTTGCTGGTGACTCCGTTCAAAGTGATGGATTGATACAGCAGTTGATTGCTTCCAGTGCGCTGGACCTGAATCGTCAAGTGGTTCCACGCATTGCTGTTTGGATAACATGAGATGCCAGTGGGAACCCAATGCTGGTTGACGTTGTCCCAGACGTCCCATTCGTTGCCGCCGGCGATACGGCATTCATGGCCCCAGATGAAGCCCAGATTATTGAAGAATTGGTTCATGTCGAACTCAATCGCCTGGGCGAGCCCAAGGTTGGTTCCGTAGAACCACACGTCGTAAGTGAAGTCGTGGAGCGTGGGAACCAGCGTGTGATTGTTGTCAGGCAGGCCTTGCGACGAGTCAGTGCCGATCAGATGATTGTTAAACAATACGTCCCAGTAGGGACCAGTTCCGCCGATGTTGAACTGGGTCGCATCCCCTGACATGGAGGGCTGTTTGATTCCTTGGTACATGGACCAGGTCACCACGCCTCCGCAAGGCGAACAGTCGATAAAATTCGGAGGACCTTGACCGAAGCTTCCCCATCCGCCGCTGGCCTGCAAATTCGAAAACGACTTGCCGCTGCCAGTTACAGTAATGGTTACGGGAGTCGTCGCTGCTCCTCCGCATTTGTCCCACTCCTGAACGACTGTGTTGTACGTGCCGGGATTAAGCGGCAACGCGTAATTCAGGCCGGCTCCATTCACTACATAGGCCAATTGACCAGGCGCAGTATAGATGCCCATGGAACTCACGCCCTTCGAGCAGGTGGTAGTGGCTGTCGCAACAAAATTTGCAGGCGAGGTCACGGTGCTGTTGTTTGCGGGTGAGGTCACGAAAACTCCAGATTTTGATCCCCCGGTGACGGTAATGGTAATGGGCGTGGTGCCTGCGCCGCCGCAGTTGTCCCATTCTTCGACGACGCTGTTGTAGGTTCCAGGATTGAGGTTCAGTGTCGTGTTCATACTTGACCCATTCACCACGTACGCCAGAACTCCGGGGGCGGTGTAGATTCCCATGGAACCAACGCCCTTTGAGCAAGATGTAGTCGCGGAGGCGACGTAAGGTACCGGTCCCTGCAGCGTCGCGCCGTTAGCGGGACTGGTCACGGTTACGCCGGCAAAGGCAGCGGGGATGCAAACAACGGACAGGCACAAAACCATCAGCACACACTTGGGGGGCATGCGTTGCTTCTCCAGTAATGTTTATTAACTTCCGACTTGCAAACGACGGGTTAAAACTGACCTATCGCGCGAGCGGGCGCGGGAGGCTCAGAAGGAGTGGCTTTTGTGGCGCATGCTCGTTGATTCCCAACTTAAGGAGGAAAACAACAGCCAGCCAATCCTGGAAGCAATCGATGAAAAACTGTAGTGAGGCTACCAGAAAACCCTACTCGGGCCAAGCGCGAAATCCCAAATCTTTAGTCAGAAGTACTACAACCGAACGCCCAACCCGGGCCCGATTCTCCGGCGCGACTAGCCCGTGTTGGTCTTCAGCTTTGTGAAAAAAAGGTTTCACACTTGTGAACTACAGGAAAAACCGTATGGGCGAAATGGGGATCCTTCGCCTACTCTCGCTTGTTCTACTTGCAAGCTGAAGTGCGAAGAGGCGCGAGGGCGAGAGTCCGATTTCATCTAGTCAGAGAGAGTGGAGATCAACCATGAGCGAGAAGCCAAGCACCACACTGCCGGCAACGGTTGACAAGATCATAACGTCTCCATCCCCGCGTGAGCCCGAGAAAGCGCAGATCAGCGTCGAGGGCGCTGATCACCTTTATCGGGAGCTTCGCATCGAGAATGCTTTGACCGATGAAAATGGCAAGGAAGTCCGGCTCAAGCCGGGCGCAGAAGTAGAAGTGAAGATAGAAGCGCCTTTGGAAGCCACGATCCCTAAACGTGGCGAAAACCAGCCTGAACCGAGGTCATAACCAGCGCAGGGGATACGAAACTGCCCCAGATGTAGCGAGCTTCTTCGCACTGGAGATGCCGACAGAGTTCCGCGTACTTTAGTTACGCGGTGGTGACACTTTCGCGAAATCTCTCTTGCGGACGATCCGCGTCTAGCCTCAACTCGCAAAGTTCGGTGATCAGAGTTCCGGCCCAGTGATAGATATTGCGTTCCCTGATGATTTTTCGCATCCGATGGACGCGCATTTGCTTCTCTTCCGGTTCCATCTCTAAGGCAACCCGAATCGCTTCGGCGGTCTGTTCGATGTCGTAAGGATTGACCAGCAAAGCGTCCCGCAATTCGCGTGCTGCGCCGGTGAACTGGCTCAGGATCAAAACGCCGCGTTCGTCGCGTCGCGCGGCCAGGAATTCCTTGGCAACCAGATTCATACCGTCATGCAAAGAGGTCACTAAACAGAGATCGGCAGCGCGGTAATAGCGCTCAATCTCCTCGTGGCCATGGTGGCGCTTGAGAAATAGAATGGGCTTCCACTTGCTGGTTTGAAAGCGCCAATTGATTCGCTCTGCCTCCGCCTCCACCTGCGCCAGCAGATCGTGATAGCGCTTGATATGAGTGCGGCTGGGTGCTCCTATCTGCACGAACGTGAATCGACTCCGGTATTTGGGATACTTTTCCAGGAAGCATTCGACGGCCTGGAAGCGTTCCAAAATGCCCTTCGTGTAGTCGACTCGATCCACGCCAATGCCGAGGAATGCTGTCTCCACGCCCAAGTCGCGCAGCAAGGTAGTGCGCTCAAGATAGTTGGTCCCATACGCGTCACTCTCGATGGAGTCGTCGTCGGTGAGATCGACGCTGATGGGAAACGGCCGAACGATGGTCCGGTGGTTCTGCCGCGCCACCGAAAAATGCTCCCAGTCCACGCGCGATTCAACCACTCGATCCACCGTCTGCAGAAAGTTGTTGCAATGCGACTGAACATGAAATCCGATGAGGTCCGCGCCCAATAGCCCATCCACCAACTGGCGCTGCCACGGACAAATGCCGAAAGCTTCCGGGTTCGGCCATGGGATGTGCCAGAAGATTGCCACGCGCGCATCCGGCCTCTTTTCTTTGAGCATCCGCGGCAGCAACGCAAAGTGGTAGTCCTGCACCAGCACCACTGGGTTGGGTACGTCCTTTATCTCCTCGAGCACTGCAGCGGTGAATTGCCGATTCACCTCCTGATAGTGTTGCCAGTCTTTCGCGCGAAAAACTGGGCGAGTATGTGCCATATGACAAAGCGGCCATAGACCTTCGTTGGCAAATCCGTAGTAGTAGCCTTCTTCCTGCTCCTTGCTGAGCCAAACCCTGCGCAGAGTATAGCGAGGGTCGGCGGGAGGAACTCGCAGCCGGTCATTTCCGTCCACAACTTCAGCATCGGCTTCTCCGCTGCCGTGGGCGATCCAGGTTCCGTCGCAGGCATTGAGCACCGGCTCCAAGGCTGTTACCAGGCCGCTGGGAGGGACAATCACCTCGAGCGATTTGCCGTTCCTCTGATGCAGATACGGCTCACGGTTCGAAACCACGAACAAACGCCCGTCGCCCAGACGGGTTCGAACCTGCGCTGCCAGCCGATCCGCAGTCCACATGGATTCGGAAGCCTCTCGCAGACGCGCTTCATTTTCAGCGGCGCTGCGGGCTCGGCCGAGACTTTCGGCGAGGGTGACCACCTCCCAGGCGAGTGGCTTGAATAACTCCAGGTCGGGCATTTGCTGCGGTGAGGAAATTCTGCCCATACGAAGGGCACGCATCCATTGTGCAGCGCGGGCGATCGGTCCGGTAATGCTCCAGCGCACGATAAGCAGCGTGATTAACACAATGAGAAAGACTTGGGCGAGAATCCTTAAGAAGGCTTGACGCCAGGCACGAAGAGTCTGTGTACGGATATAAAGGGCATCATGCACTACCACCAACGCACCCGTGATCTCATCCTGGCGATGGAGAGGCAACGTAAGAATGTGTACCGGACCTTTGCCCAGATGAGTGAAAGAACTCGCTCCACGATCCTGCTGCGTAGCCTGCATTACCTCATGCGGAGTCGCGGTAAGTACGTCTTTTAGGCCCGCACTCATGACCACCGGTATCCCCTGCCGGTCATAAATGGCTATCCCAAGCAAGTGCTCGCGGTTTCCGAACCGCTGCACCAGACGCTGCAATCCCCGCTCCGAGCTGTTTTCGGACGATTTTTCAACACTAGAGGCAACACTCTCGCCAAGCACGTCGGCGCGCTTTTCCAGATCGCTGCGCAGAACGCGCTTCTCTCCCACGACCTCAAAATAGGAGAACCCCAGAGAGACCAGTGTGATGCCGATGATGAGAGAAACGATGAGCCGAAGGCTCAACAGGCGCATAGGTTTGCTTTCCGAAAATTGTCTCCTCGAAAGTTTAGTGACCAGGGCTTTGCGGGAACATACGGAGTTCACCGTATGTTCCGGTGGAAATTGGGGAAAGATCTAGGACGGTGGGAACTCGCCGGACTACTTTGCTTGATAATGTGGGCACTTGACTCCAAAGGGGGAATCGAAACCTGTCTGTTCGTTGTGTCACAGAGAAAAAAGGAAACTGAATTTACACAAATTCTGTCTCCGCCTTTTCGGAGGGATTCGTTTGTCGAAAAGGTACTCTGGCAGTCACAACCGTGCCCGCTCCTCCAGATCGAACTTCTAACGTGCCGCCTAGCTGCCTGAGGCGCTCCCGCATCCCGCGGAATCCTACGCCGGTTCGCCCCGCTGAACTGAGTTCAATTTGTTTTTCGATAGGGATACCTTTGCCCGTGTCCTCAACTTCGATGAAAACCTGATCGTTTTCCTCGTGCGCACGTATCACAGCGGAAGCGCCGCCGGAATGGCGATGAATATTTGTCAGGCACTCCTGGACCATGCGGAAAATCGCGATCTCCAACTCGTCTGACATCCTCCGGAACTCATTGGGGATTTGCAAATCAACTTGGATCTTGCTGCGCTCGGAGAAGCCGTCCACATACCAGCGCAGCGCGGATGCGAGACCAGCAGCGTCGAGCAGAGGAGGATGCAACAGGTGCGAGATGGTGCGGATCTCGCTGCTGATCTGCTCCAGCATGGCGGCATTCTCGGAAATGGCCCGGGATCCCGCCGCATCGAGCTTATCGGCCTGCCGTTGCACGACCGCCATATTCATGCCGAGCGCCGCCAGCAGTTGGCCCACGCTATCGTGCAATTCACGGGCGATCCTCCGCCGCTCGTCATCCCTCAGTTGCTGCAGCCGGCCTGATAACTCGCGCAGGTTTTCGTTGGCTGTGTTCAGATCTGTCGTTCGCTCCTGGACTTTTTGCTCGAGCTGGTTGTGCGCTTGCCGAAGTTGTTCTTCCGCCCACTTGCTTTTGGAAAGAGAACGCCGATTTGCTTCGCCTAGAGCGATAATCAAACCGGAAAAGACCAGAAAGCCCAGTATTCCAGAGATTGCAGTCTTAGTGTCGCCGAGAGAAAACGAGTTGGCAGGCGGCAGGAACCAATACCAAACCCCCAAGGCCGAGAGCAAGGTGGTGACGAGGGAGGGCCCAAGCCCGCAATACCAGGCAGAAAAAACCACCGCGGCCCAAACCGTGTGATACGGGTTATTTTCCCCCAGAAACGGAGCCGCCAAGCGCCGGAGCAGCAAAGCTAGGATCGCCGATAGAACGGCCAAAGCATAGCGGCGCACTACATCGGTACTGACGCTTTCTGAAGTATCGTACGTCCGCATTCTCTGACCTGTTTCGCCTAGTCTAACCGACCGGTCACCGCGAAGGAAGCAACTCTCCTGTGATCTTTTGTGATCTTTATACAGAATCCACCCGATGGTCACTTTTCTTAAGGAGTAGATAATTCAGGCAGTGATTTCAACCTAACGCTGTCTGACTGCCGTTTATGTGCGGGCGAGGTTTAGTGACGCTCAACAATGTGCGTCGCCTTGCGCTGCTATTCAAAAACAAGAGATTTGGAGTTGACTATGCCGATGAATCCTTCCGGTGCCTACGGAATGTACGCTCAAGACGCACAGCTTGAGCAGGTCATGCTGTCGTTAAACCAATCAGGATTCGACAAACAAGACATCTGCATGATGGTCTCTCCCAGCCACCCACTGGCAAAGGTTCTACGCCAGGGCGAAGTTTTGAATGCCGACCGGGAGAGCGGAATTGCGGCGGGGTTGATGCGCTGGCTATTGGAGTTCGGCGCGGTGATGGTTCCAACGGTTGGATTTTTCATCCGGTCGCAAGCCTTTCTTCGTGCCTTGGTTACAGGGAAGGATTCCTCCAGCTTGTGCGGCAAATCGAGGGCTCTGGTGGGATTGGGCTTTTCGGAATATGACGCGGAACGGTTCGAAAGCCAATTGCGTGATGTCGGCGTCCTGGTTTATGTGGCCTGCCCGGAAAAAGCCAACGCGGCCTGTGCGCTGGAAGTACTGAGAAAGACCGGGGCTCGTGAGCCCGCATTACTAGGGCAAAATGTAGCGATGGCCGCCGCCGCCGCGTGAGGGTGCCGTAACCTGACGAACCCACGGTTATGCTGTAACGCCTTTGGGCAAACGCGCGACCTAGGGGTTCTCCGCCCCTAGTTGCGGATAAATGTTGCTGTTAGAGGTACAGTAAACACCCTAGATACAGTAAAAACCCTAGAGTAAGGGCGCAGGCGTTCGTGCTACCAATCGTTGTTGTTCGTTAGCTCCTCCTAGATTAACTTCGATATAGATGGTTAGTTGCCCCTGCCTTCGGAAGGGTTCTCGCCCAGCGCCGGACCACATTACTGGTTCGCGACGCTTTCGAGGTCTCGCCTTGCGGCGGCTAGAAATGGCGTGTGGGCGCCCAGCCTGGGTGTCGGTTCACGGGAGAAGACCATGAAGAAAGTAAGCCAAGAGTCGGCCACGGCGGTTGCGAACGGCGGACCGAGCGCGGGACGTGAAGAAAAAGAGAAGGCGAATGGGAATTCTGCCCGCTTGGCCGAGCCCGCATCAGGCGACCTCAGCATAATTCTGGCGAGCCTGCAGACGATGCGAGATGGAGATTTTTCCGTGCGTCTTCCCGGTTCATGGACCGGACTAGCGGGAAAAATCGCCGACACTTTCAATTCCATTGTTTCGGCCAACCAGCAGATGGCCGATGAGTTAAAGCGCGTTGGACAAGTTGTGGGGAAAGAGGGAAGAACGCGCGAACGCACCCGCTTTCATGAGTCCCGTGGTGCATGGGGCCACATGGAAGTCTCGATCAACACTCTGGTGGAAGACTTGCTTCGACCCACCGAGGGTGTGACGCGTGCCATCGCGGCCGTCGCGCAGGGTAATCTGACTCAAACCGTCCGTCTGGACGTGGATGGCCGCCCACTCGAAGGTGAATTTCTTCGGTCTGCCAACATCGTCAACACCATGATTCAGCAGCTCAGCGTCTTCACCGCCGAGGTGACGCGCGTAGCGCGTGAGGTGGGCACTGACGGCAAACTAGGTGGCCAGGCACAGGTTCCGGGTGTCGCGGGAACCTGGAAAGATCTTACGGATTCGGTGAATTCGATGGCCAGTAACCTCACCGGTCAAGTCCGCAACATCGCAGAGGTGGCAACCGCTGTGGCCAGCGGTGACCTTTCCCGCAAAATTACGGTCGATGTGCGCGGAGAAATTCTCCAGCTCAAAGAAGCCATCAACACCATGGTCGATCAGTTGCGCTCGTTTGCTTCCGAAGTGACGCGCGTCGCTCGTGAAGTCGGAACCGACGGCAAATTGGGCGGCCAGGCGGTCGTCGTCGGCGTGGCCGGAACCTGGAAAGATCTTACGGATTCCGTCAATGCGATGGCTGGCAATTTGACGGCTCAGGTTCGAAACATCGCAGAAGTAACCACCGCTGTAGCCCGCGGCGATTTGTCGCGCAAGATCACGGTCGATGTGAAGGGCGAAATTCTCGAACTTAAAGACACCATCAACACGATGGTCGATCAGCTCAATGCGTTCGCCGGCGAAGTGACCCGCGTCGCGCGCGAAGTAGGCACGGAAGGCAAGCTCGGCGGACAGGCGCAGGTGCCCGGCGTGGGCGGAACGTGGAAAGATCTCACCGACAACGTGAACTTCATGGCCAGCAATCTTACCGGCCAGGTACGAAACATCGCCGAGGTCGCGACCGCGATTGCGACGGGCGATTTGTCGCGCAAGATTACAGTAGACGTTCGCGGCGAAATCTTGCAGCTGAAAGAAACGCTGAACACGATGGTCGACCAGCTCAACCGCTTCGCCGGCGAAGTAACCCGCGTGGCCCGCGAAGTGGGAACCGAAGGCCGTCTCGGCGGACAAGCTAACGTGCCTGGCGTCGCCGGTACCTGGAAAGATCTTACCGACTCGGTCAATTCGATGGCAGGAAACCTTACGGGTCAGGTACGAAACATCGCCGAAGTCACGACGGCAGTGGCGCGTGGCGACTTGTCGCGCAAAATCACGGTCGATGTGAAAGGCGAAATTCTCGAACTGAAGAACACCATCAACACGATGGTCGACCAGCTCAACGCGTTCGCCGGCGAAGTGACCCGCGTGGCCCGCGAAGTAGGAACCGAAGGCAAACTTGGCGGACAAGCACAAGTGCCCGGAGTCGCCGGAACTTGGAAAGATCTCACCGACAATGTGAACTTCATGGCCAGCAATCTTACCGGCCAGGTCCGAAACATCGCCGAAGTCGCAACCGCTGTGGCCCGCGGCGACTTATCGCGCAAAATTACGGTCGACGTGCGCGGAGAAATCCTCGAACTCAAAGACACCATCAATACGATGGTCGACCAGTTACGTTCGTTCGCTTCGGAAGTGACGCGTGTGGCTCGCGAAGTGGGCACTGACGGAAAACTTGGCGGCCAGGCACAGGTTCCCGGCGTCGGAGGCACATGGAAAGATCTCACGGATTCCGTCAACTCGATGGCCAGCAACTTGACTGGTCAGGTGCGCAACATCGCGGAAGTCGCGACGGCAATCGCTAGCGGTGACCTTTCTAAGAAAATCACGGTAAACGTCAGCGGCGAAATTCTACTGCTGAAAGAAACCATCAACACCATGGTGGACCAACTCAACGCGTTCGCTGGCGAAGTAACGCGCGTCGCTCGCGAGGTCGGTACCGAAGGGCGTCTCGGAGGGCAAGCGAACGTGCCTGGAGTTGCCGGTACATGGAAGGATCTTACGGACTCCGTGAACTCGATGGCCGGAAACCTCACCGGCCAGGTGCGAAACATTGCCGAAGTGACCACGGCTGTGGCGCGCGGCGACCTGTCGCGCAAGATCACGGTCGATGTGAAAGGCGAAATTCTCGAACTCAAGAACACCATCAACACGATGGTCGATCAGCTCAACGCATTCGCCGGCGAAGTTACGCGCGTGGCGCGTGAAGTCGGCACGGACGGAAAGCTAGGCGGCCAGGCGCAAGTGCCGGGCGTCGCAGGCACCTGGAAGGATCTCACGGACAACGTCAACTTCATGGCCAGCAACCTCACCGGCCAGGTGCGAAATATTGCGGAAGTTGCGACGGCCATTGCGAACGGCGATCTTTCGAAAAAGATCACGGTCGACGTTCGCGGTGAGATTCTCCAGCTGAAAGAAACATTGAACACGATGGTCGAGCAGTTGCGATCGTTCGCCGCCGAAGTAACCCGCGTGGCGCGCGAAGTGGGCAGCGAAGGCCGTCTCGGCGGACAGGCGAATGTTTCCGGTGTCGCCGGCACATGGAAAGATTTGACTGACTCCGTGAACGCGATGGCCGGAAATCTTACGGGTCAGGTTCGCAACATCGCCGAAGTGACGACGGCTGTGGCCCGCGGCGATTTGTCGCGCAAAATTACGGTCGATGTGAAGGGCGAGATTCTGGAGCTGAAGAACACCATCAACACCATGGTCGATCAGCTCAATGCGTTCGCTGCTGAAGTAACGCGCGTGGCCCGCGAAGTGGGAACGGAAGGTAAACTGGGCGGGCAGGCGCAGGTGCCTGGCGTTGCGGGAACCTGGAAGGATCTTACCGACAACGTGAACGTAATGGCCGCCAACCTGACGGAACAGGTGCGCGGCATTGTTAAGGTTGTGACTGCCGTCGCAAATGGTGAACTCACTCAGAAGCTCACGGTGAATGCGAAGGGTGAGGTTGCGGCGCTGGCGGAAACCATCAACAACATGACGGATACGCTTGCGACATTTGCCGATCAGGTTACGACCGTCGCGCGCGAAGTAGGCGTCGAAGGCAGGCTCGGAGGTCAGGCGAACGTGCCCGGCGCCGCCGGCACATGGAAAGACTTGACCGGAAACGTGAACCTGCTGGCCGATAACTTGACCAACCAGGTGCGCGCCATCGCCGAGGTTGCAACAGCAGTAACCAAGGGCGATCTCACGCGCTCGATTCAGGTGGAAGCCAGCGGCGAAGTTGCCGACCTGAAAGACAACCTCAATACGATGATCGACAATCTCCGTCTGACGACTGACCGGAACACGGAACAGGATTGGTTGAAGACGAACCTAGCTCGCTTCACCGGGATGCTGCAAGGGCAGCGCGATCTGGCAACGGTGGGACGCATGCTTCTTTCCGAGCTCACTCCGCTGGTCAATGCACAGCAAGGCGTGATCTACCAGATGGGAACCGACGAATCGGCAGAGATGGTGTTGCTCTCGGCATTTGCCGGTGACGGAGAAGATGGCCACCTGCGCCGCTTGAAGCTGGGCGAAGGACTGGTGGGACAGTGCGCATCGGAGAAGCGGAGAATGTTGATCTCTGACTTGCCGCCAAACACGATCGCAATTCGCTCCGGTTTGTTCGAGGCCGTTCCGCGAAACGTCATCGTGCTTCCGGTGTTGTTCGAAGACCGAGTTAAGGCAGTGATCGAGCTGGCTTCGCTGAGCAGTTTCACCACTTCTCAACTGGCGTTCCTGGAGCAGCTGACGGCTAGCATCGGCATCGTGCTGAACAGTATTGAAGCTACGATGCAGACCGAAGGCTTGCTGAAACAATCGCAGCAGCTGGCGACCGAGCTTCAGGTGCAGCAAAAAGAATTGCAGCAGACCAACGAGCAGCTGGCACAAAAGGCGCAGCAACTCGCCGAACAGAACGTTGAAGTCGAACGCAAGAACCAGGAAATCGAGCAAGCCCGTCGCGCTCTCGAAGAGAAGGCTAAGGAACTCGCCCTGACTTCGAAATACAAATCAGAATTCCTGGCCAACATGTCTCACGAGTTGCGGACGCCGCTCAACAGCATTCTGGTGCTCGGCCAGCAGCTCAGCGATAACCCGGATGGCAATCTCACTCCGAAGCAGGTTGAGTTCTCGCGCACGATTCATGGCGCCGGGACGGACTTGCTGAACTTAATTACAGATATTCTTGACCTGTCGAAAATCGAATCCGGAACGGTCTCGGTTGAAGCGGAGGAAGTCTTCTTCGCGAGCTTACTCGATGCGGTGGAACGACCCTTCCGGCATGAGGCGGAAAATCGCCGTCTCAGCTTCGAGGTGCAGACCGATCCGCACCTCGCCCGCAGCGTGGTTACCGACTCAAAGCGGTTGCAGCAGGTGTTGAAGAATCTACTGTCGAATGCGTTTAAATTCACCGAAGTCGGTGGTGTCCGCCTGGCGGTATCGGCCGCCAAGAGTGGCTGGACCGAGGGACATCCGATTCTGAGCAAGGCTGCCTCGGTGGTTTCGTTCGAGGTTTCCGATACCGGCATCGGCATTCCATTCGAAAAGCAGCGAATCATCTTCGAGGCGTTTCAGCAGGCAGATGCCGGCACTAGCCGCAAGTACGGCGGAACCGGATTGGGCCTGGCGATCAGCCGCGAACTGGCCAGCCTGCTTGGCGGAGAGATTCAGCTGCGCAGCGCGCCCGGCCGCGGCAGCACCTTCACGTTCTACTTGCCGCAAACCTATGTGGGTCCTTCTACGGGTGCAGCTGCGGCTGAGGCGGGATTCCGATCCTCCATCAGGCCGGCGCAGATATCGGCGGCAGGAGTGACGGAACATGTGGTCGAGAAGATTGCCGACGACCGGGACAATCTGCAAACGGACGATGCGATCCTCATGATTGTCGAGGACGATGCACATTACGCGCGGGTGTTGCGTGATCTCGCGCGGGACAAGGGATTCAAAGTCCTTGTGGCCACGCGCGGTGCGGAAGCGCTTATGCTGGCCCAGGAATATCATCCAACCGCTGTGTCGCTCGACGTTTTTCTGCCCGATATGCTGGGCTGGACCGTTCTTAACCACTTGAAACAGGATCCGGCAACCCGGCACATTCCAGTTCAAATGCTGACGCTCGATGAAGATCGGCAACATGGCCTGGCTCGCGGCGCGTTTGCATTCGTTACAAAGCCAACCACGCCGGAAGGTTTGGAAGCGGCCTTGGCGCGCATTAAGGAATACTCTGCTCCTCGACGGAAGCGGTTGCTCGTGGTCGAGGATAATCCGGCCGAGCAGCTCAGCATCAAGGAACTGCTGGGCTATGACGATATCGATGTCACTGTGGCAGCCACTGGCGCGGAGGCGATTCAGACTGTAAAAGAGCAGATTTTCGACTGCGTGGTACTCGACCTGCGGCTGCCGGACATATCGGGCTTCGATGTGTTGGAGCGCTTCCGTGACACTCCGTTACTCGCCGATCTACCGGTCGTCGTGTTTACCGGCAAGGAGCTTTCGCCGGAGGAGGATGCGCGGCTGCATTCGTTGGCGCGTAGCGTTGTGGTCAAGGGCGTGGAGTCGCCGGAACGTCTGCTCGATGAGACTGCGTTATTCCTGCACCGCGTGGTCGCAGATCTTCCAGCCGAAAAACAGAAGTTGCTCGATCGCCTCCACCATTCTGACGATGCATTGGTCGGAAAGAAGGTGTTGGTTGTCGACGATGACGTTCGTAACATCTTCGCGCTCAGCAGTGTGATTGAGCGCCGTGGCATGACTGTGATCACAGCCGGTACTGGACGTGAGGCAATCGCCAAGCTGGAATCGACGCCCGATATTGCCATCGTGCTGATGGACATCATGATGCCCGAGATGGATGGATATGAGACGATGCAGGTGATCCGGCAGAACGCTTTGTTCAGGCGGTTGCCGATCATTGCCCTCACCGCCAAAGCGATGAAGGGAGATCGCGAGAAATGTCTGGAGGCGGGAGCGTCCGAGTACCTGGCCAAACCGGTCAACACCGAGCAGTTGCTCTCTTCGTTGCGCATGTGGCTTCACCGGTAGGAGTTGCCCGCGGCAGCATGTACGTGGGCCGAGTAGCGCGTGGAGATAATTGATGGGCAGCAATGAAAAAGTAAATATCCTGATGGTCGATGATCAGCCTGCAAAGCTGCTGAGCTATGAAGTCATGCTGGGTGGACTTGGCGAAAACCTGATCAAAGCGACTTCAGCGAAGGAAGCCCTCGAGAGTCTCCTTAAGACGGACGTTGCGGTTGTGCTCATGGACGTGAGCATGCCCGAGCTGGATGGTTTTCAGCTGGCTGCGATGATCCGGCAGCATCCGCGGTTCCAGAGGACCGCGATTATCTTTGTTTCCGCGGTCCATCTTAGCGATCTCGATCAGCTCAGGGGGTATGAACACGGGGCCGTGGATTACATCTCAGTTCCGGTGGTTGCGGAAGTTCTGCGTGCGAAGGTGAGAGTATTTGCCGAGTTGCACCGCAAGACGCGGCAACTTGAGATCCTGAATCACGAGCTGGAAGACCGAGTATCCGAGCGTACCGAAGAGCTAGCTGCCAAAGCAGAAATCTTGCTGCAGCTGAACACAGAGTTGGTGCGCAAGAATCAGGAACTTGACGCGATCGTGCGCACCGCTCCGGATATCATTTTCAGCCGCCAGAATGACGGTTCTCGAGACTACATCAGCGATCGATTTTACGACTACACCGGCGCTCTGCCGGGTTCGGCGAATGGATTTGTCTGGCTCGACTATGTGCATCCCGAGGACAAGGATCAGGCCGTGTCGCAGTGGATGCGCTGTGTCCAAGCCGGGACTAACTACGAGGCCGAATATCGCATGCGGTCCGCGGACCAAACTTACCGCTGGTTCCGGGCTCGCGCTGTTCCGATTCGCGGGGACGAAGGAAAAATCGTCAAATGGTATGGCACCTGTTCCGACATTCATGACAGCAAAGTGCTGGAACAATCCATCCGCGATAACGCCGCTGAACTCGAGAAAAAGGTGGATAGAAGGACGGACGAACTGAGGCGGCTTTCCATCCGCCTCATGACCATGCAGGATGAAGAGCGCCGGCGGCTGGCACGCGATCTGCATGACGGGTTGGGGCAAGAACTAGCTGTCGCGAAGATGGTACTGGACAGAATGATGGTGCAAAAATCTGCTGAGCCGACAGACGGGGCCTGGACTCAGGCCAGCGCGATTGTGGATCGTGCCATTCAGCAGGTCCGCACCATGTCTCACCTGTTGCATCCACCGTTGCTCGATGAAGTCGGTTTGCTCTCGGCGCTTTCCTGGTACGTGGACGGGCTACGGAAACGGAGCGGCGTTGAAATTTCACTCGATGTCCGCGCCGCGGAGTTTCCGAGGCTCTCGGCAGAGGTTGAGACTGCGGTGTTCCGAATTGTGCAAGAGGCCCTGACAAACGTCTTTCGGCATTCCGAAGCCCAAAAGGTCTGGATCACGCTTACTCAAACGGAAGACTTGATCGTGGTGGCAGTGCGAGACGATGGAAAGGGAATCGGCAAAAGAATTGTTGAACTGCAACCGGATAGTGTTGGCGTGGGTATCGGTGGCATGAAACAACGCGCTAAAGAATTTGGCGCAGAGCTGCGACTGACAAATGTTGATCCCGGAACTCTTGTCGAATTGACGATTCCCTGTTCTTCCGTCCTGCGAGAGCCAAACGCCGTCATGGAAGATGCGTAGGAGATGAACGTTCTTTCACTCCTGGTGTTACGAAACATCCGCCGAATGACCGCAATCAATACCTGAAAAGCTGTATTCGCTGCCATTTTCAACCTTAGCAAGACATCTAGCCTCCCACGTACGACACTCCGACACAATGTATCCCCTTGCCCACTTTACAGCGTGAACCGGATAGCCGCGAGACGAGGGAAAAGTTAGCTTTGATTCGCAAGGGAGTTCAAACAATTGCTCGCTTCGGGCATGGAAAAAGAAGAGGTCGGCTTATGACAAGAATTAATTCTGCATTACCGAGATTTCTTGCAGTGCTCGGCGCTGGTCTAATGATTTTCGGCAACCTGGCTTGGTCCGCCGATGATAAGGATGTATCGGATATCGATAAGCGCCTCGATGCGTCTGCCAAGGTTTTGACGGAGATTATGGATACTCCGGATAAAGCCATTCCAGACAAGGTGATGAGCGATGCAAAGTGCATCGCGGTCATCCCGTCGATGGTGAAGATTGCGATCGGCATTGGCGGCAGCCATGGCAAGGGCGTGGCGACATGCCGTACGGAAGGCGGAATGTGGAGCGCTCCGGCGCCCATCACGATCACCGGCGGAAGCTGGGGATTGCAACTTGGCGGGCAGGCCGTGGACATCGTGATGGTCGTGATGAACGACCAGGGGATGCAACACCTGCTCTCAAGCAAATTCAAGATTGGCGCTGACGCTTCGGCGGCCGCAGGGCCTGTGGGCCGTGACACTGGCGCCGATACGGACTGGAAAATGAGAGCCGAGCTGCTGACCTACTCCCGCGCCCGCGGACTCTTTGCGGGAATCGATTTGAACGGCACAGCGGTGACACAGGACAAAGACGAGACCAGAATTCTATACGGAAAATTCTTGCCGTTCAGCGACATCCTGGCGGGGAAAGTCCACGCTCGCGAGTCGAGCAAGCCGTTTCTGGCTGTTGTAAGGAAATATTCGGGACAGGCGAGGACGGAACACGGTGAATTGAAGCCCTCAGCCGGAACGCCAGTAGCTGGCAGTCGGTGAAGTTAAGTTTGGAAGGTTGTTACGGACCGGTTCTTGGGAACTGGGCCGATGTTCAAACGGAGTAACAACTAAGGAGGCTTTTTTCATGTCGACAATTCTGCTAATCGTTCTTGTGCTGTTGTTGCTGGGCGCTCTCCCGGCCTGGCCGTACAGCCGGGGATGGGGATATTACCCCAGTGGAGGACTGGGTCTGGTGGTCGTAGTCCTACTCGTTTTAGTTCTGGCCGGTCGACTGTGAGTCCGCGATTCTCAACGGTATGTTCGGACCGAGCATTCGTGAGGGGAAATAGTGGGAATGCGGTCCCACTATTTCTCATCTGTTTTTGAAAGTCGCTCTCGGGTTAGTTGAAGCAACTTTCATTCCCTTGCTTAGTGAAGTTTATTAGGAGCCAGGAGCGCCAATGTCCAGCAATCAGAGTTCTCGCCACGGGGCAAATACATTCTACCCAGGTTCTTCCGCGTCTTCTGCAGCGGTGCTCGACCGGCGGTACGCGGTTGGTGCGCTGCCGGCACGGCCAGCGCAACCGAGGTCACAACCACGGCTAAAAGCTGAGACACCGGAAGCGATTTGGGGACAGTTCAACAACTATCGATCCAATGGTCTGGCGGGCTCCGCAGCCGTTCACATCATCCTTCTGGCGCTCATTTTGGGCACCGCGACATTTAGCCACCAGGTGGTGCAGCGTGTTCAGCCGCACGAGACTGTGACGCTGATCGCTCCATCTCTGGATTCTTACGCGTTGCCGGTCGCCAAAAAGATCGCAAGCGGCGGCGGCGGCGGTGGCGAGCACGATGTGTTGCAGGCTCCGAAAGGACGCCTGCCAAAACTTGCGATGGAGCAGATTACGCCTCCTCAGATTGTCATTCATAACCAACATCCAAAGCTTGCTGTGGAGCCGACAGTCGTTGTGCCTCCGCAAGTTCACCTGGCGCAGAACCACATGCTCAATTTGGGCAATCCGTCAGCTCTCCCGATGCCGTCCGCTCCTCCCTCAAATGGAACCGGTTCGGGTGGCGGCATTGGCTCGGGATCGGGTAGCGGAGTGGGCGTGGGTCACGGACCTGGTGTGGGTTCGGGCAGTGGTGGCGGTATAGGCGGAGGCGTATTCAAGGTGGGCGGAGGTATTTCCGCTCCTGAGGCGATAACGACACCGGATCCGGAATATACCGAAGAGGCTCGCAACGCTAAGACTCAAGGAGTGTGCGTGCTTGCACTGATCGTTGACGAGAATGGAAATCCTCGTGACATTCGTGTAGTTCGTGGCCTGGGATTCGGCCTTGATGCCCGCGCCGTTGAAGCCGTCAAGCAATGGCGATTCAAGCCCTCGTTGAAGGATGGCCATCCGGTCAACGTGCAGATCAGTGTGGAAGTTGGATTCAAGCTCTATTAAGTGGCGTGACTTGGAATAACAATTCTTAGATTCGAGGTTTGGTTCGGATCTCCTATCTGTTTGGCGTTCGAATAACCGTCACGCCTGTTCGGGTGACGGCTTCTTTTGGATCGCAGGTTTATCGACTTGAACTGTCAGGAAGATGCGCTCTAACACATGTTTGCGCAAAAAGTTTCGCCTGCAGTCTCAAAGATTTAGGCTCATAAGTTAACTCTAAGAGTTGTACAGCAAGTCTCGGGGGCAATTACAGGGGCATCCTGATGTGCGGCGCGGGGCCAAATCGCTAATCTCGTTTTGGAAGTTGAAGCTCCCAGTTACCAAAATGGATAAGCACTCTAGTTTGACCTTAAGGAGACTCCAGTGGCCACTTGTGTGATTTCCGCGACTGCAACCAATCTGATTCCGGCGGGCGAAGTAGCCAGCCGCCCCGAAACCCCAGAACGCAGCCTCGTGCAGCGCGCTCAGCAGGGCGATGAAGAGGCTTTTGGCCTGCTTTTCCAGGCTCACAAGAAGCGTGTATTTTCCGTATGTCTTCTCATGACGAAAGATACGGCCGATGCAGAGGACCTCACCCAGGAGGCTTTTCTGCAGGTATTCCGATCCATCGGTTCTTTCCGCGGCGACTCAGCTTTTTCGACTTGGCTCTACCGCGTAGCCGTGAACACCGTGTTGATGAAGCTGCGCCGGCGCAAGTCGCCTCCAGTCCTGTCTCTCGATGAGCCAGTCTCAGCCGAGTCGCCGTCTCTGCGGCGCGATGTAGGGAAAGCCGACCCAAGTCTTAGCGGCGCGATCGATCGTATCGCCTTACGCCGCGCCATGCAGGAATTGCCTGAGGGATGCCGGCAGATCTTTTCGCTGCATGAGGTCCAGGGATTCCAGCATCACGAAATCGCCAAGATCCTTGACTGCTCGGTCGGCAACTCGAAATCGCAGTTGCACAAAGCGAAGATGAAGATGCGCGACTTGCTGTTTCCGAAACGAAGAGTGTTGCGGCGATCCGCCGCCAGTCAGGTCGCCGAATTTTCCCCTTCCGACTCAACCATGATCGGCTCTAGTGTCAGCGCAGTATAAAAAAAGCGTTGGAATCTTAACCGGGGCGAAATGACACGTTCGAAATCAGAGAGGACAAAGTTGTGGGGTTAGCGGCCATTGTGGTGGTGGAAACGGGCACAGAGGATTCTTCTCTGGCAGCTCCGGCAGACACGAAAACTGAGCAGACAGCTGGAGTAGTTGAACCTCTTCCATGCGTAGAAATTATGGGGCGTTCCATGCTGGAGCGCACCATCGAGCGATTTGTGCGTGCCAATGTAGACGTTGTCAGGGTGCTGATGACCGACGACGCGGCTTACGCGGCGCAGCCCGCCGGGAGCGCATTTGATTGCGTGAAGTTTAAGAGCGTTAGCGACATCGGTTCGGCAATCGGACAGGAAATAATGGAGTTTTCGCAAAGCGGTATCGACTACTCATTCATTGTTTCTGCGAATGTGTATGCGGAAACTGATTTATTTGATTTGTTTTCTTTCCACCGTGAGTCTCGGCAGAGGGCGACGAAAGCAGTCGATGGTGACGGCCCCTTGGGGCTAGGGATCGTCGATTGTGCACAAGCTCTCGAGATCGATATCGAGAACATGCTCACGCGTGGCGATGGCGCCGGCAGTTCGTACTTTATTCGTGAATATGTAAGCCGGCTGACTCACCCTCGTGACCTGCGCCGCTTGGCTACCGACGCGCTTAGTGGGCGTTGCGCAATGCGTCCTGCGGGTACGGAAGTCAAGCCGGGGGTTTGGGTTGATGAAGGAGCGCAAATTCACAGGCGCGCGCGAATCGTAGCGCCGGCATACATCGGCCGGGGATCGAGGATTCGGCAGGACACCGTGATCACGCGCTGCAGCAGTATTGAGAAGGATTGCTACGTGGACTGGGGAACGGTGATCGAAGACAGTTCGATCCTTTCTGATACACACATCGGAATTTCCGTGGATGTCTGCCATGCGATTGCAAGTGGAAACAAACTTCTGAATCTGGAGCGCGATGTGGTGATCGAGATCTCTGATCCGGGCGTGATGCGGTCCACTAGTCCGGTCCGAAAACAGCCGCGGAGCACAATCCATCCAGAGGAAGAACGGATTGTTGTTGCCGACTTGCAAGAACAAAAGCTTTCAACGCCAGAGCCTTGGCAGTTAGGAACAAATCCTATTCAGGGGTGAATGATATGTGCACCAGGGGGCCTGTGATCGTAATGGAGCTACCAGAAAAACTGAACCATTTAGAAGGAACGACGTTTCTGGCGGAAATGAAACCATTGCTGGAAAGTGATCGTCCCCGGATGGTTTTGGATTGTTCTCAAGTGCAACACATCGACAGCGCCGGGATCGAAGTGCTGCTTGAGAGCATGGAAGAGGTGATGAAACGAGACGGAGATCTCAAGCTGGCTGCGCTCTCGCCTTCCTGTGCGGCGATTCTTGAACTTATGCGGGTTGATCGATTATTTGAAGTGTTCGAGACCGCCGACGAAGCAGCGCGAAGTTTCCGTGCGATGGCAGCGCCTGAGGTTGCACAGACATTGCCTTGGTATTCCGGCGGATATGGAATTACAGACCTGAAGACTGCGAGTTGATCGTTCATCGGTTATGCCGGAGGCAAACAGTGGGAACACAAAACAGCTTGGTGTGCGCGGTCGTGTACGGGTTGCTGGTCTCTGGGTTAGCGGGGGCTGTGCTGCCGGTTAGCGCACAGCAGCCCGCTAATCCAGAGAAGAATGTAGAGGTCGCGAATTTGGTTGAGCCGGGACGAACTTCCCTTACGGAACTGGCAGCGGAACAAGCCAAAGTCGACGGGCTGCCGGATAGTCCCGGAGCAAATCTTGCGAAGCAGAAGTCGGAAGGCGCGGGCTTCGCAACGCTCATGGTCGCGCAGAATCAGGCTTCCCAGTCTCAGTCAACCCAGCCTCAGTCACCCCAGACTTCGTCGAGCTCGACTCAGCCTAACCAGAATTCTGCGCCCGATGCTCAGAAGCCAGTTGGAACGGCTGCGGCGGAGGCTCCTCACACAACTGGGGTCGCCGCATCGCAACCGGCCGGCGTGGCAATTGCGCCAGCGAAACAGCACAGGGTTCGCACTATTGTGATCAGAGTTGGAGCGATTGTGGGAGCAGGGGTGGCCGTCGGGACGGTGATTGCACTAACCGAAGGGACTTCGAGTAAGCCGCCCGGGGCTCATTAGATTCTCGACCGTGGGATCGAATGCTCAGATGGTGTCGCCGAGTAACTAAGTGAAAATTGTGAGTTTTTCGGGAATCGATGGGGCAGGGAAGAGCACCCAGATTCATGCCCTTGAGACGTGGCTCCTTCAATCCGGTCTACGCGTAAAAGTACTCGCGTTCTGGGATGATGTTGTCGTGCTCGAGAAGTTCCGAGAGTTTATGAGCCATGCGGTGTTCAAGGGTGATCGAGGGATTGGGAGCCCGGAGAAGCCTCTGAACCGGCGCGACAAGAACGTCAGCTCCTGGCCTTTGACCGTGGTGCGGACGTGCCTTTATTTCCTGGACGCTCTGAATGCACGCCTCAAGATCCGCGGGATAAGATCTAGCGACGCCGATGTGGTGATCTTTGACCGCTATATCTATGACGAACTGGCGAATCTGCCGCTTAGGTCCTCACTGTCGAGGGTGATCATCCGATTCCTCCTCAAGTTGACGCCTACGCCAGATGTGTCCTTCGTCATCGATGCCGATCCGGTCGCAGCGTTAGCGCGGAAGCCGGAATATCCATTGGAGTTTTTGCGCAGAAACCGTGAAGCCTACCTAGCCTTGAGTTCTCTTTCGGGTGCTATTACCGTGGTTGACCCGCTACCGGTCGAAGAAGCAGAGAAGAGAATCCGCGAATCATTCCTGCGGACCGTATTCGTTCCGGAACAGCGATTGGCGCCGACCGTGTCGCTCTAGTTTCAAAACTATTTTCTGCATACGATCTTCTTGAAAAGGCGATCCTTCCGGCTCATCGAAGAGCCAACATCTAGTGCGGCGATGACATCGAACCTGAAGCGATCGTTATCCGGAGCCGGAGAAAGAATGAAAATCTGTCTGGTCACCACTTTTCCACCCAGCCAGGGAGGACTAAGCGAGTATGGACTGCACCTTGCCGAGGAGTTGCGCAGCAATCCTTTTATCAGCCTGACGATTCTTGCTGACCGGGTTGCCGGCGATCAGCCGGAACTCGATGGCTTCTCGGTCCACCGTTGCTGGTCATTTGACAATCCCTTGAGTTCGATTCGGCTTGTGAAAGCACTCAATGAATGCAAGCCCGATGTGGTGTGGTTCAATCTGCTCTTCAGCACATTTGGACGTAATCCGCTGAACGCGTTCCTGGGTCTGTTGACGCCGCTTTTGGCGCGCTTGAGCGGCCGCTACACGCATGTTACTTTGCACCACCTGATGGACACCGTGGATTTAAAGGATGCGGGCGTAAAACATCCCCGCGCTTACCGTCTGGCGGGTTCCGTTGCCACCAGAATCCTACTGCTTTCGAATTCCGTTTCCGTTCTGATGCCGGGATACCGCAAGATTCTTTATGACAAATATGGCCGTGACAATGTTCATCTGCGGTCCCACGGTGTTCTGACGCGAAAACCTGAATACCCGGATTTTTCCCGGCGGGGAAATCCGGAACATAGGATTCTGGCCTTTGGTAAGTGGGGAACCTACAAGAGGCTTGAACTTCTGCTCGATGCCTTTAAAATTGTGGCGGACGCGCTTCCAAATACCAAGCTCGTCATCGCCGGCGGGGACCATCCTCAGGCTGCAGGCTATGTGGAATCGGTGAGGGAGAACTGCGCAGGGAATCCCGCGATTGAGTTTACCGGATATGTACATGAAGACCTGATACCTGGTCTTTTCCAGCAAGCCTCTGTCGCGGTTATGCCGTATTCTTCGTCGACTGGTTGCAGCGGGGTTGCGCATCTGGCATGCGCCTACGGCGTACCCATTGTATGCGCCGATCTTCCGGATTTTCGCCAGATGGGGGATGGTGAAGAACTCGCCATGGAGTTCTATAAACCGGGAAGCGCGCCAGACCTGGCAGAGTGCTTGATCAACTTCTTGACAAACCCGGAAAAGCAGCTAGCCATGGGAGTCCAGAATTTTTCAACCGCTCTCCGCATGACCATGCCCACGATCGTTCAGAAATATCTGCGCCATTTTGAATTGGCGCAAAGAACCGACGCGTTGCGACAAGTGACAAGATTCCGAAGGCTGCCGAAGTGGATGCCATCGAAGGCATTCCTGTTAAGACTAATGACGCGGAATTCGAGTGGATGGATTTATCGATCGGCGAATCATGGCACGGCGCGTTATCGAAATTCGCGGAACAACTCCCGTGTTCGTTTATTGAACGACGACGCTAACGGTGGTAGAGAGCTGACTCGCACTGGAATTCCCTTGAATGGTAACGGAGTAATTGGTGGCAACGGGCACCACAACGGCAGTGCTCTGAGCCGTCCCCATCTTGTTTCCGCCACAGGAAACGGTAACCATTCCGATGCCCAGCAGCGCGACCAGAGCGAGAGTTCGCGTGCTGCGCTGGTAAGGAACCCTCCCGATGAAGGCAAGACTGGCAACTCCGAAGGGTAACAGCCAGCCAGCATAGATTGGAACTGTCTTGTTTGGCAGAGGCAAGGCTCTCCCTTCGACGGATGAGGCGGAAATAGTCAGAACGGAAGTAGCAGTGCCCGCGCCAGGAGTGATCGTGCTTGGTGAGAACGAGCAGCGCAGCGTGCTTGGGAGACCGCCGCAGGAAAGAGCGATGGGAGTGTTAAACACGCCCGATTGCGATCCGGCAGAGACGGTGAAGGTTCCTGTTTGTCCGGCGAGAATTGTGATGGACGCAGGGGAAGCCGAAAACAATAGTGATGGCGCTGGCGGCGGTGGCGCGGGTGGCGTAGGCGGCGTAGGTTCCCCTCCGCTGGCGGTACAAGACGGAGTGTAATCGACCGCACTCGTGATCTGATTTGCCAGGCTGGGCTTACCCACGGCCTGTACGAACAACTGATAGTTTCCAGCGGGAATCGCGAAGCCACATAAATTCAGCGAGTGAATTCCAGCCGCTGAATCCGTCAAAGACATCAGGTTCTCACCGTCGGAACTGATGTAGACGGAATAATGGTCGACCGTATTCTCATTCCCGTCGATCGTCCATTGCAGAGAATTCGTTGCAACCGAAGCGGAAAGCGTTAGACAGTTATCGATTCCAGACTCGATCTCCGTGGCTTCTTCGTAATCATTCCACGTCACAAGCTGCAAGTCAGGTAATGGTTTTCCTGAGTTATAAAGCCTATTAATCTCAGAAAATGTTTGCAGCCAGGTCTGACCGCATTGCTGTTTCATGATGCGGTTCGATCCCCAGGACGCGAGAGTATCGTTGAACCCTTTGTATGTTGCGCCCACGGTCTGCTCGGAGGGAAACAACATTCCAGCATCGTAGAAACTGGACAGGTAACCGATTCCGTAATCGGTGGTCGTCGGCATGACCCAGGAATAGCTGCCACCGCTGAGGGTGTGGCTGAATCCGTTGTTGTTCTGAAACAGAAAGAGCGGTTGCGTGCTTAGTGCAGCATTCACCGCATTCCAATCGATCGGATAAGAGAGATCGATGTTGAAGTTTGTGACCACGGGCTGTCCCTGGCTGGTCATATATGCGGGCGAAGGAAAATATGTATGCTCAATGTATTGAAGCTGACTAATCAACGCCTGCTGAGGTGAACAGCCGGAGCAGGAATCCCATTCGATGGCTCCCTGATCGACCATGATGGCGAAGGTGAAACCCGGGTGGTTCTCGGCCTCGGCCATGACGAGTTGCGTAGCGTGATCCATTGCATTGTTTGGTCCGTACCAGTCAATGATGACGCCGTCAATGCCGCGGCTGATCATGTCGGTAATCTGGCTCTTGACTTGTGCGGGGTCAGTGGAACTGTATCCGACATTCATGTGGTTCGACTCACCGAACCATAGCAGAAGGTGAGCGTAGACCTTCGTCGTCGCGCCGGAATAAAGCAATGTGTGAACGTCAACCTTGCTGGTATTCCCTGCGCCGCGGTTTCCATTCGACTGATTCGTAAAACTATTAGCGGTACTCGTGTTGTTGCCAGTTTGAGCGCTGAGCGTTGTGGTCGGAACAACATAAGACGACGCGGTCGAACACACGGTCGATATCGCGAGGAGCAGAACTGCAGCAAGAGGAAAACGAAGCATTGGTCATCAGGGGGCGTTAGGGGTTGAGGATCGTGCACGAGCTGTGGCCGCAACGAGGAAGGCGCGCCCGCCTATAAATTTCCTCGTTACCGGCTGATTTTCCTTACGGGATCTATCTGGGAACGGGGTCAGCTTACGGCTGAAGCGAGAGGAGTGGAAGATAACATTCGTCTAATCCCCAAAGTGCTAAGACCTGCGAGGCATTGTTCAAGTCGTCGAAATCTGTCCAACACAAACGAGTCGGGCCCTAGTCATTTCAGTCAGTTAGGCCGGGGGATGAAGGGAGTGGTCGCATAATCGACGCCAACATTTCGGCGATCAGAATCATCATAACTACGCCTTTCAGTGTCATTCAGTCACTCACATCGCGGGGTGAATAGGATTGCCAACAGAAAAGTTATGCAGAATTTCCATCGCATCGGCCTTGTCGCTGGTGCTATGCGGTTGCCAGGGGCTAAGGAGTGGTTCCGGGAACATTCAGTCGGTGAATCACATTATTGTCATGGTGCAGGAGAATCGTTCTCTTGACACTTACCTCGGACAACTGCCGGCGTATTGGGCTGCGAACGGTTTCCCCTCGCAGCAGTTCGATGGACTACCGGCGAACGCCTCCAACCCGGCGTACAACGGAACAACTACTCCGGGCGCCGCCACAGTTTCCGCCTTCCACATGGCAACCGAATGTATGGAAAACCTGAGCCCATCGTGGGATGAGAGCCATGAAGACTGGAACTTGCAGGATCCAACTTCCAGCACTCCGTTGATGAACGGTTTCGTTTATAACGCGGCGAAGTATGCGATCGATCAGAATTCCGGAGGCGCGAACCCGCCCTACAGCGATACTCAAGGGCTCCGCTCGATGGGCTACTACGACTGGACGGATTTGAATTACTACTATTTCATGGCGTCAAATTTTGCCACATCCGATCGCTGGTTTTCTCCAGCGATGGACCGCACGCAGGTCAACCGCATGTATCTTTTTGCCGCCACGTCGCAGGGCTATGCGTATCCGCCGGGTACAGACGCCGCGGATAATGCGCCGCTCACGGCCCAAACTATCTTCGACGCGCTCAATACCGCGGGAGTTTCTTGGAAAATCTACGCGACCGATAATACGTGCCCAACCGGCGTAACGGGCGACAGCATGCCAAGAGGGGGATCGAGTTCCGATGTAAATTCCAGCGCCAATCCTTCAGCCGCGTCTACTGGATACTGCACTTACCTCACGCAGTTTAAATCTTACGCGCCGCCGGATCCTATGCCCGCGAATGTTGTGTCGGGATCGCAGTTTTTGAGCGATGCGCAAGCGGGAATTCTTCCCTCCGTGTCATTTATCGAGCCTGGATATGAGTCTGGGCGCGACGAACATCCCAGCAGCGGCACCAACGTGCAGACCGGCGCAGCATACGTCCAGACTCTGATCGATGGACTAATGAACAGCCCGTCCTGGAATGACTCGGTGTTTATTCTTACCTACGACGAAGCCGGCGGGACTTATGATCACGTTCCTCCGGCGCAAATGCCCAATCCTGATGGCATTGCTCCGATCGATCTGATCCCCGGAGACATTTGTACGGCTTCAGGCGGGGCGAATTGCGATTTCAACTACACCGGATACCGGCTGCCGCTGATTGTGATCTCGCCGTTCACCAAGAAGAATTATGTGTCCCATACGGTCGCGGACTATACGGCCATGCTCAAGTTTATTGAGACAAGGTTTAATGTTCCGGCTCTAACGAAGCGTGACGCCGCGCAAATGGATATGACCGAGTTCTTCGACTTTCAGAATGTGCCGTGGGCCACGCCACCGACTCCGCCGGCTCAGGCGACGAGCGGGGTTTGCAATTCGCAGCAGCTTGGCTATCCGTGAGTGTTGCGGGTCTTAGGACGCAGGTGTTAGGTCTTGGGCATTGGGTGTTGGGAACCAACGATCTAGGAAGTAAAGCCTGACGCCTAAGACCTAAAAATCGAGACCGTTTTTCTCTACTGATTTCTCGCATTCACCGTAACGCTGCGTGCGACGTACCGGTTTCCATCAAAGCGAGTCATGACCATGACATCGTCTCCCTCACGCAGATTGCCGTCGACGCCGGAAACGGGGGGATCGAAGTAGACCTCGTAGGTTTTGCGATCCGTCGAAGAGTTGAGAATCAAAAGCCCCAGCCGCATGTCCAACGCGGTGATCCGACCCGAAAATGCGAAGCTAGCTCCGGGAACCGCCAGTACGGAGACTTCGCTCGCGGTATCGCTACCATTCTTCTGCGGCCCGAACTTCACTGAGACCAGAGTTCCGGGCACGATGTCGGCTGAGGAAGCCTGATGGTCACCCTTTACAAGCCGAGTTTGTGAGGTGAGGCGAATCTTCAGTGGCCGTGGAGACAAAAGATCGCGCAATACTAATTCATCCCCGCGATAACTGACTACCGCACCTTGACTCTCACCTGCTGCAGTCTTGGAATGAATCCGAATCGTTCTAGCAAAAACAACGCTGCCATCGAGCTGCGTGTCGACAGAAATACGGTCTCCCTGATGCAAATCGGAGGCCGATGCCGTGGCACTCCCGAGATAAATATGGGTGCGCGGGTCGAAAGCGAAAATCATTTTGCCGCCGCCAAATACCCGCACCGTAAGCCGGTCGCGCACGCGGTCGAGTTTCTCAACGGTTCCACCAATTAGACTTGCGTTGGCGCGGAGTAGCGGAGTGGGATCCGGGAGCAGGCTGGCCGGATCGATGAATGTGTCAGCGGAATTGTCGTTCGTTGTATCTGGAGCGTTGGTGGTCAGGGCGGTGCTGTCGCTCGGTTGTAGAGTTGCTGAACTCGCGGGCGCAACTACAGTGGGATCCTCTTTAGGCGTCGCAGAAGGCGTCAATGGCACACTCTGAGGCGGGATCGCCTGCCCGACGGCCGCGCAGGAGAAAACGGCAAATAGCAGAGTGGAAACCGAGATTTTAGACACTATCTTTAATACGAAGCAGTGCATGTTTTCCCCATCTGGCGATCTTCGGTGCACGTTTTGGATGCCACTTAAGTGGCCAAGGGTAGCCATATATTCATCTATTCATCAAAAAAGCCCAAAATCGCGCCAAACGTAGGCCGATTCCTGGCATCAAACATTTGCTTTCATCTTTAAGGTTGAGGTGTCTCGGCATGTCTTGGAAACAGTGGGCGTTCGTGGGGATCGTTTGCGGCGGGATAGCGTGGCCGACGGGAGTGCGGGCCGGCGACATCAAGATCACCCTGCCCAAGCGCAGCCCGATGACACCCGTCCAACGGCTTAACCAGGAAGGTGTGCAAGAAATCGGCAAGCACGCCTACGAGAAAGCTGAGACGCTCTTCTACAAAGCTTACTTGTTGGACCCGGACGACCCGTTTACCCTGAACAACCTTGGCTATGTTTCAGAGTTGCAGGGGCAGCTGGATCGAGCGCAGAAATTCTACGAGTTGGCGGCGCAGCAACATACCGATGCCGTGATAGCGCACGCCAGTTCGCGCCGGGTCGAAGGAAAGACCGTGAACGCTGCGCTGGCAATTCCCGACCAGCAACTGCAAATTAACCATGAAAATGTGGAGGCGGTACGGTTGCTTTCGGCAGGCCGAGCCCCTGAGGCGGACCTGCTTTTGCAGCAGGTTTTGAAACGTGACCCGAACAATATTTTCAGCTTGAACAATATGGGAGTCACGAAGGAAATGGAGGGAGAGACGCAGGCAGCGCTGAAATATTATGACTCGGCTGCCGCTGTTAACTCCGACGCGATCGCCATGGTCACGCTGGATCATTCATGGCGAGGGAAGCCGGTGAGCACGATGGCGTCGCAAAATGCGCGGAGCTTGCGCAATCGCCTCGAAGCCGAAAAAAACGTCGAAGTCAGAATTGCTGAATTAAATCTGCGTGGAGTTTCGGCGCTCAATCGCAACGATCTCAAGTCGGCTGAGCAAGACTTCCGCAGCGCATACGCGCTCGATCCTACGAATGCGTTTGCGCTGAACAACATTGGATACCTAGCGGAGATCGAGGGGGATAAAGAGACAGCGCAGTTCTTCTACGAGAAGGCGCAGGTGAGCGGGTTGAATATGCGGGTTGGATTGGCCACTCGGCGCTCTGCTGAGGGTCTCAACTTATCCCAGGTCGCATCGGATAGCGACAACAAGGTCGAAGCCGAGGTTACCCAGGAGCGAAACATACACCGCCAGCAACGCGAACCGATTTTGCTGCGGCGCAGGGATAATTCCGTGATAGAGGAACCAAGTATGCCGCCGGCGAGTAATGCGCCGCCACAACCGCAGCCGTAAGCGATCGGGAAGTCTCTTAGCCCGGCTGGCCCAACATCCTTATTAGAATGCAGCGCCGATTTTCGTGCAGCTCGCGGATTCCTCTAGATTTCTTCTTCCTGAAAACGTCCGATATCAGATTCCGGATGGTAGGAGAAGTAAATCACGAGATTCTTGAAATAGCGCAACAGCGTGTTCACGTTTGTGGCATACCAGCAGCAGCGCGTCATGTCGGGCGAGAATCCACAAATAAAGCGGAAGCCGGTTAACACGGGACCACCGGGTGCAAGCATGGCTGCCGCCATACGATGGTTGCCATCGAGAATGGTCAGAGGACTTGTATTGTCGATCCCAATGAGAAGCACGGCCGGATCGACCAAGTTTTCCTGAACCGAGGAACTGAGGAGTCGAAGCTTGCCGAGAAAACTGTCATTGAAAGAGCCATCCAGTTTCTGCCGAAGGCGTTCCACTACGTCAGTCAGGTAGAAATTTCCCTGCGCCACGCGCCGCCACTGCGCCCTGGGAAAAAAACGAATGCGCGCCAGATCGTCGGCGGTTAGTTCCACCTCGTACCACTTGGTGTCGGCTGGAAGCTCGCGCCACATCGCACCGCGCCTGAGAAACAGCAAAGCCTGCCGCAGGGCGTTTTCCCGGGAGCTGTTGAGATTTGGGCTCCTGACGAGAGCGTCGAATTCCCGCCGATACTCGTCGAATTCCGAGTGATGAAATTCGCTCCTCAGAAATTCGGCCATCACTTCCTCTTCGGTCATCAGACGGCGGAGTTTCAGACCGCCATAGACAGGGAGAGCCCGTGGAGTGAATTGCCGCCGCAACAACGGAATCATAAGCACGAAGAGCAACGCAATCATCAGCACGAACTGCACCAGGATCACTTGCCGAAGGGTCTGGTGAAGAATATAGATTCCCAGGGCTAATGCGCCGCTGAACGCCAGCTGAACCCAACTGGTATTCGCGATCTTGCGCGACATCTCATAGGTGATGATGACCGAACTGAGCGAATAAATTCCGGTGGTGATGGCGTAGAGGATCAACAGAGGAGCGAGCGCTCCATAGTTCCCAAGTTCGAAGTGAGCGCCGAAGAGTATTTTCCACAGGAAGCTCGGCACGGCCCACAAGCCGAAGATCAACACCGTGAGGATGAGAAAAACCAAAAGCAACGAAGTGAACAATACTGGATGGCCTTCGCCTTCGTCGGCGTTGGCGCCAGCGGAGACCGGAAACATGGTGTTCACGACGGACCATGCGCACATATTCACCAGGCGGCCGACCAGCGCAACGGCCGCGTAGAATCCCGCCTCCGCAGGAGGGAAGAAATGCTTGACGAGAACAATGTCAAAGTTGTTGATGATGGTCTGGCCGGAGAAGAAAACAATGGCCTGAAGTCCTTCTCGAAAAGAAATGGGGATCCCTCGAAAACTGAGAGCGGTGAGACCGGGGCTGGGTACCGCGGCAAAATAAGAAACGATTACGGCGATCACGCTTGCCAGAACTGCGCCTTTGACCCCCAGACCCAGTTCAATGAGAAGAACCGCTCCACCTAAGCGGACCAGGCCTTCCAGCATGAAATTGAGCGAGAGAGGCGCGAAGGCATGAATTCCTTGTATGTAGCCGCGGCGCACTCCGAGAGGAATATAAAAAGCCGTTCCCAGAGCCAGGAGTCTTATCAGAGATCGATCGGGCAGATTCAAGTATGCAGCGATCGGGCGCGACGCTAGAAACAGAATTACGCCAATTGCAACTCCCGCGATCCACGAACACTCATGTAATTTGGCGAACACGCTGGCCCGCGACTCCGGAGACGTGCTCTTCGCCACATATTTTGCGCATACGACCTGAAATGAGAGCGTAATACCGGACATCAACATCAGGATTGTGTAAACCACCGTGGCGTGGGCAAATCCCGTTGGTCCAAGGAGCCGTGCAGTCACTACGTTGTAAACGAGGTTGGTGACTCCGACCAATCCAGAGCCGGCCAGCAGCGTGAGGCTGCCGCCCAGAAGCTGAGACTTCAGCGTCTTTGTGTTCATCTTTGCGGAGCCCGTGCTCGGAATAGTTTTAATCGGCGGTGTCTCCGCATCGCTCTGGATGGAGTTGGTCATTGAAAGTCAGCAGGTTTCAAAATAAGTTGAAATGGATGATTGGAAGAACCGTCGTTTTTGTCGAATTGTCGAAGCTGTAAAAAGTCTGTTGCTGAAGACCAAAAGAAAACTGAAGTGGATGTGTGACGGCCGTGCCATAGCCATCCTTCGAAGTGCCGCCCATTGCTCGCGTGTACGCGACGAGGAATTGGCTCTGCGCATTGTCGTATTCGTGAAAGCCCTCTCCGCGTGAAAGTAGGAACGATCCCTGAACATGCCAGCGCGGGTTGACGCGGAAATCGAACCTTCCGCCTGGGAGCAACGCCTGGGCAATGGCATATTCCGTATTCTGTACCCTCCACGAGCGCAAATCTTCAGCCAGCACCGCCGCGGTTAGTCGATTGCCAAACTTGTGCTGTACTCCGATATAGCTTGAAGTGTTGAAGTACTCCTGCACCAGCGGATTGAATAGAAGGTCGCGAACCGAGTATCCAGTGAGCAGGGATGTGTGTCCCCAGGGCCGCCCGACAGTGAATTCCACACTGGCGGAGGCGTCTCGCGAATTTAAGTTCTGATCGGTGAACGGCCCGGCCTCACGGATGGCGCTGCCATTGATTGACACCCAGTTAAAGAATGAACTGGTCGAAACATAGAGAAACTGGCGAAAGAGATTCTGGCTCATGTATACCGGAGAGATGGTGTCACGCCGAATCGTAAATTGGAGTCCGCCGTTGAAGGCGATACTGTTCGAGCCGAAATGAACAATCGGGGTGATTCCGCCATTGATCAACGTGTCATATGTGTTGCGGTCTTGAACGACATTGGCGCTGGGGAAAAGAAGTCGGCCAGCCGTCATGCTTTCCCCGACAAAGCCGGAGATCACCGGCAACCCGCCGAGGTGAATACGATAATGAGAATCGGCAAGACTCTGGAAAGAATGACGCGGCGGTGGCAACAATGAAGGATCGGTAACACGCAGGATCTTCGCGTCCAAGGTATAGACGTTGATGTCTTCGAGCGAAGGAGCGAATAGTGCTTCGGGCGCCAGGCTCACATCCTGATTGATCTGCCGTCCTTCTTCGCTGGCGAGTTCGAATTGCGCGGTCTGAGCTGTCGCCAAATCTTCCTGACCCGCGACGCTGCTGGCTTGCGCAAAAGCGGAGAGTGCCTGCACTGTATCCTGACGCTGGCGATACAAGTTCGCCTCGGCCATCATGTAGTCGTAGTCGTCGCGATAGTCGCTGGGCGGCCCAAGGTTGTTCAATGCATCTTCGGCTTTGCGAGTTTCACCCTCTGCCAGATAGGTATTTGCTAATCCGACGGCCACCGTTCGAGGATTCGCACCTGCTAGCCGCGCTTTATCGAAATAAGTTTCGGCAAGATTGAAATCGTGCATCGCGAGAAAGATGCCGGCTGCTTCCACAATGTCATCCGGCGTGACGGGGGAGGAATCCAGTCGGGCCTCGGCGAACCCGAGCGCGACCTGGCGGCGGGCGTCGTCGTAGTGCCCTTGCCGCAGAAATACCTGGGCAATCGCCAGCCGCACGCCGAGGCGATCTCCATTTGGGATGTCGAGCGCGCGCGAGAAGCGTTGCATGGCTGCATCTCGATTTCCGAGAATCAGCAGCGCGCTGCCCGTGGCCATCAACGTGTCGACCTGATTGTTTCCGTATTGCTCTGCCTGCTGGATGTCTTGCGACGTAGCGTCACGCTCGCCTTCTTTCGCGTGCACTTGTGCGCGTAGCGCATAGACCGCCGGATCCGTGGGCGACAGCTTTTGTGCCGCTTCCAGCGCAGCGATGGACTGCGGAAAGCGCCGCAGCCGATAGAGCGTGTCAGCATAGGCAAGCTGAGTCGATAATTCGTTTGGATTTTCCTGAAGAGCAATGCGGTACTCGGCTTCGGAGTGCGAATAATCCTGCTCTTGCCGGAATGCTTCAGCCCGGGCCAGGTGCCAAGTGTGAGATTTACCCAACAGCTTTTGTACAGTGTCTAACTGCGTAAGAGCAGGCTTCGGACGGTGCAACTGCAGATCGGCATACGCTAGACCGAGATGCGCCTCTCCGTAGTTGGGCTGCAAATGTATGGCAGTCTGAAAATCTTGCGACGCTTTGCCTGCCTGACGGAGATCGTTCAAGACGAATCCCCGGTCCACGTAACCGGTGGCCATCTTTGGATCGCGTTCGAGTGCCCGGTTGAAATCGTTGAGGGCTTCGCGGGAGTGCCCGTCGTGGGCATGGATGTATCCAGCGATCAAAGGGAGATCTTTATCGTCGGGAAGAATTGGATCGTATTCAGTCACGAGTGCCTGGGCGTCTTCATAGTGGCCCAGATAATAGAGATCATAGGCGAGGTAAACCACGCCTTCCCGATCATGCGGAAGCTGCTTGAGCACCGCGTAGCCAAGCTTGGCGGACTCTGCATAATCGCCTGTAAGCGTGAGATAGCGCTCGCGCTCCCGGTTTACCTGCGGACTGCCGTCGATATCGCTTTTCGCGCGATCGAGCCAGCGCTTCGCCAGTTCCGGGTTGTGCGATTCGAGTGCTGCATTGGCGCCTCCGGCAATGACCATCGAATTGCTTGGCATCCGCTGGTAGGCACCTTCATAGTCCGATTCTGCTTGATGATAGTTTCCTTCGGAGGCGTGCAAGTCTCCCAACGCGAGATAGGGGCTAAAATCCTTGGGATGAGCTTCCGTTGCCCTGGTGAAATAGCTTTCGGCAAGCTTGGTGTCGCCTTTATCGCGAGCGAGATAGCCAAGCGAAGAAAGGGCGGTGCGGTTGCGTGGATCTAGTACAAGAACTTTCGAAAAAGAATCTTGCGCAGCATCTTTTTGCCCCAGCTTCCATTGCAGACTCGCGTAATTCAAAAGCGAGTTAACGTTGTTCGGCGCGAGGCGCATCGCTTCCTGCAGATCCTTGTTGGCGGCATCGAGATTGCCGGAGCCTGCTTCGACGGCGGCGCGCAGCCTCAACATTTCCGGGCGCGAAGATTCGGAGACGCTTACCTGGTTGATCTGTGTGAGAGCCGCATCGAGTTGCTGTTTCGCGCCTGTGTTGTCACTCTGGCGCACATCGAGTTCATACAGATTCAGTCGCAACTCGATCGGATAGAGCGGTCCTTCTTGTACCCGCTCCGGTAGGTTGCTTAATGCGAGGTTGTATTCGTTGCGAGCCTCAGCGATGCGCTCGTCTCCCTCCGCAATCGAGCCTTGAATGGCATGGAGGCGATAGTTATTTCCGTCGATTTTCTTCGCTTGATCAAGAAAGCCCTGCGCAGCATCGGGCTGCCCGAGAGCGACCAATGCCTGGGCAGCACTGAGGTCGAGCCCAATGTTGCCTTTCGCGCTCTTCGCGATGCGTGTATAGATGTTGGCCGCCTCGTTTGGCTTCCGGCGAGTTGATACGTATATGCCAGTTCGGCTTGAACATCAATGGATTTTCCGGGGATTGCCTGAAGTGAGGAGATCGCCTGGTCGTACTCGCCTTGATCGCGATATTGGCCGGCGACCGCGCGCAGAACTTCCGGATCTTGCGGGCCTCGGGCTCGCGCGCGGTTCAAATAACGATTGGCCTCGCCGCGTTGTCCGAGGTGTTCGTAAGCGTGAGCGATCAGCAAATCTGTGTGAGGGGAGTCTTGAAGCTGAACGGCCCGGCGAAGTAGTTCGAGCGCTTGTTTAGGATCGGTGGTTAGAAGAAGTTCGCCTGCGAGTTGCAGGCTATTCGCATCCTTGGGATTCGCATCCACAATCTTTTGCAGCAATTTCTCGGCATCCGCATCGCGGCCCATCTTCGCATAGGCTTGCGCGAGTCCGGCCATTCCTCGCAGCGAGTTGGGCTGAATCTTAAGCCCGCGATTGTAGGCGTCGATCGCGGCTGTGTAATGTTCTTCCAGGCGGGCGCAATAGCCCAACAAAAACCACAATTCCGGATTCTGAGGCGCCGATTTCGCAGCCCGCTCCGCGAAGGAGACCGCGGCTGCGTAATCGTTTCTCTTCAGTGCGTCCTGGGCGGCACGGGCTTGGCGAGCGACATCAATGCTCGAGCCCCAGCCGAGGTTCGAGTCGTTCTGATTCGAAGAACTCGCTGGCGAAGTTTTTTCGTCGGACGCACTTGTGCCTTTGTCGCCGGGCGGAGACGTACTTTGACCGTTAACGTCGAACGTCTGACCCAGGGCACAAGCGCAAAGAAATGCAATGCAAAAGCTCGCGAGCGGAAATCGGCTTTTCACTGAATCACCACGCTTTATACAAGTCTTTGGGGTACCTCCCGCATTCACAATATGTCTGCGGTCACAATTCAGATGCCGCCGTTCGGAGGAAGGCTGCTTTTCCCGTAACAGAACGAGTACAGAAGAATGTGTAGGAAGGCACACAGATTGCAGTAAACCTTGCAGCCCCTTTCGGAATCCAACCTCTTCGCAACTGGATACGTACCCTTGGAGCGCCCATCTTGAGCACTGCCCCGAGTTACTCCCGTCCAATTCCTATACTCGCAATTGTGCTGGTAGCTCTGGCTGTCCACGGCCCATTGCTACTTATGCAATTGCCGGCGGGTTCGTTCGATGCGAATTTTCATATGTTTTTCGCATCGCACTACGTCCACCACTGGTTTAATCCATGGAATGAGAAGTGGTTTGCTGGTTTTTCGCAAACAACGTATCCACCTCTCACGCACCAGTGGATTGCGCTGCTGTCGAACGTGGTCGGCTTGACCATGGGCTACATGCTTGTGCAGTTAATTGCAGTGCTGTTGTTGTCGGTTGGCGTGTTCCGATTTGCACGAATTTGGGTGGATGACCGGTCTGCGAGCTATGCCGCGTTAGGGAGCGTTTTCCTTGGAGCCCTTGCTTTCTTGGTATATCAAGCCGGGCAGTTGGCCACGGTCGCTTCTGCAGCCCTGTATTTGAATGCATTGCCCTATTTGTATGAATGGATGACTGGGTCATCTGGTCGGGCTCTCATTAAAGGAATCGCAATCAGCTTGACGGCCGCAGCTGCGCATCACGTGACTTTAATTTTCGGTGCGGTGCTGTTCGCGGGTCCGGTGCTTGTGACAGCGTTGTTCGATGCGCACGATGAACGGGTTGCGGCCTCTGTGGGCGGTGTATTGTCGCGAGCCGTGGCGTTTGCGGTTGTCGTTGGCGCTGGCGTTGGTTTGGTGCTGTTGCCTTATTGGCTGGCTCTAATCCAACATCCGATTCGCCAGATTCCAATTCCTCACGACAGCCGCACAAACTTTCTGTTGAACTCCACGACGGCCATCAACTACTTCGTGATTCCTTACGGCGTGCTCATCCTGGCATTGCCTTTTATCCTGTTTCGAGGAGCATCGTCGCGAAGAGTATGGCCATTGCTGGTTGGGTTCTGGCTGACCTTTATTTTCGGACTCGGGGGCACGACACCTTTGCCGCGATGGTTGCTGGGCCGCGCTTTTGAAATTCTGACCTTCGAGCGGTTTACGTTCTGGGCAACGCTAATGGCGATGCCACTGGTGGGCGTTCTCGCCGTCGAATTACTAGATCGCTTCCGAGCGAAGGCGGCAGTAGGACTTTCGCTGGCGTCAGTCGCCACGCTGGGCGCTGCTCTCTATTGGCTTTCGGCAAATCCGTACCGGCCCACAGGACCCACCGGAACCTTGACCAACATCGACCCGGTAGTCGCCTTCATGAATCGTGATGGCCACGATGCCTATCGCTATATCACGCTGGGCTTTGGCAGTCAGCTGGCCAAGGTGTCGACATACACGAATGCAGGCAGCGTCGACGGAGATTACAACTCGGCGCGTCTGCTTCCTGAGATGACGCACTACGGAGCGGCGCAGCTTACGAACGCCAAGTTCTACGGTTCCGCAGGAATGGCTTCTCTGCGAGCCATCCTCGAGCATTCGAGCCGATACGGCTTGAAGTACATTTTTGTGCACGATCCCTACTACGAGCCGCTTCTCACTTTTGTAGGATGGCGAAAGATTGAAACCTTCAACAACGGAGAGATCACGGCGTGGACGGAAGAAGACGTTCCACCTGCCCACAAGATCGAGTCTGACGCGGTACCGCCGGCCTGGCAAGGATTGTTGTGGGGAATCTTGCCGATCGGCGTGAGTTTTCTTGCGATCTTCCTTGAGCTGCTGCTGCCGGGAGAGCGCCGCGTACCGGCAGGTCTGGGGATTCCAATTCGCGCCGGACAACCTGAAGAACACTATGTGGCCTGAGGCATCGGAATGAAATTTGCAATCCCAATCACTCTCGTGGTGCTGACGGTACTCTTAATGGTGGCCGGTCTCGTCTGGACTGGACATGCGGGCGGTACCGTGGGAATTGCCGCCGGCTCGGCGATGTACGGTTTGACACCAAAGGCCGACACTCCAGAGCATGCGCTGGCGAACCTTCTTGCCGATGCGCAAAGGCGCAATTGGGACCGCGCCTACGCCGACGTTTCGAAGACGAGCGATGTCGACGAATCCTCCTTCATTCAAGACTGGATCGGTTCCAACGGCGGTCTTCGGTCGTTTTCGAGTCTCGAAGGTTTTGACTCGCGGCCCATACATATCACCAACGACGAAGCTCAAATGCGAGTGCGTCTCCACTGGACCACTCCGGTTGGCCCCATCGAAGACGTACGCGATTTTCACCTGATCAAAGAAGGGGACGCTTGGAAGACGGTTTGGCCTAAGGTGCAAGTGCCGTCCGTTCCCGCGCAGGTGGTTCCCGTTACATACTTGCGTTGGGATCTCATTACTGGGGGCGCTGCGGACGAGTGGGGATCGAAAAACGTCGATGCACCGCACGTGCGAATCATCTCCATGAATGCCGTGGATTCGGCGGAAGGCACGGTGGTGATGGGAGAAGTCGTGAACGAAGATACGATTCCTGCCTTCGTGAATGTGAATGCCACGCTGGTTGATGGAGCGGGTAATGCAATCGACCAGGAGAATAGTTTCGACAAGATTGCGCATATTCTCTTGCCGAAACAAGTGACGCCTTACCGCATCGATTTTCCGACTATCAGCCTGAAGAGCGTGAAAAATGTTCACATGGACGTGAAAGCCACACTGGTACCAGCTTCCGCCGACCCGGTGATTGGCGTCATGAACCAGAAAGTTGAGTCTGATGTTCAAGGAAAGACGGTTCTTCACGGCGACCTGCTGAATGAAAGCGGCCAGACCGTCAACATTCCACACGTGGTTGCGAGCTTTTACGACAACAATGGAAAGGTCGTATGGGTCGCGGATGGCTATGTGGATCGCGCTCTGCTGCCGCAATCATCGGAACCTTTCGCGGTGGAAATTCCACGTTCCCTCGCGGGTAAGGTGGAGAACTTCCACGTTGTAGTCAACCAGTACAGCCTGGGCAGGTCGTAGGGATGGAACGCTTTCTTCAAGTCTGCATACGGGTTTTACTGGGCGTTGCATGCCTCGGGGGGTTTTGCCGGGGGCAGGATTTTCAGGTCCCGGCTGCCGTTAACGCTGGAGACGAAGCCGACATTTCTACGGCAGGAAGCGGCAAAGCGACTTTCTATTTGATCGGACCAGGAGTCTCGCGCAAGAGCGAATTAAACCTTGGCGAGAGTATTCACCTGCAGGCGCAAGACACGCGGACTGCAGGCGATTATCTGGCGATCATATGCTCGTCCACGTGTCGAAGTGGTGGTTTTTACGTAAGTGCCGCAAAGCCTGCGACCTTAACTTTTCTGGTCCATCCGTCCCGCGTTCCGGTCGCGCAGAGTGATGCTGTAAGCGGGGTCGCGCTTCTGTTCGATCAATTTCATAACCTTGTGCTCCGTCCGCTTACAGTGAATTTTCAACTCACCGTTGGGAACGTTTCGTTATCGTCGAGGCCCGTGCTCACTCAAAATGGAGCAGCCTGGTTTCGCGCACTATCCGGCAAGTCTGCCGGCTTGCTGCAAGTCACAGCTGCCGTCGATGATCTTTCCGCCCGGCGTGCCGTGCAACAGGTTGCATCGGATCCGTGCAACTTGCGCATTACGGGTCAGCGAACGAAGGTTGGAATCACCGTGCAAACCGAACCGGTTCGCGACTGCGCGGGCAATCCGGTGCCCGATGGAACGATCGTGACCTTCACTGCGACCAGCACGAATGGAAAAAGCTCGGTGGACGCGCCCATCAAACGTGGAATTGCGCAGGCGCAGATGCTAGCTTCTGGTGCGACCTCGATCTCCGCCGCCTCCGGCGTAGTGATGGGAAACGAAGTGCGCGTGGGGGCACAACCGTGATGCATTTCTCCAACTGTCTCGCGCGATTTCGGAGTTCGTTCAGCGTCGTCGTGTTGGCTCTCTGCCTTGGAGTGTCGCTGAATTTGCATGCAGCAGATTCAGCGGTTCAGGTACAACTTGATTTTAAGAAAGCCAGCCCTCGCGGGGTCGAGGAACTAACTGAGAGGGCAATTCTCCGCGACTACCGCTTCGCGTGGACGAGCATCGCCCAGGCGCTCGAATTCAACACTCTCGACCCTCTGGAGGGCCCTTTCGCTGGAGATGCAAAACGCTGGCTCAAGCAGAGTGTCGTGAGCCAACAGCAGGCGGGACTGAACCAAAAGTACGTGGATCAGACGCATCGTGTCGAAGCGGTATTTTATGCTCCGGAAGGAGATGTGATGGAGTTGCACGATACCGCGGAGTACCAGCTCCAGATTTCTGACGGAGGGAAGGTGATCCATGACGAGCACGCCGTGGTTCACTATTTGGTGCTGATGACTCCAGCTGCGGATCGTTGGGTGATTCGCCTGCTGCAGGCCGTGCCTCAGTTCTAGAATGTGATTCTGTACACCGTGGAACCCCTTATCCTTAAAGGCTTTCGAGGGTCCGCCTTATCTTTCTACTGACCCTCTAACATGCCAACCGCGGCCGTCCTCACCGCATCTTAATGACAGGCAGAAGTCCTTGAGATACAGGCAGATTAGAAAATTAGAACGTGGAGCGATCTTTGTCGAAGTTGCTTCTTAGTTTCGCGATTGCATGGGTTGTGATGTTCGGGGGATGCGCGTCTCCGGCAATGCATCACTCTGTGCTGCAGGACGGACAGGCGCCTGCGCTCTCTCCGAAACTTCTTGCGGTTTACATGCCATGGTTCGGCGACCACACCCACATGGATGTTGGTTATACCAGCAATGACAGTACTGTTCTCCATCAGCAAATTCAGAAGGCCCGCGGGATGGGGATATCAGCCTTTGTTGTCGATTGGTACGGTGAGAGCAAGCCTTATTCGGATCACAATTTCGGACTGCTGCAGCAAGCTGCGAGCGAAGCCCACTTCAAGGTTGCTCTCCTGTACAACGAGTCGGAAGATCAGGATGTGCAGGCGACCGATGCGGCAATAGCTGCCTTCGACAAAGCTTACAAGACATACATCGGCCCATCGGCCAAGTACCACGACGCTTATTTGACTTATGACAGTCGGCCGATGCTATTCATTTTTCCTAAGAGCGGGCACGTTGATTGGAATCGCGTGCAGGAAAGTTTCAGCGGTTGGGCCGCAGCTCCGCTTCTGATTTATAAAGACCAGCCAACCGCGGACTATGCGAAAGATTTCGCAGGTTCCTACGCCTGGGTGCAGCCGGGGCCGGGAGGATGGGCCGCGGATGGCAGCAACTGGGGCGAGGAGTATCTCAAATACTTTTACAAGACGATGAAAGACAGTCATCCCGATAAAATTGCGATCGGAGGAGCTTGGCCCGGCTTCGATGACTCTGCCGCAAAGTGGGGTCTCAACCGGCACATGCAGAGCGCATGCGGGAAGACATTTGATGCAACGCTCACCTTTTATCAGCGTTACTACGACAGTTCCGCTCCGCCTCCATTTCTGTTGTTGGAAACCTGGAACGACTACGAGGAAGGCACTGCCATCGAACGGCGCACCGCCGTGGATTGCGGAAAAGATGCAAACACCGCGTCAGCCAGCGCGTCTCGCTGATTCTTATCTGAGTAGCATTCCCTTCATTCGACAACCCACGAGTCGTTTTTCTCATCGAAAGTGGGCTGGTTGCCGCTGCAAGTTAGGCGAGATTTACAAGTTAAGAGCGGCTTTCCAGCGGACAGTTAAAACAAATAATGGATTCTGAAATGAAAAACGCCACACGTTGCCTTACTCTTCTCTCTGGCCTGCTGTTTGGGGACTCAGCCAAAGAACCGGAAAAATCCGGTAGTCATGGCGCCGCACAGAATTTCAAGGACGCTTTGCGGGGCTTTGTTCGCCCCGACTTCGGGGAACTTTGGGGGCTAGCGTCATCGCATCACGTAATTATGCGAACCTTCCCCGAACTGCGCCGCCTGATTGAGGATGAAGGAAGCGACAAGGCAGAATGGGTCGATCACGCGGTAGTGAAGGAGCAGGCGCGCATCGACCACGCACTTTCTTTTCTGTCTCCGATTTGTGACGCGTTGGGAAGGGTCGGCGATGTCGTCGTAATCAAATCGCTTGATCACTGGCCGGACCTCGGCAGCGACATGGATCTTTATTCGAACGCGGAGAGCGCCGACATTGTCGCCATCATGCGCGAGCGATTCAAGGCTCAGGCAGCGGAACGAAGCTGGGGCGACCGGCTAGCGAACAAGTGGAATTTTATTGTTCCCGGCTTACCCGAACTGGTGGAAGTGCACGTGGGCCGATTGGGCCAGACCGGGGAGCAAGTCGCAATTACGAATTCATTGGTCTCGCGCTCCTGCGATGCACGATTCGGAGCGCACACGCTTCGCGTGCCGGCCGCAGAGGGCCGACTCATCATTAGCACGTTGCAGCGCATGTATCGCCATTTTTACCTGAGGCTGTGTGACATCGCCGATACCGCCCGGCTGTTGAGTAGCGGAAGCGTCGACTATACCTATCTTCAAAAGCTGGCTCGGTCCGCCGGTCTGTGGGATGGTCTGGCAACCTACCTGGTGACGGTCTCGGGTTATGTTCAATCTTATGGCGGAGAAGAGCTTCCTTTACCGTCGTTGGTTACGGCAGCCTCACGATTCGGCAACTCGGAGATCCAATTTCGACGGAAGTTCCTTCGTATCCCGATCTTCCCGCACGCCGCGAGTTTCTATATCTCGGAATGGAAGAAACTCTTGTTGAATGGTGAGCTACAAAATATGCTGCGCCTTAGCTTACTACCAGGATTGGCGGCGGCAGCGATGCTGGAATTCAAGCTTACTGGCAGCGATAAGGGAGTCTGGTGATTGCCCGAGTCAATTCTCAGGCTTTCAGGGTATTGTGAGCCTCAGCGGGAAGCTCCTATCTTGAATCATTCGAAAGTGGAGCAGGTTGTGTTTGAGGGCGCAAAGCCGATGAGAGCAGCTTAAAGTTGAACGTCCAAGATTAGAGAGGAAGTGCCGATTGGTACGAATTCTTGTAGTTGACGACAATCCGGCGGTTCGGCACTATCTTCGGGCACTGCTCGAGCAGCAAAGCGCTTGGCAAGTCTGCGGCGAGGCTCGGACTGGAAGAGAAGCCTTGGAACGGGTCGAGAAGAACCCGCCCGACATGATCCTCCTGGACTTTCAAATGCCGGATCTGAACGGACTCGACGTGGCGCGTCAACTGACAAGGTTTTTTCCTGAAATCCCAATTCTGATGATCACGATTCATCTGTCGAAGCAGCTGGCCGAGGAGGCTCGCCGAGTGGGGATCCGGGGTGCCTGCGCGAAATCGGATGTCAGCTCGATTGTAGAGGCAGTGGACGCGCTATTGCATGCTGGAACTTATTTCCCGACAATGAGTTCCGAAATTAGTTATTCATAAGAAACCTCAAAATATCAGAAAATACAGGATATCCTGTATACGGCACCGTAAAGCTGCATGCTAAGGTTAGCCGTGATCCGCCTGGTGGTATGTTTCGGGACCGAAGAGGGATAGACTCCTCCGGCAGTGGGCGGGATGCTTGTGGAAGCAAAAAGCAAAACCGGAGAGTGGTGTACAGTTGTCTCACCAAGCTGCCCTCGTAGAATCGCGAAACCTTATGCCAGTCCGCATATTGTTAGTGGATGACCACCCTGTTGTGCGACAAGGACTGCGGACGCTGCTGGAAGGGCGGTCCGGCTGGGAAGTAGTTGGTGAAGCTTCGGATGGAATCGAAGCGCTGGATAAGATCGAAAACTTGCAGCCGGATGTCGTGGTACTCGATGTCACCATGCCTCGCATGAATGGGCTGGAAGCATGCCGAATGATTCAACGGAAAAAAAAGTCCAATCCTGAGGTATTGTTCGTTACGCAACATGATTCGCCGCAAATGATGCGCGAGGCGTTGGATGCAGGGGCTAGAGGATATGTCGTGAAGTCAAATGCAGCCCGCGATTTGTTGGAAGCGGTGGAGGCGGTAAGCCAGCATAAGGTTTTTACGGCACTCACGCGAAGTTCGCAAGCTTCGTGTTAAATTTCGGGCAACAGAATTTCCCAGGGTCTAACTATCTGCCAGGCTGCACGTGGAGGACGCCATGAAATTACGTATCTTGTTAGCCGACGATCACGAGATTGTACGTCGAGGCTTGTGTGCGCTTTTGCAGAAGCATGAGGGCTGGGAAGTGTGCGGAGAGGCATCCGACGGCCGCGAGGCCATCGAAATGGCGAAGCAGTTGAAGCCTGATGTCGTGATCGTCGACATTGGCATGCCGCACCTCAACGGCCTAGATACCACTCGACAACTGTTGCAGTACGATCCTCACTTCAAGGTAATCGTTTTAACCATCACCGACAGCGATCAGGTTATCCGCGAGGCACTTGACGCCGGAGCGCGAGGCTTCGTTCTCAAGTCTGATGCCGCTCGTGACCTGGTTTCGGCGGTTGAGGCATTACAGAGTAAGAGAATGTTCTTTACGCCGCGGGTCAACGACTTGGTGCTGGCGGGTTTCCTGGAAAAGGGACACGCAATCTCGCGAAACGAACCTCCGAATTTGCCGACACTGACGGTGCGGGAGCGCGAGGTTACTCAACTTCTTGCGGAAGGGAAGAGCTCGAAGGAAGTGGCTTCGCTCTTGAACCTGAGTACGAAGACCGTTGAAACGCATCGTAGCAACATCATGCGGAAACTCAGCCTGCACTCGATCCGCGATCTGGTGGTTTATGCCATCAAGAACAACATCATACAGATCCAGATGCCGCCTCAGCTGCGAAACACAACGGAAACTACGGTTGTTTAGCTTTTGGTTTTATTTTCAATGAGCTGACTCGGGCGGATAATATCCCGTACGAGTGCGAACTGTAAGCTTGCCATATCCGGGAGCATTCGCTTCCATCCGCACCGATTGATAGCCCGGTCTTGCATTCTGATTCCGCGGCTTGTATGCGATCATATACTGGCTGCGGATATCGTGCGCGACCATCCGAGTGATGTTATCCACCTGATCCAGACTCTCGGGAAAGTAAGCCACCCCACCCGTACCTTCCGCCAGGTCTTGCAGGGCTTCGCGCCCCTTTCTCTGCAAGCCGCTGCCTAGCAAACCCACTGCATAGATGGTTGGGCCGTTTGCCTGCTTGAGTTTGCGCGAGGCTTCCTCGAGAGTCTCCTGGCTCATGTTGTCTTGCCCATCCGTGATAACCAGAAGGACTTTCTTGTCGAGGTGTGGATTGTTCTTGAGATGCACCGCCGACGCGACGATCGCGTCATAGAGAGCGGTACTGCCTGCTGAGGATACTTGGTGTAAAGCGGTCTGCAACAAGTTTGCGTCGGATGTGAAATCCTGGTCGAGGTAGTAATTCTGGCTGAAGTTGACCACGAAGATCTCATCTTTTGGATTGCTGGCTCGTATCAGATTTAGAACCGCCTGGTTCACTTGGCTTCGCTTGTCCCGCATCGAGCCTGAGTTATCGACTACGATGCCTATGGCGACGGGGACATCCTCGCGGCGAAACGAAGTGATCGTCTGTGGCTTGCCATCCTCGACAACAGTAAATGCGCCGCGATCCAATCCGGTAACCAGGTGTAAATTGTCGTCAACCACAGTGGCGTGCAATACGACTTCTTCTACTTGTTTCTTAAACACAAACATGCTGTCGTCATTCGAGCCGGGTTGTGCTGTCGGCTGCTGTCCGGGAACGGACGTTTGCGAATCGGTGGAGCTCGCGGGTGTTTGCTGTGCACCAGGATTACTCGACACCCTTGGAGACGACGGCGCCGTCGTTTGAGCGAATGCTCCAGAAACCAGAATGGCGATGAGAAGAGCTGACGGGATTCTTATAGAACACCAGGAAGCGGCCGGGCGCATGAGCAACAATCCTCCGTAGGCCATTTGGATGCCATACTTGGGGTGGAGAGCGACTCAATATTTTGATTTGTCTACAGTAAATACCCGAGAGAAACCAATAAATTGACAGCCATCCTCAGGGGTTTCCGCGAAAAACTTACCTACACTTCTCTGTAACAATCTCCACGAGGCCACTGAAATCAACCAGTCTGGATTTGGCAGTTTCCGTGCTACCAATCGTGTTAGCTGCGCCGAGGCGCGCGCTATTTGTTACAACCCAGCGCTTGTGGTGGCGCAACTATCCTCAGACACGAAGTTGCATCCGGGTCTCTCTATCCGGAAAAGTTCGATCCTGTGTGCGGAAGGTGCAAGCTTGAGCGTACTTCGAATCCTTGTCGCTGATGATCACGAAGTAGCCAGAAAGGGCATTCGCGCCATACTCGAAAGCCATCCCGGGTGGGAGGTTTGTGGCGAGGCGAACGACGGTCGCGAAGCTGTTGCTACTGCGGCCACGCTGAAACCTGATGTCCTATTGCTGGATATCGGGATGCCGAACCTTAATGGGCTCGATGCCTCACGACAAATCCTGGCCACTATGCCGGACGCCCGCATTCTGATCTTGACCATTCACGATTCCGAGCAGGTAGTGCGTGAAGTGCTGGCGGTAGGAGCACGCGGCTTCTTGCTGAAATCCGACGCGGGACGAGATCTTATCGCCGCTGTGGAAGCTCTGCAGAATCGCCGCACTTTCTTCACATCGAAAGTGGCGCAGATGATGCTCGACGGGTACCTGCGTCCCCACAGCGAAAACGAAAGCTCCAATCATCAGCCGGTGCTCACGCCGCGTGAGCGAGAAGTGATCCAACTTGTCGCCGAAGGCAAGACCACGAAGGAAATTGCTATCGCTCTTAGCCTCAGCGTCAAGACCGCTGAGACTCACCGCACAAACCTCATGCGCAAATTGGATCTGCATTCGGTCGCAGACCTTACGCTTTACGCCGTTCGCAACGGAATCGTGCAGGTCTATTAAGGTCCGGCCTGCGCTTATCGAATAGCTACCTTGCGCCATTAATCGTGTTCCTGGTCGAACATAGAGCGCGACCACCCTTCGAATAGGGACTTTGCTGGATACCTCGGCGGGCCGACTGCTCATAAACTGTGACGCAGTGATTAGGTGGAAGGCCTCAACTTCCAGGAAAGGAGTGCCTATGTTGTGGACTATAGCCGTCGTGCTCTTGGTTCTTTGGCTGTTGGGCATGGTCAGCTCGTACACGCTGGGTGGATTCATTCACATTCTGCTCGTCTTGGCTGTCGTTGCGATTTTGATCCGCCTGATCCAAGGCCGAAGCCCGGTCGTCTAACCGGAACAAACCCGGGCGCGCGACATTCGTTCGAAAGGGCATAGTTGCCTTGAAGCAGATCAACTAATTCAGGAGGAAATCATGAATAAAGATCAGGTGGCGGGAAAGCTCAAGGATGTTGCCGGACGCGCTGAGCGCCAAACAGGCGAATGGACCGGGGATACAGAAAAGCAAGCCCACGGAGCCATGAAGCAGGCTGAAGGCAAAGTGCAAAACGCTTGGGGAAATGTGAAAGATGCTAGCGAAAAGGCTGTTAACAAGGATGCGTCGCGCGAGAAAGATCCCGTCGTCGTGGGCGATGATGACTTAGAAAAAGAAAACGAACACGGGGCTCCGCGAAGAAAAGCAAGCTAGCTTATCGGTCAGTCAAAATTTCAGTCCTCGCCCACCAATGCCCTCATCTTGGTGGGCGTTGTTTTTTGCGTCTGATTACTTCTATGCCTAAGGCGATCGTACATTTCGCGGTCTAGGCGAGTAGGGAAACTATCCCCAATATGCAGGGGCAGGACAGTATGGCGTGGAGTTAAGGCTCATCTTAGAGTGCATGCATACGTTACAGAAAGTCGAGTCTCCCGAAATGGCATATAGGATCGTAGGACACCGGATTGAACCAAACAAATCGCTCTCACCAGACGCTTTGAGGCGTGAATTTGAAACGGCAGTGTGTGAACTGCATGATTTAGATCCAGTCGCCCAGAAGAGGCGCTTGCAGTATCGCACCCCGATCGTCCAACGGGCCGCTATTGCCGTTGACGTACAAAAGCGCGCCTTGTCAGACGCAGCTCGGGCTCTGGCGCAATTGTGGAAAGTTTGACCAGTTAGCACCAGCGCCGTTACGGGTTCCGCTCGGCTCGCTGTCTTTGCCAATGCGCGAGACAGTCTTACCCTCCTCGAAATTTTAAAGATTGAAGATAGAGATGGCAGAGATGTTGGTGAAGACGCTCCGCCTACCGCGAGTTTCGTCGCGCTTTGGTTTTCGGGCGCTTGATGCCGCTGGACCGGCTTTTCGTGCTGCGTACGCGCACCACGCTACGGGTTCGTTTCCCAGTCTTCTTAGCTGGCTTGCGCCGCGTCTTAGTTCGATCCGCAGTGCTCGTGCCAGTGACTTCCTGCACTTTTGTCGCAACACTCTCCGTAAGCGTGGTGACGTTGTCCGTAAGGTCGTGGGTCACTTTCGTAAGCGTGCCGGCTGCGTGTCCCAACTTGCGAGCCATGGAATTCAGAAATGGTTCCTGCTTGACAGATTTTTTCTTTGGCGCCATATGATGCCTCCTGTGGTTGCGCTGCAAGATCCAGCGTTCAAAAAAGAAGTCCCGGCTTTGCCGGGACTCCCATACCGCACGCCATAGCCAAACTACGAAGCGCGGCGCTGACGGTCGCGATTCTGATCATCTTCCTGAGTCTCGTTCTGACCCTGGCCAGTCTTCTTCGGCTGGTTCTGTCCGGACTGGCTGCCCTGCTGAGGCTGTCCGGGCTGTCCGCCTTGCTGACCGTGTTGTCCAGGTTGACCAGACTGCTGACCCTGTCCATATTGATTGCCCTGCTGGCCTTTCTTTTCCATATCGTCTGCCATAAAAGTACCTCCTAAAAAGCGCAGGCCGTCCCACACTTTGGAATTTAATCGCAACTGTAAGTTAGTTGCTGCGGCAGATTGCAAAGGTTGGGACGCTGCTTTACTCCGTCAAGAAAAGCAGCCCCAACCTTTTCGCAAAGTTATACGCCGCTCCCTCGGCGTGTGAGGTGAGTCGCAAGGGAAATCACAAACAGGACGAGAAAAATAACGAACAGCAATTTTGCAACGCCTGCGGCTGCAACGGCCACGCCGGTAAAACCCAGCACTCCGGCGATGAGTGCGATGACCAGGAACATCAGCGTCCAGTAAAGCATGTTGGCTCCTTCTTGGGTGATGTCAGGAATTTGAACTGCGCAGCTTATTAGACGTTAGCGTTTAATTCGGTGCAGACGAATCCTCTTCAATCCCTATTTCACGAACCTCAATCCTGTAAAGACCTGAGAGTGAAGGGGGCAGATACCTGTTCGCCAGTGAACTGGCACCTGCTTTAAAGGTGGGGGTATGTCGAGGTAATAAGGCTAGGAGATGAAAGCCGGTCTGACCATACTGTAAATGTCGTATCCGATCATAAGAACCTACTGAGGCTGGATTTACGGCGAACGTTGTATGGACGTAGACCCTGGGTGTCCGTTCCAATGGTGTTTGCTAAGGATCCTTAAGGAGGCGCTATGAGAAGACAGATCGGCATTTCAATTTTCATCGCGCAGGCATTCTTTTTCGCCACCATTCAAGGATTCGTGCAACAGACGCCAGTTCAGCAGAGCCCCTCGATTCCAGAGGACGTTCTCGGATCGCGGTTGATCGCATGGTCGCAGATGCAGAAGCCAGAACCCGTCATGCAGGGTCAATCGCAAGAGCAGCAGCAATCGCTCCAACGATCAGATCAACCATCGAGTCCCGCTCAAACATTTAGTGATCGCATCAGCATTGATCGCACTAACCAAGATGGAAATAGATTTATTCCCAGCCTTACGAACGGTGTCAATGAGTCCGTAGATACACACGCGAAGTACTAGAACTATTAATTAAGTGTTCGCGTCTTTAGGGCTCGAGAAATTCTCGAGAGAGTCGATGCAAGACACTGGAGGAACGAATGGAATTGATCGCATCTTTGCCGAAGACCGCCTTTTGGGTTGGGACCATTACCCTCGTCAGCGCCGTCGCGTGTGTCTTGGCACTGGGGATTGCCGCGCTGGGAGCGATCGCCGGGACAGCAGTCGCGGCCCCTACACCGAATCAGCCCGATACCGAAGCCGGTCCCCAGAAGTCTTACGATGGCATGATTACGGACACGCGATGCGGCGCGAAACATTCTGCCGCGATTGGAAAAACAGCCGCCGATTGCACCCTGGTTTGCATACACGGCGGCGAACAATTTGCTCTTGTCGATGGCGAGACCATCTACTCGCTGGAGGGAGAAACCGTGCAGCTGAAACGGGTAGCTGGACAGCGTGTCAGAATTGTCGGCGCACTTAAGGGAAGTAAACTGTCGGTGATTTCGATCACCAGCATCGTTAGCCTGGTTCCCCGGAGGTCTCTCCGATATCTCGCACAAACTCGGCAGATCGCACCCGATTGGAACTAAGAGACTCTGCGCATCTGCGCACTTCCGGCTTGTTTGGAGTCTTCCTCTTTGGCGCGGATCTGAACCTGCTCATGCTTGATGTCGAGCCGGAGATGGTTGTAAACACTCATGTACTGGTTCGCGATCCATACCAGTGCGAAAAAGGCGACAAGATATCCGCGCCAGCCTGGGTACAAGAGTTGAAAGTGGGTCAGCGCGAGAAATAGCGCAGCCACGTAATGGCTGAAACAGTACTCGCAGGTAAACAGATAGAAGAACTTGCGCCGAAAAAGAGTACCTGCTCCTCCCGATTGCCGCTGACAATATTCACGAGGCTCGCGAAAAACCTCCTCATGCGTAATCGTCCAGGCCACACAGGCGACCGGGATGGACAAGATGAGCAGCCAGACCAATTGGAGACCGATAGACATGCGCCGAATTGGATGCAGGAAACCGATCTAGCGCAAGCGACGAATCGATAACAACTGGTATTCGGTACTCCACGTCGAGGGACGTTTTGCCGACGGGCTAAAGTCAACGGGCTAAGCTCTTCCCCGAAACTGGATGATTCTTCGACGATCGCGTTTGGATGGTCTGCCCGCCGGTAACTCCTCAAACTGCTTCGAGGCCTTACGCTCGGCGGCGACTTTCGCGCGCAGTTCGTGGCTGATGTCGGTCTCGCGATAGAGGGTTTGAGCTACAGAGGCCGGTCCACGCACGTCGCTGAGAAGCAAGACTTCTACCTCAAAGTCACCGCCGTCGTTGGTGATGCGTAACATGTCCCCTGTGCGGACTTCGCGAGCGGGCTTGGCTGGCTGGCCATTCGATTGAATCCGGCCTAGGTCGCAGGCTCTCGCGGCTAGAGCTCGCGTCTTAAAAAATCGCGCAACCCAGAGCCACTTGTCTAGTCTTTTGCCGGTCATGAATTTCTGAAAACTGATTTCTGAGAACTCTAATTTCTGAGACTCTGAGATTTCCTAGGTTTCTGACTGCGTTTGCTCGGGCCCTCATTCGCAGATGGCCTAGCGTGTCGAAAATTTGTATATCGTCTCGCTCTTATAAATCGCCGGCGGCCGCAGAATTGTTGAAGGAAACTTCGGCTGGTTCACGGAGTCCGGATAATGTTGCGTCTCCAGGCAGAAGCCGGAGTGTTTGCCGTAGACCACGCCGCCCTTTCCGGTGTATGTTCCATCGAGCGAGTTTCCAGTGTAAAACTGCATTCCGGGTTCTGTTGTAAAAACTTCCATCTGCCGACCTGAGGCCGGATCGAAAACTCGCGCCGCCATTCTTAGCTTGCCGGCTTCTCCATTCAACACGTAGTTGTGGTCGTAACCTCCGGGATTTCCATGCATCTCGGCAATGTGTGCTCCAATGGCCACTGGATGCGTAAAGTCGAGAGGCGTTCCCTTGACCGGACTGATTTCGCCCGTCGGAATTTGCGTGGAGTCGAATGGCGTGTAGCTGTCCGCGTTGATTTCGAGCACGTAACCGAGCACGTCCTTTTCACCACCAAGGTTGAAGTAGCTGTGATTCGTGAGATTGACCGGAGTCGCCTTGTCGGTCTTTGCTGTGTATTCCAGCTGCAATTCGTTCGTGTTGGTCAAGCGATAGAGAACAGTCACGTGGAGATTTCCCGGGTAGCCTTCGTCGCCATCCGGGCTGTCGTAAGAAAATCGAACCGCGGCCCCGTCTTTTTCGTGAACCGGCTCTGCCTTCCACACCACGTGGCTAAGATCCTTCGGCCCGCTATGCAAACTATTCGGAGGGTTGTTGATCTCCAACGAATATTCTTTTCCGTCCAGCGTAAATTTCCCCTTCGCAATGCGGTTGGTTACTCTTCCCACGGTCGCTCCGAACCACGGAGTTTTCCCTACATAACCTTGAATCTTGTCGGAGCCAAGAACCACGTCCGCGAATTTTCCCGAGCGATCGGGCATCGTCAATTCGGTCAGGGTCGCGCCGTAGGTGATAACTTTCGTCGTGGCACCTTTGGTGTTCTCGAGCGTGTAAGCGTCAACCTCGGTACCATTCTCCAAAGTTCCAAACTTGCTCGTTTCCACAGTCGCCTCCGGACCTCGCGCAGCACCCGCCTTTGCCGCCCACAGTGAGGCGGAGAAAATGCAAATCAGCATCGTCAGCAGCAAGCCACCTCGTTGGGTATCAGCTTTCATTCGCAATTCCTCACGCTCGATTATGTCGGAACCCGCCCGCAATGAACCTAATCGTTTTTGGCAAAATAAAGCAAGCCCCGCGGTCACAAGCGGACCCCGCGACTGCAATTCTGTGTAAAGATATTAAGGATAAAGATTTGTCCCTCTCCAACCTCTGTTTTCGGCCAGGGCCCGCCATCCCCCGAATCGAGCCACGGGTAACCTTGACAGCCATGAGGGTCAGCTTTAGAGTCAGCTTTAATCGGAGAATCAGCTTTAATTCTTAGAATCCGCATTACTTAAAGGGGGCAAAACGTGCACGACGGCTTGGTGGTGGTAACCGGTGCGGGTGGATTCATCGGAGGCGCTCTGGTCGCCTCTCTTCGGCAGCAGGGGCACAAAAAGATCAGGGCCGTAGATGTCAAGCCGCTGGAGCACTGGTATCAGAGAACTCCGGATGTTGAGAATCTAATTCTCGACCTCAACCTCAAAGAGAGCTGCGAGAAAGCAGCCAAAGACGCCCGTGTGATCTACAACCTTGCCGCCAATATGGGAGGCATGGGTTTTATCGAGAAGAACAAGGGCCTGTGCATGCTATCCGTATTGATCAATACGCATATGCTGCAGGCGGCCGTGAAGTACCGCGCCGAACGCTATTTTTATGCTTCATCGGCATGCGTTTACAACGGCGATAAGCAAAAGACTTTCGAGGCGCCATCGTTGAAAGAAGAAGACGCTTATCCCGCGCTAGCCGAGGACGGCTATGGATGGGAGAAGCTTTTTTCCGAGCGCATGTGCCGTCATTTCCGGGAAGACTTTGGGCTTTACACGCGCGTCGCTCGTTTTCATAACGTCTACGGACCGTGGGGCACATGGTTTGGCGGACGGGAAAAAGCTCCTGCCGCGATTTGCCGCAAGGTAATCGAGGCGAAGCTGGCCGGCAAGCATGAGATCGAAATCTGGGGCACGGGAAATCAAACCCGCAGTTTTATGTACATCGATGACTGCCTGCAGGGCATTCAGAAAATTATGAATTCGGAAATTCTCGAACCCATCAACCTCGGATCGAGTGAGGCGGTCAGCATTAACCAGTTGGTCGACATGGTGGAAGGGATTGCCGGAATTCGTTTGAAACGAAACTACGATCTGACTGCGCCGCAGGGCGTGAATGGCCGTAACAGCGACAACACCCTGATCAAAAAATATCTCGGATGGGAGCCATGCATTCCGTTGCAGACCGGCTTGGAGAAGACTTACGCGTGGATTCATGACCAGTACCTTGCGCGTGAGAAGGGTGCTGAGGGAGTCGTGAAGGAGTTTGTCACGACGTAACCCTGTGTCTTGTCCGCACTTGCAGATGTTTGTAATCGTCGGAACGAAAAGGTGGGCGGTTTCGGATTTGTGAGCATCCATTCAGCGGTGTAAACTGCGGGCATGGCTAAGAAGAAGACGCTCAAAAAGAAAACCAAGAAGGGCTCCGCCAAGCTCAAGAAAAACTCTGTAAGCAAGCGCAAGGTAGCCAAGAAAGCGGGCAAGAAGAAGTCGGCCGCGAAGAAGGCAGCTTCGAAGAAGCCCGCTCCTAAGGAGAGGACCGCTCCGAAAAAAGCAGCGGCGAAAACCAAGCCCACCGCAAAGAAGACTCGGACCGTCGCCGCCAGGAGCGCCCCTAAGAAATCAATTCAGCGCAGCCCGCGTGTCGGCGATGAGCAGGTCTCATCCATGGATTCGCGAACTCGTTCGGGAGGACAGTCAGGGGATTTGCAAGGACTGTCCGATATCGATCGCGCCGATTCCGAGAGTGTCGATGAGTTGCTTGAAGAGGGGAATGCGTTCGAAGCCGGGATAGTCGAGGGCGTGGAAGAAGCGGGAGAACGCGAGGGTAGTGAAGTTCATACTCGCGAGGTGCCCGAAGATGACGTCCCCGGCGAATATTTGGACGAAGAGTAGCTTTCGCCAAAGAAATCCGGCCGACGATACTCTAGATTTCGCTTGGAACGCTGAGGTTCGCGTTCAAATCGTCCACCGCAAGGCCGCGGCAAAGCGCAGCCCCACCGGCGATGCCGGCATCGGCTCCATAGTGGGCCGCAACCAGCGGGATGTCCTGACAGTGCGAATTCACGCACCAACTGGGTAACCGGTTTTGTATCTCCCCAAAGAAAGGTCGCATCATCGAACCTGCGCCGCCGCCAATAATGATCACGTCGGGTTCGAGTAAGTCCACGATATTTCCCAACCAGATGGTCAGAAACACCGAGGTCTCCTCTAAGACTTCTTTCGCCAAGGCATCGCCCGCAGTGTAAGCTCGCCCTACCATCTCGCTGGTGATCTGATCGACACGGCCCGCAGCCTGTTCCAGGATGGATGAGGAGCCACCCGCCGCAATTTTTTCGGCAGCCCGGCGAGCGATTGCTGGTCCTGCCGCCAGAGCCTCAATGCATCCCAGCTTGCCGCATCCACAGCGCGGCCCGCGATAGTCGATGGTGGTGTGGCCTCCCTCAGCCGCGGCACCAGTACGGCCGTGATAGATGCGGCCATCGAAAACAATTCCGGTTCCGATGCCCGTGCCGATGGTCGTGCAGAAAACGTTCCGATAACCGCGACCTGCGCCCCAAAGGGCCTCAGCTAAAGCAGCGGCGTTGCCGTCGTTATCGAGCCGAACCGGCAAGTGATAGGTTTTCGATACCTCGGCCGCCAGCGGAAAATTACGCCAACCCGGAAGATTCGGAGGATTGACCACGACGCCGGCTCGAGGATCGAGCGGCCCTGGAGCGCAGATGCCAATGCCAGAAATCAAATCCCGGAACTGTGATTTAAGACTGGCCGCCGAGCGAACCGAGTCAATCGCCGAGATCACAGCCGCTAAACCGGCCGCGGCGTCGCTTGCCACCATCGGCGTGCGTGTCTGGCCGCTAATTTCTCCGCAAGAACTTACCAAGCCGGCGGCTACCTTCGTGCCGCCAACATCCACTCCGATTATGTATGCATTCCCTGAGATATGCGTCATGCGCGGTTGCGCGAAGGTGGCTCAAAATCGCCAGTCGCCGGCAGTTAACTCCGGAAGACTTGCAGCAACCAACAGCATACACCGCAGGAAGCTACTTGCCAGTATATGCCCGGACTCGGTCCATCGCGATGGCGCTTTCGTGGATCACGGGCAGCGTTCCCCCACAGAGCGAGGTGACAGTCGGCAACAAGAGATTGATTACATCATTCTTCAAAACGAACCCATCAGCCTGGCGCAGCACGGTTTTTTGGATTTCGTCGTCGCTGGAAACTATGATGACCGGAACCGTCGGCTTTACACGCTTGATTGCATTTGCCACTTCGCCGCCAGTCATCTCGGGCATATGGTAATCGACGAGCGCGAGGCTAATCGCGTACGTTCGGGCCATCTCCACTCCGCGTCGCGCAGAGGAGGCAGTGAGGACTAAATATCCGGATCTCTCGAGCAGGGCTCGATGATAGTCAAGTGCGCCCCGGTCATCGTCGATGCACAAGATCGTTTTGTTCGCTTCGTTAGACATCTGTTACCTCTCTTGGGTGATTATCGACGCTGTTTCGCGCGAAGATGGCGCGATTTCCCCAGGTTTAGGGCAGAAGATCATACGGCGACCCAGATCGGTAGATTGGATCAAAACGGTAATTGCTTACCGGATGTCAGGGATTCACCGAAGGATTGATTCGAACCACCTGAATTATCAGTCCGTGTACTGTACCGCCTCGAGCCACTCCGGGAAACTGGTAAACGGAAATAACGGGAAAATAGTCCCGGGCATTGAATCGCGCATCCAATCACATTACGACTAAGAGATGACGCGATGAGAAAAACTACAAAGTCGATCTTCGACGAGCGGTACAGGGTTGTCGCGATCGAGGGTGACTGTCTGCTCATCCGAGGAATTCTCAGCGGGAGGGTGCTGAAAATCATCAATCCTGAACCCCAGGCTCCCTTGAACCAGCGGGACTATCCGCCCGGGAAATTAATCGCATTGAGCGACCCGTTCACTGCTCCGCCTAATTAGCGCTGCGCACTTTCGTGGCCCGCGAAAAAATCCAGTCTCTGTCAGGTCGAATCCGCTGCACAAGTTTGATCGAGCCAGAAGGGTCGAAGCGACCAATCCGAAGGTGTTGGTCAACCTGGCTCAGGCGGTTCCGTTCGGTCACGTTCCTGTCGCTACGTATCGATCAAATGACGCACCGTCGGTTCTCCGGAGAGATAGCTGTATATTCGCCCTTCCAACTCACGGTCGGCCTGGGTTTGCCGCTCATGCTGACGCAGATGCTCAGCCCAGGAGTTCACCAAAAACATTTCCAGATAACGATCCGCGACTTCAGTATCGCGGAAGATTGCCCACCGATACGCGCCATCGCGACGCCGTATCCGACCATATTCGTGCATCGCATCCACAAATTCTGCTGTACGCTTTGGCATGACGGCGTATTCAACGGTAACCAGCACGGATCCCTTATCAACATCAGCGCCAACTTCCCCGATGATGACGGGCATGCGCCAGTGGTTCCACGGACTCAGATCCGCGGTCGAATCAGGAAGTCGCGCGAAAAGGGCAATTGCTGCGGTGGCGATTGTTCCCATTCCCGCGCAGGCGAGTGCGGTTCCAACGCCTGATCGTTGCGCGAGGGCACCCCAAGCCGCGGTCCCGAGCGAATAACTCCCCTGATAAACCAGAATGAAGATGGCGAGGACTCGCGCTCTTACCCAATCAGGCGCCAGGTTCTGGACGAGGGCATTGATAAGGGAAATGAAAATGACCCATGCCGCACCGCCGACCAACATAACTGCAGCCAGCGTGCTCAATCTGTGCAACCGGCTCATCGCCAAAATCACGAACCCCAAGCTCACGACGCCCGTCGACACTATGGACTCCATCGCCCATCTGTCACGGGCGGACTGCATGACCAAAGCGCCGATGATTGCACCGCCACCAAAGCAGCCAAGCAAGAGCCCATAGCCGGTTGCATGCTGATTCACGCTTCGAGAAAGGATCGGCAGCAACGCGAAGAGTGCGCTGGAGAAGAACATGACTACACCCGTTCTGAGCAATACCGTCAGGATCGCGGGAGAGTGCCGGACGTATCGAATTGCCGCGACGGTAGCTCCCGAAAAAGATTCCGGCGGCGCACGCCTTTTGCGGACAGGCCTTTTCCACCTGGCAACAACCAGAATGACCCCGAAGAACGATACGAAATTTGCGGCGAAGGCTGTGGCGACACCGGCAGCAGATATGATCGCGCCAGCGAGCGCCGGCCCAACGGCTCGGGCGAGGTTGAATTCAATCCCGTTGAGCGCAGAAGCCGCTGCCAGGTCTTCCTTGGGCACCAATTCAGGGAGGATTGCACGCCATGCCGGTGTTTCGAACGCATCTCCCGCCGAGAGCGCAAATGTGAGTACCAAAAGTATCCATGGCGACATCACTCCTGCGATGGTCAAGATCGCGAGAATCAATGCGACGCCCATCATCCACGACTCGGTGAAAAGAATCAGCTTGCGGCGGTCGACGATATCGCCAGCGGAGCCTGCTGGAAGGGCCAACAGAAAATATGGCAAGGAAGCGGCAGTCTGCGTCAGCGCCACGTAAATCGGCCCGGCGCCGAGTGAGACCATCAACCATGCAGCGCCGACGTTCTGCATGAAAGCGCCGGCGTCGGAAATGACGTCCGCGACTAGCAGATTGCGAAAAATTGGTATTCGAAGCGTTCGCCACAGATTTGGGGAAGCAGTCGGCTTCATTTCTCTCCGCTGTCGTCTCTCAACTAGACGCTCCCAAGGTTCGAGTAGAGCTCACTAGATCTATTCGATATCGCAGTAGATCGAAGTTGGTGGCTGTATTATTTCTTCCGTGCAATCGAGGCATCTTCCTTGCTGCCCTGCTTGTTCCACCCGTGAAAACGCGAGAGGTCGCCCGCGTTCCATGCCTCGCGGAGTCCAGGAGCACTCAGATCCCAGTCTGGGCGGATTTGGCTCGTCACGATTCGCAGGTCGTGCCAAAGATCGACGACCGACGGACGGCCCCAGAACCAGTACCCGTTATAGATGCTGTAAATCACGAGGCCCGGCTTCAGTACGAGCGTATGCGGGATCATCGGGTTGTTCTCGGGGTCGGGGTACTCCTGGATGTCGAGATCCTTCTGAACCGTTCGGTCGGGGTCCGAGAGGAATGTCCACTGGGCTCCGACTGACGCCCGGAATTCCTGCAGAATGTGGTGATCGTCGGTCGCGATCGTGGCAATCTGAGTGTACGCCACCGCGATCTTCGGGTAGAACGCGGCGAGTTCCAAATGCTGCTGGTGCTCCTTTGGGCAATAGTGGCCACGCGCAAGCGTGAGGATTAGCGGATCGTCACCCTGTAGCTCGCTGAGCTTGCGCAGTGTGCCCGTGTGATCGGGCAGTTCGTAGTTTGGGAAAATGGCTCCGGGCACAATATCAGAACGCATGATTGGACTCCTCCTCCCGTTCTCTTGATACTGTTATAGTTTGAAATTAATTCTCTCTTCCTCAGACTTTGTGTGCTGCTCAAAATCTACTATCCAATGGATTATCAGCCTCACAGTTTCTCGGTATGAGCCAGTGATCGTCTCAGCGGAATTGGCCAGAACGTAGGCTATGGTTCGAAATTTGTACTCGGACTCGGGCATGCCGCTCTCACGTTCCGCTTGATGTCGCTCCTGAAACGTCTTAACGCTGTTTAAAAACGTCTTGTAGTGGTGCATGCTCTTTACCCAATCCGTAATTTGCCGATCATTGAAACTCCTGACGGACAGATCATGGGCAAATTTATTTCTGATCTTGCTCACTATCATCAAATCTTTGTGAACCTCAGGTGGCAGTATTCTCAGCATGTATGCCACTCGAATTTTTGTTCCAAACGGGCCAAGCGGTCCGCTCGGGTTGAATAGCTGCTGAGAGATCTCCTTTTCATCTCGACGCATGAGTAATTGCAGCAGAGACGTTAGGTGATTCTCAGCGATAGTAGACAACACGATGGCTCTGTCTCTATCTCTAAGCGCGTCGTAAAACGCATCGATCTCGTCCTTTGTCAGTTTTTCATCGAAAGGCTTCACGTCGCTGGGGCCGCGATACGGATTTACTTTCGGGGAATCGTTCATTTGTTTCTTGAAGGCTTCTGCATGTAATCTTTAGTCCCACACCCTAGATTTCAAACTTTTCGCAGTGTCTTTCTCTCGAGTCATTTTCTCTAAAATCTTTTCTCTTAGAGATCAGTGTGACACCTGCGTTTGGCTGGGAACAGCATACAAGCACGTTCCCGGCAGCGGACCTCTCCAGCGGCTCAGGGTTATAAGTAATCGATCCGCCAATCAAGCCAGTCATGCAAGTGTGACAGACTCCAGCCCGGCACAACCATTCGCCGTCCCATAACCGGAGACTTCCACACTGACGTTCGGACCGTTTTGCCGTTCCATGTCACGTCGCGCGGAAGGCCAACATTTACTGAAAGCAATCGAGGCATGCGATCACCCTAGTAACTTGCCGGCTAGCCAGTAATCGACACTGAACTTTCCCGGACCAGAGCAGATCAGCCAGATAAAGAAGAGCACGTACAGGACTTCCGGAAGGTAGAGGAAATCGTCGAGCCAGTTAAGCGGCGAAAGTCCTTTAGGCAAAGTGGAAATCGCGCTGGTCAGGGTGGCGACAGTCATATCGACCAATAAAGCCACGCAGGCCGGGCTCGAAAGAAACCCCACGGTCAGCAAAGATCCGCCAACGAATTCGACACCCGCCACGAAATAAGCCGTCTGGCGGGGGAACGGGACCCCGGCCTTAACGAGCGTTTCGTAAACAGGTTTCGTGCCGCCGGCGACGAACAATTTATTTGCCCCGGAGATGGCGAAGAATAGCCCGATCGAAACGCGTACCAGCAGGATGGCATATTGTTCCAAATCGCCGCTACCCAGCGGCGCCAACTGGACCAACCGTTTCCAATCCATCTCTTATCCCTCCATCGCCGAAATAGGTGGTGTCGTTAGCCAATTCACGCGCCTTGGTATCGAGGAGCAAATAGCATTTGGCAATCAGTACTTGGTCACCAGCGTGCGCTAAATGCCTTGCCAATTGCTAACGGTTGTCCATCCGCTCGACCCATTGAGCGCGAAATGCGGGTGCCACGAATGGATCCGCGAAGTACTGCGTTTCCCTCGCCACCTTGTCGCCCTTGAACTCCATGATGCTCACGGTGTAGGACGGCTTGCCGTCATATGTCAGGATTAACTCGGTGACCCAAAGATCACCGCTGCCAATGATTCGCCGGACAGTAAATCGCTTTTTGTTCGGCTGACTGGCGCGTTGGCCCTGTATGTTGCGTCGACCGCGGGTTCGCTCGCCCGACTGCGGGTACTCCAGCACCGCGTCCTCGTGATAGATGAGGTGCTCCGCTTCAAAATCGTTGGCATCGGATGCCGTCCAAATGCTGATCCAGCGCCGCACGGATCTCTTGGTCTCGCACTCCGGAAGACGGATCGTTCTCTTGCTGATCGTTCATCTTGAGCTTCCAATGCGACGAGGAGCTAAATGCTTAGCAGAATCGGAGTGTGTAGATCGTCACGTCGCCCCTCTCTCCAATCACCCATGGACGACACCCATCGGGTCTCAAACTTGCGACTAAGGAGGAAAGCCATCCGACATCCATTTGGCGAATAGTTCAATCCGAGCTTGCTGCCAAGGACCCTCTCCTCTTGGTGGCGGGGGTGGCATCACGGCGCCACCGATTCCACGAATGCGATCGTAGATGGCGCCCGCGTGCTTTTTGACGTCATCGTAACTTCCCAGGTTAAACGCTTTGCTCATGCCTTGAATGTCTCGCTCCGTAAAGAGCGGGCGGATGTCGATTTGAAAGCTCGCGGTTTTCATCGTTGCCTCACAGGTGATGGATTATACGGAAACTGCGATCTTGTGGCGGACGCGTCGACCCTCGATATCGAATTGTCCTGCGCCTACCAGCGACGAGCCGGAGCGGCGCCATCCACGTTGAGAATCTCTCCGCTCACATGACCTGCCTGCGTCAGGTAAAGAACGGCATCGACAATATCCTTTACCGACGCCCTTTTCCTGGCTGGCTGCAACGTCGAGTCGTTGGGATCATTGCGGTGCATCGGAGTATCCACCTCGCCAGGAGCCACGGCATTAAAGCGAATGCCATCGTTTGCATACTCGGTTGCGAGATTCCTGGTCGCTGAATTCAACCCACCCTTCGTAATCATCGAAACGGAGCCATTTACGCCGGCGATTGGCCGATCCGCAAGCGAGGCGGTGATGCTCACGACGCACCCCGATTTCTGTTTCAGCATCTCTTTCACAGTGCGCTGAGTGATGTAAAAGAATCCAAGCAGATTCGTGGAGACGAGGGCTTCGAAGTCCTCGATAGTGAAGTCGAGGAAAGGCTTCGTTAGGAAGATACCAGCGTTATTTACCAAAATGTCGATGGTTCCGAAGTGGTTGATTGCCGCTTCGACCACCTGGGCAGCCGTTTGCTCCTTGCCGATATCGCCATCGACGAGAACCAGGCTGCCCGAGGTCGTCAGCTTTCGGTTGGCTTCCCGAGAGGTTGCGACAACGTTGTAACTTTCTTCCAGAAACCGTTCGACTAAACCCGAGCCTATACCTCCCGACGCTCCGGTTATGATTGCTGTTTTCTTGCCTGCCATAAATAACTTTCCGTTTTTAAGGTTCGACCCCAATACACGGCAGCGTCACCAGCCCTCTCAAGCGGCTTCATCCCGCTCGACGTGCCACGCCTTCTCCACTGGACGAACCCACAAATCCTTGCACCAACGCGGCGATTCGATCTGCGGCTGTGTCCAATGCGAAATGACCGCCGTCGACAATGTGAACTTCCGCGTTCGGCACATCCTTGCGGTAGCGCTCTGGCTCACCCGAGTCGAACGAAAGTTCATACTTACCCCAGATCACCAGCAGGCGGGGCTGGTTCTCGCGCATCCACGCTTGCCATTTCGGATAGCCGTCTACGTTGGTTCGATAGTCGTAGAACAAATCGCTTTGAATCTCGGCTTGGCCGGGCTGGCTGAGAAAGGCGAATTCATCGGTCCACAGATCCGGGTCGTAGCGTTCCACGTTAGAGTCGTTTCCAATATGTCGAGTGCGCGTAGTAGCGAGCGAAAGCAGATTTGTGCGAAGCGCGCTTTCATTGGCAGCGCGATCCACCCAAAACTCGCGCCGCGTCTTCCAATTTGCACCTAGTCCTTCGTTGTGCGCCACAGCGTCCTGGACGATGAGAGCCTCAATACGGTCCGGGCGAGAAAGTGCCATGCGGAAACCGACCGGGCCGCCGTAGTCCTGCATGTACAGCGTATAGCGCGAGAGTCCTAGCACATGGGTGAAATGATTCATGATCTCGGCGTAGTGATCGAACGTGTAGGCGAATTGTCTTGGATCCGGCCAGGCGCTGTGTCCGAAGCCAGGATAATCCGGGGCAACCAGATGATAGCGCTCGGAGAGCCGGGCGAAAAGTGGCTCGAACATTCGCGAAGAAGAAGGAAGTCCGTACAGCAGAAGAAGTGTCGGGGCATCCTTCGGACCTGCCTCTCTGTAGAAGATGGAAAGCCCATCGATCTGTATCGTGCGATAAGAAGTCGGATACTTCATGGTTTGCTCCTCTGGTCGGTTCTCGACTTGGGGTTCATGGTCATGGGCGAGTAGTTAAAAGGATTCCAGCATGACAGGAATCTTACAGTCTGCAACGGCCGATCCTAGTTCTGATCAGAAACTGTCCACATCGACGACAGTACAAGCTATGAAGCCAGGCGCGGTCGAATTCCTGACGAAACCATTGAGCGATGAGATACTGCTTAGTGCGATCCGTCAAGCCCTGGAACACGCAGTCGATTCTGACTCGCGAACGCCGAGCGCAGAGCTAGGAGTCCACTGAGTATCGAGATTGATCCAATAGTCCGACATCGAAAGGATTACCAAATGGACGGCACAAATGGACTGAAAGAGACCACAGGCGTGACCGCTCCTGTCGCGTCGAACACGCCTGAGTCGAACACACTAAGTGTGAACGTTTTTACTGCCCCGGGAAAGGCTATGGTCGGCGAGCGGCCAAAGTCCTTCGGCGAAGCGCTCGGCTTTGACCCGATCACGTCGACTTTAATCTTCGGCGAGTACGACGCGGTGCTGGTGGACGCAATGGGAACAGTGGCTGAGGCCGAGGCTCTGGCGAATTGGGTTGCTCTGCACAACCGCAACCTGGAGACCATCTATATAACGCACGCCCATTTCGACCACTTCTACGGTCTGAGCATTCTGCTCGACCGTTTCCCGGGCGCTCGGGCGATTGCAACGCCTAAGGCGTTGAACGCCATGCAGATGTCTTTCACTCCCACAGTGGAGCGGCTAGCCCGCCGGATGTTTCCTGGGCAAGTGCCCACGAAGTTGGTTCCACCTGAGCCCTACGAGCGCGACACGTTCACTCTCGAAGGCCAGGAATTGCGCATCATCGAGCAGGGCCGCACCGATAGTCCCGATTCAACGTCTCTGTACGTTCCATCGATCGGTCTGATCGTCGCTGGGGACGTTGTGTACAACCAATGCCGCATGTACGTCGGCGACACCACCCCCGAGAGCCGAAAGAATTGGATCGCGGCGCTGGACCGGTTAGCGGCGCTGAACCCGGCGATGGTTGTCGCCGGTCACAAGAAGCCTGGCGCGCCCGACTCTCCCTCGACGATCCAGGACACCAAGCGTTACCTGCAGGACTTCGATCGGCTGCAGAAAACCGCGAAGTCCGACCAGGAACTGTTCGATCAGATGACCGAGCTGTACCCGCATTGGGTAGCCAATCAGTCGTGGTTGATGTTCGGATTCCCGCAGCCATAAGCCACATCAACGGCGGTGATCGTCCCCAGCACTTTGGAGGAAACCTTGGACAGGAAAACAGATTCGATTTCAAAAAGGAGAACGAAATGACAACAAAAGGAAAAGTCCTGGTACTAGTCTCGAGCGGTCACGGCTTGCCCTTGAAAGATGGCGGCTGTTACAAGGGCGCTGGCTACTATCTCAACGAGCTGACGGTTCCGGTTCGCGCCCTGATGCAGGAGGGCTACGAAATCACCTTCGCCAACCCCAAAGGCAACACACCGCAATTGGATGTCAATTCAGCGATAGCCCAGTTCTTTGGTGGGGACGAGGCTAAGCTTCAGGACTATCTAAAATTCCGCGACAGCCTGACTGGGCTCAAAAATCCAACTCGTATCTCGGATGTCGTCGCATCAGGCCTGGAACAATATGACGCTGTTTTCGTCCCCGGCGGCCATGGCCCGATGATCGATCTTCTCGATGATCCCGACGCTGGCACCGTGATGCGACACTTTCATAAAACATCCAAGCCTACGGCAGTGCTCTGCCATGGCCCGATTTCACTGCTCTCGGCTCTTCCGAATTCGAAGGAGGTGGTCGCCGCGCTAAGTGCGGGCGATGCCGCTGGAGCGCGGGCAAAGGCGCAAGGTTGGATCTATTCTGGATATAAGATGACCATCTTTTCGACGGCGGAAGAGCAGCAGCGGGAGCCGCTTGAGATTGGCGGCAAGGTTCTCTTCTACCCGGACTTCGCCTTGCGTACGGCGGGCGGTGACGTAAGTGTGGTCGAGCCTTGGAAGAGCTACGTCCTTCAGGATCGCGAGCTGATCTCAGGTCAGAACCCGTTCTCTGACGAAGCGCTTCTGAAACTTCTTCTGCCGGCACTCAATCGGAGGAAGGAGTCGGTTTCAGCGGCATAAGAATCGGAGGGAAACCGGGGACAGGCGGGACGTTCGATCGGGTGCAGAAAATCGCGACATCCGGCCAGGAACTGTTCGATCGGATGACGGAGCTGTACCCGCATTGGGTGGCCAATCAGTCGTGGTTGATGTTCGGATTCCCGCAGCCATAACCTGCATCAACCGCGTTGGACATAAGGCGCGTAATTGACACGTGGCTCGAAGCGGCCTACGATGTTGCTACAATTCGGATTCCGCGAAAGCGGTGCATTTTCTATTGTCGGCTCAAACCGAGAATAATGCCCAAATGGTTTTCGTGTATCCGGAACCTAAGTCTTTTCCCAAACAACTGAATGATGAAGAAGCTAGTCACCTTGACCATTGGTGCTGAGGTCGCTGTGGTGCATATCTACAGCCTTTGGCACTTGGTGCAAGTGTTGTTCTTTCAGCACGGCTGCCGTTAAGCCGTAAGATAATTGGCTGGAGCCTCTGCAAAATTTGCGGAGTTCGGGGCGTGCGCCCTCGGGGGCTATAATTCACGGATCATGGTTTACTTAGGGGGACAAAACTGGCGACAGACGGGACGTTCACCGATTTCCACTCGTCGAAAAATGGGGACGTTCCGTCTGTCCCCAGTTTTCACCCCCCAGTTTTCACCCAGTTTTCAGAAAGCGCCGCCGACGGCATTTGCGCCTTTCCTGGCCTCGGCATATAATCCCCTCACTCTAGGGGAGGTTCCATATGTTCTGGCCCCTCGACCACGCTGCGCAAACCTCCGCGCATAAGGCGTCGGAAGCCATCACCCTCGACGTCGTCGACAAAGTCGTCAAGATCGCCGCTGTCCTCATCGGCGGCATATGGACCTACCTCAACTACGCTCGGGGACGCACCTTCAGGCGTCGTCTGGAACCTTGCATCTCGGGCAAAATTTCCCTTGGCGTAGCCGCCGGCGCCTGGATGGTGTCCGGCATCGCCCAGGTAAAAAACGTCGGCCTCTCCAAAGTCGTCATCGAAAAAGAACCAACCGCCATCATGATCGATGACCTGGTGCTGGGCGCCACCGCGAAGGGAACTCCAAAATTATTAGAACAGCGGATCCCCGGCGGCGTGTTTGACGTCTTCGACCTACATCGATGGATCGAGCCCGGCGAAACCATCGAACAATCATTCGCCGTCCCGCTACCGGCAAACCCGAATCGAGCCGGAGTGAAATTGCACCTGCGGATTGTTTCCCGCCACAAATTTTTCAAGAACCTCGAGTGGAACGCCGACTCAATCGCCGAATTGACCCCGCCCCCAACCGAATGTTGTCCAAAAAATACCGCCCCACACGCCGAAGTCAGGAATGACCCCGTGAAAGCGGTGGAAGTAGGCCGCTAGATGAACTACAAGGAGGTTCACAACCATGGTTAGGAACCCAGATAAGCAGACAGGACAAACCCAACAAATTGAAGACAGCAACCGCTCGCGCGACATCATCAATCGCAAAGACGATGGTCAGGTCGGCCAGCGCGAAGAAGACCAGGGCGAAAGCGAGCGAATCAAGCGCGAAAAACAAGGCTAGAAATGAAATAAGGAGGCTTTATGCACGTGCAGCAGATGCCCGAAAATACAGGATGGTCCAACGAGATTTCCAAGCAGAAAGAGGAAGAGAAGTGGAAAAACCAAAAAGAAGAAGACAAAAAACAAAGCGAAATCATTAAGCAAGAAAAAGAAAAAAACAAATAGGAACAGCGAGTCCCTCTCTGCCGGGTGCCCCACACATTCGCGTTACGTGGCGAATGTGTGGGTGCGGCGTTCACCAATTCGCTTGCAGGTCAGTCTAATCCCTCTTAGACAACGGTCAGAGAACCAACCGATAGAATTGTGATTGTGATCTCGGAGACAGTCCGGTAGCGGAGAAACCCACACATCGCAAAGTGCGCGATGTGTGGGGGGCTGGCCGAGCCGTGCTCTAACACGGCAGGGGATGCCCCACCCGTGGCAGTTTCACGGGTGGGCTGCTGCGAACTCTCCGTGGCATGTTCATCGACCACAGCGAAATCGCCCCGTTCCTGATACATCGCTCCAATGCCGACAAATCTACGCCGCCACTAGGGCTCTGGAGCTTCAAATCCGCAAAATCTCCTGAGCCCGTCGGCATCCGTGGCCCACCCGTGAAACCGCCACGGGTGGGGGCATCCCGTTCACGCTAGCTCGGACGAAATGCGTCGGTTCGGGCTAGCCCCCAAACGATACCAAGTATCGAGCAATACCTTGGTCCAAATTGTTTTGCCTTTTTCTCGTCAGGCTTAGTCGGTAGCAGGTATAAATACGAAAGAACCAGAGTCAGCGGATGTTTATCGGAATTGGAGACAGTCAATGAGCAGCGTACAAATCGACCAAAAGAGCTATGAGATGCCCCCGAAAGAGGGGATCAGCATCGCGCATTTTCTCACTGTCGCCGACGTCGAGCGATCGGCTCGCTACTACGAAAAGGTCTTCGGCGCTCGCATTCTGACTATGGGTGACGGCAACGCGCCCCCGTACCTTCAGCTTGCGAATATCTGGATGATTCTGAACGTTGGAGGCGGCCCAACCCCGGATAAGCCGACGGTAACGCTCAGCGTCCCCGACCCGAATCACATCAACAGCTTTATGAATTTCCGCGTTGCGGATATTCAAGCGTGCTACAAATTGTGGAAAAGTCGAGGAGCCGAGTTCATCACGGAGCCGATCCCCAAGTACGGTGAGATACGCTGCTACATCCGCGATCCTGACGGCTATATCATCGAAGTCGGACAGAGCACCGACCAAGTCTACGGTTAGCGCGCGGCCCGGATCGAATCTGGGTTTAAAACGCTTGTGGATGTGCGCAGAAGCGTGATGGTTTGGCAGCGCACAAGGAGATGAAATATGAAAGCAATCGTTGTCCACCAGTATGGCGGTCCGGAAGTACTCAAGTTTGAAGACTACCCTGACCCGGTTCCGGGTCAGGGCGAGGTGCTGGTGCGGGTCGCAGCCAGCAGCGTGAATCCGATCGACTACAAGCGGCGTGCTGGATTAACCAAAGACTTCTATCCCATGACTTTTCCAGGACTGATCGGAGTCGACATCGCGGGCACTGTGGTCAAGCTAGGGCCGGGAGTGGAGGGCTTTTCCGTGGGCGACCAGGTGTTCGCTATGGCGGACAATACTTACGCCGAACTTTGTGTCGTGAAAGCAGCGGCTCTGGCGAAAGTTCCCAAGGGACTCGATTTGATCCAGGCGGCGGCGCTGCCGCTGGTGACGGTGACCGGCAACCAGCTCATGGTCGCTACGGGAATCAAAGCGGGCCAGACGGTTCTCGTTGTAGGTGCTGCGGGAAATGTCGGACGTTCGGCGGTATTCACTGCGAAGCAACGCAGCGCGACTGTGATCGCGGGGGTTTTGAAGAGGCAGATAGATGAGGCGAAAACTGTCGGCGCGGATCAGGTGGTCGCGACCGACGACGACACCGCGATTGCGAATCTTCCGCCGCTCGATGCGGTTGCGGATACGGTCGGCGGAAGAACCGCCGAGAAGCTGATCGCCAAGGTCAAGCCGGGAGGAGTGTATTCATCGGTTGTCGACGCACCGCAGAACGCCGCGAAGTACCCATCTGTAAATGTGGCGCACGTATTCTCGGAGTTCGACAGGAAAACGCTTGAGTTCATGGCCGAAGCGGTGCGAGATGGCAAGCTGGTAATCCCGATTAACCAGAAGATGCCGCTCAGTAAAGCGGCCGAGGCTCAAGCAGCGGCAGAAAAAGGTGGTGGCGGGAAAATCTTGCTGGTGGCTTGAACTGGGTTGCTGGCCATGCAACGCCTAAGGAAAAACTCGAAATGAAAAAAGATCACCGCGGAATCAACCCGGCTTCTAAACCGAGTGGCGACGGATGTGTGGAGTGCCTGGCGTCACCGAAAGGTTGGTGGTTTCATCTCCGCCGGTGTGCGGAGTGCGGGCACATCGGATGCTGTGACAGTTCTCCGAGCCAGCATGCATCCAAGCATGCTGCCGCGACCGGACACCCGATCATTATGAGCTTCGAGCCGGGTGAGGATTGGTTCTTCGATTATGAAAAGCAGGGGATGATCAAAGGTGCGGAATTGCTCCCGCCGCATTCGCATCCCAAGAATCAGCCCGCACCTGGACCCGCAGGAAGGGTGCCGGCCAACTGGGAATCGCTCCTAAACTAGCTGCGGGTTATAGGGTAGCAAACAGATGAAACGCTTCCTTCAGATCGTAGGTGTTTTCGACCGCATCCTAATTCATCGACAGCAGGAGGTCGCAATCGTTCGAGATGCACGTTGATCGGGCTTAGAAAACTTTTTGTGAAGGAGAACACACCATGACTGAACTTGTGACGAGATCTGTGGCGCAAGGGAAACAAGAACAGAAGATAGAAACACGCCCTGGCGTGCAACGCATCGCCGACTTTACCATCGTTGCGACCGCCGTCGTAGTGCTGGCTGCCCTCGGCGCCGCTGCCCTTTTCGCGCAAAGCCAAAACAACGACAAGTACTCGTTGAAATCGCCGAGTGGAATCGCGTTCTCCGACTTCAGGGGATACGAGGACTGGTCGGTGGCCTCTTCCGCCCGCACCGACGAAATACTAAAGGTGATCGTCGCCAATCCGACGATGATCAAGGCCTACAAGGCCGGCGTTCCGATCAACGGTCAGGCTTTCCCGGATGGCTCCATGATCGTCAAGCTCCAGTGGAAGCTGAAGAAGAGCACAGAGGCCCCTTTCGCCGTGGAAGTGCCGGACGTTTTTTCGCAGGCTTTCGTCATGGAAAAGGACAGCAAGAGATTTGCGAAAAGTGGCGGATGGGGATACGCGGTGTTGAACTACGATGCCACTTCGGACAAATTCTCGGCCGATGCTAAAAGCCCCTCAGACTGCGGATTCGCATGCCATACGCCGGTGAAGGCGAAGGACTACATCTTCCATCCATACCAAAAGCGTTGAACCGCGCCTAGGTCGACCGGATTCTTCTAAAAATGCCGCGCGAAAGAAAATCGGCACCCTAAAGGCAGTCAGTTAAATCAAAGAAGGTAAAGCTCGTGAGAGTAAAATGCGCGAACACAGGAGGAGTGTGCATATGGCAGCACAGGTCCAACCACTGACAAAGCCGCCGAAGACTAAACAAATAGCGTGGAGCGTACTGGCGTCGCATTACAAAACCGTTTCAAAGCTGCATCTGCGGCAGCTTTTTGCAGATGATCCGAAGCGCGGTGAGCGTTTGGCCGTCCAGGCGGTTGGTCTTTACCTCGATTACTCCAAGAATCGCGTCACCGATGAAACGATGCATCTCCTTCTTCAGCTGGCGGAACAGTCCGGCCTACGGGCGCTAATCGACGCCATGTTCCACGGGGAGAAAATCAACATCACCGAGAAGCGCGCAGTCCTGCACGTTGCCCTGCGTGCGCCGCGCGACGCATCCATTGTCGTCGACGGAAAAAACGTGGTGCCTGATGTGCACGCCGTGCTCGACCGGATGGCGGATTTTTCCAACCGTGTGCGAAGTGGTGAATGGAAGGGACACACCGGCAAGCGCATTCGTAACGTGATCAATGTCGGCATTGGCGGCTCCGACCTAGGTCCCGTCATGGCCTACGAAGCGTTGAAACACTATAGCGATCGGGACCTGACGTGCCGCTTCGTTTCCAACGTCGATGGTACTGATTTCGCCGAAGCGGTCCGCGATCTGGATCCCGCTGAAACATTATTCATTATCTCGTCCAAGACTTTTACCACACTGGAAACGATGACGAACGCTCATACGGCTCGCGAGTGGTCTCTCGCCGGGTTGGGCGGCGACGAAAAGTCGGTTGCGAAGCATTTTGTCGCGGTCTCGACGAATGCGACCGAGGTTGCGAAATTCGGGATCGATACCGCCAACATGTTCGAGTTCTGGGACTGGGTTGGCGGGCGCTACTCGATGGATTCCGCCATTGGCCTCTCAACCATGGTCGCCATCGGTCCCGAGAATTTTCGGGCGATGTTGAATGGTTTCCATCAGATGGATGAACACTTCCGCACCGCTCCCTTCGAGCAAAACCTGCCGGTGCTCATGGGTCTTCTGGCGATCTGGTACAACGACTTCTTCGGGGCGCAGACAGTTGCCGTCCTGCCTTATGAGCAATACCTGAAACGGTTCCCGGCGTATCTCCAGCAACTGACGATGGAAAGCAACGGCAAGCACGTCACGCTTGCCGGGAAAAAAGTTAAGCACGACACGAGTCCCATTTATTGGGGAGAACCGGGAACCAATGGTCAACATTCTTTCTACCAACTGATTCACCAAGGGACGAGACTCATTCCCTGCGACTTCATCGCGTTTTCGAAGGCTCTCAATCCACTAGGCCGGCAACACGACATGTTGCTTGCCAATGTTTTCGCACAAACGGAGGCACTGGCCTTTGGCAAGACGCCGGCACAAGTCGAGGCGGAAGGCACTCCGAAGTGGCTCGTTCCGCATCGGGTGTTCGAGGGGAACAGACCGTCGAATACGATTCTGGTTGAAAAACTCACGCCGGAAACTCTCGGAAAGCTAGTGGCGCTGTACGAGCACTCCGTGTTTACCCAGGGCGCAATCTGGAATATCGATTCGTTTGACCAATGGGGCGTTGAACTGGGCAAGATCCTCGCGCAACGCATCATCCCTGAACTAGAGAGCGCAACGGAACCGCAGCTTGCGCACGACAGCTCCACCAACAACCTGATCAGGTACTACCGTAAATCGAAGCAGTCATAAAGGAAATTTGCGAAGAGCAAGGTCCCATGACTGAACAGCCCAGAAGCGAAGACCGCGCGCAACGGCCCAAGCCACTGACCGATTTTTATGGCGAGAATCGTCATGAACTGGTGCAGAAACTGGCGTACCAGCACTGGGAAAAAAGGGGCAGTCCGTTTGGGTCACCAGAGATTGATTGGTTCGCGGCCGAAAAGGCTATGCGCGCGTACCTCTTAGCGTCAGGAATTCAGCTCGGGCCAGACGAGGATCTTTATTCTTGACTGGCCTTGCTTTTGATATTGAACGCGAAGCGTTCCACAACGTAGAAATTTAAGGACCATCTTTATGAGCACCAATCACGTCGCGCGCCCGAGCTCCGCAAAAGTTGTTCCCATGACCACCAGCACAACTAATGTTTCAGACGTTCTGCAGCAGTACGGCTACGGCGCGATGCCATTTATCGGGACAGAAAACGCTTTTTACGAACGGCACCTGGTTTTTGACAGAGCGATCGATCCCAAAGTGGCGAGTACGCGTGAGCGATTCGAGGCGTTCTCCCATTCGGTGCGAGACATTCTCGCCCAGCGTTGGGTTCTGACCAAGAGTACTTATGAACGGCAGAATGCCAAGCGCATTTATTACCTCTCCATGGAGTTTCTCATCGGACGTTCGTTGGCCAACAATATCACCAACCTGTTACTAGATCCGCTGTTACCGGATGCAGCTAAAGAACATGGTATCGACTGGCTGGAGTTGATTGAGGAGGAACCGGATGCCGGGCTGGGCAACGGTGGTTTAGGCCGCCTCGCGGCGTGCTTTCTCGATTCGATGGCGACCATGCAGCTCCCCGGCACCGGCTATGGTCTCCGCTATGAGTACGGCATGTTCAAGCAATCGATCGTAGATGGCTGGCAAAAAGAGAATCCTGACAACTGGCTCCGCTACGGCGATCCCTGGGAGATTGCCCGGCTTCACGAGAAGGTGGAAATCAAGCTTAACGTCTCATTCAAGTTGCAGGAGGGTAATTTTCAAGTCATCCGCGACCGGCCGTCAAGCCTGATCGGTATCCCGTTTGATCGTCCCGTGGTGGGCTATGGTGGAAAGACGATCAACACGCTCCGGCTGTGGGCCGCGGCTGCGCCCGATTATTTCGATTTTGAGAAGTTTGGCACTGGAGACTTCGTGGGCGCACTCGGCGAAACTCTCCAGGCGGAGTCGCTTACTCGTGTGCTGTATCCCGACGATTCTACGACGAAGGGGCAGGGCCTGCGCTTTCTGCAGGAATATTTTCTGGTCGCGTGTTCCATGGCTGACCTGGTACGGCGCTTCCTGCGCTACAACTCGGATTGGGAAAAGTTTCCCGAGAAGGCCGCAATTCAACTCAATGACACGCATCCTTCCATGTCGGTCCCTGAACTGATGCGAATTTTGCTTGACGATGTCCATTTGGGATGGAACCAGGCGTGGGATCTGACAAAGAAGACACTCGGGTACACAAATCACACCTTGCTGCCGGAGGCTCTGGAGAAGTGGCCGGTGGCGTGGTTTGAGATACTGCTTCCTCGTCACTTGGAACTCATCTACGAAATCAATCGCCGGCTGCTCGATGAAGTTCGGGTTCGCTTCCCGGGCGACGAGGGCCGCGTCGAGCGCGTGAGCCTAGTGGAAGAAGGCAGCCCGCGCAAAATCCGGATGGCCAACCTTGCCATTGTTGGCTCGCATAGTACCAACGGAGTGTCTGCTGTCCACTCCAAGTTACTGCGAACCACGACGGTCAAGGATCTCGCGGAAATGTTTCCCGAGCGTTTTAGCAACAAGACAAACGGAGTGACACCCCGGCGCTGGTTGCGTGAGGCCAATCCCGCGCTGGCCCGCGAAATTACGCAGGTTATCGGAGATCGTTGGATTACGGATCTTAGCCTGCTCAAACAGCTCGAGCCATTCGCGGAGGATTCCAATGCTCGCGAACGCTTCCTCACGTCAAAGAGAGAGGCCAAAGTGCAGTTTGCGAATTGGCTCAAGTCAACGTCGGGGCGTGTCGTGGACCCGGACACTATCTTCGACTGCCACATCAAGCGTATTCACGAATATAAAAGGCAATTGATGAATGCGCTGCGGATTGTGATCGTTTATAACCGGCTGCGGGAAAATCCCGGCATGAAGATGGTGCCGCGGACATTTTTCTTCGCTGGTAAAGCGGCGCCAGCTTACAAGCTCGCCAAGCTCATCATAAAGTTCATCAACAACCTGGCGGACACGATTGACGCCGACCCGGCGGTGCGCGGCAGGCTCAACGTCGTCTTTCTACCTGAGTACAACGTTTCGTTGGCGGAGCGGCTGATTCCAGCCAGCGATGTCTCCAACCAGATCTCGACCGCCGGCTACGAGGCCAGCGGAACCAGTAACATGAAATTCATGATGAACGGAGCTCTAACCGTCGGAACCCGCGACGGTGCGACCATCGAAATGGCGGAGGAGGCTGGAGAAGAGAACATGTTCCTGTTCGGACTTACGGTGGAGCAAGTCGAGAACAGCCGCGCCTGGTATGACCCGCACTGGCATTATGAAAATGAGCCGGAGACGCGAGCTGCTCTCGACCTGATTTTCTCCGACCACTTCAGCCGCAACGAACCAGGAATATTCGCTCCCTTGCGCGATATGCTTCTGACCCAGGGCGATCACTATATGCATCTGGCGGATTTGATCTCGTATTGCAACGCACAAGACCGGCTCGGCGCGCTCTATGCCGAGCCCGGCGCATGGGCGCAGAAAGCAATCTTGAACGTCGCCAGCTCCGGGAAATTTTCGAGCGATCGCTCGATCGCGGAATACGCGAGCGAGATTTGGAAGGTGGAGCCATGCCCAGTAGTTTAGAAACACAGTCGCTGACAGGTGAACCTAACATTTCGCCGCTGGCAGGCAAACCAGCACCGAAAGAGCTGCTGTTGGATGTGGCTCGCCTTGAGAAGGAATATTTCGAGCGGCGTCCCGACCTGGATGATCCAAACCAGCGAGTCAGCTTCGGCACCAGCGGACACCGTGGCTCGCCCCTGCGCGGCACATTTAACGAAGCGCACATCCTTGCCATTACACAGGCCATCTGCGAATACCGGCGCGTGCAAGGTACCGACGGCCCGCTCTATATGGGGAAAGACACGCATGCAGTCTCGGAGCCCGCGCAGCGCACCGCCCTCGAGGTGCTGGCGGCGAACAACGTGGAAACGATCATTCAGCAAAGCGACGGGATAACTCCGACGCCGGTTATTTCGCGGGCGATTCTGGTTTACAACCGTGGCCGCAAGGAGAACGACCATCTCGCGGACGGCATCGTGATTACGCCATCGCACAATCCGCCGGAGGATGGAGGTTTCAAGTATAACCCTCCCAACGGCGGCCCGGCTGATACCGACGTGACCCGCTGGGTAGAGAATCGCGCGAACGAATTGTTGAGAGCAAAGAATGCGGGGGTCAAGCGAATTCCGTTTGCTAAAGCCATCAAGTCCGCGACCACTCATCAGGAAGATTTCATTCTGCCGTATGTTCGCGATCTTAAAAATGTAGTTGACATGGATTCGATTCGCGGCGCCCACCTTAAACTTGGCGTTGACCCTCTGGGCGGAGCTTCACTGCCTTATTGGGAACCGATCAACTCGATTTACGGGCTGGACATCATCGTCACCAATACAAAAATTGACCCGACATTTTCGTTTATGACCGTTGACCACGACGGCAAAATTCGCATGGACTGCTCAAGTCCCTATGCGATGGCCAGGCTGGTTGGTCTGAAAGATCAGTACCAGCTGGCGTTCGGGAACGATACCGACGCTGATCGGCACGGGATCGTAACTCCGGTTGCGGGTTTGATGAATCCGAATCATTATCTTGCCGTTGCAATCCGCTATTTGCTCACGCATCGGCCCCAGTGGCGTAGCACAGTTGCAGTGGGAAAGACACTGGTAAGCAGCAGCATGATTGACCGGGTCGTCAAAAAGCTCGGCCGCAAGCTCAGCGAAGTGCCGGTGGGTTTCAAGTGGTTTGTGCAGGGGCTGGTCGATGGCTCGTGCTGCTTCGGCGGAGAGGAGAGTGCTGGAGCGAGTTTTCTGCGTCTGGACGGGACAGTATGGACGACCGACAAGGACGGGCCGATTATGGACTTGTTGGCGGCGGAGATTACCTCGCGCACCGGCAAGAATCCCGGAGAACATTACCGCGAACTGACGGCGGAGTTCGGCATCCCGTACTACACGCGCATCGACGCACCCGCCACGCCCGAGCAGAAAGCAAAGTTGGAAAAACTCACGCCGGACGCGGTAAAGGAGTCAGACCTGGTGGGGGAGCCAATCACCGCAAAGCTGACCAAAGCCCCGGGCAACGATGCTCCAATTGGCGGCCTGAAAGTTGTGGCGGAGAGCGGTTGGTTTGCAGCGCGACCCTCCGGTACCGAGAACATCTATAAGATCTACGCCGAGAGTTTCAAGAGCCAGACCCATCTGAACGCAATCCTTGGCGAGGCGCAGGAGATGGTGAATAATGCGTTGGGTTCGGGAGGGCAATAATGGTCGATAACGACGGGCGCACAAGTGTTCCGCCGTTTCCCTCCGAATATCGCGCTTCTGGCTTGCTGTTACACGTCACCTCTCTGCCTTCGCCATACGGCATCGGCGATCTGGGATCGTCCGCGTTCTCATGGATTGATCGTCTGCATGATGCTGGCCAGAGTTGGTGGCAGTCGCTACCGCTCGGCCCGACGGGTTACGGAAACTCGCCGTATCAACCAATGTCGTCGTTCGCCGGCAACGCACTGCTGATCAGTCCCGGCTCTCTGATTTTGGACGGACTAATACAGGCGAGGGATGCTGAGCTTCAATTCTCGGCGGATGCGGTTGACTACGACTCCGTTATCTCGTTCAAACAGCGGCTGCTTGAAAAGGTATGGACAAACTTCAAAGCCGGTCAAGGAACTGATAGTAATCTCGCGCCTGCCTACGACGAGTTCTGCGCCAGACAGGCGCATTGGCTGGAAGACTACGCTCTGTTCCGAGCGCTGAAAGAAAAGTATCGCCAAGCTTATTATCTCGAGTGGCCAGAAGAGTTTGTTCAGCGCAGCCCGAGTGCTCTCGCCGTGGCGCGGCGAGAGTTAGCAAGTCAAATCGATAAGGTTCGTTTCGCGCAATTCCTGCTGTTCCGCGAGGCCGATCAACTCAAGGAGCATGCCCATGTCAAAGGCATCGGCTTGATCGGCGACCTGCCTTTCTTTGTCTCCCCCGATTCCAGCGATGTTTGGGCGAACCCTGAACTATTCCTGCTCGATGTGCAGCATCAGCCACGCTTCATCGCAGGAGTTCCACCTGATTATTTCAGCGCGCAAGGTCAATTGTGGGGCAATCCCGTTTACAACTGGGACGCCGTGCGTGCGACTGGCTATCGCTGGTGCATCGATCGGTTGCGTGCTCTGCTGGCTCACGTCGATGTGGTTCGGTTGGATCACTTCCGCGGGTTTGCGGCCGCGTGGCAGGTCCCGGCCGGAGCGCCGACGGCTCAATCCGGGCAGTGGGTCGCGGGTCCGGGAGCCGGCTTTTTTCAAGCGGTGCAAACCGAGCTAGGCCATCTACCGTTTATCGCGGAAGATTTGGGCTTGATTACGCCCGACGTGCAGGCCCTGCGCGACCAGTTTCATCTGCCCGGGATGCGCGTTCTGCAATTCGCCTTCGATGGTCATGCGGACAATCCCTATCTGCCGCACAACTTTGTCCAGAATACAGTCGCCTACACCGGCACGCATGACAATGCCACAACTCGACAGTGGTATGAGGAATTGCCCGATTACCAGCGGGAAAATTTCTGGAGCTACCTCAAGCGTGCGCCGGGAACCAGCGCGGACGCCGCTCCGGAGCTGATGCGGCTGGCATGGTCGTCACCAGCAGCGCTTGCGATTGCTCCGTTGCAGGATCTGCTCAACTTGGGAGGCGAAGCTCGTATGAACGTGCCCGGCCGTGCCGATGGAAACTGGCGTTGGCGCGTTCGGGAAGACATGCTATCCTCTCAGGCTTTCCGCTGGCTGCAGGATTTGACGGAGAGTTCCAAGCGCTCGGTCAGTCCTGCAACATCCGTCAGGGCACAAGTGGACCGCGGATGGGTAAGCGCTCAAATCTAGAAACGGACGGAATGTTAGCCTCGTGATTCAAGTAGCCAAGAGTATTCTCCTGGTCGTGAGCGCGCTCTTTCCGATTGTGGATCCGATCGGAGGCGCTCCGGTCTTTCTGCTGCTCACGCGAGACTATGCGGCCGAGACCCGACGAGTGCTGGCTCGCCGCATTGCGGTAGATAGTTTCATACTGATGATCGCGTCCTTTACCCTTGGGGCGCACGTGCTCTCCTTCTTTGGCATTTCGCTTCCGGTTGTGCAGGTCGGCGGTGGGCTGATCGTGATTTCATCGGGCTGGGCGATGCTGAACCAGAAGGACGCGGGCGACCGGCCGGCCAGCCGAACGGTTACTTGCGCTGATGCTCTGCGCCAGGCGTTCTACCCGCTGACGCTTCCTTTGACAGTTGGTCCCGGATCCATCTCGGTTGCTATCACGTTGGGCGCGAATGCGCCGCAGCACCTGGGCCCAAATCTGCTGGTAATTCTCGCGGCGGCGATCGGTTCCGCTTTCATTGCAGTAACCATCTATCTCTGCTACGGCTACGCTGATCGGCTTGCGAGCAAAATTGGCCCGACCGGGACAAACGTAATTTTAAAGCTCACCGCGTTCCTGCTGGTCTGCATTGGGGTGCAAATTTTGTGGAATGGCGCGAGCAAATTGCTCGGTTCGTTGCCGCAGCTTAGTGGCGTTGCAGCGCTGACGCATTGAGAGGGCGAAGCAAGCGGCTAGAGTGTGTGAAAAGAGAGGGACAGTGAACCGTTCTAGCGTTGATGTGCTCGCCAACGTGGGTGGTCCAGCCAAGGCTACGAACACCGTGTCGGCCCCACTCACGAAACGGCCAACTTGGGACCAGGCTGAGGGCAACCCACTGCCGCTTGGCGTCACCTGGATCGAAGCGGAGCAAGCATTTAATTTTGCCATTCATTCGGAACATGCCGAGAGCGTCACTCTATTGCTCTATTCTCCAGCCGATCTAGTGAATCCTCTTCTGCGGCTTCAATTGGATTATTTGCACCACAAGTCGGGGCGGATTTGGCACTACCGCGTCCCAGTCACAAAGATTGCTGAGGCTCGCTATTACGCATACTCCGTCTCGGGAGAGACCATTCCTCAACTCCATAGCTTCGACCCGCAGAAGGTTCTCCTCGATCCGTACGCGAAGTGCATTTTCTTTCCACCCGGTTTCGATCGGAACTTGGCCATGCGAGAAGGATCCAATGCAGGCAGCGCGCCTTTGGGGGTGCTGATGGATTACCGGTCGACCTTCGACTGGTCGGGGGTTCGGTCTCCGTATCATGAGTCGGATGCAGTCATCTACGAACTTCACGTTAGAGGTTTCACGAAGAATCTTAACTCAGGTGTCGACCCATCGCGTGCCGGCACATACGCCGGTCTCGTGGAAAAGATTCCCTATCTAAAGGAACTCGGTGTGACAGTAGTAGAGCTGATGCCGGTTTTTCAGCGTGATCCACAAGAGGGCGACTACTGGGGCTACATGCCTTTGAATTTTTTCGCGCCGCATGCACAGTATGCGAGCACACGCCGTGATGATGAGCTGCGTATTGAATTCAAGAATATGGTGAAAGCTTTTCATCAGGCCGATATCGGCGTGGTGCTGGACGTCGTATACAACCATACGTGCGAGGGCGACTACAAAGGGCCGATCTACAGCTACAAGGGTCTCGACAGCCCCGGCTATTACATGCTGTCCTCCGATCCCGCAAACCCTTACGCCAATTACTCCGGCACGGGCAATACGTTGAATTTCGGCCAGGCACATGTGCGCAAGATGGTGATTGATAGTTTGCGTTACTGGAAACGCGGGATGCATGTCGACGGATTCCGATTTGACTTGGCGTCGGTATTCAGCCGCAATGCCGATGGATCTCTCAACTGGGGCGAAGCGCCAATCTTCAGTGAAATTGCCGCGGACCCGGAATTAGGCCGGGTGCGTTTGATCGCAGAACCGTGGGACACAGCCGCTTATCAACTCGGGCGCGGATTTCCGGGCCTGACTTGGCTACAGTGGAACGGCCGGTTTCGCGATGACATTCGCCGGTTTGTTAAGGGCGACGCCGGGATGGTTCCCGAGGTAATGCGGCGCATCTATGGCAGCGATGACTTATTTCCAGACAACCGCGTCGACGCTTATCACGCATATCAGAGTGTGAATTATGTGACGTCCCATGACGGCTTCACGCTCTACGATCTCGTCTCTTATGACCGCAAGCACAATTGGAAAAACGGAAATAATAATCAGGACGGTGCTGACGCGAACTTCAGCTGGAATTGTGGGCAGGAAGGGGATGAAGCTGTCTCCCCAGAAATCCTCGCGTTGCGCCGGAAGCAAGTAAAGAATTTCTGCTGTCTGCTCTTCTTATCGAACGGTACGCCGATGTTTCGGGCCGGGGATGAGTTCCTGAACACGCAATTTGGCAACAATAATCCCTACAATCAGGATAACGAAATTGGATGGCTTGATTGGAGTCAGCTCCAATCCAATAAGGACATTTTCCGGTTCTTCAAGAAGATGATCGCGTTCAGGAAAAATCATCCCTCGGTGAGCCGGAGCAGGTTCTGGCGCGAGGACGTTTCCTGGTACGGCGTCGGCCTCGCGGTCGATTTGTCCTCCGACTCGCATAGCCTGGCATTCTGCCTGCACGGCGCTTCTCAAGGTGATGACGACATCTACGCAATGATTAATGCGTACTGGGAAGAGTTGGAGTTCAATGTGCAGGAGGGAACAGTGCAGGAGTGGAAGAGAATCGTGGACACCGCTTTGCCCAGTCCGGATGATTTCTCGGATGATGGAATCCCGTTAAAGCAGACGAAATACCGAGTGGCTCCAAGATCGATTGTGGTCTTATGTCGACCCAAGAAAAGCGATACTCGGGAGGGTCCGTAAGCATGCGGTCGAGGATCGTTGTCGTCGGTGGCGGTCACAAAAGATACCGATAGTCTGCCCAGGCGCGAGAAATCTCGTTCAATTTAGGTGGAACCTGAAATTCTTTCGATACTCAAAGAACACATCGAGAGGCGATTCGCTATGAGGAGTCCTGTTTATCGGCATCAGTGGATGATCGTTCTAACGAGCATATTCGTTGCCGGAATGTCTGTTGCGAGCGGCGAGACCTTCCCCACATTCTTCGCGGAGCCGCACCCTGAATTCTGGCATGTGCGCCGCATAGTGCTTGATGATGACAGCACGCAAGCGTGACTCCTCATCCGCGTGTGGATTGGCCCAGGGTAGATCTCGCTCGAAATTTCGTGAGCCGGCCCAAGACAAAAACCGGAAAGGCGCGCCATATTCGTCTGAGTGCCGTTGCGGTGGCAGCGTTCAAAGTGCTTCAGCAACGTTCACTAAACAGAGAAGGCCGGGTTTTTGTTAACATACAAGGGCAGCCCTTACAGGTTACGAACATTGGTTCGATCAGGCCGTCTAGGAAGCTGGCCTCCGGAATCTTGTGTGGTACTGTTTCGCCATATATTTGCGAGCAAGTGCCACCGGCTCCGAAGCGACCGTCGCGGCAGAATCGATGGTTGTACATTAAGATCAAGATCTTTGTAATCTTAAAGTTTGGTGCAAGGCGGGCGCGTAGCTCAGTTGGTAGAGCAATGCCCTTTTAATCCATTCCAAGCCAGACAGCACCGAAACGCACTGTAACGCATAGCCAGGCAAAACCTCAATATTGGCAAGGCTTTCCGAGAGCTCAGTAAGCGCACCAGTGTGCACGGCTGCGCACCAAATCCCAAAGCAAAGACCACCAGAAGTTCGGCACAAATGATGTGTTGACATGCAGTGTTAAATACGCCTATGGTATAGGCAATGGCTAAAAACTACTCAACGGCCCAGATCGCGCACATGGTTGGAGTAGACAAACAGACGTTGCTTCGCTGGATATGGGTTGGAAAGATTCCTGAGCCAAGGTACTTCGAGAATGGTGGGCAGAAGATTCGTCTCTGGACAGACAACGATCTGAAAAAAGTTCGTACATACAAGGAAGCAAACTACCGAAAAGGAAGAGGCCGCAAGAAGAAAGACTAATCGATAAGCGCGCCGTACCGGTGCTAGTGACACCGACACGGCGCTAACCAAGAGTCGCCTAAATAGGAGGCAACAATGGCTAGACAGCAACGTAGCACCACTTTCGCTCAAGAATCCACTCGTCCCATCACCCAGGTTGCTCTCTACGCGCGAGTCAGCACCCTCAACAATCAGGATCCAGAAATGCAGCTTGCCGAACTGCGGGAATTTGCAGGGCGCCGCGGCTGGCAGATCGTCGAAGAATTCACGGATCAGGGTGTATCGGGCTGCAAGGAGTCTCGGCCAGCACTGAACAGGCTGATGGCAGATGCTTGCCGCCGGCGATTTGACGCAATCGTGGTCTGGAAGATCGACCGCTTTGGGAGATCCCTCAAACACCTGGTCAACTCACTGGCTGAACTTGCTGCACTGGGGGTGGCCTTCGTCAGCCTGAGGGACAACTTGGACCTCAGTACACCCTCGGGCCGACTCATGTTTCAGATCATTGGGGCCATGGCTGAATTCGAGCGGGCCTTGATTCAAGAGCGGGTGCGTGCCGGACTAAGGAACGCTCGTGCCAAGGGTCGACGTTTGGGAAGACCGAAAGTGATCGTGGATGCTTTTCAGATCGCCTCTCTGCGCTCGCAGGGGCGCTCCTGGGCGCAGATCACGGACGAAATTGGGGTTAGCAAAGGAACTGCACAAAGGGCCGTTGTAGGCTTGCCCAAAATCGGGTAGCGGAGGAATTCGGCGTGTTTGGGAGGGATCTGTCTGCGGGCGAAAGTCGTTCAGTCCAACTGCGAAGGTCAGTAGATACCTTTGTCGAGGCCCTTCAACAAACGAGCCGCGGGGACGCGAAAGGCTTCGCAAATCCGTCGGCGTCGGGCCGGAAGCAAAAGAACTTCGGCCGGTGACGCAGCAAGTCGAGGAATGGTAGGCACTGCAGCTGTTGTCAATAGCTCGGCAAAGCTGCTGACCTAGCAGCGTTCATCCAGGACGAATTTGGGTTTCCCAAGTACCAGTAAGAGCCCAAAATCCGGGCTGATCGGAATGGTCCTCAGGGAAACGGAGAGCGCTGCCGGACAAAGGTGGATGAGATCCTGGGCAGGCTTAATTCCTCGGGAGATCGAAACGGAGTACCGGAAAGAATCGTGATGTTCTAATTCCGAGGCCACCGATACAGCCCACGACCCCCAGACGCCCGATGATCGTCGTCCCAGACCACGATTACGTAAGGCGACCCGAGTCTGGCGTTTGGTGAGTTGCTCTCACGCTTGACACAGGATTTCCTTGAGCACAGAATCATGGGTCTTCCCGTGACGGTAGTAAGCTAACAGCATCGCGCTTTCCCCGTGTATTTGGAGTCGGAGCCGAACCCAAGGACAACCTGAACAAATGTTTAGTTCGCTGTCCGAGCCTGGCAGACTACCGAGAGGGTAGAGATAACTCTAAATTATCGATGCTATTTGAGGTTTTCAAATCGCTGAGCAAACAGCTGATCGTGATCAGCGCGCTTCTGCTTGTTTGCTCACTCGTTGCCTGGCTGGCCAATGGCCGGTCAGCGGCAGTGGATTTAGTCCAAACCGCCGTGGTAGGAATGAAGGCGCCATGGGTGTGGACCTTTGGATATGGCCTGGCAACCTTCATTGTGCGCCGGGGCCGCCTATTGCCGCTCGATGTGAACGGAGTCTTGGCTCCAAGCGAAGTAACGGCTGCCGTGACGGCAAGAATCGACCGTTCGACTCGGCACCGAAACGCCTATCGATACACAGTCCCAATCACCCTTTTGGGCGTGTTTCTCACTGCTGTTTATGGCATTCCGAACGTTGGCATTGCCTATTACGCGATCTTTGCGGGCATATGTGCGATCTATTACATTGCAGCCTTTCTCTTGTTCCATTTCATTGAGCTGATACTGGCCTTCCAGGAGCTATTTGAGTCAATGGAAATCGTGGAGTTTCGACGAGTGTATAGTCCTATGCACTTGGAAAACCTAACGACGTATCTTGCCATGACCACGGCGCTTGGCATCGGCGCCATCTATGCCGGATTTCGCGGAACCCTTACGGCAGGATTTCATTTTCATGATGATGTCTGGAGGACGTTCTTGTCGACGCCGCTCGTTCTGTTTCTGCCGGGGACGTTGTTTTACAACTATTATCCCCGGTACGTACTGAGAAAGATCCTGCAATACAAGGTGTTCAGAACGATGGAGAGATTGGGTGCTTCAGACGAATCGAACGCTAAAGCCCTGTTGCTCGATTTGAGAGAAAGTGCGGTTCTGAACTCCCAAATCCTTCCGTTTCTCGATTACAAGACTTTACCCTCCTACATGCTGGCAATTTTTTTCGCGATTTCTTTGGCATACAACAGTGATCCCGCCGTGAAGAGTTTTTTCAACTACGTTTTTAACCTGGGTTCACATTGAGCGTTTCAATGAGAAGAACCGTAGGATCGATTTCAGAATGTGCGGCCCAAGGACGCTATCAGGCCGAAAAAGCGCGCGGACGGCTAGTGGTAGTGTTCTATGGCCTGCGAAATCGAAGTCCGCAAACACAAGGTCGTTAATGACCTCATCCGGGTACTCTCTTAGGTCTTGGACCAGACGCCTAAAGTCATCGCTGTCGAATGACAAGAGGCTCTCAAAGAGCGTTTCTTGAAAAACTCGATTCATCCTCGTCATATAAGGGGGAATGGCTTGCAGCAAGTCTTTGCGGCCGAGCTTGTCTTGCCTTAGACAACTCATTAGTGAGTTGGCCAGACTGCGATACGTTCGCAACATTCGCGAAAGCCCGGTCGCACTTGCTGCCGGGTTGGCCTGACCTGCTTCACCGAAGAATACGATACGATCCAGGGCCGGCTCGTGTAGGCGTCCAACGGGGATAATCCCAAAATACGACTTCTGGTTTGTGCTTGGATCCCAGGAAATCTGTTCTGAGTAGTGAGACTTGCGAAGGATGAAATGCAATTCCCCTTTCAGTGACCGACCCGGCTGATACTGACGCGATGGGAGGATGATTCCAGCGTGAGCGGTTCCTCTTGAAGTAGGAAACAGCTCGAAGAAGGCGGGTTGGCGATCGATGACTACGTTGTCTAGCGCGATCGGGGGTACATCGCCTCGAGTCCCGACCTCACACCCGTGCATGATGTAGTACCCAGAGACCGTCGCAATGTTTTTCGCTCCCACAAGTGGGGAGCCGAAGCCCATGCAATCAATCAACAGTCTTGCGTGGATCGATTCCGCATTAGCTCGCACAACGATGCCATTTCGATCATGGGACAGGCTGTAAAGTCTGTGTCCTGTCAGAATTCGAGTTCCGTTGGTTGAAAGGACTTGTGCAAATTGGTCGATTAGTCTGCCTGTGTCCCAAAGGCAATAATTGCCGCAGATTCTGGCCCTCAAGCCGTCGTAAGCGACGAAATCAAGAAATTTGTAGCGCTTGTCGATGCAGCCCGCGAGATGAGGAGATTCGCAAATTGCCTTCTCGTCAGTTAGCCAGTACTTGTTTCGGGGCAGATAGTCAGATTGCTCCAACAGGACTACCGAGCATTCCGGAGCGAGGGCGCTAGCGATCAAGAGACCCGACACCCCGCCCCCTGCAACGATAACCTCTGCTGATAGCATCGATAATTTAGAGTTATCCAAACTCTCTGGGTGCTGCATTGTGGGAACCGTCGGCAATTATGTAACGTGAAATTTGCATTCAGCCTAGCTCTCAAACGACAACGCAATACAAAATGATCTGTGATTTTGCATTGGTGTGTCTGGTGGGCTATGCTTCATTCCGACAAGGTGAGCGCTGATCCGATGTCAGAAAGACGAGACAACCCGACTGCCGTAGCGGACGAACGGCCAATGCTGTTCGACCTGCTGAAGTTGAGGCGAGGCGAAGCGTTCGACGTAATGAAATACTACGAGTCGGCAGTGACGGTGTTTTTGGTGATCACTGGGGGATTACTCAAGTTTGCGTTCGACCAGAATGCGACTCCGCCGCTACGGCGGGCGTTCGAAGTCATGGGATTAGCAATGGGCGCAATGGGTTTGCTGGCCATTGGGTTTGCTGAACGGCACCGAAGGCACCTTAAGGCTGATATCGCTTACTTAGCAAACAGGTTGTCATTGAGTATCCCTGCGGACCCGTTGTCAGTACAGTGGTACGCCATAGTGATTTGCTGCTCGGTCTTCGTTGCAAGTATCGTCGCGTGGTCCTATCTCATTGTGAAGCACGTGTAGGTCTCGCTACCGCGCCATGAAACGTGAGTGTCGACTTGGCTCGTGCTGCGCGATGAGAACCACCGGTTACCCTTCGGGTCCCGCTTGATCGAGACAGATTCTCCTTGTACACACCAAGAACTCGCTTATTATTTACCTGACACATAGTTTGGATAACTGTGAATTATCATATGCGGCAAAAGAAGAGTGTTGGGCAGCTGGCATTGAAAAAGCAACTGGGCAACGACCTTATCGGGGCCCAGGGCAAAGACTTCTCTGGCATG